>Ga0101944_10000141_pt1 | contig 244809 bp, 262 predicted proteins | sample DewCreD2012metaG_FD_75245 | JGI IMG/M metagenome (GOLD analysis project Ga0101944, IMG submission 75245) | Hot spring sediment bacterial and archeal communities from British Columbia, Canada, to study Microbial Dark Matter (Phase II) - Dewar... ...
GGTGAGAAATTTGTTCTGCCCTCTTCTGGTTCCCCAGACGATGTTAGCAAACTAGAATACACTTGCATTCCAGTTTCGACCGGGCCTTTTCGGAGAATTGCAACACAGCGAGGTGTAAACGTTAGCGGGGGCCGCTTTTCTTACGCGTACGCTCAAGTTTCGTTGCCAGGTGAAGGAAGTGTATACGGTCTTCAAAACTCATCTGGTGATCAAATAGAAACGCCATTTGTCTATTTAGGAGGCCATTCAACCACTAGCAGCGGTTCAATCATGACCGAGGTTGATGGCGGGGTACAATGGAGCCAAGCCAAGAAAGATTGGGCGCTTTATCTGAAATCCGGTAGTAATGTAGCAGTGCAGAATAATCAAGTTAGGCTTTTTTCTCCTGTAACCATTTCACTAGAATTTTATGTTCCTTCAGACGGAAGTGTGGCGATACGAGTTACGGGTGGTACAGTTCGAACAGGCATCAATCGAACCCTGGTCACATCCGCTTCCGGATGGAGCAAGAGTGGTGTTGGAAATGTGATCAAGAGGTTGACCACTATTGCGCAAGCCTCTACAAACCCCAATTCAGGTTCTTTTTTACTAAACGTCTCTTGGCTTGATACCAAGTTAGGCCGCTTCACAGGAACAGGTTTGACCCCAATAGGACAAGGTATTCCTGTAGCTGAATTACGACAATGGGGTCAGTATAGTAGAGATATTGATCCAGATAATGTAAACGATGGATTTGGCATTGGATGCTCGCAGCCCGCAAACCGAGTCACAGTTGACGCTTTTTTGAGTTATGCGGAGGATGTAAATATTGACCTACGTTAGCTTAGTTTACGGTTTACTTATCTTATCCCACGTGCTATTCAGTATGGCCTGGGCTAAGCTTAGCGATTTTCCAACAGAGCTGGCTCGGCTGGGCCAAACCCGATATCCGCAAGCTTTTGTTCGTATTGGAAAACACTGGTTAGTGTATACCTATCCAGTGGGGCCACTGGTCAGAAATGGGACGGTACTGGTTCCTATACGTGCTTTTGCAGGACTGATCGGAGCAAAAGTTGAATGGGACGGTGTTGGGGCAGTGGTATATTGGCAGGGAAAGGCAGCTCGCTTTCAATACGAACGAGCTTCTTCCCACACCTGGACAGCTCCGGTGATGCTGAAAACCTACCGCACTTTGCTGGTGCCACTCCGTGCCCTCATTGAGCCCTTTGGGTTCGGGGTTGATTACAAGAAGATCGAAGGCGTCTCGCTGGTGATGGTTTCTGGCTTGGCGGTGAAGGAAGTGGATCGGTACGTTCGAGACAACATTTACCCCTACGACACCGGTTTCAACTTGGACGCCATTGCCGCTTTCGAGCTGGATGACTTTATCCCGGTGAACTTCAGCCTGAATGCCACGCGCTCCCTTCCGATAGGTCAACCGCGTGAAACAGGGGCGTTTTATGCAGCAGACGAGATCTACGCGAAGCCCCGTATCACCTTCAAGTACCTGGGAGGATCCCCTTTGAAAAAGGGGAAATGGGGCATTTACATACCTAAAGGGGGTGGTTCGAGGCTTACCATCGGGTATGGAGTTATGGTGCTATCTGATGGTACGCTTACCCCACATCCCTGTGCCATTTCAGGTAAAGAGATTGAATCAAAAGCTACAGTATCCTGTCAGTTTAAAACCTGGAGAGGTTACAATGGCTTTCCACCGAGTGAGGAATATCCCCTAGAAATGATACTGGTACGAGTTGTTCACTATGGTCTATAGTTCGGGCTCAACTGGTCTGCTTGCTTTTGAGGTTACATTGCGATTCTTTCAAGTAAGGGTTTGCTGAGTTCATTTTGAAAATTGTTCCAAAACGACCAAGTTCAGAGTCGGCTACAAAATTAGGGCCAGTGTCCGGCAATCTCACTCATGGATCTCCCAATTTTTGTAGCACTCTGGCGCAATACCTCTTCGGGTCGCACCAGAGCAAAGCGCACATACCCCACCCCTCCCGGCCCAAAAGCCCGCCCCGGCGCAAGGGCCACGCCGGTCTGGGCCACCAGGGCTTTGGCAAAGGCCAGGTCGTCCAGGGCCAGGCTGGAGGGCAGCCGGGCCCACAAGTACATCCCGGCCTCGGGGAGCGGCACCGTCCAGCCCTGCTGGGCCAGGGCCTCCACCATGGCTGCCCGGCGGCGGGCCCAGGTCTGGGCGTCGGCCTGCAGGCGGGCCTGGGGTACGGCCAGCGCGGCCATGCCCATGCGCTGGATGCCCAGGTACTGGTTGAAGTCGATGGGGGCTTTGAGGGCTTCCAGGCTGGCGATGGCCTCGGCGTTGCCCAGGGCAAAACCCAGCCGAAAACCGGCCAGGTGGTAGCTTTTGGAGAAGCTAAAAAGCTCCACCACCCGCTCCCGCCCTCCCGGCAGGGCCAGGGGCGAGGGGGTGGGTCTCAGGGCCTGGTCGAGGTAGGGGTTGTCGTGGATGAGCAGCAGGTTGTAGCGGCGGCAGAACTCGAGCGCCTCCGCAAAAAATTCCTCCGTCGCCAGGGCCGCGGTGGGGTTGTTGGGGTAGTTGAGCAGCAGCGCCTTAGCCCGCCGGGCCACCGCCTCCGGCACGTCCCACAGGTCGGGCAGCAGGTGCTCGCCCAGCGGCATCAGGTGAACCTCGAGGCCCGCCACCTTGGCCGCTCCAAAATAGGAGGGGTAGGCTACATCGCACATCAGCAGAACCTCGCCGGGGTCGGCCACGGCCATCAGCAGATGGGCCAGTCCCTCCTGCGAACCAATCAGGCTCAGGGCCTCGCGCCGGGGGTCGAGCTGCACCCCGTAGCGCCGGAAGTACCAGCCGGTGGCAGCCTCGAGGAAGGGCAGGGTGCCCGACTTGAGGCAGTAGCCGTAGCTCGAGGGGTCGTCTATGGCCTGTTTGAGGGCCTCCAGGGCCTCTGGGGGCGGGGGCAGGTCGGACGCCCCAATCGAGAGATCCACCACCTCGAGGCCCTGGGCGCGGGCCTCGGCCTTGGCCCTGTCCATCTCCAAAAAAACCCCTCCACCGGTGGGGGTGCGGCTCGAGCGAAACATATGGTCTACCATACCGCAAACCGCTCAGTTCATCCCCGCGGGTGCGGGGAATACAGGAAAACCGCATACACCCAGCACCGCGACATCGATTCATCCCCGCGGGTGTGGGGAATACATCAGCCGGGCGGCGTCCTCGAGGCTCGAGGCCCGGAATACCGCCGGATCTACCACCGCAAACTGCTAGGGGCCGGCAGGTCTCGGGGTCGAGCACCTCGACCCCGAGTTGGGGGGTGAAGTCCACGCGGGTGGCTCGCCCCACGAAGGGCTTGCCCCGGATGCCGCGCAGCTCCGGCAGATTGTGCTGGAGGCTGATGGTGCGGTGCTGCCAGAATGCCGGGAGCCAGTCGCGCATCAGCGCCTCGACGGTGATGGTGGTGCCGTATTCGTCCACCGTGGTGTCGTTGCTAGCACGCACCAACACCACGCCAGGGCGCACCTGGCGAAGTTGCAACGGGATGCGGCGTGTGGTGCCCGATTGGCTATTGCGGAAGTGCAAAGAAAAAATCCCCTCAAGGTGCCCGGTGGGCTTTCCCCTAGGGGGATGTCTGTCGTGGATTATAGCACAGCTTTTCCTGCCGTGCTGCGAGCCAAGGCGATCTCCCGCGCTCCGTTGATCACATCAGACCAAATGTCCTGCAACAATGCGATTTGATCGGGCGGATAGCCTTCAAAAAAGCTCGGGTCACGGCGCACCTCAGCGATCACGGCCTCGCGCTCTTCAAGGCTTTGCGACATAGCGGCACGCGTGAGAAAAACGCGGGCTTGCTCAAAAGTGCGTTTCACGGTGATCCTCCGGAAGCGAGCAGCCGGTAGACTCGTGTCGACCAAAGCTCATCATCCCTAGTATACTCCACCACTTCTTCCACCAACGGAGCAGGAAATCCACGCTTCAGCAAAGCGTTACGCAGGTGTTGGCGAACGTTTTCAACTTGGCGAGTAGCCTCGAGCCAATCTTCACCAAGAAGCTGAACCAATTTCTCTACCGCTTCGGCCAGCAAGGGATAACGCCTGAACACCCGCGTATCGGCTCCTGTAGCTTCCCGCATGGCCCGGTCTGCAAAATAGTCCGCGCTTCCCTCTTCCAAAGGATAAAAAGGCAAAAGTTCTCTCCGACGCAGGTGCCACCACTCATGCGCCAGTGAGCGTGCCCCCACAACCCGATCCCATACGGAGCCCTTCAAATCGTTCAAGACCTGTGAACCGATAACCACCTCGTCAAGAAAACGGTTGGCCCTGGCCGAAGGGTCAATGATCACCAGCACCTCGGGCAGCTCACGTTGTTTGGCCAGCCGAAGCCACCGTTCCTGAATCCGCTTCAGCCGTTCGGGCGGGGGAGCTATATGGAACCTCGGGGTGCCAGACAATGGGTAGCGTTCGTTTAGCCACCGGCGCATAGCCCCAAAAACCTCAATCGGGCTGGTTCCCCGCAAAAGCCGGTCATCAGGAACCCGACGATCAGGAGGTAGTTGTTCAAGGGATAGACTGGGTTCCTGTTCCACGACCTGCATTGTACTTTCAAGCATTACCCCCACCACCGTGCACCGGCAGTTCACTATTTCGCCGGGCGGTGCTCCTAGACTGCGGTCGCCAGGGTACATCAACCGTGAACCTGCCGGGGTGAGGAAAGGCTCGTCAATCGGCACCAATACCCCGTCCATGCTGAAATGGTCGAACCTTGATTTGCCCCGCGCACGGCGCACCCTGGCATCCCGTGCGGTGAGCCAGCGCTTATGCGTGTAGCCTCCTGCCCGCAGGGCCTCCAGTTGCGCCCGGTTGGCCCCGGAGTTGTAGAGCGTGCGCACCAGCCGCTCCGCCGAGTAGTAGTCGGCCCCGTACTCCTGCTGCACCTGGCGGATAATCTGGGCAGTAGTTCTGTTTCCTTCTCGCAGCGCGGCCAGCCGCCGGGCCAGCACCCTCGGCTCGGTCAGGGTGCGCCAGTAGCTCAGAAGGTCGGACTCAAGAAGCCGCCGGAATTCGCGCTCGAGTACGGTGGTGCGGGGGTCGCTGGGGAGAAACCCATACTGCAATGCGATCTTGCGCCCCAGCTCGGCCAGGTCGCCGGTGAGATCGGGGGTGGGAAACTCGAGAGAAATCTGCCGGATGAGCTGCTCCGCAGGTGTGGAGAATACGAGAGCGCCCTGCGGAAAGGCTCCGAGCCGCCCGGTTCATCCCCGCGGGTGCGGGGAATACTCTGCCCGAAGTAGGCGAAGCGCCGGGAGGGGCGGTTCATCCCCGCGGGTGCGGGGAATACGCAACCGGCATAGAAGTACCAAATGGCCGTGCCGGTTCATCCCCGCGGGTGCGGGGAATACGCTGGAGTGATAACGGTACTAACGAGCGGGCCGGTTCATCCCCGCGGGTGCGGGGAATACTGCTGGGCAGCCCCATCCGGGGCACGGCGACCGGTTCATCCCCGCGGGTGCGGGGAATACGGAAGCCGTTGCACCGGTAGGTAAACTCCGGGTCGGTTCATCCCCGCGGGTGCGGGGAATACGTCGGCCAACAGCGAGGAAAAGGCTCGAGAAACGGTTCATCCCCGCGGGTGCGGGGAATACGGCAGTAGCGGCCTGCTCCTGCACGTTGCGGGCGGTTCATCCCCGCGGGTGCGGGGAATACGACCCTGACGGGCTCGAGCACGCTCACCATCACGGTTCATCCCCGCGGGTGCGGGGAATACGAGGTATGGTATGTGGTGGCTACGTAGTAAGACGGTTCATCCCCGCGGGTGCGGGGAATACGCAGCCGGGGGAAGCATTGGCGCCACCCCCACCGGTTCATCCCCGCGGGTGCGGGGAATACATCAGCCCGCGCAGGTGCTCGCGCTCCTCGGGCGGTTCATCCCCGCGGGTGCGGGGAATACATTTGCGAGGCATACGCAGCCGTCCCTATGCCCGGTTCATCCCCGCGGGTGCGGGGAATACGACTGCATCCAGGTCTCGACCTGGGGGTAGGCGGTTCATCCCCGCGGGTGCGGGGAATACTGCCTCACTACTGCCTCCACTTCCGCCAGCAGCGGTTCATCCCCGCGGGTGCGGGGAATACGGATACGGGTTGTGAGTTTCCCACTTTGACACCGGTTCATCCCCGCGGGTGCGGGGAATACCCAGCCTCAAGATCGTAGTGATAGCGCTCGCCCGGTTCATCCCCGCGGGTGCGGGGAATACGGTGTTTCCGCCTTCATCTGCGTCGAACGCTTCGGTTCATCCCCGCGGGTGCGGGGAATACGGAGGCGGGGGCTGCACGGGGGGTAGGGGGGCGGTTCATCCCCGCGGGTGCGGGGAATACGGGAGTTCACCTGGCAATACTTCGCGCCCTAACGGTTCATCCCCGCGGGTGCGGGGAATACCACCCCCCGCGCGTCGCTCGGGACGAAGAGGCCGGTTCATCCCCGCGGGTGCGGGGAATACGTGGGGGGTGCAGTTCCAGTCCAACAGCAACCCCGGTTCATCCCCGCGGGTGCGGGGAATACGAGACCACGATAAACCGCAACGCCTCGATATATCCGGTTCATCCCCGCGGGTGCGGGGAATACGCCCACACGTCTTCCCCAATGGCGGGCAGCGCCGGTTCATCCCCGCGGGTGCGGGGAATACGCCGCCCGCTTCAGAGCGTCTGAGAAAGCAGCCGGTTCATCCCCGCGGGTGCGGGGAATACGGAAAGCCGGCTGCTGGCGGGTTTGCTGGTGCCGGTTCATCCCCGCGGGTGCGGGGAATACGCGTGTGATTGGCCTGCCGGGCGCATCCTACACCGGTTCATCCCCGCGGGTGCGGGGAATACTGCGTCGTATTCGTGGGGGATACGACGCACTACGGTTCATCCCCGCGGGTGCGGGGAATACGACAAAGGTCGCCCAAAGAGCAGCCTGCCGAACCGGTTCATCCCCGCGGGTGCGGGGAATACATCAGTGGAGGAGGAGTCATGGATAACCAGGACGGTTCATCCCCGCGGGTGCGGGGAATACGTCTGCGGCTGACCAGACCTGATATAGAGCGGCGGTTCATCCCCGCGGGTGCGGGGAATACCTCGAGGATATTGACGTGGCAGGCAGGCCAATCGGTTCATCCCCGCGGGTGCGGGGAATACTTTCCGGTGGGGTAGGTGGCCGCGCTGAACACCGGTTCATCCCCGCGGGTGCGGGGAATACGCGCCCGAGTGGGGTACAGGCGGTATACGAAAGCGGTTCATCCCCGCGGGTGCGGGGAATACGCGATTTGGTGGGTATCGTAGGCGGTTTTGGCCGGTTCATCCCCGCGGGTGCGGGGAATACGGCCGGAGGGGCCGCAAGGCCCGCCGGGAACACGGTTCATCCCCGCGGGTGCGGGGAATACTAGCGCTGGTATTATGCTCTGCGGGGTGCCCGCGGTTCATCCCCGCGGGTGCGGGGAATACGCTTGCGGCTGCAGGTCGGGGTATACGTAAGCCGGTTCATCCCCGCGGGTGCGGGGAATACCAGTATTTTGGCCCGCCGCGCATCCACGCGCTCGGTTCATCCCCGCGGGTGCGGGGAATACATGATGTGGGGATTATGGCGGGCCGCTGCGGCCGGTTCATCCCCGCGGGTGCGGGGAATACATCGCGCTAGCGCCAGGGCGCAGCTAAAAGCGCGGTTCATCCCCGCGGGTGCGGGGAATACTCCACCCCGATAAACCGGAGGGTTTCGGTGGGCGGTTCATCCCCGCGGGTGCGGGGAATACAGGTGTGGTGTGACTGAGCGGTTGAGACGGTCCGGTTCATCCCCGCGGGTGCGGGGAATACTCACCTCGCCTTCGCCCAGAAGGATCGCGGGCGGTTCATCCCCGCGGGTGCGGGGAATACGGTTGATAATGTCCCCATTCAAATCGTTGAGCGCGGTTCATCCCCGCGGGTGCGGGGAATACTCGGGCAGCAAATAGATGGGCTTGGCCCCCTTCGGTTCATCCCCGCGGGTGCGGGGAATACGCCGTCGAGGCCTGGATGGCCGGGAAGGCCGATCGGTTCATCCCCGCGGGTGCGGGGAATACAAGATGCGCGCGTCGTAGTCCACCGACGTGGGCGGTTCATCCCCGCGGGTGCGGGGAATACGAGTGAGGGTTTCAGCCTGGCTAGTAGTGGGCACGGTTCATCCCCGCGGGTGCGGGGAATACGCGGGCCGCCCTGGAGGAGGGCGCATGATTGAGCGGTTCATCCCCGCGGGTGCGGGGAATACTCTGCCAGGCTCCCGACTCCGGTAACAGCGGCGGTTCATCCCCGCGGGTGCGGGGAATACGCCGAAACCACCAGCTCGTCCGGGTAGGGCTTCGGTTCATCCCCGCGGGTGCGGGGAATACTAAGCCGCCTAGTAAGCCCGCCTTTTTTGTTTCGGTTCATCCCCGCGGGTGCGGGGAATACATCGGCTTTGCGCTTTTTAGCCTCAGCTCGCACGGTTCATCCCCGCGGGTGCGGGGAATACGTGGCCGTGGCAGAAGTAGAGGCGTTCGAAGTCGGTTCATCCCCGCGGGTGCGGGGAATACTTTAGTCAGGTCTACGAGCATCAGCCCTCCTTCGGTTCATCCCCGCGGGTGCGGGGAATACTTTCGCCAGGAATACCTGGCCGAGTTCGTGAACGGTTCATCCCCGCGGGTGCGGGGAATACAAACGCCATACTATTGCAAACGGGGCCAGATACGGTTCATCCCCGCGGGTGCGGGGAATACGCTGTAACCCTATATAAGCTGGGCTGCTGTTGCGGTTCATCCCCGCGGGTGCGGGGAATACTAGTGGTGTAGGTCAACCCTATCTCGGGCCATGCGGTTCATCCCCGCGGGTGCGGGGAATACCTATGTCGGGGAGAACAACGATTCTCAGCACTCGGTTCATCCCCGCGGGTGCGGGGAATACTCAAGAGCTTCTGGAACAGTAAGCCTCTCCAACGGTTCATCCCCGCGGGTGCGGGGAATACGAGGGTGCAGGTAAGCAGTTTGGGGACCAGATGCGGTTCATCCCCGCGGGTGCGGGGAATACCGGTATGCTCAACCTCCGCCCAGTCGGCTTGACGGTTCATCCCCGCGGGTGCGGGGAATACGTCGCAGCCGACTGGCCATCCGCCAAGGGGTGTCGGTTCATCCCCGCGGGTGCGGGGAATACGAACGGTGAGCCTCCAACACAACTTACCCAACCCGGTTCATCCCCGCGGGTGCGGGGAATACTCCTGAGCCTGCGCAAAATGCGCAGGGTAACGCGGTTCATCCCCGCGGGTGCGGGGAATACTAGTCCGCGGTCCCGAAAACCAGACTCTCGTACGGTTCATCCCCGCGGGTGCGGGGAATACGAGGTAGTGTGACGCCCAGCGCCAAAACTAAACGGTTCATCCCCGCGGGTGCGGGGAATACGCGAAGGTGCTGCCAGTAGCGTCGGCCATGTACGGTTCATCCCCGCGGGTGCGGGGAATACGGGTCAGGATGGCCCGCAGGATGGGATCATCCGGTTCATCCCCGCGGGTGCGGGGAATACCTCGGCCCACTCCACCAGGTCGTCACCCATTGCGGTTCATCCCCGCGGGTGCGGGGAATACGCAGGCGCACGGTGAGGCCCATTTGCGCCGCCGGTTCATCCCCGCGGGTGCGGGGAATACGATCCAATCCACAACCGCATGAGGCTCACCGGCGGTTCATCCCCGCGGGTGCGGGGAATACTTGACACTCCCACGGCTAAAGCGCGTGGGATTCGGTTCATCCCCGCGGGTGCGGGGAATACGAGCGCGACCTATTACTTTGTCGTCGTCGTCTCGGTTCATCCCCGCGGGTGCGGGGAATACGGCTTGGGTGGGTTCCATGCGGAAGCGGTAGACCGGTTCATCCCCGCGGGTGCGGGGAATACTGGAGTGGGCAGCAGCTTCATCTGCAACTTGGCGGTTCATCCCCGCGGGTGCGGGGAATACGGCGAACGCGAGGCGTAAGGTCTTTGACTTTCGGTTCATCCCCGCGGGTGCGGGGAATACGCTGGCGCAGCATCACCCCCTATGGGTTTGGGCGGTTCATCCCCGCGGGTGCGGGGAATACGTCTGCGCCCCAAGCTGTCGTTTCAGGTTGAGCGGTTCATCCCCGCGGGTGCGGGGAATACTCTTGCGCTTTAGCCAGCCGTTCGAGCCCGGCCGGTTCATCCCCGCGGGTGCGGGGAATACGTAGCCCCCAGCCCCAAGCTGGTCTTTGTATTCGGTTCATCCCCGCGGGTGCGGGGAATACTCGAGGTTATCCGCCACCCCTACCCAGTCTCCCGGTTCATCCCCGCGGGTGCGGGGAATACGCGCTGGTTGGAGGCCAACAACAAACGAGATGCGGTTCATCCCCGCGGGTGCGGGGAATACCCAGCGCTCCCTACGTAGAAGGAGGGCGTCCACGGTTCATCCCCGCGGGTGCGGGGAATACGCTTCGTACAGCCCCAATCACTTCCACAGCACGGTTCATCCCCGCGGGTGCGGGGAATACATGAAGCCACAGGTAAAAAATACACGGACCCCCGGTTCATCCCCGCGGGTGCGGGGAATACGGATGTTCGTCCCTCGGACGTCGGCCACCCACGGTTCATCCCCGCGGGTGCGGGGAATACACGGAAGCCGGCGAGGACTAGTATGTCTCCATCGGTTCATCCCCGCGGGTGCGGGGAATACGTCCACAGTGAGCTCCATGTTCACACTGCGTTCGGTTCATCCCCGCGGGTGCGGGGAATACATTCACCTTTACACTCGCGTTGATCGTCAGCTCGGTTCATCCCCGCGGGTGCGGGGAATACGTCGGCCATATATCTGTTTCTCCCTACTCGGGCGGTTCATCCCCGCGGGTGCGGGGAATACGCAATCAACTCCGGCGCCGTCATAGATTTACCTCGGTTCATCCCCGCGGGTGCGGGGAATACGGTCCGCTGCGAGCTGCGCGGGCTAAAGCGAGCGGTTCATCCCCGCGGGTGCGGGGAATACGCGTGCCCGGCACCAAGCCCGAGGTGGTGGGCTGGTTCATCCCCGCGGGTGCGGGGAATACTCCATCTCCTCCTTGCTGGTGGCCGGGTCGTACGGTTCATCCCCGCGGGTGCGGGGAATACACGCGGGTGTTTTCCCGCGAGAAGCTGGAGGACGGTTCATCCCCGCGGGTGCGGGGAATACGAATGCGAAACGTCACCGCCCGCCCCCCCGTCGGTTCATCCCCGCGGGTGCGGGGAATACCGTGGCCGGGTCAAGGCCCCCCAGGGCTCGGACGGTTCATCCCCGCGGGTGCGGGGAATACTCGGTAAGCTCAGCGCCCACCGGCCAACTAAACGGTTCATCCCCGCGGGTGCGGGGAATACCTCCACTTTCTCAGCCATCATGGCGGCCTGGTCGGTTCATCCCCGCGGGTGCGGGGAATACAAGCCCCTGCCCTCGAGGCAGGGGCTAGGTTACCGGTTCATCCCCGCGGGTGCGGGGAATACGCGATGGCCTGCTCGGGGTCTGTGGGGTTGGCGGTTCATCCCCGCGGGTGCGGGGAATACGTGAGCCAACGCTTATGGGTGTAGCCCTGGTCGGTTCATCCCCGCGGGTGCGGGGAATACTACTGCCGCATGGCGGTCAACCAGGCTGTACAGGGTTCATCCCCGCGGGTGCGGGGAATACGCTGTACTTATCGGGCCTATACCCGCTTTGATCGGTTCATCCCCGCGGGTGCGGGGAATACACCACAGGTGGACACGGATTTGGTACAATGTTCGGTTCATCCCCGCGGGTGCGGGGAATACGGTAGGCGTAGAAAACACCTACAGCGCCCTGCCGGTTCATCCCCGCGGGTGCGGGGAATACGGTGAGTGGCCAGGGCCTCGGCCAGGGGGCCACGGTTCATCCCCGCGGGTGCGGGGAATACTCATCCTGTAACCCCCACGGCTTGCCAGATAGCGGTTCATCCCCGCGGGTGCGGGGAATACGCGGGGGTCTACGAACACAACCCGAACACCCGCGGTTCATCCCCGCGGGTGCGGGGAATACTCTTGCGCGGCTTCGGCCAGATGTTTGACCGCGGTTCATCCCCGCGGGTGCGGGGAATACGCCGATTCGGTGGATGCGGCTATGCGCTGGGCGGTTCATCCCCGCGGGTGCGGGGAATACTGTAGGCCGCCGAGATGTGGAAGGAGAACGGCGGTTCATCCCCGCGGGTGCGGGGAATACGGCCCCATAGGGCGCCCACCACCGCCCAAAACGGTTCATCCCCGCGGGTGCGGGGAATACACTTGATTCTAACAGCAAAACTAGCTGCTCGAGCCCCCGGAAGTGTCAGAATCCCGAGTCTGATTGTCAAGATTCGCCCCTGGGTTGCTTTTTCTGCTGCGTTTTTGGTGCATGCGCTCCCACTCGGCATTCTTCACGGCCACCAGGGTCAGACCGTCGAAGTCTACGAGGGTGCGGGTGGTGTCGCCATGGGTTCGGATAGCAAAGCCCTGTTCGTTGTTGGTGCGGTAGAGCAAGCAGCAGCGTCCAGCGGTTTTTTTAGCGACGCACTTTTCCCAGAGCAGGTCGCGCACCAGCGCCGAAACGCTGCCCACGAACACGCCGGTGCTCACCTCGAGCATCCAGCGTGAAAGCTCACCCCTCAGGGTCTTGGGTACCTTCTCCAGGACGATCACTACCATAGGCTATACCACCTGGAACCGGGCCGTCGGGGTCCCATAGCTCGCCCGGTGCCGCGGGGTCGGCAGCGTAGGGGTCGGGGGTCTCGAGGGCATCGAAGAGGCTGTGCAGGTCGGAGACAATGCGCTCGAGCAGTTTGACCTCTTTTAGCTGTTCGCGCAGGGTGTGGCGCACACGGCGCTCGACGCCCGCATCCGACTCGGCGACCACCCGGAAGGCGGTGGGTATGAGGGTTTCGGCCTTATAGATATCGGCCACATCGTAGACGAAGGAAAGCTGCTTGCCGGTGTGGATGAAGCCCAGGGCTGGGCTGTAGCCTGCCGAGAGGATGGCAGCGTGGGCCAGACCATACAGGCAGGCCGCCCCGGCAGAGAGGGCGCGGTTGATGGGGTCGGCGGCAGCCCAGTTGCCCCGCTGGTAGTTGCGGCCCTTCCACTCCACGCCGGTCTCGCGGCTCCAGCGGGCGTAGGTCTCGCGCACCCGCACCCCTTCCAGGCCCCGGATTTGTTCAAGGGAAAGCTCGGGCGACAGCGGCTCGGTAAAGCGCAGCCGGTAGAGGCGTTTGACCACCTCGAGGTGGGCCTCGGGGTCGGCCCAGGCCCGCACCTGGCGCATCAGGTTGGCACTGGAGCGGGTCTCCCCCATCCCGCTGGCATAGAAGCGCACCATCTCCTCGCCCACCCAGAACACCGAGCAACCGTTGTTGGCTAGCTGGCGTATAGCGGCGTGGGTGATGGAGGTGCCGGGGCCCAGCATCAGCACCCCCAGCGCCGCCGCCGGGATGGCTACCACCCCTTCCTGGCTGTAGTAGGCCACCGCCTGGTCTTGCTGCTCGAGGCGGCCATGTTCCAGGTAAAGGTACGAGAGCCCATCGCGGAATTTGGGGAGTTCCTGAAGGTTGCGGGTCTCGTACTTCATGGCTACACCTTTGCGATGGAAAGCAGGCCAAAACCCAAGGCTTTGGCGTGGCCCAGGCCGGTAGCCAGGGTGCGTTTGAAGACCTCGAGGTCGGTGATCTTCAGGTGCCCCTCGTACAGCACCGACTGAAGCACAATCGGGCCGGAGCCGTCGTGTTTGTACATGCGCACCCGCTCGCTCTGAACCACCATCGCGCCCAGCACCGAGAAGCCCCCTCTGGCTCCCTGGCGGGCGAGCCACTCAAGCTGCTCTTCAACTGTTTTCAAACCGTGGCGCTTGCGCTTTTTGCTCGCGGGGTTGTGGGGGTCTTTCTTTGTTACGGTAGGGTTGGCGCGCAGGCGAAAACGCAGCACCTGGGCAGGCTGGAGGTGCTCGAGGGGGATGGGCTTGGAGGCCGGGGGCTGGGCAAAGTAGCCGGGGAAGCGCCGGGCCAGTTTTTCCCAGTCCGGCATCTCGGCGCTCTGCACCAGCACAATGGGGATTTTCCCCACCTCAGCCCGCCACAAAAAGCGCGGTGGGGTCTGGTTGGGCCCAGCAAAGGCATGGCACAGGGTGGCGTGAAGCTCGTAGGGGCTGGCCAGGTCGGTGCGGGCCTGCTTAGAGCGGGGATCAAGCTGGAGCCGGCTCAGGTACACGTTTCACCTCCACCCAATGAGGAACCACAAAACGGGCCCCAAAGCGGCGCTCCGCAAAGGAGCCCAGCGGCTGATCCATGCGCAGCGAGCCTTCGCTCGAGCCCCGGTTTTCCAGCATGACCAGGCACCTGACCGACTCACAATCCTTCCCCTCTTCGTCCTTCGGCCAATCGCGCCCAAGGTAGCGGTACTTGAGGGCTTCTTGTAGCGGCTCCTCGCGCAGGCCGTCCTCGAGGTACACCCCTGGGCTGGGCAGGTAGCCCTTTCTTCCCAAAAATAGCGGCCAGAAGGGGTTCTTCAGCGCCCGGTGCGCGCGCTCCAGGAGCCCCCGGTCTTCCCCCTCGAGCCCCACCAAGAAAACCGCATCGGCCAGGTAGTAGCGCCGGGATAGGGTGGTGGGGTGCACCCTGGACTCGTCGGCGGCGATCACGTTCTGGGCGGTCTGGTAGTCGTAGCGCAGCACCCCCGGCTGGTCGATGCGCACCCCCATCCGCAAGCGCGCCAGCTCGAGCACAGGCGCCCGCTCCTCGCGGTCTATGCCCATGGCCGCACACAGCAGGCCGATCACCCCGCTTTTGGAGGGGGTGAGGTCGGTGTCCCGCTCGTCAAAGCGGCTTTTGGTGCCCCAGGACTGCATGGGGCCCGCCAGGCGCAACAGCAGGGTGGGCATCTCAGACCTCCAGCCCAAGGTTGGCCCTGACAGCTTTCATCGCGCTTTGCACCAGTTCGTCCAGGCTTCCCACGGGCGTGCCGATCTGGCTCTGGGCATCGGTGAGGTTGAGCACCCAGGCCGCTCCATCCTGCCCGTAGGCGGCGGAGAGCTTTTGCCACCTGGCCTCGAGCCGCTCCACCGAGGCCTCGGTGAGGCTTTTTTCCCGGCTTGGGCGCACCGGCTTCTCGAAGGCGTTGGCCAGGTTGCGCGGGTCGGCTTCCTGACGCACCGTGAACAGCACGTACTCGGGGTCGTTGTGGGCCGCAAAGGAGTTTTGCTTGCCGCTGGGCTTGGCCTTGACCATGGCTCGCAGGAAGGCCTCGAGGCCCCGGAGCATCAGCTCGGTATCCTGGAGGTTTGCACGGAGCTTCTCGAGGTCGAGCGCGACATAGCGGTAAAAGCAGGCCGAGTTGAACTCCACCGTACCGATCATGTCGGCCCCCGCGTTGTCGTCGGGCTTGAGGTCGTCCACGGCGGTGTAGAAGTCGAACTCGCGCTCCACGGCGTGGGTGGAGAGGGCATGGGCCACCTGGCAGGCGGCGTCCTGGTTCTTCTCGGGGAGGTTCGCAAGCATTCGCCCAAAGAGCGCTACATCAACTGCTCTGCCCCCATCCAAGCACTTCTCAAGTTTATCCTTTAGTTCTCTGCTGACAGAAACCCTCTTGGCTGTGAATGTCTCCCATTCATCAAGAATGATTTGAGTCAGACAGGCGATCTCCTGCTGGCCTAAGAACACCAAATAATCGGTAATCTGCTCGCCCCACTTGTTTTTAGTGACCTTGAATTGCTTTTGGGAACCCATCGAGGTTATTGCAGCGATGGCAGCTCGCTCTGCTTGGTCAGAATCCTTTCCTTCAGCAACTAAGCGATCATGAATTTCCTTGACAAGCCTCTTGGTTCGTTCTGCCAGATGTTGCTTATCAACCAAGTTCGACTCGCGGAAGTACATCCGAATAGCCCGCTTGAGGCACTGGCTGCTGATGCGCCCGCGGCGGTAGCCGCCAAAGATGGCATCCTTGGGAGAGCCGGTGTCGTCGCGGTTGAGGTTGGAGGGGGCGAAGTTTTGCAGGATGTGAATCTCGAGCAGGTGTTTCATGCTGTTCTCCTATTGCGATAGATTGAGATCGATCTGTAGCCGAACAACCTTCCACCCCAGGCCCTGGCGTTCCATGACCAGGCCTTCGTTGGGGTTATCTTTGGAGTAAATAAACGCTTCGGAAAGGCCGCGACGCTTGATTCGCCAGTGGGTCACATTTTGTGTATCGGCCTGCCCTGGCTCCTCTCCAGTGCCAACGCTGGCGAGCCCTTCAGGCGTGACGTAGGCATCTATAACCCGGTCGACCATCGGCCCCACAAAAGCCAGGGCCAGGGCCCCAAACCCCGTGGTGTCTTTCTCAACTTCTCGCATAAACGCGCGGTTGAGATCGGACTTCAGGCTTTCCCGCACCCTGGAAAAGTCCACATACCTTGAAACGGCCGAAGCGTTGTTGGTTGCTATGGCCTGCTGCAACCCGCGAAGGGCAAGGTAGGGGGAGAACCAAAAATAAGCAAACCCCAGCACCATAGCCGCAATCGGCACCCACAGCCACTGTTTACTGCGCATCTTCACCCTCCATGGAGATGGTCTCTTCCTGAGCAACGGTACGGTAGAAAGCCCTGGCCCATTTCTGCTGCACGGGCTTGCGCTCACGGTTCCAGGCCAGCAGATCGCGCAGGAGTTCCGACCAGTAGATGCGGATGCCCTCCTGACTCTTGATCAGCCGCACCATCTGGCGCAGACGGTAGGGCAACTGCTCTTCATCGGCGTCCAGCAGGGCGATAAAGCGCTGCTCGATGCTTTTGGACTGCTCGCGCGCAAGGTAAAGCTGCGCAACGGCATGACCCAGCGTGCGGCGGTAGCCTTTGTTCACGCCTCCCTCATCGTTCTGGCCCACCTCAGGCTCCTCTTCCTCTTTGCGAAGCTGCTCCAGCTCCGACGAAGAGACCGTGCTCGCCCACAGGCCGGCCACCAGGTAATAGCAAACCCGCTCCCAGCGATCCTCGCGCTCGCCCTGGATACGCCCCAGGAACCCCTCAACCAGCGGAACCACCTCCGCCCCCGCATCGTCCAGGCTGCGGCGCATCCGCGCTAAGTCGGCCGGCGTGCTGCGCTGGCGCAGGTACCGCACAAAAGCCTGTTCTCTACTGATTTCCTTTTGCACCCACTACCTCCTTTTGTTTGTAGATATGGGCTAGCAAAATGCCCTCAGCCTTGTGAACAGCCCGCAGAGCCCGGGCATCGTCTCCAGCGGCCAGGGCAGCAAGCCGCCAGGCCCGCAGGGCCTCGCGCTGGAGAATCTCGCGCCAGGCCCGCTCGAGCCAGGTCTGCTGCCTTTCGAAGTCGGGGCCGAGCTGGCTTATCCAATCGGCGAAATGGCCCTCCAGCGCCGACCAGTAAGCGACTTGGTGAGGAAAGCTCTGGGCCAGCCTGCTCACGTCGTCTTTATGGGGCTGCCGGTCCCCCATGGTCAGAAGCTCGGCGGCCAGGGCTCGAGCGGCCCCATTCAAAACCCCTCCCATCTCTTCGGCTTCGTTAAGGCACCGCTCGACAAAAACGCGCAGGTCGGCCTCGCTCAAAATGGCCTCGGGCAGGCGGTATATCTCCCCCCGCCAGAGTTCGATCTTGGCCTTGGCCTTTTCGCTGGCTTGACCCGCCACCATCACGGGGAGGCCCCGCTGCTTGAAATGGCGGCCCAGGGCGCGGTAAACGTTGCGGGCATGGTCGGCCACGGCCAGCCCCTGGGCCGAGCCGGGCTTGGGCAGCAAAGCGGCAAAGTCGCGCCACAAGGCCCGGCCCTCGCTAAAGCCGAGGGGGCGCTCTCTGGTGGGGTCTCGGGGGTCGGTGCGCACCGCCACCATCGGGTCGCGCCGAACCCGGCTCTCCTCGTAGCGAACCCCCGAGGCATAGGCGATCCAGCGCACGATGGGCTGGCCCCCTTCCTCCTCGGGATGCAGGCGAACCGCGCGCGAGAGCCAGGTGTAGCGGTGCACGATGCCCTTGGCGCTGGCCCTGGCCCGCTCACAGTCCTTCAAGTCGGCGACCCTCAGGGGCTCCTGCTCCCAGGTGGCGGCGTCGCGCTCGTGCTCCCCTTTGGAATAGGCCACCAGGTTCAGGCACAGCGTCTGGTGGAGGTTGTCGCCGAGCACCAGCGCCAGAGCCGCCGTCGCGACCGGTGCCGTGGCGGTGTGGCACAGCACGCTCTTGCCTGCAGAAAGGGCGAAGGTTTGATTAGCCACCAGCAGCCGGGCGGCCTCGGCGGGGTGGAGGGGGCGGGGCCTCGAGGTGACGGTGTGGTCGAAGAGCACCTTGTTGTTGTCGGAGTTGAGTTCGGGGGCCAGCACCGTCCAGGAGCGGCGGGAGTCCTCGAGGCTGAAGTCGGGCACCTGGTAGAAGGGCCGCTCGGGGTGGAACAGGTCGAAGCGATCCCCGTACCTGCCCAGATAGGTTTGAATTTTTCCGCAATCGAACCCCTCTTCGAACCACTCGGCCGCCTCGCAGGCATCGGCGGGGCCCTCCAGCGCCCGGTGCAGCACCGCCAGCAGCAAGCGGTGCAGGGCCGCCGTCACCAGCGGGCTGGGGTCTTCGATGCGCTCGAACTCGCGGGCTTCGAGCAGGGCCTGCTCGAGGCTCACGAGCAAAAGCTCCTCTCCCTTTCGCACGGGAATCCAGGGCTGGGTTATCAGGTTGAACGTGGGCAAGGCTTACCTCCTAGTTGATTCCTGTAGACCACCCCAAGCTCGGGGTGAAGCTCGAGCACAAGTTCCCCCAGCACCGCGCGGCCCCCCTCGAGCACCACCGGATGAGCGTGGGCCAATAGGGGGGTTTCGCTCCAGGGCTTGGCGGGCAGACCGTGAGTCTTCCGGTGGGCCCTCAGGGCCTCGAGGTCGTTTTGCACCAGCTCGTGTCGGCTGAGCTTGACCGAGCGGGCAAACACACGCTTGGCCTCGGCTAGCTCGAGCTTGGCGGCTAGGCTCACCGGTTGCTGCCCGCCTGCATCCAGGCAGAGCCTTCCCCCTACCTTGTGCAGCAATACCACCGTAACGCTGGGCCGACCCTTGCGGGTTTTGAGCAGGCTGGGGTCGTCGTCGGGGTTGGGCTCGTCGTCGGGCAGCCTGGTGAAGTCCTGGGGCTCGAGCCAGTCGGTCTCATCGGGGTCGCCAAAAGGCGCGTAGAAGGCTTCGTCCAGATCTCGGGCGTCCCTTTTTTCCATGCGGGCCCGGGCTTGCTCGAGAGCCCCCCTCCACGCTTCCGAAAGCCCCTGGGGCCATGGGTCGCTGTAGACCTCCTGCACCAGGCGGTCGATATCGCCCGGAAGCTCGATCTGGGTGCGGTTTTGCAGGGCCAGCCAGCTCCGCAGCAGGACATAGCGCTCGTAGATGCGCTCGGCCGTACCGAAGCCGGGCACCCCTTCACAGGCCAAGCCCGCCACCCATAGCACCGGCTCGGTGTGGGGGTGCCGCTCCTCCGCGCTGCGGACGTGGCGGTGCAGCCGCCCGGCGCGCTGCAAGACCAGATCCACCGGGGCCAGGTCGGTGAACATGACGTCGAAGTCGAGGTCGAGCGATTGTTCGACCACCTGGGTGGCGACCAGGATGGCTCTTTTGGGGCGCTGCCCCTGCTTACCAAACTTTGCAAGAACAAGCTGCTCGCGATTTAAGCGCTCCTCGAGCGGATAGCGGGCATGGAACAGGTACGCTTCTACTCCGTCCGGATTGCCCGCCAAGGCCTGGTACAGCTCCTGCGCCCGTTGCACGGTGTTGACGATGCAGGCCACGCAACCGCCCAAGCGGGCCTGCTCGAGCGCCTTCTCGGCGAGGGCCTCGAGATCAAGCGGCAAGGCCCGTAGCCTCAGGGTGGGTTGTTTGCGCGCCTCGAAGGTCTCCACCACGGGCCTGGGGTCGTCCTTTAGAACGCGGGTAATGCGGGGGTAAGGCTTGTCCTCGGTTATCTCCCCAGCCCCAAACGCCCTGAGCAGATTTTCCCGCCTGGCCCTAGGCAAGGTCGCGCTCATCAGCACGACCGATGAGTCCAGCGCCCTAAGCCAGCGCACCAGCGACTCAATGAGGCCGCTGGTGTAGGTGTCGTAGGCGTGCACCTCATCCAGCACCACTACCCGGTTGCCCAGGCCCCACAGCCGCACGAACTGGTGCTTGGTGGGCAGGATGCCCAGGAGAGCCTGATCCACCGTGCCCACGGCGTACTCGGAGAGCAGGCCGCGCTTGCGGTGGGAGAACCAGACCTGGGCCTCGACTCCTTCCTCGCGCTCTTCGGGACTGTTGGGGCGCACGCGTATCTCCTGGTAGGCCTCCACCAGCTCGCTGGCTCCGTGCAAGAGTTGCAGGTCGAGCCTGCGGGCCTGCCCCCAGCGGCCCAGAAAGGCCCTGGCCCGCTCGAACATCAGATTGCCGGTGGCCTGGGTGGGCAGGGCCACGTACATCCCCCGGTGGCCGTTGGCGGCTTGCAGGCGCAGGTGGGCGTAGAAGGCCGCCTCGGTCTTGCCTTCGCCCATCGGGGCCTCCACCAGCAACAGGGCGGGGCGATCCACGCCCTCCAGGAGGCGTTCGATGGCGGCTTGCAGTGGGCGGGCCCTGAACGGCGCTTCGGGCCCTCCAAGATAGGCAAAGACCTCCTCCAGGCTTCGCGGCTCAGGCATCAGGGTTTTGCGCTGGAACCAGCCGATGCCATCGAGCTTTTGCGCGGCCCGCGCCTTGGCCTCCCGGTAATACTCGGCCAGGTCGTCGCCGAGGGGGTGGAAGTCGAGGCTCGAGCCAATCCAGTCGGCAAAGCTGGTGAGGCCCGCCAGGCGCTCGAAAGCCGCACCCCCGTAGAGCCTGACTGTGGGGGCCTCCCCCACCCCCAGCACCTCGAGCACCGCTTCGAACAGCTCACGGCGCACCCCATCCCAGTCCGCGTTGCCTTTCTCGCGGGTCGTTCCTGCTTTTTCTAAGTCATCCCCTGTTGCCCGGAAGCCGTGGTGTTCCCCCACCGCCGCTGCGACATTCCGGGCGGCCCGGTATTTCCACCCCCTGGCCTCGAGCAGTTCGGGCAGCACCGCCTCGCTGATGACGCTGTGGGAAAGGTCGTGGGGCGGCGGTGTTGGGTCGATCAACCAGGTTAGTCCTGTGGCCCAGAGCCGTTCCTTACCCTCGGGCCACTTCTGCTGGAAAGCCGGGCTGGCCTTACCGATGTCATGCAGCCCCGCCAGGGCGCAGACCCAGGCTTTGGCCTGCTGGGCCTCGAGATTCAGGTCGCGGGCGTAGAGTTCGAGGGTCGTTGGGGGCTCGCGCTCGAGGATCACCTCGGCACAGGCCGCCACGTCCAGCAAGTGTGCCATGAGCGGATGCCAGGTGCCCTGCTCCTGGCCCCGGTCGCTTTTGGCCCACAGCGCCCTGGCAGCCTCCGAAAGCCTCATGACCTCACCTTCCCTCGCCCAACTCCCAACATGCCCACCCCCCGGCATACGCCTCCAGCACCTGCCGCGCCTCCGAAAGCCACCGCTGCCGCAGGCGGGCCGGTTCCAACACCTCCACCCGAGGCCCCCAGCTCTGCACCCAGGACAGAAGCTCCAGGGGGAAGTTGTCGTTGTCGGTGCCCACGGTAATACAAACCTCGAGGCCCCCATCGGGGAGCCTCGAGGCAATACGCAGGTTGGGGTAGCCGCCCTCCAGGATGCGGTAGGCGGCCTCGGGGCGGAAGCGAAGCCGGACTTCCACCGGCACACCGCCGCTGCTGCCCACCACCCCCCAGGCATTGGAGAGGTAGTGGCGGGGGTCGAAGTCCGGTGGGATGGTGTAGGCCCCCGGCTCGCCCACCGCCCGCACTCGGCGCATCCGGCTCAGCTTGTAGGTGCGCAGGGCCTGGTGGTAGCCGCGCTCGAGGCCAATCACATACATCCCCAGGTTGGTGCGGGCCACCTCGAGGAAGTAGACCTCGAGCACATTTTTGCGCGGTCGGCCCGAGCCTCCGGGCTTGAGGTAATCGAACTCGATGCGCTGGCGCTTGAACCAGGCCTCGGCCACCACGGCCATGGCCTGCCCTTCATCGCGGTGCTGCAGGGTACGGCGCTCGAGGTCTTCGGTGCTCTTGAGCGCCAGCTCCTGGGCCGGGGAGGGCAGCCGCCGGGCCAGTTTTTTGAGGGCCGATAGGTAGGTGGGTTCGTAGCCGGGAGTGTGGTGGTAGAGCATCCGCAGGGCGCTGTGCGTGACCAGGGCCTCCACCGGGCTCAGCTCGTGGCTTTGCAGCATCTGATACTGGGGGGAACGCCCCACCCTGCCCACCTCCATAGCCTGCAAGTCCTCGAGCAGGTAGCGCAGGGCCGTGCGCTTATGCACCCCCAGCACCTGGGCCAGCTCATGGGCCGTGTAGGGCCGGGCCGCCAGCAGGTCGCGGGCTTCCACTAAACGCAGCGCCTTTTTGTAGTCGGCACTTTCTCGGCGTAGTTGACCCATATAGCTTTACCTACCCGCAAGTTTAGGTGCTGGCGTCCAGGGCTCGTCCAGATAGTCAGATAAGTCTTCATAATGCTTAGGAAATTTGATGGGATTACACTAAGGTCTATCTCCAATTTTCCCTTGTCCTGGCAGCCCTCGGGAGTCATAACGAACCGAAGCCATCTGTGGGGTGCCTAAAACTACCCACCTCCGCAGCACTTGGGCCCACCGTCTGCAACCCAAGGGCTTAGTCCACCGTCAGCGCCGCCCACCTGTACGGCAATCGCCAACAAAACCAGCAGCACCATACCTTTTTTCAACCAACCCGGTACCTTTTTGCGAATGCGGTGTTTGTTTTCCACGCCCGCCAGTGTGGGCCTCGAGCGTGACAGAGCCTGTCTCGCATCTTCTACAACCGAGCAAATCCTAAAAGTTCGGGCTTATATCGGAACCCGAACTCAAGCCGGCCCTATTTTTGGCAGTATTCAGGGGTGTATCGCCTGCAAGGCCTCCACCCGCTTGGCCCCGCGATAGACCCGCTTGTAGAAAGGGCTATCCAGGCTTTCGATCACCACCCGGCTGCCGTAGCTGTTGGCGTGGGCGAACACGCCCCGGCCCAGGTAGATACCCACGTGGTCAATCTGGCGGCCCCCAAAGCTGAAGAACACCAGGTCACCCTGGCGCATCGCGCCCTGCACAGTGGTAAAGGCCGCCCACTGCTCGCGGCTGGTGCGGGGCAGCTTAATGCCAATCTCGGCATAGACCTGCTGTACAAACGCCGAACAGTCCACCGCGCGGTCGGAGTTGGCCCCAAACACATAGGGCAGCCCCAGGTACTTGAGCACCACCAGAATCAGGGGGTGGGTGGGGTCGTAGTCGGTGTCGGCGGGCTGGCTGGGCTGGGGCTGTGGGGTGGGTTCGGGCGCAGGCGGGGTGGGGTTGGGCAGCGGGGTCGGGTTCACCAGGTTGGCCGAAGCGCCCGCGGGCGGGGCGGGGCTGGGGTTGGCTGGGGGCGGGCTGGGCGTAGCGGCAGGTGGGTTGCTGGGGGCTGCCACGCCCACCTGGGGAATCCGGAGCACCTGGCCGGGTGAGAGGCTGGTGCCCTCGAGGTTATTTTCCTGCTGGATGGCCTGCACCGTGGAGCCGTAGCGCCGGGCAATGGAAAAAAGCGTATCCCCCCGCTGAACGGTGTGTTGTACGGTGCGGGCTGGCAGTTGCAGCACCTGCCCTACGCTCAGGGTGGCCTCGCTCAGGCCGTTGAGCCGCATCAGAATTTCCACGGTGGTATCGTGGCGTTTGGCAATGGAGTAAAGGGTATCGCCGCGCTGCACCGTGTAGGTAAGCCCGCTCTGGGCCAGCACCAGCGCAATAAACCAGGGCAGCATCGCAAAAAGAGCGGTCTTCAGAAAGAGCGGCCCCGTCGGAGCTTTGAGGTGTGCTTTTACGGGCCTGTTTTTTACCGCTGGGAGCAGCAATAGCGAAGGCCGCGATATGCGCATCACAGCGTAAGTATACGCCCAACCATGCCGGTTTTGCGTTCATGAAAGGGTTTGAGCTTCAGCCTGAGCCCTCCGAGCCGGGTCGGCCTTCGGCCCAGGCAATGGCAGGCCGCAGGAAAAGCGGGGCCAGCAGGGTAGTGCCCACCACCATAAAGAGCACCAGGGCGTACTCTTCCTCGTTCACTGCCCCTGCCGCCAGGCCCAGCGCGGCCACAATCAGGCCCACCTCACCGCGGGGGGCCATCCCGATGCCCACCACCACCGCCCGGCGAAGGCCCTGGCTCAGGGCCCCCAGAAATCCGCCCAGGAGCTTGCCCAGCAAGGCAATGAGCAGCACCCCGCTGCCCACCAGCAACACTTTGGCGCTCATCAGCGCGGCCAGCTCGAGCCTCACCCCCACCATGGCGAAGAAGATGGGGGTCAGAAACTGGCCCACAGATCGGGCGGGCTCCTCGATGGCCAGCTCCTCCCGCACCTCGGCCAGGAGCATCCCGGCCAGGAACGCCCCCACAATGGGGGCCAGTCCGATGGCCGCCGCCAGCGCCGCCAGGCCCACCCCCACCAAGAGGGCAAAGCCAAAGGGGCTGCCCAGGGTAAAGCGCGACAGCGGGATCCGCCGCAGCCAGGGCACCAGCAGCATGGCCCCGCCTACGAACAGGACCGAGAACAGGGTGATGCGCACCGCCACCGTCAGCTCGAAGGCGCCGTTTTGGGCCACCCCGTTCACTACCGCCAGCACAATTAGGCCCAGCACGTCGTCAATGACCGCCGCGCCCAGGATGATGCGGCTGTAGTTGCGCGAGAGCACTCCCAGCTCCAGGAGCACCCGGGCGGTAATGCCCACGCTCGTCGCCACCAGGGCCGTGCCCAAAAACAGCGCTGGAAGCTGCTCGAAGCCGATGCTGAGGCCAAAGAAATACCCCCCCACAAAGGGAAACAGCACCCCCAGCACCGCCACCAAGAAGGCTTCCTTGCCCACCGCCAGAATATCGCGCAGGCGGGTCTCGAGGCCCACCATAAAGAGCAGGAAAATGGCCCCCAGCTCGGCCAAAAACTCCAGGACTTCGCCGTCGTGTACCAGGCCCAGCACCGCAGGCCCCACCAGCAAACCGGCCAGCACCTCGCCGATCACCACCGGCTGCTTGAAGCGGGCAAACAGCCAGCCCACCACCTGCGCGGCCAGCAGCAGAAAAAACACCTCGAGCAAAGGACTTGAACCGTGCATCAGCGCCCCCGCACAAACAAACGCAGGAAGTCGGAGCGGGTCAGGGTACCCAGCAGCTGCCGGCGTTCATCCACCACCAGCACCCGGCGGTACTGCCGATCCTGCAGCATCAGGCCCAGGGCTTTTTCGATGGGGTCGTCGGGCCCCACCATGGCTACGTCGGTACGCATCAAGCGGTGTACAGGGGTGTTTTTGTAGCGCTCGGCCAGCCGGTCGAAGGAGCCAGGATCTACCCACTCGTCCAGAAAGCGCAGGGCTTCCACGTCGGAAAACGGGACTTTCTGTGGCTCAGGCAGCATCTGGTCGATCTCGAGCAGCCCCACCACCACCCCCCCATCGTCCACCACCGGCAACCCCCCCAGGCGGTGCTCGAGCATGAGTTCAGCAGCCCTGTACAGGGTTTCGTCTTTGTGTACGGTGTAGGGGCGCAATCCCATCAAATTTTTCACCTGCATGCTGGGATTGTACCCAAAACCCCCGACAAAAGCTCAAAACATGAAATGGGTGATAAGGTTCCCAATTTCACTTATAGCCCAGCTACAATAGCCCCTCACCCTGGCTGCGTAGCGTAGGAATCGAAGCCAAATCGTTCTGGCTTCAACAGCCGAAAAGGAGGTTTATATGCGAAGCAGCCGTGTAACCTTATTGGGGTTGATACTGGCCGTATTTTTCGGTGCATTTGCCCACGCCCAGACCCAGTTCCGGGATGTTCCGGCCGGACACTGGGCCCGCCAGGCCGTGGAGTTTGCCGTGCAGTGCGGCCTCATCGAGGGTTTCCCCGACGGCACCTTCCGCGGTAACCAGAACCTGACCCGCTACCAGGCCGCCCTGATTTTCTTCCGCCTCTACCAGACCAACCGCCTCGAGAACGCCCGTCCCGAGTGCCGCCTGGCGGTGGAGCGGGGGGCGCAGGAGGTAGCCCCCGAGCTTCAGCAGCTACAACAGCGCTTTGAGGCCCTCGAGCGCACCACCCAGGATCAGGCCGCCCGGCTGGCCGCGCTCGAGGCCGAGGTCAAGCGAGCCATCGAGACCAGCGAAAAGGCGGCGGCCCTCGAACAACGCCTGGCCGCCCTGGAGCAGCAAGTCCAGCGGCTGGCCCAGGCCCCGGCCCAACCTGCCCCCGCCCAGCCGGAAGGCCCCACCCCGGCCGATCTCCAGGCCCGCATCGCAGCCCTGGAGGAGCAAGTCCAGCGGCTGGCCCAGGCCCCTGCCGCCCCCAGCGCCCCGCAGGATGCGGTGGCCCTCGAGCGCCGCATCGCCACGCTGGAGGAACAGATTCGCAACCGTCCCGATGCCGCCCGCGTGGCTGCCCTGGAGGAGCAGGTGCGCGGCCTGAGCAACCAGGTCACCACCCTGCAAAACCAGGTCAACGAGCTGCGCCAGCAAGTCCAGCAACCCGCACCTCAGCCGCAGCCCCAACCCCAGCCTGAAGTACGGCCACCCGAAGCCCCCGTGCTCACTGCACCTCCGGTCCGTAATTTTTACTTTGGTGCAGGTGCGGCCCTGGGCATCATTCCCCAGCCCAGCGGGGGCGTCTTCGACAGCAGCAACATCAACCTTAGCGGGATGGTAGGGGTACGCGATGCATTCCTGGGCTTCGGCCTGCGGGCCGGCCTGGACTACAACCTCAGCACCCAGGCCCTGGGGGTCGAAGCCTACCTGATGCGTCACTTTGGCAGTGGGCTTGTTAGCCCCTACCTGGGGGTGGGCGCCCGCTTCCTGCCCGCCCTGGCCAACCCCATCTACGGCTCCGCCGCCGTGGGGCTCGACCTCAACCTGTTTGGCCCTCTCGGCCTCTTCGTGGAGGGCAACCCCCGCTTCGAGAGCGGCGGCAACTTTGGCCTGGGGGCGCGGGCCGGCCTCAAGCTGAACTTCTAATACCGGGTTCAAAAAGATAGTCATCGAACAAAAAGCTTTGAGCGGCTATCTTTTTGAATCCTAGAGCACTCCCGTTCCAAGGGGCGGTATCGCCCTCCGCTGCGCGGATAACTTCGGTCGGGTTAGTTCGTCACCGAACGGTGACGAACTAACCGAATCTGGTGTAACGCTTGCCTGTACAGCAAAAAGAGCCCTCGCCTGGGGGCTCTTTGTTTTTTTGAACCAGCAAGGACGCGGCCAGTGCCTATAATTCCCTGGGATGCGCGCTTTTTTGGGATGGTTCATCGTCGCACTGAGCGGGTTTTTTGTGGTGGCCGCCATCAGCGACCTGGTGTCGGGCAACCTGGGAGAAGAGGGGCCTGGGGTTCTGGCGGGCATGGCGGTGTTTTTCACCATCGTGGGGGTGCTGGGCTACCGCCTGGCAACCTCCAAAACCCCCCAAAGCGTCGCGCAATCGCCCGAGCAGCGCATTCTGGCCGTAGCCAAGCAGATGCAGGGCCGGGTCACCCTGGCCGAGGTGGTGCTGCACTGCCAGCTAGAAACCGAGCAGGCCCGCGCCCACCTGCGCGAGATGATACGTAAGGGGCTGGCCGAACTCCACCTCAGCGACCAGGGGGACGAGGTCTATATGTTCGCCGGGTTTGCGCCCGAGACCAAGGAAACCGCCAAAGACCCCTTAGACTGAGTCCCCTGGCAAGGAAGGCGCACCCCAGATACCCAGGCTATTTGCCCTTGCAAAAACATGACCCCTGTGTTATGTAATAAGCGTAATCGCCGAAAACCATTCGGTGTGTACCATCCAACGCATCCTGGAGGTTCGCATGGGCATCCACTACCTGTTTCTGGACATGAACGCCTTCTTTGCCTCGGTGGAGCAACAACTCCGGCCTGAGCTGCGCGGCAAGCCCGTGGCGGTGGTGCCCATGCTGGCCGAGACCACCTGCTGCATTGCTGCCAGCTACGAGGCCAAGCGCTACGGCATCAAGACCGGGACGCTGGTACAGGACGCCCGGCTGTTGTGCCCCGGGCTCGAGCTGGTCGAGGCCCGCCCCAGGGAGTACATCCGCGTGCACCATCAAATCCTGCAGGCCGTAGACAGCGTGCTGCCCGTCGAGGCGGTGCTCTCGATTGACGAGCTGGTCTGCAAACTAATGGGCCGGGAAAAGGAGCCCGAAAACGCCCTGAAACTGGGCAAAGAGGTCAAAGAGGCCATCTACCGGCGTGTGGGGGGCCAGCTTCGCTGCTCGGTGGGGCTGGGGCCCAACCGGTTTCTGGCCAAGGTGGCTGCCGAGATGCACAAACCCGACGGCCTGACCCTGTTGCAGCCCTCCGACCTGCCCCACCGGCTCTACTCGTTGCAGCTGCGCGACCTGCCGGGTATCGGCCCCGGTATGGAGCAGCGCCTGTTCAAGCACGGGGTGACCACGGTGGGGGGGCTCTACCGGCTTTCTGCGCTCCAGCTCGCCCAGGTCTGGGGCAGCCGGGTGCACGGCTTGGCCTGGTGGCACCGCCTGCGGGGCGCCGACCTGCCCGAGACACCCACAAGGCGGCGCAGCCTCAGCCACTCGCACGTGCTGCCCCCGGCGCTGCGTAGCGAGGCCGGGGCCCGCGCGGTGCTCACCCGGCTGGTGCACCGGGCCGCCGCCCGGCTGCGCCACGAGGGCTACTGGGCGGGTTCGCTGGCCCTGTTTTTGCGCTTTCTGGACGGTGGCGAGAAGCGCAAATGGGAGACCTGTATCCGCATCCAGCCCAGCCAGGACACCCTGACCCTGTTGCGGGTGAGCCTTGGGCTCTGGCAGCAGAAGCCCGAGGGCACCCCCTTCAAGGTGGGGGTCGCCCTGGGCCACCTGACGCCGGCGCTCGAGCTGAGCGAGCCGCTGTTTGAGTCCGAGCAAAAACTGGTGCGGCTGGCCCAGGCCATGGACAAGGCCAACAGCAAGTACGGCCCCCAGGCCCTCTACTTTGCCGGTATGCACCGCACCGAGCAGAGCGCCGTGACCCGCATCGCCTTTAACCGCATCCCCGACCTGGATTTGCCGGAGATCTAGCCATCACTCGCAAGACCGTGTTTTCCGACGGGTCTCGCAATTCAGGCGCATAATCAACACCCTGGCTTTGCGCTTTTGGCTTCGGGCCTTAAGCTAGAACCCGTGAGCGCCCTTTACCGCCAGGCCCGCCCCACCACCTTCGACGAGATGGTGGGGCAGGAGCACGTCAAGGAAGTGCTGCTCAACGCCCTGCGTTCGGGGCGGCTGGCCCAGGCCTACCTGTTTTCGGGGCCCCGGGGGGTGGGCAAGACCAGCAGCGCCCGGCTGATTGCCCAGGCGGTCAACTGCTCGAGCGATCCAAGGCCCTGCGGCACCTGTGAGGGCTGCCGGCTGGTGCGGGAGGGGCGACACCCCGACGTGCTGGAAATTGACGCCGCCTCCAACAACTCGGTGGAGGACGTGCGCGAGCTGCGCGAGCGCATCCTGCTAAGCCCCATCCTGGGCCAGCACAAGGTGGTGATCCTGGACGAGGCCCACATGATGTCCAAGAGCGCCTTCAACGCCCTGTTGAAGACGCTGGAGGAACCCCCGCCCCACGTGATTTTCATCTTTGCCACCACCGAGCCCGAGCGCATGCCCCCCACCATCCTCTCGCGCACCCAGCACTTCCGCTTCCGGCGGCTTTCCGAGGCCGAGATTGTGGAGAAGCTCGAGCGCATCCTGGCCGGGCTGGGCCGCGAGGCCGAGCCCCCGGCCCTGCAACTCGTGGCCCGGCTGGCCGACGGGGCCATGCGCGACGCGGAAAGCCTCCTGGACAGGCTGCTCACCCTCGAGGGCCCCCTCACCCTCAAGCAAACCGAGGACGCCCTGGGGCTGCCCCCTCAGGAGGCGCTGTTTGCAGTGGCCGAGGCCCTGGACAGAGGGCAGCTTCGCCCGGCTTTGGAGCAGGCCCATCACCTGTACACCCAGGGCTTCGCCGCCCGCACCCTGGCCCAGGGGCTGCTGGAAGCCCTGCGGGCCGGGCTGTATGGGCGCATGGGGCTGGGCACGGGCCCCCACCTGAACCAGCCCGACGAACGCCTGGTGGCCGCCATGACCGCGCTGGACGAGGCCCAGGAGCGCCTCCTCAAGCGCTCCGACGCCCTTTCGCTGGAGCTGGCCCTCCTCGGCGCTTACCAGGCCCTCCACCAGGCCCCTACCACCCCGAGCGCAACGGTAACGGCTGCACCGCCCAGCATCCCCGACTTCGACCCCAGGCCCAAAAAGCTCGAGGCCCGCAAGGAGGCCCCCGCTGCGCCGGCCAGCACCCCATCCCCTTCCCCCGGCGTGGCCGATCTCGCTTCGGAGTGGCGGCGGGTCATGGGCGCGCTCAAGATGACCATCCGCGGCTTCGTGCGCGAGGCCGAGCCGCGCTTTGAAGAGGACAAACTGGTGCTTTTGTTCCCCGAGCGGGCCAGCTTCCACTTCCAGGGGGCGCAGAAGAACCTCGAGGACATCCAGAAGGCGGTTCGGGAGGTGCTGGGCCTCGAGCAGGTCGAACTGCGCCTGGGTGGGAAAAAAAAACTAGCGGATGAGCCGGCAGGAAACCGGGCCAACAACTTGCGGGCGGTAACCCGTCCCGAAGGGGATCGTCCCAATGGTGCACGGTCGCCAGACCGTCCCGAGGGGGATCGTCCACCTGGTGCACGGAGTGCGCTCCGTCCCGAGGGGGATCGTCCACCAACCCCACCCCCAACAGAACCCCCCAGCACCCCAGATATAGCCGCTCCTGCTTCCGCTCCCACCGATGCGCCCTGGGAGGAACCCTGGCACCCCGAAGCGGCCCTCTTTGACCCCAACCCGCCCGACGAAGCCCTCGAGGAGACCGAAGGCCAGCCCAGCGGCGAGGCCGGCCTGCTCGAAGACCCGCGTTTTCAGAAGCTCATCCAGCTATTCGGCGGAAGGCTGCGCAAGTTTTACCCCGAGGCTCCGCGCGAGGGGGCGCTCGAGGCTCCCGCCCTCGAGAGCGAAGGGGAGCCAGACTGAGGGCAGGGAAATGCTCAATGGATTGCGCTCATCGCAATGTGTGGGGTGTAGACTAAATTACCATGAACACCACCGACCTCAACGGGGAGACTCTGGACGGCATTCTCAAGCGCTTACGTCGTATAGAAGGACAGGTACGGGGCTTGCAAAAAATGGTCGAGGAAGGGCGCCCCTGCGAGGAAGTACTCACCCAGATGACCGCCACCAAAAAGGCCATGGAGTCGGCTTCTACCCTCATCCTCCAGGAGTTCCTGACCCTCTGTGCCAGCGACATCGCCAGGGGTGACTCTCAAAAACCTGCACAAATTGCCGCGATGCTGCGCAAGTTTGCAGGATAAGGGTCAATCTCGAGCCCGAATCTGGGCCACCACCCACCGCATGGCGTCGCTGCCCTGGGCGGTAACGCCGCTGTGGTCTTCGCGGGACTGGAAGCGAAACAGGCGGGTTTTGGAGCCGTCGAGCCGGTGGTCGGGGTCGTCGTCGTGGATGAAGTTGACCGGGGCCAGGTTGAGCGGGCTGCGGCTCACCACCTCGAGGCCCACCCCCACGTTGGGCGGCACCACATCGTTGAGATCCTGTTTGGCCGGCTGGCCCGGCACCGCCACCACCTCGCAGGGGCCGCCGCCTTCATCTTCGTTGAGCGGGAAGGGGCGGCGCAGCCCACGGGCATCGTAGTAATCCTGAATGATGCGGTTGTTGCGCATATTATCGGTGTCCCAGAAGCTACAGATGGCGTCCAGGTAAATGAAGTAGTCGAAGCGCACCTCGGGGTGGTTCCAGGCCAGCAGGCTGGCCCAGACCGTGCCGTGGGAGTGGGCCAGCAGCACCACCCGCGTGGGGTTCTCGAAGCCCCGGATCCAGTACTCGTAGACCCGCTTTAGATACCCCTCGGCCTCGAGGTAGCCCGGCTCCTGCTGCCTGGAGATGCCGCTGGTGTGGGCGTACAGGAAGGCCGAAACGTCGAAGTATTCCACGCTATAACCCAGTTCACGAAAAACCCCGACCACCGCCTGGGCGGTCTGGCGGGGGGCGGTGCTGCGGGGAAAGACCTCGTCGTCGAGGTAGCCATAGTTGTCGAAGGGCGGGTTGCAGCCATCCCCCACCACCGGCAGCGAAGCGCAGCGCCCCGCAAAACCCATCACCACCACATCGGGGCTGCCCGCCGGTCGCAGGTTGCGCTGCGGCGGGGCGGGCAGGCAGGCGGCCAGCAGTACTACCAGCCAGAGCAGGTGCCTCATGGGTTTTAGCGTACACCCCCAGTCCGAAAGGGGGCTTGCGCAAATGGTGAGGGGGTGATAGAGTATGGAAAACGTTTACATTACGTGCAGGAGTGGCCTTGGCCACGTAGGTTTCCTTATGTCCAGTCGCCTATCCCCCCCGGCCGTTGACATCCGCCGCGTAGCGGCCGAGGCCGGGGTCTCGATTGCCACGGTCTCGAGGGTGCTCAACAACCCCGAGCGGGTCAGTCCCCAGACCCGCACACGGGTGCTGGAGATTGCCGCCCGCCTGGGCTACCGTCCCAATCCAAACGGCAAACGCCTGCGCAAGGGCCGCGCCGAGACCATCGGCCTGGTGATCCCCTCCCCACCAGGGCGCTTTGCCGACTCGTTTTTTCTGGAACTGCTGGCCGGGCTGGGCGAGGGGCTGTCCGACGCCGGACTGGATTTGCTGGTAGCCACCTGCCCGCCGGGCCTGGAGGAGCTGGCCTGCTACCGGCGCTTGGTGGAAGGCAAAAAGGTGGAAGGTCTGGTGCTGGCCCGCACCCGGCGCCACGACGAGCGCATCGCCTATCTGCTGGAGCACGATATCCCCTTCGTGGCCCATGGGCGCAGCGACCTGATCGGCACCCCCTTTCCCTATCTGGACATAGACGGGGAGCAGGGCTTTTACCGGGCCACCCAGCATCTTTTGAACCTGGGCCACCGCCGCATCGCCTACATCGGCGCGCCCCACGACCTCAACTTTGCCGCGCACCGCTGGGCCGGCTTTCAGCAGGCCATGGCCGAGGCCAGGGTAGAGGCTAATCCTGCGTGGATGGTAGAAGGCGACCTGAGCGAGGAGAGCGGCTACCGCCTGGCCCAGAGGCTCCTGGATGCCTCCGAGACCCCCACCGCCATCCTGTGCGCCAACGACCTCATGGCCATTGGGGTACTGCGGGCTTTGCGCGCTCGAGGGCTCAAAGGCGGCCAGGAGGTCTCGGTGATCGGCTACGACGACATCCCCCAGGCCCAGTACACCGACCCCCCCCTCTCCACCGTGCACCAGCCTTTTCGCGAGACCGGCCGGCGGCTGGTGGAGATGCTCCTGGCCCGGCTGGGTGGGGCTCCGGTCACGCAGCTACAGGAGGTCTGGGTTCCCGAGTTGGTTCTGCGGGGGTCGGATGGGCCACCGCAAACGTAAAAGGAGGTAGGTATGAAGAAGCACAAGTGGTTGTGGTTGGGTCTGGGCACCCTGTTGTTGCTGTCCGGGGTACTGGCGCAGCAGACGGCCTCGCTGTTGTTTGTCTCCACCCAGTTCACCCCCATCGAGGAGGCCCAGCGGATGCGGCAGATCATCCTGAAGGACTTCCCGGGGCGGGTGGAGTTCATCCCGGAAGACAACGCCCCCTTCACCAACCGTATCCTCTCCGAAGTCCGGGCAGGCCGGGTAAACGTGGGCCTGGCCGGGGGCCTGCACGGCGACTTCCCCCCCCTGGTGGCCGCAGGCGCGCTGGACACCGTAGACGATGTGATGGCCCAGCTCAAAGACCGGCGGTTTTCGCAGACCTTCGTGAACCTGGGCAAGATGGGTACCGCCAATCAGCTCTACATCCCCTGGATGCAGGCCACCTACATCATGGTGGCCAACCGGCAGGCCCTGCAGTACCTGCCGCCCGGGGCCAACGTCAACACCCTCACCTATACCCAGCTCAAGGAGTGGGCGGCCAACATCCAGCGGGCCACCGGGCGGCGCATGCTGGGCTTCCCAGCAGGCCCCCGTGGGCTGATGCACCGCTTTACCCAGGGCTACTTGTACCCCTCCTACACCAAGAGCGCGGTCACTAAGTTCAGGAGCGACGAGGCCCAGAGCATGTGGCTCGAGTTCAAGAGCCTCTGGCAACACGTAAACCCGCAGTCCACCAGCTACGACTTCATGCAAGAGCCCTTACTAGCGGGTGAGGTCTGGATCGCCTGGGATCACATCGCCCGCCTGCGCGATGCCCTGAACCAGAAGCCAAACGAGTTTGTGGCCTTCCCCGCCCCCATCGGGCCTTATGGCCGGGGCTTCATGCCGGTGCTGGCCGGGCTGGCCATCCCCAAGGGAAGCCCCAACCGGGTGGCAGCGGTAGCGGCCATCGAGTACCTGACCCGGCCCGAGGTGCAGATTACCACCCTGGTACAAAACGGCTTCTTCCCGGTCATCCAGGTGCGCCTGCCCGACAACCTGCCCCAGGGCATCCGCATGGGCGCCGACGCCATCGCCCGGCAGGCCCAGAGCAACGTGGCCCTGCCCAGCCTGCTGCCGGTGGGTCTGGGTGCCAGGGGCGGCGAGTACAACAAGGTCTTCCAGGACACCTTCGCGCGGATTGTGCTGCGCAACGAGGATGTACGCCGGGTGCTCGACAGCGAGGCCGCCAACCTGCGCCGCATCATGAACGAGACCGGGGCCCCCTGCTGGTCGCCCGACCCTGCCAGCAGCGGGGCTTGTCCGGTGAACTAGTGCGGAAGACCCTACGGTTCAAAGACGGCATACCGCAGTAGCCGTCCGCACGGTTGAACTTGCCGGAAGGGGTCGGTGTGCCACCACCGGCCCCTTTCCACCCAAAAGCCCTCCCCCCCATGCGGGATGAAAGCGAAAGGGTTAGATGCGAAGTGAACGGTACATCCCCTACCTGCTCATCTTGCCGAGCGTGGTGTTTTTGCTGTTTTTGTTCGCCTGGCCGCTCCTGGAGGCCCTGCTCCTGTCGGTACGGGGCAGCAGCGGGCAGTGGACGCTGGAGAATTTCCGGCGCATGGCCGCCGACCTGTACTTCCCGGATGCCCTCAAATACACCCTGCTGCTGACTTTGGTGATCGTGCCCTTACAGGTGGTGATGGCCCTGGGGATGGCCCTGCTGTTGGGGGGCCTTTCCAAGGGCCGCGACCTGTTTTTGTATGTCTGGACCATTCCGTTGGGCATCTCCGACCTGGCCGCCGGTATCGTATGGCTCTCGATTTTTACCGAGCGCGGCTACCTCAACAGCTTCCTGCAGGGTATCGGGCTGATTCAGCAGCCGCAACTGTGGCTGAGCTACGAGACCCCTTGGATGATTTTCGTGGCGGTGGTGGCCGCCGAGGTCTGGCGGGCGACCGCCATCGTGTTTGTGATTCTGGTGGCGGGTTTGCAGCTCATCCCCAAGGAGTACAGCGAGGCCGCCGAGGTGTTTGGGGCCACCCCCTGGCAGCGCTTCTGGAAGGTCACCCTGCCCCTGCTTATGCCCAGCCTGCAGGTGGCCCTCATCCTGCGCACCATTCTGGCCCTCGAGGTCTTCGCGGTGGTGGTGGCGCTGGGCGGGCGCAATCTGCCGGTGCTGGCGGGTGAGGCCTATTACTGGTACAACGCCTACCAGAATCCGGGGGTGGCGGCGGCTTACGCGGTCATCATCCTGGGCATCTCGGTGGTGGCCACCCTGCTGTACTTACGATTGATGCGCTCCAAGCAGGAGGGTGCGGCATGAACCTGCGTCCCCTATATATGCTCCTGGCGATCGTGCTGGTGCTGTGGGTGCTGATTCCCATCTTTCTGATCGCTACCCTGGCCTTTAGCGACCGGGCCTCGGTGTTTGCCTGGCCTAAAGGGCTTCTACCCCAGCAGTTCTCCTTGGAAACCATCACCTTCTTCTTCGGCGTGGAGGGGGTCTGGAAAGCCATTCGCAACAGCCTGGCGGTGGCCGCCATGACCCTGGTGTTCTCGGTACTGCTGGGGGCCCCCGCCGGCTACGCCCTGGCCCGCTACCGGTTTGCCGGTGCGGACGCCTACCGCCTGCTGATTCTCATGACGCGGGCTTTTCCCCTGGCCATCCTGGCCATCCCGCTGGCGGTGCAGTTCCTTCAGTTGGGCATCTACGACACCCCCTTTGGGGTGGCGCTGGTGCACACCGCGCTGGCCCTGCCGTTTGCGGTGCTGGTGACCAGCAGCCTGTTTCTGGGCATCCCCAAAGAGCTGGAAGAGGCCGCCTGGACGCTGGGCTGCAACCGCATCCAGGCCTTTTTGCGGGTGGTGCTGCCGCTGGCCCTGCCGGGGCTGGCCGCTACGGCCATCTTCGCCTTCGTGATCTCGTGGAACGAGGTGTTCGCGGCCACCCTGCTCACCCTGCGCGAGCGCACCCTACCGGCCTTTTTGCTCACCTCGCTCAACGACTCCCCCCTGCCCTTCCGCTTTGCCGGGGGCTTCTTCCTGATCGTGCCGGCCCTTGTCTTTATCTTCATCATCCGGCGCTACCTGTTTACACTGTGGGGCATCGCCAACCGGTAAGGGGTTTCTAGGAGGTTTATGGCTTCCATTCGAGTGGAAAACATCGAGAAAACCTTTGGCAAGTTCAAGGCTTTGAACGGGGTTTCGCTCGAGGTGCGCGACCAGGAGTTCGTGGTGCTGCTGGGCCCCTCGGGCTGCGGCAAAACCACCCTGCTGCGCATCATCGCGGGCCTCGAGCAAGCCGATAAGGGCCGGGTCTGGATTGGCGACCGCGACGTGACTGCGCTCCCCCCGCGCGCGCGCAAAATTGCCATGGTCTTCCAGAACTACGCGGTCTTTCCGCACCTCACGGTCTTCGAGAACATTGCCTTTGGCCTGCGCATGCAGAAAGCGTCCCCCGAGAAGCTCAAGGCCAACGTGGAGCGGGCCGCTGCCCTGATGCACATCGAGAACCTGCTGGGGCGCTACCCCGCCCAGCTCTCCGGCGGGCAGCGCCAGCGGGTGGCGGTAGCCCGGGCCCTGGCGGTCGAGCCAGAAGTGTTGCTGATGGATGAGCCCCTCTCCAACCTGGATGCCTTGCTGCGCCTGGAGATGCGGGCCGAGCTCAAGCGCCTGCTGGCCGAGAGCCGCACCACCACCCTGTACGTCACCCACGACCAGGTCGAGGCCATGAGCCTGGCCGACCGCATCGCGGTGATGAACACCGGCTATGTGGTGCAGTACGACCAGCCCATGAAGGTCTACCAGGAGCCGGCCAATACCTTTGTGGGCGGCTTTATCGGCAGCCCCCCCATGAACTTCCTGAAGCTGCCGGTGGAGGGCCAGCAGGCCAGGATCGAGTCGCTGACCCTGGATCTACCCACGCCCGTGCCCGGCCCGGAGGTTCTGCTGGGGGTGCGGCCCGAAGACCTGGAAGCCTACACCGCCGAGCAGCCGCAAAGCTTCCCCGCCGAGGTGCTGGTGGTGGAGCCCCTGGGGCCCCATCTACTGCTGACCCTGCGCTATGGCCGGCAGCACCTCAAAGCCACCGTGCCGCCCGATTTCGCGGCGAGACCGGGACAGACCCTCTGGCTCAAACCCCAGCCCGATCGCCTGCGCTGGCTCGAGCCCAAGAGCGGAGAAGCCCTGAACGCGAGGTAGTCATGCAGCTACAGGAGTCCCTTACCCAAGAGGCCCGCCGCATTCTGCAAGCCAACGACCGGGGTGGTTTCACCATCCCCACGGCGGGCCTTTACCCCTTTCAGTGGCTGTGGGATGCGGGCTTTACCGCCCTGGGTTGGATGCAGTTCGACGAGGGGCGGGCCTGGGAGGAATTCAACTGGCTCTTCCAGGGGCAGTGGGCGAACGGCATGCTGCCGCACATCGTCTTCCACCGGCCCGAGCCCACCTACTTCCCCGGCCCGGAGCGCTGGGGGGTGGGCCGCACCCCGCCCACCTCGGCCATCACCCAGCCGCCGGTGGTGGCTACCTTTGTGCGCTGGATGCTCGAGCAGGCCCAGGATCGGGCTTTAGCCGAGGAAAAAGCCCGGCAGCTCTACCCCAAAATTCTGGCCTACCACCGCTGGTTCAAGCGCGAGCGCGACCCCCAGCACACCGGCCTCGTCACCGTGCTGCACCCCTGGGAGACCGGGGCCGACAACAGCCCGGCCTGGGATGAGGCCCTGGGCCGGGTGCAGGTAGACCCCAGCCTGCCGCCCTACACCCGCCGCGATACCTCGCACGTCGACCCCAGCCAGCGCCCCCACCAGAGCGAGTACGACCGCTTCCTGACCCTGCTCGAGGTCTACAAGCGCGCCGGCTTCGACCAGCTCCGCTTGGTACAGGAGTGCCCCTTCCGGGTGGCCAGCCTGCTGATTGATTGTGTGCTGCACCGGGCCAACCGCGACCTGCTGTGGCTATCGAAGCGGTTTGGCTTTGGCGATGAGGCCGAGATCGAGGGCTGGCTCGAGGCCAGCCAGCAGGGCATCGAGGGCCTGTGGGACGAGGCCGCGGGGCTTTACTTCAACCTAGACCTCACAACCGGCCAGCCCATCCGGGTGGGGGTCTCGGCCTCGTTTTTGCCGCTCTTTGCCGGAACCGCCAGTCCAGAAAGGGCCCGGCGCCTGCTGCACACCCTCGAGGCCTGGGCCAGCCAGGTGTGCTACCTGGTACCCAGCACCGATCCCGGGAGCCCCCACTTCGAGCCACAGCGCTACTGGCGCGGCCCGGTCTGGGCGGTGGTCAACTACCTGATCGCCCTGGGTTTTGCCGAGTACGGCTACCTCCAGGTGGCCGAGCGCATCCGCCGGGATACCCTGAGGCTGTGCGAGACGGCGGGCTTCAGCGAGTACTTCCACCCCCTGACCGGGCAAGGACTGGGCGGTGGTTCCTTCTCCTGGACGGCGGCCATCTACCTGGCCTGGAACCAGGCCCCGCGCACGCCCGGCGCTGGCAGCAGTCTTTAGTGGGCGTGCCCATTTTGCAATAATCGAGCCAACCCCTGAGGAGCGACCACATCCCACCATGACCGCGCACGCCGACATACATCTGAAGCTGAAAGACCACCTCGAGTTCCTCTACCCCGGCCGGGGCCAGGAAGTGCTGGAGCAGCTCATGGCCCTGCTCGAGCGCTACCCCGACCTAGCCCGGCCCCCCCCCCCCCCCCCCTGGAGCGAGCAGGACGCCTTCCTGATCACCTACCCCGACCAGATCACCCAGGCCGGCGAACCCCCCCTGCAAACCCTGCACCGCTTCCTGCGCCAGCACCTCCAGGGGGCCTTCTCCGGGGTGCACATCCTGCCCTTTTATCCCTCCACCTCCGACGATGGCTTCAGCGTGGTGGACTTCAAGCAGGTCAAGCCCGGGTGGGGCACCTGGGAGGATATCCAGGCCATCGCGGCGGATTTCCGGCTGATGGCCGATCTGGTGTGTAACCACGTCTCGGCCTCGAGCCCCTGGTTCCAGGCTTTCTTGCAGGGCGACCCCAGGTACCAGAACTACTTCATCACCGTGGAGCCCGGCGCCGACCTAAGGGCGGTCTTCCGGCCCCGCGCCCTGCCCCTCCTCACCCCCTTCCAGACCCAAAGCGGTGAGAAGCTGGTCTGGACGACCTTCTCCACCGACCAGATCGACCTCAATTTCGCTCACCCCGAGGTGCTGTTGGAGGTAATAGATGCCCTGCTGCACTACGTGCGCAACGGGGCGCAGCTCATCCGCCTCGATGCGGTGGGCTTTATCTGGAAGGTGATCGGGACAAGCTGCATACACCTGGAAGGGGCCCACCGCATTGTCAAGTTGATGCGGCTGGTGCTGGATATAAAAGCGCCCCAGGTGGTGCTGGTTACCGAGACCAACGTACCGCACCAGGACAACATCGCGTATTTCGGCAACGGCCACGACGAGGCCCAGATGGTCTACCAGTTCCCGCTGCCCCCTTTGGTGCTGCACACCTTCCGCACCGGGGACGCCAGCAAGCTGGCCGCCTGGGCCGCCAGCCTGAAGCCGCCCTCCGAGCGCACCACCTTCTTCAACTTCCTGGCCTCGCACGATGGGCTGGGGGTGGTGCCGGCCCACGGCATTCTGGAGCCCGAAGAAATTGCGGCCCTCGTCCAGCAAGCCCTGGACCACGGGGGCCGGGTCAACTACAAGGACACCCCGGCGGGCCCGGTGCCCTACGAGCTGTGCCTGACCCTGTTCGACGCCCTCAATCATCCCCACAGCGACGAGGACGAAGACCTCAAGATCGCCCGCTTTCTGGCGGCCCATGCCGTTCTCCTGAGCTTGCAGGGCGTGCCGGGGGTCTACATCCACAGCCTCTTCGGCTCGCCCTCCGACCACGCAGGCCTGGAAGAAAGCGGTATCAACCGCCGCCTCAACCGGCACAAGTTCACCGGGCCAGAGCTGGCCGGGCTGCTCTCCAACCCCCATTCGCGCGCCCACAAGGTGCTGGCCCGCTTCACCCACCTGCTCAAGGTGCGGTCTTCTCACCCGGCCTTTCATCCCAACGCGCCCCAGACCGTCATGGCCTCGAGGGAGGTGCTGCGTATTATACGGGGCTACCGCGACCGGCAGGTGGGGTGCTACATCAACGTGACCAACCGGCCCCAGCCCATCCAGCGGGTGGGGCGCGACCTGATTAGCGGCAAATACTTCGCCGGCAGTCTCCCGCCCTACGGGGTGGTGTGGCTGGTTTGAGAAAGATGCTATGGGACAACAGATGGTTTTTCCTTCGCCTCGGCAGGTTGCCCTCGAAGACACCCCCGACCCGCCGCTTGGGCCCGGCGAGGTGCGGGTCCGGACGCTCTTCTCCGGCATCAGCGCCGGCACCGAGCTGACCCAGTACCGCGGCAGCAACCCCTACCTGCACAAGCGCTTCGACCTCGAGCGGCGGCTGTTCGTGGACGACCGGCCTGGCCTGTCCTACCCGCTCAAAGGGGTGGGCTACGAGCAGGCGGGCGAGGTGGTGGAGGTGGGCCCGGAGGTCACACAGCTTCGGGTTGGACAGAGAATTTGGGGCTCCTGGGGCCACCGCAGCCCGGTGGTGCTGGCCGAATCCACAGCCGCCCCCAGGGTTTTGCCCGAGGGCACCGACCCCCGCCTGGGCATCTTTGCCCGCATCGGGGCCATCGCCCTGGGTGCGGTGCACGATGCCGAGATTCATCTGGGCGAGACGGTAGCCATTTTTGGCCTGGGCGTGGTGGGGCAGATCGCCCTGCAACTGGCCCGGTTGAGTGGGGCCCGCGTAATCGCGGTGGATGGCCTCGAGAAAAGGCTGGCCCTGGCCCGCCAGCTCGGCGCAGAACACACTCTGAACTTCCGCCAGGTCAACCCCGGCGAGGCCATCAAGGCCCTTACCCAGGGGCGCGGGGCCGATGTCAGCCTGGAGCTGAGCGGCGCGTACACCGCCCTGCACGAAGCCATCCGGGCCACCGCCTACAACTCGAGGGTGGTGGTAGCCGGCTTCTTGCAAGGCGAGGGGGCAGGCCTGCGGCTGGGAGAGGAGTTCCACCACAACCGCATCGAACTGGTCTCCTCCCAGACCCAGGGCATTGGCCCCCGCCTGGCCCACCGCTGGGATCGCCTCCGGCAGGAGCAGACCATTATGCAACTGGCCACCCAGGGTAGGCTGCACCTGCTGCCCCTGATTACCCATACCTTTCCTTTTGCAGAGATCGGAGCCGCCTTCGCGCTGCTGGATCAACAGGCCAGCGAGGCGGTACAGGTCGTGCTGGAGTTCCCGTCAACCACACTGACCAAACCCTAACGGGTTCTGGTCAAGACTTGCAGGGACAGAACCATGCAGTGCACGATTCGCTTCCCCCACGTTCGGCCAGTTGACAATGGCCCGACGGCCAGTGTTGACCGCCGCGATGTGGTCGGCAAGCCCAGCGAAGCCGCAGACCACACAGGTAAAGGTGCGTTGGTTGGGTCGGTTGGCCCGCTCGGTGTGCCCGCAAACGGGGCATTCCCGAGAGGTGTTCTTTGGGTCAACAAAGACCAGGGGCACTCCCACCCGCTCCGCTTTGTACCGGAGCTTCTGCCCCAGGTCATGGAACGCCCAGCTATGCAGCGTGGAGCGCTGAGGCCGTCGAACCCTGACCCTCTGACGAATGCCCTTGAGGTCTTCCAGGGCAATCGCCCGATTCGTGCGTTGGGCCTTCTCCACGATGCGCTTGCTGATGCGGTGGTTGAGGTCGTTGGCAAAGCGCTGTTCTTTCCCGCTGAGTTTCTTCAACCGCCGCTTGGCCCCCTTGGTTCCCTTCTTCTGGAGTTTTCTCCTGAGCCTACGGTGTCTAGCCCTGACCGAGTTGAGGTGCGCTCCCGAGTAAGTCTCGCCATCCGAGTCGGTGGCGATGTTGACGATGCCCAGGTCAACCCCCAGCACGTCCCTGACCTCGATGGGGTCGGGCTCCTCCACGTTGACCGTGGCGAAGAGGTAGAACTCACCCCTTACGTAGGCCAGGTCGGTCTCGCCCTGCCGGGTAGCCAGCAAACGCCGCTGGTACTCCCCGCACACGAAGGGGATGGTCTGACGACCCTCCACCGTCCAGATGGAGACCGTAGAGGCCGCGAGGTTCCAGGAGAGGATGCGGTCGTCGTAGGTGATGGCCGCCAGTTCACGGAAGGTGCGCCGGGTCTTCCTGTCCAGCTTGTAGGTATCCACCACCCGAGCGTTGGCCCGCACCACCATCTGAGCCGAAAGACCAAACCGCTCTTTGGTGGCGTGGTAATGGAGGTGATGCAGAGGAACCTGTTTGAACGTCTTGCTCTCCCAGGCGATGGCAGAGATGTGGTTGCAGGCCATGTTGAAGCGCCGCATGGTATCCAGCAGGCACGCCCGCTGTTCGGGCGTGGGCCGCAGCTTGACCTTGGCGGTGAGCTTCACAAGGGTAGTTTATCAAATCTTCAATACTTGAAGGAGGTGAGCGGGTGCAGCGCTCTAGTGAGCGCCTGGGGCTCTACCTCCCCGACCATACCTGGTCGGGGTCTCTCACCCCAGACCCCAATCGGATGAAACCCCTCAAAACTGCCATCCTCGGCTGCGGCGGCTTCGCAAGACGCCACGCCCAGGTGCTGCAACAACTCCCCACCGAGGTTCAACTGGTTGCCTGTTGCGACCGCAATGCCTGGAAAGCCCAGGAATTATCCGCTCAGTACAGCGTCGGCCAGGCCCAGGTCTTCACCGACCATACCCGTATGCTGGAGGCCACCGACCTGGATATCCTGATCGTCTGCCTCCCCCCCTACGGCCACACCGACGAGGTAGAGCAGGCCGCCCAGCGCGGTATTCACCTGCTCATCGAGAAACCCATCGCGCTGAGCCGGGACAAGGCCTGGCAGATGGTCGAGGCTAGTGAAAAGGCCGGCATCAAAACCCAGGTGGGTTTTATGTACCGCTTCGGTGAGGCCCTGGAGTACCTGCGCACCCTGGACAGCGGCCCCATCGGTCTTTTTAGCGCCCGCTACTTCTGCAACGCGCTCCATGCCCCCTGGTGGCGCGACAAAGAAAAATCCGGGGGCCAGCTCGTCGAGCAGGTCATCCACATGTTCGACCTGATGCGCTACCTGATGGGCGAGCCGGTCACGGTCTACGCCAAGCAGGCCAACCTCTTCCACCAGCAAACCCCTGGCTACACCGTCGAGGATGTGAGCGCCACCATCGCCACCTTCCCAAACGGCAGCCTGGGGGTCGTCTACGCCAGCAATGGGGCCATTCCAGGCCAGTGGATCAAGGACTTCAAACTGGTTGCACAGAACCTTACCGCCGAGTTTGGCGACACCAACCAGGCCCGCTTCTTCTTCACCGCCCAGCCGGGGGTGCCCACCCAGACCATAGAGTCCAGCCGCGACCTCTACCTGGCCCAGCTCCAAGACCTCATCCAGGCCATCCGCAGCGGTGGCCCCACCCGCACCCCCCTGCGCGAAGGCGCAAAGTCGCTGGAACTGGTGCTGGCCGCTCGACAGTCTGCCGAAAGTGGGGCCGAGGTCAGGTTGGCATGAACCTTACCCTCAACCCCGATCAGACCCTGAACTTTCTGGGAAGCACCATCCGGCTCTTGCAGGCCCGGCCGGTGGTCAACGGGCGTTTAATCGAGATCACCTCGGCAAAGGTGGAGCAAGAGCATCCAAACCGGTGGCGGGCACACTACCACAGCGCGATGGGGGTCTTCTGGGTGAAGGCCTGGCGGGAGGAACCGATCTGGAAACTGAAGTTTGGATTGGATGGTTTCACCGGCAATTTCCTACTGGACTCCTTTGGGCTGCACTTTGCGCAGATTGTCGGAGCCCAGAAATACCTGCGCCAGGGCTACCATAGCTGGGACGGGGCCGGGTATGTGGCCATGGGCGAGGCCCGCCAAACCGGCTATGCGCTCACCCAACTGCTGGGCGCGTCTGGCACCAACAGCGTGGTTTTGGGCTTCGACCGGCACCACCGCTTCCAGCACACCTTCACCTTTGAAGACTCCTCGCTGCGCCTCGAGGTGCTGTGGGATCGAAAAAGCGCCAGGCGAATCGAGTCAGAATGCCTGCTGATCTTCGAGCAGGACGGCGTCGAAGAGGCTTTGCGCAGTTGGGCGCAGCAGGTAGCCCAGGCGGCCCCCGACCCCCCGCGCCGACCTGCCCAACCCATCACGGGCTGGTGCTCCTGGTACAACCTGTACGCCGCCATCAGCGAGGAGAACATCCTGGAGCACCTGCGCGGCGTGGAGGAGGTCTGCAAGCGCGAACACCTGCCGATGCGGGTCTTCCAGCTCGACGACGGCTTTACCCCCGAGATGGGCGACTGGCTCGAGGTCAAGCCTCAATTCCCCCGAGGGATTAAGCCGCTGCTGGATGAGATTCGCGCGGCGGGCTTGGTTCCGGGGCTGTGGATTGCCCCGTTCCTGGTGGGCAACCGCAGCAAGCTGTTTCAGCAGCACCCTGACTGGGTGCTGCACGAGCACAGCGGCCAGCCGCTGGTGCAGATGCGCTTTTACGGTGAGTTCCGCTGGCACAAACGCAGCGAAGAGTACTACATCCTCGACGCAACCCATCCCCAAGCCCTCGAGTACCTGCGCAACGTTTTTCGCGTCTGGCGGCAGGACTGGGGCTGTGAATACTTCAAAACCGATTTCATGTTTTTCGGGGCCGAGTATGGCCCGGACCGTGTGGCCTACCATACCCCCGGCCTGAGCAGAATGGAGGTCTGGCACCGGGTAGCCCGGATGATTCGCGCCGAGATCGGGGATGCGCTGTGGGTAGGCTGCGGCATGCCGCTGTGGGCCTCGGTCGGGCTGGTAGATGGCAACCGTATCGGGCGCGATGTGGGGGCCGAGTGGCTGCCCGATACCTACGAACGCCTGTACGGGCTGGCCCTGCGCAACTTCGGCAACCACCTGCTCTGGGAAGCCGACCCCGACTGCGTGTTGTTGCGCGAACGGTTCCATTACCTGAGCGAGCAGGAGCAAACCGGTCTGGCCTTGTTTTTCGGGATGATGGGTGGGGTTCTCCTCACCAGTGACGCCCTGGACGAAATTTCCACCGAACGGCTGGCGTTGTGGCGGATGCTGCTACTCTCTGCGGGAGGTTCCTGCCGCTATCCCCTGCTGGGCTCGGACGACCAGGTGCTGGTGCAGGTCAGGGGCCATTGCCCGGCAGCGGTGCTGGCCTTCAACCTGAGCGACCAGACCGTCCAGCGCACCTACCCGCTGCACACGCTGGGCTTACCGGCTGGGCTGGTGGGTTACAACTGGCACCGGCGCGAATGGCTACCCCAAAGCGAACAACTCGCCTTTACCCTGGCCCCCCACCAAAGCGCCCTGGTCTTTTTGAGCGATGGGCCGCTCGAGCCGCCCCCCACCCAGCTTCCGTAAGCCTACCGTGCGGCCCAGGCCAGCAGGTACTGGGCTGGGTAGTAAAGCGGCAGGCCCAGAAAAACCCACCCCAAGGCTAGGGGTGGGTCTGGCACATGCAACCCTACTTCACAAAGTTGAAGTTGGCCCGATAGGTAATGCCGTTGCTGTAGCGCACCACCACCTGGCGGCAACTCCCCGCCCAGCTCTTCTCGGTTTTCCAGGGATAGGTGTAGCGGTCCTGGAGGGGATCGTAGCTAAGGCCGCCATTGCTGCTGGTGGGGTTGGTGCCATTTACCGCGGCAGTAGACCCACAGGGAATGGTCTCCCACTTGGGGTATCCCGGCGCAAAGATGTTGAGCCCCTGGTTGCCGCCCAGGCTAAAGATGAGCGGGATCGACTGGCCCGCATTAGCGGTGTTAAAGGCCGGGAAAGGCGCAACAGGGCCAAAGAACCACGCGCCCGGCGCAGTCAGATTCAAGCCCACCACCACCGGGTCGTGGTCAGACACCCGGTATTGATCGGGGGCGTAGAGCTGAGCTTGCAGGTTGGCAGTCTTGAAGTCGGTGTTGTAATCGAGCACGCTGGGTTCGTCGGCGTTGATATGGTACTCAGCCACCCCCGATACCTGGGCATTCAGCGAGGCCGAGGCCAGCGCGTGGTCGAGGTAGCCCCACTGTCCGTCGAACACGTACGAATACGCATCGGGGCCCAGACGGGTCTCGAGCAGGTTGATAAAGCCTGCGTTCTTGAGGGCGGTAATGGGATCTTCCTGGGCATAAGAGTTGTAGTCGCCAATCAGGAGAATGTCCGGGTCGGCAATGCCGGTGGGGTTCGTGGCCAGCCAGGCCGCTAGTTGCTGGGCGGCGTAGGTGCGCACAGCATTGCAGTTGCCCTGGCCGTCGCCCTGGTCGGGCAGGTCGCAGGCCGAACCCTTGCTCTTGAGGTGGTTCACGTTCACGATAAAAATGGCCCCGTTATCGTTTTGCTGAAAAGCCTGGGCCAGCGAGGCTCGGTTGCGCGGGGCAGTGTCGCCGCCATTAATAAATTCCGGGGTGTTGAGCACCGCGGTCTGGCCCACCGGGGTCACACGGGCCGGCTTGTAAATCAGGCCCACCTTGATGGCGTCGGTACCCAGGGCGTTTACCTGCCCGGTGGCCGTATCGGCATCAATAAAGGCATAGGTTCCGGGGGCGGTGGCTTCGTTGAGCTTGTTCACCAAAAAGGCAATGGCGCTATCGGGGCCGTAGCCGTCGTTCTCCATCTCGTTAAAGCCCAGCACATCCGGGTTCATGGCCAGGATGGCCGCCACCGTCTTGGGCCACTGGCGGTTGAACTCGGCCAGGGTATCGGCCCCGCGGCAGTCGGTGGGCAAGCCCCCTACCCCATTGGCGCAGTTGTCCACGGTGTCCGGCAGGCCATCAAAGGTATTGAAGAAGTTGAGCAGGTTGAACCCCACCACCCGCAGCGTGCCCCCCACCTCAGGCGGGGTGGTCGGACGTGGGTTAGCCGCCACAAAATTGATGTACCCATTCAGGGCCCCAATGGGCCGCACCCGGTAGGCATTCCCGCTGGCGGCATTGCCAGCCCAGGTATAGGTCATCACCCCCACGATGCCGGTCGCGGTGTCGCCCCCGCGCAGGGTGTTGCTGGCGCTCAGGGGCTGGCCGTTTCGCCCAAACAGGATGGGGTCGGGGTTCTGGTTTTGCAGGGCATCGTCCAGGATGATGCGGTTGAGGTTGTTCTGGGCTTGCAGGGCGTTAGCGGCAGCGCCAGGGGTGGTGACGTGGGTGGGCTGCTTCAGCCGCCCGCCCGAGGAGAGCACCACCTGCCCGAAGCGCCCAAGCTGGAAGTGCTCGGTTACATAAAGGGTCTGGGGCAGCCGCACCAGCATGCCCTCGTAGCGTTCGGCCTCGGTAGCCGAGGCGAAAGGCAGGGTCACGTCGGTGGGCGTGACGGTGCCGGTTCCGCACTTGGTAATGGAGGTCGCGCTAATCTGGGTCTGATCCTGGAACTCACCCACCGTTCCCGCTACCCGCACCACATCGCCCAGGCTCACGCTATTGTTGTTGCCGTTGAACACGAAGATGCCATCGGAGGTGCTCGCGTCCCCATCGCCGCTGGGGTCTTGGATGTAGAAGCCCCGCAGAGCCGGGGTGGGGCCCTCGTAATCCCCCACCACCACGCCTTTGGTCACCACATTGCCGGTAATGGCTGCCGACATGCCGCTGCCCTGAATCTGGTAGATGGGGGTGTGGGGCAGGTCGCAGACCGAGACCGGGTTGAAGGCCAGCTCAAAGTTGGCGGTCATGGTGTCGGGGGGGTCGAGGGTATCCACATCCGAGACTTGGGCCGCAAACACCGTAAGGGTGCAGCTCTCGCCCGAGGCAAAATCGGTGTTGGGGTTGATGACAAACTGTGTCGAGGTGGCGTTGACCGTGACCACCGTATCGGCCACGGTACGGACACCACTGGTGGAGCAGGTAAGGCCAAACCACGCACCGTTCACGTTCACCGGCTCGCTGAAGGTGAGGGTCAGGTTGTCGTCGGGGTTGATGGTGCCGCCCGAGGCTGGAACTGTGGAGACCACACTGGGGGCCGACTCATTGCAAAAGTTGCGGGCCGAGGCGGTGTTGCGGGGGCTGGGGGCGGCTGCTTCAAAATCGGCTGCGTTGTTGTCGGTCTCGGTGCAGCCGTTGCCCTTTCGAAGGGCCGCGGTGGTGTTGGAAAGTGCGGGGGCCGCGCCCGAGCCTTCAAAGAAATTGGCGCCGCCGTATCCCACCAGATCCACAATCTGGGCCAACTGGGCCTCGGAGCAAGGGGTGGAACCCCCATTACAGCCCAGCGGCGTGCTGCTCGATACAAGAGCAACCTTCCCAGCCCCCGCCGCCATCGCAATTGGGGTGGAATCCACCAGATCCGGCGTGGGAAGCGGTGCGCCTGTCGTACCCCCCGCCTGCTGCACCAGGTAGTACTGTCCAGGCTGTAGGGTAACGTTGGGCAACTCGGTAATCTGGGTGCTGCTGGCGCCAAAATTGCCGGTTCCGGTCGCGCTGGCGTACTGAATAGACCAGCCACTCAAAGAAACCGGCGTGGTGCCGCGGTTGAACAGCTCTACAAAGTCGTGGGTATAGGGCGCTCCGCTGTTGCCACCCCCGCCGTAGACCTGGCTGATCACCACCCCATTTGAAACCGCCTGGGCGCTGAGCCTGGCTTGGGGTTGCGCGGGCGGGGCCTGCGTACATGCCGCCAGTGCGATTAAGACGAGCGATAGAACACTCACACGTAAAGATGGCTTCATACATCCTCCTAGCCGAACTGTATTAACCCACCGTCAGGTTGTTTTGCAAACCAACCCAGCAAAAAGCGGTTGTATCTAGCCTAGCGCAGTATCGCGTTTCTTTCGCCATTACCAGGCATATCTTTACTTGGGTATGCCGGTGCTATAACAGCGAATAGGGCCCTCTTTCGTTGGGTTGGTGGTCTGGTGTTAGTGGTGACAATTTGTTCGGCCCGTGAAAAAACCCCGGCCTTGCAGGCCGGGTTTAGTAAGGCGTATGGTTATCGCGGTTCCCTCGTTTTTTGAGGATTGCCAGGTTCTTCTCGAGGTCGCTCTAGGAGGCTTTTCCTCGAGTATTGATCTTAAGCGCTGCCCAGATAGGGCAGAAGTTAAGGGTAGCGGTTACCACCATAATTACCCCCAGCAAACCAAACACCCAGGCCCAGATGCCGCTGCTACCAAAAAAGGCAATCAGGAAGAAGACCACCGCCAGGATGTAGCGAATGAGCCGATCCGTGCTGCCTACGTTGGGAATCATAGTTTCCTCCTCGGTGGAAGCGGGCCATGCCTATGGCACGCGGAAGTCTGCGCATTGGCTTTAGACTGGCCCGATTCGCCTTACATCTTACACTCCACCCACTTAAGAACATCTACCCTTCTGTTTACATTTATGGCCTATCCGCATGGCACTAGGCCTTGCGCTGGGGCACCGGGCAGGTGTTGATGCCCAGGAGGGCATACAGCGGGCAGAAGCCAACAGCCGCCGTCAAAAGCATGACCACACCCAGGCCCGCCGCCACATAGACCCACACCCCTGTGGCCACCGTAAAAGCCAGCAGGAAAAATACCACCGCCAACGCCAGACGGATGATCCGGTCGGTTGTACCTTCGTTGGGTTTCATACTTGCCTCCTCGAGCCGGTTTGTTCTGCCCTTGCGAACATAACCGAATCTCTACTGGTAAGATATGCCGTATATGATGCTATATCAATAGTGAAAATAGCGAAAATATCTGCGGCGAACGGGCGGGCAGCCGAACAGCCCATCCCCACGCAGATTCCGGTACAAAGGTGAATAGCAGCGACCATGAACATTCCCCGTCAACTGATGGAATATCTCAAGCAGCATGGCCCCAGCACCATCAAAGAATTGATGATCCACCTGGGCCTGAGTGAAACCGCTGTTCGTCACCAGCTCAGTAGCCTCGAGAAAAGCGGTTGGCTAACCAAAGAGCAGCGCCGCCTGGGCAAAGGCCGTCCCGCTACGGTCTACAGCCTGACCAAGGCTTCGGAGGGCCTCTTCCCCAAGCGCTATCCCGAGTTGCTGGATGCGGTGCTGGCAGAGGCCGAGCGAGAAGGCCTGATCGAGCGGCTGCTAGAGGGGGTGGCCGAGAGCATGGCCCGAGAATTGCGGGAAAAGCTCGAGGGTCTCGAGGGCCCGGCCCGGCTCGAGGCCCTGCTTGCCCACATGGACTATGGCGATATGCTGGGCACCCTGGAAGAAACCCCGGCTGGCTGGGAGCTCAAAGCCCACAACTGCCTTTACTACGCCACTGGGCAACGCTTCGAGCAGGTGTGCAACCTGCCCCCCAAGGTGATTACCAGAGCCACTGGCCTGCCCGCCGAGCGTCCTTTTTGTCAGCGCGACGGAAAGCGGGCCTGTCATTTTCTGATCTTCAAGCACCCTGTGTAGGACAATCCGCAGCTACTGCTCTGCATACCCCTCTCTGGCCCGGCTAAAAGCTCCCTTCCATCACTGGTGAACAAGCCCGTAAAAGTGTCGTGCCTTCGATCAGGGTGCTCAGGGAGCTACTCATCTGGACGCGGCGCTATCCAGGGCTGCTCAATCGGTGACGAAGCTGGTTGAGATGATGCCGTTCGTGATAAGCCAGGGTTTGCAACCAGCCCAAGGCCGTAAGTTCGCCAAAAAAAGGATGGGCGTAGGTGGGGGGCAATGGCAAGCATTCACCACTTTCGGCTACCTCGAGTAGCAGTCGTTGGCGTACCGTCTCCAGGCGTTCTAGTAATTGCGTGCGGGTCAGGCCTCCTTTGGGCTCCATCTGGGGTGGAGCCAGCAAGCGGCCATCGGGTCGGGTCTGGCCGGGCAGCGAAGGCGGAAAAGGCTCGGCCTCGCCCAGCGCCACTTTGCGAAGGCGTCGGATGATTTTTCCGCCCGACTCCTCAACCAAAGCGACGTGCTCGAGCACCTCCGCTGGGCTCCAAACCTCGGGCTCAGGTCGCCTAAAAAGCAGTTCATCGGTAAGGCTATCGACAAGCTGCAGCAGCTCTTGCCTCGAGCGCCCCAAATGCCGAAGGCAATTCTCCGCATCGCCAAAGCGGGACGTCATCTCTTGTGCAGATGGCATGAGGGCATTTTATCAAGCTAGGCTTTGTCGAAGGCCTCGCGCAGTTTGTTGGTAAAGGGTAAGCAGACCAGGCCCTTCAGGTAGAGTTCGTGCACAGCGTCTATTCCAGCAATTTGTTGCAGCCGCTCGAGCGAGACCTGCACTTCGTGATCGGGTAAGCAAACCTTGACCTGGTTCATGGTTCCCGGTACCCACTCGCACTGAATACCTACCCTCGCCGCCACCTCTTGTTGAAGCGCTTGCATATCAGCACCCCCTTCTGTCAGTAGCCTTAAAGAGTGTTTATAGCCGAACGGGCTGGCTTAGCGCAGTGAAAAATGTCCCGTTATTTGGTGATAGATCAAGTACGTTGTTCTAGTTTCAATTATAGTCAACTTATATGAGAATTGGTTCTAGGTTCAGAGCGGCCTCAAAAGTGTGCCGAACTTCGTTTTTTGCCAGGACTAGCGGCAAAGGTAAATCGTGATACCCTCAAACGCGCACGGCCTTGACAAGGACGCAGCCCCCGACTAACCTTAGTTTTGCCTGCCGGGATGGTGGAACTGGTAGACACACTATCTTGAGGGGGTAGCGAGCGCAAGCTCATGCGGGTTCAAGTCCCGCTCCCGGCACCAGCCACAAAGCGATTGCGGTGCAGCCTGTAAACTGCACCGCTCTGTTTTGCAGCCCTGATCAAACCCTCAAGCAGCCGCGAAATCCGCGAGCCGCGTAGTAGGAATCGGCCCCATTGTGGTAAATGAACACGCGGTCGTAGCGCCGGTCGCCAAAGATGGCCCCGCCCAGCCGGCGGATGGCCTCGGGGGTTTTGAGCCAGCTCGAGGTCTTGGTATCAAACGGGCCCAGCTGCTGCAGGGCCTGGTACTGCTCCTCGGTCAAAAGCTCGATGCCCATGGCTGCGGCCATCTCCAGGGCTGAGCCCGCAGGCCTGTGGTGCTTGCGGGCTAGAAGGGCTTCCCGGTCGTAGCAGAGGCTGCGGCGGCCTTTAGGGCTTTCGGGGGCGCAGTCGAAAAAGATAAAAGCCCCGGTCTTCGGGTCGTGGCCCACCACATCCGGCTCGCCGCCGGTGTTTTCCATCTCCAGAAGCGAGGCCAGCTTATCGGGCTGGGCCAGGAGGCGGGCCTCGAGGTCGGCCCAGCGCAGCCCCGGGTGTCGGTGGGGGTGCTGCTCAAAGCGGTCTTTGAGCAACCTGAGCAAATCGTCGCGCTGCTTGGAGGTCATGTCTGTGCTATCGAACCTTGATCAGCTCGGCCAGTTGGGCATACAGGCGCTCTTCCTCGGGGCTGGGGTTGGTGGGGATGGTCACCCGCACCTCGGCGTACTGGTCGCCCCGGCTTTTGTCTTTGCGGGGCCAGCCCTTCCCGGCCAGGCGCAGCTTGCGTCCGGCCTGGGTTCGCTTGGGAATGGTGATTTCCACCGGGCCGTCGAGGGTTTGCACCCGCACCTTGCCCCCTACTACGGCAATGGGGGCCGGCACCTCCACCACGGTGTAAATGTCATCGCCCTCCAGGCGCATCTCCGGTCTGGACTGCAGCTTGACGTGCAGATACAGGTCGCCCCCGGCGCGCCCCTTGCCGGCCAGGCGGATCTTCTGGCCCTCGCGCACCCCCGGTGGGATACGCACCGTAAGGCGCTCGGAGCCGATGGAGATGGTTTTTTCCCCGCCGCGGTAGGCCTCCTCGAGGCTCAGGGGCAGCTCGGCCTCGAGGTCGCCCGCCACCCGGCGCGCACCCCGGCTTGGCACCTGCTCGAACAGGTCGCCCAAGCCGCCAAAACCACCCCGACCGCCAAAAAGCTGCTGGAAAAAGTCGGAGAAATCGCCCACATTGCCGGTAAAGCCGCCAAAACCGCCCTGCCCCGGCGGGGGGCCCTGCCAGCCCGCGCTGCCCGCGGCCGCACCATAGGTATCGTAGTAGCTGCGTTTTTCCGGGTCGGACAGCACCGTGTAGGCTTCGTTGATCTCTTTAAATTTCTCTTCGGCCCCCGGCTCTTTGCTCACGTCCGGGTGGTACTTACGGGCCAGCTTCTTGAACGCCCTCTTAATTTCGTCTTCGGTGGCGTTTTTAGAAACCCCAAGAATTTTGTAGTAGTCTTTGTAGGCCATATTCATCACGAAGCTATGCGTAAGGCTTAGGGCCGAGGGCCGAATACCGGAGGTTAGTTACTTTCGGTGCTCGGTTTCGGGCTTTCGGCCTCTTCCGGTTTGGCACCGCTGCCCACCACCACCCGCGCCGGCCGCACCAGCAGGTCGCCATACTTGAAACCCTGCTGGTAGACATGCATGACCTTGCCCTCCTCGCCCTCCACGGCCCCGATGGCCTCGTGGTAGCGCGGGTCGAACTCGGAACCCACCCCCGGCACGGCCTCTACCCCCAGGCTTTTGAGGTTGCGGGTAAAGTTTTCCAGCACGCTTCTAACGCCCGGAATCAGGTCTTCGGGTTTCACGCTGGCAAAACCCAAAGCCCGCTCGAGGTCGTCCATCGTACCCAGCAAGGCCCGCACCGCGTCGAACTTACCGTTGCGCTGGGCGGCCTCGAGCTCCTGCGCCATGCGCTTTTTGTAGTTTTCGAAGTCGGCGTAAAGGCGCAGGAATTTGTTTTTGGAGGCCTCGAGCTCCGCTTTCAAAAACTCCACCTCGCCCTTGAGGCGCTCCACTTCGGGCAAGTCATTTTGGGTCTCTGGGGATTCAACCACAGGTTCTTTATTCTCCATATATCGCACCTCTATGGGCCAAAGGTGGGGTGCAGGAGGCACGCCCCCACACCCCACCTTCTGCAGCCTAGTCAGCCGGTTTGTAGTCGGCGTCAATCACGTCGTCGGACTTGGGCGTGCTGCCCTGGGCCTGGCTGCCGGCAGTTGCCCCTTGCTCGTAGGCTTGCAGGGCCGCGAGCAGTTCTTCGGTAGCCTGGCGCAGGTCGGCGTCGGAGGCGTCGGTATCCACCAGGGTCTTGGCCTTGCTTATTGCGGCCTCGAGGCGGCTCTTGGCCTCGGCGGTGCTCTCCTTCTCCCCCATCACCCGCTCAGCCTGGATACGCGCGGTATCGAGGTTGTTCTTGAGCTCAGCGTGCTCTTTGCGCTTGCGGTCGGCCTCGGCGTTGGCCTCGGCTTCCTTCACCATGCGCTCAATTTCCTGCTCGGAGAGGGTAGTGGTGTTCTGGATGGTAATGGAGGCTTCCTTGCCGGTGGATTTCTCCTTGGCGGTCGCGTGCAGGATGCCGTTGGCGTCGATGTCGAAGGTTACCTCGATCTGGGGCACACCGGCCGGCATGGGCGGGATGCCGTCGAGGCGGAAGCGGCCCAGGCTCTTGTTGTCGGCAGCCATGGGACGCTCACCCTGCAGCACGTGGATCTCCACCGAGGGCTGGTTGTGCTCGGCGGTGGTGAAGATTTCCGACTTGCGGGTCGGCACGGTGGTGTTGCGCGGAATCAGTACCGTGAACACCCCACCCTTGGTCTCCACCCCCAGCGAGAGCGGAGTCACGTCCAGCAGCACCACGTCTTCCACGTGTCCGGTCAGCACGCCGGCCTGCACCGCCGCCCCCAGGGCCACCACCTCGTCGGGGTTGACGCTGCGGTTGGGCTCCTTGCCCAGCATCTCCTTCACAATCTGCTGCACCGCCGGCACACGGGTAGAACCACCCACCAGCAGCACCTCATCAATCTGGCTGGCGCTCAGGCCGGCATCGCGCAGGGCCTGTTCCACCGGGCCGCGGATTTTCTTCAGCAGGGGCTGAATCAGCTCCTCGAACTTGGCCCGGGTGAGCTTGCGCTCGAGGTGCAGGGGGGTCTTGGAGACCGGGTCGAGGCCGATGAAGGGCAGGCTGATGGTGGTCTCGGTGACCGCCGAAAGCTCGATCTTGGCCTTCTCGGCGGCCTCAATCAGGCGCTGCAGGGCCTGCCGGTCGGCTTTCAGATCCACCCCGCCCGACTCCTTCTTGAACTCCTCGGCCAGCCAGTTCACGATGGCGTGGTCGAAATCGGAGCCGCCCAGGTGGGTATCGCCCGCGGTGGCCTTAACCTCGAACACACCGTCGCCAATCTCCAGCACCGTCACGTCGAAGGTGCCCCCGCCCAGGTCGAAGACCAGTACAGTCTCGTGGCCTTTTTTGTCCAGGCCATAGGCCAGCGCGGCGGCGGTGGGCTCGTTGACGATGCGCAGCACCTCGAGGCCGGCAATCTTACCGGCGTTGGCAGTGGCCTCACGCTGGGAGTTGTTGAAGTAAGCCGGTACGGTGATCACCGCCTTGGTAATCTTCTCCCCCAGCTTTTTGGAGGCGTCTTCCACCAGCTTGCGCAGAATCATGGCCGAAATTTCTTCGGGGGTGTAGAGCTTGCCGCCAATGTCCACCCGCACCCCGCCGTCGGGGCCCTTGACCACTTTGTAGGGCACCCGCTTGACCTCATCCTGTACCTCTTCCCACCGGCGCCCAATAAAGCGCTTGATCTCGAAGACGGTGCCCTCGGGGTTAAGCACAGCCTGACGGCGGGCTACCCGGCCTACCAGCTGGTCGCTCCCTTTAAAGGCCACCACGCTCGGGGTGGTGCGCTCGCCTTCGGCGTTCTCGAGCACCACCGGGCTGCCACCTTCCATGACGGCAATTACACTGTTGGTCGTTCCTAAATCAATTCCTACGGCTTTTGCCATATATCCTCCACTGGCCGCACTAAGCACGGCTCACTGAAATACATGATAGCTCTTATTATCAATATAGTCAATAGAGTTGAGTGTGGTGTTATCAAGTTTGTAATTGTGGCCGCGCCCGTACCGTGTGAGACACGACCATATCAGGTGTCGGTTGCCAAAGGCCCCAATCCGGTATGAGGCACCCGGCCACATTGGTCTAGCGGAAAAGTAATCCGCCTTTATCTGAATCCGTTCTTTTAACTACCTTTGTACCCACAAATCGGTGTACGCTAAAAAAACAATGAACCGCCTGCCGTTCAACTTATGGTTTATCTTGTTTGCAGCTATTCTGGTTGCCTGGGCCTTTAGCCTAACCTCCAGCCAGCAACCCACCAATCAGATTGCCTATACAACTTTTCTTAATGAAATTGACCAGGGGCGGGTAGCCAAAATTGTGGTGGATGGGCGGCAGCTCAACGTAACCCGGCGCGAAGACGGCGATCAGTACGTCACCTTTGCACCAGGCCCCATCGATACCAGTACCATCCGCGAGTGGGGCGACAAAAAAATCCAGGTGGAAATAGCTGCGCCCAGACGGGAAAACCCCTTGCTTGGCTTCCTCATTCCTCTGCTCTTAATTGGTTTGCTGATCGGCGTTTTCTTCTTCTTCTCGCGCAACCGGGGCCCCTCGGGCGACAACGCCTTCAGTTTCACCAAGAGCCGGGCCAAGGTGCTAACCGAGGCCCCCAAAACCAGCTTCAAAGATGTAGCTGGCTGCGAGGAGGCCAAAGAGGAGCTCAAGGAGATCGTCGAGTTTCTTAAGGCCCCGGCCCGCTTTCACGAGATGGGGGCCCGCATTCCCAAAGGGGTGCTGCTGGTAGGGCCGCCTGGCTCGGGCAAGACCCACATTGCGCGGGCGGTGGCCGGCGAGGCCAAGGTGCCCTTTATCGCGGCCTCGGGCTCCGACTTTGTGGAGATGTTCGTGGGGGTGGGGGCCGCCCGGGTGCGCGACCTGTTTGAGACCGCCAAGCGCCACGCACCCTGCATCATCTTCATAGATGAAATTGACGCGGTGGGCCGCCGGCGCGGCGGCGGCGTAGGCGGCGGCAACGACGAGCGCGAACAAACCCTCAACCAACTGCTGGTGGAGCTGGACGGCTTCGAGAAAGAAACCAGCATCATCATCATGGCGGCCACCAACCGCCCGGATGTGCTCGACCCGGCCCTCTTGCGTCCGGGCCGCTTCGACCGTCAGGTGGCCATTGATGCCCCGGACGTGCGGGGTCGCGAACAGATCCTCAAGATTCACGCCAAAGGCAAACCCCTGGCCGAGGATGTAGACCTGGCCCTGCTGGCCAAGCGCACCCCCGGCTTTGTGGGGGCCGATTTGGAAAATCTGCTCAACGAAGCGGCCCTGCTGGCTGCCCGCGACGGTCGCAAAAAAATCACCATGAAAGACCTGGAGGAAGCTGCCGACCGGGTGATGATGGGCCCCGCCAAAAAGAGCATGGTGATTACCCAAAAAGACCGCGAGGTCACCGCCTACCACGAGGCCGGGCACGCGCTGGCAGCGCACTTCCTCGAGCACGCCGACAACGTGCATAAAGTGACCATTGTGCCGCGCGGCCGGGCCATGGGCTTCATGATGCCCAGCCGCCAGGACACCCTGCACTGGAGCAAAAAGCGCCTGACCGATCAGATTGCTGTGGCGCTGGCAGGCCGGGTGGCCGAGGAACTCATTTTCGACGATGTCACTACCGGGGCCGAGAACGACTTCCGCCAGGCCACCGACCTGGCCCGGCGCATGATTACCGAGTGGGGGATGCACCCCGACTTTGGCATGGTAGCTTACCAGGTGCGCGAGGACACCTATCTGGGTGGCTACGACACCCGCCAGTACTCCGAAGACACTGCCCGGCGCATTGACGAGGCCGTGCAAAAGCTGTTGCAGGAGCAGCACGACCGGGTGCTGGACTTGCTAACGGAAAAAAGGGAGGTGCTTGAGCGGGTCGCGCAGACGCTTCTGGAGCGCGAGACCCTGAACGCCGAGGAGTTTGTGCGGGTGGTGGAAGGCGAAGAGCTGGAAAGCCTCGAGCCCGTCGGCGAGCCCCCCAAAGACAAGGAAGAAAAAGAGCCCCCACGCGTTGTGCCCAAGGTCAAGCCCAATCTGGGCGGGGCCTGAGGTTTTTAGGTAAGCTGTCGAAGTGCGCGCCTATTGGGATCACCCCTACCAAAGCGAGTTCGAGGCCCAGGTGGTGCAGGCCTGGAGCGAGGACGGGAAGCACTACGCGGTGCTCGACCAGACCCTCTTCTACCCCACCTCGGGCGGCCAGGCCTGCGATACGGGCCGCCTGGGCGGGGTTGCGGTGCTGGAGGTGTTCGAGGACGCCAAGGCCACCGGCCCGGTGATCCACCGGCTGGAAAGCCCTCTCTTGGAGGGGCAGCGCGTGGTGGGCCAGCTCGACTGGGCCCGGCGCTACCGGCATATGCAGCGCCACACCGCCGAGCACATGCTGGGCCAAGCCTTTTTGCGGGCCGCTGGCTGGAATGTGCTAGCCGTCAATATGAGCAACCCGGTCTGTACCATGGACTTCGATGGCGCCCCCGACGAAGCGGTGATCCGCCAGGCCGAGGCCCTGGCCAACTGGGCGGTGTATGCCAACACGGCGGTGCGAACCTATTTCATTGACGAAGCGGAGGCCCCAGCCCACGGCCTGCGCCGCGCCCCCAAGGTGGCCGGTATCATCCGGGTGGTGGAGATCGAAGGCTGGGACAAGGTGGCCTGCGGTGGTCTGCACGTGGCCCGCACCGGCGAGGCCGGGCCCATCAAAATAACCCGGTTCGAGCGCTACAAAGGCGGCACGCGCATCTACTTTGTGGCCGGGTGGGAGGCCCTCGAGCTCTTCGAGCAGGAGCACCGCCTGCTGGCCCGCCTGGGGGAGTGGTTTAGCTCGAGCCCCCTCGAGCTCGAAAAGCCCATTGGCAACTTGCAGGATGAGTGGCGCAGGGCGCGGGCCGAAAACGCCGCGCTCAAGGACGAGCTGGCCGAGCGCATCATGCGCGATCTGCTAACCGGGTTTCCCAACCTGACCATGGCCGCCCAGGTGCCCAACAGCGTGCTGGATATGGTGGGCAAGCGCCTGGCCGAGTGGCCGGGGGTGCTGGCCCTGCTGGTAGCCCAGGCCGAGGACAAGGTCCGCTACGCCCTGCTCAAGCACCCCAGCCGCAGCGAAGACCTGCAAGCCATCTGGGAGGAGGTGCTCAAGCCGCTGGGGGCCAGGGGCGGGGGGGCGCTGGTCAAGCTGGGGGTTATGCCCCTGAAAGCGCTCCAACCGGCCCTGCTGGCCTTCGAGCGTTACCTGGCCCAGGAACGCTAATACCGTTTCCGCTTGAATCCTTCACCGTCATGGGTAGTCATAAGGTGAAGGATTCAAGCCGACCGAGGGGAGTAGAAAAGCATTTCGGCAGTATCGTTTAGACTTTCCAAAGTGAACGATACTGCCGGAATGCCTATAAGACCGGAAGCGACTACGGCTCGAGCCGCACCTGAGGCATGACCCGCCGGAGCGGCTCGGGCAGCCACCAGTTCCACCGGCCCGCCAGCACCAGCACCGCTGGCACCAGCACCAGCCGTACCAGGGTGGCATCCAGAAACACCGCCAGCGCCAGCCCCAGACCGATGGTCTTGTTGGCTACCACCTGCCCCACCACAAAGGCCGAGAACACGATAATCATGATCAGGGCGGCGCTGCTAATCACCCCGGCGGTGCGCTCGAGGGCAAACCGCACGGCCTGGGGGGTGTCCAGCCCGGCCAGATGGGCCTCCTGCACGCGGGAGAGCAGAAATATCTCATAGTCCATGGAAAGCCCAAAAATCACCGCAAACATCAGGATTGGGAGCGAGCTGTCAATGCCCCCTACATCGGTGGGCGCGCCCACCAGCCCCGCCGCAAACCCCTCCTGAAACACCAGGGTTACGAGACCGTAGGCCGCCCCCACCGTAAGGGTGTTCATCAGGATGGACTTGAGGGGGATGATCAGGCTACGGAAGGCCACGGCCAGCAAAAGGAAGGTAGCCACAAAAACCGTCCCGATGGCGGCGGGCATGGCCCCCACCAGGGCCTGGGTGAACTCCATCGAGCCAATGGGGGCACCGCCCAGCAGCACCCGCTGAAACCCGGCCTGCTGCGCTTCCTGCTTGAGACGGGCATACCATCCGGGGATGCTGGGGGCCTGGACGGCGTCCTTGGGGATTATGGTGAGACGCAGGTACTGGCGGTTCTGGCTGATGTACTGGTTGGTAAGACCCACCAGCTCGGCAAACCCGCCCTGGCCTTCCAGCCTGCCCGCCAGGAAGGGCGAGACCACCAGCCGCACCTCCGGCCAGGCCGAAATACGCTGCTCGAGCACCCGCCAGCGGGCCCGGTTTTGGGGGGTAAAGCCCTCCTCGCCCAGGTCGAGCAGCACCTCAAAGGCATCCAGCGCCCCCCCGAGCTCGAGCTGCCGGATGAGCTCCAGGCCCTTGCGCGACTCCACACCGGGGCCCAGTCCAAACGCGCCGGTGTAGCCCAGCTTCATCTGGGTGGCCGGCCAGGCCAGCACCAAAAGCAACCCCGTCACCCCAAACGACCACATCCAGGGGCGCTGCATCACCGTGCTGGCCCACCGACCCCAGAAGGGGCTGACCTTTCCACTGCTGGTCGCCTTGAAGGTCAGCCGACGCGGCGCGTTAATCCGCTCGCCCAGCAGAGACAGAAGGGCCGGAAGCAGGGTGATGGAGGCCAGCACTGTCAGGGTAATAGCCATCACCCCACCCACCCCCATCGAACGGATGAAGGTCAGGTCGGGCACCAGCATGGCCCCCATGGCAATGGCCACCACCAGGCCGCTCGAGGCCACCGTGCGGCCGGCGGTCTGGGCAGTGATAGCCGCGGCGGCCTGCGCCGTGCGGCCCACGGCCAGTTCCTCGCGGAAGCGATTGACCATCAGCAAGGCGTAATCGATGCCGGCCCCCAGCGAGAGCATGGTAATCACCGAAAGCGCAAAACTGCTCACCTCGCCCAAAAGCGTCAAGAAAAACAAGCAGGCCAGGCCGGTGGTGATGGCCACCACCCCCACCAGAAGGGGCAGCCCGGCCGCCACCAGGGCACCAAAGGCCAGCAACAACACCCCTCCGGTGAGGGGCAGGGCCATCAGCTCGCTGCGCTTGACGTCGGCTTCCAGCAGGTGCAAAAAGTCTTTGGTGACGGCGGTGGCCCCGGTAACGTAGAAGCGAATTTCGGGCGTCTGGGCTGCTTTGGCTTCCCGCCTCAAGGCCTCGATCACGGCCTCGCCATTCTCCAAGCGCGTATCCAGCAGGGTGGCGGTTATTTTGCCGTCCTGGCTTTGCTGCTGGAGCGGGCTGGGCGCATCGTAGCGGCTCTGGCGAAGCACACCCTCGAGGCCCTCGATTCGGGCCATGAGCTGGTTGTAGACCTGCCGAAAACGGGGGTCGCTCTCGGGAAGGCTGGACTCGCTCACCAGCACCGTGCGGTCTACAGGCTCTTGAAAGAATTGATCTGATAAGATTTGCAGCACCTTTTGGGCTTCGCTGTTCTTCACATCGCTGGCGTTAGCGGCCAGGTTTTGCGGGGCCAGGCGGGCGGCCGGGATGGCCAGCAATACCAACACAACCCAGACGAGGATGACCTGCACAGGATAGCGGGTGACAAACTGGGCAAGATGGGTAAGCATAAATCGCAACGACCCCAAACTGCCCCAATATGCTCCTTCCTTCACAAGAGGACAAGGGCGGGTGCCGCAATTGGAGGCGTGCTTTTGGCGCCGGGTAGCATACAATTATCCCAATGGACATCTTGGTTGCTGCGCTTTTGTTCGGCCTGGTCGCCTATTTCCTCTTTCGGGTGCTGCGAGGAGTATGGCCGGCTCGATGGCTGGCCCGGCCGCGCAAAGCCACCGAGAAATGCCCGGTCTGCAAGGATGTGCTCAACCCCGCCGAAATTAGCGCACTGCGCCAGGGGAGGCGCAAATGTCCAGAGATGGCCCGCTGCCCGTACCAGCGCAGCCGGTGGCTGAATTAGATCGACACAAATAAAAGCCAGGTGGATACCACCTGGCTAAGATGGCAGAAGGTCTCTAATAAACCGGTGTGACAGCAGCGGTATCTTGCTCGCCAGTGCGAATGCGGTAGACCTTTTCCACTGGCAGCACGAAAATTTTGCCATCGCCCACCTCACCGGTACGTGCGCTGGACAGGATGGCCTGCACTGTAGGCTCAACAAAGTAATCCGAAACGCCGATTTCCAGCCGCACCTTCTCCGAAAGCTCCATCTTGACAGTAGTGCCTCGGTAGGTCTCAACCCGTTCGGTCTCGCCACCATGGCCCTGGATGCGGCTAATCGACAGGCCCCGCACCTCGGCCTTAAAGAGGGCTTCCAGAACATCGTTGAGCTTTTCGCTCCGGATGATAGCAACAATTAGTTTCATCACGCCCTCCTTTAGTCGGTGCCACCTGCTGGCTTGGGTTTAGCCGCCGGCACAGGGGTCTCACTCTTGAGTAAAATCGCACCCTCGCCACTGGTGTAGGCTTCTTCGCCGTGCTGCGTAATGTCCATGCCCACACCTTCTTCCTTGGCCGTAGCTTTGAGCGGAATCATGGCACCAACCAGCTTAAGCAGCAAGAAGGTAATGGTACCGCTGTAGATCATAGCAATCAGCACAGCAAATGCCTGAATCAGTACTTGGGCTGGATTACCCGCAATCAGGCCATCAAACAGACCATTAACCGACTTTTGGGCAAACACCCCGGTCAAAATAGCCCCTGTTATGCCTCCTACCCCATGTGCCGCGAACACATCGAGTGAGTCGTCCATGCCGCTCCTAGCCCGCCATAGCAGCACGTAGTAGCTGGGGAAGGCCCCTATTGCACCCATAACCATGGCAAACAAGGGGGAAACAAAAGCGGCCGCAGGAGTAATTACCACCAATCCCACTACAATCGCAGTAGCAAGTCCCACAGCGGTCACCCGCCCTGTGCGCATCAGGTCAATTAACGACCATATCACAATGGTTGCAGCAGGGGCCAGAATAGTGTTGGTCATGGCCAGCCCGGCTGTCGCACTGGCCGCCCAGGCGCTCCCTGCGTTAAAGCCAAACCAGCCAAACCACAACAACGCTGCACCCAGCAAGACGAAGGGCACATTGTGGGGCAGAATGGCCTGTCGGCCAAAATCTTTACGGGCCCCCAGCACCAGGGCCGCTACCACCGCAGCAAACCCAGCGTTAATGTGAACCACCGTCCCGCCAGCGAAGTCCCAAGCACCCAGATCGGCCAGGAAGCCACCTCCCCAGACCCACTTGGCCAGGGGAGCATAAACAGCGAGGCTCCAAAGGGTGATGAACAACAAAAAAGCTGAGAAGCGCATCCGCTCGACCACCGCACCCGAGACCAGGGCGGCGGTGATGATAGCAAAAGTTCCCTGAAAGATCATCCAGAGCATGTGGGGGATGGTGATGGAAACAATCGCCCCCCTGTTTTCCATACCCACGTTGTTCAAGAACAAATAGCGCAGGTCACCGATAAAGTTGCCGTCTCCCGAAAGAGCCAGGGTGTAACCCAGCAAGGTCCAGGTCACGGCTACAAAACCCAGCGCCGAGAAGCTCATCATCATGGTGTTGAGGGCGTTCTTGGAACGAACCATCCCACCATAAAAGAAAGCCAGCGCCGGCGTCATCAGCAAAACCAGACCGGTAGCTACCAGCATCCAGCCTGTGTCGGCAGCGCTGAACTCAGGATCTTCGGCAAAAGCCAAGCCGCCCAGCAGCGTCAACAGGAACAGCGGTAGTCGAAGGTTCTTCATCAACACTTCACCTCCTGAGCAAAAGACTAATGGTGGTGTGTGCAAATTGTCAATACTTTTTGTGACAAATGTTCATTTTTTTGATTACAATTTGCCATTTATTCGTGCATTTATTATAGGATATCGGGGCATTCTTCGACATATGTTCGATTTTTTACGCAATTCAAGTCTGCATAACTCGCAGGACTGTAATCTATCCCACAATGCGATCAGTGATACCCCCAGAAGCCGGTTTAGTTCTAAACTAGAAGCTGAATATGACCGAGCGGCAGCGGCGCATTCTGCATCTTCTGGTGGATAGTTATATCCAGACCCAGGCCCCCGTACCTTCGGGGGTACTGGCCCAGCAGTTGTCGCTTTCGCCTGCCACCGTGCGGTACGAGCTGATTGAACTCGAGCAGCGAGGCCTAATCGGTAAGCCCCACACCTCGGCAGGCCGTGTGCCCACCCGGGCCGGATTCCGCCACTATGCACTCTCCAAACTGCCCCCCAGTCCCTTACCCCAGGCCACCCTGGAAAAGCTGGCCCAAGTGCTCGAGGATGCCGGCCCAAGGCGAGAAACCCTACTCGTGCAGGTGGCTTCTAAACTTGCTGGCTACCCCGCCATGCTGCGGCTGAGGCCCCAGCGTGCGCCCAAGCTGTTACAAGTGCACCTTTCCAACCTGACATCTGGCAAGGTGCTGGCCGTGGCGGTGCTGGAAGGTGGGCGGGTGCGCGAAGCCCGAATCGAGCTGTCCTTTACACCCACTGAAGCCCAGCTCAACGAAGCCGAGCAGCGCCTGTACAAAGCAAGTGAGCCAATCAAAGCCAGTACGCCCGCTATGATGGAGCTTTACGAGTCTATTGCAAGAGCCTTTGCTCAGGGCAGCCAGGAGGAGTACCGCGAGGGAATGGGGCTGCTGCTCAGTGAACCCGAAGCCCAAAACCCTTTGTTTTTGCGGCAGGCTATTGCGGTGTTCGAGGCTCCCAGCGACCTTACCTTTACCCCTCCGGGAGGCCTGAACGTTCGGGTAGGTGAGGACGAGGGGCTTTCGCTGGTACAGGCGGGTATCAGGGTCAACGACCAGATCGGTGAGCTTACGCTCCTTGGGCCGTTGCGTATGCGCTATGAAAGAGCCCTATCGGTAGCCTTCACTATGAGTCAGGTGTATATGGGCAAATAGCTTTAATCAAGGCTTATGGACACCCGTGCCATAATCCAGGACAATCTTTTATATGCGCGTACAGGTATTGCTATTCGCTCTTTTCCGTGAGCAGGCTGGGCAGGCCCGGCTACAGCTCGAGCTGCCGGAAGGCTCTACCGTGGCCGATGCCAAAACCCTGCTGGAAGCCCAGTTTCCCCTGCAACTCACCGGCGGGCTGGCCGCCATCAACGAGCGGCTTGCTCAGCCCAGCGATCCTTTGGAGGATGGTGACGAGCTGGCCTTCCTACCGCCTGTTTCAGGCGGCGCCTCGGCGCCTGCAGAAACATCTGCCGATATCGACAGCTTTGGCCTAACCTACGAGGCTCTGGCTGTACAGCCCTGGGTCGACTGGGCCTCGGGCGACCCTTACGGAGCAGTGATCAGCTTTCTGGGCACTACGCGCAGTCCCAACAAAGGCCTGGCGGTTACCCATCTGGAGTACGAAGCCTACCCCGGTATGGCCGAAAAGGTCATGCAGCAAATTATTGCCGAGATGCGCGCACGCTGGGTGCTGGGTCGGGTGGCCCTGTGGCACCGATTAGGGCGGATAATGCCCAGCGAGGGCTCTATCTTAATCGTGGTCTCGTCGCCTCACCGCCCGGAGGCCTTCGAGGCTTGTCGCTATGCCATTGAGCGGGTCAAACAAATCCTGCCGGTTTGGAAGAAAGAATTTCTGCCCGATGGCTCGCATTGGGTAGAAGGCCATGCACCCGAGGGGCACCGACTTTAACATTGAAAGCCTGCTCCAGACTGAATGCCTGCTCTTGCCGTAGGGTTGTGTCGCGTTGGACAAACGCGAGCTGCTATGCTATAAATGACAGGTATGTCTCAACATAGGGTTTAGTATCCCTGGGGAGACAACCCATCGCGCAGACTATCGAAAACCCAGCCCCAGAGTGATCTGGGCGGGATTTTGGCGCGATGAACGGCAAAGGCAGAGAGGAAACAGGCGAATGGAAGACCAAGCTACCCAGACTCCAGTGGAAACTGGAAAAGAACCCCAAGTTTTTAGCATGGAGCAAGCCCTGCAAGATGCAGAGGCTCGGCTCGAGAAGACCGTCCAGCGCGGCCAGATTGTCACCGGCACGGTGGTGTTCGTCACCAACGACGGCGTTATGGTAGACATCGGGGCGCGCACCGAAGCCATTATCCCGCTCAACCAGCTCACCGAGGAAAACCTGCCCGAAGAGGAGCTCAAGAATCTTCTCAAGCCAGGCGATACCGTTACCGCCTACGTGGTGCGGGCCGACCTCGAGAACGGCCAGGTGGTGCTCTCCAAAAAGCGAGCCGAAGCCGACCAGAGCTGGGTCAAGATTCAATCCCTCTATGAGCAGGGCGAGCCGGTGATGGTGCAGGTTAAGGAAAAGGTCAAAGGGGGTCTGGTGGCGACCATCGAGGGCATCCGCGCCTTCCTGCCTGCCAGCCAAGTAGACCTGAAGCGCACCCCAGACCTTGACGAGTATGTGGGCCAGAGCTTCCTGGTCAAAATCATCGAACTCAATCGCAAAAAGGGCCGCATCATCCTATCGCGCCGCACAGTGTTGGAAGCCGAGCAAAAGGCGGCCCGTAGCCAGATACTCGCCAGTCTGAAGGAAGGCGATATCGTCGAGGGCCAGGTTGTTGAGGTCACCGAGTTCGGCGTGTTCGTAGCCCTAGGCGGTGTGGACGGCCTGGTACACCGCAGCGAGATTACCTGGGGTCGTTTCAATCATCCAAAGGACGTGGTGCAAAAAGGCCAGACCGTCAAGGCCAAGGTGCTATCGGTAGATACCGAGCGTGAGCGGGTCAACCTTTCGATGAAAGCCCTGACCGAAGACCCCTGGTTGACCGTTTCGGAAAAGCATCCCATCGGCTCCAAACTCACCGGCAAGGTAGTGGGCCTGACCCAGTTTGGGGCTTTTGTAGAGGTGGAGCCTGGGTTGGAAGGTCTGATTCACATCAGCGAACTCTCCTGGACCAAGCGTCCCAAGCACCCCGGCGAAATCTTGAAGGAAGGGCAGGAAGTCGAGGCTCAGGTTCTGCGGATTGATCCGGTCGAGCGCCGGCTTTCCCTGGGTCTGAAGCAAACCCAGCCCGACCCCTGGAAAAGCCTGCCTGACCGTTACCCTCCCGGTACTCCGGTTAAGGGCAAGGTGACGGGCCTTACCGACTTTGGTGTATTCGTGGAGATCGAGCCGGGTATCGAAGGCCTAATTCACGTCTCCGAACTGGCCTACGAGCGCGTTGAGAAGCCCTCCGAGATGTTCAAGAAGGGCGACGAGGTTGAGGCCGCCATCCTGCAAATTGACCCGGTGGAGCAGCGTATTAGCCTCTCGCGCAAACGTCTCCTAACCCCGCCTCCCCAGGCCGTCGGCGTTCCCAGCAGCGAGGAAGGCGAGAGCCGCAAAGGCCGCCGCGAAGGCAAGGAAGGCGAGCGTCCCAAACGGAAAGGCAAGGGTGGCCCCCGCGAAGGGCGCAACCGCGATCGTGACTACGACTATGGCATGGGTGGTGGGGCAGCCGCCTACACCAATTACGACCCCAGCGTAGCCACTGCTTCCAATACCAATGTCAAGCTAGGTGATGTGTTTGGCGACCTCTTGAGCCAGCTTACCCTGGAAGAAGACAAGGAAAAAGCCTAACCCTTCTCTGTTAGCTAATAGCCGCCCAACTGGGCGGCTTTTTTCGACACAACTTCTTCGGCAAGCCACTCGGAGCAGTCGGGATCTCGCTTTACATGAAAATGCGTGGCAGCAAACTTAGGGGGAGCCACGGAAGTTCTGATCTACAACCCTACAAAGCGCCCGTTCTCCTGCAGCACCTCGCCATCAACCAAAAGGCGTCCTCCTTGGCGCAGATCCAGAATTAAGTCCCAGTGAATCGAGGAGGTATTGGTTCCGCCGGTCTCGGGATAGCTCTGACCCAGGGCCAGATGCGCTGTACCGCCAATTTTTTCATCGAAGAGAATAAGGCCGGTAGGGCGGCTGATGCCAAAGTTGGTACCGATACCAACCTCGCCCAGGCGGCGAGCCCCAGGGTCGGCCTCGAGCATTCGTAGCAGGTATTCCTCCCCAGTCTGAGCGCTGGCCTCTACTACCCGCCCTTCCCGAAAAAATAAGCGCACCCCCTCCACCCGCTGCCCCGATACCACTACCGGCAGGTTGAAGCGTACCTGGCCCTCCACTGAGGCCTCGAGCGGGCCGGTAAACACCTCGCCACTGGGCATATTGCGCTTACCGTCGGAGTTGATCCAGGTGCGCCCTTCCACCAATAAGCGCAGGTCGGTTTCGTCAGTCTGAATGCGGAGTTCTTTTACCTTTTGCAGCCGCTCTATAAGAGCAGCCTGGAAAGCCGAAAGTTCGTGCCAGGCGGCAATGGGATCGGGGCGGTCGAGGTACAAGGCTCGTTCGACAAAGGCCCGAAAAGCAGCAGTAGACATGCCCGCCTGCTGGGCATAGCCGGCAGTAGGGTACAGGGTCAGGCACCAGCGCCTGCGGGCCCGTGCTCGTTTGTAGATCCGCCATCCCGCTTCAAAGCGGGCCATGCGGGCTGGAGGTACCTCGCTAAGCTCGAGCGGGTTCAGGGCGCTCTCGATGCGCAGGCTGGCATCTACTTGTTCCATAAGACGCATCTGGGGTAGCGGCGGCTGATCCAGCCAGGCCTCGCCCCATTCGAAAAAAGGCCTCGAGACCGCCGCCGGGAAAAGCTGCACGATGGGATAGGCGCCATGTTGTAAAACCACCTCCTGCAGGGCCTCGAGCAAAGGTAGCGCTGCGGGTTCGGCTTCAATCAGCACGGTCTGGCCCGGCTGTAGATCCAGACAGTACTGCACCAGCAAAGAAGCAAAGCGACTTTCCATACCTCAACGTTATACCGGAGGCGAAAACATTCTCAGAGCTGCGAGGCTCGAATAGCCCACAAAGTAGGGCAATTTAGCCTATCCGCAGACCATTGGGCGAATATGCACGTAAAATCGCCACTTCTGCGCTATGATGTAAAAAGCATGAGCGAAGTCAAAATCACACCGCTGGCCCGTCGTCTGGCGGAAGAAAACGGCATAGATTGGCACCAAATTAAGGGCACCGGCCCCGACGGCACGGTAGTAGAGCGGGATATTTTAGCCTTTCTGGCAAGAGTAATGGCCGGTGAGGTCAACCTGCCCCCTGCCCCCGAGGAGGTAGCCCCTCCCCCTGGCGCCGTGCCCGACATGGCCCAGGCTCAAGCCGCTTTACAAAAAGAGGGGGTACAGCTCGGCGACCTGGTTCCCTCGAGCCCCACTGTCCCACCCCCGCCGCCAGCATCGGCCCTGCCCACCCTGGAAGACATCGAGTTTGATATCGACCTCGACACCATACCTCCTCAGGTACCTCCGGCTGCAGCTGCCTTCGAGGAAGCCCCCACCCTGGCCCCCGAGCCCGAAATCGTGCCCAACTTCGAAGAACCCGAGCCGCTGGTAGCCTCCGAACCCCTCTCCACCCTCCAGTGGGATGAACCCGAGCCCTTCCCCAACCTCACAGACCCGGCAACGGAGGTCAATCCCGAACTGGCCAGCCTGCCCCCCCTGCCCACCGAGGCCGACCTCGAGCCCTCCAGCAGTACCAACAAGCTCATCTGGGAGACCCAGGAAATCCTGACTGCCCCCGAGATTCCTGCCCCTGCACCCGAACCCCTGGCAGCAGGCATGAGCTTCACCAATGCCCCCGAACCCCCCCTGGCTGAACCAGAGCTCCCACCTACACCCGAATTCCAGGCTCCGGTGGAGACCCCTCCTGCTCCCTCGCCTACTCCACCCGCAGAACCGTTGACACCGCCCGAACCTGAGCCCGTGGCGGCCCCCGTATCCCCTGCTCCCAGCACCCCAGTGTTGCGGGTTCAGGCCTGGCAGCGCCTGGTTGAAATTGGGCCAGCACAGGACGCTGCCCAGACCCTGAGCGAGGCATGGCACATGGAAGTGGGACTGGATGCCCTGCTGTACCGCGCCGCCGACAAAGCCCTGGCCGACACCCAGACCCCTTTGCGCCCCACCAAGGGCCACCTCGAGGGCAACGAGCTCAAAAGCCTGCGGGTAGCCCCTTCCCAGTCGCTGCGCGGCGCGCTGGACTCCTTGCGTATGGCCTCCGACCCCGCCGAGGGGCTGGTGGTGCTTTCGCTGGTGGATAGCGCCTTCGATCAGGTCATCTTCCCTGGCCTCTCCACCCTCACCCTGGGCCGGGCCAGCGGCGATCATGCCCTGCTCACGCTCAGCGGTGACATGAGCACCGAACTGGCCGGCAAACTCCTGGAGCGCGTGGCCTACTACCTCGAGCGTCCCATCCTGCTGGCGTAACCTTTCAGTTTAGTCAGCAATTTTGTAAAACTTGCAAAAAATCCGTTCTGTAGGAAGTTTGATTAATTTCGCTTAAGACAGCGTGTCTACAACTAGGCACAGGGGGGGGCTTGTGCTAGGCTCGAGGCATGAGAAAACTACCCTGGCTGTTGCTCCTGTTACCCCTGGTGCTCTCGAGCTGCATTTTAGTGGTCGGTTTACCAGCATCTGACTTCCGCTTCGACAGCAACTGGCGTCGAACCTCCGATGGAGCCTATGTTTTCTGTACTAATCAGGACTCCTACATACGCTATAGCTTCCGGGCACCCGACCCCGACCGCATTCAGAGCATTACCGAAATTTATCCAGGGAACATATCAGGAAGAACCTTGGTGGAGCCTCGTCCGAAAGCGGATTTGACCTACTCGAACGGAAGGTACACCTTTGTGGGTAAACTGACCTTCGGCCAAACGGGTGTTCCGCAAAGCCTTCAGCCATTTGCGGTCGTGGTAGTTCCTGTACTACCCCCCCCGGTCACCACCAACCCACCGCCACCTTCCAAGAACGGGGAGACTGAGGTGACAGTGGAAGTGGTGAGCACTGCTGGCGTCACCTATAGGGGAACCTACACCTACGACACCTACGCCAACTGCCCCTAGAAAGGAAGTTTGACTATGCTTCGCCCGCTTTTGCTTCTTTTACTGGCTTTTGCCCTTTCTTCTTGCATCCTTCTGGTGGAAGAGGACGAGCCCCGGCGACCCGTGCAGCCGGTGCAGCCCGTTACGCCGGTACAGCCCAGCATTGTGACGCCCGGCCCCGGCAGCTACACCTACCGTTGCAGTGGGGGTACGCTGGTGGTGAACTACCTCGACAGCAACAACCTGCGGCTTTTCTACGACGGCGCTTTCCAGAGCCTGAGCCTGGTGCGGCGCAGTCCGACCCTGCTGTTTAGCGGCGGGGCCGGTGGGGCCTACACCTGGGAGTGGACGGGCAGCCGTGGCACCCTTACGGTGCGGGGCCAGGTGGTGCTGAGCAACTGCGCCCTGTAGGGGGTCAAATATGCGATACCTGCTTGGAATTCTAGCTTTATTGGGGCTGGCACTGGGCCAGGCCCTCACACCCAAGAGCATCATTGTGAACCCTGCCCCGCCCCCCGACCTGCAGGTGCGGGTCTGGGTAGACAAGGACCCCAACAAAACCGGCAACCCGGTTTATCAGTTTGGCGAGCCCATCCAGATCTCGGTGCAGGTGACCCAGCCGGCCTTCGTATACCTCTTTAGCGTGCGGGCCACCGGCGAGATTAGCGGGATTCTGCCCAACGCCTTCGAGCAGCAAAACTTCCTGCAGGCTGGCGAGGTGCGCACCTTCCCCGGCATAGGGGCCCCCTACACCTTTACGGTGGAAGGCCCGGCGGGGCAGGACAGGGTGCTGGCCGTGGCCAGCCGCCGCCCGCTGGATGTTTCGGAGATTGTGGACATCCAGACCGGGCGGGCCCGCATCCAGGGCGAGGGCAACCTGGCCCGGGCCCTCTCGATTGTGGTTACGCCCATCCCCACCAACGACTGGGTGACCGACGAGGCCTATTACATTGCCGGGCAACTGCCCCCGCCCCCACCCAGCACCGGCACTCTTTCGCTGAACAGCACGCCCAGCGGGGCCCAGGTGCTCATCAACGGGCGCCTGGTGGGCAACACCCCCCTCACCCTCGAGCTGCTGCCGGGTACGTACAACCTCGAGCTTCGTCGCAGCGGCTACAACCCCCTGCGCACGGCCTTTACCATCCAGGCCGGCCAGGTCACCCGGCTCAACCTGACGCTCGTAGCCACCCCACCGCCCACCGGCGTGCTGGCCGTGGACAGCAACCCCAGGGGGGCCCAGGTGCTGGTGGACGGCCGGGTGGTGGGCAACACCCCCCTCAACGTCACCCTCAACCCCGGTAGCTACACAGTGGAGCTGCGCCGCGGCGGGTTCAGCCCCTTCCGCACACTGGTTACCATTCAGGCGGGCCGCACCACGCGCCTGACCGTCAACCTGGTCAGCATTGCGCCACCCCCTCCGCCCGTCCAGCCGGTGCAACCCGTGCAGCCCGTCCAGCCGGTACAGCCGGTGCGCCCGCCCTCGGGCTCCTTCACCTACACCTGCCAGGGCGGTACGCTGGTGGTCAACTACATCAGCAGCAACCAGGTGCGTCTGTTCTACGACGGGGCCTTCCAGACCCTGCCCCTGGTGCGCAGCGGCGCCGAGCTGGTCTATTCCAACAACATCTACACCTGGGAGATTGGGCAGGTGGGCCGCCTGATCGTGCGGGGGCAGGTGGTGCTCTCCAACTGCCGTATTTAGTTTTTCGGCGCCTCGAGCTTTGGCAGCTCGAGGCCTTCTTCTTTGCGGGTTAGTTTACAATCTTTATCAGCTTTTATCCCATGATAAAAACCTATGGACTGGCTCACCCAACCCTGGCCCTGGTACGTGGCCGGCCCCCTAATTGGCCTGACCGTACCCCTGCTGCTCCTCATCGGCAACCGGCGCTTTGGCATCTCCTCCTCGCTGCGGCACGTGTGCGCGGCGCTGGGCAGCCGGCTGCCCTTCTTCCGGTACGACTGGCGGGCCGAAAGCTGGAACCTGGCCTTCGTGCTGGGCATCGTGCTGGGGGGGTTTGTGGCGGGGGTGCTCCTGACCAACCCCAACCCGGTGCAGCTTAATCCCCAGACCGCGGGGGCGCTCCAGCAGATGGGGGTCTCGGCGGATTCGGGTTTTCTGCCCAAAGAATTGTTCTCCTGGCAGGCGGTGTTGAGTCCGGTGGGATTCTTGTTTTTGCTCCTGGGCGGCTTTTTGATTGGCTTTGGGGCCCGCTGGGCGGCGGGGTGCACCTCGGGCCACTCCATTACGGGTCTGGCCGCACTGCAACTGCCCTCGCTGCTGGCAACCCTGGGCTTTTTTGCCGGTGGCCTGGTCGCGGCCCACTTCATCCTGCCCTGGGCCCTGGGTCTCCTGAGGTGAAATATGGCGCTCCCGATTCGTGACGAGTTCGAGCTGCAAAACAAAGCCCGCACCCCTGGCGCGTTGGGCCTGCTGGCGTATCTGCCCTACCTGCTGGCCGGGGCTTTCTTTGGTTTTGTGGCGATCCGGAGCGAGATCGCCTCGTGGTACCGCATCTACGAGATGTTCCGCTTCGAGTCGTTTCACATGTACGGGGTGATCGGCAGCGCGGTGGTTACCGCGGCCCTCTCGCTCTGGCTCCTGCGGAAACTGGGGGTGAAAGCGCCGGACGGCGAGCCCCTGCGCGTGCGGCCCGCCGATCCGGGGCGCTACCGCTACCTGCTGGGCGGGGTGGTGTTTGGGCTGGGCTGGGGGCTGGTGGGGGCCTGCCCCGGCCCCATCTACGCGCTGTTGGGCAGCGGCTATGCTGGGGCGCTGGTAATTCTGCTGGGGGCGCTGCTGGGCACCTATGTGTATGGCCTGGTGCAGCACCACCTGCCGCACTAAGGGCGCTGCTCCCAAAACGCCAGGGCTTGCTCGAGGTAGACCTGTTCCTGTCGCACCCGCTTTACCGGGGGCAGCCCGGCTAGGTGCTGTTGCTTTTCCTGGAGTTCGGCCCATAGCAAAGGATGCCGGGCTTTAAGCAGCAGCGGCCCATAGCGCAGGGCGGCCTCGAGCGGCAGCCCGCTATAGGCCGTACAGGGCCCCCGCAGCAGGGTCAGGATGCTGTAGCGCCAGAAGCCCTGCACCATCTGTTCTTTGACCAGGGCGTAGCCGGCCTCCAGCGCCCAGCGGCGCAGGGGCAGGGCGCTGTCGTTGGGCTGGAGCACCAGGCGGTTCGGTAGCCGGTTGGGGTGGGCCGAGAGGATTTTGACCATCAGCCGGGCCCCCATCCCGCACAGGCTCAGTGAGTCGGCCTCACCCGGTGCCAGAGGCCCCAGTCCATCGCCCAGCCGCACCTCCGCGCAGAGGCCCTCCAGGGCCCGCCTCGAGTTCTCCCAGGGCCCCCTGTGCTTCTCCACCACTATCACCCGCTGCACCCGCCCGCTCAGGAGCAGGTGGCGCGGCAGCAGGGCGTGGTCGGCCCCGATGTCGGCGTGGGTGGGGGCGCTTATTTCCTGGGCGACAGCCTCCAGGCGGGGCTCGAGTTTAGCGGTAAATCCAGGCATAGGCCACCAGCAACGTTATCAGCGTGAGCGGCAGGCCAAAGCGCAGGTGCTCCCCAAAACTCAAGCGGTAGCCCTCGCGCCGGGCCGCCTCGGCCACAATCAGGTTGGCCACCGAACCCAACAGGGTCAGGTTGCCCGCCAGGGTGGAGGCCGCCGCCAGCAGCAGCCAGCCCTGGGTATCCCCCGCCGGAATCAAGGGGTACAGCAGCAGCACCGCCGGCACGTTGGAGATCAGGTTGGAGAGCAGCACCGTCACCCCCGCCAGGCCAGGGGCGGTGGCAGCCAGGGGTTCCAGCAGGGTAAGGATGCCCAGCTTCTTGACCGCAGCCGTGACCATGAACAACCCGGAGAACATCACCAAAAGCTCCCAGTCCACCCGCATAAAAAAGCGCTCCGAGCGGATGCGGCGGCTCCACAGCAACAGCCCCGCGGCGATCAGGGCGGCCTGGGCCAGCGGGTAGCCCAGCACAAAGGCGGCCAGCAGGGCCAGGGTAATCCAGGCCCCTTTGAACAAAAGCGCCCGGTTGAAGCGGAAGCGCAAGGGCGGCAAGGGTGGCAGGGGGGCCCTCGAGCGCACCGCCGGATACAGCGCGTACAAAAGCCCCACCTGCACCGCCAGGCCCACCAGGGCCACCGGGGTCAGGGCTGCGGCAAAGTCCAGGTAGGTAATCCTGGACAGGCTTCCCACCACGATGTTCTGGGGGTTGCCAGTGAGGGTGGCCACGCTGCCCAGGTTGGTGGCCCCGGCCAGGGCCAGCAGGTAGGGTACGGGCGGCAGCCCCAGGGTGCGGGTGAGGGCCAGCACCAGCGGGGTAAAGAGGATGGCGATGGTGTCGTTGAGGAACAGCGCCGACAGCAGGCCGGTACCAAAGGTGAGCCAGACCAAAAGGCCCAGCGGCGAGCGGGCCAGGTGCACCAGCCCATTCAGCGTAAGCTGGAAAAAACCCGCATAGGCCAGGTGGGTGTTGAGCACCATCACCCCAAACAAAAACCCCAGGGTATGGGGCTCGAGGGCCCGCCAGGCCTCCTCGAAGTTGAGCACGCCCAGCACAATCAGAAAAGCCGCCCCGGTAAGGGCGATGGCCGCCCGGTTCATGCGGTAGCCGGGCCAGTAGCCCAGGCCCAGGCCCAGGTAGGTCAGACCCAGCACCAGATAGGCAAGCAACTCCACCGCGTTCACTCAAACCCCCATCCGATTTTCTCATAGGCCTGGGCGCTGGGGGCAGGCTGCAAGGGTACAGGGAGCCCCTGGTCAGAGGCCCCCCACACCCAAAGCCGTGTCATGCGCATTTCGGTAGTATCGGTCACTTTGACAAGCCTAAACGATACTACCGAAATGCTTTTCTACTCCCTTCGGTCGGCTTGAATCCTTCACCTCTGACTGCGCATGACGGTGAAGGATTCAAGCGGAAACGGTATCAAACCTTTTCGATACGCTGCTCAGCCGCCTGCAACACCTGTAGCAGGGCCTGGGCCTGCTCGAGCCGCTCGATGAAGAAGCTCGAGCCGGTCTCACTCAGGGCCGCGTACTCACCGCGTTCAGTGTCTATTCGCACCGCTACCACCCGCCGGGCCTGGATGAATATCTCGGCCCAGGGCAAGTATTCTTCGGTTCTGCTCATACCCATCAAAAATAGCGGAGAAAAGCCAGTAGCCATGTCGAAATTCGACATCAAAAAGGCCTCGAGCGTTTCTTAGACTTCTCAGTCAAAAACATTGCCTGCGCCTTGTAGGACATGAGCAGCTTCAGTCCGCCAGTGTAGGGCTTAGGGGTGTTACGCGCTAGCGGGCACTCAACCAAGCCGGGCTCTGGGGCCAGAGCAACGCCAGAAGCTCCCTTAGACCCATCAGGCTACCGGCTAACACCAGCGTCAGAATCAGCCAAACCGAAATCACTTCGCCCAAAGCCGGCGAATCGGTGCGCCAGAACCGGGGCTGCCGTACAAACTGGGCGGCCATATAAGCCGCAAATACCGTGAATAGAAACCAAATCAATCCGAGCATCTTGTACTCAGGGTAGCAGCCTGGCTGACCCGGGCCTGTGCAAAAATACCAGGGAAGTTGGGGCCATGTCCGATATCAGTCTGCCCATCTATTCTGTTTTACCCGCGCTGCAAAAGGCTCTGGACACGCACCGCACGGTCATCCTGCAAGCCCCACCTGGTGCGGGCAAGAGCACGGTGCTGCCGCTGGAACTGCTGAAGGAACCCTGGCTCGAGGGCCAGAAGATCTGGATGCTACAGCCCCGCCGCCTGGCCGCCCGCAACGTGGCGGCCCGCATGGCCGACCTGCTGGGGGAGCCGGTGGGCCAGACCGTGGGCTACCAGGTGCGCTTCGAGCGCCGGGTGGGGCCCGCCACCCGCATCGAGGTGCTCACCGAGGGCATCCTGACCCGCCGTCTGCAACAGGACCCCAGCCTGGAGGGGGTGGGGCTGATCCTCTTCGATGAGTTCCACGAGCGCAGCCTCCAGGCCGATCTGGGCCTGGTGCTGTGCCGCGAGGTGCAGCAGGCCCTGCGCCCGGATCTGCGCCTCTTGCTGATGTCGGCCACCCTGGACGCAGAGGGGCTGGGCACGTTTTTGCAAGCCCCTGTCCTGACGGCGGAAGGGCGGCAGTACCCGGTGGAGATCCGCTACCTGCCCAAAGACCCCGAGGGCCCCCTGCCGGGGGTGGTGGCCGGTGCGGTCTCGCGGGCCCTGGCCGAGCACGCGGGCGATGTGCTGGTCTTTCTGCCGGGGGTGGGCGAGATTGCCCGGGTAGAGCGGCTGCTGACAGAGCGGCACCCCGAGATAAAAATCACCCCGCTCTACGGCGACCTGCCGCTGGCCGCCCAGCAGGCCGCCATCCTGCCCGACCCGGCGCGCCGCAAGGTGGTGCTGGCGACCTCCATTGCCGAGACCAGCCTGACCATCGAGGGCATCCGGGTGGTGGTGGACTCGGGGTACTCGAGGCTCCCCCGCTTCGAGGCCCGAAGCGGCCTCACCCGCCTGGTCACCGCGCGGGTCACCCGCGACGCCGCCCAGCAACGGGCCGGGCGGGCCGGACGCCTGGGGCCGGGGGTCTGCTACCGCCTGTGGAGCCCGGCCACCGACGCACAGCTCCTGCCCCAGCGCCGGCCGGAGATTCTGGAAGCCGACCTGGCCTCGCTGGTGCTCGAGCTGGCCCGCTGGGGGGTGCAGGATCCCTCCGCCCTGGACTGGGTCACACCACCCCCCGCCGGGGCCCTCCGGCAGGCCCGCGATCTGCTCGAGGCCCTGGGGGCACTGGAGGGCCCGACCCTGACCGAGCGGGGCAAGGCCCTGCTCGAGTGGCCCACCCACCCCCGGCTGGCCCATTTGCTGCTGGAAGGCCTGGCCCTGGGGCAGGGCGCCCTCGCCGCCGACCTGGCGGCGCTGCTGGAGGAGCGCGACCCCCTGCCCCGTGAAACCGGGGCCGACCTGGGCCTGCGCATCGAAGCCCTGCGGCACTGGCGCCAGACCCGGCAGGCTTTGCACGGCGCCGAGACCGGCGTGCTGTCCAGGGTGGAGCGCCTCAGCCAGGAGTGGCGCAAACGGCTGGGGGTGACGGCCGACAACCGCCCCCCCGACCCGCACATGGTGGGCCTGCTGGTGGCCCAGGCCTACCCCGACCGCCTGGCCCACCTGCGCGAAGGCGACCGCCTGCGCTACCGGCTCTCGGGGGGGCGCGGGGTGCGGCTGGGCGAGGACGACCCCCTGGCCGGCACCCCCTGGCTGGCGGTGGCCCATCTAGACGCCGGCCAGGAGGAAGGGCGCATCTTTCTGGCTGCACCGGTCGAGCCCGAGCACCTGGCCCCCCGGGCCCGTCCCGTGGAGCATATCGCCTGGGATGCCCGCAACGGGGTTCTGCTGGCTCAGCGCGAGCTGCGGATTGGAGAGGTGGTGCTGGCTAAAGAGCCCCTGGCCCGCCTCGAGCCCGCCAGGCGCCGCGAGGTGCTGTGCCGGGCCGTTCGCAGCGAGGGTTTGGGGCTTCTGCCCTGGACGGAAGCGCTGCGCCAGTGGCAGGCCCGCGTGCTGAGCCTGCGCAGTTGGCGGCCCCAGGAAGGCTGGCCCGACGTCTCCGATGCCCACCTGCTGGAGACCCTCGAGGACTGGCTGGCCCCCTGGCTGGACGGGGTCTCGCGCCGCGAGGACTTTGGCCGGCTCGAGCTCCAAAGCCTGCTGGGCGGGCTTTTACCCTGGCCGCTCCCAGCCCGCCTGGAGGCCCTGGCTCCCACGCGGCTCGAGGTGCCCAGCGGCTCAAAAATCAAGCTCACCTACAGCCCCGATGGCAGCCCGCCGGTGCTGGCGGTCAAGCTACAGGAGCTATTCGGACTGGCCGATACCCCCACCGTCAACGAGGGACGCACCCCGGTTTTGCTGCACCTGCTCTCCCCCGCCGGGCGGCCCATCCAGGTGACCCAGGATCTCAAGAGCTTCTGGAACAACACCTACCCCGAGGTGCGTAAGGAGCTGCGCGGGCGCTACAGCAAGCACCCCTGGCCCGAAGACCCCTGGAATGCCGAACCCACCCGGAAAACCAAGCCACGGTAAAAACGCCTACGACTCGGCAGGCTCTGGCTTCAAATACCCCCCACGCACCGTCGCACCCACCACCATGCCAGCCGCCACCCCGTTCGCCCCATACGTCGTTCCAATGCGAATCCCTAAACAAATACTGCTCGACACCAACTTTTTTATTTCCCTCCGGCGCAAAGAGCCGGAGGCAATCAATTTTCTTAGCCGCCTTTCACGCAAGCAAATGGTTACCTCCGCGATTGTGCAAATGGAATATACCACTCTGGCCGAAAAAAACTTCGAAGCCCCAACTTGGATCAAAAAATAGGCGATTGGTGTAACTACAGTTAAGCGGCCAAACCTTGCGTATACTCATCACAGGCAAGTCGGGTTCTGGGAAGTCCACCCTGGCCCGCTCCATCATCCAGCAGATGCAGGGCCGGTACTGGCATCCGATTATCGTCAACCGCAAATGTGCGTTTGCCGAGCTGGCCTCGAGCAGCTAGCGAGAACGATATGTCTTGAGACTGGTGCGCCCGGCAGGACTCGAACCTGCGACCTAAGGTTTAGGAAAACGTGGCAGGTATTTTAGCCCATCACGGTCTATTTGTTCCTTGACGTTCTGAACGCGCTTTTTTGATTGGGATGTTCTGCTGGTTGCAAAGTTGTGACACCTATTTTTTGGTTCTGTAGGTGTAATAAGGTGTCAAGCGTTAGGGCCGCCCGGCGTTGGTCTTCTTCCTGTAGGTGCTGGTAAATCTTGATGGCCAGGGTGGGGTCGGCATGGCGTAGGCGGTCGGCTACCTGCTTGGGGTTGAGCCCAGCGCGAAAAGCCAAAGAAGTGTAGGTATGGCGCAGGCCGTGGGGTGGGATGTAGGGAACGCCAGCCTTAGCCGATAGCCACCTAAGCACCCGTGCCACGTTGCGGTGGGTGAGGGGTGTGCCCACTTCCGACGGGAAGATCAGGCCGTGGTCACGCCAGCGCTTGGCTATGGCCTGCTGTTCGGCCAGGGCCAGGCGGTGGGCAGAAAGCAAGGCCTGGGTATCCGGGTCGAGGTAGAGAGCGGCCTGGGAGTGCTTGGTTTTGGCGGGGCCAAATGTGCCGTCTAGGCGGAGGGTGCGCCGCACCCAAATTCGGTCGCCCTCCCAGTCTTCCCACCGAAGGGCCAGGGTCTCCCCTATGCGCAGGCCGGTGGACAGCATAAAGGCAAACATCGGGTAAAGCCGGTGGGTGCTGGCGGCCTCGAGGAACCGGGCAGCTTCCTGGGGTGTCCAAGCCTGGGCAGGGCGTACCCGTCCCGCTGGTGGGGGGTCTACTGCATCGGCTGGGTTGGTCTCGAGTAGCGACATGCGCACTGCGTCGCGCAGGGCCGCCCGCAGGAAGTGAAAGGTCTGGCGTCGGGTGCTGGGGGATAGGTGGCCTATGTCGGCCAACCAGGCCCGGATTGCCAGAGGGGTTAGGCGGGTTAGCGGGATGTGGGCCAGGGGTGCAAGGCGTTTTTTGTACTCAAGGTACTTGGCGGCTGTGGATGGTCGGATGTTGTGGGTGCGGGTGTGCTCATCCGCCCAGCGCTCCAGCCACTCGCCCAGCCGCAAGCGGGTAGGTTGGATGAGGCCATAGCCAGCCCTGGGTAACAAGCGGGCCAAAGCCTCGGCTACCTCGCGCCGGGTGCGCCCGTACACCCAGCGCTTGCGCTGCTTGCCATCCGGGCCGTAGCCAATGGTCACGAAGGCCGCCCAGCGCCCGTCCTTGCGCTGGAAGATGGAGCCTTCGCCTTTGCCGCGTCGGGACATGTTACTTAGTTGCCTCCGCTCTCCACGATTTTCCAGCTGTCTGATTTTTTCAGTACGTACCTCATTTCAAATGGGCCGTCGGTTTTAACCTGATCCTGTTGACCAGGACATACCAAAGTCTGTTTCCAGACCTTCCATACCGTGGCAGTGGCAACGTCCCCACGAACGTCTATACCCAGCACCCGCATCGGCTCTTTCTCAACGGTGAAGAGGACACAACCCCGTCTTGCTCGTTGATCTATCCAGGGCTGCACCCTTGCTGAAATAAGCTCTTGGGCAGCATATTCAAACAACTGGGAAGTATCGTTGGTGTTCAAAGCATGGCGATAGGCACGGTCATACCCTATGACCACATCTTCTGGGGATGGCTGCTCTGATGCTACCCAAACCCTCTTAAACCCAAAAATGGCGATTGCAGCCAAGAAAGCAACCAAGAAAACAGGTGCCCATAACAAAAGCCTAGACTTGTTTTTTGGTGCTTTAGGAGTAAAGCGGGGGCGAACTTCCAGTGGGAGGGTTTTTTGCTCAGCCTGCTGTCCTGACTGGGAGACAAAAACAGATACCGGAGATGGAATATGGGGCACAAGCTCAAAAGTACTTTGCGTTCTAGGCAAACTAGCAGGCTTACCAAGTTCCAAACCTATTTCTTGCAAAAGCTTTTCGTCTCGATAAATAGAGGCAAAGTACAACTTTTGCAACTCATGCTTGGTCCAAAGAATAGTCTTGTTATAAGCCGCCAAACGTTTAGCTGGTTCGGAAAAATCAACTGCATTACTCATCGCTATGGAGTGATGAGCTCCGTAAGCGGCTTTTGCTGCTACAGCTTGCTGCACCGCTGAAAGTCCAATTGCCTTTTCATCATCTTGACGGTGCTTGGCTTGAATAACATACCTGATGCCATCTGGGTTGTCTAAAACCAAGTCGCCGCCGAAATCACGAGATCTTTTGGTTACATATACCTTCCAACCCAAAGGCCTAAACGTGCTCAACAAATCAGCAACATAAAGCTCTAAACCTTCACCATCGAGCTTTTCCAATCGTTTTGTGATGTCCGGATCTGGCTCGAATAGAGGTTCGTGCTCCATAGCTAAATGTTCAAATACGAACAGGTTTGTTTTGGTTCATTCATCACAACCTCCCCCCCACCGGATCGTGGTAGTACACCCGCCCCACAATCCGCATCTCGGAAGGCCGCCAGGGCCGGTAAGCGGGGTTGTCTGACACCAGCCAGAGCTGGCCGTCGTCCAGGCGGCGCACTCGTTTGATGGTGTGGCCGTCGCCCGGTATCTCGCAGATGTAGATGCGCCCCTCGCGTAGCTCGGTTTCGCTGGGGTCTACATACACCCGGTCGCCATCGTGCAGGGTGGGGGCCATGCTGTCGCCCTCCACCCGGTATAGCAGGCTGCCACGCCGCCACACATCCGCCAGCACCGGCACCCCCTCCGGGTCTACCGGCTGGCCCGCACTGGCCAGGCCGCGCACAGGTTGGATGAGGAAGCGAACGGGGGTGACGCGCTCGCGGTGATCAAGACTGGGTACTTTGCCTCGAACTAGGTAAACCAAATCATTAACCGGAATATCTAAAGCGTATGCCAAACGCTCTAAAGTTGAAAACTGCACCTCTTTCCAGGATGAAATTCCTCTAATCAGGTTGCCAAGATGAGTATGGCTAATTCCAGCCATGCTAGCCACTTTTCTAACTGACAAACCCAACTCTTTTATCCTTTTCTGAACGAACAAAGAAACATCATCTACTGGCATTATGGTGACCACTTTATTGGCTTGGGTGGTAACTGTAGCTGTCATTTGTAAACAACCTAACACAACTCATTGCAACTGTACTTGACACCTAGCTGAGTAAGTGGTATTTGTGATTGCAATGCGGAAACTACAGTTGCCACCCAGATTGACCTACACCGTTCAAGAAGCAGCCAGCCTCTTAGGCGTTCATGAAGAAAGTTTGCGCCGGGAGATAAGGGCAGGGCGTCTTGTTGCTAGCCGTCTAGGCCGAAAGCTGCTGATCCCAGTCGAGAACCTCGAGGAATACATCAAAAAAGGTCAGTCGGTATCCCAGGAGGCCCCCCGTGAATGAACAACCCAATCCTCTGCCCAAAGTTGCATACCGGGTGGACGAGGCCGCCAGGCTGCTCAACGTCCACCCCAGCACCATCTACGAGCTGGTGCGGGCTGGCACCCTGCCGCACAAGCGGCTGGGCCGCCGGATCATCATCCCGGCCAAGGCGCTTGACGAATGGCTCAACACGCCCGAGCCCTGGGCGTCCTACGACTACACCCACAGGACCCCGGCTGGCACCGGGGTTGAAAGGAGACGTTATGGATAGTATAGCACGACTGGAAAAAGGCCTCTCGATTGCGCTGAAGCGGTCTCATGGCGGCGACCTGAGATATGCGGCCTTTCTCATTGAGAATCTGGAGACCGACCAGGAAGCGCCCGAATACGCGCCTGGCCCTTATCAGGCCTGGCAGGACGTAAAGCGCCTGATCAATCAGATTGAGACCTTGGAGCAGGCCGCCGGCATCCAGCACGTGAAGGTAAAGGCGGTGGGCCATGTCGGTTGACCTGGCCCACACCCTTTGGCTGGCTCACCTGGCCGCCTACCAGAGCCGTCAGCACAACCTGGCTGTGTTTTTCGAGTGCGAACTTTTCGAGGAGCGCCTGGCCCGCTACCGGGGGAGGGGGGTTTGACATGAAGATGTCCGAGCGCCGGCACACCGCATATCTGGCCCTGGGAATGTTTCTGGTCTTCTGGTTGATTGTCGCCCTGGACGGCCTGGCCCAGTGGGTAAGGGGGTGGCTGGGGTGAAGGCCGCTTTACTGGACTCCTTCCTGGCCGTTTACACCCCCTACGGGTTGATCTGGTACGGTCCCACCGACCTCAACGACCACAGCTACCGGCTGGCCATGATGCTGGCCGGATTCCTGAATGCCCTGGTGGTATTGCCCGAGGAGCTGGACAGCCGCCACCGCCTTCATGCGGCCCGCCTGGCGCTACAAGCGGTGGAGGAAAGGCTGCCTGCTGTGCCGCAAAAACACCGGCTGGCTTGGGAGTTGGTGCACTCGGAAGTTATGGCGGAGGTGAAACATGGTGCTGCAAACGCCGCGTGACGTTGTGCGCGAACTCAAGAGCAACCCAGGACAGGAATATGACATTAGACCAGCCAGGGGTTACCCGACTCGTGCCTACGCTCTTAAATCTGGATCGCTTGTGATATGGAAATTTGACGCTTGGCGGGCCCAAACCGGTTTTGTTGAGCTTACCGAGGTGGAGCTGGGCCAGGGCCCCTACCTGGTACAGCGGGTGCCGGAGGTGGCAAAGTGACCACCACCACCGCCACCGCCGAGGTACAGGGCCTTCTGCGCCTGGCCCTCGAGCACTCCCGGCGCACCTGGCGCACCCACTGGGTGAGCACCACCCTCCGGGGCACCAAGATTTCCATCCGGGTGATTCGCAGCTTCGACAAGCGGGTGCAGGTGTGGCTGGCCCCTCAGCAGGGGGCCCCCACCGAAGCCCAGGTGAAGTGGATTTGCAAGGTTTTGGGACTCAAGGGGGTAACTGAGCAGGAGTATCCCCTATTCGGCAACAACAAGGCCCTGCTGCTGGAGAGCACCTACTATGACATCCGCAACCCAGACCATGACCCCTACCCAAGCCCAGTCTGAACTAGCCAGGCTGGGCTACCAGCTTGACCCCAATCTCGAATGTCTTGGCGCAGAGATGCGCCAGGGCCAGTGGTTTTTTCGGTTTTGTCTGGATCGGTCGTCCGGATTGACCATTGAGCGTGGTCAAGACGACCTGCCGTCCCTGCTGGCTAAAACGGACTGGATGAACCGGCCCGAGCCGGTGTTTGATTTAGCCCAGATGAGCTTCACCGACGCCGAGGCCTGGCGCAAGCTCCAGCGCCTCCGCCGGGAAGACCCAGAGGAATATTACCGGCTCACCCACCCATGAATAGCTTTTACGGAGAGACAGCCCAGTCCATCCAGCGGGCGGTAGACCGGTGGCAGCACCAGCACCCCGGCCAGCCGCTACCGCCCAGCCTGTACCGGGCCCACCTCCGCTACAACAAGTTCACCCAGGCCCCCAGCGCCGGGGCCCTGCTTCGGCTGAGTGACCTTCACACCTGGGATGAGAAAAAGATGAACGCCTCGTGGCGTTTGGCGGGTGAGGTGGGGGGGGTGGGCTTGTCAAATGGTGCATACCGTGCCGGTCATGTCCTGGACGCAATTCCGCCTGTGGATAATAAATCCGTCACAAATACACAGGCAGGCATAGCAGGCCTGAAAGCCTGGGTGGAGGCCACCCCTGGCACCCTAAAGATGAGAATCCGGGGCCAGGTGGCCCCCAGGCCGGCCACCGGCTCCACCCGAGGGGAGATCCACCGCCTGACCCGGCAGGCCCTCAACCGGCTGACCGCCTTCACCCGTGAGCTGGAAGCCCAGGGCTACCGGCCCAACCAGTTGCTCACCCTCACCTACCCCGGCGACTGGCGCGGGGCTTTGGCCAGCGCCGAGAGCCAGCAGATGATCGCCCAGTTCCGCGCCCACTGGGAGCATCTGGAAGACCTGCGGGCCAAAATCAAAAACGCCCGCGAGGCCCTGCGCTACAACCGGGGGGCCGACTGGGTGTTGAGCTACCTGCTGGAAGAGTTTAGGGCCGAGAAGCAGGAAGCCAAGAAGGTGCTCCGCCAGTTGAGGCAGTTGGGCCCGGATGGCCGGAAGGTGAAGGAGCACAAAAACGCCTTCCTCAAGCGCTTTGACCGGGCCTTCGGCGAGCAGGTGGTCTCGGTGCACCGCACCTACTGCCAGGCTTTGAGTGTGGCCCAGGAGCTACAGGAAGCCGACCGATTTGTAACGGTAAAAGTACGCAAAACAGGCCGGGAGGATTGGCCCTGGGAGGTGGTGGGGATGCGCTACCGGGTGATGTGGTGGCTCGAGTTCCAGCGCCGGGGGGCCCCCCACCTGCACATGATTTTTTTTGACGTGCGCGAGGGCCTGGACTGGGAGCAGGTGCGGGCCTGGGTGGGGCCGGCCTGGGCTGCGGTGGTGGCCGGGGTGCGCAGTGCAAAAGACCATGATCCAGCGCACAACCCCAAACTTCGCCGCCTGCTGGACGGCTACGACCACGAGCGCGAACTGTGGGGCAAGGCCCTGGCCGATGCCGCCCTGCGCCAGGGGGTGGAGGCCCTGGGCCTGGACTGGGGCATCTTCCAGCACGTACGGGCCGGCACGCGCCTGGAAGAGATGCGCAAGGGGCATTGGGGCTATGCCGCCAAGGAGGCCTCCAAGTACGCCTCGAAAAAATATCAATCGAAAGTGCCGAAAAACTACCGCAACGTGGGCCGATGGTGGGGGTATCGCAAATACCAGCGGGCCGCCAAGTATTGGGTCAATGTGCCAGTGCAAGAGGAGAACCTGGAGAAGACCATCATCGAACCCCTCACCGCCGCCACGCATACCCTGCCGCCCGGCTGTTTCCGCTTTGCCCAGAAAGTTGAGAGGTTCTTGGAGGCCGCCCGCAACGGCGAACCCTACGGCTACATCACCGTCTGGGGCCAGGCCGCCGTAGAGGCTGCCCTATCCCGGTTGGAGGTGAACTGATGCCCGCCTACCGCAAGCCCAAACTGCGCTGCCATGCCACCGGCAAGCGCCCTTTCCCGGACGAGCTGGCGGCTTCCTGCATGGCCGATAGCCTGTCCAGAAAATACAAAGCCACCCTTTACGTTTACTGCTGCCCCTGGTGTGGAAACTGGCATCTGACAAAAAGGCCCCCCAAATCATCTGCTACCCTGAAGGAGAGCTATGGACGATAAGAAACTCAACCCGCTGCGCCTAGTGCTGCTGGCCGCTCTAGTCGGCTACTTCGCCTTCCTCTTCACCCGGCCCCAGCCCGAAGAACCCCTGGTAACCCAGGTGTCCGCTCCAGCACCAGCCACCATCCCAGCACCTACCGCCACCACCCCCACCCCTGCCAACTGCCTGGGCCAGATCACCCAGGTAACGCAGGGCGCAAACGAAATTCGCCTGACCATCACCGGAGCCGCTGAGCGCATCCTGGTCTACACCGACCAGGGCAACATCACCGCTTCCACTTCAGAAACTGGCAGCGCCGGCGAGTACCGCATCCGCACCCCGGGCCCCGCCACCGCCGTGCAGCTCGACGACTGCCCGGTGCTTAACCTGAGGTAACCGCATGGAAGACATACGCAAAGGACGCCCCTCACGCCGCCTGCTCGACCTGGCCTCTCGCAAGCGCGAGCCCATTCCGCTAGAAAGCCAACCCCTAGAAATGCTGCTCTACGCCCTTTTCGGGAATCTCCAGGCCGCCCGTTCCATCGGCCAGGCCCTCGGGGGTGACATTCGCAACATCCACGGCTGGGACATCCGCGACCTGGAATCCCTGCCTGGCGTGGGTAGGGGGGTTATTGGCAAGCTGGCAGCGCTGGTGGAACTCATAAGAAGGCTGCACCAGCCAAAAGCCAACATCAACAAAATGTAGCTCATCCGGTTTGTATACAACATCTAGTATCTTGCAAAAACGTAGTCTAACCCCTTACGGTAGAAGAAGGGAAAAGGTAGTGTTGGTAGTGGTAGGAATGCTATGACAGCCTCCGCGGCCATAGAAAAAGCCAACCTGATTCGAAAAGAAAGCGCAGGAGCTTTGCCTCTTGCCCCCCTGATAATCAAGGAAGGGCCAAAGCTTTTTCGGGATCTGGAAAACTTTGTTTGCGAAAACTGGGGTGATCTTTCCCCAAAAGGTCAAGATGTCCTAAAAGAATTGGCCTACAGTTTGATTGAACCGCCTAGGAATTTAGCCACCCGGCTCAAGGCTATTCCAATGTCCCTTCAGTTGGCCTGGGCAGTTATGAAAGGTCAGATAACTAGCCAGGACATGGCGGGATTTTACCAGTCAGCCCTCAGCTTTGCCCGAGCGGTTCTGGATCGCTTAGAAGAGGAAAACCCTGCTTTCAAAGAAAAAGTTTCCCTGGCCCTGGAAGAAGCTGTAGCGGGTAAAACCTCCCCTCTGACCTTAGATGAACTGCGCTCCGCCATCCTGGACGGTTGAAAAGACCGAAGGATTTCTCAAAGACCTTAAAAGGTTGAGCAAAAACCTTTACAAATCTGATCGTCAAAAGATCGGCTTTGCTGATTTTTTATCTTCCTTATACCAAAAATGGAAGGCTGCTGGTTTGCCAACAAACGCTTCTACGATGCCGGGGTTTTCTTTTCCCGAAGGAGTTCACCTTTGTAAGGTTCGCCTAAACCCTCCGGACACAAGAGGCGCCAGTGGCGAGATGCGTATTCTTGCCCTTGTTCAAGAAGAAAAACACAGAATTGTGCTCATCATGGCTTACACACACGCCGAGTACAGAAGCCAACCCTCTCGGGATGAGATTTTGAAAAGGGCAAAAGAAGCTTTCTAGCTTCTTAACTTTTTGAGCCGCTTTGCACCGGCAGGTGGGCAAGCCCACCTGCACCGCCGTTTTGCACCTCCGCTCTGCGCTTGATTCTATAGCGTAATCCGGCAAGCCTGAAAGCATGGCTTTTCAGCGCGTGCCTGTGGATTCAAACAAAGCACTTGGGCCGGGCACCTATGAAATCGTATCAGCCCACCAAAGCGGCGACGTTTCGCGGGTAACCCGATCCGACCTGGAACGAGCACTGCAAGCAAAATACGGCTCGAGTGTGAAAGTCCTGGACTGGGGTAAAAAGGGCAACGACCTGGTGATCCGGCTCCAGGTGACCGCCGCCCCCACCGCCTCCACCTCGGGAACCCAGGATCCCTGGGCCATAACCTCCGCCTACGGCGGTGCAGGGTGCGGCTCGCGTTACTGCCCCCAGCCCATGAGCTGGTACACCCCGGACGACCTGATCCAGCCCGCCTTCCTTCCCGCCCTGCCGGCCATTTTCACCGCAGCGGCGGTCATAGCGATTCTGTATCTGACCTGGCGCATTGTAGCCACCATCAAAGAGACCGTGCAGCTCGTGCCGGAACAGTCCCGCTCGGTAGCGGTCACCGGCTCCGGCATAGGCCTGGCCGCCCTGGGCCTGGGCGTTCTGGCCCTGGCGGTTTGGCCCAGAGGCAGGAGGTAGCATGTACCGGCGTAAAACCCGCAAACGCAAAGCCCGGAAGAGCCGGAGGTAAACCATGACCCTGAGGCTGCCAGAACCACTCTTGGCAAAACCGGTGGAGATGCCAGCTTCGCAACCCGAAGCGCCCCGCCAGGTGGAGGCCGTTCCCCTGGGGTCAGACGAACTCGATCCCGTTGTGACCCAGGCGGTGGAATCACAGCCCGAGGTATCCATGCCAAAAGCGGCAGAAAACGAAAACCCTTCGGAAAAGGTTTCCGAAGAAAAGGCCGAGCCTGCCAGACCTGCCCCCAAACCCATTCAGGGGTACGCCGTGGCCGTTCTGGGTGCGGTGCTGGTAGTGGCTGCGGCAGTCCTGGGTATGAAAGGAGGCACCGGTGCAACAACCCCCTGTGGGAACTGCGGCGGAAGCAGAACCGGCGGTTCTGCGATTTCCGGATCCGGCCCCATCATCTACTGACGAAGGCTTCCAGAACCTGGAAGACGACAAGGGGGAGGCCTCTTTCTCCGACCTTCCCCCCGAACCCCCACCCATCGAACCCTTTACCGGGGCCGATCTGGTTCAGGGGGCCACCTGGATGCTAATCCTGGGGCTGAGGCTGCAAACCCAGGAAGAGGTGGAGGCCTTCACCCGGGCCTTCCAGGGGGGCGTACTCCCCATGCTCCCACCCGCCCCGGTGCTGGACGCGCTCAAGGTGGGGGAAGCCCTGGCCGCCTACGGCATCGGCAAGAACCGCCTGCCGCTGCAAGGAGGCGTAGAGCATCTTCCCCCCTGGCTGCGCATCCTGCTGGGGGCAGGGGTAATGGCCATGAGCGTTTATGGAGGTATGCGTGCGGTTCAGGAAATACGGGCTCGGAGCGCTCCTAATCCTCCTGCTGGGGGTAGTGCTGATGAACCAGCCCAGGCCTAGAAAAAGTGCATATCTGGTTTTGGATCCCGGGCACGGTGGGCGCGACCCTGGGGCGGTGGATCCCAATTCGGGAACCCGTGAAAGCGATCTGAACCTGGCGCAGGCCCTCACCCTCAAGGAGTACCTGGTGGCCCTGGGCTACACGGTGGGCTTCACCCGCACCACAGACGTGTTTGTGCCGCTGGCCGAGAGAACCCGCATGGCCCAGGCGCAGGGGGCCCGGGTTTTTGTCAGCGTGCACCACGACACCCCCACCGCTCCAGGCCCTGGGGTGTACTATTCCTCACATCCCCTATCACGCAACCTGGCCGAACGGATTGCCGCAGTTCTGAGAGGGGCATGGGTTCGACCCTCCTCCGCCAGCCGGTTTGGCCGGCTCTACATTGACGACTTTCCAGGCCCGGCGGTGCTGGTGGAGTTTGGCCCCACGCGCCCCGTTTCGCGGGAAGAGCGTATTGCGCGGGCTCAGACCGTCGCGTCTCCTATAGCGTCCTACGTGCAGGAGGTACTGGTGTGAATTTTCACGCCATCAAAAACAACGCTTTCCCCATCACCGTGCTGGCCGGTAGCCTCTACCTTGGCCTGGGCCGCCTCAAAAACCTGCGCGAGGGGCAGGGCTGCCCCAAGTGCGAGACCGCCCAGGCCGTGGTCGCCTTCGCCCTGGCTGCCTGGGCAGGGTGGGAGCTGTGGCAAAGCTACCAGACTTGAGCTAAGATAAAAACATGGCCGATGTTAAGCCCGTGTTCAAGTCCAAGAAAGCTGAGGAAGTCTACCAATTGATTATGAACCTTCCTCCCCTGACGGATGAACAAGCCCGCAAAATGGTAAAAGCCATCGAGCGGGTTACGGGCCGCCGGCACCCCGTTCGCCCCATACGTCGTTCCAATGCGAATCCCTAAACAAATCCTGCTCGATACCAACTTTTTTATTTCCCTCCGGCGCAAAGAGCCGGAGGCAATCAATTTTCTTAGCCGCCTTTCACGCGAGCAAATGGTTACCTCGGCAATTGTGCAAGTGGAATATGCCACTGGAGAGTTCGTAGTAGACCCCAGACAGGAACGAAGTATTCAACAAATGTTCGCTCGATTCACAATCCTTTCTTTTGAAGAAAAAGTAGCGCTAAAAACCATGCGTGAAGCCACCAAACTATCCTTGCCAAGAAAACCTAACCCACACAAACGCCTTTTTGATTTGATGATTGCTTCTACTGCGTGGGCAAATGGCCTAACCCTTCTAACCGAAAACCTCAAAGACTTTGAAAACCTGACCTGGGTCAAAGTAGCCAACTGGCGGGACTATGGCCGGTAGACAGACCTTCCGCATCCTCATCGTGGGCAAGTCGGGTTCGGGCAAGTCCACCCTGGCCCGTCAAATCCTGCTTCGCATGATGGGGCGCTTCCGAAAGCTGGTCATCGTCAACCGCAAAACGGAGTTCTCCGACCTTTGCGAGGCCCGCTTCCGGGTAAAGGAAGAAGGCGATCCAAGCCGGGCCCTGCGGCGTCACAGCAGGGTCTTCTTCCACGTTACGGGATACGACCCGCGCTCTTTCCTGGATGCCCTGGGAGCGGAGATCATGCGCCAGCGGGATGTTTTGTTGTTGGTGGACGAGGCCTACCATTTCTTCCCTCGGGGGGCAGTGCCCAAAGGGCTGTTTGAGGTGCTCACCGGGGGGCGCGAGGCCGGGCACAACGCCATCTTCGTGACCCAGATGCTCCAGGGTCTCACCGGGGGGATAGACCCCGGCGTGCGTAAGCAGGCCTCCCACCTGGTCACCTTCCGGGTCACCGAGCCCAACGACGTGCGGGCAGTTTCCGAGCACTTCCCCGAGCTGGGCGAGCGGGTGCGCAGCCTGGCCCGCCCGGACGACGGCCTGCCCCCGGAGTACGGGGTAAAGAACCTGGATCGGGAAGAAGGGGGCCTGGTGCTGCGCAACCCACAAAACCCCCGGCGCAGGATGTGGGTGCGTTTGTAGGGCCAGACGCAACAAATGCACCCCGGCAGGTCAAAGCGGCCTGTCGGGGTGCACTTTAGGGCCGCCCCGTACTGCCGCTTTGCACCTTCCCCTTGCGCTTGCTTTTCAGGCCAGCGGCTGCCCACGCTGGTATCGGTAAGGAGGAGTAATGGCAGAACAGGCAGCGATTCAGGCGGGCCGGGACATGCAAAAGCTAGCCAGCACCTCCAACCCGCTGGAGGTGGTGCAGAACCCAATTGTGGTCGCCACCTCCCTGGGCGTGTTGGGGGCCTACATGGCCCGCAAAACCATCTATACCAGTCAGCGTGACCTGTTTGGCTGGGCCGCTAAGGGCCCGGATGGCAAGGTGCGCTACTACAAGGTGGGCAGCGATGGGAAGCCCACCACCACGGAAGTGCCCAACGCCTACACCAATCGGCTACTGCTGAACCTGGGCGGGGTTCTGCTAGGAACCCTGCTCATCAACAACAAGCTGACCGATGACCCCATGGTGGACTACATCGGTCTGGGAGTCGCGGCGGGGTCGTTCGCAAATTTGGTCATGACCCTGCTGGCCATTGACTAGGAGGAAACATGCAGGAGGCTTTTAACCGCATCAAAACCATTCGGCCCAGCGCCCGCCCCATCACCCTGATCAAGGGCGGCCCGGATTACCGCGACTACACCGGCCGGCAGCGGGTGAAGGTGGCGGAGTTCGTGGTGCCCCAGGGGGCTTCTTGGGTTATCGCCAACCCCCTGCCCGTGGTGCTGAAGCTCTACGATACGGGCGGCAGCCAGCTCCCCCACGACACCGACGTTTTCCTGGCACGCAAGACCCGCGGCTTCGATGCGCCGGAGTTCCTGGGCAAAATCCAGTACGCTGGGTACTACGACCTGAGCGAAGCGCAACAGCGCGATGCGAAGTACTACCAGAACATCCTCGCCACCCTGAGCCCGGCCAAGGGCGGGGTAACCCCCCAGGGCTTTGCCTTCCGGGAAGGGGACATTCTGGAAGTTTACGTGGAATCCAGCGCCACGCCCGCCCTGGCCGACGCCCGCACCCGCATCGAACTACCGGTGGGCGTGGACAACTCCACCATCTAGGCAGGAGGAACAATGGCTATCCTGGATAACCTTGGCAACCTGTTCCGGCGCGGCCTGGATACTTTTCGCGACCTGCCACGTGTGGAGGCCTCCAACCCCCAGGCGGCTGCACCGGTTCGCCCGGCGCCCGCAGCGGTGCAGATGAGCGACTGGGCCTTTGCCTGGATTGACGGGGAGGACATCGAAAGCACCGGCTTCCCCTACCGGGCCAACGAATGGTTCCCGCTGGCCCAAATGCGCACCCCCGAGACCGCCCACTTCCGCGTTATGGCGGGGGAGAAGCGCCTGCGCGTCTACCTGAAAGGGCAGCAGACCGTGGCCGGGCAGAACCTGGGCGCACCCCAGGCCCGCACCGTCAACCTGCCCTACCTGATCCAGAGCGCCCAGGGGGCCCCCACCCTGCCCTCTGCCTACCACCCCGATGTGGCGGTCTGGGCCCAGGTGGGTGGGGTGTGGCAGCGGCTCACCATCACCAACGTGAACTACGCCGGCGGCCAGGTGACCTTTACCGAGCCGGCAGGTGTGCCCAACACCAGCAACATCGAGATTTACTACACCCACGCCGACGGGCAGTTCCGCTTCCGGGTGGCCCGGGACGCGGGTGGGATTGACGACAGCGTGGCCACGGTGTTCAACCAGTCCTTCAGCACCATGCACTCGGTTGACCAGAACAACCTGGAAACCATGCTGGCCTGGCCGCAGCAGGTAGAGCTGGTGCCGGGCACCCGGCTGGTGTTGGAGGTGCGCACCACCCAGGTGCCCATGATCTGGAACGACCGGGCGGGCCACTACGTCCACATCGCGGCCCTGGCCCGCCGGGTGCAGGTACTGGATAAGGGCCAGATCAACCGCCTGGCCGAGCTGGAGAACCGGGCAGGGCTGTAAGGAGGGCGTATGAGCTTCAGCACCGGCAACGCCTACCAGATCACCTTTGACGATAACAACCTGGCAACCAGCGGCCCAGGAACCGAGCCGCCGCTGTGGAAGCAGATCCTTGGCGGTCTGGGCGATGTGAGTTCGCTGTTAGACCCCTACATCTACACCGACCAGGAAAAGGCCCGGTACGACCTGCTGAAAGCCCAGGCCGAGGCCGAAAAGGCCAGGGCCCAGGCCGAGGCCGAAAAGGCCAGGGCCGCCGGTATCGCGGTGCAGCCCCAGCCTGCGGTGCCTGCCTGGGTCTGGGTGGTGGGGGCCGCCGCGCTGGTACTGGTGCTGGTCTTGATGCTGCGGGATTGAGATGGAGTTGCTTGGGTTTCTCGGCAGTGCGCTGGGGGGTCTCTTTGGGTTTCTTGGCGAAGATCGCAGGGCCAGGGCCATTGAAGAGGCCGCCCGATCCCAGGTGCAGACCTCGCGCAACCTGGTGGACGGGGCCATTGCCCAGTGGGCCGAGCTGCGCCGCGCTGAGGAGGCCAAAGCCGCAGCCCAGCGTGACCTGGGCTACTGGCAGCAGGCCACCCAGCGCACCCGCATCTACTACAACTACCAGGCCGCCCGTTCAGGCCAGGCCGCGCTGTTATTGGTTACCGGCGCGGGCCTGCTGGGCGTGATTCTGTGGGGGTTGGGACGTGAAACCGATTGAGGTATTCGCTGTGGTGGGGGCTGGGGGCCTGGCGGCCTTTGGGCTGTACACCTATGCCAGGAGCCGGCCCAAAGCGGAGGAAACGGTGCCCGGCATCCCGCCCCAGGTGCCCACCCACCCCGGCGTTTCGGGTCAGTCAGGGCAGGAACGCACCAGTCTGTGCCAGGTGCTCACCGGATACCGCTCCAAACTGAAGGAGTACGAAGACCTGCGGGCCGATGCCGAAAAGAAGATGCGCGACCTGGAAAGCCTGGCCCAGGGCAACTGCCGAAGCTACGCCCAGGATCCCACCTTCCAGTACCACTGCAACGGCTTTCCAGTATGCGGTTTCAACGAATGGTGGACGGTAAGCGGCACCCAGACCAACCAGGACGCCTACAACGCCTGCATGACCTTCCTGCGGGCCGGGGGGAGCCTCGAGCAACGCAAACACCCCAAAAAAGATGGCAACTCCTGGGACGACACCTGGGCGGACATTGACCGCATCAACAGCCAGATCGGGGCCGCCTACAACCAGGTGCAGAATCTTCACGACCAGTACCAGGAGGCCCAGCGCCAGGCGGAAGAAGCGCAGCAGCAGATCAACAACCTGCGTCGCCGGATTTCTGATCTGGAAGCCCAGGGGGTGTTCTGCTGATGGAATTCCTGGACGCCGTGGACAAGGGCCTGGGGGTGGTGGCCTTTCTGGCCTTTCTCCGGCTGGTCTTTAGTGACCTGCAGGAGATAAAAGCCACTATGAAGCAGATTGAAAAACACCTGGCAATCCAGGTTGAGCTATCAGCCCAGGCCAGGGCCAGGAAGAAAGAAGAGGTGCGAAATGGACGCTAAAACCCTTGTTTTGCTTGCGGTGGGAGGTGCGCTGGTCTACTTCGGCTGGAAGGCCCTGGGCCAGCCCCCGGCGCAGACCGACCAGGCCGCGCCGGGTGACCAGGAGCAAGAGCAGCCCGGCTCCGACTGGAACGACGGATGGAACCCCGACTATCAGAACCCCGGCGGGGGTGCACCGGGCTTTGGCTACGGCTCGTTCAGCAACCCCTGCGCGATCTTCCCAAGCCTCTGCCGGCCTTCGACGCCGCTTGGAGGGTATGAGATATGAACTGGGTCTGGTGGTTAATAGGCGGTCTGGGCGTGGCCGGTGTGGGGTTGTATGTCGTCGCGCACGCTGGGCAGAAAGCTGCGACTGTCTCGACGCAGCCAACCCAACCGCAACAGCCGCCCCAGCCGTCGAAACCCTCGGCCCCCACTAGCGATACAGGTAGCGATACAGGCTTCATCACCTGCATGGCAGCCTGGCCCTGTGCGGATGGTTCTACCCAGTCCGGATGTACAGCCCGGGCGGCCTGCGCCAACCACGGGGGGCCGGCTATAGCAGGCAGGATAGCCATCGTTGAGGAAAAAACTGCCTATGCCTACACCGATAGCAATCTTGCTTGGAACCAAACAGAACAAACCCCGATCTGGGATCGCATCTAGGGGGATAGGGTGAACTGGACTGACTTTATACCATCTGGAAACCTATGGATCGTCTGGCTGCTCCAGGCCGCCCTGGCTGTGGGAGTGATAGCGCTGGCGGCTGGCGCGTTGATCGCCATCCTGGGCAAGATTCCCATAGTGGGGCCCATCCTGGCGGGGATCGTGCGCATCATCGCCGGGAACTACGAGCGCTGGCTATCGGAGCGCGTGCCCAAACTGGCCGAGCAGGCGGTGCTCAGCGTTGAGGAACGGTATCGGAAAAGTGCCCTTTCTTCTGAAGAACGGGCCCAGACCAAGCTGGAGGAGGCCATCTCTGCCCTGCAGCAGATGGCGCCCGGCCTGGGCCGCGACATTGCCCAGCGGCAGGTAGAGGCCGCGCTATCGCGCATTCGGGCTACCGGCATGGAGCAAAAAGCAGGAGGTGCAAAGTGAACTTTCAGGACGGCGTGCAGGTGGGCGCTGGCTTTGTGGTAGGCGCAGCGCTGGTCTGGTTGGGGATCATTTTGATTCTGGCGATTCTGGGGGCCCTCCTTGGACGAGATGGCAGCGGCAACCAATAGCGGAACAAACCTCTGGCAGGCCTACAAGCAGGGAGTGGGAGTGGGCCTGGGGCTGCTCACGGTCTACGCCCTGGCCCTGCTCATCCTGGCCCTGCTGGTTCGGCAAAGCCTAGGCAATCTGCCCACCCAGCCCCCGCAGGAAGGAGGCCCTAAATGTTCAACCTCCTGGGCGTAAAACCGGAAGAGATCATCACCCAGGCCCAGGGCGCGGTGAAAGCCCTGGAAGAAAAGCTGTCCTGCCTGGAGGACAGGCTGGCGGCCATCCAGCGCACCCTGGAGTACGAGTACGGGCGGCCCCGGCGGGATGTGGCCGGGCACGACCCAGCCCGGCTGCCCCTGATCTCCCAGATTCCCGCAGAGGCCACGCCGCACCGGCTGGAACTGGCGGGCCTGTTGGGCAAGCCCGCCACCCGGGGCCATCTGGTGAACCTGGGCGACAACAAGGCCCAGGTCTGGTTTAGCTATGGCTCTTCGCGGGTGGGGCCGTACATCCTGCTCCCGGCGGCTGCTGTGGAGCTGTCCTTTCTGGCAGAGGTGGTTGAGATCGCAGAGGCGGGGGATGGCCCCACGGTGGTGCAGGTGTTCTTCCAGTGATGCTACCGGTCAAAGTTGGAAAACGCGGTAGGAGTTACTTCCCCGAGGCCCGCATCGTTCGGGGCCCGCGGGTTATGGGGGAAACGGCAGACAACTCGTTTGAGGCCCTTCTGGGCTACGCCTGGCTGGGTATGCTGGACAGAACCCAGGGGTTGCGTCTATTCCAGGCCCGTAAAACCGCCCCCAGTTCCGAGCCCTGGCCCATCGGCTCCACAGAAGAGGCACAGTGGGTAGAGGTGACCATCCCACCCATTCCCCACCCGGTGAAAGAGGTGCGCCACCTGGCCCTGTGCTTTGACCAGGCCGCCCGGCACGTGGTGGCCTATGAGCGCCAGGGTGAGGTCTGGATTCGCCAGTGGAATCCTATAACAGGAACCTTCACCATGCGGGGGCCGTTTCCGGGGGTAGACCCGGTGCTCCTGTGGGATTTTGAGGTGGGGTACTTCCTCCCAGACTCGGACGTGTTGCTGGTGCACCTATCGCCGGATCGCACGCATGTAATCATGCGGGTGCAGCGGGAGCTGTACGCAACTTCCCACGTACTCCAGACTTTCCCATCCCCTGCCTACCTCGACCAGGCTGTGGCCCTGCCCTACCAGGGGCAAATCCTGGGTAGTTTGGAAGATAGCCCAAATGTCACTGGGCTGGTTCTGCGCACAGACCCCTACCCGGTGCGGGGGGAGGACGACATAGGCAACGCTGCCCTGGCTGCTCCCACCCAGGGGGCTCTCATCCCCGTTGTCGTCATCTACGACGGTGGCCTTGACGCGCTGGGGCAGGCAGTATTGTCTGCCCCCAATCAAGGAGCGCTGGTTCCCGTCGTTGCGGTCCTCAATCTGGGGCTAGACGCGCTAGGCAACGCTACCCTAACCCCCCCCACCTCCGGTGCGTACCAGCTGGTTGTTGTGGTGCAAGACCTGGGAGCCGATGCGTTGGGGACGGCTACTCTATCTGCCCCCACATCCGGGGCCTACCAGTTGGTGGTGGTGGTGGTGGACTTGACTCAACCCCAGTATTTGCCCCTGGGGTACGAAAACCTTGGTAGTGCGATCCTTGCGGCTCCGACCGCGGGTAGCTACGGTCCATGAGGAGGATACGATGAAGAAGCTCCCACGCATTTACATAGCTCACCTGTTGCCTCCGCCCCTAGGCATGAGGGCGCGGCTCATGCCCCAACACATGCATTGGCAGGTGGGCCGGTACCGCGAGGTCCTTCGTGCCGGGCCGGGGGGCCTGGGAAAGGGAAGGATTTGGATACCAGAACTGGAAGGTGAACAGCACAACCTGATCCTCAACCAAGCCTATGACACCCTGATGGCAACCCACGGCATTACCAGCCTGATGGGCTACGCCGTGGTGGGCACCGGCAGCACGGCCCCATCCGCGTCTGATGTGGGGCTGGTCAACGAACGGGCTCGCACCAATAGCTCTCCAGGCGGGGATAGCATCACCCAGCCTTCCAACGGTCTGTTTGAGTTCACCTATGTGCGGGAGTTTACCGAGGCGCAGGTAGGGGGGCAGAACCTGACCGAGTGGGGGTTCAGCCCCTCCGCTACAGCGGGCAATAACCTGGCGGTGCGGGAACTCTTCAGAGATGGAGGCGGCAACCCTGTAACGCTCACCCTGGCAGCAGACCAAAAGCTGCGGCTAATCTACAAATACCGCCTACAGGTAGCGCCGGTTACCGCCGTGGCGCACACCATTGATATTGCTGGCCTCGGCATGCGCACCGGCCTGGCCGTGCACACCATGTCCACAGGCGGATCAGGCGGAACGTACCCTCCGCTGGTCGTTACCGAGCTGGCGATGACCGGGAATGTGGTCAACTCTGGAGGCGGCCCCGGTGTGAGTTACCAGAACATGTATCTGCATGCTATAGCCGGTTCTACCAGCTACACAGACACGAATATTAACACATCTACACTCGGCAACAAATGGCCCGGTGTGGCCGCATACACGGCAAACAGCCGACAGCGGCAGGTGAACCCTGTAACCTTTCTGAGCACCGAGGCCAACGGAACCATCCGCACAATTGGTCTGGGGCCACGCTGGTTAGGCGGTTTTCGCTTTGTCTTGGACTCCGGTCAGGAAATCATAAAGGACAACCTCAACAAACTGACCATCGGTGCCTGGACGTTGACCTGGGGGCCGTGATGGTGCCGGTGTGGGGTTTGCGTGCGCTAGTGTTGCCCGTTTCAACGGGGGTTCCCGAGCCCGCCCTCGGGGTGATTCCTGCGGGGCGGGAGAGCTACCACCACCTGGCGGGGGAGGTGCGGGGGGGGCGGGTGTATTACGAGGATCTGAATGCGTATGCGTGGTATGCGGGAAGTGCAGGCTACCTTACCCTGAACCGGGGACGTAAGGGCATCTGCCGAACCTTCAGGGGGGCTGAGGATGGCAAAAAGCGGCAAGGATAAGCTCATTTGGTTTGGTCTGGGCGGCGCGGCCCTCCTGGCCCTGGCCGGGGGACGGGCGGCTTCGGCTCCTCGTGGTGGGGGAACCGTTGGTGCGCCGCCATCCCCTGCCTGCCCCTACCCGCCCCCAGGCCCTCCGCCCCTGGATAAGAGCCGCTGGGATCTCATAGACCGCATCTACGCCCGCATCGTGGAGGCCAACCCGCGATTGAAAAATACCTCGTGCAGTGAGTGCGGGGGCCGCTCGCTGGCGGCGGTGGTGGCCGGGGCCCTGGCCCAGGCCGAGGGGCTGGAGGTGCCCCCCGATCTGGTGGTGGCGGTGGCCTGGCGCGAGAGCACCTTCAACCCGCATGTAGATCGGGTGGCGGAAGCCCTGCGGATCAGCAACAACGGGGCCAACTGCGCTTCGGGTACGGAGATTGGCCCGATGCAGGTCAAGCCGTGCGCGTTCAAAACCGTTCGGCTTGATCCAACGCTCCTGCTAAACATGCCCACGCCGGTGCGGATTCAGTACGCGGTGTCTGCGGGCATTCTCTACTTGCGCTGGCTGAAAAACACCCGTCTGCCCGGTGCATCCTGGTGTGACGTACTTCACGCCTACAACGTGGGGCCGGGGGCCTTCCTGGCGGGGCAGCGGAATGCAAGCTATGTGCAGGCCATTCTGGGTAAGGCAGGGGAGTATTCGGAGTTGAGGGTTTAGTATGCCAGCCAAAAAATCCAAGACCGTCTGTCGGGTGTTGTGGTTCGACGAGCGGGGCCGGTTTGCCAAAGCGCCACAGAAACCAACAGCAAAACTCCGGCCACGGCTGGGTGAGAAGAAACCAGCCACGCAGAAGTTACAGGTGGACGGGGGCGGGGTGGCCACCGTGCGCTATTTGAAAAGTGGAGTGGCGGTGCGCTACATCCCCCCTGCTGCTGTACGGGCAGAGGCGGCAAAGCGCAAAAAAGACAAGCAATACCAGGAATCCTACCGGCAGTGGATCAAGGATGTGCAGCTTGAACTGGCCAAGGATGCCAACGCCCAGCGCCACCTGATGCTTTCAAGGCGACACGCTGAAATTATGGAGAAAGAGCTGTTGCGCGACCGAGGCCGCAAGGGTGCCCAGGAGAGGGCCAAAAGTCGGGAAGTACAAAAACAAATGAAGGGGTTATCGCAAGCCGAGCTGCTGAAGCGGCTAAAATCCGCCCGCACGGTTTATGAAAAGCGGGCCGCCAGGGCGGAGCTAAAAGCCAGAGGCATCAAAGCATAAGGTGTAAATAAGGTGTCAAACGATAACCCCAGCTATAAGCAAGCTGGGGTTTTAGCGTCCTGGACTGGTGCGCCCGGCAGGACTCGAACCTGCGACCTAAGGTTTAGGAAACCTTTGCTCTATCCATACTGAGCTACGAGCGCACGGGGCTTGCCCAGGCAAGCAATCCAGATTGTAACATCTACCCTCCAGGGCATCCATAGGCCCAAAACGATAGCAACCAGCTCTCATCAAAGCAGGTTGCAACAGCTACTGCCTCACCATAAATAAAAACTGGTTTGCAGGCGTGTTGTTCAGGGGCTCGAGGCCACCTGTAGTCCCCGGAATGAAGCAGCCTATAATGTTTCCGGTATGCCCGATTTCGAAGCCGTGGTAGGGCTGGAAGTCCACCTGCACCTCAAAACCAAAAGCAAGATGTTCTGCGGCTGCGATGCCAGCTATTTTGGCGACCCGCCCAACACCCACACCTGCCCGGTCTGCCTGGGCCTGCCAGGGGTGCTGCCGGTGGTCAACGCCCAGGCCGTGGAGTACGGCATTCTTTTCGGGCTGGCCCTGAACTGCCAGATTGCCCCCTGGACGCAGTTCCACCGCAAAAGCTACTACTACCCCGACATGCCCAAAAACTACCAGATCTCCCAGTACGACCTGCCCATCGCGGCCCACGGCTACCTGGAGGTGGAGGGGCAGCGGGTGCGCATCAAGCGGGTGCATCTCGAGGAGGACGCGGCCAAGTCCACCCACCCCGAGGGGGCCTCCTATTCCCTGATTGACCTCAACCGGGCCGGCTCCCCCCTGATCGAGATGGTCACCGAGCCGGACATCCGCACCCCCGAGCAGGCCCGGGTTTTTCTCTCCCACATTCGCTCGATCGCTCAGACCCTGGGGGTATCCGACGCCAACCCCGAGGAGGGCAAGATGCGGGCCGATGTGAACGTCTCGGTGCGGCGGGTGGGGGAGCCGCTCGGAACCAAGGTCGAGATCAAGAACCTGAACTCCTTCCGCAGCGTGGCGCGGGCCCTCGAGTACGAGATACGCCGCCAGCAGGAGATCCTCCGCAGCGGGCGCAGGGTCGAGCAGGCCACTTTAGGCTTCGACGAGGCCGCCGGCAAGACCTACGTCATGCGCCTGAAGGAAGGTGAGGCCGACTACCGCTACTTCCCCGACCCCGACCTGCCCCCCATCGTGGTGGACGAGGCCTGGCTTGAGCGGCTCCGCGCGGCCATGCCCGAGCTGCCCGCCCAGAAATACGCCCGCTACGTGGAGGCCGGGGTGCGCCCCTACGACGCCGAAATCCTGGCCTACAACCCCTCGCTGGCCCGCTTCTTCGACCAAACCCTGGCCCACCACCAGGGCAACCCCCAGACCGTCGCCAACCTGCTCAACGCCGAGGTGGCCGGTTATCTGAACGAGCGGCTGGTGGAAGTGCAGGAGACTGCCCTCACCCCCCAGCACCTGGCCGCGCTGGCGGGCCTGTTCGAGCGGCGCGAGATCACCAACCGGGTTCTGAGCCAGCTACTCCCCGAGGTGATGGAAGGGGCCGACCCCTTGAAGCTGGTGGAGGAACGCGGCCTGCGGGCGGTCGCGGACGAGGGCGCGCTGCGGCCCCTGGTGGAGCGGGTGGTGGCCGCCAACCCCAAGGTGGTGGAGCAGGTCAAGGGTGGCAACCTCAAGGCTGCCAACGCCCTGCTGGGCCCCATCATGAAGGAGACCCGGGGCACCGCCAAGGCCGACGTGGTCAAAAAGATGCTGGGCGAGATGCTGGGGGTCGAGCTATGAACTACCGGGACGCGGGGGTGGACATTGACCGCAAGGCGGGCGCTCTGAAGGCCGCCGCCAGCAAAATCAAGGAAACCTACACCCCCGAGGTGCTGCGGGGCCTGGGGGCCTTTGGGGGGATGCTCGAGGTCGCCCGGCTCAAAGCAATGGCCGAGCCGGTGCTGGTGGCCTCTACCGACGGGGTGGGCACCAAGACCCTCCTGGCCGCCCAGACCGGACGCTACAGCGGGCTGGGTTTCGATATCGTGAACCACTCGGTCAACGATCTTTTGGTGCAGGGGGCCCGGCCCCTCTTCTTCATGGACTACATCGCCAGCGCCCGGCTGGAAGCCGAGGTGCTGGCCCAGATTCTGGCATCGCTGGTCGAGGCCTGCAAGGCGGTGGGGATCCCCCTGCTGGGGGGCGAGACCGCCGAGATGCCGGGGGTGTATCAGGAGGGCGGCCTGGATCTGGTGGGCACCATCGTGGGGGTGGTGGATAAGGCCCAGGTGGTGGACGGCTCCAGGGTACAGCCCGGCGACGTGCTGCTGGCCCTGCCCTCCTCGGGGCTGCACACCAACGGCTACAGCCTGGCCCGCAAGGTGTTCGCGGGGTGGAACCTCGAGGAACCCCGGCCCGAGCTGGGCGGGCAGTCGCTGGCCGAGGCCCTGCTGGAACCCCACCGCTGCTACCTGAACGAGGTAGAAATCTTGCAGCGCGAGGGCCTCGAGGTTCGCGCCATGGCCCACATCACCGGCGGGGGGGTGTTCGAGAACCTGCCCCGGGTGCTGCCGGAGGGGCTGGGGGCCGAGATTCGGCGGGGCAGTTTCCCCATCCCCCCCATTTTTGAGTTGATCCAGCAGGTTGGGCACATCGCTGAGCAGGAAATGTACCGGGTCTTCAACATGGGGCTTGGTTACATTTTGGTCTTAAGTCCAGACACCGCCCCCATAGCCCGGCAACTGCTACCGCAAAGTTACCCCGTAGGGTATATCATGGAAGGGTCGGGGATTAGAGTCGTCTAAGCCCGACACCCTCCTATGAAAGAACTCTGGCTGGTACGCCATGGCGAGACCCCCTGGAACGCCGAGGGGCGTTTTCAGGGGCACTACGACGTCCATCTCTCCCCGCAGGGCCTGCACCAGGCCTTCCGGGTGGCCGAGCGCCTGGCCGCCTGCCGCCAGGGCTTCGATGGCCTGTACAGCTCCGACCTGCAAAGGGCGGCCCTCACCGCCAAGCCCATCGCCGAGGCCCTGCGCCTTACACCTACCTTCGACCCCCGCCTGCGCGAGATTTACGCCGGCGAGTTGCAGGGGCTGTTGCGCAGCGAGATGCAGGTGCTCTACCCCGAGTTCCACGAGGCCATCCAGCGCGACCCCTGGAACACCAAGCGCCCCGGCGGCGAGAGCATGGCCGACCTGGCCGCGCGGGTGCAGGAATTTATCGAGGAGCTACCGGAAGGCCGGTTTATTGTGGTGACCCACGGGGGGGTGATCCGGGCCGCGCTCAAGATTGTGCTCGAGCTGGAGAATGGTTCCTGGCGCAAGTTTCAAATCCAGAACACCTCCATCACCCGCCTGCTCTACCCCGAAGGAACCGCCCTCTCGATTGGGGATGTGGGCCACCTCGAGGCCTGGGCCGAGGGGCTGATGGACGAGGCCACGCTCTCGTAGCTACCTCGACCAGCGGATGCTCAGTTCTTCCCCATCCCCCATGGCTTTAGCCAGCAGCTCGATGAGGGCCGGGTCGGCGCCCTGCTCGCGCCAGGTCTCCAGTAAATCCGCATTCAGGTAGTAGTCCTGATCCTGGGCGTGCTCCTCTTCCATCTGGGCGACCAGGAACGAAAGCTGGGCCTCGCTAATCTGGCCGATGGGCGCGCCGGTATCGGCGTTGAACAGTTGCACCATGCCCATAGTGTAGCAGGTGGGTATACTGCGGGCATGGACAAGCCTTCCCGACTCAGACCGGCCTCCTGGCTGGTGGCCGCTGGCCGCCCAACCGCGCCCGGCGAACCCCTCAATACCCCGCTGGTTCCGGCCTCCAACTTCATCCTGGGGCAGGAGCGGGCCTACGCCCGCGACGGCGGTACGCCCACCTGGGAGGCCCTCGAGGCCCTGGTGGGGGGGCTCGAGGATGGGAAGGCCGTGGCCTTTGCCTCGGGCATGGCCGCGGTGGCGGCGGTTTTTGATCAGCTTCCGGTGGGGGCGGTGGTGGTGCTGCCGGACGACTGCTACCAGGGGGTGGTGGGGCTGGCCCTGGCCGGGGCCGAGAAGAAGCGCTGGTCGGTGCGGCGGCTGGCCCTGGAGGACACCGAGGGCTGGGTGCGGGCCTGTGGCGAGGCCGACCTGATCTGGCTCGAGTCCCCCTCCAACCCGCTGCTCACGGTGGTGGATCTGGCCGCCATCGGACAGGCCCCGCGCAAGCCCGGTGCCATTCTGGCGGTGGACAACACCTTTGCCACCCCCCTCAACCAGCAGCCCCTGGCGTTTGGGGCCACGGTCTCCATTCAGTCGGCCACCAAGTTTATCGGGGGCCACTCCGACCTGCTCGGGGGGGTGGCCACCACCCGCGACGAGGCTTTGTGGCAGGCCCTGCGAAAGTCCAGGGAACTCAGCGGCGCCACCCCCGGCACCCTCGAGGCCTTCCTGGCCGTGCGGGGGGCGCGCACCCTGGCCCTCCGCCTGCAAAAAGCCCAGGAGAACGCCCAGACGCTGGCCCTTCGCCTCGAGCAGCACCCCCGGGTGGCCCGTGTGCGCTACCCAGGCCTCCCCTCCCACCCCACCCACGCCACCGCCAAGCGCGTGCTGAGGGGCTTTGGCAGCATCATCTCCTTCGAGCTGCACGGTGGGGCCGCCGAGGCCGACGCGGTCTGTCGGCGCGTCCGGCTGATCCGCCACGCCACCAGCCTGGGGGGGGTGGAGTCTACCATGGAGCGCCGGGCGGCCATTCCGGGGCAGGAGCACCTACCCCCTTCCCTGCTGCGGCTGAGCGTGGGCATCGAGGATGTCGAGGATCTCTGGGCCGACCTCGAGGCCGCCCTGCAATAACCCGGTCAACCTGCTATACTTTTGGCTTTGTGGAGAACCTCACCCCCCGCGCCCTGGGCTTTCGCATGCCCGCCGAATGGGCCCCGCACGCCGCTACCTGGACGGCCTGGCCCTACGACGAGGAAAAATGGCTGGGCTACCTGGAGCCCGTGCGGCAGGAGTTCGCGGCCTTCGTGAACACCCTGGCCCGCTTCGAGCCGGTGCACCTGGTGCTGCACGACGAAGAATCCGAGCGGGACGCCCGCCAAAGGCTGACGGGCCCCATCACCTTTCACCGCATCCCCCACGACGACCTGTGGCTGCGCGACTCCGGGGCGATTTTTGTAACCCGTACTCCCCAGTTGGGGCCGGTTGAGGTGGCCGCCGTCAACTGGGAGTTCAACGGCTGGGGCGGGAAGTACCCGGCCCAGCAGGACAACCAGATGCCCTACCAGATGGCCCGCATCCTGGGCATGGGGCTGTTCGAGGCGGGTATCGTGATGGAGGGAGGGAGCCTCGAGGTCAACGGCCAGGGGGTGGGCCTCACCACCCGGCAGTGCCTGCTCTCGCCGGCGCGCAACCCCGGCCTCGACGAGGAGGCGCTCGAGGGCTACCTGAGCCGCTTCCTGGGCATCGAGCACCTGATCTGGTTGGGCAACGGCCTCGAGGGCGATCACACCGACGGGCATATCGACACCCTGACCCGCTTCACCTCGCCCCACACCATCGTCACAGCGGTCTGCCCAGACCCCGACGACCCCAACCACCGCCCCCTGCAGGAGAACCTGGAAATCCTGCGAAGCCTGGGGGGTTTTCGCATCGTGGAGCTGCCCCTCCCCAAAAACCCGCTCTGGCTGGATAGCGAAACCCGCCTCCCCCTCACCTACGCCAACTTTTACATCGCCAACGGCGCCGTGCTGGTGCCCATCTACGGCGACCCCCACGACGAACAGGCCCTGGAAATCCTGCGCCCGCTCTTCCCTGGACGCGAGGTGATCGGCCTCCAAAGCCGCTACCTGATCACCGGCGGGGGCAGCTTCCACTGTGTCACCCAGCAGCAGCCCGCCGGTGCCATATGGCCGGGTGAGGAACGCTAGAGGAGCCGCCATGACCAAGCTAGCCGTTGTTCAGATGTCCATGACCGCCGACCGCGAGCAGAACGTGGCCAAGGCCACCCAGATGGTGCGCCAAGCCGCCGCCCAGGGCGCACAGATCGTGCTGCTGCCCGAGCTTTTCGAGAATCTCTACTTCTGCCAGGTCGAGCGGGAAAGGTTCTTTGCCCTGGCCCACCCGGTCGAGCATCATCCTTTTCTGCCGCACTTCCAGCAGCTAGCCCGGGAGCTACAGGTGGTGCTGCCCATCTCGTTTTTCGAAAAGGCGGGGCAGGCCTACTTCAACAGCCTGGCCCTGATTGACGCCTCGGGGGAAATGCTGGGGGTTTACCGCAAGTCGCACATCCCCGACGGCCCCGGTTACGAGGAGAAATACTACTTCAACCCCGGCGATACCGGCTTCAAGGCCTTCCCTACCCGCTTCGGCCACGTGGGGGCCGGCATCTGCTGGGATCAGTGGTTCCCCGAGTGCGCCCGCAGCATGGCCCTGCTGGGGGCCGAGATTCTGCTCTACCCCACGGCCATCGGCTCCGAGCCGGCCGAGGCCGGCGGGGTGGATACCAAGGACATGTGGCAGCGGGCCATGATCGGCCATGCGGTTGCAAACCTCTGCTACCTGGCGGCGGCCAACCGGGTGGGCACCGAGGTGGTGGAGGGCCACACCCAAACCTACTACGGCTCCTCCTTCATCGCCGACTACATGGGCAACAAACTGGCCGAGGCCGGCCGCAGCGAAGAGACCATCCTGCTGGCCGAACTCAACCTGGAGGAAGCCCGCGCTTTTCGGGCCGGTTTTGGCTTCTTCCGCGATCGCCGGCCCGAGCTGTACGGCCCCCTCCTGACCCTGGACGGTAAAACCCGTCCCCCCCGGTCTTGACGCCTGGTATCTAACGGATTAACCGCAGGCCGGGGAAGACCGCGGTGAAAACCGTGTCGTCGAAGCTCATCACCCCGAGCCCGTGATGCTCGGCATGGGCGGCAATCAGGAAGTCGGCCAGGATTCTTCGCGGGAGTCCGCCCTTGCGCCGTAGCTGCGCGTACTGTCCAAAGCCCCTACCCGCCGCTTCCCAAACCGTGGGCGGCATCTCCCAAAGGGTAGATATCTGGGCTTTCTGAAGGAACAGTTGGATGCCCGGGGCATCGCTCGAGGCCATCAGCTCGGCGTGTACCACCGGCGAGAGAACCAGCGCCTCCAGGGCCCCATACTTTTTCAGGAGCTGCCGGGCACGGTCGTGGTGGACATCCGCCTTGTTGAGCGCCGAAAATATCACGTTGGTATCCAGGCTAATCATCCAGACTCCGCATCTCCCGCACGTACCGCACGGCATCATCGTGGGTCTCGGCGCGTAGCGCGGCGAAGTCGTGCTCGGCAAGCACCTCATCGAGCACCTTGGACAGGTCGGGGCGGATCACCCGGATCTCGAGACGCCCCTCCTTGACCACATACTCCACGCGGTCACCCGGCTTGATGCCCAGCGCCTTGCGGACTTCTACCGGCAGAGTAAGTTGATATTTTCCGCTTACTAATCCTTGCGCCATAAACTTACTGTAGCAGAAAGTGAGGTTGTATGGCATGGCAGCAATCGAGGGACGGATTCTCTTCCCCCACACAGGCTGGCTTTGGATAAACTTTGGGCATGTTTCACGGCAAAGTGGTACTGGTCACCGGCGCAGCCCGGGGCATTGGACGGGCCATCGCCGAGGCTTTTGCGCAGGAGCGGGCTCTTCTGGTTCTGTGCGACGTACGGCCCGAAGGCCTCGAGGTAGCCAAGCACCTGGGAGGCTTGTTCGTCTACGCCGACCTGGCCCAGCCCGAGCACCGCGAGCGTTTTGTCGAGCAGGCGGTTAAGCAGTGGGGCGGGGTGCACGTCCTGGTCAACAATGCAGCCATCGCACCACCCGGCTCGGCGCTCAAGGTGGGGCTGGATGACTGGCGGCAGGCCCTGGAGGTCAACCTGACCGCCCCCATGCACCTCTCGGCGCTGGCCGCGCGAGAGATGGTCAAAAACGGTGGGGGTGCGATTGTGAACGTAGCCAGCGTGCAGGGCCTGTTCGCCGAACAGAACAACGCGGCCTACAACGCTTCCAAAGGGGGCCTGGTCAACCTGACCCGCTCCCTTGCACTCGACCTGGCCCCCATGAACATCCGGGTCAATGCGGTGGCCCCTGGGGCCATCGCTACCGAAAACGTGCTGGAGGCCATTCAGATGTCCCCGCACCCCGAACTCACCCGCCAGGACTGGGAAGACCTGCACGCCCTGCGCCGCTTAGGCAGGCCCCAGGAGGTCGCCCAGGCGGTGGTGTTCCTGGCCTCCGAGAAGGCTAGCTTTATCACCGGCGCGATTCTGCCGGTAGACGGCGGCATGACCGCCAGCTTCATGATGGCGGGCAGGCCGGTTTAGCCAGCGCCTACTGTTCGTGCAGCAGCAGCTCGCCGCTGGGCTTTTCGCCCTCGGTGCCCCGGACGTTGGCCCAGTGTTTGAGCAGCTGGTCGCGGGCATCCAGAATGGCCTGCTGGATGCGGCCCAGTTCGGCACGGGAAAAACCGTTGTTGGACTGCAAGGCCAGCGGCTGCAGCGAGAACTTGGCCACATGCCCCTCGTGTTTGACGCAGATATAGGGGGGCTCGAGGTTATAGCCCGAGTTGACATAAAAGCGATACTGTCCCGAACGGTGAAGAGTAATCATATAGGGCTGGTTCCTCCTGTGGTGTGACAAATAACCGTGAATATAAAAGAAGACGTAACGCCATAGTAGCAAAAAGAAGCCCCGCCGGTATGAGATGGTGTTAATCTCCGTCGGGGCCTGTTGCATCCGAGGTAAACGGGGTTCTCTCCCCTGCGGCTTCGGGCGGCCTCAGTTCGGAGGACAGGCCGACTAGCGGCTAAACGACCAGGAGAGCACCTGGCCTCCGCGGTAGGGCATCACTCCATGAAAAGGCCGTGGATCGGCATCGAAAACCAGCGGCAAGAAGTACCGGTCGCCCGGCCACATGGGCAGCTCCTGGCGCAGAATTTTTTGGATGGGTACCCAGTGCAGCTCGCCTTCGCCGTTGGCTGTATGGGGGCTGCCTGTCCACTCCGTAATCAGAAAAATGAAGCCGAACCAGTCCTCGCCCTGCCGGCCAAACCCCGGCCAGGAAATGGTGCCGCGCAGGTTGAGTTGCAGTGCGGTGAGGCCGGATTCTTCCAGGATTTCCCGCCGCATGCCTGCCGCTACGTCTTCGTGGGGCTCGAGCTTGCCGCCCAGGCCGTTGTATTTGCCATAGGCCGGATCCTGAGGCCGGGCGTTGCGGTGCACCAACAACACCTCCTGTCTGTCTGGCGACAGAACGAAGCCCAGGGTAGCCAGGATGGGGGTATAGGGCATGAGCGCGCGACCGGGGCTACTCGCCTTTCCACAGGATGCGCCCACAGGAAGGGCAGCGCACCACCTTGCTGGCCTGGTGAACCTGCTGGGCCACGTGCATGGGAAGCTGCACATTGCAGGCCGTGCAGCGGTAGCCGCTGCCGGTTTTGGTCATTTTAGCCAGGCCGGTGCCTTTGCGGGCCCTGCGGATGGACTCGTACTCCTTTACGATGGCGCTCGGGATTGTAGCTGCCAACTGGTCGCGGTTGACTTTTTTAGTCTGGTACTGGACCTCGAGGGCATCCACCCGCTCCTGGTTGGCAGCTTCCAGCGCCTGGAGCTTGGGTCTGGCCTCCTCTACCTGCGCTTTGACCTGGGCCAGTTCCGCCTCTAGCTTTTCGATCTGCTCGAGCAGCGGCATAATCTGACCGACGATATCCTTATTGTTGCCCTCGAGGTCTTCAATCAGGCCCGAAAGCTGGCGAATCTGTTCGCCGTACTGGGTCTGTTCCTTGGCCCCGGTGGCCTGGGCCTGGGCCGCTTTGGCCTTTTCGCGCTTGCTTTTGAGGTCTTGCAGCTCGAGGTCGAGCTTGCTATAGGCCAGGCGCACCTCGTTCAACTGCTCTTGCAAATCGCCCAGGTGGATTTCCAATTCTCTCAAGTGCACACGGGCCTGCGCCAGCTCCTCGGGTATGCGGGATTGATCTTCGCGAATCTGGTCAAGCTCGAGGTCGCGTTCTTGCAGGCGGTTCAACTCGGCCAGTGGGTCACTCACATCTATAGTCTAACACCCTCGAGCAGGCCAAAGGTTAGGGGCCTTCACCGGCCTGGCTTCCTAAACCGTTCCCAGTTTGGCCTCGTCGGCCAGATCGGGCGTTTCTTCTTCTGTCTTTTGGGCCTTTTTACCTTTGCCGGGCTTACGATCGAGCTTACGCACTTCCTCGATAAAGTTTTCCAGACTATCGAATTCGCGGTAGACCGAAGCGAAGCGAATGTAGGCCACCGGATCGAGTTCCTTCAAGAAAGCCAGCGAGCGCAGCCCGATCTCTTCAGAGGTAATTTCCATCTCTTTGACGGTATCTTCAAAGCCAAAAGCAAACTCCTGCAGCACCTCCGGGTCAATGGGACGCTTCTGGGCCGCTAGGCTCAAGCCCCGCAATAGTTTGTTGGGGTCAAAGGTTTCCTTGCGTCCCGAGCGCTTGATAACCAGGAGTGGCTCCACCTGGGCCCGCTCGTAGGTGGTAAAGCGACGCTTACAGGCCGGGCACTCCCGGCGACGACGAATCACCGAGCCCTCGTCCGAAGGACGGGAGTCCAGCACGCGGCTATCGGGATGTCCACAGAAGGGGCAGTTCATAGACCTGACCTCAGCGTGCAGAGTGCAGTTTCTACCTCCTCACGGCAGCTCCCTCAGCAGGTCGTAGATTTCCGGCTGGTGCGGCGGCTCAGGCAGAAGAACCTCCAGGAGCTGGCCCCGCACCCCCTCTGAGACCATTGAACCAAGGGCTACCGCTACCCGCACCAGGGAGCGGTCGTGCTCTTCCCCTACAGGGTCGCGGCTAGGGATGACCCCATTAACCCGCACGTTGGTGGGGAATATGCGGGTTGCGCCTTCTATCAGACCGCTTACCGCACCGCGAATGGCAGCTACATGGGGCTGTTCACGCTGCAAGGGCGGAAGTACCAGGGTGACAAATCCGCCTCCACTCAAGTAGCGCAAACCCTGCTGCAATACGTACAGGCTCGACTTTACATCGGCGTTGAGTAGGTCGTACCACTCAGCCTCTAATAGCTCGACAAAGGGGGTTTTACTCTCGGCGCTGGTTACGTGCACAATTCCATCGAGCATTCCGAATAGCTCCTCGATTTTCTCGAAGGTGTTCATCACATCCAGCACCACCGACATATCCCCCCGGATGGGGATGGCCGGCGCACCAAACTGCTCAACCTCCGAAGCAATGGCGGTAGCCATTTCTACGTCGGGGTCAACCGTAATAACCGTAGCCCCATTACGGGCATAGGAACGGGCGATAGAGCGCCCAAAACCACGCCCGGCGCCTGTCACCATGACGATGCGCTGCTCCAAACCCAACAAATCTCGTGAAAATTCGACCATTGCCCCTCATCATAGCGCAAAAGGCTGTGTAGGGCGTAGCACGAGGAACAACCCGTCTTGCGGAGTTTATAGAACTCGTGCTATATTTCAGAAGTTAGATAAACATCGCAAAGGAGGTGAACCCATGACGATGATTTCCCACTCTATGCCTGCCCCTGGAGTCGCGTCGGTGGTTTGCCGCCCTACGGTTGCGTTAATGCCATAAAAGCATTCCCGTATATCCGAGCTGGGGGCGAATCCAAAAGCCCCCAGCTTTCTCATGGCCTTGCGAGAGGAGCGTGATGGAAGTCGTTCAAATCTGTAGAGTCTGGCAGATCGCCCAGGAAAACACTCCCCCATTTACTGAGGACACCTTTATATGAACATCCGTCCCTTCGACTTTTCCGAGGCCGACTACGAGGCCTATGCCACCGTCCGTCGGAAGGCCCACCCCGAAAGCCCGCTAGACCTAGCCGGGCTGCAACACCTGGATCGTACTCGAGCCCCAAGCGATGTGCTGGCGCGCTTTGTGGTCGAGCAAGCGGGGGAGGCTGTGGGGGTGCTGGAGTACGCCACCCCCTACTACGACCCCAAGCCGGGGGTGCTCGAGGTGGTCTACTATCTGCACCCCCACCACCAAGCTCTGGAAGGGCCCTTATGGCAGTTCTTGCAGGGGCGCATCGCCCCACACCAGCCCCAAGAGCTACAGGCCACCGTGCGGGAAGACTGGCCCCAGTACCGCTTTCTAACCACCCAGGGCTTTGTCGAGGTGGAGCGCCGCTGGGTATCGGTGCTCGACCTGGCCCATTTCGACCCCAGTGCCCTTGCACGCCCCCTACCGCCGGGTATTACCATCCAGCCCCTCAGCGCCCTGCCCTGGCAGGAGGAGGCTTTTCAGCGCGACCTGTACGCGCTGGAAATCGAGCTGCTGGGCGATGTACCCACCGCCGAGCCCATCACTCCCTGGCCTTTTGAGGTCTGGCAGGAGCGCAGCCTCAAAGACCCCAACCTGCTGCCCGAGGGGTTCTTCGTGGCTCTCGAGGGTGCGCATCTGGTAGGGGTGAGCATGCTCTTCAAGTCCCACCGCCCCCAGACCCTGCAAACCGGCCTCACCGGGGTGCGCAAAAGCCACCGCCGCCAGGGCCTGGCGCTGGCCCTCAAGCTGCGGGCAGCGGAATTTGCCCAGGCCTACGGGGCCCGGTACATCCGCACCTCCAACCATCAGAGCAACCGCCCCATGCTGGCCATCAACGAGGCCCTGGGGTTTGTGAAGGAACCGGCCACGGTGTTGTTGCGTCTCAGTCCCGTACCCCAAAAACCCGGCCCATTAGGTAGTCAATGAGCAAAAACAGCACCACCAGCATCAGCAGGGCCCCCCACCAGGGGGTGTTGACCCAGATCAGCACGAAGGTGCGCTCGAGCAGTTTGAACAGCAGGAAACCAAACACCACCGTGGTTCCGATGGCGGCCAGCTTTTGGCGGATCTTTTGGCTCACGGCTCTAGCTTAGCATCCGAGGAAGATATGAATAAACTAAACATCAGACCCTTTGAAGAGCGCGACTACCCGGCCATCGCCGAGGTGTATATAGCAGCCTGGCCCGACCAGGCCCACAGCGAGGCCAGCCTGCGCGAGCACGACCACCACGCGCCCGAGGTCAAGTGGGGCCGTTTTATAGCCGAGCAGGGTAGAGAAGTGGTGGGCGTGGGCGAGTACACCCAGTTTGAGGGCATGTACCACCCCCGCAAGTTTGGGGTCTGGGTGACGGTGAAGCCAGCTTTCCGTAGCCGGGGGATTGGCAAAGCCCTGTACCAGCAGGTGATGGAGGCCCTAAAGCCCCACGATCCCATCTCGATTCTGAGCAGCACCCGCGAAGACCAGCCCCAGGCCATAGCCTGGCTCGAAAAGCTGGGTTTCGTGGAGAAGATGAAGTATTGGGAGTCGCGCCTTGATGTGCAGAACTTCGACTTCGCTCCCTGGGCCGGCAAAATCGAGGCGGTGGAGGCCGCCGGTTTCCAGCTCAAAAGCCTGAAGGAGCTGGAGGCCGACCCCCAGCACCGGCAGAAGCTCTACGACCTCTGGCTCGAGGCCCGCCTGGATGTCCCCCGCCCTGGGGAATTAAGCGAGGTGAGCTTCGAGAACTACTGCAAGTGGGTGTTCGAGAGCAGCTACTACCTGCCCGAAGGCCATTTTGTGGCCGTAGACCCCCGCACGGAGCAGTATGTGGCCATGAGCACCCTCTGGAAAACCGACGGCGACTATCTGCAAACCGGCCTCACCGGCACCCGCCGGGCCTACCGCCGCCAAGGCCTGGCCTTGGCCCTCAAGCTCAAGGGCATACAACTCGCTCAAACCATGGGCATCCGCGAGATTCGCACCGGCAACGAGTCGAACAACCGGGCCATGCTCTCCATCAACGAGGCCCTGGGCTTTGTGAAGCAGCCCATCTGGACGGACTATGTGCTGGCGCTAGGGGAAGAGACCTCGAGCCCCGCTGAACAGGAGTTATCATGAGCTTTTCGATTCGACCCTTTACGCCCGCCGACTACCCCGAAATGGCCCGGGTACGCAACCTCATCTGGCCCGACAACCCCGTGCTAGCCGAGACCCTCAAGGCCAGCGACGAGCGCAGGAAACCCGGCCTGATCCTGCGCCGCCTGGTGGCCGAGAAAAACGGGGAGGTGGTGGGCTGGGCGTCGTTCTTTCACATGGAGTGGATCTATCACCCGCAGAAGTTCGGGGTGGGAGTCTCGGTGCATCCCACGCACCAGAACCAGGGCATCGGCACTGCCCTCTACGAGCGCATGATGCAAGAACTGCAACCCCACGACCCCATCAAGTTGCTGGCCTCCACCCGCGCCGACAAACCCGAGGCCCTGCGTTTTGCAGAAAAACGGGGCTTTCGCGAGGAGTTCCGGACCTGGGAATCGAAGCTCGAGCTGGCCAAGTTCGACCCCGCGCAGTGGGCCAAGGCCGTGGAAAAGGTGCTGGCTCAGGGCTACGAGGTCAGGAGCTTTGCCGAGCTGGCCTCCGACCCGGAGCGGGAGCGCAAGATGTACGAGCTGGACAAGGAGGGCAGCCACGACGTACCGCTGCCACCCGGCGAGAGCTTCACCTTTCCTGACATGGAACGCTACTGGGAGAACGTCCGTTCCAACCCAGACTTCCGCCCTGAGCTGTGGTTCCTGGCGGTGAAGGACGGCGAGTACGCAGGCGTCTCGATGCTCTTCCACCGCCCCGCCGACAACGACCTGAATACCGGCTTCACCACAGTAAAGCGGGCGCACCGGCACAAGGGCGTCGCGCTGGCGCTCAAGGTCGCAGCGCTGACCCACGCCAAAAATCTGGGTAAAACCGCAGTCCGCACCGAGAACGCCCAGACCAACCGCTCGATGCTCGGTATTAACGAAGCCCTGGGCTTCGAGAAAATGCCCGCGTGGATTGATTTGGTAAAGGTTCTGCGCGAGGAAAACTAGTGTGCTACCGATTCTGCTTATAACTGACCGAAAAGCAACGGAAAAGACCCTCGGTCGCCCCTCAGGCCAAGTCGCTTGCGCGATTCCGGCGAAGCCGGAACCTATTCGGCGCGGCAAGTGAGTGGCGCTTTATGCGCCACTCAAGCGCAGATTTAGTATGAGTTCCAAACCTTGTACAAAGCATTCACGGGGCTATTGAATGACCTTCGACTCGAGACCTTACAGGCCTGCCGACTTAGAGCCGCTGACCGCCTTCGTGATCGAGTGCTGGCGCCGCACCCCCCACACCCAGCGAGCTTATGTGCCCCGGCGACTTTGTCTGGGGCGTGCTTCAAAATGCCAGCTACAAACCCGAGGAGGGGATTCGCATTTGGGAACAGGGCGGCGCGGTGGTGGGCTTCGTGCTCCAGAAGCGAGCCAAGTTCGACCTCTACATGGCCCCGTGGCTCTCGCCGGAGGAACGGTCAGAGTTGCTTCGAGCGATGGTCACCCACGCCGAGACACACGCCCTTCGTCTCGACCCCACGGCTAGGGTCAGCACCAGCGCGGCCCGCAGCAACCTCGAGACCATCCAGACCCTACAAGCCCTCGGGTACGCCCAGAGCCCCTTCATGATGTACTTCCTCGAGCGCCCGCTGGACGAGGACATCCCCCCACCCAGGCTGCCCGAGGGCTTCGTGGTGCGCCACCTCGAGCCACATGAAATGGGGGAGCGGGTGGACATCCACCTCGAGGTCTGGCACCCTTCGCGGTTTTCCATGCAGAGTTACCTCAACATCCGCTCCGCCCCCCTCTACCGCCCCGACTTGGATCTGGTGACGGTCAGCCCCGAAGGCCGATTCGCCTCGTACTGCATCATCTGGTACGACCCGGTTAATAGGATCGGAGAGTTCGAGCCGGTGGGCACCCGCCCGACCTTCGAGGGCAGGGGCTTGGGGCGGGCGGTGCTGACCGAAGGTTTCCGCCGCCTGAAGGCGCTGGGGGCAAAGACCGCTTGCGTCGCCTGCGAGCCAGATACTTTAGAGTTCTACCAGTCCGCCGGATTCACCGAGGTCAACCAATGGCTAGACTTCAGCAAGACGCTTTGATCCGCCCCTTCACGATGCAAGCGCGCCCCCTGCTTCGCTCCGCTACGCCAACTACGCCCCGCTGTTGATCATCAACAAGAAGCTGGGGTTTGCAATGGGTACTACCCAAATCTCTTTTCGAAAACTGCTGAGGAGAACGGCTATGAAGCTAAAATCACTGGGCCTCCGCACCGAGCTGATGCTGCGTAGTTTCGAGAGCCATATCGAAGTCAAGCCCAGCTACATCGTGGTGCGCACTCCGCAAAACCCCACCTACCGCTGGGGCAACTACCTGATTTTCCAAGCGCCGCCCGAACCCGGCGATTTGCAACGCTGGAAGCAGATTTTTCACGATGAGTTGGGCTCGCTGAACCACTTTGTGTTTACCTGGGATTTTGTGAACGGTGAACAAGGGGCAGCGCAGGAATTCCTCGAGGCGGGTTTCTGGTTGGAACAAACCGTGGTACAAACAACGCAGAAGGTTCATCCCCCCCGCACCCTAAACACCCATTGCCAGTGCCGCGCCTTCCATTCGGACACCGACTGGGCGCAGTGGCTGGAAATGGCGCTGATCCAAAACGCCGCCCTGCCTGCCGAAGAACGTGAGGGCGAAGGGTATGAAATCTTTCTGAAGCACAAAGCTGCCGAGTACCGACGCATGATTGCCGCAGGTTGGGGAAACTGGTTCGGGGCGTTTGTGGGTGGGCAACTGGCAGCTTCGATGGGGTTATTTGCCAAAGACGGGCTGGGGCGTTTTCAGAGCGTGGACACCCATCCCGACTTTCGCCGCCAGGGGCTGGCTGGAACCCTGCTATACCACGTTGCCCAGTACGGCTTTGGTGAGCTGGGTGCAAAAGACTTGGTGATCCTGGCCGACCTGCACTACTTCGCCAAAGACCTCTACACCTCGGTGGGGTTCCGACCCACCGAACATCTGGTCGCCCTCGAGTGGGCCTTGGCATAACACCAGCGCCTTACAAAAGCCCCGTCAGCAGCCCCAACAGCCCCCCTCCAGCAATTACGATTACCACACTCACACCGCGGTAAATCAGGTAACAGGCCAGGAGCACCCCCAGGCCCCAGAAGAGTGAGTCCACGCTGAGCTGAACCAGCACCAGAACCATGCTGGCGCTCAGGCCCATGCTGATAGGCACCAACGCCTTGCGCAAGGCCCGGCTCCACTGGGCTTTGGACATCCAGGCCCAGCCCCACACCAGCCACATGGCCCCCACCGCGCCCGGCAAAAACATGCCCAGGGCAGCGGCTAAAGCCCCGCCCAGTCCCGCAGCGCTCAGGCCATAGAACAGCACCGCCAGCATATTGGGCCCCGGCACGAACTGCCCCAGGGCAAAACCATCGGCGAACTCCTGCCGGGTTACCCAGCCGTTGCCGATGATGACGCGGGCCATCTCGGGCAGGTTGGCCATGCCTCCGCCAAAACTAAGCACCCCAAAGCGCAGGAAGGCCAGGAAGACCTCGAGGGTTTCACCCACGGCCATCGGCCCCCATCCCCTGGCTTGGCCGACTGTGGGCGGGCTCCGAAGGCTTTTGTGCAGCCTCTTGCCAGTACAGGCCCATTCCCACCGGCACCGTGAGCAGCAGCACCAGCAGCAGCGGCCAGTGCAGCAGGCCATAGGTCACAAACACCACCAGGGCCAGTCCGATGGCCTTGAGGGAGTCCAGTGCGATGGGGGCCTGGCGCAGCATGGTAGCCAGGATCAGGCCGATGGCCGCCGCCGCCACCCCGTTGAGGGCGCCCTCGGCCAGCGAGCCGGGCACCACCCCAAAGCGGAAATAGGCAAAGCTCAACAGCAGCATCAGGGAGGCCCCCGGGGTCAAGACCCCCAGCAGGGCCAGGATACCCCCCAGCACCCCACCCAGCCGCGTCCCGATGTGGACGGCGGTGTTGGCGAACACCGGCCCCGGCAGGATGCGGCACAGCGCGGTGGTTTCCAGAAACTCCCGCTCCTCCATCCAGCGGTGCTTTAGCACGATGCTCTGATAAATCTGGGCCTGTCCACCCCCGCCAAAAGCCACCAAACCCACCTGCAAAAAAGCCAGAAAAAGTCGGCTGCGCGGCACTTTCACCCTTTGGATGATACACTGTCGGGCGGTGCATTACGTTGTCGGCGACATCCACGGCTGCCTTCAACCCCTCATCCGGCTCCTGCAGCGCGAGGGCTTTTTGGGCGAGGGGCTCGAGTGGATCGGGGGCCAATCCCAGCTCTGGTTCCTGGGCGACTACACCGACCGCGGCCCCGATGGGGTGGGGGTGATTGAGCTTTTGATGCGCCTGGAGCTCGAGGCTGCCGCTGCCGGTGGCGCCGTGCATGCCCTCCTGGGCAACCACGACCTGATGCTGCTGGCCGCGCACCACTTTACCGATACCGAGATTCCCAGCTTCAAACGCCAGGGCCAAAGCGTGACTTTTCACCAAATCTGGAAACAGGTCGGCGGCCAGGCCCGGGATCTCGAGCGCCTGAACGAGGCCCACATCGAGTGGCTCTCCAACCGCCCCGCCCTGGCCCGGGTCGAGAATACGCTGCTGATGCACGCCGACAGCTTGTTTTACCTGGAATGGGGCGACAGCCTGGAGCAGATTAACCGCAGCCTGTACGATGTCCTGCATTCGGACAGGGTTGAAGCATGGGATCACCTGGCCGAGCAGTTCGCCAGCCGGTTTGCTTTCCTCGAGGGGGGCACCGCCCTGACCGAGGAATTTCTGGGGCAACTGGGCGGCCACCGGCTGGTACACGGCCACACCCCCATCTACAGCCTGATTGGCTACCCGCCCCAGAGGGTGTTCTACCCGCTGGAGTACAACGATGGCCTGTGCTTCAACGTGGATCACGCCCTGTGGCGCGGTGGGCCGGGGTTTACATTCCACCTGGGCCCCTAGGCCCATAATGGCAGAGGGTATGCTACCTTATCTGCAACTCTCCGGCCCGCCCTACGAGCAAGGCCATCAGCAAGGAACCGCCTGGGCCGGGCAAATCGCCCACAACCTCGAGCTCTACTTTCGCCGCTTCGAGGTGGAGTGCAGGCTCTCCCCCAGCGAGGCCCGTGAACGGGGGGCTCGCTACTTCCAGGCCATCCGGGCACAAAGCCCAGCCTACGCACAGGGCATCGAGGGCATCGCCGCGGGGTCGGGGCAACCCCTGGTAGATATCGCCACCCTCAACGTGCGCTACGAGATCGTCTACTACCAGTTCGCCCAGGACACCCCCCCGGTCTACCTGCCCCACGAGGCCCCCAACGGCTGCACCGCCTTTGCCCTGATGCCCGCCCACAGCGCCGACGGCCACCTGTGGCTGGGCCAGAACTGGGACTGGATGGAAGGGGTACAGGGGGCCCTGCAGCACGTCACCGAGCCCGACGGAACCCGCATCCTGGCCTTTACCGAGGCCGGAATTTTCGGCGGCAAGATCGGGCTCAACTCCCACGGTCTGGGCCTGTGCATCAACGGGCTGGTCTCGGTAGGCGACAACTGGGCCGGGCTGGGCAAGCCCTTCCACCTGCGCACCTACGAGGTGTTGCGGCAGAAAACCCTCGAGGCTGCCCAGGCCGTGGTGCTGGAAGAACCCCGCACCGCCTCGGGCAATTTCCTGCTGGGGCAGGGGGCCCAGGCCGTGGACCTCGAGGTCTCCCCCCAGGGCGTCTGCCGCTGGCAGGACGAGCGCCAGCTGGTACACGCCAACCACTACCTGGCCCCCGAGCGCTACGGCATCGAGGTGCCGCCCATCGAGTGGCTCGACCGCTCGCACCACCGGGCCGAGCGCCTGGCCCTGCGGCTGGGCGAGGTGGAAAAACCCGGCCTGGAAGATCTAAAAGCGGCCCTGTCCGACCGGGATGGCGCACCTTATGCGGTCTGCCGCACCGCCAGCCCGGAGGAATACGCGCTGGGCGAGCCCTACCGCACCATCGTTTCGGTGATTATGAACCTGGGGACAAAGGAGCTCTGGATCTCCGACGGGCCCCCGCACGAGAACCCCTATGTGCGCTACCAGGTTTGAGTATACCTGGATAGGAGACCTACCCCATTACGATGCCCACAAATACGCTGCACAGTGAGCAGAGATTTACCCATGTACGCTTCCAAGGCATCCGTGGGAACCGCCACTGGTGGCTAGAATAGTCCTATGGCCCGCATCCAGGTTGCCCAGGGCGACATCACCGAGTTTACCGGCGACGCCATCGTCAATGCAGCCAACAACCACCTCATTCTGGGAAGTGGGGTGGCCGGGGCCATCCGGCGCAGGGGCGGCCCCAGCATTCAGGAGGAGTGCGACCGTCACGGGCCCATCCGGGTGGGCGAGGCGGCCCTCACCGGGGCCGGCCAGCTACCCGTGCGCAAGGTAATCCACGCGGCGGTGCTGGGCGACCAGCCCGCAACCCTGGACACCGTCCGCAGCGCCACCCAGGCCGCCCTGCGGCTGGCCCTGGAGCACCGGCTCTACAGGCTGGCCTTTCCCCTGCTGGGCACCGGGGTGGGCGGGCTGGGCGTGCCCCAGGTGGCAGAAGTTATGCTGGACGAGCTCGAGGCCGCCCCCGACCCGCTGGAGATCACCCTGTACGGCTACAGCCAGGCCGACGCCGAGGCCATCCGGCAGGCCCTGGCCCGGCGCCACTAACCGCCTCGCAGGCCGCGAAACAGCCGGGCGGTGTTGGCCGCCGCCGTGGCGTAGAGCAGGGCCCCCACAAAAAAAGGCAGCCCCACCAGCCAGGGGGCCACTTCGGGCCTCGCTACCACCGAAAAGAGGAACCCACCCAGAAGACCGCCCACCGCCACCGTCAGGCTTTGCAGCCCGGCCAGCGCCCCTTGCAGGGTGCCCTGCTCTTGAGGCGAAACCTCGCGGGTCAGGAAGGACTGGATGAGGGGCTGGCCCAGGTTGCTCAGGGCGGCCAGGGCGATGATGGCGTACATCATCCAGCCCTGGGTCGCCAGACCGTACAGGGTGAAGGAGAACAGCCCCACGCTCTGGGCCAGGATCAGCGCCCGGCGCTCCCCCAGGCGGGCCACCACAGGCCGAACCAGCCCGGCCTGGACAATCACGCCGCCCAAGCCCACCAGAAACAGCGAGAAGCCCACCTCGAGCGGCTTCCAACCAAACTTATAGGCGGTATACAGAACCCAGACGCTCTGCAAAGCCCCAAAGGCCAGAAAGATGAGCGAGAGGCTCAGGGATAACCCCCGCAAGATGGGGGTTTTCCGCAAGACCCCCAGGGCCACAAACGGGTTGAGCGAGCGGGCCTGGGTGTTGCGGTTTTCCGGCTTGAGCGACTCGGGCAGCACAAAGTAGCCATACAAAAAGTTGAGGAAGGCCAGCCCCGCCGCAAAGTAGAAGGGCAGGCGCAGGTCAATGTTGCCCAGCAGCCCTCCCAGCACCGGCCCCAGCACAAAGCCCATCCCAAAGGTGGCCCCAATCAGGCCAAAGTTGCGGGCCCGCTCTTCGGGCCTGGAGATATCGGCAATGTAGGCGTTGGCGGTCGAGAGGCTAGCCCCCAATGCCCCGGCAATCACCCGCGCAGCAAACAGCACCCAGATGGACTGCGTGAGGGCGGCAATCAAGTAATCCACGGCGGTGCCCACCAGCGAGGCCAGCAGCACCGGGCGGCGCCCGTAGCGGTCGGAGAGCATGCCCAGGATGGGGCCAAAGGCGAATTGCATCACGGCGTACACCGCAAAAAACAGGCCGTTGAGCCGGGCCCCCGCCTCCACGCCGCCGGCCAGGGTCTCGATGAGCTTGGGCAAGACCGGTATGACCAGACCCAGGCCCATCACGTTGATGAGTACCGAAATCAGGATGAAGGGAATAGAGGCGCTCTTCGACATGACCGCGCTATTATGACACCCGCAGCTCCAGCCGATTGGAAGAATAAGCGCATCTACCCAACCGCGATAAGCTAGCGCTCCCATCACCGCTCGGTCACTAACTTCATGGTCAACGTCCTCGGTGCACCCATCGCCTACTGTCAACAGCCTAAAAAACCTGCCCTGAGATTCTTGGGTTTCAAGCCATCGGGATAGCTTTTTCAGCCTTTTGGATAACTCCGAGCTGGCGTCCACTACCGAAGCTACACCGGACAGGGGGTTGGCCTCGAGGTCAAGGCCCACAGTAGGGTGCGGGCGGAGGATTCCCGGGGTCTCAAGGCCCTGGCCGAGGCCCTCGGCCCCCGCTTTCATCGGGGTGGAGTAGGCGTGCATTCCGGCAGCATCGTTTAGGCTTTCCAAAGTGAACACTACTGCCGGAATGCGTACCAAACGCTCAACCAACCTTTGGACATGGCTTTACTGCTTGGTATAGCCTATTTGTCCTGAGGAGTGTCACATATTTTTTGAACTTGCTGATCCTGATGCTCAGCAGCCTCGAGGAAATGACTTAGCTCCTCTTGACTCTTGAAGTAATGCTTCTCCTGAGTGCGCACGTTGGTAGCCGAAGCGCGCCACACTTCCCCGCTCTCACAGGACTCGTTCCAGATCCGAACCACGTAGGTGCGGTCGAGAGCGCCCATGATCACCTCCTCGAGGCTTCCACAAAACGCAAAACAGCGGACTCGAGCCCCACCTTGGCCGCTCCCAAATCCTGTACCAGATCTACGTTGAAGGAGAGGTCGCTCCGCGGCGGCTGCACCAGCACGAGGTTACCGTTTTCGGTATAGACACCCAGCCAGTCGCCGCTGTCGAGTTCGTCGTTGTTGTTGCTGTCCTTCCAGGCAATTATCAGGTAACGGCCCGCCTCGAGATTCTTAAAGCTATAGCGGGTCGAAGTGATATTGCTGTTGATTACCAGTGCTTGACTGCGCAACTGGTCACAGTCGTTGCCGATGTAGTAGCAGGCTACCACCACGGTGCCGTTCAGGGTTGGACGCCCCACACTGGCGCTCTCGATGCGCAAGCTGAGGGTGACGGTCTTGCTCTTGCCACCCCCAGTGGCCGTGATGGTCAGGCCATAGTTGCCCACCTGAGCACTGCCGCTCACATTCAGGTTGAGGGTGGCGTTACTGCCCGTCACGCTGGCTTGACTAAAGGTTCCCACCACCCCCGAGGGCGCCCCGCTCAGGCTCAGGTTAATGGTGTCGCTAAAATTGGTGCGGGCGAAGTTAACGGTCACTGTGGTGCTGCTTCCAGGTTTGAGGGTCAGGCTGTTGGGCACCAGGCTTGGATCAAAGTCGCCACCAGGCAGGGGAGGTGGGGGGTTGGTGCCGCCACCCAGCGCCCTGAGGGCGGCGTCTGCGTCAATCAACCCAGCCCCACAGTCGTTTGCGGTCTGGGCCGGGCCTTTGCCCGTGCAGGCGGTCGGGGTTAACCTGCGGGCCGTCTGCTTGAGGATTGACAGGGCCTCCAAGCCGGTCAGGTTGGGGCGACGAGATTTCATCAAAGCAATTACCCCGGCCACGTGTGGAGCAGCCATAGAGGTACCCTGGTAGAAGGCGTAGACAAACTCGCCGTTCTGATCTCTTTTGAGCGGACTGAGCACCCCGTCGGGGTAGCCGTCAGCGTTCAGGTCGGCCCGCAGGTCACCGCCGGGGGCCATCAGATCAATGCGTGGGCCATAGTTCGAGTAAGGGGCACGGTGACCTTGGAAGTCGGTGGCTCCCACTGTGATGACGCCTGAACAACTGGCGGGCGTGTACTCGGCGGCATTCTGGTTGTCGTTTCCGGCAGCTACCACCACAATCGCGCCTTTAGCGAAGACTGCGTTGAAGATTTCCTGCACCGGCTGCACACAAGTACCCCTGCCGCCCAGGCTCATGTTGATGACCTGTGCAGGGTTGGGGTTGTTGGGAACGCCCTCCACCGCCAGGCCCGCGGCCCAGGCCGTGCCCAACAGGATGTCGGCCATGCTGCCCCCTCCTGCACCCAGCACCCGCACATGCAGGGCTTTAGCACCCCAGCTCACCCCGGCCACACCGCGCGCGTTGTTGGTGGCCGCCGCGATGGTTCCACCCACGTGCGAGCCGTGGTAGCTGCTTTGACCACCTGGCTCGTCGCCTACATCTTCGGGGTTGTTATCGCGCCCGTCTCCGTCTCCGGCTACCTGGGGGTTGGAGATGAAGTCGTAGCCGGGTAGCAGGGTTCCGGCAAAGTCAGGGTGCTGCGAGAGAATGCCCGTATCCACCACCGCTACCGTGACCGGGTTGGTGGTGCCCTTCTCGATGTCCCAAGCCTGCGGCAGGTTGATGGCAGGGTAGTGCCACTGGTCTACGTAGGCGGGGTCGTTGGGGGTGGCGAAGGCCTGCCAGATGTAGTTGGGGTAGGCCCATTCTACGTCCGATCGGCTACGCAGTTGGCGCACCAGTTCCAGGGTCTGGGCCGCGCTCACGCTGGCCCTGTAGAGGGTTGCTGAACGCAACGGTAGTGACTGGGTGTGTTGGAGACTCACACCTCCCACCGAGAGGGTCTGCACGCTTTGCACCGAGAGCCCCGGCTTGAACTTGACCAACACCTCGCCCGGTACAAAGACCTCCGAAGCTGTCTTGGGGGGTTGCCAGGGGGTTTGCAGGATCAGCGGGTCGGCCAGGCCGCTGCCGCCCGAGAAGCCCATACCCAGGGTGCCTGAGAGCTCGAGGGTTGGGTTACCACCAGGGCTGCCACAGGCGGCCAACAAAAGGGCCACCGCCCCCGCCAGCAGTGCTTTTTTATCCAGAAAAGAGCGCATCCGTTTCCTCCATTACGTCTGGGTCATCCCAGAGCCGAGGCGGAGTGTAGCCAGACGGTTGTGACGCAGCCGTGACAAGTTTGCTGAGATCGACAAACTCGGTGGTCACGCTGCCGTCACAGGGGGAGTTCTACACTGCCGCTCGGAGTTAGAGAGGAGACAGGCCATGAACACCCAACAGACTTTCGAAGAGATGATCCGCCGGCATGAGACCCTTTTGGTAGAGCATGGGAACTCTAACCTCCGCCGCCGGCCCTCCTGGCTGGCCTACGTCCAGAGCTGGCTGTTCCAGACCGCTTTCTACTGAGCAATAAAGGAGAAGACATATGAACCTACTCAACCCCATCCTGGCTGAATTGTTCACCGCCGAACTTCGTAAACAGATTCAGGGCGCCGGAGCCACCCCCAGCTTCAAAACCGACGAACTGGCCCTCTGGCATGCCGATCGGCAAGCCTCGAGCAGCCCCCAAACCCGCCCGCCCCGGGTCCTCAAGATCGGCCCCTTCAACCGCTGGTTCCACCGATCTCAGGAAAAGCGCAGGCCTTGCCAAGGAGCTACCCATGGTTCACACTGACCTAAACACCCTCGAGCTGCCAAGCCAGCTCAAGCTTTGCGAGCTGCGCAACCAAACCACCTGTATCCAACTGCTCCCATACCGTTCCTGGTTTGCCCGCTTTCGGTGCTGGATACAGACCAACCCACGTTGCCGGATTTCCTAGGTCAAGCTCTCTGCCCACACGCCCGCGGGGCCATCATTGGAGACACCATGTCACCTTACCTATATGCCTGTTTGCTGGTCGCCATTCTGGTAGGTTGTGGTCAAACCCCACCTACTCTTACCCCTGAACGCCACACCCTGCAAGCTGTCAACGGCCAAGCCCTGCCAGCCACCCTGATTGACAAGATCTACGAAGACCCTGGGGTTCCCCCCTACCGCTTCAGGGTGATCGTGCTGGAAGGATGGTTCAAGCTGGAAGGCAGCCGATATCAGCAGGAGGTAGTTTTTCGTGACATTGCCGAAGGCTACCCTACCCGCCGCTGGATCTGGAGCGAGTTTGGCACTTGTGTCCCTAGCGGAGAAAAATTGCTGTGCGAGTCGGGTTTCTACCAAAACTACCGCTTCGAGCTGACCCAGCAGGGGAGTAAGCTGGTGACGCAGCAAAACTTTACCGACCCCGCGCTCGAGGGCAGCTACGTCTTCGGTAAGTAGGAGTACCCATGACCCCTTCCATAGCCAAACCTGCCGTGCGAACTCCCTGGAACGCTCAAAGCTGGTTATCTCTCCTGCTTGGAACGGCCTTGCTGCCCTTTGCTACCCTGTACACCATCATCCCGGTAGCGGCTTGGTTGGCCCCGGTATTTTTGCTCCGCTTCAGCCGCACCCAACCCCTCGCGGTGGCACTCCCTGTGGTCGTGTTGGCGCAGGTGCTGGGAACCTTTGGCACCCTCCGCACCGATTACTTCGACCCGCCGATGTCACCTGCAATGCTGGCTGGGTTTTGCCTCGGTTACGGTTTACTGTTGGCTCTGCCCTACATCGCCGACCGACTGTTGGCCCAGCGGCTCTTTGGCCGGGGGCTGGTGCTGGCCTTCCCGCTGGCGCTCACAACACTGCACTGGCTGCTGAGTTTTAGCCCCTTTCCCACCTGGGGTTCGCCCGCCTACACCCAGGTGGGCAATCTTCCGCTGGTTCAGCTCGTCTCGCTCACCGGACTGTGGGGCTTGGTGTTTTTGATGGCCTGGCTGGCCTCGGCAGTAAACGCGGCGTGGGAAGAACGGTTTAGCGCCGATGGGCTAAGAAGATACGCGCTGCCTTTCGTGCTGGTGTTGGTGGCGGTGTTGCTCTACGGTGGCGCACGCTTGGCTTTTGCTCCCACCCCGCAGACTGTGCGCGTGGCGGGCCTCGCGCCCAATCCCCAACTATGGAGCTATCCCCCCGTGCAACAAATCGCCGCGGCTTCGCAGCTCGAGCGCGACGCTTTTCGCCAGAAGGTTCAACCCGGCCTGCAAGACCTCTTCACCCGCACCGAACTCGAGGCCAGGGCCGGGGCCAAGCTGGTGGTCTGGGCCGAGACAGCGGCCTGGGTCGTGCAGGAGGATGAGGCTGTGGTGCTGGAACGTGCCCGACGTGTTGCCCAACAAGAGGGCATCTACCTGCAAGTCGGCATGGGCGTAATCAACCGCACCCCAAGCCACCCTTACGCCACCAACTACAGCCTGCTCTTCGATCCCCAGGGCCGGGTATTGTGGAACTACCACAAGGCCTACCCCGTACCCATCGGCGACGCGGCGGAGATTGAGCCGGGCGAGCGGGCGGTTCCGATAGTGGACACCCCGCTTGGACGTTGGGCAGGCATCATTTGCTTTGATGGCAACACCCTATCATTTGTACGCCAGGCGGGCCAAGCTCGAGTAGATGTGATGCTAATCCCTGCCGACGACTGGCGACAAAACCGCTTTGACCACGCGCACAGCCACTTCTTCAGGGCAGTCGAAAACGGCTTTTCGCTGGTGCGCCCTACCGCCAAGGGTTACTCTGTAGCCACCGATGCCTACGGGCGTATGCTTGCGAGCACCGATTACTTCGCCACCAGCCAACCTACGATAATCGCCAACGTCCCCACCAAGGGTGTGTCCACGCTCTACGCACAGATCGGAGATGTGTTGGCCTACCTTGCTGTGGCGGGTCTGGCGGTGTTGCTGGGGCTCGCGGTGTATCGGGAAAGGGGAAGGGCATGAGGTTAGTTAGTATGCTGTTACTTCTGCTCTCGAGCGCCCTAGCCCTCGAGGTTCCCATCACCATCCATAGCGTGGTAGACGGGCGCACCCTCGAGGTTCTGCACCCAGGCGGAGCCATCACCAGGGTTCGTTTAGCAGGATTGGATGTGGCAAGGCGCGAAGTGCTGGTACAGCTCGCGCCCAAGGGTAAACATGGGTTCGTAGTGGTAGGCGGAACTCTACCTCCAAGCAACCCCATAATGGCCTTCGTATTTCTCTGCCCTGGCTTTCAGTCCTGCGTCCATACGTCCTACAACCTGAATGCCGAAGTTTTGCGTTACGGTGGGGCCAAGTTCCTCCCCAACTTCGAGGATGCCGACTTAAGAAAGAAGCTACGCGAGGCCCAAACCGAGGCCCAGAAAACCCTTCGTGGGATATGGGCTAAATAAGGAAATCGCCATGGATAACTGTGAACAATCGGGTGGAAACCCTCGAGCAAATACCCCTGGGTATGGGAGGAAAATCGTGAAAATGATATGGTTCGTACCCCTATGGATGGCCCTGCTGGTGCTGGCTAGCTGTACCACACCCCAGGGGGCAGGTAGCTGGTTGTACGTGGTAAGCCCGAGCGATCTCTACCAAGTGGAGTTTCCAAAAGGCCCAGTGCGCCACATTGGTAAAGTACAGGACGCACAGGGTAATGGCATCACCCTGCTGGACATTGCGCTCAACCCCAAAGATGGGGCCCTGTATGGGGTGAACGACACCCTTTACCGCGTGGATAAAAACACCGCTACCCTGACCCGCATCGGCAATGGTTTGCAGGCGGCACCTGGTGTGCCCAGCGAGGCGGTTGCCCTTACCTTTTCGAGTGACGGCATGCTCTATGCTGGTCTAGACGGAAATAAACTGGCCACTGTAGATATCGCCACGGGCAAAGCCAGCATTGTAGGTAGCCTAAGCCCTGGCTACAGCTACAGCGGCGACCTGGCCTTTGCACCCGACGGCCGGCTGTTTGCCACTGCCTCGGGCCAGGACATCTATGACGAATTGCTCCTCATCAACCCACAAACAGGTACGGAAACGCCGATGGGCAATATCGGCTACCGCGAGGTGTTCGGGCTTCAATTCATCGGCTCGACGCTCTACGGCCTGAGCGAGGGCAGCCCCAGCAGCCTGATCGCCATCGACACCGCCACGGGCAAGGGGACGCTGGTGCGCACGCTGGACTTGCGCGGCTATGGCATTCAGCTCGAGCGCTGAGGACTCGCCAAAAATCAAGAGGTGAACTGCATGTACTTCAATGCTACCCATAAATACTTATTCGTCATGTTGGCGGTGCTGCTTCTGCTCGCCGCTTGCAGCACGGCTCCCTCCTCCAGCCCGACCGGCGTAACCCTGGAAACCCAGCTCCACCGTGCCGGGTCGCCGGAGAACCTGCCCTGGGTGGCCTACCAAGACGGCGATGGGCCTTGGCAGACCCTCAGCGGCCAAGATGGCCGGTACGTCTTCCCGGTGCGCGACCCCGCTGGGCGCTACGCGCTGGCAACAGCCTGTACCAACCCGGCTATGCAAAACACCCGCATCCAACTGATTCACGCCACTGCCGCCGAACTACCCAACCCGACGCTAAGCTGTTCATTTCCGAAAACCGCGTCTGAAACCCGCACAGTCAGTGGAACCGTCACCGACTTCGGGGGAACCAGTTTTACTTCGATCCACATCACTGGAACGGGCAGCCTGGACGGCCCCGAACCCGCCAACCCAGCATACAGCGTGTCGGCTCCGCCGGGGAGCCAACGGCTGGTGGCCCTGGGGTATCTGCGCGACAGCAATACTTGGGCCAGCCGGGCCGTGTTCAAAACGCTAGACGTGCGCGGTAATCTGAACCTTGACCTGAGCTTTGCCGACCCCGCCACCCAGACTCAGCCCCGCACCATCACAGTGGAGGGCGTAGGCAACGACGCACTGATCCAGGACGTGCGGTTTTTTCACCCAAGCAACGTGTATAACCCCGAGTTGGGAATCGGCACACAAGGATCCGCCACTTACCAGTACGGTGGCGTTTCGCAAGCTCAGCAACTGCCCGAAGACAGCCACCTGGCCTATGCTGAGGCCTACGTGCCGGGCGAGGGCCGGGGGCGCAACGCGACTGCGGTGTTCAAACGGCCCAGAGACCTCACCCTGACGCTACCGCCCCACCTCGGCGTGGTGCAGGCTGGGCGCGAAATGAATCGCCCCCGCTTCACGTGGGAGCCTTACACAGCTAACTGGTACACGGTTGAGTTAATTGGGGTAAATGGCCGCTGGCTTGCACTCATCACCCCGGGCTGGCTTAAGGCTTCGGAGTACCACACACCCGACCTCTTGTCAGTGCCCAACTGGAACCCCGCCTGGAACCTTCCCGCCGATGCCCAAATCAGGGTACGCCTTGAAGCCGTGCGGGCCAACCGCCCTGTTAACGAGGCGGTCAGGCTCTCCAGCCTAGGCTTCCCTGGACATCTTTCGGACGGGCTTATCTGGCAAACCGCCGTGCGGGAAACCATCCTAAATCCCTGAGTGGAAGAGGTAACATGATGCGCCTCGAGTTCAAACGTTTAACCGAAACCTGCCCCGCCGACCTCATCGCCCTGATGAACCACCCCAAGGTGCGCGAACACATGCCGCTTACCCGCGACAATTTCGGCGAAAAAGAATATCGGCGCTTTGTAGAGGGCAAGGAGCTGTTGTGGGCTGAGCATGGCTACGGCCCTTGGGCCTTCTATGCGGACGGTAAGTTCGTGGGCTGGGGCGGCTTACAGCCCGAGGGCGACGACGCCGACTTGGCGCTGGTGATCCACCCCGAGGCCTTCGGGCTGGGTGGCCCCATCGTCAAAGAAATCCTGCGGCGGGCCTTTGAGGAGTTCAGGTTCCCTTCGGTGATCGTGCTGTTCCCGCCCACCCGAACCCGCGTTCGCGCCCTGTTGAGACTGGGGTTTGCGCTAGACGGCGAGGTGGAAATTGGAGGCGAAACTTTTCTACGCTACAGGCTGCATAATCCAAATATCGAGGTCAATCCATGAACCTCAATCCGAACCATCACCCCGTGCCCGAGCTCCTGGCTACACCGACGTTCGTGATCCGTCGCCAGCGCCCGGAGGACAACGCAGCCGACCACGAGGCGGAGATGGACTCCAAAGCAGTGCTGCGCGAGTGGAACGACAGCCTCTGGCCGGAGGACGGCTTCACGCTCGAGCAAAACGCCAAAGATATCGCCGAGCACATTGAAGAACACGCCCACGATTTGAACTACGGTTTCAGCATTTTCACCCCGACTACAGCCCCTGCTGGGTTCGCTGTACCTCAACCCACTGGAGCCGCTGCTGGAAAACTACCCCACCGACCCGCAGATGCTGGCGACACTGCGAACTTTCGATATCCGGGTGGAGTACTGGCTCCGGCGCGGTACACCGGCAGAATTCGAGAAAGCGTTTGTACAAGAAGTAATGACACGGCTAAGGCGCGACTGGTGGTTCACAAACCCAGTCTTCGGCTCGCGCAAGGGGATGGTGGGGCGGCGCGAACTCTACGCCCAACCTGGTATGCTCGAGGTCGCCACCCTGTGGAACCAAGACCAAACCCGTCGGTTCCACTTTCACCGGCCCACCTCGGTTGAGCTTTACACCCTGTGAAGCCGTATAGTCAATCCCAGGAAGTGTTCATGGTCAAACCCGAAGATTTACTGCACCGCCTCGAGGCCGTGCGGGTCAACCGCCCGCTAGCGGAGGCCGTGGGGCTCTCCGCACTCAACTTCCCTAGCCGCCTCGCAAACAGGCTGGTCTGGCAATCGGCGCTAAGGGTCATCGGGCTGGAGCAGTAGGGCTGAAGGAGCGTAGAGCCATGAGCGCCCACGAAATGCGTCTAGAGGCCGCTCCACTAAAACGTAGGGCGGATCCTGAGAGGCGACCCTCGTTCTGGAACCCCGAGCATGCCGATGCTTTTATCATTGACAAGGAACAAAATTGCCCGAGGAGCCTTCTTTGCCAACAAGAGGTTTGCGGTTTTGGAACTTGAGAAAAGTAGTGTACAAGGAGGCGAGGGTGAACATCCACGACCTAAATAGAGCGGCCTGGGATAAGGAAGTTGAAGAGGGCGAGAACCCTTACACCAAAGTGGTCTCTTCCGAACAGATCGCAGCAGCCAAAGCGGGCCGCTGGGCCCTATACTTGAGTGACTGCAAACCTGTTCCTGCAAACTGGTTTCCACCTCTCGAGCACGCCAAGGTCTTGTGCTTGGCATCGGGTGGTGGACAACAAGCACCGATCTTTGCAGCCTTGGGAGCCGATGTGACCTTGCTAGATGCTTCACCCAATCAACTTGCTCAGGACAGGTATGTCGCCCAGCGCGATGGTCTGACCATCCAAACCCTCGAGGGCGACATGGCCGACTTATCGATTCTACAAAGCGATTACTTTGATCTGATCTTCAACCCTGTCTCTACCATCTTTGTACCCGAACTCAAACCCATCTGGCATGAATGTTATCGCGTACTCAAGGCACAAGGCACTTTGATGACGGGTTTTATGAACCCGGATGAGTTCATCTTCGATGTGGAAGCTCTTGATCACCAAAAGGCGCTGGTGGTCAAGCATCCGTTACCTTACATCGAGCATGAAACCCTGAGCCCTGAACAAATCGAGACTTATAGGCTTGAAAAGCGCATGTTTCACTTTAGCCATACCATGGAAGCACAGCTTGGTGGACTGCTCGAGGCCGGATTCATTATCACGGGTTTTTACGAGGATCGTCGCCCTAAGGAAGACGAAAATCCCATTCGGCACTATATGCCCAGTTATTACGTAGTAAAGGCTCAGAAGAACTGATGCGATCGCGAGTTCGCAATGTCTAGAAACCAAAGTCTCTATAGAGGAATAAGTGATGAATGAAGTGCTGCGATGGTCGGCCTCGAGGATGGCGGCAGCAATCCGGGGTGGAGAAATTTCTTCGGAGGAGTTGATTCAGTTGCACCTCGAGCGCATCAAAGAAATCAACCCCAAAATCAACGCGATCTTCAAGCTCAACCCAAATGCACTAGGGGAGGCCCGAGCTGCCGATGAGGCCCTGGCTCGAGGCGAAAACCTTGGCCCTTTGCACGGCGTTCCCTTCTCGGTCAAGGACTGGATAGATGTGGCAGGATTACCCTGTGCAGGCGCGGATGTACGTTACCTGGAGCGAATTCCCAGCCATGATGCGACGGTGGTGGCTCGCTTGCGAAAAGCAGGCGGGATTGTGCTGGCCAAGACCAATGTGCTCGAGGACAGCGAGGTTTATGGCAAAGTACGAAATCCGTACAACCTCGATCTGAGCCCCACCGGTAGCAGCAGTGGCGAGGCTGCACTGATTGCTGCAGGTGGTTCTCCTTTGGGCCTGGGTTCCGACTCGGGCGGGAGCATTCGCCAGCCCGCGCACGTGTGTGGAATTGTGGGCTTGAAGCCAACCACAGGGGGGATTCCAGTTACAGGGCACTTCCCGCCCATCGTTCCCCTCAACGACCCCCGTACCGTGATTGGCCCAATGAGCCGCTGGGTGGAAGACCTGGCCCTGACCTTGCCGCTCCTGTCCGGCCCGGACTGGCGAGATGCCAGCGTGGTTCCGGTGCCAGTGGGTGACCATCAGGGGGTTGACTTAAGCAAGCTGAGGGTAGCCTTCTATACCCAACACGCGGCAGTCAACCCTGGGCCAGATACCATCGAGGCTGTGCATGGAGTTGCTAGATCTTTGGTCAAGATATGTGCGGTGGTGGATGAGAGGTTGCCACCTCGAGTAGAAGAAATTTATCCCATTACCCGCGACTACTGGAACAGAGTCGAGTCCAGCGACCTCGAGGAATGGAAACCCGAAGGCCGGAGCAAGCTCGACGGCGACGCAGTAGGAAAACACCTCTTCGAATGGGATCGCTTCAGGCGCTCCATGTTGGGATTTATGCGCGATTGGGATGTGATCCTGACCCCTGCGGCCGAGCTCTCCGCCCAGCCCCATGGCACCCCTGGTTCCTTCGCTTATACCCTGGCCTACAGTCTAACGGGCTATCCATGTGGGGTTGTACGGGCTGGCACTTCCACCAACGGTATGCCGATTGCCGTGCAGGTAGTCGGTCAACCCTGGCGAGACGATGTGGTACTGGCGGTGATGGCAGAAATCGAGCAGCGGTTTGGCGGCTGGAATCCGCCTCAGGCTTGAGGAACACTATGAGCAAGCTTGTTGAACGGTTTTGGCAGTCGTACCTAGCAACCCTACCCAAGAATTAAACGCAACATCGGACTTGCTATCGAGCCGAATCCTGGGACGACAACTCCCAATTGGCGGATGAATTGGCCAGCTTGATCGTCTCGGGAAAGAAGACCGCAACCTGCTCAGTGGATCCAGTGAGCCCCTAGCGATTATCGAGATCACCGAGGTCACCATACACACCTCTCAGGGCGTGGATGCCAAGTTTGCTCGAGAGGATGGTTAAGGCGATTTATCACTGGAATATTGGCGGGAGGGACACTGGCGGTTCTTTGGCCGAGCCCTGGCTAAGATTGGCAAAACACCCAGCTTGGACATACCGCTGGAATGCGAGAAGTTCAGGGTTGTATATAAACAACCCGCATTAAGAGCAACTATCCAGAAAATGCCACCTGGCGCGTAAGCTGAAGCGCACAAAAGAGTTTGAATAGAGTGTGAGACGTTTGGTAAACCTCGTCCATTGCGATTTTTAGAAAAAACTCTGTAGCGACGAAGTTCTCTTGTTGCCGCCAATAAAAATTGCTGCCTCAACGTTACTTCTAAACCAATACCAAACTCCTGCGTCTATGATGCACCTCCTGATTTGCCTGTCTAGTTGGGGTGGTGGCTCCAGTTCCTTGGGCAAAAGCGCAACAAACTTGAGCGTCGTACACTGTGAAATATGAGCCAAGCCTCGAGCCCAAATCCGCTTTCGGTGTGGAAACTTCAGTTACTGGGAGGGATACGGCTCTGGCATGGCGGGGGTGAGGTGCGCTTGCCCCGTCTGGCAGTAGCGGTGTTGACCTACCTGGCCTTGGAGGGCACAACCCCCAAATACCGCCTGGCTGGCTGGTTGTGGCCCGACTCGAGTGAAGAAGCCGTCAAGGCCAACATGCGCAAGCTGTTGCAGCGCTTGCGCAACAGCACCAAAACCGATCTAGTAGTGGGAGATGAGCGCATCGAGCTGTCCGACCTGGTCGAAGTGGATGCGGTGCAGCTTTCGGCCTTCTCGTTTGCCGGAGACTACGCCAGGGTGGCGGCCTCGGAGGGGGCACTGCTGGAGGGCCTCGAGTTTGACGACTGCCCGGAGTTTGATGAATGGTTGCTGGCGACGCGGGAAAGTTTCGATGCCCTGCGGCGGGATGCGAGCGCGGCGGAGGCCGAACGCCTCGAGCAAGCGGGTGAGTATGCCCAGGCCCTGGGGTTTGCCCGCCGTAGCCTCGAACTCGATCCGGTTTCGGAAGAAGCCCACCGCCGTCTGATGCGCCTGCACTATCGGCTGGGCGACCGGGGAGCAGCCCTGGCAGCCTTTGAGCGCTGTAAGAAAATCCTCGAGCGCGAATTTGCCTCGGCTCCCTTGCCCGAGACCCTCGAGCTGGCCCGCCAGATCGAACACGGAACACTGGAGGGCGGTAAGCACCTGGCTACGCAACCTTCAGACATACCAACCCCATCCGCGCTGGCACAAACAGCAGGCTTGATGGGGCGGGCGCGCGAGTGGGCCATGATGGAACAGGCCTACCAGGAGGGCAAGCTGGTGTTTTTGCGCGGTGAGCCAGGGGTGGGGAAGACCCGACTGGCGATGGAATTTGCTGCAAGCAAGGGAGCAGTGTGGCTCATCGCGCCGCGTCCGGGCGATCACCGGGTGCCCTTCTCGACCTATGCCCGCACCATTCGCCAAAGCTTGCAACAATGCCCCGAACTGCTCGACCAAATGGCCCCCTGGGTCAAGCTGGAGATCAGCCGCCTGGTACCCGAAATAGCAGTGGGTGATACGCCCCCACCGCTGGTATCGGAGGCCGACAAACTCCGTCTGCTGGAAGCCCTGACCCAATTCAGCCTGCTCACCAATGACCGAAGCCGAATCATTGTGGGTGACGATGCGCAGTACATGGATGGTGCCACGGTAGAGGCCAACGTGTACCAGCTATCCAAGTTTGGCAGTGTGGGCCAGGGCAGTACGATTCCCTTTACCATCGAGATTTATCGCAAAGGCGAACTCGATCCCGAGATCGAGCAAAAAGTGGTATTTGCTTTGGTAGAAGCCAATCTGGCCGTGCTAATTGATGTGGAACCGCTCAGCCGGGAAGCGGTGGGGCAGATGTTGGAGGGCTTGGCCATTCCCGGTAGCGAAGGGCTGGCCCATCAGCTTACCCGTTTTACTGGCGGTAACCCGCTTTTTGTGCTGGAAACCGTGCGGCACTTGCAGGAAACGGGGCAGCTCGAGCGGGGCTGGCCTGGGCGACTGCCTCCACCGGGCAAGGTGGGCACGGTGATCAACCAACGCCTGAGCAAGCTTTCCAGCCAGGCGCAAAATGTGGCCAGGGCGGCCGCCATCTTACAAAGCGATTTCAACCTGAGCCTGATTGCCAGGGTACTGGAAATGCGCCCCCTGGAATTGATGGAACCCTGGCAGGAGCTAGAAACCGCCCAGGTGCTGCAGGGCAACGCCTTTTCGCACGACCTCATTTACGAGACCGTGCGGGCAGGAATTACCCCTGCGGTGGGGGCTATCTTGCATGGCCGGGCAGCGGAGGTGCTGGGGGAGACCGGGGCTAATCCGGCGCGAATCGCTCTGCACTGGATGGAGGCCGGGGAGGCGTTTAAGGCAGCCCCCCTTTGGCTCGAGGCTGCCGAGCAGGCCCACCAAGCCTACCGTGGCCTGGAAGCAGCAGGTTTTTTAGAACAAGCAGTGCTGGCCTACGAACAAGCGGGTGATCAGGCACAGGCTTTTCAAGCCCGCATCTGGGCGGTGGAAAGTTTGTGGCGGCATGACAGCGGTCCGCGCCAGGTCAAACTGATTGATGAACTCATGCAAACAGCCCGCACGCCAGAGCAAAAGGGCGAAGCTTGGTCGGCGAAAGCCTGGTGGGCTATCTCCATCAACCGCGACCAAGAGGCCGAGGAAGCAGCCCGTAGGGGTCTTTCGGAGTTGGGCAACCTCGAGGCCTACCCTGAAACAGCGGGCAAACTACTGCGGGCACTGTGCGACGCGCTCAACAACCAAGGGCGCTACGAACAAGCCTTGCAGACCCTCGAGCAGGCCAACCGGCTTTTAGAGGCCATCCACGACCAGATAGGCCTGTTCTTCAACGCCCTTAACTACTCCAACGTTCTCTTTCACCTGCATCGCCACGCCGAAGTGATAGCCCATAATCAGCGCCTCATCGCCTCGCTGCCTGCCGAGACCAGCCGGGTCTGGCAAGCCGAGGCTTTGCGCCGTATCGCCAGCAGCCAGTTTTTTCTGGCCCAGTACCAGGACGCCCTCGAGAATGCCCGCAACGCCGAAACCCTGCTCGAGGGCATAGAAGGCGTTGAACACACCCGTTACGAAATTGTGATGGAGCAAGGCTGGGCCTGCTTTTCACAGGAGCGCCATACCGAAGCGCTAGGTGCCTTCCGCCAGGCCGAGGCCCTGCTGGGGCCACACGAGTCAAGGGTCTTACTAATTGAACCCTACAGCACGATATACCGTGTTCTGGGTGCTTGGGAACAGCTCGAGCAAGCGCTCCAGGCCGCCGAGCAGGAAATCCAGAATCATACGTTTTACCGTGATCTGGTGGATTATCACCGGGTGCTTTATCTGTACGCGCGCGGTCTAGCCTCAGAGGGAGATTTTGCCGAGACCGAGCGGCGGCTGGAACTGGCCGGTTGGGATCACGGACTGGCACGAATGCGCCTCGAGCGGGCGCTGCTGGTTGAGCCCGCACAAGGCCTGCTGCTGGCCCAAAAATCGTTGGACTGGGCGAGGTTGAAAGGTATTCCTGGCCTGGAAACCGAGGCCCTAGCCCATACTGCCCTGCTATTGTACAAACTGGGCCGTCTCGATGAAGCGCTAGACCATACTGAAGCTGCACTGAATCGTTTAGCCGATTACCCACCTCCCGCAAAACGAGCGCTGGTCTGGCTGGCTGGTTATGAAGTGCGGAGCGCTACGGCCTCGGCGGGAGCTTTCGAAGCGCTGCAAAAGGGGATTCAGTGGGTTAATCACGTAGCAGAAAACCATGTTCCAGAGGAATTCCGCGAAGGGTATCGCTGGCGTAATCCTATTCATCGAGGCATCCTCGAGTTTGCGCGACTCGAAAAGCTGGTGTAAAGGCCTTGCTCTTGACTCCTTCTACTGGGACTTTCTCTCTCGGACAGAGGAATGAGGACAGATGGGTAATAAGAGACTGTTCAGGAGACCCATCCGCTGACCATAAGCCAGATCATCGCCGTGTAGATCAACACCAGCTCGGAGTGACCCAACAGGCTGAAAAGGCTGTTGCGATGGCTCGAAACCCTCGAATCTCAGAGCAGGTTTTTTAGGCTGGTGATGGTAGGCGATGAGCGCACTGAGGACGTTGGCCATGAAGTTAGTGGCCGAGCGGTGACGGGAGCGTTCAAGTTGGGAGATGTTTTTGAGCCGGTTGCTAATGGTCTCAATATGCATTCCGGCAGTATCGTTCACTTTCGAAAGTCTAAATGATACTGCCGGGATACACTCCTACTCCCTTCAGTCGGCTTGGGCAGTCGCTACGTTGCACACTTTTTTCCCTGGTGCTTTATCTACCAACTGACGTTAAGCTTATAAGAGTGCTTCTGAAGCATCTGGAAGACACCCGTTCGGTTGCCCACCGGCTCGCACAAAGCCTGCCCGAAGGGGCGCTGGTGCTGCTCACAGGGCCCATGGGCGCGGGCAAGACCACCCTGGTGCAGTTCATCGCCCAGGCCCTGGGGTTCCAGGGCGAGGTGACCAGCCCCACCTACACCCTGATTCACGAATACCCCAGCCCGCAGGGCCTGATCGTGCACATCGACGCCTACCGCATGGCCAACCAGGAGGAGCTTTTTAATCTGGGCCTCGAGGACTACCTACCCGAGGCCCGCCTGGTGCTGATTGAGTGGGGAAAGCCCGAGGTGTTTCCGGACAGCCTGGAGATCCGCCTGACCCCTACCGAGGATGGGCGGAGGCTCGAGATCATCCCCCACGGCCACGCGCCGCTCCCGAAACTGGCCTGAGCACCCCACGGGCAGCTTCGCCCTTGGGGCCCGTCGCAGCCAACCAAGTTTTGCTGTTCAGAAAGCTATTTGTTCCCCAGAATGAGGAAAAATCCGTTGTGGGGCACGGGGCTCTTTTTGGAGGGGTGACCGGTTGGTCATATAATGGGTACGACCCCTCGAGGTTAAAGGAGGCAGTTCATGCGAAAAGCCCTAGTCATCCTGATCGCTTTGTTGGGAGCGGCGCTGGCCCAGGGTCAGGTCACCATCACCTACTGGCAGTACGACTTCAGGAGCAAGGTTGAGGCGGTGAACGAGCTGATCAAAAAATTCGAGGCCGCCAACCCCGGCATCAAGGTGCAGCACCAGACCTTCCCCTTCGATGCCTACCAGCAAAAAGTGGCTTCCTCGATTCCCGCGGGCCAGGGGCCGGATGTGGTCAACCTGTTTTATGGCTGGCTGCCCACCTGGGTCAAGGCCGGGTATCTGCAACCCATGCCCACCGAGTACATCAAGGTGCTGGATAGCGAGTTCTCGAGCCTGGCCCAGGCCGCCAAGGTAGGGGGCAGGCTCTACGGCATGCCCACCGCGGTGCGCTCGCTGGCCCTGTTCTACAACCGCGATCTCTTGAACGCCGCTGGCTTCAAGAACCCGCCCAAAACCTGGGATGAGTTCCTGAGCATGGCAGCCAAGCTGACCATCAAAGACGGCAACAGGTTCACCCAACTGGGCTACGCCATGGCCCCCGACGGGCAGGATCACCACCTGGTGCGCGAGGTGCTGATCCGGCAGTTTGGCGGGCGGCCCTACTCCGACGATGGGCGCCGGGTACTTTACGGCGATGCCGCTGGCCTCAGGGCCTTCACCTTCTACACCGACTGGCTTAAAAAATACAACGTGGGCGCCCTGGGCAACCAGTTCTTCCCCGGCAACAACGCCTACCGCGATGCCTTTATCGCCGGCAAGGTGGGCATGATTATTGATGGCTCGTTCGCCATCGGCACCATCCGCAGCGGGGCCAAGTTCAACTGGGGGGTAGCCGAGCTGCCCGTAGAAAAAGTTGGCGGTCGCAAGGTAAACTACGGCTCCTTCTGGATGCACGGCCTGACCCCCCTGGCCACCGGGCCCAAGCAGGCGGCCTCACTCAAGTTTCTGGAGTTTCTGGTCTCTGAAGAAACCCAGCGCTACTGGCTCGAGAAGGTGGGCGAGCTGCCGGCCCGTAAAAGCCTGATCAAAGACCCCAAACTCACCCTGGACAAGGTCTTTGGCCCCTTCGTGCTCTCGCTGGCCTATGCCAAAGCCACGCCTTTTGTGGATGAAATCGGGCAGCGCAAGGTCATGACCGATGCCATCAACCGGGTGCTGCTGGAAAACAAAGACCCGGCGGAGTCCTGGCGCATGGCCGTGGCCGAGGAGCAAAAGCTGCTGGACGCGTTCTGGAAGTAGCGCACCCGGCTCGAGGGATTCTTCGCCAGGGGGCGAGGAATCCCTTTTCCACCCAACACAAGCGACCATGAGGGGACTTTGGAGTCCGGTATGGCATTTTCTATGAGACCCTCTGAGCCCACCCGACGCGGCGTATCGCTGGCGACCCGCGAGGCGCTGTGGGCCCTGGCCTTCCTAGCCATCCCGCTGGCCTTTTTCCTGTTTATCCGCATCTGGCCGGCCTTCCAGGCCCTGTGGCTCTCGCTCTTCGACTGGCACGCCGACCCCAGCCAACGGCCTTTTGTGGGCCTCGAGCACTACCACCAGATGCTGGGCGACCGGCTCCTGCTCAAAGCCCTGCAAAACACGCTGGCTTACACCCTGCTGGGCGTTCCGTTGCAGCTATTGTTGGGGCTTTGCATCGCCCTCTTGCTGAACGCGGTAACGCGCTTCCGGGAGGTGTTCCGGGCCATCTACTTTGCGCCCTACGTGACCCCTGCGGCCGCCATCGCCTGGGTGTTTAGCTGGATGCTCTCGCCCAATTTTGGCATTGTCAACGAAATTCTGGGGGTGTTCGGTATCCCGCCCCAGCCCTTCCTGACCAGCCCCTCCCAGGCCCTGGTCACCGTGACCATGGTGGTGGTGTGGCAGAACCTGGGTTTTCAGGTAGTGCTGTTCCTGGCAGGCCTGCAAAACATCCCCCGCGACTACTACGAGGCCGCCCGCATCGATGGGGCCAGCAGCTGGCAGCTCTTCCGCCACATCACCCTTCCGCTTTTAAACCCGGTGATGGTCTTCTCGGCGGTGATCGGCACCATCGGCTTCTTGCAGCTGTTCACCCAGGTGGTCAACCTCAACTTCACCGACCAGGGCGGGCCGCTGGGCTCCACGCTCACCCTGGCCCTCTACATCTACCAGCAAGCCTTTGCCCGGTTTGACCTGGGCTATGCCGCCGCCATCACGGTGCTGCTGTTCGTGATCATTCTGGCCATCACCCTGGTGCAACTGCGGCTGCTGTCGCGGCGGGTGGAGTACTGATGAAACGCCTGTCCACGCTCCTGATCTACCTGCTGCTCATCCTGGGCAGCCTGGTGATGTTCTTTCCGTTTGTGTGGATGTTCCTGACCTCCCTCAAGCCCTTCGCCGAGATTTTCGAGCTCAGGGTGCTGCCCCAGGCCCCCACCCTGGACAACTACCGCGAGGTGCTCTTCAAAACCCAGTTTCCCCGCTGGTTCCTCAATAGCCTGATTGTGGCGCTCATCACCACGGCCTCGGTGCTGTTCTTCGACGCGCTGGTGGGCTACACCCTGGCCAAGCTGCGCTTTCCCGGCAAGGGGTTCATTTTTGTGCTGATCCTTTCGACCCTGATGGTGCCCACCGAGATGCTGATCATCCCCTGGTACGTGATGAGCACCGAGTACGGCTGGAGCAACACCTACTGGGGTCTGCTGTTTCCGGGCCTGATCAGCGCTTTTGGGGTGTTTCTGATGCGGCAGTTTTTTCAAACCCTGCCCACCGACCTGCTGGATGCCGGGCGGATAGACGGGCTGAGCGAGTTTGGGGTGTTCTGGCGTATCGCCTTCCCGCTGGTGCGCCCGGCCCTGGCGGCTTTGGGTATCTTTACCTTTCTGGGCAACTGGAACGCCTTTTTGTGGCCCCTGATTGTGGTACAGACCGCCGATATGCGCACCATACCGGTGGGGGTGGCGCTGTTCTCGAGCGAGGCCGGCACCGCCTGGAACCTGATTATGGCGGCCAGCAGCCTGGCGGTGCTGCCGGTGCTGCTGGTCTTCCTGTTCTTCCAGCGCCAGATTATCGAGGGCGTGGTGCTGACCGGGGTCAAGGGCTAGGGGTTTTCCTGGTAATCTGATCGGCATGAACCAGCGCCTATGGCAGCAGTACCGCGGGCATCTGGTCAGCTTTGCCGCGGGGGTGCTGGTGGGCGTGATGTTTGCCGACTGGCTGCGGAGCATCGTGACCGTTCTGTTCGTGCTGGGGGTGCTGGGGGCGATGTACTTCATCTGGGTCTACTTCGATAAGCTCAAGAAGCAGTGAGCCGCCCTATGGAGCTGATGACGCCCGCCCCCATCCTGGACGCACCCCCCGAGCACCTGCCCACCGGGAACCTCGAGGTGCACGTAGAAGCCAGCCCCCAGGCCCCCTCCATTTCGCGCATCGGGGTGGCCTCGCTGGGGCTCAATGGGCTGCTGGACTGGGTAGGTGAACCGCTGCTGGAAGTGTCCGGGCGGGGCTGGCAGGTCTCGCGCCTCGCGGACTGGATTCCCTGCTGGGAGAACGAGCACCTCACGGTTACGCTGCTGGCCCCCTGGGGGGAGCGGGGGCTGGCGCTGCGCCTCGAGCCCAAACAGAAGGGCCCCCTTCAGGTGGCGGGGAACCTCGAGTACCTGGGCCTGCGGCGCTTCCGGGAGGAGCCGCTCGACTGCGTCTTCCACAGCGGGCAGGACGGCTGGACGGGGAGTTATGTGCTGGAAGCCCGCACCTACCGCACCCTGCTGGCTTTGGGCCTGCAGGCCGACCCCCCACCCCGCCGCACCGACTGGGGGCCGCAGTTCGTGCTCGAGTGGGACACCGGCCCGGTCACGCTCTACCTGGGCCTGGCCCCCGAAAGCGATGGGGCCCGCACCACCGCCCTGCACCTGCGGCGGGTGGGCTGGGAAAACCTGCTGCGCAAGACCCTGCACAAGCTGGCCTTGCTGACCACCCACTACAACGGCCCCCTCTACGAGGTCTACCGGCGGCATCTGATTTTCAGCTACTTCTACGCCCAGACCGACACCCTGGAGGGCGAGCCCGTGGTGCTCACCTCGAGGAGCCCGCACTACTACGTCTCGGGGGCCTACTGGGCCCGCGACGCGCTTTTGTGGTTTTTTCCGGCCCTGCTCAAGGCCGACCGCAAACGGGCCAAGGCGGTGCTGAAAGCGGTATTTCAGCGCCAGGCCCGCTGGCCGGGGGAGCACGCCCAGTACCTGAGCGGGCCGCCCCTGTATCCCGGCTTCGAGCTCGACCAGGCCGCGGCCTACCCCCTGGCCCTGGCCCGCTACCTCGAGGCCACCGGCCCCAACCCCGAGCTGGTGGCCGAGCTGCGCGAGCCCCTGGCCTGGGTGTTGGCACGGGTGGCTGAGGAAAAACACCCCTCCCTCACCCTCTACCGCACCTTCCTCTCCCCCACCGACGACCCGGTCAGGGAGCCTTACCTGACCTACGACAACGCGCTGTGGTGCGTGGCGCTGGAACGGCTGGCCCCCTTCTGGCCGGAACCCGAGGCGCTCAGGCTCGAGGCCCGCACCCTGCGCGAGACCCTCTACCGCCAGGCCGAGCGCAACGGGCGTTTCGTTTTCAGCTTTGAGCCGGGGGGCCCCCACACCTTCGCCGACGAACCCGCGGGCAGCCTGCTGCTGCTGCCGCACCTGGGCTTCTGCAGCCGGCAGGATCCTATCTGGCAGGCCACCGCGCTCTGGATTCTGGGAAACGACAACCCCCACCACTACAAAGGGCGCTTCCCCGGCGAGGGCTCGGCCCATTTTCCCTTTCCCTCGGGCTTTGGCCTGGCCAACCGGATTCTCTCGGGGCTGATGCGGCCGGCAGGGGACGCGCTCATGATCCTCGAGCAGGCCCCCCTCGACCAGGGCTACGCCTGCGAGTCCTTCGACCCCGAGACCGGCCAGGCCCGCACCGGGGTGGGGTTTGCTGCGCTGGCCGGCTTTATTGCCTACGCGCTGGCCGCGGGCAAAGACCCCAAAGGGCCTACCGTATAGCCAGCCAGGTCAGAAGCAACAGAACACCCAGGCCTGTCATACTGCTTACACTTGAATCCTTCACCTTTGACTACGCATGGCGGTGAAGGATTCAAGCTGACTGAAGCGAGTAGAAATGCATTTCGGCGGCGTCGTTAGACTCTCAAAAGTGAACGACACTGCCGGAATGCATATCAGCGCTACGCCGCGGGTTTTGCAGAAGCATAGCGAGCACACAAGGCCAGTAAGACTTCACGGCATGACAAGAGATGTAGGCTAGAGGTTCAGTCCGATGTCGAAGGTAGCGGCATAGCCCTGCCCGCTCTGGGTCAGGTTGAGCAGGAGCTGGCTCCCCCCGTTGCGGTAGATGCCGTCGTTGGCGTTGCGGGTACGGGTGCCCGTTTTCACATAGGGCGGGTTGGCAAAAATGCGGTCGCTCAGGGCATCGTCGAAGAAAAGCTGCGAGGTGAAGTCGCGGTTCTGGTAGCGAATTTTGAAGTGGATGTGCACGGTGCGGCCCGGATACCAGCCGGGGTAGATGGTGGTGAACTGGGCCACCCCCTGGGCATCGGTAATCTGGTAGCCGCGCAGCCACTTCTGCCCGCGGGTGTCGGCGAAGCGATCCTGCACCCCGGAGTAGAGGCCCTGGGCGTCGCACTGCCAGATGTCCACCATGGCCCCCGGCAGCGGGGTGCATCCGCTGGTCGAGACCCTCGAGACCACAAAGCGCAGGCTCAGGGGCACCCCTGGCTTCACCACCCCGGTGGTGGGGTCGGAGCGGATATCGGAGCGGTTGAGCTGGACATCCACAAAGTAGGGCCCCTCGGTCAGGGCCGGGCGCACAATGCAAGAAGGCAGGGCGTTGTTCTGGGCTGCGGCCCTCTGTCCACTCATTAGCCCACCCACCCCGGCCAGCCCGCCCAGGCCCAGCGCCATCAGCACCTTACGGCGGTTCAGAATCGTGCCGATCGGTTTATCGTCGTTATCCATTTTGGCCCTCCTTTTTTTCAACATTTTCTAGATAAACGGTGGCAAATGGGTTAGGAGGGCAGGACTCACCTTTACACAGCGAATCCCGCCTTCCACTACCCGCTCAGGTTCTTCTTGAGGGTCTCGAACTCGGCCTGGCTAATCTCGCCCCTGGCGTAGCGCTCGCGGGCGATCTCCAGGGCCCGGTCGGGGGCCGCTTTGCTGCCATTGGCGGGGCTGCGCAGCAGCCGCACAATCAGCACCGTCACCAGCGCTATCAGTCCGAGCAACAGCAGGACCCACAGCACATCGTCCATCCAGCCAAAGCCGTAGTAGCCAAAACCATCCCAACGTCCACGGTGATCCATCATCCACATACTGCGCCTCCTACAGCAAAAACGCGGTTCCGGGTAAGCCTTTACTTCTGTAGTAGGGGCGTGTGGCCGAAACTTCAACCACACGCCCGACTTCTATTACCGGACAGGGCCTAGCGCCACCGCCCCCGGGGGCCGTCCCAGCCACCCCGGCCACCCAGGCCCATGCGCAGTTGCACCGGCTGGGCCACAAAGGCCTTGGCTACAGCCTGGCTGCTGGCTTTGAGGGTATTGGCCTGCTCGGCAGTAAGCCGCCCGGCCTGCTGGGCCTGGTCAATGGCCTGGTTGCGGGCGGTGACCAGGGCCGCCTCGAGGGCCGCTGGGGTCTTGCCGAGGTCGGTGGCCACCTGGGCCAGGGTCTTGGTGCCACCGCTCAGCACCGCCAGCTCGGCGGGGGTGACCCCCAGGAACTGGGCCGCGCTCCAGTACAGGTTGCCAATCAAGCCCCTTGGGGCCATCATGCGCTGCATGGCCCTGGGCTGCATCGGGGCGGGCTGGGGCGCCGGGGTTTGCTGTGCAAAGGCACCCGCTACCGCCAGGCTCGAGACCACCAACAGGGTTTTTAGCGTCTTGTTCATACTCTCCTCCTTCCGGAAAGCCCTCTGGCTTTCCCGAGAAGAAGTTTGCGGCAGGGCAGTTACGAGGCAGTTACGAATCGCTGAGAAGGTCTCTCATGTGCAAGAAGCCCGTACCTAGCGGTTTTTTGATGGTAACCCCGCTCATAACCCATCCATAACCCCTACAATGCAAGCTATAGGCATGCGGCTCTTGCTGGTGGAAGACGAGCCCAACATCGCCCGCCCGGTTCTGCGGGCTCTGGAGGCCCAGGGCCACCAGGTGCGCCATGCGCCCGACCTGACCACGGCCCGCGCGCTGCTGGCCGAGGCCGAACCCGACCTGATGATTCTGGACGTGCGCCTGCCCGAGTCGGAGGATGGGGGGTTTATTCTGGCCCGCGAGGCCCGCACTGCCGGCTACAAGGGCCCCATTCTCTTCATGACCGCCCGCGACGCCCTGGCCGACCGGGTGATGGGCCTGGACGAAGGCGGCGACGACTATGTGGTCAAGCCCTTCGACCTGCCCGAGCTTCTGGCGCGGGTGCGGGCCTTGCTGCGCCGGGTGAGCGAGGTTAAGCAGAGCCGGGTGCAGCGAGGCCCCCTCGAGCTCGACCTCGCCCAGCGCAGCGTGCGCTGGGAGGGGCGGGCGGTGGAGCTCTCCCCCCGCGAGTACGCCCTGCTGGAACGGCTGGCCCTGTTTCCGGGCCGGGTCTACAGCCCCGAGGAGCTGCTCGATCTGATCTGGGGGGAGGAAGCCTCCGATACCGGGGTGGTCAAGGTGTGTGTGCACCACCTGCGCAACAAGCTGGATAGCCGCGTGGTGCGCACGGTGCCGGGGGGCTACCGGCTGGGGGTAGAGCCATGAGCCTGCGGCTGCGCCTGGCCCTGTTTATCGCCCTGGCCATTGCCCTGGCCCTGCTGGTGCAGGGGTTTTTAGGGTACGCCAGCTTCGAGCGCTTGCAGATGGGCAACCTCGAGCGCGACCTGAACGCCTACCTCGCCCGCATCGCCGACCAGCTCGAGGGCCGCCGGGGGCCGCCACGGCTCTTCAGGCGTGATCGGGACGGCGATTCCGGCACCGAGTGGATGGAGCGCCTGCGCGACAACGCGCCCCTGCTTCCCCTCCCCAACCCCGCGCCGGTGGGCACCATCGCCCACGCCCGGCTGGTGCAGGGGCAGGTGGTGCTGCGGGAGTGGGGGAGTTTCCCCGACGAAATACCGCTGGACAACCACCCCGCGGCCCGGCTCGAGCAGAACTGGCTCTACCGTAGCGTGCGCCTGGGCCCCGGGCTCTACCTGCAGGGGGCGCTCGAGGCCAGCCAGGTGCGGGCCAGCCTGGCCGGCTACCAGCAGACCGTGCTGTTCACCGCCCTGGTGGTGGCGCTCCTGGGGGCCGGGGTGGCCTGGCTGGTAAGCGGGCCGGCCCTGCGGCCCCTGCGCCACCTCCAGCAGGCCGCCCGCCGGGTGGCCGACTCAGGCGACCTGAGCCTGCGGGTGCCCGCCGAGGGCAGCGGGGAGCTCCTGCACCTGAGCCAGACCTTCAACCAGATGCTCGAGCGGCTCTCGGCCTTCCGCCAGCGCGAGACCGAGTTCACCCGCAACGCCGCCCACGAACTGCGCACCCCCCTGACCTCTTTGCGCTTGCAGCTCGACGCGCTGCAGCAGGGGCTGGCCTCGCCCGAGGAAACCCTATCGGTGGTGCGCGAGGAGGTGGAGCGCATGACCCACCTGAGCGAGTCGCTCCTGACCCTGGCGCGGGAGGGCCGGGGGCAGCGGGTGGGGCTGGACGTGGCCCAGCTGGCCCAGGAGGTCGCACAAAAAGCGAGCGTGCCCTACCAGGGACCCCTTCACCTGGAAACCTCCGGCGACCCCTTTCTGCTGCGCCAGGCCCTGGAAAACCTGCTCTCCAACGCCCAGAAGTACGCCCCAGGGGCCCCGGTGCGGCTCGAGCTGGCCCACTCCGACGACCGGCAGTTCGCCATTCTGCGGGTGCAGGACGAAGGGCCGGGCATGCCGCCCGAGGTGCTCCAGCGGGCCACCGAGCCCTTCTACCGCGCCCCCGGCACCCGGGTGCCGGGCAACGGGCTGGGCCTGAGCGTGGCAGCCCAGGTAGCCCAGGTACACGGGGGCCGGCTGGAGCTTAAGAACCTCGAGCCCCGCGGGTTCGCAGCCGAGCTGTGGATCCGGGTTCAACCGGCCTGATGGAGTGGCAGGCGCACCTCGAAGAGCGCTCCACCCTCGGGGCGGTTGTGGGCCGCTACCGTCCCCTTGTGCAGCTCCACCAGGGCCTTGACGATGGAGAGCCCCAGCCCGCTGCCGCCGGTGGCCCTCGAGCGCGAGGCCTCGGCCCGGTAGAAGCGGTCGAAGACCTTGTTCAGGGCTTCCGCGGGGATGCCCGGGCCGCTGTCCAGCACCCGCAGGTGGGCGTGGGTGGTGTCTTTGGCTACTTCCAGGGCAATCCTACCCCCGGCCGGGGTATGCTCCAGGGCGTTGGTGAGCAGGTTCCCGATCACCTGGGCCAGCCGATCGGGATCGGCCCGCACCGGGACGGGCCCCTCGGGCAGTCTCAGCTCGAGCGCAACCTGCTTGGCCTCCAGAGCAGCCCCAAAGGCAGCGGCCATCCGGCGGGCCAGCTCGGCCAGGTTCAGCGGCTGCAAAGCCAGGTTGAGCCGCCCGGCATCGGCCAGCGAAAGGGTGCGCAGGTCTTCAACCAGGCGCGAGAGCAGCCGGGCCTGCTGGTGCAGGCGGTCTATCTCGCCCATCTCCAGGGGCACAACCCCATCCTGAATGGCCTCGAGGCGGCCCTGCATCACCGTCAGGGGGGTGCGCAGTTCGTGGGCGATATCGGCAATCATGGCCCGGCGCTCGGCCTCGAGCTTTTCCAGGGCCTCGGCCATGCGGTTGAAATTACGCGCCAGACGCGCTATCTCGTCCTCACCCCTGGGCGCGGGAATGCGCACCGACAGCTTCCCCTGGGCCAGGCTGCTGGCTGCAGCCGAGATGGCCTCGATGGGCCGGGCCATTCGGCGGGCAAACACCAGGGCCACCAGCACCCCCAGCCCGGTGGCAATCAGGCCCGCAATCAGCAGGTTTTGCTGTAAGCGGGCCTCCAGGCTGGGCCGGCGCAGGCGGGGCGGGGCCTGCAGCCGAACCGGAGGTGCAGCGGGGTTGTCCAGGGGGGTGATCCAGAACACCGGGTTGGGGTTGTCGGGGTCATCGGAGGGGCGCATCTGTACCCGAATTTCGCGGCCTTCCGCCAGCATCTGCCGCAGCTCGGGGGTCAGGCTCAGGCTGGGCGGGCGGCCCTCGTTGCGCCGCAAAAAGTCGCGTACCTCGGCGGGCAGTTCCCGAAAGGTACGCTCGCGCTGGAAGGTGTTGAGGGCCACCGTCAGCAGGCTGGTGGTGACGGCCACCAGGGCCATTAGAAGGCTCAGGCGGACTTCAATGCGGTTAAAAAGGCGCATACAAGCTACCTACGTCAGGTTTCGACCCACAGCCGGTACCCCACCCCCCGCACGGTCTCTAGAAGCCCCGCGCCCCCGGCGGCCTCGAGCTTCCTGCGCAGGTTCTTGAGGTGCACGTCCACCACCCGCTCCAGCGCCTCCGAGTCGGGCAGGGCGGCCTCGAGCAGCTCGGCCCGGCTGAAGGCTTTGCCAGGGGTGCGGGCCAGGGTTTCCAGCAGGCGAAACTCGGTGGGGGTGAGCTCGAGGCGCACCCCGCCCAGCCGGGCCACCACCTTCTCACTATCAATCTCCAAGGGCCCCACCCGCAGGATGCCTTTGGGGGCCTCGGCCAGCACCGCCCGCCGCAGCACCGCCTTGACCCGGGCCACCACCTCGCGGGGGCTGAAGGGCTTGGTTATGTAGTCGTCGGCCCCCAGCTCCAGGCCCAGCAGCTTATCCAGGTCTTCGGTGCGGGCCGTCACCAGGATTACCGGGGTGTGGCCGTTGCTGCGGATACGGCGCAGCACCTCGAGGCCGTCCATCTCCGGCAGCATGATGTCCAGCAGCACCAGGTCGGGCCGGGCCGCTCGAACCAGGTTTAAAGCCTGCCGGCCATCGGAGGCCCGCTCGGTGCGGAACCCCTCCCGGCGCAGATAGCCCTCCAAAATTTCCGCGATCTCCGGCTCGTCTTCCACCACCAGTACCAGTGCCATCGGCTCCAGTGTATCGGCAGACCCGGCCATGCCCCCAGTCTGCCCGCAGGCCATGAAGGGCCGGGGTGGGATTTATGTAGATTTGGGGAAGCCCGCCCTTTGCAAAACTGACCCATCGGTCAATAATGGGCTTTCGTGACACTGCCCCCTGGCGAGCCCCGCCGTTCGCAAAACCTGGCCATCTGGGAAGGCGTGCTCGCGATTCTGTTCATCAACTGGAGCACCGGCATGGTCATGACCGGTTATGCGCTGTGGCTGGGAGCACCCCCGGTGGCTCTGGCCATCCTGGGTGCGCTGCCCATGGTGGGTCAGATGGCCGCGCCGCTGGCCCTGTTTTTTCGGGGTAGCCGGAAGGATCTGAGCGCGACCCTATCGGTCTTTGGGCGGGGCCTCTTCGTCCTGATGCTGTTTGTGCCCCTGATGCCCGAAGCCTGGCGCATTCCGGGTATGTTGCTGATTGCCGCGCTTTCACAGTTGATCGTGGCGCCGGTCAACGTGCTGTGGACGAGCTGGATGGCCGACCTGGTGCCGGAGCAACAACGGGGCCGGTACTTCGGGCTGCGCAACGGGCTGCTGGGCCTGGTGGGCACCCTGGGCAACCTGGCTGCCGGCGGCCTGATTGACGCCCTGGGCAAACCCTGGGGTTTCTTGCTGGTGCTGGGCCTGGCGGTAGGGGCGGGGGTTGGGGCCACCTTCATCCTGCGAAGGCAGTTTGAACCCCCGGTAGCAAGCACACCCCCTCGCTTTGCAGAGTTCGTGCAACCCCTCTCTGACCGGCGCTTCCGGGGCTTTTTGGGGTTTGTGGTGCTGTTTTTGGGTGCGGTGAGCGTGGGAGGGTCCTTCGTGTTTCCGCTCTTCCTCGAGTACGCCCGCATGAGCTTTACCCAGGTGGGCCTCTGGACGGTGATTGCCGCAAGCTGTGGGCTGGTGCTGAGCCCCTTGTGGGGCCGGCTGGCCGACCGCATTGGGCATTGGCAGGTTTTGTTGTTCAGCAGCAGCGTGGCCGCCCTGGTACTGCCCCCCCTGTGGCTGGCCGGTGGGCCGGGCCGCCTCGAGACCATCTGGATGGCCGCAGTCTTCGACGCCGTGGCCTGGGGCGGAATTGGCACCGCCCTGACCAACGTGGCCCTGCAAAGTGCCTCGCCAGAAAAGCGCAACCTCTACCTGGCCTGGTACTGGATGGCCTTTGCGGTAGGGGGCATCCTGGGCTCTTTGCTGGGCGGGGCGCTGGGCAACCTGCACAAAAATCTCCAGCTCTTTCCCAGCGCCTACCACCTGCCCATCCTGGTCTCGATGGGGTTGCGGGTGGTGGCAGTCTACTACCTGTGGTGGCGCATCCGGCGCGATAAGAAAAGGGCCTTGTTGGAGTCAAAAGCAGAGCGTTCCCTGCCCACCGAAGCCAAGGCATCGGAAGCCTGACGGGAGCATCGAAAAGACAGGGTCTTTGAAGCCTAAAAAAACCGGGCCGAGGCAAACCCCGGCCCGTCGAAGCAAAAGGGCTTACTCGAGGCCCGAGAGCCTGCGGTTTTTGGCGATGTAATCGCGCCACTGCTCGGGCACGTCTTCCTCGGGGTAGATGGCCGAGACCGGGCAGGCCGGCACACAAGCGCCGCAGTCAATGCACTCGTCGGGGTGGATGTAGAACTGGTCTCCACCGTCATAGATGCACTCCACCGGGCAGACTTCGACACAGGACTTGTCCTTGGTGCCGATGCAGGGTTCAACAATCACGTGGGGCATGGTTTTCCTCCGTTGGTTGGGCTTGGGTAGATGGGCAAAGCGCCAAACTGGCTCTTATTCTAAAGAATTTTGCCAGAAGTCAAGGGGCTATGTAACAGATTTGCATCAAGCGCCAGCATCTGTGCGTATTCAAACCCATCAGGTGCTATTCTAAAAACGTTTGGGCGCTAAAAGGCCCATCTGCAAGACCCCCACAACTGCTATGGACAACGGCTTGAGCCTAGACCCCGTCGAGTTTTTGAAAGGCGCCCTGGAGATTCCCTCGGTCTCGGGGCAGGAACGCGCGGTGGCCCAGTACCTGGCCGAGGGCATGCGAAGGCTGGGCTTTGCCAAGGCCTGGGTGGACGAGGCCGACAACGCCCGCGGTCAGATCGGCACGGGGCCGGTGCAGGTGGTGCTCCTGGGCCACATCGACACCGTGCCCGGTGAGGTGCCGGTGCGGCTCGAGGGCCAGAAGCTGTTTGGCCGCGGCTCGGTGGATGCCAAAGGGCCCTTTGTAACCTTCATTCTGGCCGCCGCCGGCCTGCCACCGGAGGTCCTGCAAAAGCTCACCCTGCACCTGGTGGGGGCCACCGAGGAAGAGGTGCCCAGTTCTAAAGGGGCCCGCTACGTGGTGGACAAGCTCAAGCCCGATTACGTGGTGATTGGGGAGCCCTCGAGCTGGCAGGGCATCACCCTGGGCTACAAGGGCCGTCTGCTGGTGCGGGTGCGCCGCGAGAAGGACAACTTCCACTCGGCCCACCACGAGCCCAACGCCGCCGAGGAGCTCATCAGCTACTTTGTGAGCATCAAGGCCTGGGCCGAGGCCATGAACAGCGGCCAGGGGCCCTTCAATCAGGTGCAGTACAACCTGCGCGACTTCCGCATCGAGCACCCCGACACCCGCCAGCTCGCCGAGATGAAGTTCGACCTGCGCCTCCCGCCTCGCCTCTCGGTCGAGGAGGCCATCCGCCACCTTTCGGCCTATGCCCCGCCGGTTCTGGATCTCGACTTCTCCGGGCGCGAGGTGCCCTACGTGGGCCCCAAGGACACTCCCCTCACCCGCGCCCTGCGCATCGGCATCCGCCAGGCCGGGGGCGAGCCGGTGTTCAAGTACAAAACCGGCACCTCCGACATGAACATCGTGGCCCCGCACTGGAAAGTGCCCATGGTGGCCTACGGGCCAGGCGACTCCACCCTCGACCACACCCCCAACGAGCACGTGGAAATACCCGAGTTCCTAAAGGCCATCGAGGCGTTGCGCATCGCACTTACCCGGCTGGCTAAGTAGCGTGAGAGTTTCGACGCGCTCAGCCGCCCTCTGCTTTGGCTGGAAGACCCCATCCCACCTGCCTCAGCGCCTCGTACAGCCCCACTCCCACCGCCACCGCCAGGTTGAGCGAGCGCCCGCCCTTGCCGGGCATGGGAATGGTCACGCCGGGAAAGCGCTCCAATACCTCGCTGGGGAGTCCACGGCTTTCCGGCCCAAACAAAAGGTAATCGCCGGGTTGGTAGCGCACCTCGGTATACAGCCGCGACACCTTGCTGCTAAAGGCCCAGATCCGGCCATCCGGGGGCAAGGTCTCCAGAAAAGCCCCCCAGGAGTCGTGCAGAACGTAATCTACCTCGGGCCAGTAGTCCAGCCCGGCCCGCCGCAGTTTGGCGCTATTCCACTGGAAGCCCAGCGGACGAATCAGGTGCAGCTCGGCCCCGGTGGCCGCGCAGGTACGGGCGATGTTGCCAGCGTTCTGGGGAATTTCGGGCTGATAGAGCACCACCTTGAACATGGCCCGAATTTATCGCATCAATTCGGTTTGCGGCGGCCCCTTGAAAGCCGTTAGATTAAGATTGGCAACCCCAATTAACGGGATTCGCGACCAGAAGTAACGTGTGGGTGCACATTTCTGCACATCTTTTCAAATTTTCACTGCTACCTTCAGAAAAGAAGGATGGCGGCGTACCTCGAGATCGGACTCATGTTGCTGGCTGCGGTAGCCGGTCTGACCATCTGGTGGCTGGCCAGGAGTGAGCCGGTCTGGCGCTGGGCCAGCCTGGGGATGCTGTTTTGGGGGCTTCAGATCGGGATAAGACTCCTCGAGCGCCAGGCGGAACCCCAAGCGCCCCTTACCCCTTGGCATGCCCTGCTGGTCATCGCGGCGCTGGCTTGGGCTGCCACCCTGTGCCAATTACCCCCGCGTGAGGCACCCCGCCTAACCCTGGTCCTGCTTCCCTTTGTCACGCTCGCCCCATTCATCTCGTTGCTGGTTTTTCCAGCCCAGCTTTCCCAGATGGTATGGCTGGCTGACCTGCTGCCCTTGTTGCTGGCGCTACCCCTGCTGGAAGCGGCCCTGCGGGGGCAGGCCAGCGAAAGCCGCCTGGTCTGGGGCTTGGGGCTATTGCTCAAGGCGGGCGGGAGCTGGGCCCTGGGGCTGGGCTGGCCCCCCCATGGGTTTGCGTATCTGGCCTGGGCTCTAGGCTTTTCCCTGATTGGTTGGGGGGGCTACCTCGAGGCCACCGAGTCCCGCCTGAGCAAAGGCACATTGGCCTCGGTACTTGTAGGACTACTGGGCAGTCTGGTGGTGCTGGGACTCGAGCCTCACGTCCAGCAACCCTTCCACAGCTTTTTCCTGGTGGGTTGGGGGTACGCCGTGATGCTCGCCCTAGCCGGCATCGGATGGGTGGTGTATTTGCGAATTAGCAGCGCCGAGCGCCAACTGGGGCTCTGGATCAACCTGCTCGAGACCCTCTCCACCAAGGCCCAGTCTACCCAAAACCTTACACCCCAAGGGGTGCTGCAAAACGTGATGGACGGGCTCAAGCCCCTTTTTGGCAACCTGGTGGGGCTGGAAGTGCGTTCCGATGTGACCATCCGGGCAGGACAGAGCGGCCCCTACGTGCACACCTTCGAGCTGGCCCTCGACACCCCTACCGAGGGACGGCTCTACTTTTCTGGCCCACCCAAAGACGAGCGTGGGCTGGAGGCCCTGGCCCCCCTGCTCACCGAACGGCTGCGGCTCTCCCTGGCCCTCAACGAATGGCGCAACAAAGCCTACACCGACCCCCTGACTGGGCTCTTGAACCGCCGCGGTTACGAGCGTCAGGTGCAAAGGCTGCTTCGGCGAGCAGGAGAAGAGGGTAAGCCCCTAAGCCTGGCTCTGCTGGACATAGACCACTTTAAGCAGATCAACGACACCTATGGCCATCCGGTCGGCGACGAAGTGCTCAAGCGCCTGGGCAGGTTGCTACAAAAAGCCAGCCGGAGCAACGACCTGGCGGTGCGGCTGGGCGGGGAGGAGTTCGGTCTGGTGCTGTTCGGGGCCGACCTCGAGGGCGCCTACCGGGTGCTGGAGCGCATCCGGGGCGAAGTACGGGCACTGCACATCAGCCCCATCGCCTGGCGGCTGAGCATCTCGGCTGGCCTGGCCGGCGGGGAGATTCCCCCTTCGATGGCCACCGTGCAGCGCTGGCTCGAGCAAGCCGACCAGGCCCTCTACGAGGCCAAGCAAGCCGGACGGGATCGGATCTACCCTGTTCCACCGTCCAGCCAGTTCCTGGAGGATTTGCTCGAGCTTTAGGCTTTTTATACCGGTTCCGCTCGAACCCTTCACCCTTGGGTGTAATCAAAAGTGAACGATACCGCCGGAATGCGTATTACAGAAAGTTACTTCCGCAACAGCCGCACCACCTCGACCAGTTGCGCCGGCGTGGGGGGCTCGAGGTCGGCCTGGCACTGGGCCAGGTAGGCCTCCAGGATCTCCTCCCCCACCGATTCCAGCGCGCTCTTCACCCCGCTCAACAGGGTGAGAATTTCCCGGCACTCCCGGTCTTCCTCCACCATCTTTTGCAGACCGCGCACCTGACCTTCCAGACGGCGCAACCGGTGGATAATACGGGTTTTTTCGTCCGGGCCAAAGCTGGCGTTGGGGGTGGGTTCAGAAGCGGTGGACATGGCAAATCTTAGCGGGTGACAGGGTATCCGCGGGACATCCAGGCCTGAATGCCGCCGGTTACCAGGTTTAGGTTCCGGTAGCCTTTTCCCATCAAGTACTGCACCGCCACCGCGCTGCGGTTCTGGGTGTTGCAGTGGATATAGACCGGCCGATCCTTGGGCACGCGGTTCCACCAGCGTTCAATCTCCTGCAGTGGCCAGTTGACCGCGCCCTTCACGTGACCCTGGGCAAACTCCTGGGGCGTACGCACATCAATCACAAACACCTTGGGGTTGGACAAAGCCGCCTTGAGATCGTCCACGGTGACAATCTTAGGCTGGGCCAATCCCCAGGAAAACAAGGCCAGCAGCAGGAGGGCTGCTAGCCTCATGCCACCACCCCGGCGCTGGCCTTGATGGCCGCCTCCACAAAGGCCCGGTCGGGCTGCCCACCCAGAATGCGCTGCTGGGTTGCGCCGCTGATGATGGTATCGGGCACCCCCGAGATGTTGTAGCGCCTCGAGAGCTGGGGGAACTCGCTGGCTTCTACCCCTTCGGCGATGATGTTGGGGTTGTGGTAGGCCAGCTTGTAGGTCGCCAGCACGGCCTGCGGGCAGTAGGGGCAAGTGGGGGTTACAAAGGCCTGCATACGTACCGGCGAGGCAACTTTTTGCAGATCGGCCTGCGACTTTTCACCCAGCTTGCTCTCACCGGTGCCCAGCATCAGCAAGGTTTCGATCAGGGTGCTGAACTCGTAACCAGCCGGCAGCCCCAAAAAGCGGATGTTGTTGCGACTCGAGCCTTTTTCCCGCAGCAGAATGGTAGGTGCATAGCTCAGGCCCAGAGCCTGGGCCTCGGGGTCGGAGTGGATGGAGCGCTGCTCCAGGCTCAGGTTGGGGTTCAGGGCCACCACTTCCCTGAGCAGGCCCAGGGTTTCGTCCTGCAGCCCTACCTCCTGGCCGGGCAGCTCGAGGCCCGAGGTGGTAAAGACCACCACTTCCACGGGGTTCTGGATGGGGGCCAGCATTTCGCGCACCTGGGCTTGAATTTTCTCGTCTAAAAACATGGTTTCTCCTTTGGCGAGGGGCCACATATACCCCTACCGGTATGTTCAGTATACCCCCAGGGGATATATTTCGCAAGGGTGGTTGACCCCTAGACTAAAAGCATGTGGGGTTGGTTCAAAAATTTGCTGGGTCTGGGGGCCAGGGTACCCCGGATTAGCGCTCTGGAAGCCCAGGAAAAGCTCAGGGCCGGGGCCCTTCTGATTGACGTGCGCACCCCCCTCGAGCGCAAACTAAGCAAAATACCGGGCTCCCAGGGCCTGCCGCTGGCCGAGCTGGCCAGGCGCTGGCAAAGCCTGCCCAAAGACCGGCCCATCATCTGCTTTTGCGAGAGCGGCAGCCGCAGCCAGCAGGCCGCCGAGTTTCTGGCCGAGAAGGGCCTCGAGGTCTACAACCTGGCCGGGGGAATTTCGGCCTGGCAGGCCGCGGGGTTGCCGGTGAAGAAGGGGGATTTGCAGCGCTAGTTTGCAGCGCTCAGACCCCCAGCTTTTCGGCCAGGGCGCGCACCGCCAGGGCAGTGGTGGGCGGCCCATGCCCCACGTAGATCTTCTGGGCCTCGAGGCGGGCGATCTTCCCCACCGTGCGCCGGGCCTGTTGGGTGTCGTGGTTGACCATGGCCGGGGGAACCCAGGGGCCTTTTGCACCCACCCGCAGCGCGTCGGCGGCCAGCAAAACCCCCTCGCGCAGCAGGCCAATCTGACCGGGGGTATGGCCGGGCAGGTGCACCACCTGCCAGCCCATCACTTCCGCGCCTTCTTCAACGGGCCTCAGGGCCTCTCTGGGTACCGGCCGGGGGCTGTTGGCAATCCAGTCACCCAGCCAGGGAATGGGCGGAAAAGGTGGGCGGCGCGCTTCCCCGCTAATGAAGGGGATGTCCAGCGGGTGGGCGTAGATGGGCAGCCCGTAGCGCTCCCAGAGCATCCGGGCCCCGCCCACGTGGTCGAGGTGGTGGTGGGTCAGCAGCAGGGCCACCGGCCTGCGCCCCCCCAGGTGCCGCAGCAGCCTTTGGTTCTCCTGCGGCATGCCGGAGTCCACCAGCAATAAACCCTCCGGGGTGTCCAGCAAGTACAGGTTGGCGGTCAGCGAAAAAACTTGCATCAAGGCTTCGTTGCTTCGCTAATCGTCTGAAGCGAAACCCCCATCCCGGCCAGGGCCGCCCGGATGGCCGCAGCGTCAATGCCGGCCTCGCGGTGCATGCGCGGAATGGAGCCGTGGTCGTAGAAGACATCCGGCAGGCCCAGCACACGGATATCGGGTTTCAGGCCCAGTTCATTGAGGGCTTCCAGCACCGCGCTGCCAAAGCCCCCCATCTTCTGGTGGTCTTCGGTGGTCACCAGCTTGTAGCCCTCGAGGGCCAGCGCCTCCAGCATCCCCTTGTCCAGCGGCTTGAGGAAGCGGGCGTTGATGACGCCAATCTCGGGGTGATCCTGGGCGGCCTCGAGGGCATACTTCAGGGTCTTGCCAAAGGCCAGGATATAGGCCCTGGAGCCTTCCTTCAGCACCTCCCAGCGGCCCCACTCGATCTCGGGCCAGACCCCCTCGGGGGCTTTCTCCACGTTGTCGCGGGCGTAGCGGATGGCGATGGGCCCACCCAGCTCCAGGGCCTTCTTGAGCATGGCCCGAAGCTCCAAAGCATCCTTGGGGGCGGCAATCTGCACGTTGGGCACAGTGCGCAGGTAGGCGATGTCGAAAACCCCGTTGTGGGTAGCCCCGTCGCCCCCCACAATCCCGGCCCGATCCACCGCAAACACCACCGGCAGGTTTTCGATGGCGATGTCGTGGATGATCTGGTCGTAGGCCCGCTGCATAAAGGTCGAGTAAATAGCCAGCACCGGCTTGAGGCCCCGCAGGGCCATACCCGCCGCCACCGTGGCCGCCACATCCTCGCAGATGCCGGTGTCCAGGTAGCGCTCGGGGTGGGTCTGGGAGTACTTAACCAGCCCCGAACCCTCGCGCATGGCCGGGGTGATGACGAAAAGCCGGGGCTCCTTATGGGCCAGCTCGGTCACCGCGTCGCCAAAGGCCGCCGACCAGGAGTAGCCCTTGCTCACCTTCTCGGGTTTCTGGGGGTTGAAGCCGGGTGGCCCGTGCCAGTAGATGGGGTCTTCCTCGGCCACCCCGTAGCCCTTGCCCTTTCGGGTCACGATGTGCAGCAGGGTGGGGCCGTCGAGTTCTTTAATCTGCTCCAGAATGTGAATCAGGCCCGGCAGGTCGTGCCCGTCCACCGGCCCTACGTAGCGGATGCCCCAGGCGTAGAAGGGGTTCTCCTGGTGCAGCATCAACTTGGCGGCCTCCTTGGCCCGGTCTACCAGGTTGAAGAGCCGGGGCGAGATACCCTCCAGCACATGCTTGCCCCACTTCTGGGTGTCCTGCACCCATTTTTTGGTCTGGTACTCCCTGAAATAGCGGTTCAGAGCCCCCACGTTCTCGGAGATGGACATCTCGTTGTCGTTCAAAATCATCAGCAGCTTGGGCTTGCGCTCGCCGATCACGTTGAGCGCGGCCAGGGCCATCCCGCCGGTCAAGGCCCCGTCGCCGATGATGCCCACCACGTGGTAGTTTTCGCCCAGGGTATCGCGGGCAATGGCCATGCCCAGGGCATTGGCCAGCGAGGTGGAGGCGTGGCCCACCGTAATCGCGTCGTGCTCGCTTTCCGAGACCTTGGTAAAGCCCGAGATGCCCCCTTCCTGGCGGATGGTGTGGATGACTTCCTTGCGCCCGGTCAGAATCTTGTGGGCGTAGGCCTGGTGGCCCACATCGAACAAGAGGCGATCCCTGGGCGAGTCGAAGACCCGGTGCAGGGCCACAATCAGCTCCACCGCCCCCAGCGAGGAGGCCAGGTGGCCGCCGTTCTGGGCGCACACCCGGATAATCTCGCTGCGTATCTCTTCGGCCAGTTGCACCAGCTCTTCTTGCGATAAGGTTTTGAGGTCTTGCGGTTGGTTGACCTTTTGCAGAATCACGTATGCCTCCCAAAACGACCCGGTGATAACCCGACTGTCGCGCGTATCCTGTTCACAACTCTAGGGGTTTGTGGGCCGCTTGCAGTACCCCAGGGAACAAAGGGCCGTGCCCGTTGGTTGGCGATTGGTCTATTTGAAGTTGCGGTCGATCAGCGAAAGCCCGCCCTGGTCGCTGAAGTTCACCGAGCTGAAGATTTCGCCCACCCCTGGGTAAAACCAGATCTCGAAGCCCTCGCGTAGGTTGGGGTTTCGGGGGTCGCGCACCTCCCAGGCGATGCGGAACACCTCGAAGCTGCCCGCCGGTACGGTCACGTTGGACTTGCCCAGCACCGTGTAGGTGTAGTCCAGCACCCGGTCGCTCACCCGGGTCACGTTGTTGCCGGTGCGCAGCTCGATGACCTCGCGGGTCTGGCCGCCCCAGCGCGCCCCTGCCACCAGGCTGGCCTGGGGCGGGTATTCCTGGATGGGAGGGGTGTAGCGGGTCACCTGGAGCCGGTCGAAGTCTTCCATACCCAGAAGCCGCACCCCGCTGGCGTCCACCTGGCGGTAGTAGGAGCGCTCGAGGCCCCGTCCGCTCAGGCGGTAGCGGATAGCCGGCTGGCCCTCAAAGGTGGTGGGGCCCAGCACCGATAAACGCACCGGCGGGTCGCCCAGGGAAGCCCGAGGCGGGAGATAGACCCAGTCCAGCCCCGGCTGGGAGGGGTAGAAGCCCACCGGGCCCTGAATGAGGGCGGTATTGCTCTGGGGTTCGGTGGCGCGGGGCGCGCAGGCCCCCAGCAGCAGCAGTAGCAGCAGCGCGATTCGTCGCATCGCCCCAATTTACCCTCGGGTGGGGCTTAGTGGATGTAAAATCTCGCGCAATTCGATTAAGAGCTGCGGCAGCTCGGCTAGGGCCGGGGGCTCTTCGGAACCCGAGACCAGCAACAGCTCGGCCCCCAGGCGCTCGAGGTACTCCACACCCCGCTCAAAGCCCTGCAAAAGCTCGTGGTGGCGCACCAGCAGGCGGTCGCGGGTGGGGCCTTCGGTGCTGGGCTTGGCTAAAAAGCGCTCGAGCTCGGCCAGTTGCGGCAGCAGCTTACGCAGGTCTCGCCCGTACTGCTGGGCCGGCTTGAGCGCATCGTGCAGATGGGGCAGCCGCCCCCCCAGCCGTCCAATCTCGGCCAGGGCCGCCTCCAGTCGGTGGGCCTGCTCTTCTTGCGCGGGTGGCAGGCTCCGGCTGGCCCCAAACACCCAGACCAAAAGCCCCACCGCCAGCAACAAGAGCATCAGCTCCAACAGGGCAATACCGGCCATGTTGCCTTAAGGATACGCTATAGGTATGCCCTGGCAGTACGTACCCCTGCTGCACCACCTGGAGGAGCTCTATCGGAAGCCTCGAGACCCCACGCGCTTCCGGGCCTATCTAGCCAAGGTATTGAACGCCCAGGGCGACGACGTGGAGCTGGTGCCCCTGATTGCCGCCAACCCCATGGCCAAAGAACACGCACTGGCCTATGTGCAGGAACTGCTGGCCTTGCAGGCCGAGGCCCTGGCCCAGTCTGCGATGGAGGAGGCCGCCCAGCAGCTACCCGCAGTTCAGGCCCAGCTCAAGGTTTCGCTCACGGTGCTGGACGATGCCAGGGGCGGCTGGACCCACCGCTACACCACCCAAAAAGGGTTATGGGGGCTGAGCGAGCGGGAGCTGGCCCTCGCCCACCGCTACGGCTGGGTCTCAATTCCTTGCTGGACTTCCGAGAAGCCCTCCCCCGAGTACATCCGCCAGCAGACCCGGCTGCACCTCTATCAAGCAGCTTGGTCGTACCACCAGGCGATACCGAAAACGCTACGAGAAATCCTGGTCTACGAGGGCCAGGCCCTGCGGTTTGCCGGTGCGGTGCAGTGGCTCGACGACGAGGAGCTGGCCTACACGCGGGCGGTGCTCGAGCCCCACCTCGACAGCACCCACTACCCCACCCTGCTGGTAGCCCTCGAGGGCGACCCCGCCGCTCAGGCCCTGGGCTACCCGCCGCTGGGACTCTCACCCAAAGCCGGTCTGGCTTTAGCTTTAGCCGAAGCCACCACCCACAACTCTAGCTAGTCCAAAAGCAATAACCCCCGATTTGCTCGGGGGTTCTGCCTGCTTTCAACTATCCGCAATCAATGCTGTAACGTGCCCTACGCCATCCCCAGCTCGCGCTTGAGGCGGGCCAGGTCGTCTTCAACGGCCTTGTTGCTGCCCAGGCTTTCCAGCTCCTTCTCCACGTCGCTTTTGTCCAGCTCCGAAAGGGCCGCGTGCTTGTCCTCCATGGCCTCGATGCGGCGCTCCATGTCCTCGAAGGCCTCCACCGCGCTGTGGGCGTCTACCTTGGACTCGAACCTGCGCACCGTCTCGGCGGCCTCCACGCCCTTCTTGCGGGCAATGAGCAGGGCTTTCTTGGCCTCGGACTCCTGAATTTTGCCTTCCAGGGCCTTGAGCTGGGTGGTGAGCTGATTGACCAGGGTCTGTTGCTGGGCCACCTGCTGGGCAAAGCCATCGGCCAGGGCCTGGGCCTGCTGTTTGCGCTTGAGGGCCTCGCGGGCCAGGTCTTCGCGCTCGCCCTTGAGGGCCTCGGCGGCTTTTTGCTCCCAGGCCCGCGCCTGCTCGGCGTAGCTTTGCTGCTCGCGCTCGAGCTTCTTCAGCTCGGCCATGGCCTCGGCCACCTCCATCCGGGCCTCGCGCAGCGTGGAGCGCATATCCTCCAGGGCCTGCTCGATGATTTTTTCCGGGTCTTCGGCCCGTTTAATCAGATCGTTGATATTGGCCCGAATCAGGCGGGAAAGGCGGTCGAGAATACCCATATTTGTTCCTCCTGCAACCCAGTGTAGCGCACCCCCACCCCCCTCACAACCTCCGCCGCGCACAAAGCCGGGTTTTGCTGGACAAACGCCCCAAACAGCACTTCGCCACTCGGGGTCGTCCTTTTTTGTTGGCCGTATTTCAAACTCGCCCTCGAGCGGGTTGTACACCGGCTCCCAGTCCCTCTTGCCGGGAGAAAAGGTCTCCTGGTACGGGTTGTATTTCGGCGGCGCAGGAATGGCCGAAAACTCACCGTTGGTTGGCAGATACGAGAACCCGCTGCCCGCTGGGGCAAACTCGTGGCGGTTTTGGAAGGGGTTATACCGCAAAACCCAGTCTTCTGGAACCATCTCGAATTTATTTGTGTAGGGGTTGTACTTCTGAACCAATTTTCCCATTTTTAAAAGCGTACTTCATTTTTTAGAAGCTTTTTGGTAATAAAGCCAAACCCCCAAACAGCCACCGAGCTTTCCAGGGCAGCCATTTGGGGGCGACTCTAATCCCCTTACGGGGCTTTTACTATCGTCAAGCGCCAGTACCTCCAAGAGGGGGATGAGGATAGTTTCAATCCCCTTACGGGGCTTTTTGTTTGCAACCTACATCGTCCGAAAAATCCTCAAAGCCATGCAAATGGTGGATGTTTCAATCCCCTTACGGGGCTTTTTGTTTGCAACCTTCGTAATGTCGTCAATGTTGACGACATCAAAGAAGTCGAGTTTCAATCCCCTTACGGGGCTTTTTGTTTGCAACGCCCTCGAGCAGGAAGAGGAAGATGCGCTGGTGGAGCTTGCTGTTTCAATCCCCTTACGGGGCTTTTTGTTTGCAACCGAGCCCAACGTGGCTCGGCTCGATGGGAACATCCTGGTCGTTTCAATCCCCTTACGGGGCTTTTTGTTTGCAACCAGAGGGCCACCTCCCGCCCCAGGGCGCGCAAGCCCTCCGCGTTTCAATCCCCTTACGGGGCTTTTTGTTTGCAACTACTCGAGTGCGCCCAAATGCGCACTTATTCTTCTAAGGTTTCAATCCCCTTACGGGGCTTTTTGTTTGCAACAGCATACCCCGTTAAACGCCGTGCTGTACAGGGGTGCTGGAGGGGGTATTTATGAGAAACTGGAGTTATCCACAGCCCCCCTGTGGATAACTGGGGTAAAAAGTGCGTTTTTTGCGATGAGGGCTTACTTTCCCGCGCTTTTAGATTTTTTGTGGCGTGGGTTTGCCTTATTCATCGCAAAACCTGGCTTTCAAAGTGCGCTGTCGAAATGCTCGACAACAGCATTATAGCATTTTGCGCAAAACATAATGGGTTATTTGGTGAAAGTGTTTCCGTGCTGTGCTGGACTGGCTTCGGGTTGGGTTTTGTGTGGGGTGGGGTGCGATCGCGCAGGCATTTTTGGCGGGTGGGGACAAGGTTACGGGGGGTGTAACGGGTGTCGGGCGGGGGGGGGTGGGGGTAGTATTTGGGCATGGTTGCCGATCTTTCTCCGGCCCAGGTGCGGGCGGCCATCCAGCAGTACCTGCTGGACGCGCTGCCCAAGCCCGAGGCGGCTACCCGCCTCGAGCTGGCCCAGTTTGCCCGGATGCTGCGCGACTACCCCGAGCGCGGCGGCAAAATGCTGCGGGGTACGCTGCTGGTGTACACCGGGCTGGCCTATGGGGCTGCGCTGGAAGGGGTTTTACCCATTGCGGCGGCGCTCGAGCTTTTCCAGAACTGGGCCCTGATTCACGACGACATCGAGGACGCCTCCGACGAACGGCGCGGCAAACCGGCTTTGCACAAGCTGTACGGGGTGCCGCTGGCCCTCAATGCCGGTGACGCGCTGCATGCCCGGCAGTGGGCCCTGCTGGTGGAGGCGGGGGCTTCCCGGGCGGTGCTGCTCGAGTTTGTGCGCATGGTGGAGCAAACCGCCCAGGGGCAGCACCTGGAGATGAGCTGGATGGAGGGGCAGCGCTTCGACCTGGGCGAGCCGGACTACCTGGAGATGGTGGGCCAGAAGGCCGCCTACTACACCGCGGTGGCCCCGCTGCGGCTGGGGGCGCTGGCCGCCGGGGCAGAGCCGCCCGCCGCCTTCAGCGAGGCCGGGATGAAGCTCGGCATTGGGTTTCAGATTGTGGACGACGTGCTCAACCTGATGGGCGACCCCGCCAAGTACGGCAAGGAAATTGCCGGCGACCTGTGGGAGGGCAAGCGCACCCTTATTTTGCTGCACTTTTTGCAGCAGGCCAGCCTCGAGGAGCGCCGCCGGGCCGAGGCCCTTTTGCGCATTCCCAGAGAGCAAAAGCCCGCCCCGGAGGTGCAGTGGCTGCACCAGCGGCTGTTGCAGTCGGGGGCGGTGGCCCATGCCCAGCAGGTGGCCGAGCGGCTGCTGGCCGAGGGGCTGGAGGCGCTCGAGCCGGTGCTGCGCGGGGCCCCGCGGGGCGCTTATGGGGCGCTGGTGCTGGAAATCCTGCAAAGCCTGGTGCGGCGGGAGGCCTGAGCCCGCCCATGGTAATCCAGTCCAGGTTTACTAGTGCTATAAAAAGTAAACTGCCAGCATGGAACCCAAACCCTTTGAAATTGGCCTCTACACCTTCGTAGAAAACACCCCCGACCCCTACACCGGTCAGCTTCAAGACCCCGCCCAGCGCATGCGGGACTTACTCGAGCAGGCCCATCTGGCCGATCAGGTGGGGCTGGACGTGTTTGCGGTGGGCGAGCACCACCGCGAGGAGTACCTGGCCTCGGCCCCGGCGGTAATTCTGGCGGCCATTGCCGAGCGCACCCGGCGCATCCGGCTCACCAGCGCCGTTACCGTGCTCAGCTCCGACGACCCGGTGCGGGTGTTCCAGCAGTTCGCCACCCTGGATCTGCTCTCGGGGGGCCGGGCCGAGATTATGGCCGGGCGGGGTTCTTTTATCGAGTCGTTTCCGCTGTTTGGCTACGACCTGGACGATTACAGCGCGCTGTTTGAAGAGAAGCTCGAGCTTTTGCTAAAAATCCGCGAGCAGGAGCGCGTCACCTGGAGCGGCCGGTTCCGCCCCGCCCTGCACGACCAGCCGGTTTATCCCCGTCCGGTGCAGAACCCCCTGCCAGTCTGGGTGGCGGTGGGCGGCACGCCCCAGTCGGTGGTACGGGCCGCCACGCTGGGTTTGCCCATGGCCTTAGCCATTATCGGCGGGATGCCCGAGCGCTTTGCCCCCCTCTTCGACCTCTACCGCCAGACCGCCCGGCGGCTGGGCCGCGCCCCCCAGCCCCTTTCTGTCAACTCGCACGGCTTTATCGCCGACGACCCCCGGGAGGCCCTCGAGCTGGCCTACACCAGCAGCAGCTACATCATGAACCGCATCGGACAGGAGCGCGGCTGGCCCCCTCAGAGCCGCGCCCAGTACGAGGCCTCCACCGGCCTGCGCGGGGCCAACTTTGTGGGCCACCCCGAGCAGATAATCGAGAAAATCCTGTTCCAGCACAAAATTTTCGGCCACCAGCGCTTCCTGCTCCAGCTTACCGTGGGCACCCTCCCGCACCTCAAGGTTCTGCGGGCCATCGAGCTGCTCGGCACCGAGGTAGCGCCGGTGGTGCGGAAGGAGATCGCCTCCAGAAGCAACCCAAGCGTTGCCACGACCTGAACGCTTCAGCGCCGCACCACCAGGGCCACCCCCAGCGCGGCCAGGCCCATCCCCAGCAGGGCCAGCCCCCCGAGCCGCTCGCCAAATAAAACGTAGGCTTCCAGCGCGGTGGCTGGGGGCACCAGGTAAAACAGGCTGGCCACGCGGCTGGCCGAGTTGTGCCGGATCAGGTACATCAGGAGCAGAATGGCCCCCACCGAGAGCACCAGCACCAGCCAGGCCATGGCCAGGATGAACTGCGGCGTCCACTGGATCTGCATGGTCTCGCGAAAGAGCAGGGACAGGACAAATAACCCCGCTGCCGCCGCCAGGTACTGCACCACCGTCCCGCCAATCAGGGGCATCTGTACGGCAAAGCGCTTCTGGTACAGCGTGCCCAGGGTGGTGGAGAGCAGGGCCAGGATGATGGCTACAAACGCCGAGGGCTCGATGGGCAGGACTCGAGCGCCCAGGGCCTTCTCCCCCACCACCAGCCCCACCCCCCCAAAGCCCAGCAGCAGGCCGGCCCACTGCACCGCGCTCACCCGCTCGCGCAGCAACGGCTGGGCCAGGAGGGCGGTCAGGATGGGCTGCAAACCCACAATCAGGGCCGCCAGCCCGGCGGGCATCCCCCTCGAGATGGCAAAAAACACCCCACCCAGATAGCCCGCGTGCAGCAGCAACCCCGAAACCCCGATGTGCAGGTTCAGGGCCCAGCCGCTGGGCCAGGCCGAGCGCAGCACCCCGGCCAGCGCTGAAAGCAGCCCCGCCACAATCAGCATCCGCACCCACAAAAAGGTGAAGGGCTCGGCGTAGGGCAGCCCAAACTTGGCCCCCACAAAGCCGGTGCTCCACAGGAGCACAAACAGGAGAGGCGCTATGGTCGCCAGCCGCAACCTAGACCCCCATCCCCTGCAGCAGCCACAGCGCCGCCATGCCCAGCAAAAGCGTAAGCAGGATGTTCTTGAAGCGCCAGGCCACCACGGCTGCAATAATTCCGGCCAGCAGGCGCTCGTTGTCCAGCCCCAGCGCCCACTGCCCCTTGGGGGCCAGGAGCGCGGGCAAGACCAGCCCGGCCAGGGTGGCCGCCGGCACGTAGCGCAGGGCCTGTTGCAGGCTGGGGGGCAGGCTGAAGCGCTCGAGCATCGCCAGGGGTACGTAGCGCAGGGCAAAGGCGATCAGGGTCATGCCCAGCAGGGTGATCCAAAGCTCTATGTCACTCACCACGCACCCCCATCCGGTTTTCCAGCCAGACCCCCGCCCAGATGCCGGCCAGGGCCCCAATAAACAGGCCCGAGCGGTAGGGCAGGCCCATCAGGGCGGTAGACACCAGCCCCCCCACCAGGGCCGCCAGGAGGCTGGGCCGGCTCTGCACCGCGGGCACCAGCAGCACCAAAAAACACAGCGGCACCGCAAAGTCCAGCGACCAGGCCTCGGGCAGCCGCGCCCCCAGCAGCGCCCCCAGGTAGGTACAGGCCACCCAGCCCAGCCAGAGCACCGCCCCTATGCCCAGGTAGAACCAGGGGGTGAGGCGCGGGCCCAACCTGCCGTACTGGTTGAGGGCCAGGGCGAAGTTCTGATCCACCATCAGGAAGGCGGCCAGCAGCTTCATGCGCCCGGACAGGGCCTCCAGCGGCTTGGCCAGGGCGCTGCTGTACATCAGGTAGCGCAGATTAACCACCAGGGTCGCCAGCCAGACGAAGAAGATGGACGCCCCCGCCCCCATGAGCTGCAACGCCACGAGCTGCGCGGCCCCGGCAAACACTAGCCCCGACATCAGGGTCACTTCCACGGCGTTCAGGCCGGCCTTGATGCCAGCAATGCCGGTAATCAGGCCAAAAGGCACGGTGCCCACCGAGACCGGCAGCGAGGCCAGCACGCCCCGCCAGAAAGCCGCTCGAGGGGTGGAGGGAAGCGCATCTACAGCCATGCTTTCATCTGCTCCTCGGTCAGGTTGGAGCCGCACAATACGGTCGCTACCCGTTTACCAGCAAAGAGGTTGGGGTTCTCCTGTATGGCCGCCAGCCCCGCAGCACCGGAGGGCTCGAGCACCAGGCCCAGGTGGGTATGGGCCCGCCGCATGGCCTCGAGCAGGGCCGCATCGGTCACCAGCAGTACCTCGTCCACCAGCCCTTCCATGTCCTGCAGGGCCTCGGGAATGGGCACCCGCACCCCAATGCCGTCGGCGATGGTGTAGATGCGCGGGTGCTGCACAAGGGTGCCCGAGCGCCAGGACTCTGCCATGGCCGGAGCGCCGGCAGCGCCCACCCCCACCACCCGTACCTCCGGGGTTAGGGCCTTGACCCAGCGGGCCACCCCGCCCAGCAAGGCCCCATTGCCCAGGGGCACCACCACCGCCTCGAGCGGCCCTTGGTACTGCAGAAGCTCCACCGCAATGCTGCCCGCGCCCTCGGAGATTTCGGGCTCCTTGCCGTCCTCCACCATCCAGGCCCCGGTCTCCTGGCAATAGCGCTTGGCCTCGAGCTTGGCCGCGTCGAAATCTTCGCCCACCAGGCGCACCTCGGCCCCCAGGGCCCGCATGCGTTCGACCTTGAGCGGATTGGCGTTGACCGAGGCATAAACCACCAGCGGTAGCCCGTGCTTGCGGCAGGCATAGGCCATGGCCTGCCCGAAGTTGCCGGCGCTGGCACAGACCAGTTGCCGGGTGTCGCCGCGCTCCACGACCTTGGAGATGAAGTAATCGGCCCCCCGCCCCTTGAAGCTGCGGATGGGGTTCAGGGTCTCGACCTTGACCACCAGCTCGAGGCCCAGCATCTCGCTCAAACTCTCGGCGGGGAACTGGGGCGTGTTTAGAAAAACCGGATCAATGACCTGGGCCGCCTGCTGGATGTTTTCGAGCTTCAGCCGATGGGGAATGTCCGAGACCCCAAGCGCGGTTCGCATATAGCTCGAGCCATTGGCTTCACGGGTTAGGAAACCCCGCTCCACCAGCTCGCGGCGCAGCAAGGCCGGGTTTTGAAAGGTGTGCCAGTTGCACAGAATCTCGCCCACCTGGACCTCGCTGTAACGTTGGTTGGTTTGAAATTTGCGGGCCAGATACTCAACCACAAGGCTTTTTTCCCCGGGCCCTGCGGGCCAGCGCACCACCTGGCCCAGGGGGTTAAGCAGGGGTCGCAATCGAAGATACGATGCCGGTTGGGCCGACTTGGTTTCTGTCATGGAACTACCCTTTCATACCGGATCAAACAAAAAGCTTTGAGCGGCTATCTTTTTGAATCCTAAAGCACTCCCGTTCCAAGGGGCGGTATCGCCCTCCGCTGCGCGGATAACTTCGGTCGGGTTAGTTCGCCACCGTTCGGTGGCGAACTAACCGAATCTGGTATCAACCGGGCCAGGGCGTTGTGAAAGTGGTGGTACAGGCGTTGTTGCGCAGCTTCCACATCAGCGTCTTTTATGGCTTCCATAATGCCCTGGTGCTCCTCCACCGAGACCAGCCCCGGCTTGGGGCTACCGAAGTAGGCCAGCTCGAGGCGGTGGTGCTTCACCCGCAGGCCGCGGATGATCTCCATCAGTTCGGGATTGCCGCAGTGGCGCACATACTCATCGTGAAAAGCCGCATCGGCTTCTACCGCTGCAGGAATGTCGGCATTTTTGAGTGCGGACTGGAGCGCCCGGTTGGCTTTGCGCATGGTACTCAAGCTGGCTTTATCCAGCCACGGAAAAGCCAGCCGCAGGGCCAGCCCATCCAGCACCGCCCGGATGGGATAAATTTGCCCGGCTTCTTTCAGGTCTACCGGCCTGACCCGCGTCCAGCGGTTTTTGGCGGTCTCGACCAGCCCCTCATCCTCCAGGCGGCGCAGGGCCTCGCGCACCGGGGTGCGGCTCACGCCCAGGCGCAGGGCCAGCTCCTGGTCGCGCAGTTGTTCACCCGGCTCGAGCACCCCCTGCACAATCCAGTCGCGCAGCTGGGCATACACCGACTCGCGCAGGATGGGGCGCTCGAGGGTCGGGGTGGTTTCGGGGATGGGCATATTTTGCCTTTCGGTTCGGGATGTTGTTCCTGTACCTCTCCGCTGGGGTGTGCTGTGCTATGGCGAGACCCCCGCGGGTTGGTGAGATGTAATATATCACACCCCGCTCTCGGGCACGACCAGCCGGCAAACTGGGGTTGGTAATGATAGGCTGAACCCGATGGCTTATACGGTTCAAGGCCCTTCTGGAGAGGCTGCCAAGGCTTTTGGGGCCTACTACACCGACGCAACCGTCGCCGGATTTCTGGTGCGCTGGGCGGTGCGTGCGCCGTCGGATACCGTCCTGGACCCTTCCTTTGGCGGGGGTGTTTTTCTGCACGCGGCGCTCCGGCGGCTCTTGCAACTGGGCGGCAACCCGAGAAATCAGATCTTCGGTATCGAAATTGACCCTGCCGTTCACGTCCAGACCCAGAAAGTTCTGGCCGAACAGGGCGGTATCTGCCCATCCAACCTGATTTGCAGCGATTTCTTCGAGGTATCGCCGGGCCGAATACCCGCCCCCACCGCCGTGGTGGGCAATCCACCCTTCATCCGCTATCAGCGTTTCTCAGGGGAGGGGCGGGCCCGGGCGCTGGCGAAAGCCGCCTCCGAGGGTGTTATGTTGAGCCGGCTATCGAGTTCCTGGGCGCCATTTCTGGTGCATTCGGTGGCCCTGCTCTCGAAGGGCGGGCGCTTGGGCATGGTCATTCCCACGGAACTCCTGCACGCCGCCTATGCCAGGCCGCTGCTCGAATATCTGGCGGGCCGTTTTGAACGGATTACCCTGGTCACATTTAGAGAACGGCTTTTCCCCCACCTGAGCCAGGACACCCTGCTCTTGCTTGCCGAGGGAAAAGGCAGCCGGGCTCCCCAATTCCATCTGCTCGATTTAGCAGCGCCCTCCGACCTGGAAAAACTCGAGCCCGGTCGCTGTCAAACCCAGCCTATCGAAGCACAGGAGCTGGCCTCAGGCCGCACGAGAGCCATCGAATACTTAATTCCGCACAACGCCAGGGCGCTTTACCAGGAGTTAAGCCATTCCCCCCTGACCACGCGCTTGGGCGCACTGGCGGATGTGGGCATTGGCTACGTCACCGGGAACAACCTGTTTTTTCACCTGAGCCCCCGCCAGGTTGCAGAATGGGGCATTCCACCCCAGTACCTCAAGCCCGCTGTGCGAAGGGCTCGAGGGCTCAAGGGTCTAAGGTTTAGCGAAAGAGACTGGCAGGAAGCCCTGTCAACTGGAGAAGCAGGGTATCTGCTGCATATATCCAGCAATGAAGATCTCCCAGATGGTTTACGGCGCTACCTCGCACACGGCCAAAGCCAGGGCGTACACCAGGCCTACAAGTGCCGCGTTCGCGAACCCTGGTACAGCGTCCCCCAGGTCTACCCGCCGGATGCCTTTCTCACCTACATGAGCGGCAACTACCCGCGGCTGGTGGCCAACGACGCCCGCGCCGTAGCCCCCAATAGCCTTCACGTGCTGCGCCTTCGCTCAACCCAAGGGCGTGCGGGTAACCTGGCGGGCCTGTGGCAGACCTCCCTCACCCGCCTGAGCGCCGAGATTGAAGGCCACGCCATGGGGGGCGGGATGCTCAAGCTCGAGCCCGGTGAGGCAGAAAAAGTGGTGCTGGCCGCGCCCAGCCTGCCCCCAGAATCGCTCGAGGCCCTCTCCCAGGAACTGGACTCGCTGGTGCGCGCGGGCCGTATCGAGGCTGCCCAGAACCTGGCCGATGAGGTGGTTCTTGTCCAAGGACTCCGGCTGACCAGGGCAGAAATTGGGCTTTTGCGCAGTGCTACAAAAGCCCTCCAGGAGCGTCGGTATCTCAGATAAACCGTTTCATACGCACTCTCCTACTCCCTTCGGTCGGCTTGTACCCCTCACCCTCGATTACAAAGGTGAAGGGTTCAAGCGGAACCGGTATCAGCGCGTTTCTAGCCTGACCCCTACGGTGGTACGCGGTTTGAATCCTGGCAAGCTGGGATTCAGGTAATTCGCCAGCTCGAGGTTATTTTGCAAAAAGCGCGCGAAAAAAGCGGTGGCAAAGTGCTTGACCAGGTCGTGGGCGCGCTCCATGTCCCACACCGGCTCAAAGCAGCGCCAGTAGTCCTCTTCCCTACCCCGCACCTCGGGGGGGCACTCCACAAAGGGGTTGTGCTGGGCAGCGGCCAGGGTCAGGAGGTACTTATCCTGCGAACCCGCCTGGCGGAAGTACTCCAGCGCGTCGCGCCGGTAGGTGGCCACATCGTCGGCCTCGCCCGCCGCCACAAACAAAGGAACCCTGAGGTTCGCCAGCGAGCGGGCCCCCACCCAGGGCTGGCCGTAGGGAGCCATGACGAACACCGCTTTAATGCGGGGATCAGGCTGGACAACCTTGGCGCCGCGCTGGGCCTCGAGCTGCGCAAAAAAGGGCTGGGCAAAACAGGGCCCCTCGTTGTTGCTGGCCCGGCAGTATTCGTTCAAGGCCGCACCATCCAGCCCCGCACCGGCTGCGTTGATCACGCTGTAACCGCCATAGCTGTAGCCCAGCAGCCCCACGTTGCCGGCGTCTGCACTCGGAATCTGCTGGGCCACCGCGCCGATGGCAAACAGAATATCCAGCGGCCTGTCCACAATGCTGCTGATGTAGTTTGGTTGGGTCAGGGTCTGGTAGGTTGAACCGGGGTGGTCGAGCGCGGCCACCACAAAACCCCGGCTGGCCAGATGCTCATTCAGGTAAGCAAACTGAAAGCGGGTGCCGGGCTGGCCGTGCGAGGCCACAATAAGCGGGAACCTGCCGCTGATCGGCGCGGCATCCCGATTCGCGCGTCCAGCAACCCGAACCGGCGTCTGCCCGATTACGCTCTGGTAGACCGTGTTTTGTTGGATTCCGCTGGCAGGGTACCAGACCTCGACGGTAATGCTTCGGTTTTGACGGCCTGGGTCGGTGAGTTGCAGGGTTCTGACCCCCACCACTGCGCTGCCTCGAGCTGCCAGGGGCGGTGCGTCCGGGCGTTTCACGTTCACTCCTTGGGCCATCGCTAAGCCGCTCAAAAGCAGCACCGTTGCCAGGCGCTTCAGCATCCCTTGCACAGATTCCTTCCGGCTTCAGCTAACCCGCTCCACCCGGATCATGTTGGTGGTACCGCGCACCCCAAAGGGCACCCCGGCGGCAATCACCACATACTCGCCCACCTCGGCCAGGCCGGTCTCTTTGGCTTTGGCCACTGCAATCTCCACCATATCGTCGGTATCTTTGGGGTCGGGGGCCAGCAGGGGCAGCACATCCGAGACCAGGGCCAGCTGGTTGCGCACATGGGGGTTGGGGGTCAGGGCCAGAATCGGCACCGGGGGCCGGGTGCGGGCCACCCGGCGGGCCGCCCCGCCGGTGGAGGTGAACACCACCACGGCCTTGGCCCCGGTAGACTCCACCACGTCGTCCACGGCTCGAGCGATGGCATCCTGCACAGTGCGGGTGGCCGGCGGGCGCAGGGCGTTGAGGCGGTCTTTGTACTCCTGGGTGGCCTCGATAGTCTTGGCCACCCGGCTCATAAACGAGACCGCCTCTACCGGATACTGGCCGGCGGCGGTCTCGGCCGATAGCATCACCGCATCGGTGCCATCGAAGATGGCGTTAGCCACGTCCGAGGCTTCGGCGCGGGTGGGGCTGGGGTTTTTAATCATGGACTCCAGCATCTGGGTAGCAGTAATCACCGCCTTACCGGCCTGCACCGACTTGAGGATGATGCGTTTCTGCACCGCCGGCACCTCCTCCAGCGGCATCTCCACCCCCAAGTCGCCACGGGCCACCATAATGCCGTCGGCCTCCTCGAGGATCTCGTCGAAGCGGGCCACCGCGCTGGGCTTCTCGATCTTAGCCATTAGCCGGGCGCGGGAGTTGTGGCGGGTCAGGTAGTGGCGGGCCAGCAGCAGATCATCGCGGCTGCGCACGAAACTAATGGCCACCCAGTCCACATCCAGCTCAGCGCCCAGGGCGATGTCGTCAATGTCTTTATCGGTCAGGGCCGGAATCGAGAGGTCGGCACCGGGGATGTTGATGCCCTTATTGTTGGACAGCCGCCCCCCCACCAGCACGGTGGTGTGGATGTCGTTGATGCGAACCTCGTCTACCCGCAGCCGGATATTCCCATCGTCCAGGAGCAAAATCTGTCCTGGGGTCACATCGTTGGGCAGGCCCCGGTAGGTGGTCGAAACCCGGGTTTCATCTCCCTCTACAGGCTCGGCGGTGATAACGAACTTCTGCCCGGCCTGCAGCTCCACGGCCCCCTCGCGAAAGCGTCCGCAGCGAATCTTGGGGCCTTGCAGGTCTTGCAGGATGGCCACGGTGCGGCCCAGCTCCACAGAGGCCTCCCGGATCATGCGCACCGACTCCCGGTGGTCTTCGGGCATACCATGCGAGAAGTTGAGCCGGAAAACGTCAACCCCGGCCTCGATCAGAGCCCGTATCACTTCGGGCGAACGCGAGGCGGGCCCCAGGGTGGCCACAATTTTGGTTCGTTTCAAAAGTCCCATAGTCTCGGTCTCAGGCCCTATTTTTTGAAGGCCCCAAAGCCCAGGAAGCGCGCCCCCGTACCCAGCTCCTCCTCGATGCGCAAAAGCTGGTTGTACTTGGCCAGGCGATCCGAGCGGCTGGCCGAGCCGGTCTTGATCTGGCCGGCATTAACCGCCACGGCGATATCGGCAATGGTGTTATCCTCGGTCTCACCCGAGCGGTGCGAGAGGATGGTGGTGTAGCCGGAGCGGTGGGCCAGCCGGATAGCCTCCAGGGTCTCAGAGAGGGTGCCGATCTGGTTGACCTTGATCAGGATGGAGTTCCCCACCCCCATCTCGATACCGCGCTTCAGGATGGCCGGGTTGGTTACAAACAGGTCGTCCCCCACAAGCTGGATGCGCCGGCCCAGCCGTTCGGTCAGGAGCTTCCAGGTCTCCCAGTCGTCCTCGGCCAGCCCGTCCTCGATGGAAACGATGGGGTACTGGTTGACCCAGTTCTCCCAGTAGGCCACCATCTCCGGGCCGGAGAGCGACTTACCGTCGGCCTCGAGCACGTAGCGGCCCTCCTGATAAAACTCCGAGCTGGCCGGGTCGAGGGCGATGGCGATCTCCTGGCCGGGCTTGTAGCCGGCCTTCTCGATGGCCGTAAGCAGCACCTCCACCGCCTCCTCGTTGGACTTGAGGTCGGGGGCAAACCCCCCCTCATCCCCCACGTTGGTGTTGTAGCCTTTGGCTTTCAAGACCGACTTGAGGGCGTGGAAAGTCTCGACCCCGGCCCGCAGGGCCTCCGAGAAAGTGGGTAGGCCACCGGGCACCAGCATGAACTCCTGGAAGTCTACGTTGTTGTCGGCGTGCTTGCCCCCGTTGATTACGTTCATCAAGGGCACCGGCAGGGTCACCCCCTGCACCCCTCCTAAGTAGCGGTAGAGCGGCAAGCCCAGCCCGCTGGCCGCTGCGTGGGCCGTGGCCAGCGAGACGGCCAGAATGGCATTGGCCCCCAGGTTGCCTTTGTTGGAGGTGCCGTCGAGCTCGAGCATGGTTTTGTCCACGGCCTCCTGATTAAGCGCATCCAGCCCGATCACCTCGTCGGCGATGCGCTCGTTGATGGCCGCCACCGCCCGCAACACCCCCTTACCCCCGAAGCGGGGGCCACCATCCCGTAGCTCCACCGCTTCGTGGGCCCCGGTGGAGGCGCCCGAAGGCACCATGGCCCGCCCGCGGGCCCCCGACTCGAGCACCACCTCGGCCTCGACGGTGGGATTGCCGCGTGAGTCCAGTACTTCGCGTCCTTTTAGCTCAACGATTGTGGTCATTGGTTTGTGCCTCCTTGCTGGAAACGCTTCTATTTCCCGCAACCGCTTAAAAGTCTACACCTCGAGGTCAGGCTTGCATTCATTGCCATTGCAATGCCAGTTTCAAACCCGCAGGGGAACCACTACCGCCAGATAACCCGTGTCTTCTACGGCCTGCACCACGCTGGGGCTGGTAGGGCCGGACAGCTTGATCCGCACCGCCCCTTCAATGGGGTTCAGTGCATCAATCATGTACTGAGCGTTGTAGGCCACCATCAGCTGAGGTTCGCCCGAAGCTTCAATGTGCAGCTCTTCTCTACCCCGACCATAATCACCCTCTGCATCGATATCGAGCTTCCCATCGTTGAATAGTAGGTTGACACGGTGGTTGTTACGGTCAGAGAGCACCGCCACCCGCTTGAGGCTTTCACGTAGAGCCTCGGCAGGCAGAGTAGCTTCCAGCACAAAATTCTGCGGAATTACCCGGGTGTAGTCGGGGAACTCACCCTCCATCAGCTTAACCGACATCCGAATCGCCTCCCCTACCAGCGTCAGGGTGCCCTCACCCACCGCCAAGGCCACCTCACCCTGGGCATCCTTGAATACCCGTACGATCTCATCGGCGCTGCGGGCTGGAATGACTAGCTTTCGGGTTTGGAGTTGCATAGGCAGATCGTAAAGGGCCAATCGATAACCATCGGAGGCCACCGCCCGCAAACTGGTGGGGGACATCTCGAGCTGCACCCCGCGGAAAATCGCGCGGTACTCATCGGAGCTGGCAGCATAACGCACGCGGGCAATGGCCTGAGCTAGACGTGCAGCGCCTATTTTCTCTGAGCCAGGCGCCACAAAAGCCAGCTCGGGGTAGCCATCTGGGCTGGTGGTGGAAAGCTGGGTGTTGAAGGCCCCCGAGTGCAGTTCAAGGCGCTCTCCATTTCCAAAAATTAGCTCTACCATTTCACCGGGAGCACTGCGTACGATCTGGGCAAAGGTCTGCGCTGGTATCAGCACCTGACCTATACCCTGTATCTCGGCAGGCAATTTGATCTCAATATCCACCTCGCCGTTGGTGCCACGTAAAATCAAACCCTGATCGGCGAGTTCGAGGGGCAGATAGGTCAGAATGGGATTGGAGCTGCGGCTAGGAATGATCCGCTCGAGGATCGAGAGTCCTTCGGCAAGGGTACGTTTGGGGATGCGAACTTCCACGCTGGCCTCCGTGTTAGGCGATGATCCGGGGCCTTAACCCCGCTAAGCCCACACATTCTATCAGTCTACGCAGCCTGCCGTAATCGGTCATAGGCTTTTTTGGATCAAGGTATTTTTGTTGGGTTTCAGTCTGGTTTGAATAGTAAATCCCCAATCCCCCTATTTGGGTACCGTATGGATGATTGGATTGGCGTTGACTTTTTGGGATTATCTCGATTCTGTTTTTTTGCGTTCCTAGATTTAAATACTTCTTCTCTTAAAGAATTTTAAAAAATAATAGTAGTAGTAATAGGGCCTGTGGATATGTGGATAACGATAGTTTTACTCCCATGGTTATCGAATTGGGCTTGTGGATAAAGGGTGTGGAAAATTGTGCATAAGCTGTGGATAAGCTGTGGAGAAATCGGATGGTTATCCACAACCTTGGTGTAGACGCATTTATCCACAGGTATATCCACAGGGTTATCCACATGTTATCCACAGGGTTATCCACAGGCTGAATTAATTTATCCACAGTTTTGGGGGTTTCGATTATGCTATTTAATTAATTGGCCCCGCTATCGCAGCCGCTCCTTGATACTTTTAATGGCTTGCTGGAGACTCGAGTCAGTGTCTAGGCTTTCCTGGATTTTTTGTATGGCATAAAGCACAGTCGTATGGTCGCGCCCATCGAAGAATTGCCCTATTTCTGGCAGGGAGGCGTGGGTCATTTCACGGATAAGGTACATGGCTATTTGCCGCGGAATCACTACCTCCTTACGCCGACCAGCGCCCCGTATCTCCTCTAGCTTTAGGTTATAGTGCTCAGCTACTGCCTTGAGGATTTCCTCCGGCGTTAGGCCTGCCTCAGAGGCTGCAAACACGTCGGAAAGGGCTTTGACGGCCACAGCCTTGCTTAGCTGCACACCATTGAGCGAAGCATAGGCAATAACCCGCATAAGGGCGCCTTCGAGCTCGCGGATGTTGGAGGTAATTTGCTTGGCAATGTACTCCAGCACCTCTTCGGGAATGCGCATGTTGCGGTACTCGGAGTTCATTTTGAGGATGGCCACTCGAGTCTCGAGGTCAGGGGGTTGGATATCGGTAATCAAGCCCCACTCGAAGCGGCTACGCAAGCGGGCCTCGAGGGTCAGAATGTCTTTTGGAGGCCGATCGGACGACAGGATAATCTGTTTGCGGGCCTCATAAAGGGCGTTGAAGGTATGAAAAAATTCCTCCTGAGTGCGCTCTTTACCAGCAATGAACTGGATGTCGTCTACCAACAGCAGATCCACTGATCGATAGCGATCCCGAAACTCGGTCATGCGATCTTCACGGATTGCGTTGATGAGTTCGTTGGTGAAGGTCTCGGTGGAAACGTACTCGATCTTTTTTTCGGGAAAGCGCTGGGCTACCGAATGCCCCACGGCGTGCATCAAGTGAGTTTTACCAAGACCCACCCCACCGTAGATGAATAGGGGGTTGTAAGCATTGCCGGGCGATTCAGCTACGGCCACGGCTGCGGCATGAGCGAGGTTGTTGTTTTGCCCTACCACAAAATTCTCGAAGATGTATTTGGGGTTAAGTCGGGTACGGGCCTCTTGCGGTTTGGATGGTGCTGATGCAGAGAAAATGTCTTCCTGGACGGGTTTTCCTGGAATTACTTTGAGTTCAAAACGAGGGGTTTGGGCCCCCAGGCGGGTTAGAGCTTCGGTCAGCAGTTCGGCGTAATGATCTTCAATCCAGCCTTTGAAGAAGCTGGTAGGAACTCCCAGCTCGAGTGAGCCATTGACCACGCCCAGTGGCTGAATCTTCTCAAACCAAGTGTGGTACTCCACCTCGGTGATACTTTGACGTACGTACTCGAGCACATTCTGCCAAACGGTGTTTTGGGTCAAGGTCAATCCTCCGGTAATAGACAAGTTCACACATTTTACCGAGTTATCCACAGGCGGGAAATACCCTGTGGATAATTGGCGTGCGCCTTCGGCAGAGGTTGGTATCCAAAGACCTCTGATAGAATACAAGGCTAGGGGCTTATCTGGATGAAGGCTTATGACGTGATCGTGGTGGGTGGAGGCCATGCCGGCATTGAGGCGGCGTGGGCCGCGGCTAGGCTGGGAGCCAATGTAGGGCTGGTTACTTCGAATCCTGAACGCATTGGCCTAATGCCCTGCAACCCTGCAGTGGGTGGGCCTGGTAAAAGCCAGCTGGTTGCGGAAATTGAGGCCCTGGGTGGATTGATGGGGAAGCTGGCCGATGCTACTGCCATCCACACCCGCGTTCTCAATCGTTCCAAAGGCCCTGCGGTACAGAGCCTGCGCGTTCAAGTAGATCGTGACCTGTATGCCCTCGAGGCCCAGCGGGTGCTGCTGGCTCACCCCCAGATTGAAAGCGTTCGGGCCGAGGTAGCAGCGCTGTGGGTTGAACAAGGAGTACTGCGGGGCGTTCTGACTGTAGACGGGCGCCGATTGAAGGCCCAGGCTGTAGTGATCGCTAGCGGCACCTTCCTACAGGGGGTGGTCTGGTACGGGCGCCAGTCGCGCCCTGCTGGGCGACAAGGCGAACCGCCAGCCCGCTTTCTTTCCGATAGCTTGCGGGCCATCGGTCATCGCTTGCTGCGCTTTAAAACCGGAACTCCGCCCCGCATTCAGGCCGATTCGGTTGACTATGACAAACTAGAAGTGGTGCCTGCTGACGATCCCCCCGAGACATTTGCAGGGGTTCCCGGGCCTTATGCGACCGCACGCCCCACCTGGCAGACCCGTACTACTGAGGCGACCCACCAGCTTATTCAGGAAAACCTGCACTTATCGCCCTTATACGGAGGGGATATCGAGGGAATAGGCCCAAGATATTGCCCCTCTATCGAAGATAAAGTGGTTCGCTTTGCTGATAAAGAGACGCATCTGCTCTTTGTCGAGCCCGATGGGCTGCACACTACAGAGCTGTATTTGCAGGGCTTCAGCTCTTCCCTACCTCCAGAGTTGCAGACGCGCATGGTGCAAACCCTACCGGGATTTGAACGAGCGATCATCCAGCGCTATGCCTATGCAGTGGAATATGACGCAGTGGATCCCTTAGAACTAACGCCAGGGCTTCAGTCTCGGAGGCTTTCAGGCTTGTTTTCTGCTGGTCAGATCAATGGTACTTCGGGCTATGAAGAAGCGGCCGCCCAAGGCTTGTTGGCTGGATTCAACGCGGCTCGTTATGCGATGGGGCTTGCAGAGGCTCACTTACCGCGGGAGTCTGGCTACATTGGGGTTATGATCGATGACCTGGTTCACCGGGGGGTGGATGAGCCCTACCGAATGATGACCTCGAGGGTGGAACTTCGTCTGCTGTGCCGATCCGATAATGCCGATGAGCGCTTGGTTCCGCTGGCGGTTCACTGGGGTTTGCGCCCCGTGGATGACTTGAAAGCAGTACAGGCCAAGTACGCTCGGGTTCAGGACGAACTGCTCCGGCTGCAGAAAACTAAGATTAATGGGACACCGGCCCTGCAGTTCCTGCGCCGCCCCGAGGCTAGTTATGCACAGATTTTGCAGGTCATAGGCCAACCCGAGGTTTCTTTGAGCAAAGACGAGGCCTATCAAGTCGAAGTACGGGCCAAATATGCCGGATATATGGAACGGCAGGCCAAGCTGCGAGAAAAATTGAAAGAACTAGAGTCATACCGCTTGCCAGCAGACCTCAATTACGCCCTAATACCGAGCCTTTCCAAGGAAGCCATAGAGAAGCTAAGCCGGATTCAACCACAGTCGGTGGCGGAGGCCTCGAGGGTTCCTGGGATTCGCGACTCAGACATTACCGCGCTTTTGATACACATTACCAAGATACCTGCATCTGCATAGACTGTTTCGGAGGAGCGTTTCACGTTTTACATAAACAAGACTGTTGGTTGGAACAGCACACACTGGAAATAATCCATGCAAATGATGCCCACAGGAAAACAGTTATTGTTGAAAGCGGCAGCAGAGCTGGGGTTGAACCTCGAGACCCACATCCCTCAATTCTCCAAGCTTTTCGAACTGCTCACCGAGGTCAATCAAACAACCAACCTCACGGCCATTCGGGACGAACAGGGTATAATCCTAAAGCACTTTGTAGACTCTTTAACCTGCCTGACCTATCCCGGGTTGCTGGAGGCGATGTCGGTGATAGACGTAGGCACCGGCGCTGGGTTTCCGGGTTTGCCGTTGGCGATTGTGCGACCGGATACGCACTTTGACCTCCTTGACGCTACGAAAAAAAAGATTGAGTTTGTCGCTCGAGCAATTCAGACCCTGGGGTTGCAAAACGCCCGGGCTCTATGGGGGCGCTCCGAGGAGCTTGCTCATGAAAATGTAAAACGTGAAACATATGGGGCGGCCCTGAGTCGAGCCGTGTCCTCCTTGGCAACGGTGGCTGAACTGACGTTGCCGTTGGTGCGAGTGGGGGGATTTGTGCTGGTGCAGAAGGGTGCTAACGTTGAACAGGAAATTGCGGGAGCCAGAGGAGCGCTTCGCAAACTTGGAGGGGAAATAGATCAGATTTTGCGACTGGAGTTGCCCGTATCCAAAGAGGCACGTAACCTGATAATTCTCAGAAAAGTTGCGGCTACACCACCTGCTTACCCGCGCAAACCTGGGGTTCCGGCAAAAAATCCGTTATCCTAGTGGGCAAGGTGAAGCGAATTGGTGTTGTAAATCAAAAAGGGGGTGTGGGCAAGACCACAACGGCTGTAAATCTGGCAGCATATTTGGCTAAAGCCGGACAAAAGGTGCTGCTGGTTGACCTTGACCCCCAGGTCAATGCCACCTCGGGGGTGGGGCGGGCCGCTCATCAACATAATATCTATACCGCACTGATGGGATCTGGCCGGGTTCAAGATGCGGTGGTTAATGTGGCCGATGGGCTTGATCTGCTTCCCTCGAGCCCAGATTTGGTTGGGGCTTCGGCTGAGCTCCTCCAAAAACCCACCCGACTGGCCGAGGTATTGCGGCCGCTTGAGACCCACTACGACCTGATCTTGCTGGACGCGCCACCAAGCCTTGGGCCTATCACCATCAATGTGTTGACAGCGGCGGAAGGCTTGATTGTACCGGTGCAGGCCGAATACTATGCCCTGGAGGGCATTGCCGGCCTTATGGAGACCATCGACCAAGTGCGTACCAGTTTGAACCCGGCCTTGCGGCTCCTGGGTGTGCTGATTACTATGTACGACCCCCGTACCCTACTGTCCCAGCAAGTAGAGAGCAATATTCGCGCGAATTTGGGAGAAAAGGTTTTCTGGACCGTGATTCCACGCAACGTTCGTTTAGCCGAAGCTCCCAGTTACGGTCAGGATATAAGTCAGTATGCGCCGACCAGTAGTGGCGCGCATGCCTACCGACGCCTGGCCGAGGAGGTGATGCGCCGTGTCCAAGAAGCCTAGCGGTCTGGGCAAGGGTTTGGAGGCTCTGCTACCCAAAACCACAGCCTCTTTAACCAAGCTTCCCCTCGCACTTATTAAGCCTAATCCAGGGCAACCCCGCCGCCTCTTCGACCCAGCTGCCCTGGAAGAACTGGCAGCCTCGATAAAAGAAAAGGGCCTGTTACAACCGCTGCTGGTACGGCCAAAGGGTGATATGTACGAGCTAGTGGCCGGTGAGCGGCGCTTCAAGGCTTCTCAGATTGCTGGATTGCGTGAGGTTCCGGTGGTCATTAAGGACATCGGCGAACGTGAAGCCTTAGAGATAGCTCTTATTGAGAACCTACAGCGCGAAGATCTAAACCCCATGGAAGAGGCCGAGGGGTACAAGCGTTTGGTGGAAATGGGCATGACTCAAGAAGAGGTAGCCAAGGCGGTGGGAAAAGCCCGCGTAACGGTTACCAATGCCCTTCGTCTGCTGCAACTAACCCCCGAAATCAAAAAAGCCTTGGAAGAAAACAAGATAAGTGCCGGACATGCCCGGGCCCTCTTGATGCTGCCAGAATCAAAGCGAAACTGGGGATTGTCGGAGGTGCTGACTAAACAGCTCAGTGTGCGGGAGACCGAAAGACTCAAAGACAAGCTAGCGGCCTCGAGCACGCGCTCCAAGAGTGAAGAAGCCTATGCTGATATTGCACGCCATCTCTCGCACCGACTGGGCACCAAGGTGCGCTTTACAAGCATGAAAAAAGGCAAGATAGAAATCAGCTACCACTCCGAAGAAGAACTAAGTGCGATCTTGCAGGCGCTGGGCTACGAGAGCTGATACCAAGTTCGGTGTAAATCACCGAAGCGGAATTCGTATGGCCCCTTCCACGTCGGTGCGCCGGACTTGTAAGCCATATTGGTTTAGTCGTTCCAAAACGGCGCCCGACGGATGACCGTAAGGGTTGTTTCCTACGCCAATCAAAGCCACCTTAGGCTGAAAATTCTGTAACAGATGGGTGCTGGTACTGGTCTCGGAGCCGTGGTGTCCTACTTTGAGAATGTCTACCGGTTGAGCCTCCCAGTAGATCTCGGCCGAAGCTGGGGCATCGCCAGTAAACAGCACCTTGCGGCCGTTGTACTCCAGAACAAACACCAGACTACGTGCGTTATCCTCGACCTCGAGGCCTTGAGGCCCAAGGAATCGCAGATGGGCTCCAGCCAGCATCAGCTCGGTTCCAGCACGAGCAAACAAAACCGGAACCCCGCGTAACTCAGCACGTCGATGCAGGGCATCGTCCAGCGCGTCCCCCCGAACCCGGGGCCCACTGACCAGGGTACCGACCGGAAAATTCTCAATGATTTTTGGCAGCACCTCCACATGATCGCCGTCGGGATGGGTAGCGATGAGTAGGTCGAGATCATCTACCGCCAAAGCCCTTAATGCCTGTTCTAGTCGCGGGTAAGCCCAGCCACGGCCCCCGTCTACCAGGATTTCCACTCTTCCAGGAAGCCGCACCAGAATCGCGTCGCCCTGACCCACATCAAGTTGCCAAAGCTCGGCGCGGGACGGATACTGAGATAACACAGAAGCCAGCACCGCCGTAGCAGTAAGTCCGCCGGCGTGTGGCCAGCCAAGATAACCATATAGCCCGAGCAGCAGAGGAAAAACGCCGAGGTAATACAAACCGAACCCCAGCGGGCTGATCTCACCCCAGTGGAGCATGGGCCCGTTAGATAACCATCCGACGATATTCAGAATAAACGTACCCAGAATTTCGGTGGGGATGGCTAGTAAGCCACCCAACACAAGTTTGAGGAAGCCCAGGGGAACTATAACGCTAAGCAGTGGCAAAACCAGGAGGTTTGCAATAGGGGATATCAACGGGAGTTGGTGGAAGTGGTGAAGTATGAGGGGAAGAATCAGGAGTTGAGCTGCCAGCGTGACAGCCACCGAAGACCATACCCACTGTTTCCAGCCCTCGAGCCGCGGTATACGTGGAAGCACCAGGGCCATACCCAGTACAGCCAAGTAGGAAAGTTGGGCGGAAAGGCTGAAGATGGCGTGGGGCTCGAGTACCAATTGCACAAACAAAGCCAATGCCAATGCGGACAGAAGCGTTACCCGGCCACGCCCCATGAATAGCCCCAACAACACCAGACTGGCCATGATTACTGCCCGCACCAGCGAGGGCTGGGGCCCGACTAGCCACAGATATAGCAAAAGTAAAGCAATGGTGACCAAATAGCGCCAGACTCCAAGCCAGTAAAGCAGCAGCACGAAGAAGCTGGTCAGAATCCCCACGTGAAGACCTGATAGGGCCAGCGCATGAGCCAGACCGGCTCGCTGGAACTCTCCGTAAGTCTCGCCTAGATCGCGCCGTTCCCCCAGGGTTAAGGCAGAGATCAGGGCGGCTACAGAAGGGGAAAGCCCAGCCAGGAGCTGGTTTTTTAGATGTAGCGAGGGGTTGTATGGAAGGGACTCATAACGCACCACTCGACCAGCACGCAAGACCGCAGTGACGCCCAGCCCGCGCAGCCAGGTTTGCTGATCGAACCCTCCCGGGTTACGCTTGGTGACGGGGCGCAGCAAATGGCCTTCCAAGGTGTAGAACCCATCCCGCAGCCTGGGGAAATAATGCACATATACCCGTCCTTGCGATGTGTGTAGAAACCCCTCTTGTAAGGTTCCTTCGAGACGCACCCATTGCCCGATTTGAGGGGTCCACGGATCTTTAGCCCAGTTCAGGTGCAGTATCACCAGCATATAGGCCAGAAGACCCAACCAGCGCGCTATTTGCGAGAGCCAGAGCCCGCCCAGTAAGCCCACGAAGGCCAGGGGGGTGAGCTGGCTAAGAGCCCCCAGCAAAGCGCCTAGCCCCAGGGCGAGGGGGATCATAGGGTAACCAAGGGACGCAGCCGCTCCAACAGCTTCGAACCCACGCCCTTGATGCGGTCGAGCTCATCGATGGAACGGTAAGGACGACCCTCGATGATGCGCTGGGCGAGTGCTGGGCCAATGCCAGGCAGGCTCTCGAGCTCGGCTTGACTAGCGGTGTTGAGACTGACCTTGTCGACCTCGGGCAAAGCGGGGCCGGGCTTTAGGGCTGGCGGAACTGATGCCGAGGCAGCCGTGGGGGAGGCTTTGAGCTCGACGGGGGCAAAGCGCACACTCAGATTGGGCCAGAGGCTTGCTAATCCAAGCCCAAGTACCACAACCACATAAGCTGTGCTTAGCCACCGCTTCATAAGACCCAAAGGGGGTTATCTCACGGGTGCTGGGCAAGGTTAGTAGGGCTCAGATAAGCGCCACTGAATTAGCGCAAGTGAAAGACCGACGGCAATTACCCCTAGCGGAACCCAAATATCGCTGGTCAAGCCCATGTTTACCACCAAATACCCAACTGTAACCACGGCCGTAATCAGCGCGGATACTTTTAGCAAGACCGAGATAATGCGCTGGGTTGGGCTAAGACTTTTGGCAGCAGTGTGCGTCATGGGCGTCGTGGTTACGCTGCTTTGCACCTCTTGAGTCGAGATGGTGGGGGTGGTTTTGGGCTCGGACGCACCGGTAGCCGTGGCAGACCTAGGTGAGCCGTCGTAGGCCCAAATGGAGTTGGTGGGCTCGTCGGGCAGGGTTTTGGCTGGTTCGGTGATGTGGATCTGGCTTGGAGCAGCCTCAACTACCGGTGGTGCTTCTTGTGGTGTAGGGTAGGTGGGATGAGGGGTGGGGGTGCTGGAGACCCTGACCTCGCCCTCATCACGCACGTCGGGCGCTGGTGGGGGCGTTTCGACTTTTGAAGACCCCTCGGCCTTGGCCCTCAGGACATGTCCCTTAAGTGACTCCAGGAAGAGCTTTAGCTCCTCTTTTTGGAAAGCGGCTGGGGCGATGGCCATGAGGATTCCCTGATCGCTCATGACATCCACGGTGCCCGTCTGCTTATTGACGCTAATGCGTTTGATTTGGGCAAGCTGTGCGCTCTGGTGGGCGTTGTCGTCTAAGTAAAACAATTCACGGCTGCTTAGGGCTAGAAGACCGCCAGGGCCCTCGAGCCGAGCAATGATCTCTGACTGGGTCAATTGTAGAAGGCGCTCGTCGTATTTACCCATGAATAGCAGTCTACAACATACCAAGGCCAGCTTGCTTTCATCCTTCGCGCAAATTTCAGTCAAAGATGGTTCAACCGCGCCCCCCGGGCACAAGGGCCGGTATTGTTGGATACTCTTAGAAAGAGGAAACCAGATGACTTTTACCCGACCAATGCTGCTAGGTCACCGTGGCTCACCACATCGAGCCAAAGAAAACACCCTCGAGTCCTTTCGCAAGGCCCTGGAGGCTGGCCTGGACGGCCTCGAGCTCGACCTGCACCGCACCCGCGACGGGGTGCTGGTGGTGCACCACGACTTTGAGCTGGCGGGCCGGCCCATTGCCGAGATGGATTGGCCTACCTTGCAGCAGCAAGCACCCTGGCTGCCCCGGCTCGAGCAGGTTTTTGCGCTGGCCGAGGAATTTCCGCAGACCCGGCTCAACCTCGAGCTCAAAAGCCAGCCCGGCCCTTCGGATGGGCGTGAAGCCCTGCTGGTGCAGGCCTTACACAGCTGGCCGGGCCGCGCGCGGGCCTGGATTAGCAGCTTCGACCCGCTGGCCCTGATCCGGCTGTACCGCTTAGGGGTGGGTGTACCGCTGGCCCTGCTCTATGCCGAGCCCGAGATGGAGGAACTGGTGCCCTGCCTGCCAGTGCAGGGGGTGCATCCGCAGGCCACTTTGTTGAGCCGGGAAAAAGTAGAGCACCTAAAGGCTCGAGGGCTGTTTGTAGTCACCTGGACAGTTAACCAGGTCAAAGCCGCGCGGGAACTGCTGGATTGGGGTGTGGATGGGGTAATCGGCGATTGGCCCGAGCAGTTGCTGGCCGCTCGAGGTTGATCTGGCCGCGGATTTTGCACCTGACTTACCTGATTCTTGCGCTAGTCTTTTGATATGCATGAAGTGCAGTTCAAACTTATTGCCGCCACCGATCCCGATATATTTCAGGAACGCCTCAACCGCTTTGTAGAGAATCTTCCACAGGAGGCCCTTCTGGTAGATGTGAAGTTTTCCACCTCCCAGACCGGCTCGCAAACCACCTACGCCGCCCTGGTGCAGTACAAGTCGGTTGAGGCGTGGAAGGAGTAGGGCTAGGCCACCTGCAGGGCCTGCTCGATGCGCTGTAGGGCCAGGGGAATGTCTTCGTCTTGCAGATCGCGGTGGGTGACGAAGCGCACCCGGCTGGGCCCCATGGCGTTGGCCAGCACGCCCAGCCCGCGCAGGCGCTGGACGAAGGCCGGGGCCTGGGGTACCTGCACGTACACCATGTTGGTCTGCACGGTTTGCAGGTCTACCTCGAGGTGAAGCTGCAACAACCCCTCGGCCAGGGCCCGGGCCATCTGGTGGTCGCGGGCCAGGTGTTGGGGGCCTTCGGTCAGGGCCAGGATGCCCGCCGCGGCCAGCACCCCCGCCTGCCGCATGCCGCCGCCCAGCAGCTTGCGGTAGCGCCAGGCCTCGGCGCGGTATTCCTTGGGCATCAGCAGGATGGAGCCTACCGGCGCCCCCAGGCCTTTGGACAGGCAGATGGAGACGGTGCGGAAGCCTTTGGCCAGCTCGAGCGGGGTGGTGTGGAGCGCCACAACCGCGTTGAAGAAGCGCGCCCCGTCCAGGTGGGTGGGCAGCCCGGCCTGTTCCGCCACCTGCTGAATGGCCCGCTGCACGGCGATGGGCACCACCGTGCCGCCCGCGGTGTTGTGGGTGTTCTCCAGGGCAATCAGGCCGGTGGGAGCCTGGTGCACCGAGGTGTGGATGGCGGCCCGCACGGCCTCGGGGTCGGGTATACCGTAGGGGGCCTCTACCAGCCGGATGGTTCCGCCCGAGAGCACCGCCAGCGAGCCCGGCTCGTACTCGTAGATGTGGGCCCCTTTGGGGGCGATCACCTCCTGCCCGCGCTTCAGGTGCAGCATCAGGGCCACCTGGTTGGTCATGGTGCCGCTGGGCATGAAGAGGCCGGCCTCAAAGCCCAGCATCTCCGCGGCCAGGGCCTCGAGGCGGTTCACGGTGGGGTCTTCACTGTACACGTCGTCGCCGACCTCGGCCTCGGCCATGGCCTTGCGCATGGCCGGGGTGGGCTGGGTTACGGTGTCGGAGCGGAGGTCAATGGTGCGCATAGGCCCTATACTACTGCTGAAAGCGGGGTTGTTATGGAACACCAGTCCTATGCCTATGGCAAGAACCACTGGGCTTTGGAGCCCGACCTCCCCGGCATTCTGAGCCGCTACTGGAAGGGCTGGAGCGCGCACCAGTCCGAGCTCGAGCGCTTTGGGGCGCTGGCCGGGGGCGCGGCCTACCGCATCGCCGACCACGTGGACAAGGAAGCCCGTCCGGTGCTGGTGATGCACGACCTGAACGGCCAGCGCATTGACCGGGTGCGGCTATCCCCGGCCCAGGAGGCCCTCAACCGCGAACTGGCCGCCATGAACCGGGCCCCCTACCAGGGGGGAAGCTGGCACCTGCATTTCGCCCTGGGCTACCTGCTGGCTGACCCCGGCCTTTACTGCATCCAGACCATCACCAACGCCACCCTCTACGCCATCCACAAATACGCCCCCCAGTTCGCCCGCTGGAAGGAGGAGCTCTTAGCGGGCCGGGCTTTTGGCGCGACCTGGATGACCGAGGTGCAGGGCGGCTCCGACCTGGGGGCCAACCAGGTGCGGGCGGTGCCCGAGGGGGCGGTCTGGCGGCTGTGGGGCGACAAATACTTCTCCAGTGGGGCCGGCCTCACCGACTACGCCATCGTCTCGGCCCGGCCTGAGGGCGCACCGGCAGGGCCCAAGGGCGTCGCGCTGTTCCTGGTGCCACGGCTGGACAGCCAGGGCCGGCTCAACTACCGGGTGCGACGCCTCAAGGACAAGCTCGCCACCCGTGCGGTGCCCTCGGGCGAGGTGGAGTTTGAAGGGGCCGAGGCCCACCTGATCGGGCGGGCCGAGGAGGGCATCTACTACATCCTGGAGACCCTGACCCTCTCGCGCCTGGCCAACGCCTGCGGGGCCATGGGGCTGGCCCGAAAGGCCCAGCTCGAGGCCCTCTTCCGGGTGCAGGCCCGCCGGGCCTTCGGCAAAAAACTGGAGGAACACCCCCTGGTGCGCCGCGACCTGACCGACCTGGCGGTGCGCATCGCCGGCGGCCTGGCCCTAACCTTCCGCGCGGTGGCGGCCTGGGACGAGGCCTGGCAGGAGACCCCACCCTACAGCCCCCGCTACCACTACGCCCGGCTGCTGGCCCACCTGGCCAAGGCCCGCACCGCCGAGCACGGCACCTACTGCACCCAGCTGGGCATGGAGCTTTTCGGCGGGGTGGGCTTCGTGGAGGACTTCGCCATTGCCCGTCTGGCCCGCGAGGCCCTGATTACGCCCATCTGGGAAGGCCCCGCCAACGTGCAGGCCCTGGACACCCTCGAGGTGCTCTTCCGCAAAGGCGCCGCCGAGCCCTTCCTGGCCGAGTTTGGCGCCAAGCTCGAGGCCATACAAAGCGAGGAGGCCCGACAGGCCCTGGCCCGCCTGCGCCATACCCTGGATTACCTACAAACCCTGTCCCCCGAAGAAGCCCAGTGGCACGCCAAAGAAGCCCTGCGCACCCTGGCCGACGCGGCCACCGTGGCCCTGCTCTACGAGCTGGGCAGCGAGCGCCACGCCAGGCTGGCGGCCCTGTACGCCCGGCGGTTTTTGGCCCAGGAGGAATACCCGGCCTGGGCCATGCAGGATGAAGCGCTGTGGCGGGTTGCTCTGGAGCCTACGCCCGCCGCTTGAGGATTCATACACATTTCGGTAGCATCGCTCACTTTGACAAGCCTAAACGATACTACCGAAATGCTTTTTTACTCCCTTCGGTCGGCTTGCATCCTTCACCTCTGACTACGCATGGCGGTGAAGGATGCAAGCGGAAACGGTATCAGTCCAGGGCCTCGAGCCGCACCGGGTTGGAGTGGAAGGTGGAACCCTCGCCCATGTCGGTCAGGTGTTCGCCGGTGAGCCAGTTGATGCCCCTGCCGTCCGGTGCGGGCTTTTCCCACCAGGTGCCCTCCAGCACCACCGTGCCCCGGATGGGGGCCTCGCTCACCCGCACCCGCCGCACCACCGACCCGTGCTGGGAGCGCACCCACATCCGCGCGCCGTCCACCGCGCCAAAAGCCCGCGCGTCCTCGGGGTGTACCAGCAGGGTGGGCTCCCCCCCTTCGCCCTGCACCAGGCGCTCGATGTGCCCGTAGGTGCTGTTCAGGAAGTGCTTGGCGGGGGGGGTCAGCAAAATGAGCGGGAACTCCGGGGTGGGCTCGGTCAGAATCACCTGCGGTGGGGGGTCGAACTGCACCTTGCCCGAAGGGGTGCCGGCCCGCTCGGTAAAGGGCTGGAAGCCGCGGGGAATGTTGAGCCGCAGGAAGCCCTCGGCCTTGAGGCGCTCGAGGGTGATGCCCTTTAGCCAGGGATGGTCGGTGTCTAGAAGCGAGCGGGCCAGGGTCTCGGCGTCCCAGTAGAGGGTGGGCTCCTTCAGGCCCAGCCGCTGGCCCAGCTCGGCGAAAACCCAGGTGTTGGGCCGGGCCTCGCCCTGGGGTGGCATCACCGCCTCGTTCCAGGAGAGGTAGTAGTGGCCGTAGGCGGTGTAGAGGTCGGGGTGTTCCAGAAAGGTGGTGGCGGGCAGCACGTAGTCGGCGTAGCGGGTGGTCTCGGTGAGGGCCTGCTCGAGCACCACCGTAAAAAGGTCGTCCCGTAACAAACCCTTTTGCACCAGGTCGGAGCGCGGGGCCACCACCGCGGGGTTGGAGTTGAAGACGAACAGGGCCCGGATGGGCGGTTCCAGGGCGGTGAGGGCGCTGCCGATCTGGGTCATGTTGACCTGCCGGGGCGGGGTGGGCCGGGCGGCCAGCAGGTGGGCGCCCCCCAGGTAGCGGCGGTTGAGGGCAAAGGCCCCCGAGGTGGTGAGCAGGGCCCCGCCCCCCGGGTGCTGCCAGGCCCCGGTAATGGCCGGTAGCAGAATCACCGCCCGCAGAGCGCTGGCCCCGCCGGGGTGGCGGGTCAGGCCGTAGCTGGTGCGGATCAGGCTGGCCCTGGCCCGAGCGAACTCGAGGGCCAGCCGCTCCACCGTTTCGGCGGCTACCCCTGTGACGGCCTCCACCCTTTGCGGGGTCCATTCTTCCGCCACCTGCATAAAGGCCTCGAAGCCGGTGGTCATGCGGGCGATGTAGGCCCTGTCGTGCAGCCCGGCTTTCACGATGGCTCGAGCCATCCCATAGGCCAGCGCCGCATCACTTCCGGGGCGAATTTTGATATGCTCATCGGCAAAGCGGCTGGTCAGGTTTTCGTAGGGGTCAATATGCACGATGCGGGCCCCGTTCTGACGGGCTTTTTTCAAAAGCGGGGTCAGGTGGGTGTGGGTGTGCAGGCTGTTGATGCCCCACAGCAGAATAAACCTGGCCTGGGGGACATCTTCCGGGTCTACCCCATAGCGGTCGCCGTAGCTCCTTACCCAGGCTTCCCGGCCCGCCGTCGCGCAGATGGTGGTCTGAAGCTCGCTGGCCCCAAGGGCCCGGAAAAAGGTGAGGGGGTGCTCGTACTGCATGAGCCCCATGGTGCCGGCATAGTGGTAGGGCAGAACGGCCTCGGGGCCATGCGCCCCGATCACCTCGCGCAAACGCCCGGCAATCTCGTCCAGTGCGGTTTCCCAGCTCACCCGCTCAAACCGCCCCTCGCCCTTTTTGCCCACCCGCCGCAGCGGGTAGAGCGGGCGCAGGGGGTGGTGGTTGCGCTCGGGGTAGCGGTAGGTCTTGACGCAGGCGAAGCCCTGGGTGATGGGGTGGCGCGGGTCGCCCTCAATTTTGAGCAGGGTGTTGCTTTCCTCGTCAATGCTGGCAATCAGCGAGCAGGCATCGGGGCAGTCCAGCGGGCAGGTGACGCGGGCTTTGCGCACAGTCATAAGAACCATGCTAAAAACCCGGATGGGTACCTGTCCATGCGGTGCTTACAATGCCTTAATGAAGGCTTTGGTTTTGGCCGACCAAAGTAGTCCAAATCACGCTGGGTGGGGGGTGTTGTTTTGCTATACCGGTAGTGCCAGCGCTGGTATCGAAATCCCAGAAGGAGGAACCATGCAGCGAATCATTCAAGCCCTAACCATACTCACCCTGCTGATCCTTACCCCGGCCCTGGCCCAGAGCAGCCAATCCAGCTTGAAGCCAACCAACCCGGCCCTGGTGCTGCCGGTGGGGCAGGAGCTGAGTGATGCAGAGTTGAGCCAGATAGAGGGGAAGTGGCTTTGGGCAATAGGGGGAGCTGTTGTCTCAATTGCGGCTGGTTATGCGGAAAAAGCTGCCGCGGGTGAAGCCTACACGTGGAAAGATGCTGCCAAAGATGCCATTGCTGGGGCGATGGGTACTGGAATTGGTAAAGCCGCTGGTATGGTTGGTAAAGCCGTCGAAAGGGCTATATACGTTCCTAGAGGCACTGGAAACGCGGTGGAATTTGCAGGTGGTGCAGTGGGCACGGGTACTGTTAGGGGCGCACTAGATCGTCGTCCATAAGTCCATAACAGGTGATAAGGAACCCTATGAAGCGCCTCAGAGAAAGCCTTCTTTATTCCTCGGGCATAGTTGTTGCCCGGGAGCTTATATCACCTTCAAGTGACCTTGGAGTATTGGTTTTGCGATTTACGATTGTATTCGCCTTGGTATATTTCCTACACCCGTTCATTACCTATCTTGAGGAGAAATTTTTGCGAAAATTTGCGCGCGGAAGTCAGAGAAAATTTGCTGCCTATGAAGCGTCATTTATGACGTTTGGGGTCGTAGTTCTTTTTTACCTGCTGTGGCCGGGCGTATTTTGGCTCGTTTTGCTTGTTGTGGGAGTTGCTAGTTACTTGCTGCTATACTACCTTGTCCTCTGGCTAAACAGCACAACTGGCTGATAGCTTCACGTGCCTCCTGAGGTAACCTACTTTGAAATGTAGACTCCTTCTTCTGTCGTACACATTTCTTGCCAGTCTAGCCGGCCATGCGCTGGCTGGGCTGCTTTTCGCATTGCTTAGCTCCCAGAGCTTTGAAAAAGTGATTTATGGCAACCCGGACACTGTTTTGCTCGTTTCCACCGTTATCGCGCTTACCCTTACCCTCACGTCCCAAGGCCTAAACCCGCCCGTCTTCTTTCCTGCATGGCGGAGAAATGTTTTTAGCTTACCGGTGGGTATTTTTGCCGGACTGGTGCTGGCGGTTTATTTTCGGGAGGAGTTTGGTCTTGCACGCATTCCCACATATTTAGCCGCCATGTTAGCGACTACTTTACTGGCCTTAGTGGCTTCCAAGGGCTTGCTTGGCCTTATTCGGGAGAGGGACAAAGCTATCTAAAAAGGGGGGAGGCATTTAGAAGACTCATTCTGGAGTTCATAACGCTTTTTCAAATCCCCTCCTTCTAAATGAAGGGATCTGTCGCAAGTCTTCGTGATTACATCAGGCTAATATTTATAGGCTACGCCACCTCGAAAGTTTTGTTCGGGAGGCCCGCTCCGAACAGCAGCTTGCCAGCCTGTTGAGCCTCCAGGCCACCGGGGAGCAGCTACGGCTTGGGTGGGGGCTCGAGCTGGGCGGTATCCTGCGATAATGATGGGGTGCAAGGCCGCCGCTGGCTGATCTATGCCACCCTACTCCTCTGGCTCCCATTGGTCATGGCGGGGGGTTCCTGGCTGCTTGCCCGCAGCGTAGCGGCCCCGCTGTTTGTCGCCTACCTGAGCCTGTTTTGCCTGGTGGTTTCGCTGGGGCTGTTCTGGGTGGGGGTTGTGCAACTGCTGCGCTGGCGGCTGCGGGTGGCCGATTTGCTCTGGCTGGGGTTGTATGGGGTAGGGGCCGGGTTATACGCTGCACTGGTCGCACTGCTCAGGCCGTAGTGTTCGCAGCGGGATGATGGGATATGATTTGCGCTATCTGAGCGCGGTGCATCCGCGGCCCGATTCCAAACCCAAACCGGAGGAGATAGATGGCAGAGCAGTTGGACGCAAACCGCCCCTTACGGGTAGCAGTCATTGGTGCGGGGCCCTCGGGCATCTATGCCACCGAGGCCCTGATCAAACAGAGCGAGGTGGCGGTCTCGGTGGATGTCTTCGACAGGCTACCCACCCCCTATGGCCTGGTGCGCTATGGGGTGGCCCCCGACCACCAGACCATCAAGTCGGTGACCAAGGTGATGCAGAAGGTGCTGCAAGACCCACGGGTGCGGTTTTTGGGTAACGTCGAGTATGGCCGCGACCTGACCTACGCCGACCTAAAGCGCCACTACGATGCGGTGGTCTACACGGTGGGGGCCTCCAGCGACCGCCACCTGAACATTCCCGGTGAGGAGCTGCCGGGGAGCCTTTCGGCCACCGAGTTTGTGGCCTGGTACAACGGCCACCCCGACTACCAGAATCTGGATATCCGGCTGGATGTGCGGGGCGTGGCGGTGGTGGGCATGGGCAACGTGGCGGTGGATGTGACCCGCATTCTGGCCAAGTCGGCAGAGGAACTGCGCCAGACCGATATCGCCGACCATGCCCTGCCGGTGCTGGCCCAGAGTCAGGTGACCGATATCTACATGCTGGGGCGGCGGGGGCCGGCCCAGGCCAAGTTCACCACCAAGGAGCTGCGCGAGCTGGGCGAGCTCCACAACGCCGATGTGCTGGTCAGGCCGGAGGAACTCGAGCTCGACGAAAAAAGCGCGGCTTCCATCGCCCACGATCCGGCCATGCTCAAGAACCTCGAGGTGCTGCGGGAGTTCGCGGCTAGGCCCCTTAGCGGCAAGCCCCGCCGGATACACATCCGCTTTTTTGTCTCACCGGTGGCGATCTTGGGTGAGGGCCGGGTGCAGAAAATTCGCCTGGAGAAAAACCGCCTGGACGAGAACCTGAACGCGGTGGGCACGGGCCAGTTCGAGGAGCTCGAGGTGGGGATGGTGCTGCGTTCGGTGGGCTACAAGGGCGTGCCCCTACCCGAGGTGCCCTTCGACAGCCGCAAGGGGGTCATCCCCAACCAGGGCGGGCGGGTTTTGCGCGAGGGACAGGTGGCGCTGGGCGAGTACACCGCCGGCTGGATCAAGCGCGGCCCCAGCGGGGTGATTGGCACCAACAAGGCCGATGCCACCGAGACCATCAAGCTGCTGTTGGAGGATGCCCCCCGCCTGCCTTTGGCCCCCGAACCCGCGCCCGAGGCCGTCACCCGGCTGCTGCAGTCGCGCGGGGTGCGGTACGTGACCCTCGAGCACTGGCTCAAGCTCGACCAGCACGAATGCGTCCAGGGGCAGGCCCAGGGCCGCCCGCGGGTCAAGGTGACCAGCGTAGAGAAGATGCTCGAGCTGACGCAGGATTGATACCGTTTCCGCTTGAATCCTTCACCGTTGGACACAGTCAGAGGTGAAGGATGCAAGCCGACCGAAGGGAGTAGAAAAGCATTTCGGCAGTATCGTTTAGGCTTGCCAAAGTGAGCGATGCTGCCGAAATGCGCATGAGCGGCTTAAACAAGCCGCCCATCAAGGCCGCTGGCGCAGATTCTGGCCGGCTTGCCAACGCCCCACCCACCAAAATGCGGTGGCCATCGCCCGGCTCAGGGTTGCCGGATCGGGTGGGTTGGCCAGTAAGCGCTCCAGCTCGGCCTCGCCGATGTTGTCCAGCGGCTTGGCCCGGGGCCGATCGCCGGCAAAGCGCAGGGCCATCCCCTCGGCCTTCCAACGCGGCCAGCCCGCGGGCTGGGCCAGGTGAAACAGCTCGTGGCGCAGGGTGCGCTCCAGCGCGCCCCGCTCCAGTAGAAGCCGCAAGCGCTGGCTGTCAATCTGGTTTCTGTTCCGGTTGGCCGCGGCCAGGATGAACCAGGGCAGCCGGGTTGCAGCGGTGTAGGACTTCAGGTGGGGGTGCACCACCACCCGCACCGCGGGGGGCGGCGGGTAGCCGGCGGCGATCAGGTCCCGCCGCGCTTTTTGCAGCACCCGGAAGACCTCGGGCAGGTGCCGGGCGTCCTCCGGCGAGGCCGTTTGCACCACGAAGCCGGGCGCTCGGGCGGTCTGCCAGGTCTGGGCCAGGGCAAGGGGGGAAAAGACCGCAACAGCAAGCAGCACCCAGCGCACCGGCGCACCTCACTCCCTCACCTGCAGCGTCTGTACCGTCCCCACCCCGCGCACCTCCGGCTCGTACATCATCCAGGCCAGGGTGGGCAGCGCGGTGAAGCGGCCAGGGGTCTCGGCCCGCAGCACGTAGGTGAAGGTGATGGGGCCGCTCAGATAGCTGAAGAAGAACTCCACCTGCCGGTCGCGGATCTCCCGCCCGTCGAACCAGTAGTTCCAGCCGTAGTAGTCGTCGCCGAAACGCGAGCGCACCCCGGCAATGCGGAAGGAGTCGTCGTTTTCCACCACCACCAGGCCCGCCGGGGTGGGTTCCTCCACCACCACATACCTTAGCGCGTCCTGCTCGGGGCGCACGCTGAGGGTTACCAGCACCAGCTCCCCGGCCTTGACCGGGCCGGTCAGGGGGCTTGGCTCGTAGACAAAACGTTCGGCGCTGGCGTCGTAGCGGGGGGTGAGCCTCTGGTAGGTACGGGCCACCCGCAGGCCGCGGGACTCCGGACGCAGATACTCCTTCTCCTCGAAATAGCTCACGCTGCCGCTGGTATACAGGCGGTTGTTGCTGATGACCTGTACTTCGTTCTCGCCCACCCTCAGGCCTTCCAGGGCGAGCTCGGCCCCTCGAGCCGGAACCTTCAGGGTTTGCGCCTGTCCGTTGACCCGAACCTGCACCTCCTGTTCGCTGGGCTGTTCGCCGGTCGCTTTCGCGAGGGCCAGCGCAGCGATCACCACTGCGGCGGTGTCCTTGGTGGAGACCCAGCGGGCCCCCCGGCGCTCCTGCATCAGCCAGTTCACAACCTTGGGGACGGCGGGGTGGTTGGGGCGCAACTTGGCCAGGGCTTCCAGACCTCGAGCGGTGGCCTCGATGCGGTCGTCGTTCCAGGCCCCGCGCGGGGCCCGCACCTCCCAGTAGGCGGTGCGTTCGCGTTCGGTCAGTCTGGCCAGGAGACCCTCGAGGGCCTGCTCGGCCAGGGTTCGGTTGCCGTTGTGGTGATAGGTCAGCACGATGAGCGCATGGCCGTAGGGGGTGAGGTCGGGCCTTTTCAGGTAGTCTTGCAGATAACTAAAGTCCAGCGGCGGGGTTTGTTGATAGGCGGTGCGGGTCAGGTACGGTTGCCGGGTGCTGGGTGTGCGGGCAAAGGTCGCCCCGCTGGAGGAACGTTCCCTGGGCATATACGCGGGCCCGGCCAGGGCGAAGGCATAGGCGGCGTAGGCCACGGCGTCGGCGGCGTAGGTGTGGGCGTCGGGGCGGTTCAGGGTTTTGAGCAGGTAGGCGACGCCCCGCTCGAGCACCTCCGGCCGCACCCGGTAGCCGGCCTCCTGCGCTTGCAACAACCCGGTCAGCACATAGGACGAGATGTAGAGCGAGGAGTCGTCGTGCTGCCAGAAGCCCCAGCCGCCGTCGTCGTGCTGGAAGTCGTAGAGCCGCTTGAGGCCCGCCGCCACAAAGTCGTCCAGATTTTGCGTGAGTTCTTCGGGTAATTGGGCAAAATTACCAGCTTGCCGGGCCAGCACACTGGGCAAAAAGCGGCTCATGGTCTGCTCGGAACAGCCATAGGGGTAGCCCGCCAGGTAGGCCAGCGCCGGGGTCACGGCGGCGGCCAGCGAGGGGGTGAGGTAGAGCCGGCCCCGCGTCTGGCCGGGGTCGGTGGTGGGGGGCAGGCTAAACGCCCAGCGATCCCCCGACTGCCCGGCCCAGCCCAGCTCCTGCTTGAGGCCCTTGGGGAGGATGGGCAGCCGGGTGCGCAGGGCATCGGAAGCGGCCGGGGTGAGGGCCGAGGCTTCCAGGGTGGCGGTACCGCTTTGCGGGGCCCGCACCAGGTAGCCGGCGGCGGCCCGGCCCCCGGCGGGCAGTTGGGCCGGTGCGGTCGGGGGGGTGAGCAGGCGGAGCCCGGTGGCCTCGAGCCGTAGCTGGCCGGTCTGGCTCTGGCCCAGGTTGTTCTGCCCGATCACCCGCAAGGTGGCCTCGTCCCCCCGAACCAAGAAGCGCGGGGTGCTCAGCCGGGCGATCACCGGCAGGGTGGTGGTTACGGTCTGGGTGGCCTGCCCAACGGTATCCGCCAGCGAGATGGCCCGGGCGGTCAGGCGCCACTGGGTCAGGTTGTCGGGGAAGCGGACCTCTACCGTGGCCTCGCCCTGTTCGTCGGTCTCCAGCGCGGGCAGCCAGAGGAGGGTATCGCGGAAGTCCTCCCGCACCTTGGGGGCTGCCAGCGATTCCTTGGCCTGCCCAAAGACGGCCCTGTCCAGGGGGGCCCGGCCTGCTACAGCAGGAGCCGGGGCCACGTTGCCAAAGTAGAAGCCCCCGGCGGTCTGGGTGCCCACCACGTTGGACTTCAGGCCCCAGAAAAAGGCCCGGATGTCCGGGGCTTTCTCGGGCCGCACCAGGTAGATGGCCTCGTCCACCAGGCCCAGCGTGACCTGGCTTTTCACCGGACGCCCGCTGGCGTCGGTCACTTTGAGCCGGTAGATGGCGGTCTCGCCCGGCTTGTAGGTGGTTTTGTCGGAGGCCACCGCCACGTTCAGGAATTTCTCCGCTGGTGGCAGCAAAAAGCCCGCCACCTCGCTGTAGTACTCGCCACCCCCCAGCACCGTAACCGCAAGGTAGCCGTTGGGAACCAGCTCCGGGGTGAGCTTCAGCTCGTAGGTGAAGGTGGAGCCCCGGAATCGCACAATTTCGGGCTTGCGGAGGCCCGGGCCTTCCAGGTTCACCAGGGCCCAGCCGTCGGCTACCGGCGACTGCACCACGAAGCGGGCGGTCTCGCCCACCCTGTACAGCGGCTTGTCGGGGGTAATCTTCAGGCTTTTATAGTCCCAGAACCAGTACGAACCGTCCGAGACCCAGACCCCCTCCTGGGCCTGGGTGGCCCGCCCGGCGTCGTCGCGGGCCTCCACCACCAGGGCATACGAGCCCTGCCTGGGCAGCCTGAGCTGGAGCGTGGCCTGGCCCCTGGCGTCGGTGCGCCCCTGGAGGCGGGCGGTGCGTTCCTGCTGTTCGCCCCGGCCCCGCACCCAGTAGGCGCGGTTGGCGCTCAGGGTGAAGGGCAGCGCGACCGGGTTGCCCTCGAGGTCCTCGGCCCGCACGGTGACGGTCAGGGTGTCCTGGGTCTGGTAGGCGTAGCGGTCGGTGCGGATGTTGAGCACCACGCCGGCGCGGTAGGCGGTGAGAAACCCGGTTCCGCTGATCTCCCGCCCGGCCTCGTCGGTCACGCCGGCCTCGAGGGTCAGCCGGTAGTCTTCCCCCAGGGGCTTCAAGGGCACCTCCACCACCAGCTCCCCCTGGGCGTTGAGCCGCCCTTCGCCCCGCTCGATGATCCGGCCCTCGTAGGTGTCCTCGTACCCGTAATTTTCGTAGAAACCGAAGCTCGAGACGTAGGCAAAGCGGTAGTAGGGCCGCTGGATGAGGGCATAGCTGACCTTGCCGCCCGCCACCGGCCCGCCAAACAGGTACTCGCCTTTCACCACAAAGCGGGCCTTCTCCCCCTGTACCGCTACGGGTTTCTCGGGGGCCACCTCCACGCGGTACTCGGGCTTGACGAACTCCTGCACCTCGAACTCGCCGGTGTGCTCCTCGCCCTGTAGACGGGCCACCACCGTATACCCGCCCAGCCGCACGTCCAGCCCCAGGCGAAACTGCCCGGAAAAGCTACCGTAGGCGTCGGTGCTGAAGCGGCCCGAGAACACCTCGTTGTCGTCGTAGTCGCGCACCACCACCTCCACCGGCTGACTGGCGATGGGGCGCAGGCCGCTGGCCGTACGGGCGGTGCCCTTGAAAAACACCGTGTGGCCGGGGCGGTAGACCGGGCGGTCGGTGACCAGATAAAGCCGGTTTTTTTCCAGGTTCCAGCGCTGCCAGTAGGCGCTGCTAAAGGCCCAGGAGCTGCCCGAGCGGGCCGCCACAAACAGGTTGCTGGTGTCGGGCAGGTTGCTCTGGAGCAGGGCCAGCCCGCCCTCGGCCCGCCCCTGCTGCACGATGCGCTTGTCCTTGGAGACAAAAATCTGGGCGGTGCGCGGCTGTCCGCTATCCAGGCTGGCGGTGTAGGCCAGAATTCGTTGCGGCTCCGACTTGACCACCAGCCCCAGGTTGGTCACCAGGACCAGCGTGGCCGAGGTAGGGCGGGGGGCGCCAATCTGGGCCAGGTACAGGCCCTCGGGTAGCCGTCCCAGGCTCACCTCGCCGTAGGGCCTATTCTGGGTGCGAAAGACCGGCACGGTGCGCACCGGCGACAGATCCAGCTCGCCGGTGCGCTGAAAGTCGCGCGGGCCGCCCAGCTCCACCACCTTCTCGGGGTTGCGAATCCGCAGGATGCGGATCTGGCTGCGGCCACCCCCCGGCAGGTAGTACTCCAGCCGCACCGGCTGGGTGGGGCTGTAGGTTCCGCCGCCGTACAACTGGGGTTCTGGACGCTGGGCTGACCCTGGTATCAGACTCAACAAAAACAGCCCGAATATGCCGAACCCTGCTCGCCCAAAACGCTTCATCTCCGTAGCCTCCTAATAACTCACAATTTTCCAGCGGTAAAAACCCAAAAAGTGGGGGTTGTCGGGCCGGGGGTGCCAGTATCTCTGGGGATGCTTGTTCAGGGTTTCCAGGCTTACCATGCGCACCTCGCCCCCTTCGGAGGGGGCGTAGCCGGTGTGGTAGACCACCAGGTTATTTCCCAGGTACACCATGCTGTGATAGGCCGAGCCCCGGGCCAGAGGGCGCACGAAAAACAAGAGGTCGCCGCGCCGGGCTTTCTCGGGGGTGCGGCCCAGGAAGACGCTCGAGTACCGCATCAGATACATGGCACTGGTGCGCCCTACCAGGCGGCCCGCCTGCACATCGTCCGGGCGGTAGGCCCCCGGCTCAACGCGGAAAACCGAACGGCCAATCAGGGGCAGGGGATAGGCGCTCAGGGGCGGGGCTGCTACCCTGGGCAGGTAGGGAAATTTCTGGAACCAGGCCGCCGTTTTGGGTTTCAGGGCCTCAAAAAAGGCAAAGCGCAGCAGGCCGGCGCAGTCCTGCTCCTGGGGGGGCCAGGCGGGCGAGGGGGCGGTGAACTGGGCCTCGGCGATGGCCGCAAACCACTCCAAAAACGCCTCGCGCTGGGCGGCGCTGTGAAACTCGGCAACGTCGGGGTAGCCGTCCTGGTCGAGGTCGGCAAGGTTAGATGACGGCGCGGCCAGACCTACCGCCAGAATCAACCCCAGTAGCCCCACCCACCGCCTGCTGGCCCGGTGTTTCATGACCAACTCCGATTGTAGCGCGACCCAGGGTAAGCTAGGGGCCGTCTAAAGGCCGGCTCAAGGTGGTGTGGAACGTTATGAACGACTGGAGCTGGGGGGTGCTGGGACTGGGGGGACTCAGCCTGGTGGGGCTGCTGTGGGCAGAGTGGCAGAGCCGGCGCGCGGCTCGAGTCCTCTTCAAATCCCTGTGCTCGTTGGGGTTCCTGCTCTTCGCCCTTGGCCTGGGCGTGGAAGGCTGGTTCGCACAGCTCGTGCTGGCGGGTCTGGTGCTTTCGGCGGTGGGGGATGTGCTTTTGCTTTTTGGCTCGAGCCGGGCTTTTCTGGCCGGTCTGGGGGCCTTTTTGCTGGCCCACCTGGCCTACCTGGGGGCTTTCGTGCAGGTAGGCACGCCCTCCTTGGGGGGTTTGCTGCTGGTGTTGGCGATGGGGTATGGCTGGTTGCGCTGGCTATGGCCCCATCTGGGGGGCTGGAAGGCCCCGGTGTTGGCCTACGGGGTGATCATCAGCCTGATGCTCTGGGCTGGGCTGGGTACTGCCCGGAGCGAGATCTGGCTGGGGGCGCTGCTCTTCTACCTCTCCGACCTGTTCGTGGCCCGCCAGCGCTTCGTGGTGCGGCAGCCGCTGAATCCGTTGCTGGGCCTGCCGCTTTACTACGCAGCCCAGTACCTGCTGGCCTGGGCCGCACGGTAGGCCTGCGGAAGCTGGGTGGGAAGCGGCTCGAGCACCTGGGCAGAGTCGCTTACGCGATTTCGGCAGAGCCGAAACCTTTGTGGCGTGGCAAGAGGGGCTTTGGGCGGAACTCACATTAGTACGAGCGCTGCATCACCTGAAGCCCCTGGCCCTCGAGCCAGCCCACCAGCCATTCCACTGCCGCCTTAACGCCGACTGTGCTAAGCGGCGCGCCAAAACGGCCTATGCCCACATACAGGCCGTGGGCGCTGGGGCGGGCCTCCAGGAGCACATCTTGAATCAGGTCTTCTTCCTCGAGGTGAGTGTGGAAATAGTAGCCGCCTTGGGGATCCAAAGTACGGGTGGCCTCGAGCAACACCGCTGTGCCGCCCTCAAAACGAACCACAGTTTTCTCGAAACTCTTAATTTCAGGCAGTGTACCAGATAGCAAGGCATGGGGCATGGGATACCTCGGAAGGGGAAGCCAGGGGGTGGAATCCTCGGCAATTTTGCGAAACACTGCATGATAAAACTGACGCCCTTGTTCTTTCCACTTGAGCGCATACTTAGTGGTGAGGTGATGTGCAGGGGGTGGTGGGGTCTGGACATCGAATAGTCCACTGGCCCTGCCCTCGGCCTGGGCGAACCTCCAGTACTCCTCGTGATCGGTGGTGAGCAGTAACTCGCCGCCCTCGGCCAGCCGGGTTGAAAGACGACGAAAGAAGTGTTGCTGTAACAGGCGATTCTCCTGGTGCTTGGACTTGGGCCAGGGGTCGGGGAAGTTCACATAGACCCTTCTCAGGCTGCGCGGCGCGACCAGGTTGCGCAGGGCGAAACCGGCTGTGCCGTGGTAAACCCGTATGTTGGTCAGACCCTCGCGCCGAAAGCGCTTCAGGGCTCTGGCTACCGAACCCGCCGAAACTTCCACCCCCAGGATCTTCCACTCGGGGTATAGCTGGGCGATCTGAGCGGTAAATCGCCCGTCGCCAAAGCCGACCTCGAGTATCTGCGGTGCTTCAGGTAGAGGAAGTTCGGTCTCGCCCAGACGAATCAACACAAGGAGCCATTATAGAACGGCCTTCAGAAAGAGTGGTACAGCCCCGGACGCAAAAAGTGCTTTTCAAGACGCATTTTTTGCCAGCGAGAGCCCCGCAACACCTGCATCCGTGGGTCACGATAAACAAAGTCCGATGGCTGGCGTTGCGGTGCCTACAGAGGGTGGTAGACTTGAACCAGCTATGGTAGATGTGGGCCTCGAGCAAGCCTTTGCCAAGGTACGGGCGTTCCTGGAGGGCGACTTTGAACACCCGGGCCTGACCCTCTACGATTTACAGAATCTGGTGGGCTACAACAGCCGCGTCAAAACCGACGGCCCGCTCTCGTACACCATGCCCCCGGAGCCAGCCTTGAGTGGAGTGGCGGCAGTGCGCCTGTACTACTACCCCAAAGACCCCGAAGTCAACCTAATTGTCGAGATTGAAGACAAAGCCCGCAAACGCCACCTGCGACACTTTAAGTGGAACGGCATTTCCTGGACGGCAGCCCGGGGCCTGAAGGCCGACCTGACGGCCACCCGCGAAGTGCTGCCCTCGATTGAAGAGGTGGGGGGGGACTTTTTCTTAGGCTATGCCTCCGAGGAAGCTAAAGAGCTGGCCGAGGCCATTCGCCGCGGTGAGGCAGCGGGGGCCAAGTACATGCTGTGTACCCGCGACAACACCCGCATCTTTTATGCCCCGGCCAGCTCGCCTCCAGCGGTGCCCTGTCCCCGCTGCGGTAACACCAACATGATTTTCAAGACCCTGACCCTGGCTACTCCCGAAGATCGCATTGAGGCGATTTTGCGTGAGCAACGGGCTTTGCGAACGGCGCTGGAAGATCTGCTGCTCTACCTCAAGCGTAAGCTGGGGCCCTAGCGCAAAGCAAATGGATTGAAGCGGGTGTCGCGGTCGTAGTAGTCTTCGCTCTCGGCTCGCTTCAAAAAGCCCACCACACCATAGGTAATGGGCGTGAAGAGCACCTCCACACCAACCTTAAAGATGTAATTTGAGACAAATACCGTCCAGAGAAGGTTGTTGTCCCAAATGCCATAAAAGGCCACCAGCAGAAAAATGGCGGTGTCCAAGCCCTGTCCTACCAGGGTAGAACCGATGGTACGCAGAGCTAAAAAGCGTCCCTGGGTAGCTAATTTGAGCCGGGCCAGAATATAGCTGTTGGCAAACTCACCCACCCAGTAGGCCACCAGGCTGGCCAGCACGATGCGGGGTACCAGGCCCAGGATGGTAGAGAAGGCCTCCGCCGATTTTTGGCTAAACTCGTCGCTGGGTGTGGGCAACGCACTCACCAGGCCGAAGGTGAGCGCAGAGAGCAGCAATAAGAAGAAACCAGTCCAGATCACCCGGCGGCTTCGCTTATAACCATACACCTCGGTTAGCACGTCACCAAAGATGTAAGCCAGTGGGAACAGCAGGGTACCGCCGTCGAAGGTAAACGGGCCGAAAAGCACCACTTTGGTCGAGGCGATATTGGAGACCACCAACACCACCACAAACAGGGCTGTAATGAGGTCGATGTAACGATAGGTTTTCATAGCGAGTTGGCGTGCGCTGCAGAGGCGCGTAGGGTTGGGTTTGACTGGCCCGGCAACAGCCTACTTCTAGGCCTGCGAAGTGATGAAGGGTAGGTTGCGGTCGAACTGGCCGCGATCGAGGCCGTAGCCATACACAAAGGCATCCTCGATTTCAAAGCCCAGATAGTCGATCGGAACCTCGACCTGGCGTCGGGAGGGTTTGGACAGCAAGGCGGCAATTTTTAGCGAGGCAGGCTGCCGGGCCTCCAGCATACGCAACAGATAGTTGATGGTGATGCCGGTGTCCACGATATCTTCCACCACAATTACATGCCGGCCCGCAATCGGAAGCCGCAGGTCTTTTATGAGCTCCACCTCGCCGCTGGTTTTCTGGCTGTCGCCATACGAGGAGACTGCCAAAAAGTCCATGGTTAGTGGCATATCAATGGCCCGCACAAGGTCGGCCATGAAGACGAAGGCTCCGTTGAGCACACAGACCAGATGGGGTTCCTGACTCTGGTAATCGCGTTTAATCTGTTCGCCCATCTCGCGTATGCGGGCGGCGATTTGGGTTTCGCTGATTTGTACTTTGCCGTTTCCGGGTCGAAAGATGCTCACTGCTCGATTCTACGGCACTCTTCTGGACTCGTACATCGGCCTGCGAGTTTTTTGGGCTGGAGTGGGCTTTGGATTTGACCAGAGGAGCGGTTGGGACAGGCTTCCGGGTTTGGGCTGGCTTGCGCAATTCGGCACTGCTATACAGCAACTTGATCTCTTCTGGGGTAAGGTAGCGCCACTCACCGGCCTCGAGTTCACCCAGCTCTATGGGGCCCACGGCCAGCCGCACCAGGCGCTCCACCGGATAACCCACCTTGCCCAGCATTCGGCGCACCTCACGCTTGCGACCTTCGGTTAGCACCAGCTTGACCCCATCTTTGACCGGGTAGGCCTCGAGGGCCTGGGCCAGCCCATCCCCCAACATGACCCCCTGCACCAGCTGCTGGCAGGCCTTTTTGCTAACCTTGCCGTTTTTGCACCAGGCCCGATAGAGCTTGGGCACCCGGTTGCGGGGATGGGTGAGGTACTGGGTCAGATGGCCGTCGGTGGTCAGGAGCAGCAGCCCCTCGGTGTCCTTGTCCAGCCGCCCGACCGTATGCAGGCCAGGGTGCTTGGGAACCAGCTCGTAAACAATTTTTTCGGCGTGCTCATCCTCGTGGGTGGTGGTGTAACCCTTGGGTTTGTGTAGCGCGATGACCACATTTTTTTGCGGCATACGCACCCGTTCACCGTCCAGCCGCACGATGTCGCCGGGCTGCACGACCGCACCGATGGTGGCGACCTGCTGATTGATGGTCACCCTTCCCGCGCGGATTAAGTCCTCGGCTTTGCGGCGGCTGGTGACCCCCGCACGGGCTAAAAATTGCTGTAAACGCATACCCACCATAGTATTACTTGCCGGGTCAAAGCGTATCAGGGTGTGTTGCTACAGAGGGGACTTCTTCTGGAAGCGGGGTGGGCGCTTTTCGCGCAGCGAGCGCAGACCTTCCTGGGCATCGGGGCCCAGGAAGCCCATAAACTCGAGGGCCAGCGAGGTATCGAAATTGGGCCCCATCATACGCAGCCAGTTGTTGAGGGCATACTTGGTAAAGCGAATGGCCGAAGGCGCGCCCTGGGTAAGCTGGGTTGCAATTTTGAGGGCCTCGCTATAGACCTCGCTGTCCTCCACACAGCGCGAGACCAGCCCAATGCGCTCGGCTTCCTCCCCGGTGAGCGGTTCGTTCAACAAAAGGTAGTACTTGGCCTTGCTCAAACCGCAGAGCAAGGGCCAGATCATCACCGAGTGGTCGCCGGCCGCGACCCCCAGCCGCACGTGCCCATCCACGATGCGGGCGTTTTTCCCAGCCACACTGATATCGGCCAGCAGCGCCACGGCCAGCCCAGCCCCTACCGCCGGCCCCTCGATGGCCGCCACGATGGGCTTGGCGCAGTTCACCACCCCGTACACCAGGTCGCGGGCCTCCTTCCAGACCCGCAGCAAGGTTTCGTAATCCCGGATCATCGCCTCGATCATCTCGAAGTCGCCGCCGCTGCTAAAGGCCCCGCCCTCGCCCCGCACCAGCACCGCCCCGATGCTTTCATCGGCATCGATATCCCGCCAGACATAGGCCAGCTCGCGGTGCATCTGGCTATCGGCGGCGTTGAGACGGCCTGGGTTGGAGAGGATGACCTCGAGCACGCCCTCGCCGGGTTCGGCAAACTTCAGACGCTGGTAGCGTTGTCGCCAGTTCATGCTAAAAGTTTACGCAATGCGCTGACTAGCCGTGCTGGCTTATTTATGGGTACAATCCGCTGGCATGGCCCTATTTGCCGTGAACAAACCGCTTGGGCGCACCTCGCACGACGTGGTGGACATGGCCCGTAAACTGCTGGGCACACGCCGGGTAGGTCATACCGGAACCCTCGACCCTCTGGCTACGGGTGTTTTGATTCTGGCCACGGAAGGCTCCACCAAGCTGGTACCTTTTTTATCTGCAGAAGAAAAAGAATATATCGCCTGGGTTTCCTTTGGCGTCACCACCCTGACCCTGGACGCCGAGGGGCCTATTGTGGGGCCTGTGACCAGCTATCCAAGCCAGCGCGAGATTGAAGCGGCCCTGCCCTGGTTTTTGCAACTGACCGAACAGACCCCACCGGCTTACTCGGCGGTAAAGGTAGGGGGGGTCAAGGCCTACGAGGCCGCCCGCAAGGGGCAGGCCCTCGAGCTGACTCCCCGCCCGGTCAAATACTACGAGGCCAGGCTGCTGGCCTATGACCCCGCGCCCATACCCCACCGCATTGCCCCCTCGGCCACCGGCTGGCAACTGGCCCCACGGGGCCGCCCGGTCGAACTGCCCAGGCCGCTGGGTGATTTCCCGACCGCGGTGATTCGTTTGGTGGTGGGGCCCGGTACTTATGTGCGCTCATTTGCCCGCGATCTGGGCCAACGGCTGGGCACCCAGGCTTTCCTCTCGGGGTTGGTGCGAACCCGGGTGGGGAAGATTGGCCTCGAGCAGGCCCAGGAGATCGAACACCTGGATGTGAGCAGAACCCTGGACGAGCTCGAGGTCCTTTCCTGCCCCAGCGTGGAACTCTCGCACGCCGAGGCCAAGCGGGTAATGGAGGGCGTTCCGCTGGCTATTCCGGCCAAAGGCCTGGTGGCCCTGGTGGGCCCCAAGCGCCGCCTGGTGGCCATTGCCGAGGGCGATGGCTTCAAGCTGCGCATCAAGCGGGTCTTCAAGGCGTAGCGATTAACCCACCTCGAAGATTTCTTTGAAGACCGGCTGCGACAGCACCACCGAGGTGCGGGTGCTGCCATAAAAGCCGAGCTGCTGGATTAGCTCCTGTAAATGTTCCACCGAGGGGGTGCGTACTTTGGCTACAAACGACGACTCGCCGGTGACGAAGTAACACTCCCGCACTGCCGGGGTGGCCTGGGCAAACTCGAGCATCTGCTGGTAGCGGTGCGGTGGGGTGGCCACCTCGATCAGTGCGGTGATGGTGTAGCCAAGGGCCTCGGGGTTAATCCGGGCCCCATAGCCCACGATAATGCCGGCGTCCTCGAGGCGACGTACCCGCTCGGTGACCGCCGGTGTCGAGAGCCCTACCCGGCGGCCTAGCTCGCTGTAGGAGAGCCGCCCGTCGCGCTGTAGCTCGTTCAGGATGGCAATATTGAATTTGTCCAGCAGTTTGGAAGCCATAGAGCCTATTATGCCTTAAGAACATCAAATAGATTCGACATCTATCCTTAAGTTCTCACTTTCTTTTGGGGGTCAGTCAGTCTAGGCTTGGGGAAAACAGGAGGTTGTTATGGTGATTGGTGTTCCCAAGGAAATCAAGACGCTCGAGAACCGGGTGGCCCTTACGCCGGGGGGGGTGACCAGCCTGGTGCGGCGCGGGCATAAGGTGCTGGTGCAGCAAGGGGCCGGGGTGGGTTCGGGCCTTTCCGATGCCGAATACCAAAAGGCGGGGGCCGAGATCGTAAGCGCCCAAGAAGCCTGGGCCGCCGATCTGGTGGTCAAGGTCAAGGAGCCCATTGCCGAGGAGTACAAGTACCTGCGCCAGGGTCTGATCCTGTTCACCTACCTGCACCTGGCCGCCGATGAGCCGCTTACCAAAGCTTTGCTGGCTGGGGGTACGACCGCCATCGCCTACGAAACGGTGCAGCTCGAGGATGGCTCCCTGCCCCTGCTCACCCCCATGAGCGAGGTGGCCGGGCGCATGGCCCCGCAGGTGGGGGCAGCGGCCCTGGAGAAGCCCCACGGCGGGCGCGGGGTGCTGCTGGGGGGCGTGCCGGGGGTGGCCCCGGCCAGCGTGGTGATCATCGGTGGTGGCATTGTGGGCACCAACGCGGCCAAAATCGCCCTGGGCATGGGTGCTCAGGTGACCATTCTGGACGTGAGCAAAGCCCGCATGCAGTACCTCGATGACGTGTTTGGCGGTCGGGTGATCACCCTGGCTTCCACCGAGGCCAACGTGGCGGCCTCCATCCGCCACGCCGACCTGTTGATTGGGGCGGTGCTGATTCCGGGGGCTAAAGCGCCCAAGCTGGTTACCCGCGAGATGCTTTCCACCATGAAGGAAGGTGCGGTGATTGTGGACGTGGCCGTGGATCAGGGGGGCTGTGTCGAGACCATCCACCCCACCACCCACGCCGAGCCCACCTATGTAGTAGACGGAGTGGTGCACTACGGGGTGGCCAACATGCCGGGGGCAGTGCCGCGCACCTCCACCTTTGCCCTCACCAACCAGACCCTACCCTACCTGCTCAAGCTGGCTGAGAAGGGCCTGGACGCGCTGCAAGAGGATGCAGCCCTGTTGCAGGGTCTCAACACCCATCAAGGAAAACTGACCTGCCGGGGCGTGGCCGAGGCCTTTGGCCTGCCCTATGTCGAACCTAAAGCGGCTTTGTAGTGCCGTGCTCGAGGGAAAGCAGCAACTCGAGGAATTCCTCGTAGCAGCGCACCAGCACCTCTTCTGATACGGGCCGAATCTCGAGCCGCCCCATGTCCATGGGGATGACCCAGTTAAGGGCCTGGCTCACCTTCTTCTTGTCGCGGCTGAGGAAAGGGATAAGGTCGGCCCAGCGCAGGCGGGGGGGGGGCGGAGGGGTGAGCCACTGCAAGAGTTTTAGCACCTTGGGTACCAGATCCGCCCCGCCATGGGCCCGGCCCAGTAGGGCGGCGTAGAGCAGCCCGTAGGCCACCGCCACCCCGTGGGGTATGGCCCCATGGGTGGCGCCCTCGAGGGCATGGCCCAGGGTGTGCCCCAGGTTGAGCTTGCGGCGCTCGTTTTGCTCGGTGGGGTCGGCCTCCACCACCCTTACCTTGACCATCACGGCGCGGGCCAGGTAGGGCTCGAGGCCTTCCCAATCGGGTGAGACCGGTTCTACGTTGACCAGCAGCTCGTCACCAGCGATAAGGCCGTGCTTGAAGGCTTCTACCAGCCCCTCCTTGAAGGTTTGGGGTGGAAGGGTGCGAAGGGTGTGTAGCTCGGCATATACCCCTGCCGGGGCATAAAAAGCGCCGACCAGATTTTTACCTTCGGGCAGGTTAATGCCGGTTTTGTTGCCCACCGAGGCGTCTACCATGGCCAGGGTAGTGGTGGGTAGGCTGATGTACTGTATTCCGCGCAGGTAGGTGGCGGCCACAAACCCGCCCAGGTCGGTAAGACAGCCTCCACCCACCACGTACAGCGTGGTGTTGCGTGGGAGGGCCTGCTGGGCCAGCCAGGACAGCACCCGGCCATAGCTATCGAGGCTCTTTGCGCCTTCGCCACCGGGCAGCCCTAGGCTTAGCGGAACATCCAGGCGGGCAGCTACTCGCTGGGCGTAATCCCGTACGGCCAGGTCGTAGAGGAGGGCCCGGGGGCCAGGGGCCTGGGGGAGCTCGAGGTCGAAGCCGACGTGAATCGGATAGGGAACAGGGTATCTAATCTGTAGTTTCTGCATACGCCCACAGTTGGTCGATAATTTCATCTACCACTTCGGCGACGGGCCGATTATCGGTAGAGACGTGAATTGTAGCCTGGCGATAGATGGCCTCCCGCTCGGCCAGTAGCTGCTGGATGCGTTTGAAGGGATCGGGGTTCTCGAGCATGGGGCGCTGTCCAGGGCGACGGCTGATGCGCTCGAAGATGGTGGCGGGGCTGGCCCATAGTGCCACCACCGGCCCCCGCTGCAACAGTTTTTGCCGATTCTCTGGGTTAACAAAAGTACCGCCCCCCAGCGAGAGCACCAAAAAATCTTTCTGGGTTAGCTCGTTTACCGCCTCGGTCTCGAGTTGCCGAAAAGTAGCCTCCCCCAGGTGGCGGAAAATGTCGGCTACCGAAAGCCCCATCTCCCGCTCGATGTAGCGATCGAGGTCGATGAAGTGCAGCATCAGCTCGCGAGCCAGCTCCCGCCCAATGCGGCTTTTGCCCACGCCCATAAAGCCGGTGAGGGCTACCCAGGTAACGGGGCGTTCAATCTCGATCATAAAAGGGGGCTGTTCCCAGGATGCGCGCTTGCTCGATAGCCGTCAAAACCTAGTATTCCAGCACCCGTTGCTTGTATCGCTCGACCCGCTCGACCAGCTCGTCCAGGGTGTCGCCGCCAAATTTCTCCAGGTAGGCCTGGGCCAGCACGATGCCCACCAGGGCCTCCAGAATTACGCTGGCCGCTGGTACCGCGGTCACGTCGGAGCGCTCCCGGGCGGCATCGGCGGGCTGGTGTGTCACCACATCAACCGTGGGTAGGGGCTTCATCAGGGTGGCAATGGGCTTAAGAGCGGCCCGCACCACCAGCTCTTCTCCAGTGGTCATGCCGGCTTCGGTGCCGCCGGAGCGGTTGCTCTGGCGGTAGTAGCCCCGGCCGGGCTCCCAGTAGATGGGGTCGTGCACCTGCGAGCCCGGCTTCATGGCGTTGCTAAAACCAGGGCCAATCTCCACCCCCTTAATGGCCGGAATGCTCATCACCATCTGGGCGATGCGCGCGTCGAGCTTGCGCTCCCAGTGCATCTGGGAGCCGAGCCCCATCACCAGCCCTTTGAAGCGGGCTTCGATGACGCCGCCCAGGGTATCGCCGGCGGCCTTGGCCTCGTCTATGCGGCGGATCACCTCGGCCTCGGCCTGGGGGTCGGTCATCCGCACCGGGCTGGTTTCGATGCGTTCCTTGAGGCTCCAGTCGAAGGGAACCTCGCTCCAGACCCCGGCCATCCCGTCCACGAACGAGGCGCTTTCCACCCCAAAAAACGAGAGCAGTTTATGAGCGATGGCCCCTATCGCTACCCGCATGGCGGTTTCGCGGGCCGAGGCGCGCTCGAGCACATCACGTAAGTCTTTATGCCCGTATTTGACACCCCCCGCAAGGTCGGCGTGACCAGGCCGGGCCGCCGTAAGGGCCTTTTTGCGCGGCTCGTTGCCGGGGGCCGGATCCATGATCTCGAGCCAGTTGCGGTAGTCGGTGTTTTTGATGACCAGCGTAACCGGGGCTCCGGTGGTGCGCCCGGCCCGCACACCACTTACGAACTCCACCGTATCGGTCTCGATGACCATCCGCCGCCCGCGCCCGTACCCACCCTGGCGTTTTTTGAGCCAGGGGTTGATATCTTCAACGGTCAAAGGTAGCTGGCTGGGCAGGCCCTCCACGATGCCGGTAAGTTGTGGCCCGTGTGATTCTCCAGCGGTCAGAAAACGCATGAACAGAATCTAGCATAACCGCGGCCAAGTCCAAAACCAGGTCGCTGCTGCTAAGGGGCCTACAGAAAAAAGCCGGGCCAGCGCCCGGCCTTCATGTGGATACCACCTAACGTTGAGCGGTGTCCTTGACGATGTTGCCGGTGATAATCACAATCAGCTCGTCGTCCTTGATCGAGGAAGTGCGCTGCTTAAAGAGTTCACCCAGCAAGGGGATATCACCCAGCAGAGGCACTTTGGTCTCGGAGGTATCGGTGACTTTCTGAATCAGACCCCCCAGCACCACGGTCTGCCCGTCGCGGATGCGCAGTTTTGACAGGGTGGACTGCTGCGGAATGCGGATGCTGCCTGCCGGGCCATCGGCGGGGTCGCCGCCGGTCTGGGTGAAGACCTCGAGCAGGATGTTGCCATCCGTCGAGATTTGCGGACGCACCCGCACCAGCAGCCCGTAATCGAACTCGCGCACCGAGACCTGGTCGCCGATGGTAATAGGGATGAGCAGCCGGCCCCCTACCTTAATTTCCGCACCCTTGGCTCCGGTAGCCCGCAGATCGGAAGTATCGGCACCATAGTTGTCCTCTACCAGCACATTGGCATCACTCAGGCGGCGTGAAAGCTGCTGTTTTTCCAGCGCGTCCAGCACGGCCCGGATATTGAGTGAGGCCAGACTGCGGGTGGCATCGAAAATCAGGTTCAGACCGGTGGACAGGAAGCTGGCGATCAGGTTGCCCCCCGAAACGGTTTCCCACTTTATACCGAGGTTACGGATAACCTCGCCCGAGACTGCCTGCACCCGGATCTGGAGCTGCACTTGCTGCACAGGCCGATCCAGGGTGGGAATTAGGCGCTCGGCCAGGGCAATCTGGTCGGCGGAACCGGTGACGATGAGGGTGTTGGTACGGGGTTCGGCCACCACCGTCACCTGGGGCGTGGCCTGGGCCTGCGCCTGCGCGGGTGCTGCCTGGCCTTGCACCTGGGCCGCGATGGCCTTGCCCAGCACATCGGCCAGCTCGCTGGCCCGGGCGTGCGAGAGGGCAAACGACTTTTGTACAAGCGGAATGGTTGCAGCAGGAGCCTTGGGCACATCTATACGCTGCAGAAAGTTTAGGGCATCCGTTACCGAACGCGATGGGCCGCTAATAGAGAGCACGTTCTGCCCAGGCACAGCGCGTACAGTAACGCCAGGCACCTCCTGCTGAACAAAGGTGGCCAGGGCTGCAGGATCACCCGAGCGTACCTGATAAAACTCCCGCACTGTCGGCTCGCTGGGCTGGGCAGGCTGGGCGGCTTGACCGCGGGCCCGATCCACCACTTCCTTAGGCCCTACCACGATCACGTTGTTCTCGAGCAGCGCGTAGGTGATGCGGCCATCGCCGTAGGTGTTGATGAGTAGATCCCATACCTGCCGGAAGGGCTTGCGGTCGATATCTGCGCTAACGTTGACGTTGGGGATATCGCGAAGAATAGGGGAGAGCCCCACACTGCGGGCCAGCGCATCCAGAAGGGTGGGTAGGGGTAGGTTGGTGCCAATGTTGCTTACCGGTTGATCGAAGCGCGCATCCCTGGGCAAAGTACCCTGGGCCAGCGCCAGACTCAACACTACCAAAAGAGCAAACAAACGCTTCATATTCACCGCCTAGGGGTTATCCATTGTGAGGTTCAGGCTATCTGAACCTTGCACCAAGAGGGCTTCTTTCGCGCTCAGGCTTTTGAGCAGTACATCGCTACCGGGAAGGGTGCGGCCTACTGGCAGCACTGTAAAGCCGTCCTTGCTCTGGAAAATGGCTACGCTGGTTGGGCCCAGTACCACCCCCGAGAGCTTTAGGTTTTGTTCGCGCACAAATCGAGCCAGGGGGCTTTCCTGAACGGTTTCTTGCCCACGGGCCAGGTCACTTTTAGGCTCGAGCACCTGGGCCAGCCGGGCGTTGATTTCGGCCCGTGCGAACTCGAGGTTGCTAGGGGCCGTGGCAGCTGGCGCCACATCCAAAGCTGCCTCTTCCTTGATCGGACTGGCAGTGTCGCTTAGCTCACGCTCCAGGGGTGCGAGCCGGATGGGCAGGGTGCCCGACCCCAGGCTGACCGCACCGGGTAGGCTGGCGCGGGCCGTACCCTGGGCCAGGCGGGGCTGGGCAGTGGGAGTAGAAGGTGGGATTGGGGTAGGCCGGGTACCGGGCAGGCTGGGACGGGGTAGTGGGGTGGTGGGCTGCCGCACCTGTACCTGGGCGGTTTGGCGAGGGATAGGTTGGGCGGCCACCGGCGGTGTCGTGGTCGGACGGCTGGCAGCGGTTGGGGCCGGTTGAGCCACGGTGGGCGGGGCGGTTTCGATGATCAAGGGTACGAAGGGGTTGGGTGGCACCGTGACGCGAGGCTGGGCCGCCAACGTGCTGGTAGCTGCTTCACCCTGACTGGTGGGCTGTTCGTCGCGGGGGGCCTCGGTGACCAAGAAGGGTACGGGAAGCACCTCGAGCGGCCGGGCGGTGGTCAGGGGTGCCGTGGGCTCTACCGGCGCCGGTGTTGGGGCTGGCGCTGCTGGCTGCTGAGCTGTTTGGCTTGGGCGGAAGAAGCCAACATACCAGGCCGCGACCGCCCCTACTAGCAGAGTCGCGACCAACGCCACTTTAGCCGACTGGGGCATGCGCTGGAGGAAATTCATGGCCGACCTCCAGGCTGATTGGGCTGGCCTTGCTGGGTTCCCTGGGCGGGCTGGCCCTGGCCGGTATAGGTGTACACCGTCATGGTTAGGCTGGTGTTGATGATGGGGTTGGTGGCCTGGGCCTCCGTAGCGGCAGGCCCGCTGCCACCAAGGGTAAGGTTGAGGCCCGAGACGGTGGCGAACCGCTGCAGCCCCTCGAGGTTCCGTAAAAACACATACAGCTCGGGGAAGGGCGACTCGACCTGCAAGGCCAGGTTGGTGGCCCGTACGTTGGCGACACCCTGACTATCGCCAGCACTGCGGCTTAGAGTTCGCAGTACTACCCCGCTTTCCCGAGCGGTTTGCGCCAGAGAACTCAGAACCCGGCCAAGCTGTTCGGTGGGAGGTAGCTCGCGCAAAAACTGTTGCCGCTCGGCATCCAGGCGGGCGATGGTCTCGCGCAACTGGGGCAGCGCACGCTGGGCTGCACGGCCACGGTCGCGTTCGACGGTAAGACGGTCTACTTCGGCCTGTAGCTCCGGTATGCGCCCTTGGAGGGGCTGGGTTACCAGGAAGTACCACATCGCACCCAGCAACAAGGCCGCCGCTATGGCGACGATGGCCCACTCACGCTGGCCCATTCTAGCGAGAAGGGCTACCACTGTCCTCACCTCCCGTCGTGTTGCTGGCGGTTGCCGCGGCTTGGCCGACCAGGCCGATGGTGGCCCCGAAGGTGTAAAGCTGCCGGGTCTGATCAAGGCTGGCGTTCTGGAAGTTGATACCAAAGCGCGGCGAGTTTTCGAAGGCCTCGACGAAGCGAATCAGAGCGTTTTGCCCGATGGCTTCGCCTTGCAGGTTGAACTCTATGCTGACCGGCTTGCCATCGTAGAGGCCGTTTTGTACGTTGCTCTGAATCTCCTGGGGAGTAAGGCTTTTGGTGCCGATGCTGCGCAAGGCTACCCCAAACCGGCGGCCTTCCCGCGGGATCTGATTGATGACCTGGGCCAGGTTGTCTGACCAGGGCACAAAGCGCTCGCGCAGTTGGTTACGCACTGCGAGGAGCTGCTCGAGTTCGCGCTGCTGTTGGTTGAGGCGATTTTGCTCGGCGATGAAGGGGCGTAGCACATCCACCTCTACTTGTAGCTGGTCACGCTGATTTTCCAGTGCCTGCACTCTCGAGAGAGTCGAGATGTGGAGAAAGGCCACCACTCCCAACGCGGCCAGCACCACTGCTGCAGCGGCTAGGCGCCACCAGCCAGGCTCGACCCGGCGGCGTAGATTTTTGGGCAGGAGGTTGAGTTTAATCAAGTGGATTCACCCCCCGTAGGGCCAGACCCACCGGTACCGTGAACTCTGGCGCCAGACCCCGCAGGTACTCTAGATCGAAGCGACTCTTGTCGATCTGGAGGCCCTGCCAAGGATCGGCGATTTCCAGCGGGATACCGAGCGTGTCAGATAAAAGCGGCACCAAGCTTCGCAGCTTACTGCCACCTCCGGCCACAAAACCCTGGTCTACACCGAGGTCGCCTACTTGTACCCGGAAGAACTCCAGACTGCGACGCAACTCGGTGGTCAGCTCGACCAACACCGGCCGAATCGCGTCGTACATACGGGCTGGATTGAAACGCTCGCGCTCGGCGTCGAAGTCGAGCAGCAAGTCCTCGTCTTCGGTGGGGATGGTGGCCAGGCCGTAGTTTTTCTTGGCCTCCTCGGCGGCCACCAGATCAAGGTTGAAGGCCTTTGAAATGGCGGCGGTGAAGTCCTTGCCAGAGAGGTTGATAACCCGGTTCAAGAGCAGCCGCTCGCCGCGGGTAAGCACCAGTGCCGAGGACTCCGCCCCAATCTCGAGGAAGAGGGAGATTGGTTCGCGGTCGGTAGCTACCAGCCGGGAGGCCAGGGTGCGCAGCCCAGCAAAAGGCTTTACGTCTATTACCAGCGGCTCCAGGCCAGCCGCTTTGAGGGCCTCTACCAAGCTGGCCACGGTTTCTTGCCGGGCAGCACCCACCACCACGTCCATCTGCTCACCGTCCGGTATGGACTCGAGGGTATCCAGGGGCGCATAGTCCAATACCACCTCGTCAATCGGGAAGGGAATGTAGCGCTCGGCCTCCCAGCGCACCGCTTCCTCCAATTGCTTGAGGGGCATTTTGGGTACCTGCAAGGTACGGGTAATGACCGCTAGGTTGCTGGCCGCTGTAACCACATAACGCTTGCGGGTACGCATTTCGGCCTGCATTTCCTTGATAACCTCGGCCAGGGCCCCCGGCTCGATGATCGAGCCCTCCTGAACAACCCCTGGCGGGGTAGGCCTGATACTCAGGCTTTTCAGGCTGGGGGGAGTTCCGGACAGCTCGACCATTTTGATATTGGCCGATCCGATCTCGAGGCCAAGCGCCTCGACCCTGGGCCTCAGCAACCCGCCAAAAAAATCACGCACGCTGCCCCCTTTCCCACATAAATCTAAGACTACGTGTCAGTATAGCACGGTAAATCTGCGCTGCAGCGGTCATACTGCCCACTCTAGCCTAGGCCTTAACCTCTGGGTGGTGTATTTGCACATCTGTTCTTAATAAATGCTACTTGATGGGGGGCGATACGAGGCCAGTGCCGGATTTGGACGAGTGCCTCGAGCGCTAATGAAGGGATTTCTCGAACGCCTGCCCGAAACGACAGAAGGCCCTACGGCAAGTGCGCTTTGAGCAGCACCTGGCGGGGTGCTTATCAAATAGCCCGGGCTACGGCTTCAGCAAACTGTAGGGTGGTGGCGCTGCCACCAAGGTCGGGCGTGCGGGGGCCTTCCTCGAGTACCTTGTCCACGGCGGCCTCTACTCGGCGGGCGATCTCGTGCTCGCCTAGGTGCTCCAGCATCATCACGCCTGAGAGGATGGTGGCTGCCGGGTTGGCAATGCCCTTCCCGGCGATATCCGGTGCGCTGCCGTGCACTGGCTCAAACACGGCGTGCCTGGTGCCGATGTTACCGCTGGCGGCAATGCCCAGGCCGCCCACCAGCCCAGCAGTAAGGTCGGAGATGATGTCGCCGAACAGGTTGGTGGTCACGATCACGTCGAAGCGCTCGGGGTTGCGCACGAGCTGCATGGCGCAGTTATCGATGATGATGTCCTGGGTTTTGACCTCGGGGAAACGAGCTGCCTCGGCCAGCACGGTGTTCATGAACAGGCCCTGGGTCATGGGCAGCACGTTGGCCTTGTGTGCTACGTGGAGCTGCTTGCGGGGGCGGCTGGCCGCCAGCCGGGCGGCATACTCGCCGATGCGGGCGCTGGCTTTGCGGGTAATGACCGTATCGGCAATGGCGATCTCGCCCTCGAGGTAGGTGCGTTCCTGCTCTACATAGAGCCCTTCGGTGTTCTCGCGCACCACGATCAGGTCAACCCCCGGCCTCGAGCCCGGTACGGGGTGGTGCTTGGCTGGACGCACGTTGGCAAACAGATCCAGCTTGCGCCGCATGTAGCGGATGGCCCCGAAGAAGCCCGGTACTTTTTTGGTGGGGCTGGTGGCCGCGCCGAAGAGGGTGGCGTCGGTGTGGGTAACGGCCTCGAGGGTGGCCTCGGGCACCGAGGTGCCTATTCGCTCGAAGGTCTCCCAGCCGGCCTGGGCCTCGACGAACTCAAACTTGAGTCCGGTGGCCTCCAGTACCAGCCTGGCTGCGGGAATCACTTCGTGACCGATGCCGTCGCCTTCAATCAAACAAATCTTGTAGGTTTTGCTCACAGTATCACCCTGGCTATTTTACAGCCGCTCCCGAAAATAACCGATATCTGGGGTGGTTTGGCTTCGACAGGCTCAGCTGGTTCCCACGTCGGATTACACCGAGAAGCGCTGGTTGCAGGAAGCCCCCGTATATCTTTTCCTGAGATGCCTGCTCCAAAGGCCCTTGCTGGAACTGAAACCTGGTATCACCCAGCGAGAGCTCTTAGGCTATATGGCCGTGTAGCACTATGCTGACCGGAGCCAAGTGATAGGCATGAGGCTTATATTTTGGGGCGGTAGCATTGTCGAGCGCACTGGCCTCGAGCGCCCGCTGTACCAGGGCTTCGGTGGCTAAAGGGGTGAGTAACGTTCTTGAGACTTCGGCCTCGAGGTGGTTACCTATGCGCCAGGCCGGCTCTGCTGGGAGGGTGCGAAATTCGGGTGGAGCCCGATTATGCCCCGTGCAGTTGGGTTGAGCTCTGCAGGCGTGTGTCCCCCAGCAGGCTCAAAGGCTCCTGGGCCAGGGTGCGCAGGGCCTTGCGGCGACGGCTTTTGAGCTCCTTTAGCTCCAGGCGCTCGAGCTTGAGTCGGTTGAGAGCATAGTCCAGATAAATTGCCTGAGCTTCGGGGGCAGCTCCGCCCAGCACCTTGCGCCGGGATATAAAGCGTTCGGGCTCCAGGGCCTGCAACAGCTCGGGGTCGCCAAACCCCAGGTGGCTTTGCAGGTCGTCCAGGCCCAGCTCGGCCACGGTGCGGCCTTTGCTGCTCAGCTCGCGCAGCATGCCCTGTACCTTGGGGTAGGCCTCGGCCAGCGAAAGGCGTTTTCCGGCGACCAGTACATCCACCAGCTCGGAGGCCAGCACGCTGCGGTCGTGCAGGCCCTGGGCCAGCACCTCGGGCACAAAGCGGCTTTCCTGCAGGGCCACCCGCAAAAGCGCCACTGCCCCCTCGGCGGCGTAAAACAGGTTGTAGAGGGGCTCGAGCACCCCTGGCCCGTGGTCGTTGACGTCGCCAAAGGGGGTGCTGTAGTTGAGGTGGCCCAGGGTGGTGGGGCCGCCCATCAGCTCGGCCAGGAAACCCCGCACGTGCTCCAGCACCACCGGATTGACCTTCTGCGGCATGATCGAGGAGCCCTGGCTGATTTTTTCGGCGACCAGGAACCCCCCCTGCTCGGCCCAGAACAGGAGGTCGGCCACCAGGCGCGAGAGGCTGGTAGCCATGCCTGCCAGGGCATAGGCGATCTCGAGGGCCCAGTCACCGGCCGCGATGGCGTCGTAGGTGTGCTCGAGGGTGCCCCCAAACCCCAGCCACTGGGCTAAAGCCTTGCGGTCTACCGGGTAGGGGCTGCCGGCCAGGGTCGAGGCCCCCAGCGGGCACTTGTCGGTGGTCTGGAAGGCCGAACGCAGCCGCTGATAGTCGCGCGAGAGCAGGTTTTCCACCCCGGTCAGGTAGTGTCCCAGGGTGGTGGGCTGGGCCGGGCGGTGGTGGGTATAGGCCGTGAGAAGGGTCTGGCGGTGGTTCTGGCCCAGACCCAGCAGTTCCCGCCTTAAATCCGATAGCGATGTCAAGACCCGCAGTAGCCGCTCACAGGCATAGGCGCGAAATACCGTCAGATCCAGGTCGTTGCGGGAGAGGCCCCGCCGCAGCGCGCTGGCGACCTCATGGCCAAAGCGCTCGTGCAGGCTGAAATCTATGGTGAAGAAGAAGTCCTCGAGCTGCCCGCTAAACCCTGGAATGGGGTCTTTGCGCAACTGGCTGAGGGCCCAGGCGGCCTCCTTGGCCTCCACAATGCCGAGCTTGCCCAGGCCCAGGGCATAGGCCGTGAGGGCATCGAAAAAATAATCGCCCAGATGCTCTTTGGCAAAGCGAAAATGCCGTTGTAGCACCCAGCGGCGGTATAGATTATGCCAGCGCATAACGCTCACCCCAACCCAAGCCTACACCCTGGCCCGGCTTTGGGTTGTGCGCTTTGATACCGCTAGCATACCCTACACTGGTTCCGATGGCGCTTTTTGCAGCATAAATCGAGAGGAGGCGGGTGGTCGAGGCCAGGCTACGCATGGCGCATGGCAGTCGCAAGCGCATGGAGCTTGAGCTGCAAGCGCCTCGGCTACACCAGCCCTAATACCTCCACCATTGAGCGGCTCAACGCCACCACCCGGTGTATGGACTCCTTTTCTGTCTGCAAGACCATTGCCGCTCTCCGGCTATGGCGGTAGGCCTCGCCGAACACATTTGGGCGATCTGAGAAACCCTTCTCCATCTGGTTTTCCCCAAACCCTGTCAGAGATAACCTCACCTAAATGCTGACTAAAAAAAGACTCGTCCAACCTGCCAAAAGCGTACCTTTGTGAAGAGCACCTCGCTTCAAGGTTATGCGCGGAAATATGGCCTCACGGATTGGTGTGTCGGTGTTTTGGTATAGTACCTGGTGTTGTTTGGTAGTTGGCAGGTAAGGACGCAGCATGGGTCGTAATAATGCTTTCTGGTTTGCTCTCCCAGCAGTTGTTACGCTGGGTCTGTTTTTGCTGTACCCGTTTTTAGATGTGCTGCGCTTTTCAACCTGGGACTGGTCGGGTTTATCCGAGCCCAGACCTATTGGCCTCGAGAACTACCACAACATTCTGCGCGACCCCGATTTTTACAAGAGCCTGCGCATCACCCTGATTTTTGGTGTCATGACCCTGCTGCCTTTTGTCCTGCTTTCGGTGCTGCTGGCTCTGGCTTTGGACGGCCAGCCCTATGAACGCCCCATCAAGGCCCTGCTCTTTTTGCCGGGGCTAGTTACGCTGGGGGGGGCCGCGGTGGCCTGGTACACCCTATTTTCACCTGAATATGGCGCGCTGGCCTCGCTGGTTCCGGTGCCGCGCTGGGATCAGAGCCCCTTCTGGGCTTTGGTACTGATAATGCTTTTTACTATCTGGCGACACATTGGCTATGGGGTACTGGTGGTCTCGGCGCGGCTAAAGGCCATTCCCAAGACCCTGCTCGAGGCTGCCGCCGTAGATGGGGCTACCCCGGCCCAGTCCTTCCGCTTCATTACCCTGCCCCTACTGCGCCCGGCCATTACTTTTCTGATGGTGATCGGTACCGTTCTAACCCTGCAGGGCTACACCGCGGTATTTTTGTTGACCCGTGGGGGCCCCTTTGGAGGTACCGAGGTACTCGGCTACTACCTCTACAAAACCGGCTTTGAAGCAGGGCGTCTGGGTTATGCGGCGGCCCTTACGGTGGTTATACTTCTGCTAACCCTGAGCTTTGCCTTGGCCCAAGCCCGGCTCTTGCGGGAGGAAAGGTGATGGCTGGGCTTGTTCTCCACCTGGAGGTGTACCCATGCGCTGGCTAGGGCACATGCTGGTATGGACAGTGGCCTTTTTGGTGGCCCTGCCCTTTATCTGGATGGCCTATGCAGCTTTTATTCCGCCCGAGGCGGTATTTAGTGGCGAGATATTTGGGCGAATGGGGTTTAGTCTGGCCAACTTCGAAGTGCTGGGCCGGGAGGGCTTCTGGGAAGGTTTTTGGGGGCGTTTGCTGTTCTCGGTACTCCTGACCGGGAGTGTGACCCTGCTACAGCTCACCACCGGCTTTTTGGCCGCTTACGCCATCAAGGAGGGCGCTAAGATTCTGCCGTTCTTTCTGGTATTGCTGGCTATCCCGGTTGAACTGCTGCTGGTGCCCCTGTACGGAGTCCTGGCAGGACTGAAGTTGTTGGACACTATTTGGGCCTTGGTGCTGCCCTTTGCAGCCAGTCCCTTTATTGTGTACCTGCTGTTCCAGGGGATGCGCACCGTTCCGGAAGAGCTGCTCGAGGCTGCCCGGCTCGATGGGGCCGGCCACCGCGTTTTGCTCTCGCGTATCCTGCTCCCGCTTTTGCGCCCTCAACTAATAGCCGCGGGCGTACTGGCCTTCGCTGCCCACTGGAACCTGGTGCTCTATCCGCGAATTGTGGCTGGCAGTAAAGAACTAAAAACCGTTCAAACCTGGATTACCGACCTACAGCGCCAAAACCCAGCCGACTGGGGCCCCCTATCGGCAGCGGCCCTGGTTGCAACCCTGCCCTTAATCATTGTTTACCTGCTTTACGAGCGGAGAATAGTTGAGACCTTCGAGGAAGGCCTCAAAGGGTGAGCCATACCGGATTCCCTAGGTGATCGTTGCTACTTAAACCCGCTCGCTTGAGTGAACTTTTTTCTCATGCAGGGTGTGGCAAACTGAAACGGGGTTTGCCCAGTGGCAGACCGTGGAGGATAAAGCAGATGCGTTTTTTGATCGTGCTGTTGGTGGGTCTGGGGTGGGCTTTGGCCCAGCGCCCGATCGATATCCCTTTTTGGCATACGGCGGGGCCTCCAGGCCAGGAGCCTCTGGAGGAGATGATTCGCGAGTTCAACGGTCGGCAGCGGGACTACCGGATTGTGCCTAGCTTTGTGGGGGACTACCGCGAGGGGGGGTTAAAGCTCCTGGCGGCGCTGCGTTCCGGTGGCGCGCCAGCGTTGTTTCACGCCGAGATCTCTTTCCTGGGGCGGATGGTTCAAGATAACGTAGCCCAGCCTCTGGATGAATACTTGGGAAGCCTGCCCGGAGATTTTTATCCTGGATTTTTGGAGACCGGCAAGCTGCGGGGCCGCACCTACGGGCTGCCCATAGGCCTCTCGGTTCCGGTGCTGTTCTATAACGCCGACCAATTTAGCTCTAAGGGATTGAGCGCGCCGCGCACATGGGACGATGTGGTAACTGCGGCCCAACGCCTGACTACCCGTGCCGCCAAAGGCTACACGGTCTCGAGCGACATCTACAGCTTTGTGGTGCTGGTAATGAGCCGCGGGGGATCCATCGTCAACAGCCAGGGCCGCCCCGACTTCGCCAACCCCAAAGTGGTTGAGAGCCTCGAGTTCTTACAGGACATGGTGCGGAAGAACATAGCCCAGAGCCGGAACATCGCCGAGGCCCAGTTCTCCGTTGCCGACTTTTTGCGCACCAAAACCTTTATGGGCGTTGCGCCCATTACCCTGTGGCCGCTGATCGAGAACCGCGCCCCTATCCCTTTCAGGCTGGGAGTTGCAGCAGTACCCCGCGTGGAAGGTGGAAAAGTGCCGCTGGCTGGTGGCACCCTGGTGGTGCTCCGCGGGGCTAGCGAGCAGCAGGCCCGCGGTGCAGTGGCCTTCTGGCGCTTCGCTATGGAGCCGGCCAACATCGCCAAATGGGTCAAGGCCACCTACTACATGCCCATGCGCCGGGCTGCTCAGCCTTTGCTGGAAGACTTTTACAAAGAAGATCCCCGTCGTCGGGTGGCCTTCAGCCAGGTAGAGCACGCCGACGTGTGGCTGCAAGACCCCGAGTTTACCATCTGGTATAGCTTCCTGGAGGATGCCCTCGAGCGCGCCCTGAAAGGCAACGCCAACGCCAGACAGGTGCTGGAAGAGGCCCAGCGCCGCGCCAACAGCGTTGAGCGCCGCTGATCTGGGATGAGCCGGGGCTTTAGCGTGGCTGGATCCTCGGGAACCTGGTATGAGTGAAGTTCATGCTGGTCGATCCATTACACCGTCTTGACAGCAATACGGTGCGTGGGTACACTTCCCCCTGGGATGATCTTAAGTGCAAAAAAACCCAGTGCCGGGAGGCTAGTCTGAGCTAGCCCGCGCACTGCGTATCCCGGCCCGCACACAGCTTGCGGGCGGTTTTTTTTATAAAGGAGTTTATGCCAGCGCCCACCCAAGCCCACCGCATTGAAATCGTGGATACCACCTTCCGTGATGGCCAGCAGTCACCGCTTTTGTTCGATACCGAGAAGTATCGGTTCACATTGGAAGAGAAGAAGGTGCTGATGACCGGCTTGCTCGAGCTGGGGGTTACCCACTTTGAGTTTTTTTCGCCGGTGGTGGGGGTGGCCGAGGCGCAGGATGTGCGGGAGCTGATAGCCCATGCCAGCGCGCTCACCCAGAAGCCCCTTCGCTTTCTGGCCCACTGCCGCTGCAACCTGGAGGACATCGAGCGGGCGCTCGAGACCGGCTGCAACGGTCTGAACCTCTACCTGGGGGTTTCGCCTCTGGCCCAGCAGCACAATGCCCAAAAATCCCTGGAGGAATCGGTTCAACTGGCCCAGGAGGTGATTGCTGCTACCCGCGAGGCCCACCCCGACCTGTATATCCGATTTAGCGCCGAGGATGCCTTTCGTACCCCGCTCGAGGACATTTTTTGCCTCTACGATGCGGTTTACCCCTACGTGAATACCCTGGGCATGCCCGATACCGTGGGCATCGCCGAGCCCGAGGACGTGAGCGCTGTGGTGGCCCAGCTACGCCAGCGCTATCCTAATGTGGCACTCGAGTGCCACTTCCATAACGACCGGGGCCTGGCCCTGGCCAACGTAATTGCCGCGGTGCGGGCGGGGGTGCGCTATGTGGACGCCTCCATCTGGGGCCTGGCTGAGCGTTCGGGCATCCCCTCGGTCACGGGGGTGCTCTTCAACCTCTCGAAGCGCTACCCTGAGATTGCCCAGCAGTACAACTTAAGCCAGTGCTATCCCCTCAATGTGCTGATGGCCTCTATTCTGGGTACGCTGGTGCCCTACACCGAGCCGGTCTCGCTTACCAACCGCACCCATACCGCCGGCGTGCACCAGAAAGCTGTTCTGAATGAAAAGAAAGTCTATGAGGCCCACAACCTGCACGACTTTGGGGTGGATAAAAACCAACTGCTGCTGGGGCCGCTATCGGGCTGGAACCTGATTTACTACTATCTGAAGGAAGTGGAAGGTTTCGTGATCAGCAAAGAGCAGGCCAAGCAGATTGCGCAAGAGTTCAAGGGCCGCACCGGCGAGATTGGGCGCCAGAAGAAACCCGAGGAACTCCTGCTGGAAATTGCAGAGGCGTATGGCCTGCCACGCCATACCCTGCCCGAAGAAGTGCCCACCGCACGTTTGGAAAACCTGGACTGAGGTTTTTATGCTTAAGTGCTGCAGTAAAACATGTTTGGATGGGAGGTTGTGATGGGGCTGACTATGGCCGAAAAAATCCTGTCTGCACGAGCCGGGCGTCAGGTGCGAGCAGGTGAGTTGGTAGTGGTTGAGGTAGACCAGGTGATGGTGGTGGACTCCATCGCCGGGAGTTTTTTCAAGCGACTGGAGCAATTGGGCGCCACACCGCGTTTCCCGGAAAAGGTCGCCATCGTGATTGACCATGTGGCCCCTGCGGCCAACGTGGAGGTAGCCAAGGCGCAGAAAGAAATTCGGGCGTGGGGCAACCGGTATGGTTGCCGGGTGTTCGACGTGGGGCGGGGCATCTGCCATCAGGTGCTGGTGGAGGAACGCCTGGCTTTGCCGGGGGGTATTGTGCTGGGCTCGGACAGCCACTCCACCACCTACGGCGGCATCGGCTGCTTTGGCAGTGGGATGGGGGCTACCGACATTGCACTGGCTGCGGCCTCGGGGCGCACCTGGCTGCGCGTGCCGGAAACCGTCAAGGTCACCTTCCGGGGGCAGCTCGCACCGGGCGTGACCGCCAAGGATGCGGCCCTCGAGATGATTCGAGTGCTGACCGCCGATGGGGCTACCTACATGAGCATTGAGATGCACCTGGTAGATGGGGCCGAGGCCCTGAGCCGTAGCCAGCGCCTGACCCTGGCCAACCTTACGGTGGAGGCTGGGGCCAAGTGTGGGCTGGTGGTGCCCAGCGGCGAGATTCTAGACCTGTACGAGGTGCCCGACTGGCTCTACCCCGACCCCGATGCGGTTTACGTGCGCGAGATCGAGATCGATCTGGCGGCCCTGACCCCCCGGGTCTCGGTGCCGTTTTATGTGGATAACGTGGAAGAAGTGGCCAAGGTGAGGGGTAAGAAGGTGGATCAGGTGTTTGTGGGCACCTGCACCAACGGACGGCTGGACGACCTGCACCAGGTGGCCGAAATTCTCAAAGGCCGTAAAGTGGCGCCGGGGGTGCGGCTGCTGGTGATACCGGCCAGTTCGCAGGTACTCGAGGAGGCCACTGCCGATGGCACCCTGCTCACCCTGCTGCAAGCCGGGGCCACGCTGGGCACCCCGGGCTGTGGGCCCTGTATGGGACGGCACCAGGGCGTGCTGGCCCCCGGCGAGGTGTGCGTGAGCACCTCCAACCGCAACTTTAGGGGTCGGATGGGGGCGGCCGATGCCGAAATTTACCTGGCCTCGCCCCGGGTGGCCGCTGCTTCGGCGGTTGCTGGTTACATCACCACCCCGGAAGAACTGGAGGTGACCCATGCCTAGGGTCTGGAAGTTTGGCGATGCCATCAACACCGACGACATTTTGCCGGGCAAGTATGCCCCTTTTATGGTGGGTGAGGATAAGTTTCACACCTATGCTTTTGCCCACCTTCGACCCGATTTTGCCGCCAACTACCAGCCGGGCGATATTCTGGTTTGCGGTAAGAACACCGGCCTGGGCTCTTCGCGCGAGTATGCCCCGGAAGCCCTGCGCAAGCTGGGTCTGAAGGCCATTATCGCCAAGAGCTACGCCCGTATCTTTTATCGCAACCTGGTCAACCTGGGCATCATGCCCTTTGAGGCCCCGGAGGTGGTGGAGGCCTTGCAGGATGGCGACGAGGTGGAGCTGGACTTCGAGCAGGGCCTTTTGCGGCGCGGGGCCGAGACCTTCCGGCTCCGCCCGCCCCCGGCCTTTCTGCTGGAAGCCCTCAAAGAGGGCAGCATTTTGGAGTATTACCGCAAGTATGGGCGGTTTCCTGGTGAAGGGCTTGAAGGGTAAACTGGGACGGTTGAGGCCTTTATGGATATAGAAGTGATCTGTCCGGTATGCAACGAGCCCAACTACCTGCTCGCCGAAGACCTCGAGGAGCTCACACCCGATGATTACCTGGAGTGCGAGTCCTGCGGGGCCTACCTGCAAGTTCTTTCAACCGACCCGCTCGAGGTGGTGGCAATTGAAGGTGGTGAAGAAGGTTTTTTTGTAGACTGCCCCGAGTGCGGCCTGACCTTCGAGGTGGACGGCAGCGAAGAAGAGGTGGTATGCCCCGAGTGCGGGCACCGTTTTGCGCCGGACTGGTCGGAGATAGACGAGGAAGACGATCTGGAATAGCTACGAGGTGGAAGGAGAGATTATGACAGCCGAGTGTGTGGAATGTGGAAGCCCGATCGAACTGGAGAGCCCTGAGCTGGGGGAGCTGGTGGTTTGTGAGACCTGCGGTGCGGAGCTCGAGGTGGTGGGGCTGGAGCCCCTCAAGCTACAGACGGCCCCCGAGGAAGCGGAGGACTGGGGCGAGTAAATAGCACCCGGGAGCGGGCCCGCCGGCCTGCTCCCGACCCCTGATTTTTTATGCTGGCGATTCTGTACGACCGCATCCGCCCCGACGAGGAGATGCTCTTCAAGGCTGCCGAGGGGCTGGGCATTCCTTTCAAGAAAATCTACGCCAAGCAGATGCCCATGCGCCTGGGGGAACGCCCGTCGGAGCTCGAGGGCGTTACCTGTGCGGTGGAGCGCCTGGTCTCCCAGAGCAAGGGCCTGGCTGTTTCGCGCTACTTAAAAAGCCTGGGGATTCCGGTGGTGAACGCCCCGGAAGTGATCGAGGTGTGCGGGGACAAATGGGCCACAAGCTGTGCCCTGGAGGCCCATGGGGTGCCCCAGCCCAAGACCGCCCTGGCCACCGAGGCCGAGGAAGCCCTCAAGCTGATCGAGCAGATGGGCTACCCGGTGGTGATGAAGCCGGTGGTGGGGAGCTGGGGCCGCCTGCTCTCGCTGATCCGCGACCGGGATGCCGCCGAGACGGTGCTCGAGCACAAGGAGGTGCTGGGGGGCTACCAGCACCAGCTCTACTACATACAGGAGCTGGTGGACAAAGGGGGCCGGGACATCCGGGCCTTTGTGGTAGGGGATACCTGCATTGGGGCCATCTACCGCTCCTCGACCCACTGGATTACCAACACCGCCCGCGGGGGCAAGGCCTCCAACTGCCCGGTGACACCCGAGCTGGCCGAGCTGGCGGTCAGGGCGGCCCGGGCGGTGGGGGGTGGGGTAGTGGCCATCGACCTGTTCGAGTCGCCTCGAGGCCTGCTGGTCAACGAGGTCAACCACACCATGGAGTTCAAGAACTCGGTGAGCACCACCGGGGTGGACATCCCGGCCAGGATTCTGGAGTACGCCTGGAGCTTGCGACTGCGTTAGGCTATGAGCGAGAAAAAGACGGTTTCGATTGTGGGGGGCTCCGGCTATGCTGGGGGGGAGTTCTTGCGGCTGGCCCTGGGGCACCCGTACCTCGAGGTCAAACAGGTCACCTCACGCCGCATGATGGGCGACCCGGTGACGCTGGTGCACCCCAACCTGCGGGGCCGCACCAACCTGAAGTTTGTGGATCCGGCCAGCCTCGAGCCCTGTGATATTCTGGTGCTTTCCATGCCGCACGGGGTGGCGGCCAAGGAGTTCGAAAAATACCAGCACCTGGCCCCCGTGATCGTGGATCTGTCGGCAGACTTTCGCCTGAAGAACCTGGATCTGTACAGGAAATACTACGGCGAAGACCACCCCCGCCCCGACCTTGTGGGCCAGTGGGTCTACGGCAACCCCGAGCTGTACCGCGAGGCCCTCAAAACTGCCAACTACATCGCCTGCTGTGGCTGCAACGCCACCGCCACCATCCTGGGCCTCTACCCCTTGCTGCAAGAGGGCCTGCTGGCCCCGGGGCCCATCTTCGCCACGGTGATGATCTCCACTAGCGCCGCCGGGGCCGAGCCCAGCCTGGCCTCGCACCACCCCGAACGCGCGGGCAGCATCCGGGCCTACAAGCCCACCGGCCACCGCCACACCGCCGAAATTCGCGAGAACCTGCCGGGCCAGCCCGAGCTTCACCTAACCGCTATCGCCACCGACCGGGTGCGCGGCATTCTGATGACCGCCCAGACCTTTTTGCGCCAGGGCCTGAGCGAAAAAGAGGTCTGGGGGGCCTACCGCAAGGTGTATGGGACGGAGCCTTTCATCCGCCTGGTGAAGCTCAAGAAGGGCATTCACCGCTACCCCGACCCCAACGTGGTGGAGGGCACCAACTACTGCGATGTGGGCTTCGAGCTGGAAGAGGATACCGGGCGGCTGGTGGTGATTGCGGCCATTGACAACCTGGTCAAGGGAACCGCCGGCCATGCCATCCAGAGCCTGAACGTGCGGATGGGCTGGCCCGAGACCACCGGCCTCGAGTTCAGCGGGCTGCATCCGTAGGCTATGGTCGTCGTCGGTAGCACCAACCCGGCCAAGCTCGAGCCCGTGCGCCTGGTGTTCGCAGAAGTGTTTCCGGGCCTGGAGGTGCGCGGGGTGGAGGTGCCCAGCGGGGTGCGGGCCCAGCCGATTGGCTACGATGAAACCCTGCAGGGGGCCCTAAACCGGGCCCGGGCGGCCCTGGCCCAGCCCGGTGCGGTCTGGGGGCTGGGGCTGGAAGCCGGGGTGGAGTTCAACGCCCAGGGGAGCTGGCTCTTCAACATAGCGGTGATCCTGCGGGCCGATGGGCGGCGGGGTATGGCCCGCGGCGGCTCGGTTTTGCTTCCGCCGCGGGTGGGGGAGCGCCTCTTCAGAGGCGAGGAGCTGGGCCTGATCATGGACGATCTGGTGGGAAAAAAAGACACCAAGAAGGGCAGCGGTGCGGTGGGCATCCTCACCCTTTCGCGCATCGAACGGGTGGAGTTCTGGCGGCATACCCTCGAGCTGGCCCTGCCCCCTTTTCTGCGTCCGGAGCTTTATCCGCTAGAGTAAAAACATGGAATGGCACAGGGGCAGCTACACCATCAGCACCGATTTGTCCCGCTTCGACCTGGCGCGGGTACACCACTACCTGGCCTCGGACGCCTACTGGTCGCCCGGAATTCCTTTTGAAGTGGTCGCCAAGGCTTTCCAGAACTCGCTTTCCTTTGGAATTTTTCAAGGCGAGGAACAGGTCGGCTGGGCACGGCTGGTCACCGACCGGGCCACTTTTGCCTACCTGGCCGATGTGTACGTGCTGGAGACCCACCGGGGGGCTGGGCTGGGCCAGTGGCTGATGGAGGTGATCCTGGCCCACCCCGAGCTTCAAGGCCTGCGCCGTTGGATGCTGGCTACCCGCGACGCCCACAGCCTGTACGCCCGCTACGGCTTCCGGCCCCTGACCACCCCTGAGCGCTTTATGGAGCGGTATTTCCCCGATGTGTACAAAAAATCGGTATGATGGCGGGCTAGAGGTTGGGCGATGATTGTAGTCAAGGTAGGCGGTTCAGAAGGCATCAACTATGAGGCGGTGGCGAAGGACGCCGCTTCGCTCTGGAAGTCGGGCCAGAAGCTCATCCTGGTACACGGGGGCAGCAGCGAGACCAACAAAATAGCCGAGGCCCTGGGCCACCCGCCGCAGTTTCTGACCCACCCCGGCGGCCTCACCAGCCGCCTCACCGACCGGAAGACCCTGGAAATTTTCGAGATGGTCTACTGCGGCCTGGTGAACAAGCGCATCGTGGAGCTGTTGCAGAAAGAGGGCGTCAATGCCGTGGGCCTTTCGGGGCTGGATGGGCGCATCTTCGAGGGCAAGCGCAAGGACGCGGTCAAGTACATCGAAAACGGCAAGATCAAGATTCACCGGGGCGACTACACGGGCTCGGTGGAAAAGGTGAACACGGCCCTGCTTACCCTGTTGCTGGAGGCGGGCTACCTGCCGGTGCTCACCCCGCCGGCGGTCTCGTACCAGGGCGAGGCCATCAACACCGACGGCGACACCGCAGCAGCCCTGCTGGCCACGGCCTTCAAAGCCGAGGCGCTGCTGCTCCTTTCCAACATTCCGGGCCTCCTGGCCAACTTCCCCGATGAGTCGAGCCTGATCCGCGAGATTCCGGCAGCCCGGGTGGGCGACCCCCAGTACATGAGCGTGGCCCAGGGCCGCATGAAGAAAAAAGTGCTGGGGGCGGTGGAGGCGGTGCAGGGTGGGGTGGGCCGGGTGGTGTTTGGGGATGCCCGCATCGAGCAGCCCATCTCGGCAGCGCTGGCGGGGGCCGGTACGGTGGTGCGGTAAACCCCAGGCGGTACAATCGCCTCAATATGGAAAAGCTCATCTCCCGGCGTGACCTCGAGTTCCTGCTGTACGAAGTGCTGGACGTGGAGGCCCTCACCCAGCGCGAGCGCTACCGCGACCACAGCCGCGAGACCTTCAAAGATACCCTGGATGTGGCCTACCGCATCGCAGTCGAGCAGTTCGCCACCCACAACAAGAAAAACGACCAGGAAGAGCCCTGGTTCGACGGCGAGCGGGTGCACACCAACCCCGAGATCAAGGCGGCCCTCGAGGCCTACCGCAAAGCCGGCCTGTTTGCAGCCACGCACGACTACGCGCTGGGCGGCATCCAACTGCCCTACGTGATTGCCACGGCCTACGGCGCTTTGTTCAAGGCGGCCAACATCGCTACCGCTAGCTTCGCCCTGCTCACCGCGGGCAACGCCAACGTGCTCCGCAAGTACGGCTCGCCAGACCAGCAGAAGAAATACCTGCTGCCCCAGCTCGAGGGCCGCTTCTTTGGCACCATGTGCCTCTCCGAGCCCCACGCCGGCTCCTCGCTCACCGACCTCCTGACCCGCGCCGAACCCCAGGCGGATGGCACCTACCGGCTCAACGGCTCCAAGATGTGGATTTCCGGGGGCGACCACGAGATTGCTGAGAACATCGTGCATCTGGTGCTGGCCAAGATTCCGGGCGGGCCACCGGGGGTCAAGGGAATTTCACTATTCATCGTGCCCAAGTACCTGGTGCACGAGGATGGCCGCCTGGGGCCCCGCAACGGGGTGCGGGTGGCCGGCCTCAACCACAAGATGGGCTACCGGGGGATTCCCAACTGCTTGCTGAGCCTCGAGGACGCGGTGGGTGAGCTGGTGGGCGCGCCGCACCAGGGCCTGTCCTACATGTTCACCATGATGAACGAAGCCCGCATCGGGGTGGGCATGGGCGCGATGGCGCTGGCCTACACCGGCTACCTGCACGCGCTGGAATACGCCCAGACCCGCACCCAGGGTCGCCGTCTGCACGACAAGAACCCGGCCAGCCCCGCGGTTCCCATCATCCAGCACCCCGATGTGCGCCGCATGCTGATAATGCAAAAAGCCTACGCCGAGGGCTGCTTGCACCTGTGCCTGTATGCGGCCCGGCTGGTAGACGAGGAGCGTACCGCTCCCACCCCCGAGGCCGCCGAGCAGGCCCGTTTGCTGCTCGAGGTGCTCACCCCGGTGGTCAAGGGCTGGTCGAGCGAGCTGGGTATGCGGGCCAACGAGCTGGCTATTCAGGTGCACGGGGGCTATGGCTACACCCGCGACTACAACGTCGAGCAGTTTTACCGCGACAACCGCCTCAACGCCATTCACGAGGGCACCAACGGCATCCAGGCCCTCGACCTGCTGGCGCGCAAGGTGCGGATGCAGGGAGGGCAGGGCTTCCGGCTGTGGGCGCAGGAGGTCGAACGAACCATCCAGGCCAGCCGGGACACCGAGGCCCTGCGGCCTTACGCCGAAGCCCTCGAGCAGGCCCTGCAGACCACCACCCAGGTCACCCAGCACCTGCTGAACAAGGCGGCCCAGGGGGAGGTGGAACGGGCTTTTGCCAACTCCTTTGCCTATCTGGAGCTGTTCGGCACGGTGACGCTGGCCTGGCTGTGGCTGGAGCAGGCGCGCAAAGCGTTGGGAAAGGAAGGGGCTTTTTACCGGGGCAAGCTCGAGGCCGCCCGCTACTCTTTCCTCTACGAACTCGACAAGGTGCCCCTGCTGGCCGCAAGGCTGATGCGGCTGGACGATGTGTTTTTGTACCCCGAGCAGGACTGGTTGACCACAGATTGATTCGGTTGGCTTGCCCCAGTGTCGGGTGGTTCCTCGAGCGCCACCGGATTAAACCCATCGCAGCCTCCGGGACTATTTTTGGCGTCCTGGTATGAAGGCTCGATTGAGTCTTTGCCCATCTTTGCGGAATCAATATGGTTTGAAATAGAGCCATGGTGCGTTGGTGGATGATTCTACTGGTGCTTTGGGGGGTGGTCTACGCGCAAACCCCCCTTTCCTCGGTGCCGATGCTGCCAGCCTCCAGGCTGGGGCTGAGCGTGACCCAGGAAAACGGGGCCACCACCTTTCGCAAGGATGGGCTGAGCTTTACCTATGTGGAAGGCCTGGGCTGGATACCCCCATTGGAGGCCGGCCTGCCCCCGCCCCAGGGGGCCATGCTGCCGGTAGAGGTAGTCCGGGCGGTAGGCTTGGTGGCGGCACCGGAAGCCGGGGTGCGTTCCTCTGCCAGCGCCAACCGCTTGCGTCTGGTATTCGATCTGCCTGAGGGTGACGTGGTGCAGCCCACGCCCTCCAGCCTGGCCCCGTATCCAGGCCGCCTGGAGCTGAGCCTGCCCTACTTTGCACCGGGCCTCGAGGCTGTGCGGGCCGCGGGGGTGGAAGTGACAGCCCGCTACGAACTGCAAAGCACCCAGCTGGTGCTACAAGCCCCGCCGGGCCGCTTCTACCGCTACCGTACTTTTTTGCTTTCCAATCCCAGCCGCTACGTGCTGGATGTCTACTACCTCGAGCCCGAGCGCGAAGAGGCCCTTATGCCAGGCTTCCGCTACCGCGAAGTGTGGGCCTGGACGCCCGAGCCGGTGCGCATGTACTGGCTCGAGGCCCTGCCGGGCCGCTGGCGCATGGAGCCGGTGGGCCGCCCCGGCGAGCGCAAAGTGTTGCCGGAGATGGCCCCCGGGGCCCTGGCCATCCTGAATGGCGGCTACTTCGATGGCCGTACCGGGACACCCATTGGCCTCTGGGTGCGCGGGGGGGTGCCCCTCAGCCTTCCTTTTGGCCGCAGCGCGCTGTTCTGGCAGGAGGATAGTTTGTTTGCCGGACGGCCCCGGTTTGCGGCCTCGGTGCAACTCATGGACGGGCGTAACCTGCGGGTGGGGCTCAACCTGGCCCGGGCCCGCTATACGGTGCATACCCTGCCGGGGCTGGTGGGCAGGGCCGGTGAGGGGGTACATGTCGTGCAGGGCGAACAGATTATCGCCACCTACCCCGCACCTTACGAGCTCCCCGAAGGTTTTTGGGCGCTTACATTTCCTGTGGAAGAACCCATCGCCCGTACTGGCGAGACCCTGCGGCTATTGGTGAGCCTCGAGCCACCGGCAAACCACGCGCTCGAGGCCGGCCCCCTGTTGTTGCAGGGCGGGGCCAACGTCTTCGACCCCAACGCCGAGCCCTTCCGCGACCGCGCCCCGGTAGAGGCGGTGGCGGCCCAGTCGGTGGTGGCCTGGTCGCAGGAGGGGGCGCTCTACTTTATCGTGACCGAGCCTATGCGCCCCGAGGCGCTGGCCCGGGTGCTACAGGAGCAGGGTCTTTGGGGGGCTATCCGTATGGACGGGGGTGGCTCGGCCCAGCTCTGGGTGCAGGGGCGTTTGCGCAATCCGGTCAATGGCCTGCTGGGGGTGCGCCCGCTGGTAAATGGCCTGGCGCTGTACCCCAAGCCCTGACCCTCTAACGGTGCAGGTCTTTTTGGCGGGTTCGGGCTTCCCTTAAGGGTGCTTCACATGAAGCCTTAATGCCACCAGGCTCGTGTGGGATGGGTATTGGGCCTGGTTGACCCCAGGCTTCTCATCTTTTTTGCCGCCAGCCCAAAAGGGCCCGATCCCGGGCTATGAGCGCCTATCAACGGCCTTTTTTGTTGGCTTTGTGTTTGCGGTGCGCCGCTAACGGAGCCTGGGCAAATTCTCACCTTTGCACCTTAGGTTATTTTTGTCCACGAGAGCGCTGGCTCAGTGTCTGAAGTTGTGCTGACCTGGCACATGCAGTATGGAGCCATCGCTTTTAGCGGGCGATACGCTTGGCTCTTTAGCGAACCTGAATAGGAGGTCGTAATGAACATCGCAGTTCTTTGTCATGCCAGTGCGGGGGGTTCGGGCGTGGTGGCGACCGAGCTGGCCCTGGCCCTGGCGGGGCTGGGGCATCACGTGCACGTGGTGGCTACCGAACGGCCTTTTCGCCTGACCGAGGAGCGGCTGAACCAACTCGGCCTGAGCAGCAACCTGCTCTCGACGGGCCAGAGCCCGGTGGGGGGGTTGGGTCGCATCTTTCAGGCCTCCAAGCAGAGTGTGGCTCGCTGGCTGGGCCTGCTCAAACAACCTTTGCGGACGGGCTCGCTGCATTTTCACCAGGTTCTGAGCGCCGACTACCCCCTGTTTCAGGAGCCCCTCACCACCCTTACGGCGGCCAACTCCGTCGCCGAACTCATCGAGCGTTTCAAGATCGACCTAGTACACGCGCACTACGCGATACCGCACGCCACCAGCGCTATTCTGGCCCGTGACATGGGGCTGGACATCAAGGTGGTAACCACCCTGCACGGCACCGACGTCACCCTGGTAGGGCGTGAGCCGGCCTTTGCCAGAACCACCCAGCACGCGGTGCGCACCTCGGACGCGGTGACGGCGGTCTCCCATTCGCTGGCCCAGGATGCCCGCACCAAGCTGGGGGTAGCGCGCGAAATTGAAGTGATCTACAACTGGGTAGACCCCGAGCGCTTCAAGCCCAACCGCGACCCGGCTTACCGGGCCCGCTTTGCTCAGCCCGAAGAGGCCATCGTGCTGCACGTCTCCAACTTTCGTGCGGTCAAGCGCCCCCTGGATGCCCTGCGGGTGTTTGCCGGCATCCTCGAGCGCATGCCGGCCCGCCTGCTTATGATTGGCGATGGACCGCTGCGCCAGGAGTGCATGGAGCTGGCCGATGAGCTGGAGATTGCCGGGCGGGTGCAGTTTTTGGAATCCACGCCCAGCATCGAGAAGTTTATGAGCGTGGCCGATCTGTTCTTGCTGCCCTCCGAGCAGGAGTCCTTCGGGCTGGTGGCCCTCGAGGCCATGGCCAGCGGGGTGCCGGTGGTGGCCAGCCGGGTGGGGGGGCTACCCGAGTTAATCGAGGAGGGCAAAACCGGTTTCCTGTGCCCGATGGGCGACATTCAGGGGATGCTCGAGGCCAGTCTGGAAATCCTCACCAGCCGCACCCGTCGCCGCAACATGGGCGAGGCCGCCCGTGCGCGGGCCATTGAGCACTTCCGGCCCGAGGTGGTGCTGCCCAGGTACCTCGAGGTCTACGAGAAGACCCTCAATAAAGTGCTTGAAGCGGGGTAGCGCACGCCCCATACAATCAGGCATGGGCCAGGAAATCGAACGTAAATTTCTGGTGCGCTCCTCGGTCTGGAAGGTGGGCACGGTGGGCACCCCCTACCGCCAGGGCTACCTGTGCCGACAAGAAGAGCGCACAGTACGGGTGCGAATTGCCGGTGATGAAGCCCACCTGACCATCAAGGGCCAGGCCCTGGGGATGACCCGCCTCGAGTACGAGTACCCCATCCCCCTGGCCGAGGCCAGCGAACTGCTCGACCGGCTTTGCATAAAGCCCCTGATCGAGAAAACCCGCTACCGTGTTGAGTTTGGCGGGCGGGTCTGGGAGATAGACGAGTTCGCAGGGGAGAACCGGGGCCTGGTGGTGGCCGAGGTGGAGCTCGAGTCGCCCGACCAACCCCTCGAGCTGCCCGACTGGGTGGGGGAGGAGGTAACCCACGACCCCCGCTACCTGAATGCCAACCTGGTGGAACATCCGTTCTCGAGGTGGGGCAGGCCCTGACCTTTGGCACAGACTTCTCGAGTGCTCATCGGCCTGCAAAAATCACCCATGCTTACCGCGTGAGTCCAGGCACACTGACGTTATATCTTTCGGATCTGATCAAGCATTCCGCCAGAATCTCCACCATGCTGTGAGGCGGGTGGGCCGATTGCTCTAAGTACTCCACCGGAAGATTTGCCCTTTGGCCCGCAAAAGCAACCTGAGCTTTCCTTCTCGAACACTTATACGCATTTCGTCAGTATCGTTCATTTTTGAAAGCCTAAACGATACTGCCGAAATGCTTTTCTACTCCCTTCGGTCGGCTTGAATCCTTCACCTTTGACTACGCCCCACAGTGAAGGATTCAAGCGGAAACGGTATTATTTGTTTCTCCCCGCGGGGCCCCGGGATGAAGAAAATTCAGTGGTAGGGCACTTAGCGATACAATCACCGCATGGCAGTGCGCTTAGAAGACATCCAGGCCGCCCGTGAGGTAATCCGCGAGATCGTCGCTCCCACCCCCACCCTGCCTGACCCGCTCACCTCCGACGAGCTTGGGGCGCAGGTTTTTGTCAAGGCGGAGTGTTTGCAGAAGAGCGGTTCCTTCAAGATTCGCGGGGCCTATAACAAAATTGCCGCCCTCACCCCCGAGGAAAAAGCCCGTGGGGTGATCGCCCCTTCGGCGGGCAACCACGCCCAGGGGGTGGCCCTGGCCGCAGCCCTGCAGGGCATCCGCTCGGTGATCGTAATGCCCCAGCACGCCCCCCTCACCAAGGTGGTGGCGACCCGTCGCCTGGGGGCCGAGGTAGTGCTTTATGGGGCCAGCTTCGACGACGCGGTGGCCCACGCCCACGAGCTACAGCAGCAGCATGGCTACACCTACGTGCACGCCTTTAACGACGAAAAGATTATCGCCGGACAGGGCACCATTGGCCTCGAGCTGCTCGAGGCCCTGCCCAACCTGGACGTGCTGGTGGTGCCCATCGGCGGGGGCGGCCTGATTGGCGGCATCGCGGTAGCGGTCAAGAGCCTGCGCCCGCAGACCCGGATTGTGGGGGTGCAGGCGGCGGGCTGTGCGCCGGTCAACCCCTCGCTCAAGGCCGGGCATCCGGTGAGCGTGCCGGTGGCCCAGACCATCGCCGACGGCATTGCGGTCAAGCGGCCTGGCGACCTGACCCTTCCCCTCATCCAGCAGCACGTAGACCAGGTGCTCGAGGTCACCGACGACGAGATCGCCCGTGGCATTGCCCACTGTGCCCAGAACCTCAAGCTGGTGGTGGAAGGAGCCGGGGCCGCCGGGATGGGGGCCATCCTGGCCGGCAAAGTGCCGGTGCAGTCCGGCCAGACCGTCGCCACGGTGCTGTGCGGGGGCAACATCGACGGCAACCTGCTTTCCCGGGTAATCGAGCAGGTGATGGTGCGGCAGGGCCGCTACCTGCTGCTCAAGCTGGCGGTGGTGGACCGTCCGGGGGCCCTGGCGCGGGTGGTAGACCATGTGGCCGCCGCCGGGGCCAACATCATTGATATTTTCCACCGCCGGGCCCTCTGGCTGGCTCCGCTGGGCAAGGTGGGGGTAGAGCTGGTGCTGGAGGTGCGGGATCCCGAGCACGGCCAGGAAGTGGTGGCAAGGCTCGAGCAGGCCGGCTATCACCCCGAGCGGGAACAGGTGGGGGAGTGGCCGGATTGATCCTCACCCTTGCACTTTGGGCTGCCTCAATCCCCGGCGACCGGTTCTGCTGGCTTGGGGGGCTCGAGGTTCTTCTCCACCTCGCCCATTAGCCCGAAGTCCTCGGCAATCAGCCGGGCGGTCATCTTGGCCGACATCATCACGCTGGGAGTGCCGGCCCCCGGCTGCACGCCCGCGCCCACCAGGTAGAGGTTGGCGATGTCCTCGCTGCGGTTGTGGGGCCGGAAGTAGGCCGACTGGGCCAGGATGGGCTCGGGCCCAAAGGCGTTGCCCAGGTAGCTATTCAGGGTGTGCTCGAAGTAGTCGGGGGTGATAAAGCTCTTGTGCACCAGGCGCGCCATCAGGCCCGGCAAGTAGCCGCGCTCGTCCAGGAAGCGGAGCACCTTGTTCACGAAGGGCTCGCCCAGCAGATCCCAGTCCAGTCCGCTACCGTTGTGGGGCACCGGAATCAGGGTGTAGGCGGCGTGGTGGTCGGGCGGGGCCAGGCTGGGGTCGGTGAGGGTGGGGATGTGCAGGTACTGGCTGAAGTCCTTGGCCAGCACCTTGCGCCCGAAGATGTCGCGTAGCAACTCCTCGTAGCGCGGCCCCAGGATGATGTTGTGGTGACGCAGCTTCTGGCCTTCGGTGCCGTCGGCCTTGAAGCCAAAATAGATCACCACCAGCGACATGCTCTGGGGCCGTTTCTTCACGATGACATCGGAGTGCCAGAAGCGGTACTGGGGCTCGATTAGCTTCAGGTAGGTGTGGGCGTAGTCGGCGTTGGAGACCACAATATCGGCGTGCAGCACGCTGCCGTCGGCCAGGGTGATGCCCTTGGCAATTTTCTTTCGGCCCTCGCGCACCACGTTAATCTTCTTGACCTCGGCGTTGTAGCGCATCTTGCCGCCCAGCTCCTCGAACTTTTGCACGAAACCCCGCACCAAAGCCCCGGTACCCCCCAGGGCAAAATGGATACCCCAAGTTTTCTCCACAAAGTGAATCATGGCGTAGATGGCCGGCACGCTGAGGGGGTTGCCCCCGACCAGCAGGGTCTCGAAGCTGAAGACCTGGCGCAGCTTGGGCGACTTGAAGTACTTGCTGGCGAAGCTGAACAGGGTGCGCACCGCGTCCAGCCGCAGCAGGTCGGGCACCACCCGCAGCATGGTGGCGAGGTCGCCGAAGTGGGTGTAGCCGAGCTCGAGAAACCCCCGCTGGAAAATGGCCCTGGCGTCGGCGTGGAAGCGCTCGTAGCCCTCGAGGTCGCCCGGCTCCCCCAGCTCCCTGACCTGCCGGCGGGTGTTCTCGGGGTCGCCGTCGTAGTCAAAGAAGGTGCCGTCGTCGAAGTAGATGCGATAAAAGGGCAGAATGGGAACGATCTGCACGTACTTGCTGGTGTTGGGCCCCCCCGAGAGGCCGCTCTTGATGCGCTTGTCCTCGCCCCGCACCTCGGGGGGGAAGTCGGGCAGGTGCAGGTTGGGTTTCCCGCGCTCGAGGCTAAACAACTCCTCGATGAAGTGCGGAACGGTTATTACGGTGGGCCCCATGTCGAAGGTGAAGCCGTCCACCTGCCGCACGTAGGCCCGCCCGCCGGGGCCGTCCAGTTTTTCTACAATGGTGGTATCGAAGCCCAGGCTTTGCAGGCGGAGGCCCATGGCCAGGCCCCCAATACCCGATCCAATCACGATGGCCGTTCTCGTCATATCACCGCCAAGGATACCCCCAGGGGCCAGGGGCATTTTTCGGTGGAGCTACATTCTGCGGAGATAATCGAACCTCCCAGATTATTTCCGGTGGCGGCAACAGGCCTTGGGATTTATGCTAGGCAGCATGAAAGCCATTCAGGTACGGCGCGCAGGCGGCCCCGAGGTCTTGGAGCTTGCCGACCTTCCCAAGCCCAGCCCCGGCCCTGGGCAGGTGCTCATCCGGGTCGAGGCCGCAGGGCTCAACTTCGCCGATATCCTCTACGTGGCCGGTGAATACCTGGTGCGCACCCGCTACCCCACGGTGCCGGGCATGGAGTTCGCAGGAGTTATCGAGGCTCTGGGCGAGGGGGTGGAGGGGTTGCAGCCAGGGGCACGGGTAGCGGCCCTGGGGGGCAGCGGGGCTTTTGCCGAGTATGCAGTGGTGCCGGCCCGTTCGGTGCTGCCGCTGCCACCCCAGATGAGCGCAGCCGAGGCCGCGGCCTTTCCGGTCTCCTACTTCACCGCCTACTTTGCCCTGAGAACCCAGGCCCGGGCCCAGCCCGGCGAGTGGGCGCTCATCCAGGCGGCCGCCGGTGCGCTGGGTACGGCTTCCATTCAGATTGCCAAGCAGATGGGCTTGCGGGTAATCGCCCTGGCTAGCAGCGAAGAAAAGCTGGCCCTTTGCCGCCGCCTGGGGGCCGACGTGACCCTGCTCAACACCCAGGACAACCTTGTCGAGGCTGTCAGGAACGCCACCGAGGGCAAAGGGGTGGACATCCTGATGGAGGTGGTGGGGGGCGCGGGTTTCGCCCAGAGCCTCAAGATGCTGGCCTACAGGGGCCGCTTGCTGGTAATCGGCTCGGCCTCGCGCGAGATGGCCCAGATGTACCCGGTGGGCCTGATGAAGGGCAACCAGAGCGTGATTGGGGTCTGGCTCACCCCGTTTCTGAGCGACCCCGCCGAGATGCAGGCCGCTGTGGCCTTCCTGATGCCCCTGGTGGCTTCGGGCCAGATCAGGCCGGTGGTGGGGGAGCGCTTCAAGCTGGAAGAGGCCGCCGAGGCCTTCCGGTTCGTGTTGAGCCGCAAGAACACCGGGAAGGTGATTCTGCAGCCATGAACAGCGCCGATGTGGTGGTGGTGGGCCTGGGTGCGATGGGCAGTGCTGCGCTGTACCAGCTTGCCCGGCGCGGGGCCCGGGTGATCGGCCTGGATCAGCACGGGCCCCCACATACCTACGGTTCCAGCCACGGCGAGACCCGCATCACCCGGCAGGCCATTGGGGAGGGGGCAGCGTACGTGCCGCTGGTGCTGCGCTCGCACCAGATCTGGCGGGAACTCGAGGCCCAGAGCGGGGCCTCGCTTTTCCTGGCCTGTGGGGGCCTGATTCTGAGCAGCCCGGTGGGCGAGGCCCTGCACCACGGCAAGCCACAGTTTTTGCAGCGCACCATCCAGGCGGCCCGGCAGTTTGGGATTCCCCACGAGGTGCTGGACGCGGCCCAGATCGAGGCGCGCTTTCCCCAGTTTGGCCTGAAGGGCGACGAGACCGGCTACTTCGAGCCGGGGGCCGGGCTGCTCTACCCCGAGCGCTGTATACAGGTTCAGCTCGAGCAGGCCCAGCGCCTGGGTGCGAGCGTGCACACGGGCGAAAGGGTGCAGAGGATTATCCCCCAGGCCGATGGGGTCTGGCTCGAGACCGATAAGAACCGCTACACCGCAGCCAGAGTGGTGGTAAGCGCGGGGGCCTGGGCAGCCGACCTGCTGGGCGAGCCCTTTAAGCGGGTGCTCCGGGTCTACCGGCAGGTGTTGTTCTGGCTCGAGGCCCAGGATCCCCAGGCCTACGCGCCGGAGCGGTTTCCCATTTTTATCTGGATGTTTGGCAGCGGCGAGGGCGAGCACTTTTATGGCTTTCCCCAGGTCGCCCAAGGGGTGAAGGTAGCCACCGAACAGTCGCGGGTATCCACCCACCCCGACCGGGTCGAGCGCAGCGTGCAGGGGGCCGAAACCCAGGCTTTCCTCGAGGGCTACGTGCAGGGCCGGTTGAAAGGGCTGGGCCCCGCCTGCCTCAAAAGCGCTACCTGCTTGTATACCTCCACTGCCGATGGCGACTTCATCCTCGACCACCACCCCGGCTCCGAGCGCATCCTGGTGGCCTCACCCTGCTCGGGCCACGGCTTCAAACATTCGGCGGCGGTAGGGGAGATCATGGCCGAGCTGGCCCTACAGGGAAAAAGCACCCTGGATTTAAGCCCTTTTCGCCTCGGTCAAAGACCGGCCTGGGCATAGGCGGGCTTCAAATACCCATGGGGGGTATGATATGCTTCCTGGCGATACGGAGGATGTTCGATGCTCTCGAGTGTAACCCCAATGGAGTGGATACTAGGCGGCGTGGTAGGGCTGGGCTTGTTGTTGCTAATTCTCTTTATCACCGCCCCCTTTGCCGAGGTGTTCAAAAAGAAAGAATGAGCTTTACGGTTGCGCGCCGATGGGCACCCGTGCATCCCAGGCGGCCAGGGCCTTGAGAACGGCGTTGCGCTCGTTCTGATGCGAAAGCCGCTTTAGGGCCTCGCGTACGGGGAACCAGGCCACCCCGTCTACCTCTTCCTTTTGCGGCTGGGGGGTTCCGCTCACGTAGCCCATCAAAAAGTGGTGCACCTCTTTGGTAACGGTGGTTTGAATGCCGTCGTCTTTGACCGTGAAGTGATAGCGAATGCTGCCCAGTGGAGCCAGCACTTTGGCTTCGATACCGGTTTCCTCGCGCACCTCCCGCACTGCCGTTTGCGGATAGCGCTCACCAGGCTCTACCTGGCCCTTGGGCAGACTCCAGACCCGCCCGTCTTTGATGGCAATGAGAAGCACCTCGAGGCCCTTGCCCCCAGCCCGCTCCCGCAATACCACCCCTCCCGCCGAAGTTACACGGCGGCGCGATTGCGGCAATGCCTGGGATCCTCTAACCCCAGCCACGCCGCGTCTGGGTTTACGACGGCGCGAACCAACTGAATAACGCATACTGTAGCAACTTTCCAATGACCCAAAAATGGGTACCTGGTTTTAGTGTACATGAAACATGGGTGTTTGTCGTGCACGAAGGCACATAAGCGGAAGCTTCGGCAGGTAGAGCCAGGTTGGTTTACAACGAGAGATCAAACAAAAAAGCGCCCCAAAGGGCGCTTACCTTGAACAAAGAAAGATCAGCCGAGCTTGCTTGCAATACCAGAGGTATTACAAGATGACGCAGACACGCTGCGTAAATGCTCCTTAGAAAGGAGGTGATCCAGCCGCACCTTCCGGTACAGCTACCTTGTTACGACTTAGCCCCAGTCATGAGCCTTACCCTAGGCGCCTGCCTGTGGCTCCCGGCGACTTCAGGCAAAA
>Ga0101944_10000144_pt1 | contig 242645 bp, 185 predicted proteins | sample DewCreD2012metaG_FD_75245 | JGI IMG/M metagenome (GOLD analysis project Ga0101944, IMG submission 75245) | Hot spring sediment bacterial and archeal communities from British Columbia, Canada, to study Microbial Dark Matter (Phase II) - Dewar... ...
AGAATAAAATTAGGATTTTTAGGATAAAAAAATAGTCACGCTAATTTTACGCTAATTTTTTATTCCTTGATATATATAGACTTACATAATTTTAGGATTTTTAGGATTTTTAGTATAGAAAGTGCAAAAAGCACATTATGTCACGACATATTATGTTAAGCTAAATCCTCCAATTTTATAGTAGCACAAATGAGTGCGTCACTGCAACGTTTTTCATATTTTACCTTCCCTTCTCCACAATCCTTATTTCTTCCTCGGTTAATTCGTATAATTTATAGACGAGCTTGTCTATTTCTTGCTCCTCGGCGGTGGTGTCTTCGTTATTTTCTTTCTTTTGGAGGATTTTATCTACTAATTCAATAAATGGCTGCTGCTCTTCCTCACTAATTTTGGGAATGGGGATTAACTCAACATATTGTTTTATCCATCTGAAAGCACCATCGCCTAATGAAGCAGATATTAGTGAAAAGTAATAATGAATTAATTTTGAGTTAAGGAAAGCAATTAAATGTTTTGGTGGATTAGCAATAAAATAGCAAGTTTGGTTACATAAAAATCTATTTTTTTCTAAAATAAAAGCATTTGTATTTGTCATCTCAGCCCACACCACCTTCTCCTTCTCAAATTCTTCGTAGTAAGCTATAGTGTCTTGAAGTTCAAACCATTTGTTAAAAGTTTTCTTTCTGCATCCTTTTTCACCTGTCTGTTCCAATCTTTTCCCAAAAGTCTTTAAATAATCTCTAATTGCAGGATAATTATCAATATTTATCTTTAATGAAGGTGCAGTAAAAATTATCCACAAGTCAGCGAATTCTGCTTTGTACCTTTTTATATCTCGACCACGAAGAATTGGCTTAATAATCTCTGCACTTTTCGGGTCTGAGGCAATTAATTCATCTTTCTTTTTCCCATCAATAATAAATGCCTCGTTAAAACCAGTTAAAACACCACGATAAATTTTAATATCCCAATCTTTAAGCGGCGTTCCGATTCGTTCAATTTTTTCCCTAATTTTCCTTTCGTTTTCACCGGAAATCGTCCAAGCATTGCTTGTGGGTTTAGGCATCAAAATTTTATTTGCTTTGAAATAAGCCGCAATATTAGTATCATCATTAATATCGGATTTTAAAGTGCAAGCATAAAAAGGTAGGTCAATCATCCTTGATTGACTTTCATTATTAACAAGCAAGGATGCTTGTTCTACTTTTTGAATCATCAAAATATTGGTGTCAACGGTTGCACTTTCGAAGACATTCGGACCCAAATCAATTAAAATTAAAGGTTTATGTTTTGTGAAAAAATTGCGTAATTTTTCGCCATAGCCGGCACGCATCCACTTGTTAGAGGTAATGAAGGCAAGTAATCCATTTTCTTTTATAAGTTGCATCCCTCTTTCGTAAAAGAGGCAGTAAATATCGCCAGTTCGGTCAAAAGTTTGGTAATTCTGGTCTTTGTAGAGGTCGGCATATTGTATTTCCGAGTTGTATGCTTTTTGTAATTGGATATACGGCGGGTTGCCGATGACGATGTCGAAGAATGTGAAGTTGCCTTCGTCGTCGAGTAGCTCGGGGAATTCGAAACGCCACTCGAAGGAATTTTTGTAGCTCGATGTGTCTTGCAAAGCTTTTAATTTATTATTGATCTCATCAATTTTCGAGAGGAGCTTTTTCTTTTCTTTTTCTTGGTCTTGCTTTTGAGCTTTTGTCATTTCGGTGTCGAGAGCTCTTTCGGTTTCGAATTTTTCCTTGTATTCAGCTATTAAATTGTCGAGGGTGAAAGCATAATGGGACTTAGTGATGGACATATTACTCATTTGGAGTTTGTAGTTTTGAATAGCTTGAATCAATTTATTCTTTTTAGACCTATCAGTAGCGTTTTTGTAGTCATTTACAGCTTTTTTATAATCTTGAATAAAAGCAGTGTCCTTAATAGAAAGGTTCATAGAGTCGTCGAAAGGAAAGCGACTTATGAGCGAATCGCCGCATTTGATATTTATATCAATATTTGGGAGTGTTTCCATTTGAGTGAAATTGCTTTCCTCAGTGTAGTAAGCACTTTTTAGAAGCTCAATCCAAAGACGCAGTCTGCAGATAAGGACAGATTTGAAGTTAATATCCACGCCGAAGAGGCAATTCTCGATGATATTTTTCTTTTCGTTGAACAGAGTTTTTTGAATTCTTTGAGCTTCTGGATTGGGCTTGGTGCCTTTAGTAACGTTATATTTGAAAGATGTCTGATTGCTATTTTTAATGATAAGCTCGTCGTTAACGATAGAGAAGTCGTATTCTTGCTTGCTAATTCTTCTACCGTTTTCGTCGCAGAGGATGCCCAAGTCGAACTTACGGAGAATGATTTCGTTGAGCGAAGAAACCAAGAAATGCCCAGAACCGACAGCAGGGTCGCATATTTTCAATGAATTGACGATTCTGTTGGCTTCTTCGATTGGGATTTTTTCAATATTATTAGCGAGTTCAGTATAATTCTTGCAATTCCAAGCTTTTGTATCGTTGAATATTTGGATGAGAGCTTGAGTAATAGCTTGCTGGCACATATACATAGTGATAGGGCTTGGAGTGAAAAAAGAACCGTCCTTGTATCCATTAACCTTTTCGAAGAAGAGCCCAAGAACAGCAGAGTTGATGAGCTTATCGGTATCAATCAAAACACCTTCGATGTTTTGCCCACCAAAATGGAAAGCATTCAAGAATTGGAGCAAATATTGGAGAGCATCAATTTTTTTCCCTTTGAGCGAGTTGCCTTGTTCGTCGCGTAGGACAGTTCTACTAAAGACAGGCATTAGAATCATATCTTCGAGATTAGCGATATTTTTACCGAGCTTTTCCTCAACTTCTGAAACTTCGAACAAGGAGCTATTCAGATAGGGCAGATTAGGAAATTTCTCATTGTGTCTTTTATCTCTTTTTTCAGGTTTGCAATTAAGAATATGGGAAAACAAAATATTAAGCTGGTCGAAATCTGTAATTCTTTCTTTTGTGAGAATTTTGTAATTATCGTCATTATGCATAGCAACTAATTGCGACTCGAGCAATTTAATGAATAGGATTCTATTGATCCAGATGAGGCAAAGCTCGAGAGCGGCTTCGAAGTAAATATCTTTTTCGTCTTTTTCATTACTAAACTGCCTTATTTTCTCTAAATCAACTTCAGCTTTGAGAATACTGATAGTATTCTCGATTAAAGCACCGTCGTTTCTATTTTTTTCAGCAACTCTTCTAATAAGAATTTTGCCCGATTCTACGACCTCCTCTAAGCCGAGAATATAGAGCAGTTCGTAGTAGAAATCTTTATTAAGAGTATAGCTCCCCTCTTGCTTAGGTGCCTCTTTTAGTAGTAACTGAGGCGAAAGAATCTTATAAAATTCGATAACCTTATTTTTATACGAATCATTAAAAGCAAATAAGTTATTTGGCGTTGGCAATTGGAAAAATAGCACTGGCAAAGAAGCCTCATCTTGTCTTAAATGATTTTCAAGAAAGCGATAGAAATTCGACGTAGCATTAGAATCGCTGGCTCTGTTTTTCCATTGCTTGAATGTTTCGACTATGCTGCTATTATTAAAAAATAGCATGTGGAAAGAGCTTGCATCGAAGATAAACCACTGCTCGATATTTGTGATAACGATATGCTTTATTTGAATATTATTGCAATTTATTTTTTCCCAAAGGTAGTAAGTAATAGCTTCGCAAAGTGCTTTTTTGACGCAATCGCTGGAGCTAATCATTTCAGAAGTATTCTCTGGGCGTTTTATCTCGAATATAACATTAACGAAAGAGTTGGAGCTATCGTCCTGATGGATGACAAGGTCAGCTTCATGGTTTCCCGTATATGATTTAGTATTGATGTAGTGATTTTGATAAAATTGCTTAACGAGGAAGTCTTTGAGAAGAGATTTGAAATGCTCTTCAGTTTCTCTTTTCTGTTTTGCGACTTCAATTTCATTTATAAAATCATTCAGAGCTTTTTCGAAATTATTCAGTTCAGCTTCGTCAATCGCTTTGTTAAATAGATTATAGCTAAAAAATTCAGAAGGGCTTTTGATTTCAAATTTCATATTTCTTTAATCATTTAATTATAAAGAAAAAAATCATAGATGCAATTTAATAAATAAAGCAAAAAAAAAGAAATGATATTATTGAATTTTGATATTACTTTTTTGGGATTAGTAAAAAAAATATCTTCATCATTTGGTAGCTTAGACGCCCCGTCAGAGCATTTTTATATAAAATTTTCTTTTTCGACTGCTCTTATAAATATTATTTGAAAAAAAATTTAAATAAAGAAAAAAATAATTTTTTATGGAAATTTTTTAAAAAAAATGAAAAAAAATTTGCTTGAATAATAAAAATGATATATATTGCATTTAGTTGTGGTTAAAAATGGGTAAAAATAGGTAAAATTGTTTAAAAATAGCAATATCAAAAAGAATGCAAAAAGCATATAATAAAAAGCAAATATATGAAAAATTTAAAGATTAGCAAAAAATAAATGGCGTTTTTCAAAGGACAAGAGGAGTATTCTGTAGATAGCAAAGGTCGGGTGAACTTCCCTTATAAGATGAGGAAAGGTCTGACAGGGGAGACTAATAAATTTGTAATCAACAGGGGAGTGGACAGGTGCGTTGAAGTATATCCAACGGAAACGTGGCAGATAAAAGAAGAATTGCTATCGAAACTGAACTATTATAATCCGGATAAACGATATTTATTGAGGAAGATGCTAAGCTGGGCAGAAGATATAACGCTCGATAGCCAGCAGAGGATAACGATACCAAAGCGATTGATAGATTATGCGGGAATAAAAAGCAATGTAATAATAATGGGTATGGGCGACCACATAGAGATTTGGGATCCGCAAATATACAATGACTATTGCGCCCAATTCGAAAGCGGAAAAGAAGATATATATCCCGAAATTGCTGCAAAAGTAATGTCGGAATTATATAATGAGTAAGAAGAAGCGAAGATCGTTCTTTGAAAAAACGAAGCCACTCGAGTATGAGTATCATCAACCGGTATTGTTAAGAGAATCAGTAGATTACTTAGTAACATCAGCAGATGGAATCTACATAGACGGGACACTCGGTGGTGGAGGGCATGCAGCATTGATATTGAGTAAGCTAAGCGAAAGAGGCAGATTGCTTGCTTACGATAAAGATGAGGAAGCGATAAGACATTGCAGTAACAAGTTTTCCGATGAGCTTGCCAAGGGGGAAAATAGCAGGCTTGTCATAAGAAATGATTGCTACAGCAAGGCATGCAGCGAAGCAAGAATTTATGGAGAAATCTCGGGAGTCTTGCTTGACTTGGGAGTATCTTCGAGGCAGTTGGATGATTCCTCGAAGGGTTTTAGTTATCGGGCTGAGGGGAAACTCGATATGAGGTTTAGCCAAAGCGGTTTATCAGCAGTTGAGCTAATCAACACAACAGCAGAGGAGGTTCTTTATAGAATATTAAAAGAATTCGGCGAGGAGCCAAGAGCAAGTATCATAGCGCGGCGCATTTGTCAGCGGCGTCGCGCTTCTTCTTTTGCCACAACTTTTGACCTGAAAGATGTTGTTTCAGAGGTTGTTCCGCACCAATATCTCAATAAAACGCTTTCGAGAGTTTTTCAAGCTATAAGAATAGCAGTCAATGAAGAGCTTACAACTTTAGACAAAGCCTTGAAATCTTGCATTGGAGAGCTGAAAAGTGGTGGGAGAATAGTAATAATATCTTACCATTCTCTTGAGGATAGGATTGCAAAGAACATATTCAGAGCTGAAGCAAAAGGAGAAACAAACGCCACTCCTTTCTCCTTTGATAATCAAAAAAAGCAATCCCGCCTTAGAATAATAACCAAAAAGCCAATCACCCCAAGCTTAGAAGAAATTTCTTTGAACCCAAGAGCTCGAAGTGCCAAAATGAGAGTAGCTGAAAAGCTTTAGCTATCCTTACAATTTATAATATTTATGAATTAAAACAATTAGACGAGAATTTTGAATACTGCATTTTATTTTTATACTTAAAGTATTCTAAGGATAAATAAAATTGTTCAATCGGTAAGTTAACATAACAATATTTAGGAGGAATAAGATAAAAAAAAGCAACCTACTGATTGAACAAATCTAAAATTATCAAGAGTTACTCTTGCTTGACAATTGGAATAGATTTTGTTTTTCCATTAACATTAAGAACAATAAAGAGCATTTGATTAGGAATATTTTGGAGGTCAACATTAAATTTTTGCTGACCAGCAAGTAGAGAGCCGCTATATATATTGAATAACTTTTGCCCCAGAGCATTTGCCAAATAGATATTTGCATTAGGAATATAATCGCTTGAGAGTTGAAGTTCGAAAGAAGAAACAGCAGGATTTGGAATAGCTTTTAAATCCACAGCGAGTTGAGTTTGTTCATCTACATCCGAAACACTGCCTTCAATCCATTGAATAGAGCGAGCTATCAAGCTATCGCGAATTTCGCTATTTAAAATGACAAAAGGATTAATTCCTAAAACAACGACCCTTGAATCTGGCAGTTGAGTCTTGAAAGCAAAAATTGAATCCAAAGATTTCCGGAAAGTCATAACGGCTGAAGTCGTTGTTTTATTAGTAATACGGAAAAGAGGCAACAGCCAATTGATTAGATTACCGGCAATAGAATCGGGGAAGTAAAATGTAATTTCGTCGTTAGGAACGCCACGAAGAGTAACAGGCCAGGGAGCAGAACCATAGCCCTCGCGACAATATGCAATAAACCCAACGCCGAGCTTAGAAAGAATACCAGCGGAGCTTAACCCAGCAGTAATTTTTCCGCCGCTTATCAAGACGCCGACACCATTGTCCATAGCTGCTTTAAGAATCTCTCCATCTAAAGAAGTGACCTCTCCATTAGTGCTACCAGACCAAACGATAGTCTTGAGTGAGTTTAACTTTTGGAAAGCTTGATTAAACGTAAGAGAAGGAATGTCGTAGAAGATGTTTTGACCACGAGTTCTGGTAATGATAGGAAAGAGAGAGTGGTCAACTTCGCCTCCTAAGATATGGAATCTTTGAATATTTTCAGAAATACCGACCAGTCTTTTTGAATCGAAAGAAGTAGGAAGTCCTTGAATTTGAGCATTAACATAAACTTCACCGATAGCAATCGTCGGACCAATGGTTAATTGGACTTGAACCATCTGTTTCGAATGAGCAGGGACATGAAGAATATATTTATCATCAATGACTTTAGCATTCCAATCTTTTGGAGTTTGAGTTGATTTGAAGGCATTTATCATAAAAGTAACTTCCTGCTCCGTATTATTAAGAGCTATAGCTTCTAATTTATCAAAATCACCTTCACCTCCAACAAAAGCAAAGTCGAATTGGTTGAGGAATAAAGCGTAGTCAGGCTCTTGTGGGTTCTCGATTTCTATAGTCCAGTTAGCTTGATAAACTTCTTTTGTGAGATCGTCTTGAACGAAAGCAACAGCATATAAGTCGTCAGCAAAGTCGGGGCTTACAGAAAAATCGAATTCGAAAGTTTTTGTTTCATTCGCTGCTAATGAAAGATCAGTACCATTAAAATCAGGAAGCATTTTTCTTGCTAAGAAATAGAACTCTTTTTCGCCATTACTACCAGCATTGTCGTAATGATGGTGCTGTTCGCAAATGACGACTCGGAGCTTTTTATTATTAAGAGCGGCAGAAGAAAAAACATCTATAGTAACTTTTCCCGTGCCATCGTTATGATTTAATTCCAAATCAATTTTTATAGGAGAATAAAAGTCTTGTTTAGCTAAACCTTGAGTCCAGGCTGCAGTATCTCCCACTGACCCTTTGTAATTGTTGCCAGTAGGAGTAACGAATTGACCAGCCATAACGCCAGCAGGAACGCCAATATTTGCGATGCCGTAGTAATTTATCCGAGCTTTATTCATATTTGTATCGTAGAGATACATAGGGTCTGTTTTGCCAGGCCACCATGCATGATACATAATAGGGATAACCCTGCTTTTATTGTTATCTATCCAGGCAAGGTATTTGGGATTCTGAGAAGCACAGGGACCACAAGAAGCATTTGTCCCTTCTTCTATAAGAACTTTCCTTATTGTTTGTGCGTTTGCAAGAATGGCGCAAATAATTAGAAAAAATAAAATTTTGAAGCAATATTTCATATTAACCCCCATTTTAGTTGATGAATGAATGATTTATTATGTTTTCGTTCACTTCTTCAATTTGTTTCAAATCACTCTTTATTAATGGTAAAGTTAGAAAAAACAAAATTAATTTATTTTTAACATAAAATGCAAGTAAAAATTTTGTATTTACAATTTTATTTTATTTTTGCATATAATTTTCAATGAGATATGTTAAAATTAATGGTTTTTATAGTAACAAAATTAAATTTTAATACAATTGTATTTGTTTAATTTCAAATAAAATTGTTATTTTATAATTTTGTTTAATTGAAATAAATTAATTTTGGAGAATAGAGCGTGAAGCCAGTTCATCAATTTATAGTATCAGCTGTTCTACCAGAGAAAATAGCCAAGCTAAAGGAATTAGCATATAATTACTGGTGGTGCTGGAACTCAGATGCAAAAGAATTATTTTTACGTATAAACAGGACATTATGGAATGAGGTAAATCATAACCCCGTTTTACTACTAAACAAATTATCTCAGGAGCAACTACAAGATTTAGCCAATCAGCCAAATTTTACAAGTTTTTTGGATTATATTCACTCAAAATTTTTAAGATATATAGAAAATGCAGGCTGGTATGAACGACTTGAAGAAAAGCCTCAAGGTTCGATAGCCTATTTCAGCACAGAATATGGGATAAACGAAAGCTTTCCGAATTATTCAGGAGGTTTAGGGGTATTATCAGGCGATCATCTTAAGTCGTCGAGTGATCTTGGACTTCCGCTATACGGAGTAGGATTGCTCTATCAGCAAGGATACTTTCGGCAACACCTTACTCAGCATGGTTGGCAAACTGAGCAATATATTTATAATGATTTCTTTTCGATGCCATTAATATTAATGCGCGATTCAGAAAACAAACCAATAATATTGGATGTCGAGTTGCCGAAAGGCAAGGCATATTTTCAAATATGGAAACTACAAATAGGTAAAGTTCCTCTTTATTTGTTAGATACAAACATTGATAAGAATACGCTACCAGAATATAGAGATATAACAGACCAACTTTATGGTGGCGACCGCGAAACGAGAATTCAACAGGAAATAGTGCTTGGAATAGGCGGAATGCAAGCTCTAAAAGCTCTTGGCTTAATGCCTGAAGTTTGTCATATCAACGAGGGACATGCTGCTTTTGCACTATTGGAGCGAACTCTCATGTATATGGAAAAATACAAAATAGATTTCCGTAGTGCCAAGCAAATCACAAGAGCTACTTCTGTATTTACAACTCACACTCCTGTTCCAGCTGGAAATGAAGTATTTAGAACAGAATTAATAGATGCTTATTTGACTAACTATATGCAAAAGCTGGGGCTTTCTCGTGAGCAATTTTTTGAATTAGGTCAAGTCAATGGCTTTAACCAAGACGAGGGATTTTCGATGACTGTTCTTGGTTTAAGAATGAGTTCTTATCATAACGCAGTTAGCAAGCTTCATGGTCATGTGGCAAGGAAAATGTGGAAAGACATTTGGAAGTGCTTCCCTGTTGATGAGGTACCTATTAGATCTATAACCAATGGCATTCACACAATGACTTGGGTAGCGCGAGAGTTCTCGGAACTTTATGACAGATACCTTACTCCACGATGGAAAACCGAAACACACAATCCAGAAGCTTGGGAGAAAATTGATATAATACCATCTGAAGAGCTTTGGCGAGAAAAGCAGAGGCGCCGCACAAGGTTAGTTCTATTCGCAAGGGATTACCTTCAAACTAAACAGAAAGCATTTGTACAGCCAGACCAAATGAGTAAAATCAACGAATATCTCGACCCAGACGCTCTTACTATCGGATTTGCACGCCGATTCGCTACATATAAAAGAGCCACACTACTTTTTAGGGATATGGAACGACTGTCTGCTTTGCTGACAAACCGCCAGAAACCCGTACAAATCATTATTGCTGGCAAAGCCCATCCTCACGATACTCAGGGCAAAGAAGTAATCCAAAGCATCATCCAAAAGGTGCGTGCATATAAGCTTGAGAGGTATGTCGTCTTTTTGGAGGATTATGATATGGTAATAGCTCGGTTTATGGTTAAGGGATGCGATGTATGGCTGAATACACCTATTAGACCTTTGGAAGCAAGTGGAACGAGTGGTATGAAAGCTGCTTTAAATGGCACTCTGAATTTGAGCATACTCGATGGTTGGTGGGACGAAGGTTACGATGGGACTAATGGCTTTGCTATAGGTCACGGAGAAGAATACTCCAATGCTGAGGAGCAGGATATTGTTGAGTCTGGTCTGTTGTATGACCTGCTGGAGCAGGTTGTTGTACCTATGTTTTACGAAAGGAGTCCCTCAGCTCGCATACCTGAAAGATGGGTGCAATATATGAAGAATTCAATTAGAACAAATGCATGGAAGTTTTCTACAGCGAGAATGCTACAAGACTATACTAATAACTTTTATTTGCCAGCTTTGAATAACTATAGAGTTTTTACAGAAAATAATGCTGAAAAAGCTTGGAAGTTCAAAGATTGGAAGGATTTCGTTCGCTCCGAGTGGAATAATGTTCAGGTAATAGAGGTTCATATTAAAGATAATGGGAGACCGCGTGTTGGCGCTCCTATAAAATTAGGTGCAACAGTAACATTAGGAAAACTTTCGCCCTCTGATGTTGTTGTTCAAGTATATTATGGTTCGGTCTCGCATACTGATGAGTTAGAAAATACTAATTACCAACCGCTTGAGCTCGTACATTCTGATGGCTTAACCCATTATTATGAAGGGTCATACATTTGTCCTGACAATGGAAGGCAGGGCTTTACTGTAAGAATATTACCAACACACGAATTACTTGTTGATTTTGCAGAATTATATATTTGTTCGTGGGCAAAATAATAAAATATTAGGGAATTTATTTATGAACGTAAGAACAAAAGAAGAAGTTAATAAAATAAATGCTATTAGGCAGGAAAAGATCTTAAAGGAGCTCGTTGATAAGGATATTTCTGTTCTTTTTGATGATGCTCTTGAAAATGATATGATTTTAAATATGGGACCGCAGCACCCAGCAACTCACGGAGTGCTACGTGTCGTATTGAGACTGGACGGAGAGACAATCGTGAAATGTGTCCCTGAACTTGGCTATCTACATCGTGGTTATGAGAAGCTCGCTGAAAATGTAACTTATCATGAATTCATACCTCATACGGATAGATTAGACTACATAGCTCCGATGTCGAACAATGTTGGCATCGCCTTAGCAATAGAAAATGCCTTAGGCATTGAAGCTCCACCTCGTGCTCAATGGATAAGGACATTAGTATCAGAGCTGGCTCGTATATCGTCACATCTTATGGCTATGGGCACAACTTGTATGGATGTGGGAGCTTTAACTTTGCTTTTATGGACATTCACAGAAAGAGAAAAGCTCTACGATATATTTGAATTAATTTGCGGGGCAAGGTTCACGACAAGTTATACAAGAATTGGTGGCGTTGCTAACGACATAAATGACGCAACATTAGCAAAAATACGGGAGTGGGCAGACCAGTTTCCAAGTGAATTGAAATATTTTGAGAAATTAGTACATAGAAATAAAATTTTCGTTGATAGAATAGCAGGCGTGGGAATAATATCAGCAGAAAAAGCTATACAGCTTGGGCTTACTGGACCTACTCTACGTGGAAGTGGCGTTCCAAGAGATTTACGCAAAGATGAACCATACTTAATTTACGACAAACTTGACTTCGATGTTATTACATTTCCAGAGGGAGATGTATGGGCTCGATATATGGTAAGAGTTCAAGAAATGAAGGAAAGTTTGAAGATGGTCTATCAAATTCTCGATGGTATGCCTAAAGGCGAAATTCGGTTGAATGATCCAAAAACGACACTTCCTAAAAAAGCTAATATCTATTCAAAAATGGAAGATCTAATCAACGATTTTATGTTGATTAACTATGGAGCTTTGCCTGAACCGGGAGAAACATACACTGCAATAGAAGGACCGAAAGGAGAGCTTGGATTCTTTATTGTTTCTGATGGAACAGGACACCCATGGAAGCTAAAAATACGCTCATCCTCATCTGCTAATCTTCAAGGACTTCCAGCAATGGTAGAAGGTTCGATGATTGCCGATATTGTAGCTATAATTGGCTCTATAGACCCCATTATGGGAGAAGCGGATAAGTAATTTTATTTATTCACTAATTATAAAATTTTTATGAAACTAATAACTACACTTTTTTTGCTAATGATTACTGCTATAAATGCTCTTCCACAGGAGCATAAATCTTTTTATGATTTCACCGTTAAGGACATTGATGGAAATGACTTTAATCTTGCGAAATTAAAAGGGAAAAAAGTTATTGTAGTTAATGTCGCATCAAAATGTGGACTTACTCCACAATATAAGATATTGCAAGAATTGTATGAGAAATATGCCGATAATGGCAGCCATTTCGAAATAATAGCTTTTCCTGCAAACAATTTCCTAAGGCAAGAACCCGGAACTGAGAGTGATATAAAAGAGTTTTGTTCAACTCAATATAACATAACTTTTCCGTTAATGTCGAAAGTTTCTGTGAGCAATTATATCTATAAATCTTATCCACCTGATACGAGTAAAGCCGACGCTACAGAGAAAGATGAAATATATAAATGGCTTACTGAAAAAAAGTATAACGGTGTGATGGATACAGAAGTGATGTGGAATTTCCAAAAATTTTTGATTGATGAAAATGGTAATCTTGTTGGGACTTTGCCACCACAATTTGCAAAAGAAATAATTTACCTTCTCAATTGGCTTAAATTATAATTTTGTTTTGATAATATGAAATCATTAATACATAGCTTCAGTGTTTTAATCTTGTTCTCCATTTTCCAAATAAGCGTATATTCTCAATGTGGGTGTGGAGGTGCAGCAATTGGAGGCATTACACCTGTCGGTGGAACTTCTAATTTAGGATTATTGAAAAAGCATAATTTTAGAGCTAATATATTCTATAGCTATAGCTATGGTAAAGATTATTATCATAACGATATACCAATTCCTCCTGGAGAAATTAGGTATTTTAGTTCTAATTACTTAGATATACTTTTGGGTTATGGAGTTACAGAAAAGCTTACTATTGATGCAAACATTGGGTATTTTTTAGATAAAACTCAAGATTTTTATTATGCAAAGTATTCTGATAATGGATTTTCACAAGCAATTATTTATGCTAAATACAATGTTCTGAGGAGCAGAGCAAACGAGATTGAACTGACCTTAGGTTTGGGAGGCAAAATTCCTTTGGGTGCTGCAAAAGACAGCGTTCCACAACATATACAGCCCACAACAGGTGCGTTCGGAGTGGCATTTCAAGCATTCCTACACAAGGGATACGAAGATTTCGGATTGCACTTTATCTTGCTTTCTCGATTTGATTATAACGCAGCTAATAAGAATGATTACCAATATGGAATGAGTTTTGTCAATTCCATTTTTGTAACTAAGTCTCTTTTCGATATTTTTACTTTCATTTTTGAGTTTAGAACTGAAACACGCTTGCGTGATGCTCAAAAAGGAGAATTAAATAAGGATTCGGGGGGAACGATGTTATCTATTACACCCCAATTGAACTATTCATTTCGAAATATAAATATTTCTCTTCTATCAGATTATCCAATTTACAAATTTCTTTTTGGCAATCAATTATCCAAGGATTATCTTATAGGTATTAATTTTACTTGGCAGATTAATCTGGAAAACTAATAGATAGGTATTACTTATATAAAGTCAAAACATTCTCAAAATGTTCCGATACATAATCCCAATTGATAACATTAAAGAATGCATCAATATAGTCAGCTCTTCTATTTTGATACTTTAAATAATAGGCGTGTTCCCAGACGTCAATAGGAAGGATTGGCACAGTAACCCATTGAGTTAAATTGCCTTGTCTTTCCGCTTGCATAACGACCAAGCTATCTTTGACGGGTTCATAATGCAATATACCCCACCCAGAACCTTCGACAGCTAATGAAGCTGATTTAAACAGTTTTTTAAAGTTCTCGAAGCTGCCAAACGATTTAATAAAATAGTTATCCAACTCTTTTGAGGGTTTACCTTGTTGAGGTCCCATTACATTCCAAAAGAGTGAATGTAGGAAATGCCCACCACCATTAAAAGCTAATTCTCGCTCCCAATGTTTGATTGTAGTAAAGTCTCCACTTTCTATTGCTTCTCTAATTCTTTTATGGGCAGTATTTAATCCATTCACATATGCTTGATGATGCTTAGTATGATGAAGTTTCATTGTTTGTTCATCAATGTATGGCTCTAAAGCATTGTATTCATAAGGAAGAGGAGGCAAAGTATATTCACCTTTACTATCAACAACTTGGAGAAATGCTTTGACTTTATTTTGTGATGAAGAGAGAGCTGAGATTGGAAATAAAGCCCCAGCTCCTAATATTGCAGAGGTTGTTAAAAATTCTCTTTTATTCATTTTTATATAATTTTTGTTATTACTAATATATTTATTAGCTATGACGAATTATTCAGAATTATAATTTATTTGAAATATCGAATTATTTCAGCATTTTTGCAAATTCAATGTTCAGAAAGTAAAAAAAGATATGTTACTATATAGAATATTAAGTTTTATTGGCATTTTCATAATATTGAATTTTCCAATTGGAATAGAGGTTTTTAATTTTATTGGAGCTAAGATAACAGCATTTCTAAAGCTTGGCACAAAGGGACTTGAATTTTTATTTGGCAATATTGCTTCTAACCAATCGCAATATACAATAATTTTTGGAACACAAGTAGCGTTCATAATATCTTCGACAGTGATAGCAGGAATTTTAATTTAGATAAAATGAAAGTAAGCTATTTTAATATTGGGTGTAAAGTTAATTTTTCTGAGCTATCTCAGATTAGAGAAGAATTTGAAAAGCTTGGTTACGAAAGCGTAGACTTTGGCGAGGAAGCCGATATAGTAATTATTAATACCTGCACAGTAACAGCCAATGCTGATGCAGATTCAAGAAAATACATAAGAAGGGCAAGGCGAATATCACCGAATGCCTTCATTGCTGTAACCGGTTGTTATGCTCAATTGAACCCTATGGATATAGCAAGTATAGCTGGAGTTGGGGCTGTTTTTGGTATGAATTATAAATTTCAAATACCCAAAATATTAAACTCGAGTTTAATAAATGAACCCAAAATTTATTGTGATAAAGAAATTGATAAAGATTTCCATCCGGCTTGCTCTATAGATAATGAAAGCCATACACGTGTTGTGCTGAAAATTCAAGATGGATGCGATTATTATTGCAGCTATTGCGCTGTTCCTTATGCTCGAGGCAATAGCAGAAGTATGGAATACGAAAAAATATTCGATAAGATTAAAGAAATTCAGGAAGCTGGATATTACGAAATTGTATTAACTGGGATTAATTTAGGAACTTACAAATCACCTACTGGTGAGAATTTTGAGGATTTGATTCAAGCACTGCATAAATCGGACTTCAATTTAAGATTTAGAATTTCTTCGATAGAACCTGAATTGATTACCGATAAGCTCATTGAAATAGTGGCAGGTTCGACAAAAATTTGCCCTCATTTGCATATTCCTCTGCAAAGCGGTTCGGACGAGATTCTCAAGTTAATGAAAAGAAGATACAAGGTCCATTACTTTAGGCAACTTATAGATAAAATCTACAATGCTAATCCAAATATATGTATTGGTTTAGATATAATAACAGGTTTTCCAGGCGAAACAGAGAAAGAATTTTTGGAAACATATAATTTGTTGGAAGAAACTGCTTTTTCATATCTTCACGTTTTTTCCTATTCCGATAGAGAAATAACTAAATCAAGTAAAATGGACAATAAAGTTGCTCACTCTATTAAAAAGGAGCGAACCCACATTTTAAGAGCTCTTTCAGAGAAAAAGAAATACAATTTTTACAACTCTCAAATTGGAAAGGAACTAATAGTAATACCAGAAACTTATGATAAAACGACTGGGCTTTGGTTTGGCTGGACAGAGAATTATGTCAGAGTTGGATTTAAGTCCTTAAATGAAATTAAATATATTCCAATTCAAATAAAAGCTGTTGATAATTGCATAAATTACACTAAAGGAGAGTTAATTTAATTTTTTTACTAAATTTCTTGTAACAAATCATTTAAATCTTTGTTTAATTGCTAATTGAAAATTTTTTTAAAAAAATTAAAAACAATTAATAATTTATTTTGTTATTTGTAAATAATTTGTTATAATGTATTTTTGAAATAATACGAAGATAAATAAATATTTAAAAAATATATTTTTTGGAGGTTATGATGAAATTGAATGATACGAAAAACATCTTGAAAGCTTTATTTATAAGCTTTCTGATGGTATTTCTTTCCTTACCAACCTTTGCTGATGAAGAGCCAGAAGGTGAAATCACAGAAGGAATGGAATACTGGTTTGGAATGCCAATGTGTGGTAGAAGCTCTGACGAACCCGTTCGTTGGGGAACCTATCCGGTAGAGCTTTGGATTTCTTCCAAAGTGAACACTCAAGCATTAGTCGAAAGTGCTGATGGAACGTTACCACCGATATGGTACAATATTACAGCAAATCAGATTAAGATATTGAACTTAACTGAACAATTAGAGAACAGATACAGCGAGGAAGTAAATCCTTATGGTATTCATATAGTCGGCAAAGACCCAATCTCAGTTGGTGTTTTTGTTGCTTACAAATGGTCTGGAGAAGCTTATCGTGTAACCCCAGTAGAATGGCTCGGCACTGAGTATTATACTCTGAATATGTATCAAGAAGAAGTAAGGATGCACGATGGGAAAAGTCAGTTCAAGCCTGCCGAATTTCTCATAGTTGCAACTGACGACAATACAATCGTTCAATATACACCTAAATTTGATACAGAAAAAATCAAAAAAGGTCAAACAGGCACTGCTTATTTGAATAAAGGCGACTGCTTTTTAGTTAAAGCAAAGACTTATCCGAACTTGAATCAACAATGGGAAACTGACTTATCCGGCTCCCATATTAAAGCAAATAAACCGATAGCAGTAATCTCTGGACATACAAAATCAGCATTTCCACGCTTCTCAACCACAATGCTCGGTATGAAGTCGGACTTTATGCGTAATATGTTAATGGAAATGATGTGGCCAGTAGAACTACTCGGACGCGAATATGTATCTGCACCGATTCTTTATAAAAACAGAACCTATACAACAGCTAATGCTGTTCCTGAGATGGAAGGAGATATAATCCGTTTCATTGCGACAGAGGATAATACAGAAATATGGCAAATGAGACAAGATGGTTCTGGGCTTATGAAAATCAGTCCAACTTTGAAAAAAGGCGACCGCTTTGACATTACTGTACAAAAAGTCGCAGCATATTATCGTGCAACAAAACCTGTTCTTGTCGGACAGTATGGCAAAGCTTGGTGGCTTTCTGCAGTAAGTCCACAAAACCAAAAGAAAGATGAACCACAGAATCCACCTCGCAATGGGCAAGGAATGTTGATGACTTTAACTCCTATCGAGCAATGGTGTAGCTATGCAACGTTTAGATCTGTTCCTGGCATGGACGATTTCTTTTATGTTACTTTTAGAACAAAAGAATTAGATTTACTCAAGTTCGATGGCAAGCTCTTTACTTCATATTTCGGAGCCTCAGTAAAGGAAATCGCAGGTACTGAGTACAGCTATATTGTTGCAGAAATACCGCAAGGCGACCATAGAATAGAAGGAATGAAAGGAGCAAAATTTGCAGCTTATGCTTATGGAAACTGGGATGCAGGTAAAGATGGCTTTGCTTACGGGTATCCTGTAGGTATTAACTATGCTCAGAAATGCTTGGATACTTTAGTTGTTAAAGACACAATGGTTTGTGGCGATGTAGAAGGAAATGCTGTTGTTACAGATTTAAATCCTGACACCAGCTGCGCTGCTATTTTCAGCGTTCTATTTAGAAGCTCAGAATCTTATAATTATGACTTTCAATTGATTAATTTCAAATCCGGAAATAAAACTGCTAAATATAAGCTAAAGGTAATAGATTTAAGGCAACCTGCTAAAGGGATTGTAACTGTCCTCACTAGGTCTGGTAAAAGAATTACAAGAACCTATGAGTACACACCTGAGGAAGTTGTTGCAATGCCTACATTCATAGATTTTGGTCTCCTTCAAGTTAATGAAGAATCGTGTAAGAAATTCACTCTTAAGAACGTTGGAACAGTTCCAGCAACAGTAAAGAACTTACGCTTAAAAAATAGCAGGCCAGAATTTGTTATTAATACAAAAGATTTACCTGTTACTTTGCAACCAAATGAAAGCAAAGAAATAACAGTATGCGCTACCCCAAAAGAACTATCCAGATACGCAGTTGTTGACTCAGTAATAGTAGAACTGAGCTGTTACGAAGATACAAAAGTAGGATTACAGTTTACAACCGGTGACCCAGTAGTATGGATTGGAGATGCTTCTTGGGGCGAGGTTCCTGTTGGACAAGAAAGAAGTAAGAAGGTAGAGATAATTAATCAAGGAACTGTTGATGTTGTTATCAATACAATAGATTGGCCAGACAAACTACACTTTACAAGAGTTGAGAATTTGCCATTGCCATTAACACTGAAAACTGGCGAAGGTCAAGGTAGGCACGTATTTACTGTTTATTATAAACCTGATGTCCCTGGTGTACCTCACTCAACAAGAGCAATTTTCACAAGCAACGCAACAAAGGTGAAGCTCTACTCCGATTGGGATGGCATTGGCATTCAAGCCGGTCCAGAAATAATAGGCTACGACTGGATGAAACGCCGTGTTGTTGATGAGTTTGTTCCCGATTCTATTAAACAAAATGGCTATCATGGAACAGTAATTTTGAATAACACTGGTAATACAAGGTTGATAGTCCAAGATGTAATAATTGAAAATGATGTTGATGGCGTATTCCGTTTAGAAAGAAAGCAAATTCCGGGCGATTTGCAACCCAACACTCCAGTTCCTATTGATGTCTATTTCTCACCAAAATCTGAGAAAACATACTCAGCAAAAGTTACTTTGATAACTACTTTTAACAATGAAGAAAAGAGAGCTACAGCAAGCTTAGATGGAATCGGCATTCAACCACACATAAATGTAATAGGAAAGAACTTTGGTCCAGCAATACTAATTGGTAATTACAAAGATGACTATGGAACAGTCGAGCATATAACTAATGTAAATCCGATGGAATTAACAGTCTTCAAGTTAAGTATAGAAGGAGCTGATAAAGATGCATTCGAGATTAATCCGGATTTCTTTACTAATTATCCATATCCAATAGTAATACCGATTAACGGGACATTGCAAGTTCCAATTAGATTTACAGCTAAGCATCCAGGTCCGCATTACGCAAATTTAGTTGCAGAAAGCGATGCACCAAAGACTGATAATCACGTAGGCGAACTTATTGGACGTGGTTATAATGAAGGTTTAGAAGCAACCGATTATAACTACCCAACTATTTTCATAACAACCTCTGCTGATGGACAGGTCTATTTAAGAAATATCGGTAGCGGTCCTGTTACAGTAACACAAGATATTCCCGCCTCTTTGGAAGGTGCTGATAAATCTGATTTTGTCGTATTTGATTGGCATACAAGCGGAGGTCTTCAAAAACCATTAGCTCCATTTGAGCTACAACCTGATGAATATCTATATGTAGATGTTCGTTTTACACCAAGAAGAACTGGCTACCATAGTGCCTATATAACATACAAGACTACTGGAGGAACAGAGGTATCGAATCTTACAGGCGAAGGAATGATACTCAAGATGATCGCAAGGATACCCAAAGGCTATATAGTAAAGCCAGGTCTCACGGTTCCAGTGCAATTTATGATTGATAAGCATCCAGAAGAGCTAAAACAACTCGAGCAGGCTGGTATAAAATCCTTCAAAGCTGTTGTATATTACCCATCGGTCAGCAGTAATGTCGCTCAGGATGTTCACCCAGACGTAACCAGTCCAAGCGACATAAAGAGAAATGGCACAATGACGCAAGATTGGGAAATCACCCAACTCAATGTTACAGTGGACTATATGCTTGTCGAGATGAGCAATCCGAACAATCAACCACTTGCAGGCAATGGAGTGCTGTTCGAATTCAATATGAAAGCATTCTTGAGTGACATTGACAAAGTGCCATTAAGATGCGATTTCAAACCTCTTGATAACTCAACAAATTGGGTGATTGTTGACACAATTCCAGGTGATATAATAATAGAACCTGTCTGCGTTAATACATTGAGATTAATACAAATATCTGGGTTTGAATATTCATTATCACAAAACAAACCCAATCCAGTAGAAGGTAGGACAAAGATAGAATATAGCATAGGACTTGAGGGATGGACAAACTTGACGCTTTACAACTCCACAGGCGACAAAGTGTACACTTTTGTTAGCCAGAACCTTAAGCCGGGCAATTACGAACTCAGCATAAACACAGAAGCTCTTGGCTTACCTTCCGGAGTATATTACTACAAACTCGAATCGGGTCCATTTACCGATACGAAGCCACTTTTAATTACGAAATAAGTAATTGAAAAATAAAGATAAAAAACCTCTTCAAAGCGAAGAGGTTTTTTTATTTTTTATGCCACAAATTTGAGCAAAATTGCATAATTTTGCAATATGTTTCGCAATAAAAAATAGAAAAGATGTCGCTAATACGAGAACAAATAATCCCAACAAATCTCGAAGATGAAGTAAAAAATGCCTACCTCGATTATTCAATGTCTGTCATAGTAGCCAGAGCATTACCAGACGTAAGAGATGGCTTGAAACCTGTTCATAGAAGGATACTATACGCAATGCACGAGCTTGGAATGATGCCAAACCGCCCATACAAGAAATCAGCACGTCTGGTCGGTGAAGTGCTTGGAAAGTACCACCCTCACGGAGATATGGCTGTTTACGATGCTATGGTTCGAATGGCACAAGATTGGTCATTGCGTTACACCTTAGTTGATGGACAAGGAAACTTTGGCTCCTTAGATGGCGACCCACCAGCTGCAATGAGATACACAGAGTCTCGACTTACTTGGATCGCAACAGAAACTTTGAAAGATATAGATAAAAACACAGTAGATTTCCGACCGAATTTTGACGAAACACTTAAGGAACCAGTAGTGCTTCCTTCGGTAGTACCGACACTTTTAATCAATGGTTCAAGTGGAATAGCCGTCGGAATGGCTACCAATATCCCCCCCCACAATCTTAATGAAGTAATAGATGCCTTACAAGCTTATATATCAAATCCAGATATAAGCACAGAGGAATTGATGAGGTATATGCCAGCTCCGGATTTTCCGACGGGCGGTATAATATATGGCATATCAGGGGTCAAAGAGGCATATACAACAGGTAGAGGAAGAATAATTCTTCGAGGTAAGGCCTACATCGAGGAGGGCAAATCCAATAAAGCCTCGATTATCATTACGGAGATGCCTTATCAGGTCAATAAAGCAGGACTTATAGAGAAGATAGCAGAATTAATAAAGACAAAAGTATTAGAAGATATAAGCGACATTCGAGATGAGTCAGATCGCGATGGTGTGCGTGTTGTCATCGAAATAAAGCGAGATGCAATCCCTTCGGTTGTGCTTAATAATTTATATAAACATACGCAACTTCAAGTAACTTTCGGTGTTATAAATTTAGCTTTAGTTGATGGTGTTCCAAAAGTACTAACCCTTCGGGATATGATTATGCATTTCATTGCTTGGAGGAATAAAGTGCTTATCCGAAAGACGCGTTTTGAACTTGACGCAGCTGAAAAGAAAGCTCATATTTTAGAGGGGTTCATCATTGCTTTGGATAATATTGACGAAGTAATAAAGACAATAAAAGAATCGGCAGACCCCAAAATAGCATCAACAAGACTGCAAGAAAGATTTGGACTTAGCGAAGTTCAGGCAAAAGCAATACTCGATATGCGATTGCAACGACTTACAGGCCTCGAAAGAGAAAAAATCCAGAATGAATATAAAGAAACAATAATAGCTATCGAACGTTATCGCTCTATTTTAGCAAGTAAAGACTTGCAAATGCAGATAATATCAGAAGAATTAGCAGAAATTAAGAAAAAGTATGGTGACGAGAGAAGAACAGAAATTGTCCCAAATGCAGAAGAATTTACAATTGAGGATATGATAGCTAACGAGGATGTAATAATCACAATATCCCACAAGGGCTTTATAAAGAGGACGCCAGTATCGAGCTATCGTCGTCAGCACAAAGGAGGGCGGGGATTGAGTGGAGCTGGGACTTACGAAGACGACTTCGTAGAGCATGTATTTCAGGCAGCTACTCATCATTACTTGCTATTTTTCACTGACAAAGGGCGATGCTTTAAGCTCCGTGTTTTCGACATACCTGAGGGCAGTCGTAATGCTAAAGGAAGGTCTCTGGCTAATCTTATCCAGAAAGATAATGACGAAAAGGTAACAGCCTATCTCTCGATAAAGGAGTTTGTTGAGGATTTATATATATTAATGGCTACAGAAAAAGGGATTGTCAAAAAGACCAATCTTTCGAGTTTTGTTCATACTCGCTCTGCTGGCATTATAGCTATAAATTTAGAAGAAAATGATAAGCTCATTTGTGCAAGGGTTACAGATGGAAGTTGCGATGTAATACTTGGAACAAGAAAAGGCTTAGCTTGTAGATTCCGAGAGAGCGACGTTAGACCAATGGGACGCACAGCTGCTGGTGTCAAAGGCATTACTCTTGCCGAAGATGACTTTGTTGTCGGGATGGTAATCATAAAACGAAGCGATTCGCAAGTAATCGTTGTCGGACAGAAGGGCTACGGCAAGAGGACTCGTTACGAAGATTTCCGTCTGACAAGAAGAGGTGCTAAAGGCGTCATCTCTATGAACGTAACTGAAAAAACTGGCGAAGTTGTCGCTATACGCTCTGTTGTTGATACTGAGGATTTAATCGTAATGACTTCAAATGGGATTTTGATTCGTCAGCCTGTTAAGGATATCAGAACGATCGGACGCAATACTCAAGGGGTTCGCTTGATAAAGCTTGACGAAGGCGACAGTATTGCTGATATTACTGCTGTTGCTCACGAAGAAGATGAACAAAATGGCGAAGAAAACGTTGAAATTATGAACAACAATTTAGAGCAAGAAACTTTGTTATAGAAAGCTAATATTTTCATTATATATGGGTGTTCTCTTTTTAACATAATTATGCATAAAATTGCTTTTTTTTATATTTTGCTTTTCTCTTTATGTAATTATGCAGAATTGTTTTCGCAAAATGAGAAACCCGTCAATGATTCATTGCAAATCTTTAGAAATGATACTATTGCCCTTAAATCATCGGATACAATTACCAATATTCCATTGCTTCGACACGGTAGCCGATTCCTTTTGCCATACGCTAATGTCTTAACCATCGAGAAAAAAGAGCTTCAGCTAATAAATTATTTCCAGCCATCAGAAATTCTGAAAATAAGATTGCCTGCTTATCCATTGAGCTTAGGAAGTTACGGGCAATTCAATCACTTCTCTGCTTTTGGAGGCAATCCACATGATGTATGGGTCAGCTTTAATAATAGAACACTGAACGATTTGGAATTTGGTTCATATAATTTAGAGCAAATTCAACCTGAGTTTCTTGAAAAGCTGGAAATTTTATTTGGAAGTGATGCAGTAATCTATGGCGATAATTCTTCTGGGGCTTTAATAAACATACAGGAACCACGTTACAATACGAAACTACCCTATACAAGGATATGGTATTGTCAGTCGGGCATTCAAGGCATTGCTTCGGATGCAATCTTCAGCCAAAACCTCTTCAAGAATACTAATTTTACTGTTGGTTATAGAAGTTTGAATGATCCTGGACGATATCCCAACAGTAGTGTTGACGGCTGGAATATTAGGGGAGCGTTTAGGTGGAATCCCTCAAATCTTTCGAGCATTTCTTTTGTCTATAACTATACGAACTTTTTTTTAGGAACAAATGGCGGTGTGAATCAAGAAGCGTCAACAAATATCTTCGACCCTCTTTACTCCAAAGTGAACTACGAAGCATTAGCAGAACGAAACATAAGAAATGATATGACATTGACATATACGAGGTATCTCGATGATAGTATGCATTCTGCATTTTCAGCATCATTGTTCTGGACTCGTTCTTTCTGGCGTAAAGATAGGGATTTTGATTTAGTTATAATCCCATTTGATTCAACTCTAAATATTGAAAGCATTTCCGATAATTTAGGTGTTATAGCTTCTTATGAACAACATCTGACTGATTTTATTACAATAAGAGCTGGGGGTTCAGTAAATTACTACAATGTAAATCAGACTGACTACCAAAGCCAATCTACTGGTGTAGGTATTTCTGGTTATGTCCATTCTAACTTTAGCTTTTCTAAAGACTTAAATCTGAGTTGTGGGCTTCGTGTATCTGGCAAGTATGATTACTTGCTTTATAGCATTGGAGGTAGGTTAAGTGCTAATCTTTCGAATAATATAGAATTTTTTGCGGATTTTTCGCTATCTGAAAAAGCTCCTTCGCCTGTTGATGTCTTTTCTTTAATAAAAGAAAAGAACATTTTATCAATACTGGGAGCAAGCTGGAAAGCCGACAATTTGGGATTGAGTTTGAACTTATTTGCACGCTATGTAGCTGACCCATTTGTTTCGGAAAGGATAAGCGACTCATTAGGTAAAACGCTTTCTACACGCACAATCAACGGAAGCGATGCTACTGTAGTTGGTTGCTATTTTAATATTACTACTGAACTGTTCAAGAATTTTCATATAGACTATTTTACCCAATTGCATTATTCATTATTTGAAGGACAGGAATCACGTTTATATCCCCTATTTTATGGAGGTATATCTCCCTACTACGAGATATTCAAAGGGCGAAGCTTTCTAAGGTTGGGATTGAACTTCAATTTAATGACAGGCTTTCGAGGTGAGCTATTTATTCCACAAACGAGGAGATATGTCTTCTCGGGTTATGAATCGGGCTTCTTTAATAATGGTATTGACGTATTCCTTGCGGCAAAGCTTGGTTCTGCTTTTGTTAGAATAGCATTTGAAAACGTATTAGCTCAGGGATATTATTACACTCCAATTTATCCAGAGTTAGAAAGAATCCTAAAAATTTCTGTCTCTTGGTCCTTTATGGATTAGCATATTATTTTTTTAAATTAATTTAATTTATTAATTTAATATATAGTAAAATTTATATTTTATTAAATTTATAGATGGTGCTGCATCATAAATATGTTTTACGAGATTGCACCATCTTATAGTTTGTTAGATTTAGAAATAATTTGATTTTGCGATGGCTAATCATAAAAAGAATGTATTGATTGCATATATGCCTAATTATAAGGACTTAGACATTGCTCGAGATAAGAATTGGTATAGGATTCCCACAGATATAAAAAGAGTTCCCCAAAATGTTAAAAATTCAAGTTTAGATATAATAGCTTTTTACTTTCCTAAAATATTCAAAGATTATGCTTTTCGAGTAGTGTTTTATGGAATTGTTGAGAAGATAGAGATAGCAAGCAGAAAGCAACTTTTCAAGAATGAACCTCCAAATCCAAAATCAAATAGGATATATTACAAGATAAAATTTAAGAAGCTTCTGCGACTTCCACATCCTATATATAGCAGAAGGAAAAGGCGAATAGTATTTATCTCCACTACAGTTGATAGATTTAATAATGCTGTGGAGATTAATGACCTTTTTCTCGAAAGTCCTATTGAAGAGCTTTTGTGGGAAGCGTTCAAGAAACATAATATTATTGCGGAAAGGCAATTTTTAGAAAAAGTAAAAGGCGAAAATTTTTTTCTGGATTTTGCTCTCTTTTGTAGAAAGGGCAATCTTGACGTAGAGTGCGATGGCGATGCTTACCACTTAAAAGCTGAAGAGGTAAAAAGAGACAAGAAACGCGACAATTTGCTTTTGAGTTGCGGTTGGAACATTCTTAGATATTGCACTGAAGATATAAAGTACAAGATGGAAGATACAATCTATCAACTTAAAGAAACAATAAATAAATATGGAGGAATCGAAGACCCTCTATCAAATAAATATCTCTTTTTTCCTGATAAAAGCCAAGAAGATAATTTATTTCAATTCTGAAAGAAATAGTATATAATTGATTAATCTCTGTTGATACTTTAATTATTAAATCATTATGGTATTACCATCGGAATACATCATATCCGATGCTAATACAAGCTCCAGGTAAGTACTTGTTAATACTAGTAATGTAATAAAGTTTAGCTTCCAAGCCAACTTTCAATCTTTCGGTTAAAGATATGAAATATTCTAAACCATAAATGTAATTTCCAGCGATAATAGAAGAGGAAGAGTTGTCGTCGAAAGCGTTAATATAAGATTCGATATAAGCAGCACCAAAGCCAGCGTACAAATTGAATTTCCATATATTCATATCGAAAATTAAAGAAATAGGAAGAGCAGTCATTAGGGCTTCGAAATTAGTAATACCAAAATCAGTATTTTGATTATACTGTTGGTCTTTCATTATAGTGATAAATGCAGATTCAATGCCAATATTTAGCAATGTGTTAGTATTCCACATTATTTTTAAAGAAGGAAGGTAGAAAAAATTCCTTTTGTTAATGTTTCTGGATTTATTGCCTTCACTATAATTCAAAAGAGTGGAAACACCCGAAGAAACATAAATTGAAAGAGCAAAAGTTTTATGCTTGTTCGATAGATTTGAATCTAAATTTTTATCGTCAGAAAACAACAGATTAAAGTTAAATAAAATTAACAAAAAAGTTAATGAAGCAGCAAGAAATTTAGTTTGAATAATACTCATAAGCGACAACAGTTGGATAGTTTGTTAAAATGCCGTTAAAATAGCTTTTATCGAGAAAGTTTTTAATAAATTGAGGTTCGTCTAATGTCCAAACAAGAGCTTTTTTCCCGAGTTTTTGCAATTCAGTAACTCTTTCTCTTAAGAAACCGAGAGACCAGCGAGGCCCCCAAAAAGAAGAATTTGCTTTAATAACATAGTCTTCGTCGAGCTCGCAAATAGAAGGATAATCTCTATAATTTTCTAAGTTTATAAATTCATTGAAAATATTGATATCTGCAATTCCCAAGAATATTTCGATTTTCCTTCCAAGAGACTTAGCTAAGTCAGAATATTGCTTCTGAATCTCAGCAATTTGTTTTACTGAGCCAGTTTCTTTAATATCGAGCCATACAAATTCTAAATTGGTATTGTAGATAATGAATTGTAAAGCATCTTTTAGTGCAGGAATTTTCTCCCCTCTTTTCAAAGTGCAAAATGCTCTAAGCTGTTGGTAAGTATAATCGCTGACCTTACCTATGAAGTAATCTTCTCTAATCAGACGCTTGTTAAGGTATTCATCGTGGAAAAGGACTGGAATATTGTCTTTTGTTATTCTAACGTCGAGTTCGACACCATTAGCACCTAACCGTTCAACATAATTCAACATTTCAATAGTGTTTTCAGAAGCTGGATGTCTGTCAATATTTCTGCCTCCACCCCGATGTGCTATTATAAGAAAATCTAAGCTTTTGAGAGTGTCGTTATAAGTAAGATTTATCTTTTGTGTAGCATCTGTTTCGAATTCACCGCTAATAGTTAGAGTTCTGGGCTTTAAGCCAGCGATTAATTCTCTTGCTCCATTGTCTTTTTCAATACTAAGCTTTACGAAGCCGTTGTCACTTCCTTGCGAAAATCTCCAGTAACCTACAAGAATAATGGCAGAATCTCTAATTCCTCCTTCGAGAACAATAAAAGAAGCATTTTTCTTACAAAATGCTGTGAGATATCTTCCATTCCATTTTAAGAAAATTACATCTCCAAAATGTTCTTTACCTTCCGATAATTTGTATTTTCCATTAATATTAGCTTTGATATAATCTTTTATTGGAAGTGTTCCTTCGAGTGTGTCATTTATTCTATTTTGTGGAATTGTCACGTTTGTTATATCAATTTCGCAAGATTGTAATAATAACAGAAATATTATTGAATTAATAATGAAGTGCTTCATAGGACGAAACCTACTATTAGTTCAGGATAGAGAAAATATTCGTCTATTGTAGAATAAGTAAGCCACGATTGATAATAGAATTTAGCATAGTTTAGCTTTAGTGCTAAAGTTAGCCAATTATTATTCCAAAGTGGTTGCTCAAGAGCTATTTTTACACCAAAACCTGCTACAGGTCTTTTTACAGTTCCTATACTTTCATCTTCTGCGTAGGTGCGTATCCAACAGTACTGAGTTTCAAGTTCTACAGAGAGTAAGAATTGCTTGAAGTCCAGACCTGCTGAAATATTCGGAGTGAACATTGTTCCCCAAGACTCAAGATTTATGCCTTCTATTTTCAACCTACCATACCAAAGTGAATAATTAGCTCCAAGTGATAATGACAAGTCCGTATCGTAGAATGTCCACTTTAGACCTGCTTGTGCATTATTTGATATATAATTGGAGTTTAATTGTATATTCATTGAAATATTTAGTGGTAGTCCAAGTCTATAATATGCTAAAACCATCGGTGAAAAGGATATTTCTTCTTCTACTATCGCTGTGGGTAGTCTGGCAACGCTTAATCCTAATAGGATACGCATATCGAAGCTATTATATGCTTTAGGATGAAATACGTATTTGTTTAAGTCTGTATCATTAGAGAAAAGCGATCCTCTGGATGCTAATAAAAAATATATAAGTAGCAATAAAATAAGTTTTTTCATACTTAATTGTTTATTTTTAAGAACTTTAACGCTTGTTTTGTAATATTATTTTACATTAAGAAATTTTATTATTTATAAGTTATTTTTGAAATAATAATATTTCTTTTTAAAATGATTAAAAAGAATACAACAAAAACAAGAATAATGGATGTTAAATTCCCTTGAAATAATCACAATCTAAGTAGTGCATCTCAATGTGAGACAATGAACTTGAGATTTAGCACTTCCTTTCTTGTGAATACTTTCAAGAAGTAAAGCCCGCTTGGATAAGCAGTTACATTGATTTTGTATTGATTATCCTTGAAGAACTGGATTTTAGTATCTTCGAATAGCACTTGCCCTAAATTATCAATAAGCTCGATTTTCAGGATGTCTTGAGCTAAATTATCGAAGTTGATATTTACAAATTGGTTCGTAGGATTTGGATATAGCAGGATATTTCTTTGATATTTGCTAAAATCAACGTAGTTATGCCCTGTATCGCTGGTATCTTTAATGAAGAAGAATATGCTATCGGAAAATTCTGACAAGCATTTACCATTGGCACATTGCACTTTGTAATAGCCTGAGTCTTTAGGCATCAGTATTTTAAAGATGGCACCCTCGATTTTCACATTGTTGAAATACCATTGGTTGCCGCAATCGGCACTTGAAATTAAAGAATCGCCCTGCTGGGTTATATTTGGCTTTTTAGGATAGTTGAGTATTGTTATGTCCTCGCTATTTTCTTTGCTTGTGAGATCAGGAGGGTCGGAGCTAATTGCTCTTATTCGATAGTGGCGACCATCGGGAACTTGAGGCACCTTGAACTTTGGACTTCCAGATTTTTTAGATTTATAAGTGCCAAGGACTGTAGGATTTTCGAATGAGCCTTCTGCGTCAGAAAGTTGGATTGTGAAGATATTATTAGTATTTAAATCCGGTATAACAGTAATAGTTACGGTAATATCATCACCGACGCAATATTCACCGGAAGCCTCGGCAGTGAAAAGCAAGTCGGCGAGTCTGAACACACCGCTTTCCCAAGTGCCAGCATAGACGTCGCCTCCGAGACTTGAAGCCATAGCATATATAACCCTGTCGTAGAGACCAAAGTTCATTTCTTTCCAATTTAAGCCATTATCATTAGAATAATAGACACCTCTTCCGTAAGTGCCGGCAAAAATTTCTCCTTTGATATTTATTGTAATAGAATAGATTTGCATATTCTCTTGTAGATTAAGCACTTGCACCCAGTTAGCACCGCCATCTAATGATCTGAAAACCACACCATTCCTTGTGCCAACAAACATAGTGCCTTCGGTTGAAACAGCGAGCGCATATGCATTAGTATTGCTTCCCATTCCATTGACAACTTTTTCCCAGTCATCGCCGAGATTATTAGATTTATATACTCCGCTATAAGTAGCGATATACACTTCTTTTGTGAATGGATGAACAGCAAAAGCATTGACAGCAGTATTAATGAGGCGTGTCTTAACAGTATCCCATTTGTCGCCATTATTGTTCGAGCGAAATATTCCTTTGTAAAGAGTGCCAAGCAAGATTTCTCCGGTAGGAAGCACGCACATAGTATTAATATGCCAGGCGGTATCTCCTAAGCCATTATTTTTTGGAGTCCAGGAATTGCCATCATCATTGGAAACAAAAACGCCGCCGTGGGTTCCGCAGAATATTAAATTGTCCTTGAATCCAAAGCAAAAAGCTTTGGGATTGCCAAGCCCACCGGATATTGTCGTCCAAGTTTCGCCACGGTCAGCAGAACGGATTGCTCCGCCAAATCCGCCGACGTAGACCCTACTGGATTTGTCGCAAGTCATACTTATTAGATTGCTTGGGACAACTGCCTTGGTTTTCTCCCAATAATAATCCTGACTGAGCAACCGGAAAGACAACATTCCTAATAATAACAGTGCAATTGCATAATTTTTCATATTTATTTTCCTAATTTATTTCAAATAGCAATTTCTATTAAACATAATTATGCAATATAAATAATTATCTAATAATAAAAAAGATTTATTGCTTCGAATTAAGCAGAAGCACCTAAAATATTGCAAAAAATTTTTATATTATAAAGGTTCGTTTTAGCTATTGTTTTAAATTAATATTGCTCAAAAGAAATTGCAAGCAGCATCGGATTGAAAATAAACAGGGTGGTTGGGCTATTTTTCTTCGTCTATAATATACAAGTCCTCGCCCGGCTTAATCATTCCATATTTATGTCGAGCAATTCTTTCGATTTCAGTCGAATCAAAAAGTATTTTAAAATAATATTTCGTCAATGAATCATTTGTTTTCAATTGATTATATAATTGATTTATTGCCTTAGATTTTTGACTGGATAGCTCCAATCTGTCAATAATGCCATTTTTAGAAAAAAGAACGAAAAGAATAACTACCAAAATTATTAGAATTCTGACGAATGCTTTCTTGTTATTTAAAATAAAATTAATTAATCCCATATATAATTTTTATATACCAAAGAAAAATCATAGCAATATAAAAAAATTTTGTAAATAAATTAATAATCAATAATCAAATTTGGTTTAAACTATTTATTTATGTTATTTTTGTATATGTAAAATAAGTTATTTTTAAAAAATTAAATAATATGGTGAATTGATGAAAAGAGCTTATAACTTCAGTGCTGGTCCAGCAGTTCTTCCGATTGAAGTGCTGCAAGAAACAAGCCAAGCAGTCCTTGATTTCAATAATCTTGGAATGTCAATAATGGAGATTAGTCATCGCTCAAAGGATTTTGAGGCAGTAATAAACACAGCCCAAGCAGATTGTTTGAAAATTATGAATTTATCTACAGAGGACTATTCAGTTCTATTTTTAGGCGGAGGTGCAAGTCTGCAATTCTTAATGGTACCAATGAATTTTTTAGCAAATAAGGCAGAATACGTGAACACAGGCTATTGGTCGAAGAAAGCAATTAAAGAAGCTAAATATGTTGGCAAGTGCGATGTCGTTGCTTCTTCTGAGGACACTAATTTTAATTATATTCCGAAGAATATAAAATTTAGCCCCGACGCTGATTATGTCCATATCACAACCAATAACACAATTTTTGGAACTGAATGGAAATATACACCAGATACGGGCAATGTCCCCCTAATTGCTGATATGTCGTCGGACATCTTCGCAATCCAAAAAGATTTCTCGAAATACTCGCTCATCTACGCAGGAGCTCAAAAGAACATAGGTCCAGCAGGCGTAACACTTGTGGTTATCAAGAAATCCTTCCTCGAACAAAAGCAAAAGCAAGGCGTAGCCACAATGCTGGATTATAAAATACATGTTGATAACGGCTCGATGTATAATACACCACCATGCTTACCGATTTTCGTTGTCGGTAGAACCTTTAAGTGGATACTCAATCAGGGCGGATTGGAAGCTATCCAAGCCAGAAATGAGAAGAAAGCCAATCTGCTTTACGACTTTATGGATGCACATTCAGACTTTTTCAAGCCGACAGTTGCCTCGAAAGAAGACCGCTCACTGATGAATGTAACTTGGAGATTGAACTCAGAAGAGTTGGAAGCTAAATTCATCGCTCAGGCAAAAGAACGCTACAATATGACTAACCTCAAGGGACATCGTTCTGTCGGAGGCATTAGAGCTTCTATCTACAACGCTTGTCCTTTAGAAACCGTTGAGGCACTTGTCAAATTTATGGAAGAATTTATGAAAGAAAACAAGTAAAGCGATTTACCTAAACGTTTTTCCAAGAACATCCAATATTCGTCAATGTATTGGATGTTTTTTTTATCTGGTAAAGACAAGGACGTAGGGCAAATGGTCATTTGCCCCTCGATCGCATATCGGTTTATATTCTTTTTGTCAGACGAGGGCGTCTGACCTACTTATTTTGAGGTAGGACAGACACCCTTGTCATAATTTTTCTCATTTTTCGCACGTGAGAAATTTGTGCGAAAATTATAATTGCATATGATATAAGCACATACGGGATTTTTCTCATTTTTCTCACAGAAATATCATTAGTCATATTACGTCACGACATATTTTGGTAATATTATTGCATTGCTCTTATTTTTCGTATAGTTATGCATTTTTTTGCATTTCTAATATTAAAATAAATTTATAATTTTATTTTTTATGGAATGGGGAGATTTTAAATCAGGAGAATTGCATTTTTGATTTTGGTATGGTCTGCTTCTTATCGTAGGGAGCTGTCGAAAAGCAAAGGGGTGTTGATTTGCATATTGGATTTTAAGGAGGGGAGGTTGTTTCTTTTATATTATTTTGGGACTTTGGTATTCCAAAAATAAAAAAGTCAGGACTTGCCTGACGAAACAAAGTTAAATATAAGAATTTTAGGATTAGCAATTTTTGGCTTGCATTTCCTTAACCATAGAGACAAACCCCTTTTTATCGAGAGTTTTAAGGGCTTTTGCGGTAGCTTTTATAGTAACCCATCTTTTCTCTTCGGGTATCCAAATTCTTTTCTTTTGAAGATTAGGCAGAAATCTGCGTCGTGTCTTGTTGTGAGCGTGAGATACGTTGTTTCCTCTTTGTATTGATGTTCCCGTCAGTTGACATATTTTTGACATATTTTCCTCATTTTCAAATATAAAGAATACAAATATAAATAGAATTTCTGTAATATCAAAATTTAATTATCGTATTTTGTAAAATTAGATTATTTTTGAATTTTGAAATTATGAAAAAAATAGATTTAAGCAAATATGATTATGAGCTACCAAAGGAAAGAATAGCCCAGTATCCGCTGGCAGATAGGTCTCAGAGCAAGCTGTTGGTGGCAAGTGCAAAAGAAAGAAGCATTAAGCATTTAAAGTTCAATGACTTGGTGGAATTGTTGCCTCTGAGTTCTCATCTTTTTATTAATGTAACGAAAGTGATACCAGCAAGACTGAATCTTATGAAGAAAACGGGAGGTCGAGCTGAATTGCTTTTGCTTGAGCCATTTAGCGAGTGCAAGGATTACGAAGTTGCGATGAGGGCTTGCTCTCCGCTTGTTTGGAGATGCATAGTAGGAGGGCGTAGAATCAAACCTTGTGATGTTCTAACAGATCCAAATGCAATTGATAGCGGTGTGGAAAGCTTTAAAGCTGAAATTATTGAGGTCAATAATAAAGAAGTAATAGTAGAAATAAGCTGGAAACCTTGGCAGGTAGCTTTTGCTGAGATACTTTCGAAATTGGGTCGAACGCCATTGCCGCCTTATATATGTCGCGAGGCGATAGAAAGCGACAGAACGAGCTACCAAACTGTCTATTCAAAATATGATGGTTCGGTTGCAGCTCCTACAGCTGGATTGCATTTTACAAGGAAAATCTTATCTCAAATCGAAGCTAAGGGCATAAATATTAGCGAGCTAACTCTTCACGTGGGTGCTGGGACTTTCCTACCTATAGCAAATGACAATTTTCAAAAGCACGTTATGCATTCGGAACTCTTTTCTGTTACACTGGATATGGTGCAATCTCTTTACAATTCATTAGTGGAGAGGAAAAAGATAGTTGCGACAGGGACAACGACAATGCGAACGCTTGAATCGCTCTACTGGCTTGGGGTTAAGGTTTGGAATGGGTATAAATTGACTGGTGATGTTCTCATAAATCAGAGTGAGCCATATTCTCTAAAATCGAGAAGTAGCTTGTTAAGTCCGATTAGTGCAGTTAATATACTGCTTGCAGAGATGCGGAAGAGCAATCTTGGGAAAATCATTGGTAAAACACAGCTTTTTATTGTTCCGGGCTATGAAATCAAGTTTGTAGATGCTCTTATAACGAATTACCACGTACCGAAAAGCACATTGATACTTCTTGTAGCAGCGTTTTTAGGAGGAGATTTTTGGAAGGAGGTTTATCGGGAGGCATTAGATAATGGTTATAGGTTCTTAAGCTATGGAGATGCTTCGCTTCTGCTAAGGTTTTAGGTAGAAGGAGGTCAAAGGGGAACCTCTAACTTATGGCGTGGCTTGACGCAAGCGACAGAGCGGGGATTTACACCCATCAAGGGATTATAGAAGCTAAAGCTATGCGACAATGGAATATGTTATCGCTATAAGTGATTGAAAATATGTATGATTAATATTTTCCAGAAAATGAAGATATCAACGTTACTACTAAAAGAATTGCTGCAATACCGAAAACTACGATGATAATAGCTTTTGTCAGATTAAAGAAGCGATTCTGATGGTAGAAGCCATCGTTTAAGTTGCGAATATCTCCTGTTTGATTGAATAAGTCGAATGCTTTAGTGCTTTTTAGTAGGAAAATAACAAGAGCTAAAGTAATAGCTAAACCTAAGAGAAAGCCGACAATCATTGTAATAGTATAAAAGCTCTCCATAGATTTGCCATAGGAATAATCCATTTTTGGGAGATTAGTTAGAGATAATACAGTAGATAAAGCACTTAGAACGATGCTTGCGATAAATAATATCGTTATAATTTTCATTCTGCTGGAAAGCTGGTTAATAAGGCGATTATCAATACCATAAGGATTTTGAGGGTAAGAAGGAAATGTGCTTCCTTGAATTGATTCGTTTGTATTTATTTGGTCTTCCATTGTTTTTCCCTAATATATTATATAAATAGTTGGATGATTTGATATAAAAGATTCAGCCCGATTAAAGCTATGTAGATAGAGAAGAATGTAATTTGAATATTAATTCCATTGTGGAAGTCAAGAAGCGATGATGTTCTAAAGAATTGTTCGAAAGCGTATTTTCCTTTTCTAAGGAATAAGCCAGATATGAACAACAGAACTGCAATTATTAAGATAAAGGCAAATACGGTAGTATAAATGGTTGTTGAAGATATTCTTTCAAAATTATATTTGGAGCCAACTGAAAGAAAATAGACTAAAAAGAGAACAATAAGAACCGAACCGATAATACTTGCTATTCCAATAAAGGACATATTTCGAGCTATCTGGTCAAGTAGATTCCCATCGAGTGGTAGATCTTGCTCATTATTTTGAGGATTAAGAGCTTGATTATTTTCAATTTCTTCCATAATTTAAACCTTTTGAATAATATGTAATTTTGTATTCTTAAATTTAATAAAATTATATAAAATAAATTTCATTAATAAAAAATAATTATCTAATATTTAATGACTTTTGTAATTTTTTCTTTCAAATTCATTAAGTTTTCAATTCTGTTAAGGATATTCAAGGGGATATGATTAAATCTAATCAGCTTTTTGAACTTAATTTTGTCAACAACAGCAATAGAAGCATTTCCTGTGTATCCAACATAGAGTGGCTTGTCTAATGAGAGAAGATATTTGACAAGACAATAATCTACGAAAGGTTGTTGGGCTGGTTTCCTATCGGCAAGCAAAACGAAAGTGCCTTTTTGAGAAGAAGGGACAATGACAGCAGTCAGTAGCTTACGAGGGATTATCTCGATATTTTGAGATTTTTGGGGTAGAAGAATAATCAAAGATACAGACACTATGACAGCACCAATAAACGCTCTAAAGGCAAGCAATCTTTTGTTATTTGCGGTTATTAAGTAAATAAAAAAGGAAGAGATTAGAACCGATACGACAAAAGCCGAATTGTTTGCAATGTAGAAGTAAGGTATCGAAGCAGAAAGCTCGCTTGCTTCTTTTGCCAAAGTAATAAATAAATCTGATGCAGAGGCATAGATAGAAGCAACTATGGGAATAATCGGGGAGAATGCCAATTCTATCAAAGCAAAAATCATAGCAATAGTAATAGCAGGAATGACGATTATGTTTGTAATTGGAGAGATAATCGAAAAGACATTGAAGTAAAATGCAACAATAGGGGCAACGAGGATAGATATAGAAATTGTCAGAGCAATGGAATTGACGATGTAGTTGATATAAGTTCTATCAGTTTTAATAAATAATGCAACTTTCTTTTTAACGGGTTTATAGAGCAAAGCAATACCAGCAATGGATGCGACAGACATTTGAAAGGCGGATTTAAGAATTAGTTCTGGGTAAAGAATAATTAAGAATAGAACGATTAGGCAAAGCAGATTTAGCAATTCGATTCTTCTTTCGTTAAGATAGACAAACATAGCGACGATAGCCATTAAAGCAGCTCTTTGAGCAGAAGGTTGGAATCCGGTGAATATAACGAAAACGATAAGAATAGAAGAGAAGACAAGGAATTTCACCCATTTGTTCTCGATAAAGGAGAGCAGGATAAAAACAATAGCAGCTAAGATGCCGACGTGCAAGCCACTTACGGCAAGGACGTGTGCGGTGCCTGAAAGGGAAAATGCACTCTTTGTTTGTTGTGGTATCTCGGACTTGTCGCCAGTTGTAAGAGCTATGATTATGCCAGCGTTCTCTGGGTTGTGATTTTCTCTTATTTTTTCTTTAATATAATTGGTAGAATTGCTAAATAGTTTATCAAAAAAGCTTGCTTCTGATTCAATTGCTAAGTCTTTTGCGTTTGCTTTGACAATCCATTCAGCATCGTTAGAAATGCAATATTGAGTTTCGTTGAAATCGGTAGGGAGCAATCCTCTTTCAGGAAATTTTGCCTTGCCAAATGCCGTAATGCTTACCCCTTTTTCTAACTTGAGGTTCTGCTTTTCTGGGTTGTATAGATTAACAATAGCCCTTGTATTGCTAATTGCAGGAAGGTGCTTGGCGTCAACAGTTCCGTCTAAAGTGAACTTTGCGTAAGAATCCTCATTCTGTATGATCTTTTGGATTTTTCCATTAAGAAGAACGGGAAAATCTTGCATAATGAAATCAGGAAAAATGCTGTATTTCCAATTGATTTGAGAGGAAATCGAAAAGCCAATAGCCAAGCAAGCAAATATATAAGCTAATTTTAATGTTCGGAATTTGAGGGAAAGGAGTAATATAATGAAGGATAAAGCGAGGAAAGACAGTGCAAAATTCCACTTGATATTTAATAAAAATCCTAAAATAATACCCACAATAACTAATGTCAGAATTTTGACGGCTGGAAATTTACTTGCAAATACCATAGAAAACTGGTTTACTTAAAGGATATTTTCAGTATAGAAAAGTCGTCGTCTAAGATATCTTTTCCGCCGATTACTTTGACAAACTCGAAAAGCTCATTAATTTCGGAGGCGTCATCTTTGCAGTGCTTTTGAAGGAAGTTTTCCATCTCCTCTAAAGTCCACATAGAGCCATCGTTTAGCATAATCTCGTAGGCACCATCGGAGAAGACGTAAAGCACTGACGGAGGCACAATCTTAACAGAGGAGCTTGAAAAAGGAAAAGAGGGCAGACCACCGACAATGAAATTCTGGTTTATAAGCTCGCTTTTATTTCCTGATGCATCCAAAAGGAGAGCAGGAGGATGCCCAGCACTGATGTATTTCAGTTCGGAAGTATTTTTATTGTAGACTCCATACCACAAAGTAAAATACATATCATTATGATCGGACATCTGAAAAGCAGCATTGAGAGCATTCAGAACATCTTCAGGAAAACTGAAATCATTAACCGGTAAGGACTGAGTTCGAATAGCATTAAAAGCCGAAACAGAAAGCAAGGCAGAACCGACACCGTGACCGCAGACGTCGAGAAGATAAATGGCGAAATGGTCATCATCAATCCAATGATAGCCGAAGGAGTCACCACCTAACTGGGCAGATGGAGTGAATTTCCAGTCGGTAGTAATATTCCCAACAGCAATTTTAGGGGGGATAAGCGATATAACGAATTCGGCAGCTTTTGCTAACTCTTGGGCGAGTTCTTGCTGGCTTTTGTAGAGGTCTTCGTAAGCTTTATTTCTCTGCTGAAGAATATTGTAGGCATTGGAATGGTATCGAATACGAGCTGAAAGTTCTTCGACTTTGAGAGCATATTTCTTTTCTTCTTCTGGCATGTCGTCGCGATACCATAATTTAACTAAGTAGTCATTAGCGCCCAGTTTGAAAGCATCAGCTTTTGCGGTAGCGTCGTAATTGCCGGAAAGGACAACCAATGGTATGTCTTGCAGTCCAGGTTTTGCTTTGAAGAATTTAATCAGAGTGAATCCGTCAATGTCGGGCATTTGTAAGTCTTGTAGAATTACAGAGGGCTTGACTTCCTCAGCGACAGTAAGAGCTTGCAGTGGATTGGCGCAATATTCAACTCTAATATCTTTTTCAGGAGCCAACCATTTTTTTACTTGTGCAGCGACAATTGGCTGGTCGTCAATCAGAAGGACTGTAATTTCTTGATTATTTTTATCTTTTAGCGGATTATCAGTCATTTTTCATTTTGATTATTTACAAAACTTAATATATTATAGGCAATTTTGTCAATTGGAAGGATGAGAGAGGCAGCACCTAACTCAGCAGCTGCTTTGGGCATACCATAAACAACAGAAGTAGCTTTATCTTGAGCTATGGTTAACCATCCTTTTTTTCTAAGCTCAAGGAGCCCTTTGGCGCCATCGCTCCCCATTCCAGTAAGAATGATAGCTATATCTTTGCGATTCCAATTGTCGACAAGACTCAAAAAAAACGCATCAATGGAAGGTCTAAAAGGGTAATCGGGAGGGTCGGCTGTATAGTGCAACAACCCATCTTTTCCAAGAATAAGGTGGTCGTTAGTTGCAGCGACTAATATTCGACTTGCAACAGGTCTTGCCCCTTCGGAAATAAGTTCGACATCGAGCATGCTATTTCCTTTCAGCCAGCTGACAAGCCCCGAAGCAAATTGTTTATCAACGTGCTGAACGATGACAATACAAGCATTTAGATCAGCAGGTAAGTTCGAAATCAAGGTAGTGAGAGCTTTTGGTCCCCCAGTAGAGGAGCCGATAGCAACCAAGGGGAAATTATATTCAATTTTTTCAAGTTTCACTTCTTTCTTTTTCTCGGTCTTACTTTTATCTTTGCCCATCAATCTGGCAATGACAGAAATTTTGCGAATTAACTCGCCGGCACCTTCAAACTTGCCATGTTCGATAGAGAAAGGGGTTCGTACAGCATCTAAAGCACCATATCCCATAGCTTCAAACACTTTAGAGGCATTACCTGTAACAGTTTTTGTAATTAATAAAATATTACAAGGGCATTTCATCATAATCTGGCGGGTTGCTTCGACACCATCCATTTTTGGCATAACAACATTCATAAGGATAAGGTCGGGTGTGTCTTTCAAGCATTTTTCCACTGCCTCAGCCCCATCGTAAGCTACCCAAGCAATTTCGTATTTTTGTAGCTGCCTAATTATGCTGCTAAGAACTTCAATGGCTTCAAATTCGTCATTTACTATAGCAATTCGCATAATATATTTATTGTTGTTATTTCCTAAAAGTCTAAAATAAATAAATTTTGTTGAGAAAAAAAATTATATTAAAATATTTGTTTGAAAGATTGAATTTGCTAATTTAGAATATTAACAACAATGGCAATTTGATTTAATGAATTTAATAGCAGAAATCATTTGGGATGTTAACCCGATAATAACAGATAAGTTGGGTCCTTTTACGCTTAAATACTATGGAATTTTGTTCGCAACTGGTTTTTTTATATGTTTTTTGGTTTTAAGTTGGATATACAAGCGAGAGCACCGAAACGAAAAGGAACTGGAACGCTTGACTTTATATCTTATATTTGGAGCAGTCATTGGTGCGAGGTTAGGCCATTGTCTTTTCTACGATCCGATAGGTTACTTATCCGATCCGATACAGATACTATTTATTTGGAAAGGTGGATTAGCAAGCCATGGAGCAGGAATTGGACTGATTATCGCATTGCTAATATTTAAAATGAGATACCGCTCTTCCGATTTGATTTGGATATTCGATAGGGTCTCGATTGTCGTGCCGATAGCTGCAACTTTCGTTAGATTAGGGAACTTTTTCAATCACGAAATATATGGTTTAGAAACAAATTTGCCTTGGGGAGTGAAATTTCTTTACTCCGATATATTAATACATCGCACGGAAGTTCGCCATCCTACACAACTCTATGAGGCTTTAGCTTATGCATTAATTTTTATATTTATGTTATTCTTATATAAGAAAAAGGGAGCTGAGATTAAGAAAGGACTTCTAACTGGTATATTTTTAATTTTCTTATTTACTGCAAGGTTTTTTATTGAGTTTCTAAAAGAAAGACAAGAAGTCTGGCATAATACTTTGCCATTGGATTTAGGTCAATTGTTAAGTATCCCATTTATAATATTAGGCATTGTCTTTGTGGTATGGAGTTTTAAAAGGAAAGAACCCACAATAACAAATACAAAATAATTCAGAATTTAATTTCGGCTTGTATTAATAAACTATTATCTTCATTGCTTGGTATTTCGTCCCAAGAGCTCCCCAGAGTTTTCACATTGTTCTTGCTCAAATATGTAAATTTTGCCCAAATATCAAGAAAATTGGAAGGTGACAATTTTGCAAAGATATATGCACGTGAGCCGTTACCATATAAAGCAGGAGCCATCATAATACCCGGCATAACAGCTTCATATTGCCAGATAGCAGAATTGTAGCTATCGGTAGAAAAATAAGTAAATCGGCATCCTAATCTTGCTTCTTTCAAAGGGAGCCAGACAAATTCGATGAAAGCAGATATCCCCTTCTCGCTTTGATTGAAGGCTTCTGGTTCAATGATTGCAGTTTCTATTCTACCTCTAAACTTAAATTTTGAAGCAATTGATTGCTCAATTTCAGCGCGGATAGAATATCTCGAACTCTGGAAAAGCCGATAATGCAAAGAGGAATCTTTTACCTGAGCTGTTTTGTTCTCATACCTTACACGCATTCTACAAATAGTTTTAGGTTCAATTTTCCACTCCATTTCAGTGAACATTTCGTTGCCTTTGCCAGGCATTGAAATATCATAAGTTCTTGTATAATTATTAAAAATATCAAAATAAGCAGATATATTGATATTTTTGAAGAATTTCAAATTTATGCCCCAATATAACCCAGTTTCATTCGATGGAATTGAGGATTCGCCGAAATTATAGCCATAGGGAGAACGAAAATCTCCAGCGAATGAACGGAATAGGATAGCTGTAGACCATTTCTCTTGTTCGTATAGAATACCGGTTTTTATTCCCAGATTACCATAAGCATCTCTACTTAGCTCAGTTAAAATTGTGTAGGGTTCGTTGTTCCAGATAGCATATAATGAAGATAAAATGCCAGAACTGCCCCAAAAAGCTTTTTTTGATTTGCTATAAATGGGTTTATCATAGTTAAGTCCGATTGCTGAAGCACCGAAGGAGATATTTTTTGAGTGCCATTCTAAGATGCCGCCTATGCTATTTTCAATTAAGTTATTTTTTCTTTCGAGCTCATTTGCAGTTCTAAAATAGCCGTCTTGTTTTATTGAAGTTACAGCATTTATTGTAGTATCAATATAAGCAGAACGATTATTTGAAGATAGCCAAAAAGCGGTGAATAGATTATTATTTATATTTATGTGCCAATACTTTTGAATACCAATGCCCCTAAAAAAGTCGTATTGCAAAGAAGAGCGATAAGGCGAAATGCCGTAGCCTTGCTGAGCAATAGGCGTAATAGCATCGCTTCCTTTGCGTAAGCCGAAGGATTTCCAGAGAATACTGCCAAGCCCGCTTTCAACGTAGAAATCGCCGAGAGTAATCTTTGTATCGAAAATTTTACCAGTAACATTTAAGCTGTAAAAATCAACAAGTTTGTTCTCTCCAGCATCCTTTGTTGTTATAATATTAGCAGAGAAATCACCTAAAAACAGAGAAGCTCTCTGGTAATAATCTAAGGGAGTGCCGAGGTATATTCCTTTTGTAAATCCTTTTCTTTCTTCGAATTGGTTATTTATTCTTGCTCTCCAATAGAATGAATGCCCAGGTTGGCTTTCCTTTTTTTTCTCATGTGTTTCGATTACAGTGCATAATTGTAATAAATATGCTTGTTCATGGCTTAAATTTAGAGTATCTGAAATTTGATTATAATCAATCTCTCTGTTTGATTTTACAATCTGAAGAATTCTCTTGGCAATGGAATGAGTAAATCCGGGAATTTTTACTATTTCTTTTATTGTAGCAGTAGTTAGGTTAATAGGGTTTGCCATCATAGCTTCGATTGCATCGAGTTCTGGTGCGATGCCTGTTTCTTCGGCTATTCTCTCGAGAATTTGCTCAAGTTCTTCGGGGTTATAATCTTGCGATAACAGAGCAAGCTGTACAGAATGCAATAGAATAAACAGGAATATTGTTTGAAGAATCCTCACTATTTCAAATCAGGCGTAGCATAATAAAAATAAAACACAAAAATAGAAATAATGAGGTAATTTCCAAAAAGAAAAGTGGAAAATTAAAATGCTAATAAGTATAAAAAGATGTAATTAGAGAAATTTAATAAACCAAGTTAGTTTTTTAAGTATTTAATAAACATAGAGATAGTATCGTCAACTTTTATCTGACTTCGGCACCATCCAAAATATCTGGATTTTCGATAGTAACTAAAGAAAGCTTATCGGGGGTATTTGCAGCAAGGAGCATCCCATTAGATTCAAGCCCCATTAATTTAGCAGGCTTAAGATTAGCAACAACGACAATGGTTTTGCCGATTAATTGTTCGGGGTTGTAATGTTCAGCAATGCCGGCGACAATTTGTCTTTTTTCCTGCCCGATTTTTACTAAAAGGCGTATTAATTTCTTGGATTTATTGACTTTTTCCGCTTCTAAAATGATAGCTGTTCGGAGCTTTATTTTAGAGAATTCCTCATAAGAAATAAGCTCATCGAAATGCTCGACATCATTTGTAGGTTCTTGCTTTGCCCCAAGTTTTTCTATTTGCTTTTGAATAATATCATCCTCTATTTTGGAGAATAATATTTCAGACTTATTAAATTTATGATTCTCTTGAAGCATAGGGAAACGAGACATCACGAAATAATTTGTAGAGAAACCTTTTCCAGAGTTTGGCTCACCAGTTTGGGCTTCAACATTAATGATGTTGAAAACTTTTTTGCTTGAATAAGGCAAAATAGGAGCTAAAAGTTGAGCCAGAGAATAAATAAGCTGGGAGCAAATAAAAAGAGTTTTGGCGCACCTTTCTGGTTCAGTTTTAATAGTCTTCCAAGGCTCTTCGTCATTGAAATACTTATTTGCAGACCTTGCTATATTCATAGTTTCGACGATGGCATCGCGAAAGCGGAATCTATCGTAATATTCCTTAATTTTATCAATGCCATCGGATAAGGATTCAATAAGAGCCAAGTCGTTTGCTTCTAAAGAATTATTTTGAGTTAAATCCAAAGAATTTTTATTTTTTAAATTATCTACAATGTTTTTCCATTTAGTTGGAATGTCGCTATATTTTTCGCTAAGTTTTGGCACCTGATTTTTGAAATTCTTTTGAATGAACTGGGTTGTTCTATTAACGAAATTACCGAACACGTCAGCTAATTCATTATTATTTCGAGCTTGGAAGTCTTTCCAAGTAAAATCAGAATCTTTAGTTTCGGGGAAATTCATTGCCAAGGCGTATCTAAGAGCATCGATTCGACTTTCATCTGGAAAATCATTGATAAAATCTTTCAAATCAATACTCCAATTACGAGACTTAGAAAATTTCTGACCTTCGAGGTTTAAAAATTCATTTGCTGGGACATTGTCTGGTAGAATGTAGCCCTCGCCTTTAGCGTAGAGTAGCACTGGGAAAATAAGCGTATGGAAGACGATGTTATCTTTGCCAATAAAAGCAATATATCGAGTATCATTGCTTTTCCACCACTTTTGCCAATCATCAGTGGACTCCGTAAGACCTTTATAGTGTAGTTGTTCTATAAGTTCTTTAGTAGCAGAAATGTAGCCGAGAACAGCTTCGAACCAAACATAAAGGACTTTGCCATTAGTTTTGTCAGGAGGCAACTCAGGTATATCGTCAATTCTTACGCCCCAAGTCAAGTCCCTTGTAATGGCTCTTTCGTTGAAGCCTTGTCGTAGCCAGCTTTTAGATTGTCTAAGAACATTTTCTTTCCAATCATTATTATGGCTCTCGATATAATCTTCAAGGAATTTTTGAAATTGATTGAATTGCATATACCAATGAATAGTTTTTTTTGGCACAGGAGTTTCGCCAGTAACAAGACTTTTAGGATTTTTCAATTTTAGCTGGTCGTAATATGCGCCACAATTGTCGCACTGGTCGCCACGAGCGGATTCGTAGCCGCAATTCGGACAAATGCCTTCGACATACCTGTCGGGTAGGAACATATTGGCTTTTTCATCGTAGAATTGTTCGACTTCCTTTTCTATAAGCAAGCCCTTTTTAAGAAAGTCAATGAAAAATTCTTTTGCTGTCCGATGGTGTATTGGGTTAGAAGTTCTTGAGTAAATATCGAAAGACATACCGAACTTATCGAATGCTTCCTTATTTGCATAGTGGTATTTGTCAATAATGTCTTTTGGGGTAACACCTTCTTTTTCAGCGGCGATAGTAATAGCGACGCCATGCTCGTCGGAACCACAAATCCAAAGCACATTTTCTCCTTGCAGACGTAAGTATCTTGCGTAAATATCAGCTGGCAAATAAGCTCCGGCACAGTGTCCGAGATGAAGATAGCCATTAGCATAAGGGAGTGCCGACGTAATTAATGTTCTGTTGAATTTCTTCACTTTATTTTTGTTAGTTATAATTTAAAATATATTAAAGACGTAAAATTGATTATGGTATTGAAATAATAGTAATTTCCACTTCAATAATCCCTGCTTTAATCATATCTAATGCATAAGCAGCTGCGCGAGATAAGTCAATGATTCGCCCAGTGATAAAAGGACCTCTATCGTTTATCTTGACTCGTACAGTTTTATTGTTTGATAAATTTCTGACTTCAACAATAGTTCCAAAAGGAAGTTGTGGATGAGCAGCAGTAAGCTTTTCCTTATCGTAGATTTCGCCATTTGATGTTTTCTGCCCGTGGAATTTATCGGAATAGAAGGAAGCGTATCCTCTAAATTTCATTTCTTGGGTCTTATTTTCCTGCTTATTATAAGAAACACTTGCATTGGAGCTTTTAGTTTCATTTTGGATTAATTTTTCCCCTTGGACATCAGAAGAATACCTAACAGAAGAACTACAGGAAAACAAAGCTAAAGCTATAGTAATAATAGGGACTACTTTTCCCAAGAAAATGAAAACAAAGTTTAGGTATTTAATAGCGTTAGTTAGCATCTCTACCGTGGCAATGCTTGTATTTCTTTCCGCTACCGCAAGGACAGGGGTCGTTGCGACCGACTTTTGGCTGAGAGCGTCGAATAGTTTTAACGGTAGTAATTTGTCCACTCTCCATTTGTTTAGCTTTAGGAGCCGAAGAAGTTTCTGGAACAGCGTCTGGTTTTGAATAGCTAAGGTTCTGGGCGGATTGTCTATGTTTGATAGACGGAATAGCATCTGTTTCGGCTGCAGCTTTTGCTCTTGCTTTTGGAGATTCTCTCTCGGCAAGTTTTGGGAAGAATTTAAAAGCAATTCCGACAGATTCTTTATTAATCTCTTTGATTAACTTGATGAATAATTCGTAAGCTTCGTGTTTGTATTCTAAGAGAGGGTCTTTCTGTGCATAAGAGCGGAGGTGAATGCCTTCTTTTAAGTCATCCATTTCGCGAAGGTGGTCTCGCCATTTCTCATCAATAGTTTGTAGGACAGCGAAACGCTCGAGTTTTCCCATAAAATCGGAGCCGAGCATTTGTTCTTTGCGTCTATAGAAAGTGTCGGCGGCTTCGATAATTTTTTGAATAACTTCTTCTTTTTTCATTTTGTCGAATTCGTTTTCATCTTTTATTGCAGGTTCGCATAAAAGTAATGAGCGTGTTTCGTTTTTCAGCCCTTTTAAATCGAGATCTGGATGGTATAAGTCGTACCATTCGTCAGCGAATTCAGTGATATAATCGAACAGCTCACCACGAATTCTTTCACCTCTCAAGGCAGAGCGGCGTCGAGAATAAATAACTTCTCTCTGCTGGTTCATAACATTATCGTAATCTAAGAGTCGCTTTCTTATACCGAAATTGTTTTCTTCAACTTTCTTTTGAGCATTTTCAACTTGTTTTGTAATCATAGAATGCTGAATGGGTTCACCTTCTGGGATTTTTAGTCGAAGCATAATATTAGCGATTCTTTCTCCGCCGAACAATCTCATCAGATTATCTTCGAGAGAAATGAAGAATTGGCTTGAGCCAGGGTCGCCTTGTCTTCCGGAACGTCCCCTTAACTGACGGTCAATTCTTCGAGCGTCGTGTCGTTCGGAGCCAATAATAGCAAGGCCGCCATTTTTCTTGACTTCGGGGTCGAGCTTAATATCCGTACCACGACCAGCCATGTTTGTAGCGACTGTAACAGCACCTTTACGTCCGGCATATTGTATGATTTCTGCCTCTTTTTGGTGCTGTTTAGCATTGAGGACATTGTGCCTAATGCCGGCTATTTTCAACATTTTACTGATTATTTCAGAAACTTCGACGCTTGTAGTACCGACAAGCACAGCTCTACCATTTTTGAGTTCATTCTGAATTTCTGCAATTATAGCTCTAAATTTTTCTTTAGCGGTTCTATAGATTAGGTCGTCTTTATCAATGCGGATTATAGGTTTGTTAGTAGGAATAACGACAACGTCGAGGTTGTAGATTTTCTGGAATTCACCAGCTTCGGTCTCAGCGGTGCCAGTCATACCAGCAAGTTTTTTATATAATCTGAAGTAATTTTGTAGAGTGATAGTAGCCAGAGTTTGAGTGTCTCTTTCGACTTTGACGTGTTCTTTTGCTTCGATAGCTTGATGTAGCCCTTCGGAATAGCGACGACCTTCGAGTACTCTTCCGGTATGCTCATCAACAATCATAACTTTGTCGTCTTGAATGATATAGTCAACATCTTTCTCATATAAAGAATAGGCGCGAAGGAGCTGCGAGATAGTATGAATTCTATCGCTTCGCTCAGCAAATAAAAGATTTAGTTCGTCAATTTTCTTTTGTTTTTCTTCGGAAGTTAAAGAAGCATCATTTTCGATTATGCTAATTTCGGTTCCAACGTCTGGAATGACAAACATATCGGGGTCTTCATCTTTTGTGCCGAGCAGTTCTCTTCCTTTTTCGGTGATATCGACTTGATGGCTTTTTTCATCAATTACGTAGTAAAGTTCATCATCAATTTCGTGCATTCTGATGCCTTTATCTCTAAGATAAAGAAGCTCGGTATCGTTTTTGAGTTTTAGGTATTCAGGTTCTTGAAGAAGCTTAGCAAGTTTTTTGTGTTTTGGAAGTCCGTGATAAGCTCTAAGCAGAAGGACTCCTGCTTTTTCTCTATCTTCTTTTGTATTAGATTCTAAGAATTTTGAGGCTTCTGCAACAATTTGGTTAACTAAGCGATTTTGTGCATCAACCAAGCGTTTAACTCTTGGGTTCATCTGGTCGAATTTTTGTTCAGTCTGCCCTACGGGTCCTGATATAATCAGAGGGGTTCGAGCTTCGTCAATAAGTACAGAATCCACTTCATCAACTATAGCGTACCAATGTTCTCTTTGGACTAAGTATTCAGATTCAACGACCATATTATCACGTAAGTAATCGAATCCAAATTCATTGTTGGTGCCGTAGGTAATGTCCATATTGTAGAATTTTTGCCTTTCGATAGAGTCCATATTCGATTGAATAGCGCCGACAGTAACGCCAAGAAATTCGAAAACGGGACTCATCCATTCGGAGTCGCGTTTAGCGAGGTAATCGTTTACAGTAACGAGATGGACGCCTTTTCCAGCAAGTGAGTTAAGGTATAGAGGAAGAACAGCGACAAGAGTTTTTCCTTCACCAGTTGCCATTTCAGCAATTTTGCCTTGATGTAAGACGATACCACCCATTAATTGAACATCGAAAGGAACCATATCCCAGACGTAGGTTTGACCAGTATATTCGTAGCGATACATTTGTTCTTTGAGTCGCTTGCAGGCTTGCTTTACAACGGCAAATGCTTCAGGAAGCAAATTGTCGAGAGTGTCGTTAATAGCTTTGAATAGTTCTTTTTCAATATTTTTTAATCGAGCATTTATATCAGCTGTTTCATCAGAACTTAGGGCTTCGTTACGTAGTCGGTCTAATAGTTTTTCTTTTTCTTCTTCGAGTTGAACTGAGTTTTCTTTAATAATAGCTTTGAACTCTTGAGTTTTAGCTTTCAATTCTTCATCAGTCAGTGTTTCGAGTTCTTCATAAATTCTATTGATTTCGTCAACTATAGGCTTTAAAAGTTTTACGTCTTTTTCGTGTTTGCTTGGTATTAATTTAGATAGAAAATTAAACATAATTTCTTTCTAGTAAATTCATAATTATATTTAAGACGAAATGAATAGAATAATAATTTGTTTTTGATTTTCTGAATAAGTATATAGAAAATATATTAAATTTCATTATATTGCATTTTTTTAAGTAAAGAGATTTTACATAAGTTATTAGAAATTACTTGTATGTTAATATCGTATAATTGGTTAAAGGAATTTGTAGATTTCGATTTCACAGCGAAAGAGCTTGAAGAGATTCTAACAATGCTTGGTATAGAGGTAGAATCGATAACTGATTTCAAGAATAAGTATAATAATATAATCGTATCGGAAGTAACAGAAGTTACAAAGCATCCAAAAGCGGATAAGCTAAGTATTTGCAAGGTGAATACGGGCGGAGATATTATAGAATTAATCTGCGGAGCACCAAATGTTGCAGAAGGACAAAAGGTATTTTTGGGGATGCCGGGTGCGGTAGTGCCTCAAAATTCAATGCTAATCGAAAGAAGGAAAATAAGGGATGTTGTATCAAATGGTATGATATTTTCCTCTTTTGAGTTAGGACTTGACGATGACCATAGTGGTATAATGGTGCTTCCAGAGGATGCAAAGCTTGGCACTTCGTTTGTGGATTATATGGGTAAAAACGATATAATATTCGAGATAAGCGTTACTCCCAATAGGGCTGATTGCTTGAGTCATATTGGAATAGCAAGGGAAATAGCAGCATATAACAGAACTAAAGTCAAATATCCAGCAAGCCCATTAATAGAGGAAGGCAATCTGATACAAGATAATTTTCAGGTATTAATAAAAGATATAGATAAATGTCCGCGATATACAGCTCGAATCGTAAGAAATATAAAGAACTTAGAGTCGCCACAGTGGTTGAAAATCAAAGTCCAGCTTTTAGGTCTTCGTTCGATAAATGCTATTGTGGACGTTACTAATTATGTGCTTTATGAATGTGGCCAACCACTTCATGCTTTCGATTTGGACAGGCTCGAAGGTTCAAAGATAGTAGTACAAACTGCTGGAAATGGTGAAAAGTTTATAACGCTCGATAGTAAGGAAAGGATTTTGGACGACCAGATGCTTATGATATGCGATGCTAAGAAGTCAATTGCCATTGGCGGAGTTATGGGCGGTGAAAACACGGAAATCAATGATAATACTAAAAATATATTAATCGAGTCGGCTTATTTTAATCCCAGCTCAATAAGAAGGACATCTAAGAAACTTGGGATTTCTTCGGACGCATCCTACCGATTTGAAAGGGGAGTTGATATTGAAGGAGTAGTTAATGCTCTGAACCGATCGGCATACCTGATTGCTGAAATCACAGGAGGTATTATAGATAAAGGATATATAGATATTTATCCCAAAAAAATTGATAAGATAACTATTCCATTAAAGTATAGAAGAGCTTGTGAAATAATTGGAATAGAATTAGACAAAAGCAAAATAATAGAATTGCTTGAAGCTCTTGAATTTAGAACTATAGAAACAAATGATGAGCGAGGAATTTTCGAAGTACCTACCTACAAGGTTGATATTAAAGGAGAGATAGACTTAATCGAGGAAATTGCTCGACTTTATAATTATGACAATATTGAACCCCAATATGTATCTGAATTAGATTTTAATATTCAGGATGTTCATTCAACCCTTGCAGTACCAAAGTTAAGGAACAAGATCAGGGATTATTTGATACCACTCGGCTTCAATGAGATACTCACTCAAAATCAAATAGACCCGAAGTTAGTGAAAATCTTCGATAGCGATACGATTGAATTGACTAATCCACTTGGAGAAGAGCTTTCAGTTATGAGACCTTCGCTAATACCGTCTATGCTAAAAACGATTAACCATAACATTAGGTTTGGCAACAACAATCTGCGACTATTTGAAATTGGAAGAGCATTCAAGAAAGTCCAACCAGAAGAAGAAACATTTGTAGAAGGAATCAAAGAGACAGAATATTTAGTAGTGTCGCTATTAGGAGCAAAATCGCCACAATTCTGGAAGAATGAATTAAGCGAATATGATTTCTTTGATATAAAGGGACTATGCGAGAACTTACTTCAATTCATAAAGATTAGCAGCATAGAATTTGCACCTCCAGAATCGGAAGATTCAACATTTTCGCTGAATTCTATGCGAATTTTTCACAAAGATAAGTTAATCGGTGCTTTTGGTGAATTAAGCTCTGAATTGCTAAAAGCTTATGAAATTGAAGGCACAGTCTTTTGCTTGCTTTTAGAATTATCGAGCGTTTATAAATTGCCTGTAAAAAAATCGAGCTATCGCAAGATAGCACCTTATCCAGCAGTTCAAAGAGACTTAGCTTTTGTTGTTTCATCTGATATAAAAAGCAGTGATATAAGCAATCAGATAGAAGCAAGTGCTGGAAGTTTACTCAATTCTATTGAAATATTTGATTTTTATGAAGGTAAAAACATTGGAGAAGGCAAAGTAAGCATCGCCTTCTCATTGAAATTTTCAGCTGAGGACAGAACACTGACTGATAATGAAGTAGACGAAGCAATATCCAGAATTGTAGCAAACGTAGAATCCAGATTTAATGCAGTTTTAAGAAAATTTTAATCTGGGAGTAGATATGGATTTATCACAAGAACCTTTAGAAGAAAAAATTGAGTGGAATCCGAGCGAGGAAATTCGCGAAAATGTAAATGTGCTTTGGTTAAGCATCCGAGAATTTACTAAAAGCTATAAGATATTAGTAAATCAGAAAAATGAGCTTGCTAAAAGTGTCGAAAACCTCGAATATCTTCAGCAAAAAAATAGTATGAAGGTGCTTGAACTTGAGATGAAAGTCAAAGACCTTGAAAATCTTAACACCGAACTCCAAAGCAAAATTAATGAATACTCGCAGGAACAATCTGCAATTGCAGATGGAAAAAACGATTTCCGAAAAATCCAACTCGAGCGTGATGTATTTAAAAATAAATTCGAGGACATCATGCAAAAATATGAGGAGTTGGAAAACCAATACGAACAAACAAAAAGCATTGCCCAGGAAAGAGAAAAACTAAAGAATATAATAGCGGAACTCGAAATCCAAAATGCTCAATTAATGAACCAAATGGCGGACTTCGATAAACAAAAGTTAGACCTTGAGTATGTACGAGATGAAATCATTAGGAAAAACAAAGAGTTATACGAAAAAAGTAATGAGGTCAGCAGCTTAAAAATCCAAATAGCAGAACTTAACAATAAAATACTTCAACTCGACAAGCTAAATGATATAGCAGAACAACTCGAATTGAAGGAAAAGCATATTGAGGAGTTAAAGTGGGATTTGGAGAATGTTCAAAAGGAACTCCAAGAAGCTAAATCATCATTTACCGAGCTGCAAATTACTTATAAAGAAACAGAAAACAAATTAACTGACAATCTACAGCTTATAGCAGCCCAAGATAGAATCATCAGAGAATATAGTCTTACTATTTCAAACTTAAAAGAAGAATTAGCCGAGAAAAGCAAGCTAATAGAGAATTATGAAGCCAGTCTAAGCGAACTTGCAGTATTAAACAGTAAAATAAAGGAACAAGACGAATCGATAGAGCGATTGAATGGAATTATCGCAAATCAGAAGGAAGAAATTGCTAATAAGGAGAAACAACTATCGGAATTAAAAGCACAAATATCTGAGTTGGAAAATAACATAATTGACAATGAATTAACTATCGAGGACTTAAATAGTAAAATCATTTCTCTGCAAGAACTGAATATTGCTAATAAAGAATTAAATGAAAGAATAAAAGAACAAGAAGCTCAAATAAAGGAACTAAATGACAATCAAATATTTCTAATGAAAACCAAAGAGAATTATGAAATTCTTGCCGAACAGAAGAAGCAGGAAATAAGCAAAATATTAGAGGAATACGATATCATAAAGATGGATTTGGACATAAAATACAATGAATGTGAAAATTTAAAGAAAGACTATGCTGTCCTTAAAGATAAGCTTAAACTAATCTATTCAGAGAATGACAAACTTGTCAGACAAAACAATATGTTAAGCATTGAAATGACCGACTTGAAGAATAGTATAGAAGCGAGAGAATTATATATTAATGAACTAAAAAACCGAGTAGAGATAAAAAAAGAAAAACTTGCTTACGATCAGGAAGAAAAAAATGCTTTAATAAATAATCTTGAAGCTTACATAAAAAAATTGGAGAAAAAGATAAACAATTAAAATTTCTTTGGAATATAAATTATAAAATAATAATTTTACATTAACGTAATTTGTATTATAATAAAATTTGTGATAAAATTAATTTTGATTAATTAATATAAAGAAATGAAAAAAACGGTAAGGGTTGTAGTAGGAGGTAAAGAATTTAATCTTCGAGGAGAAAACGAGGTATTGATCAAACAAGCAGCGGCAGAAGTGAATAATGTATTGGATATTTTGAGCTCTAAATATTTGGATCAACCGATACCAACCCTAACAACATTAGCGGCTTTGAATATTGCAGAAAAATATTGCAATAATTTAAAACAGAAGGAGATAGATAGTAAGTATATTAATGAGGAGCTAAACGCAATGGCAAGATATATACAAACTTCTATGAGTAAAGAAAATTAGCGAATTAAGTATTAACCAAAAAACAAGAATTACTAAATACTAAACAATTAAAAACAAATATAAATCTAATTTTCTTTGAAATACAGAGATGACGCAATTGAAAGGATTTCCTGAAGTTAGAAGAAAATGTTCTTTGAAAAAAAACAAGCAAATTCAAGCCGCATTATTCTACCGTTTTTTCAAAAGTTGACGAGCGAAAAGAACTGTTAGTTATTCACAAAGGGAAACTTGCTCTTATTATAAAAAGCAGGCCTCATTCACGAAAGTGAAAATCCCGTAAGGGGTTCAGTGGAAGCAAGATATAACAAGGCAGTTACCCACTGTGCCGAGTTGAGTTCTTTACTCAGACTCGTGTTATTTAAATTGAAAAAACGATAGTTTTTTGCGGCTTTTTTTATTTTTATGAATTATAATTTATATAGATTTAACATATATACGAGGTTAAAATGAATGAGTTGATGATAGTAATATTAAGTATAGCTGGTCTAATAGCTGGATTCTTAGTTAGTTGGTTTGTTGGCAATAAAACGGCAAAGCAAAAAATTACGGAAGCAGAGAATACAGTTCAAAATATGCTTAAAGATGCAGAAAAGGAAGCAAGTAATCTAAAGAAGGAGAAGCTAATTGAAGTCAAAGAAGAGTGGCATAAAAGGAAGCAGGAATTCGAGAATGATTTTCAATCGAAAAAGCAAAAGCTTTTAAATGCTGAGAAGCAATTGAAATTAAGGGAAGAAGCAATACAATCTAAAGTAGATACATTCAACAATAGAGAAAAGCAACTCCAAGCAATAGAGGCAGAATTAAAGAAGAAAGAGGAGCAATTAAAACTTAAATCGGCTGAAATTGATAAATATATAGAGCATCAAAAGCAAGTTCTCGAGCAAATTAGCGGACTAAGCAAGGAAGAAGCCAAGAAACGGCTTATGGATATGTTTATTGAGGAAGCTAAGTCAGAATCGGCTCAATATATTAAACAAATAAAAGAGGAAACTAAGCTAATAGCCCAAAAAGAAGCCCAAAACATAATCATTCAAGCAATTCAGAGGACAGCGTCAGACCATAGTGTGGAATCAACAGTCTCGGTTGTGAATCTGGATAGCGATGAAATGAAGGGTCGAATAATAGGAAGAGAAGGGCGTAATATCAGAGCATTTGAATCAGCAACGGGGATTGATTTAATTATTGACGACACCCCCGAAGCTGTTGTAATCTCTGGTTTTGACCCATTTAGGCGAGAAGTTGCAAAAGTTGCACTTGAACGGCTAATGGCAGATGGACGCATCCATCCAGCGAGGATTGAAGAGGTTGTCGAAAAAGCAAAGAAGGAGTTAGAAGAAGAAACAATAAAAGTCGGAGAGAGTACAATCTTAGAATTAGGGTTGCATAATGTTCATATAGAATTAATGAAATTAATAGGAAAGATGAAATACCGCTCGAGCTATGGACAGAATTTATTAAATCACTCAATCGAAGTAGCATTCGTCTGTGGTATAATGGCTTCAGAGCTTGGTCTCGACCCTAATATTGCTAAACGAGCTGGCCTGCTTCACGATATTGGCAAATGCGTTGACCAAAATACTGAAGGACCGCACGCAATGATAGGATATGAGTTAGCTAAAAAATACAAAGAATCCAATATAGTTTGCAATGCTATAGGCGCTCACCACGAGGACATTGAAATGGAATCGCCTTATGCAGTATTAGTTCAAGCTGCCGATAGCATAAGCGGAGCAAGACCTGGAGCAAGAAGGGAATCTTTGGAGAATTACGTGAAACGACTTGAAAAGCTCGAGAGTTTAGCTCAAAGTTTCGAAGGAGTTGCTAAGACATTTGCTATTCAAGCAGGTAGAGAAATTCGTGTGATAGTCGAACCAGAGAAAATAGATGATATTGGCGCTGACCAACTCGCTAATGGCATAGCTGAAAAAATCGAAAGAGAAATGGAATATCCGGGACAGATAAAAGTAACTGTAATCCGAGAAAGAAGGAGCGTATCGTTAGCTAAATAAGATTTTATAAGAGCGATTTTTTTTCGCTCCTATAATAAAATCTACTATAATTATTAATAAACTATTATTATTAATAAATATTAAAAATAACAAAATATGAACAAAAATATTCATTTTTTTAAATTAATAATAATTGCTTTATTTTCAATTATTATACAAAATTGTACTAATGAAGGTGAAAGCAAGCGTTTCAGCCAAAGGATGAAATTCGTCAGCGAACTTACGCCTTACGAAAGAGCTTTTTACAATGCAGAGTTGGAATACTTAAAAATTAGAGACCCAAAAACAGAGGAAATTCCTGAAAATATACGAGAGAACGAACTCGAATTTGCTAAGAAACTACCATCTAAGGAGTTTCACTATTCACTAAAAAGAAAAATTGGTGAAGAGCCGACTGTTCAGACACAAACTTGGAAACCGAGAGGACCTTGGAATATTGGAGGTAGGTGCAATAGTGTGGAATACGATGTTCAAAATGAGAATGTAATCAATGTAGCATCAGCATCAGGAGGTTTATGGCGTTCTGTTGATGGTGGCAATTCGTGGATAAAAACAACAAATCCTAATGAAGCTCAAAGCTTTTACTGTCTGGAGCAAGACAAGAGAGTAGAAAATACAAATATATGGTATGCTGGAACTGGAGAGCTTTTAAGCACTACTAATCGAAAATACAATATTCATCCGAGGACAATGCTATTAGGTCAAGGTATTTACAAATCATTTGATAATGGAGCAACCTGGAAAAAGCTTCCATCAACCGATATAAATAGACCCGATTCTTTGAATTGGAGCTTTCAGGGAATATGGAAAATTGTTGTGGATAATACTAATTTAGAGCAAGATATAGTCTATTCTGCTTGTTTTGGTGGAATAATGCGTTCGACAGATGGAGGAGCAAGCTGGGCTAAAGTGCTGGGTGATGATGGAAACCAATGCTTTGCTTCAGATATAGTAATGAATTCCGATGGAGTGCTTTTTGCAGGAATTTCGAGAATTAGCATTAATGGGAAAAAACCTACAAAGGTAGGGATTTGGACTTCGATTAATGGAATTGATTGGGAAAATATAACACCCACAGGTTTTCCAGATACTACAAAGACAATCAAATTAGCATTGGCTCCGAGCAATAAGAATATATTATATGTGCTAACAGAAGGTCCCACAACGAGTTTAGACCCTTGGTCATTTTTATCTTCTTCTTCTCATCAATTATTCAAATTAACTTACGTACCTGAACAAAAGAATGGGAATTGGGTAAATCTTTCGCAGTATTTACCCAATAGTTCTCAGAAGGTGCAAGGTTATAATACACTTGGCTCATATTGTATGACGATAAAAGTAAAGCCAGATAACGAAAATGTGGTCTTTCTTGGAGGGACGAGTCTTTATCGCTCTACAGATGGATTTTCAAGTAATAGTAATCTCAAGCAAATTGGAGGATACTACGTAAATGGCGGATACGACCCAGAAAATAATTATTTGCATCCTGATATACATTGGATAGCTTTTCAACCGTCAAATCCGTCAATTATGCTTGTCGCCAGCGACGGAGGCATACACAAAACGACAAACAATATGGCGTCTGATGTTCAATGGAAATCGCTTTGTAACGGATTATTAGCGACTCAGTTCTATTGTGTGGATATTGACCGATTTACTAAAGGTGATAATTTTCTCATTGGAGGATTGCAGGATAATGGCACTTTCAATACGATTGCAGACGACTACAGAATCAGATGGGATGTTGTTCTGGGTGGCGATGGTATGGGATGCGCCGTGTCGAATGATAAGAGTTTTGTGCTTGCATCTTATCAATCTGGAGCTGTTGCGAGTTTTCTTGTTAATAATGACAATGAACTATACGAAGGCAAGATGCAAACAATATTTGGTTCATCTAATTTTAATTTTTATACTTTGTTTGCACTCGATCCAGTAGATAATAATTATTTATTTTTACCAGGCAAAAATAAGATATTTAGAAAAACCAATCTAATTTCAGCGACTATAGATACCGCTGAAATCAGAAAAGGATGGTCTGAAATTAGCAGTGTTGGACTCTTACAAGATGAATCAATTACAGCAATTTCAGTATCTACAAATCCAGCACATAGATTATTCTATGGCACAATAAAAGGTAGAGTTTTCAAGATGGATAATGCGCACATAGGTAATCCAACAGCTATAAATATCACTAGTAAAGACTTTCCAAAGGGAGCTTATGTGGCTTGCATAGAAACCGACCCTAAAAATGCAGATAGAATATTCGTTGTATTTTCGAATTATAATGTATTAAGCATATTTTATTCTGCCGATGGAGGTAATTCCTGGGAAGCAATTTCGGGTAACTTGGAGGAAAAACCAGATGGTAGCGGAGTTGGTCCTTCGGTTAGATGGCTTAAGATGCTTCATACAGAACAAGGGACAATTTATTTTGTTGGAACAAGCATTGGGCTATTTTCAACGACTGAACTTAAAGGGATGAATACTGAATGGGTAAAAGAAGGCGAGAGTGTTATAGGTTCGCTAATTGTTGATGTAATCCAGGTTCGAGAAAGCGATGGTCTTGTAGTAGTCGGCACACAAGGAGGAGGTGTTTTTAGCACCAATGTTAACCTGACTTCTGTCCAAGAACATTCCTTAGGAAGAGGTTTAATATTAGAGCAAAATTATCCAAATCCTTCTCAAAATGAAACTTCGATTAGATTTTATCTTGATAGACTAATGCCCGTAAATTTAATAATTTATGATATTTTGGGGAATGTGGTTGAAAAAGCATTAAATTTTGAATTTTTAGCTGGCGAACAAATTTTGAAAATTAACACATCGAAATATACATCAGGCACATACTTTTATGTTCTTGAAACACCGATAGGCAATCTAACAAAGCAAATGCAAGTTTTGAAGTAGCTTATTTGTTTTTATTAACGATTTCTTTTATTTCTGACATTTTAAATAAAGCAGAAAGCTCGATATCAATAGCTTTTAAAGCTTCGTCACCACCAGATTCACGGTCAATAACGCAGACAGTAGTATTGATAATAGCGCCGATTGAGCGTAAATCGTTTGCACTAAGGACAACCTGACCTCCACTTGTAATAACGTCCTCTACGATTAACACCTTTTTTCCGCAGACATCAGCACCTTCGGCGAATTTGCAGGTTCCATATTCTTTAGCTCTCTTTCTAACCAAAGTCAATGGTTTTCCAGTAATTTGTGATAAAATAGTAGCGAGAGGAATAGCACCCATCTCAAGACCGGCAATAATATCGAATTCAGAAGGAAGTATTTGGAGCATATTTTCGGCAATTTCCTTCAACAATTCTGGTTTGCTTTCGAATAAATACTTGTCGAAATATTCGTTGCTAAATTTTCCGGACCTTAATTTAAAAGAGCCGTAAATATGTGATGTTTTGTAAATAGTGATAGCAAGTTCTTCTCTATTCATTTTATAAGTCCGCATAAATAAAAATGATTAAGGCGATTGTAGCGATACATTTATTAAATTCGTATGGGTTAATTTTATCTGGTGTATCGCTTGGAGAATGGTGATACCACATATATTGACCGTGGTCTTCAGTATTCAGACTCATAGTTGGAACGCCGGCTTGAGTTAAAGGAATAATATCAACGCCAAACCCACCTTTGATTATTTTGATGGAATCAATTTTACTTAATAAAGGTTCAAAAATCTTAAGTTTATGCACTAAGGTATCAGGAGAAACTCTTATTTCGGAAGGAGGAAAAACGCCGGAATCCCATTCAAAAGCCAGGACGTGTTTTTCATTTTGATGAGCTTTAGCATAAGCCCAAGCGCCTCTCATACCATTCTCTTCGTTCACCCAGGCGACAACTCTAATAGTTCTTTTGGGTCTTAAGCCAAGTTCTTTCAGGATTCTGACGGCTTGTAAAGTTCCGATACATCCGCTTGCGTCGTCGTGAGCGCCAGAGCCGACATCCCAACTGTCGGAATGACCTCCAATGACCACAATATCGTCGGGTGCTTCGCTACCTTTGAGTTCACCGATTAAATTATATGAGAGTTTATCGGGTAGTGTGTCGGATTCCATGTATAGAGTAATAACTGGAGTTTGTCCGCGTTTTTGTATTCTTTCGATTAGTGCAGCATCTTCGACGGTTAAAGCTCCGTGTGGTATTTTGGGTATTGAGTCATTATAGCCCATTGAACCGGTATGGGGGTTGTTCATTCCGTTAGGTGTAGCGGAGCGGATTAAAGAAGCGATGGCACCATATTTGGCTGCGTATTCAGCACCATGGAAGCGATATTGAACGGCTTGTCCGTAGTTTTTGTAATCATAATTGAAAAGGACAATTTTTCCTTGCACATTATTTTTTTGCTTTTCTAAGTCTTCAAAACTTTTAACGACGAGGACAGGAGCCGTGATACCTTCTTTTGGTGTTTTGATGCTTCCTCCGAGTGAAATGAAGGAGAGATGCCTTTGATATGGCTTGATAAGTTTGCAAAACTCATTTCCTCGAACCCAATGAGGAACCATAACGTTTTCGAGATGGACGTTTTCTAATCCAGCTTTTTTCATCTCCTGTTCGAGCCAAATGATAGCTTTATTTAAGCTATCAGAACCACTAAGGCGATGTCCAAAAGCATCGCACATAAAAGCTAATTTTTCGAAGGAAGAGCTATCTTTTAAAGTATAATTGATGATTTTATCAGCAAAAGGAGAATACTTTTCTAACAATTTTATTGTGTAATCTTGAGTAGTCAAATTGTAGGAAAAAAAAATAATAAATATTATACTCAACTTACAAAAGTGAGATTTTTGTTGGTTATTCATTTTACAAGATAAAGATTATTTGCTAACGACTTCAGTAACTTTCTTAGCAGCGTCCTCGAATGAGGAAGCGACTTTGAAATTAAGGCCAGATTTTCTGAGTTTAGCTATACCCTGTTTAGCATTAGTACCATCTAATCTAACAATAACAGGCAGGTCAACTTTAACAGTTTTGAGAGCTTCGACAATACCATCAGCGACTTTATCGCAACGGACTATTCCCCCGAAGATGTTAATCAAAACAGCTTTGACGTTAGGGTCGCTCATCATAATTCTGAAGGCGTTGGCTATTCTTTCAGGGTTTGCACCGCCACCGACATCGAGAAAATTAGCTGGGCTTCCACCAGAAAGCTGTATCAAATCCATTGTGGACATTGCAAGCCCTGCACCATTGACCATACAACCGACGTTTCCATCTAATTTTATATAATTCAAATCATATTTTGATGCCTCGACTTCGAGTGGAGCTTCTTCATCGGTATCTCTGAGTATAACTAATTCGGGATGGCGATAGAGTGCGTTATCATCGAAATTCATTTTTGCGTCGAGAGCTATCATTTTGCCATCTTTAGTAAGGACAAGCGGATTAATCTCGAGTAGAGAGCAATCGAGTGCTTCATAAGCTTTGTAAAGATAAGTAATGAAAGGCAGGAAATTTTTATATGCCTCTCCGGAAAGCCCTAATCCGAAAGCTAATTGTCGAGCTTGAAAATGTTGGAAGCCGATACTTGCATCAACGAAAACTTTAATGATTTTTTCAGGTGATTCTTCAGCGACTTTTTCAATTTCTACACCGCCCTCGGTGGAAACCATAATGCAATTGCGTCCTGATTGACGGTCGAGAACAATACCGGCATAGAATTCCTTTTCAATAGCTACACCGTCTTCGAGGAGCAGTCTTCTAACAATACTGCCAGCAGCTCCGGTTTGTATAGTAACGAGCTTATTTCCGAGCATAAGCTTTGCAATTTTATAGCATTTATCGGCAATGTCGTCACCTCCTAAAATATTAACGCCTCTAACTTGCTTACCGTCAAATTCGAGAGGTTCGCCAGTTTCAATGTTATGAATAATGCCTTTGCCTCTTCCCCCTGCGTGAACTTGTGCTTTTAGAACAATAGTAGTAACACCTTTTTGGACGAATTCGTCCCATGCAACTTTTCCAGCTTCTTCAGCTGAGAAAACTGCTTTATTGTGCAAAACAGGAACATTATATTTTTTCAAAAGTTCCTTAGCTTGGTATTCATGAATTTTCATACTAGAATTTTTATAAATCTTTAAATAAATTCAAATTAATTGTTTTGAAAAATACAAAAGTAATAAATAATTTATGAATTGAAAAATTAATTTTGTAAATGTATTGTTTTTAAATTTTAAGATAAAATTGAGAAGTTTTAGAATGTAAATAATTTTAAGATGTCAGAGAGACTTTACACATTTTGTTAAAAAATAAAAAAGTGTGTAATTTTTTACACATAATTAAAATATTTGACACTTTTTTTGTGAAAAAGTTTAAAAATTTTGACAGTATGTTAAAATTTCCACATAATTTTTTAATTTTTATGTATCATTACAAAAATCAAAACGTTAATTTGCATAATGGAATATAGTGTTCTTTGCAAAAAATATATTTATTATAAATCATTAATTAACAAAAGTTAAACTAATTATTAGGAGAAAGCGATGAGTCAAACTCGACGCAAATTTGATTTCAAGAAGATAGCAATCCTTTTGGGTGCTTTCTTTATCCTAACAGCTACTGGTTCGCAGTATGTAATGTCGCAGCCGACAAACTACTGCAATACCTGCGATGTAGCACAAGGCTATATGTATTCTTATGCTTGGTGCTACACATGGGCATATGGCTATCTTACAAGGGTAAGATTATATGATGGCAATACGAATGAAACATCGTTTGACAGGGTTTCGGGCTTCGACGCCAGTTATTATTTCACAAATGTATGGGGTCGAGTTGTTTTAGGTAACCTTCACAAGTTAGATATCCAAGTTTATGGATATTATGGTTGGTATAGCTATTGGGGCTATCGTGCTTGGATAGACTATAACGCTGATGGTGACTTCTTTGATGCAGGCGAAAGACTAAATCCAAGCTCTTATTATATGTATGGTTACGCATATAGTCTTCCTTTGGTTACTGTGCCTTTCACAGTGCCAGTAACAGCAACTCCGGGGCCAACACGCTTAAGGGTTATAGGTTCATACTATATGTATGATTATGGTCCATGCTTTAATGGCTATGCTTATGACTATCCACCTTATTATTTCTATAATTATGGATATTATGGAGAATGCGAAGATTATATTGTAGAAATTGGTGGAGGTGTCAAAGATACATATCCAGACGATGGCGATGTGCTATTTGCAAACGAATTGTACGATGGCACACAAAGGATGAAAAATGGAGTATTAGTTGACTTCAAAAAGCCGAGGGCTTATTTCTACAGCAGTCCCAACACAGGAACATTAATGACTTTCAGAATTGACGGACCGAAACCATCTACTAATACAGTTTATCGAGGACTTGCACCATGGCCAAGCAGTGATAAAGAAATACCGATTGGTAACGCAGGCACTGAATATGTTATGCAGCATGCAGAAGGCGATTACGCATATCCAAAATCTCCTTATAGCACAGGAGACTTTAAGGGTGATAGAGGAGGTACATATAGAGTTTATGCATACATACTTGGTTCTCCAACTGAATTAATACAATCTTTCACAGTATCTTGGGATAATGACTTAGCTGTTTCGGGTATAGTATCACCAAAAGCTAATATAGCTCCAAGCTATATGAAATACTTACGTGGAACAACTATAAGTGTTAAAGGAACATTCCAAAATGTTGGTATAAATCCAATATCTGAATTTGAGGGATGGGCTTATATATTAGGGCCTTTACCCTCATTAGATACCGTGTATCGTTCATATGTTCATTGGGACACAACGGGCGGTGGATTATTGCTAAGAAGACCAAACTCACTTGAGATGGCTTTCAATACATTTAGGACAAATAATGTTGGCGTATATCGTTTATTTATGCATTGTAATTTATTAAGCGATATAGACCAAGATGATTATAATGACCATATTCCACGTCAAGGCGACCCGTTCTATACATTTGAAGTGCAACATGAAATAGAACTTCAAGCAAATCAAATACTTAATCCAGTTCAAGGAGCAGTGCTACTTGGCAATCGTCCCGTTATACCATTAGGAGAATTTAAGAATAATGGCGTTGGTGACGCTTCAGATATACCAGTTAAATTGATAGTATATAAACTACCAGATTTGGTAAATCCAGTATATCAAAGCAATAAGATTATCCAAGATGTTCCAGCTGGAAAATATAATACTGCTTCTGAATACTTCGATGTAATGAAGTTAAGAGAAACAGGAACTTATAAAGCCTGTTTGATTATTACAGCTTCAGAAGATATAGTTAGAGAAAACGATACGACCTGCATTACTTTTACGGTAGATGGAGGATTGATTGGCACATACTATGTTGGCGATTATAATAATGCTGAAGACAAGAACAAATGGTTCCCGAGCATTGATTCAGCGATGAATACTTTGTATTATAAAGGATTAGCTGGTTCGGTAATATTTAAACTTACTGAATCGTCCTACACAATGACAAGTCCGAAACCGACTGATCCAGCATGGGATTTCTCATCCTATATAATAAATCTTGGATATGATGCAGAAAAACAACAATACAATACAATAACATGGCAACCATCAAATACAAAAGCCATACAAAGAGGTAGCGTTACAATAAATCTTAAAGCAGCCAATGGAGTTGGTGTATTGTTTGGACAAAATATGTATCCGTCCAACAAATATGCTATATGTAACGAATTCTCAAATCGAGGAGATTTTGTCCGTCAATATGCAAATTCACCTGGTTATATAATCTTTGATGGCGGAGCCCAGAAATCATTGAAATTCGTTCTTTATAGTGGTTCAAAAGCTCATGGTTCAGCTTTCTACCTTGGACGCGGTTCGCAAAACATCTCGATAAAGAACTGCTTAATAGAAAATGCAACGCCAAGCATCGCTTGCAATGTATGGCTACCGATGACATCATTCAATTCACAATTTGGCTTTCAATTCCAACCAGATACATTACAGGAGGGTTCTGTAGTAACAAGCTATTCAGCTGGAATAGTTAGCCGTGCTATTGTATATCGTAATGATTTACTTGGAAGTGTATTAAGACTTGATACAGTAACAAATATCAATAATGTAATTAAAAACAATGAAATTGATGGCTTTGGTTATGGTATTCTTTCACTCGGTATTGGCCAACTCTTGATGGATATGGAAGGAGAATACAATAGATTCTATAATAAGAATAATGAATACTCAGGAAATCTAATTGGCAACGTCTGCAGAGCCGGTATTTATCTTGGCTATGAAGAGAATTCATTAGTTAAGAATAACCGTATTTACAACGTAATGCCTTCTTCTGGAGAGGCAGCAGGAATAATACTTGGTGGCGACGGAAGCTCTAATTATAAGGGTTACCATACAATGAATGTTACTGTAGATGGCAATGAAATTAGCAATGTATCTTCAAACTCAATAGCATACGGAATCAAAGTTGAACAAGATAGGAACTCGTTCCAGCATCCGAGATATGGAGTTGTTTACTTCCCAGATGCAGCAGAAAATACTAAAGTGATTAACAATGCAGTATGGGGACTTAAGGTAACAAACGCAAATGCAAGTAGAGCTGGAATACATCTATTTACAGAAAGGACATATGCTAATGTTGATGCTATTACAAAACTCATTACCCCGCTTGTTCCAGAATACTTTACAAGAGGAGATAAAGTTGTAAATAATACAGTAATAATGAGTGATGATGGCATTTCTACCAACGGAGCCATTGTTGGCATAGGTATTCAAAATAGCCAAGGAGCCGTTGTAAAGAACAATGCATTAGCATTAGAAGATAATAACGTAACAGCTAATTCACCAGTATATTCTTGTATATTCTATAAGGGAATGCTCCCTATAGATGCAAATTACGCATCTGACTGGAATGCATTCTGGGTATCCCCTGTAACAACTGGAGCTGTATATCGCTTTATTGAAACAGACAATATGAGCAATATACTTGAATTAGGTTCCCGTATGGAATTCCAGAATCTAAGCCAATGGCAAATGTGGACTAAGTCTGATATAAACTCAATCGAAGGCAACTTTACTGCAGATATGGTTAAATTAGGCAATGAACCAAAACAGAGATTAAGAGTAAGGACAAATCCGACACCAATTGGTTCAATTCTAAATAATCGCGGTGAGAACTTATCATACGTACCAACAGACATAGATGGCAATCAACGTGGAGCAGCAGGACAAGTATATGATATAGGCCATTGTGAATTCGATGGACGTCTCTACTTGACTGACGTTGAAGTAACAACAATACCGACACCAGCAGCATATAAGTCTGTAACAGGTGACTTTGCTGATGCAGAGTATTGTATGTTGACTTCACCAGTTGAAGTAATAGCACGCCTCCGTAATAATGGAACTCTGAATCAATCGGCAATACCAGTTCATATTAAGATATTTATGGAAACCCCTATGGGTTCATTTAATATGGACGATCCATTCTTAGAGACAACAGTTCAAACAACAATAGCACCGAATAATTCGGTATATGTTCCATTCCATCTTGCTGATGGAACGCCAGTTGACTTTGAGCCATTAACATACGGCGACCTTCGCAGGATTAATCCGGAGTATGCTAATACAATGCCCGAGAAATTCAAGACGATGGAAAACAACGTAACGCCAAGATATAAGATAATGGTTTATGTTGAATCCGATGATTACAATGCAAACAATGAATTCTCAAAGATAGTACGCTTCTATGTGATGCGTTCCACACTTACTATGCTAATTTCAACTGAAAATAGCTGGCGTAATATTACACCCGCATCCGATGTTGACCATATAGCTGGCAGATTAAACTACGACTCGCTAATTGCTGGTCTATTTGCCTTAGGATGGTTCACTGATATACTTGCCGAAGAGCCACGGGAAGATATTGATATATTCGACCGCACAGCTTGGGAAGTACGGTCAATTGACTACAAGATGTATAGAACATTATTCTGGGCTGATGGCAACGACAAGATGCTTACTCGCTTAGAGCGTAATGATATAAAGAACTTCTTATCAAATGGCAATACAGTAGATAAGAAAGCTCTAGTACTCGGTAGTCAGGAAATGGTAAGAGAGCTCGACGGTAAAGACCAAGCATTCTTACAAACTGTCTTGAGAGCTGAGAACGTAAGTCCAGGCAATCCACAAGGCGCAGGTGTATCCAATAACGGCAATAAAGTAATTGGTGTTAATGTAGGAAGGAACTTAGTCCAGACTATTAATAAGACTATGTTCACCAATGATCCAGAACCTTATTGCGGTTTGATGAAAGTCTATGAAGAAGGAGAAGGATTAGCACGCGTTGGATATAAATACGAAAAACATGATGCAGCACCGAATAATGATGTTATGGGAGTAGCCACAACAACACTAACTCGTAATGTCATTCTTCTTGGAGTTGATTGGAGACACTTCTCAAGCAATGAAATGATTCTCAGAGCAGTCATTGATTATATACTGAACAATGGCGGCAGAATCATACCAGTTGAGTTGGTGGACTTCAAAGCAATTCCAGTAGGCAATCGTGTAGACATTACCTGGGCAACAGCAAGCGAAAATTACACAGATCATTTCGAAGTTGAACGTGCTGAAAAGACCAACTCCGGAAATACAAGCTTTGTAAAAATAGCTAACGAAAAAGCTGCAGGAACAAGCAATGTACTCAGAAACTATGGTCCAATTGCTGACAAGAACGTTGCTTTTGGCAAGACCTATGTCTATCGTCTGAAGATGGTAGATGTGAATGGTGAATTTGAATATAGCAAGGAAGTCGAAGTTCAAATTAGTGGCCAAAGCGGAATTTGGCTCAGTGAGGCAACTCCAAATCCTGCTGGCAATCAAGCACAATTCGAATTTGGTTTACCAGAAGCATCTAATGTCGAGGTAGCTTTATATGATGTCAATGGCAAGCAAGTGCTTTCGTTAATGAAGGGATTTGCTCAAGTTGGCACTAATCAGGTTAAGGTTGACCTCACATCCTTAAGCAGTGGTTCATATACATACGTATTAAAGGTTGGCGATTTGATGTTCTCGAGACAATTACAAGTTGTCAAGTAAGCATTCAATTCGCTAATAAGTTTGATTTTAAGCCCCTTTGCAAGTGCAGAGGGGCTTTTTTTTCTATTTTTATAAAAGTATAATTAATAATATTTATAAAGCTATAAATATTGAATGTTTGGAGTTATATTTGATATATATAAAATTATTGAAATCCTAATATAATTTTACTATTAAAATTATATTAAAGATGAAGGAATTATTGTCAATATAAAAGCTTATTTACTATTGTTGAGGATAATTTTTTCGCAGAATAATAAATCTTCTTTAGATGTAATTTTAATATTCAGCTCATCGCCTTCAATTATTTTAATGGGGAAACCTGCTTGCTCAACGAGATAAGCATCGTCGGTACCGTAGAAGCCGAGTTCATCTGCTTTTTGGTAAGCTTTTATAATAATCTCTTTCCTAAAACCTTGGGGTGTTTGAATAGCTTTTAGGGAAGGGCGATATAGTGTTTTACTTACAAATGAATTTTCGTTAGTGATCTTTATTGTATCTTTTGGAGTAATTCCAGGAATAGCTGCTCCAAAATCAATTGTAGCTTGTATAATTTTATTAATAAGGTTAAAAGAAGCGCAAGGGCGAACGGCATCGTGAATTAAAATATAATCTACATCCAAGTATTTTGCTATGGAAAGGGCATTATGGACGGAATCTTGTCTTTCTTTGCCAGCTTTTGCTAAAATAATTTCTTTTTTGCTTTTGCAATTTGAAACGAGATCTTTCCATTGTGTCTGAACAGGTACAATAATGGACTTTACTGAATCTATATCATCGAATAAATGAATAGTGTGGTAGATAATGGGTTGACCGAATAGTTCGACAAACTGCTTTGGGGTGCTGGTTCCAAATCTGGAACCAACTCCACCAGCAGGTATAATGATGCATACACTCATAAATTTATAACGAGTTATTAAGAGCCGAGTTGAGCATTTTCTTTAATTTCAGAGCTATTTAAGTCAATATCAGGAGAATCTAAGCCAATATTTTCGATATTTATTTCGTTCAAAGACTCTTGATTTAAAACAGACTTAGAATCTTTGAAGCTAAAAACGATTTTATTTTTTTCAGGGTCGAAGTCACCGAAAATTTTTGTAGCATTGTTAGCAATACCTTTTAGTATAGAGTCGGCGATTTCATCTTCTACGAATTTTTGAATAGCTCTTCGAAGAGGCCTTGCGCCGAATTTCTCGTCGAAACCTTTCTCGACGAGAAAATCTTTTGCTTTATCGGAAAATTCGAGGGTCATATTGTGGGATTTTAGACGTTCTCTGAGTAGTTGGGTTTGGATATCGATTATTTGATAAATGTGTTTCTTTTCTAATTTTCTAAAGATTATGAAATCGTCAATTCTATTAATAAATTCTGGGTTGAAAAGTCGTTTTATAGCTTCTTCGATAGTGGATTTGACGTTTTCGTGGTCGCTTTGTGGCGTATCTTCAGTGAAACCGATTTTACCGCCAACTTTGACGTCGCGAGTTCCAACGTTAGAAGTCATAATAATGATAGTATTTTTAAAGTCAACGCGTCTTCCTAAACCGTCAGTAAGAATGCCATCGTCGAAGACTTGAAGCAGGATGTTGAAGACGTCTGGATGAGCTTTTTCAATTTCATCTAAAAGGATGATAGAATAGGGCTTTCTACGGACTTTTTCGGTAAGTTGTCCTCCTTCTTCGTATCCTACGTATCCAGGGGGAGCGCCTACGAGACGAGAAACGGTGAATTTTTCCATGTACTCGCTCATATCTATTCTAATAAGAGCATCTTCGGAATCGAACATAACTCTTGAAAGAGCTTTTGCAAGTTCGGTTTTACCTACGCCAGTAGGACCTAGAAACATAAAAGAACCAATTGGTCTTTTTGGGTCTTTTAAGCCAGCTCTTGCTCTCTGGATAGCTTTAGTAAGATGTTCAATAGCTTCGCTTTGTCCGACGACCATTTCGGAAAGTCTTTCTGCTAGGTTAAGTAGTTTTTGGGATTCGCTCTCAGCAATTTTATTGACAGGGATGCCGGTCATCATAGCGACAATATCAGCGATATGCTCTTTTTCGACAGGGTAATAAGTTTCGGAAGAAAGCAAGTCCCATTCGATTTTAGCTTGCTCGAGTTCGTTTTGCAATTTTTTTTCTAAATCGCGTAGTCGAGCAGCTTCTTCGAAATCTTGTTTTTTTACAACGAGATTTTTTTGGTTACGAAGTTCTTCAATTTCTTCTTCAATAGCAATAAGTTTTTTAGGTACAGTAATATTAGCTAAATGTACTCTTGCACCAGCTTCGTCTAGGACGTCGATAGCTTTGTCGGGAAAATTTCTATCACTAATATATCTCTCAGACAGATTAACGCATTCTTGAAGAGCTTCATCAGTATATTTTACATTATGATGAGCTTCATATTTATCTTTAATATTTTTCAGAATAGTTAATGTTTCTTCAGTTGATGGTGGGTCAATCAAGATTTTTTGGAATCTTCTATCTAAGGCACCATCTTTTTCAATATATTGGCGATACTCATCTAAAGTAGTAGCGCCGATGCATTGGATTTCACCTCTTGAAAGGGCAGGCTTGAACATATTAGAAGCGTCGAGCGAACCGGAAGCACCGCCAGCTCCAACGATAGTGTGAAGTTCGTCAATAAAAAGGATGACATCTGTAGCTTTTTCGAGTTCGTTCATGACAGCTTTCATTCTTTCTTCGAATTGGCCTCTATATTTTGTGCCAGCGACAAGAGAAGCAAGGTCTAATGAAACGATTCTTTTATCATATAAAGTTCTTGGAACTTGCCTTTTAATAATTCTCAGAGCCAATCCTTCGACAATAGCAGTTTTGCCAACGCCTGGCTCTCCGATTAAGACAGGGTTGTTCTTTTTTCTACGGGATAGCACTTGTGAGACTCTTTCGATTTCTTTATCACGTCCTATAACTGGGTCGAGTTTATCTTCTAAAGCAAGTTTTGTAAGGTCTCTGCTAAAGTTGTCGAGGACAGGTGTTTTAACTCTTTCTTTGGTCTGCTTCGGTTTTGTAGATCCGGCAGGAGTTTTAGGAAGAGGAGCAAAACTAGGTCTACCGGATAAGATGTTATCGAGTTCTCTTCGGACGACATCATAAGTAACCATATAGTTAGAAAGTATTTGAGCAGCGATATTTTCTTCGTCTCTTAATAATGAAAGAAGAAGATGCTCGGTTCCAATAACTTCGGATTTATATAGTTTTGCTTCGAGGTAAGTAATTCTCAAGACTTTTTCTGCTTGTTTTGTAAGAGGAATATTACCAAGAGCGATAGTAGCATTAGATGGTTTGATTGTATCTTCGATAGATTTTTTAAGTTTGTAAAGGTCAACACCTAAATTTTGCAGGATTTTTGTAGCAATACCTTCACCTTCGCGAATCATTCCGAGAAGCAAATGCTCAGTACCGATGTAGTCGTGTCCTAATCTTATAGCTTCCTCTCGGCTTAATCGGATGACGTCGTTGACTCTATTTGAAAAATTGCTTTCCATAATTTATCTCAAAAAATATTATTCTCAATTATTTAAAATATACATTTTTATTTAATTGACGATATTATTTAAATTTTAGTTGATTTATTTGATAAATATAAATATCCAACATATTGTAACTGCTGGATATATTAATGGAATAATATTTTAAAAGTCTAAAATATTGGATTATTTATTTTTTTCTAATGCTATATCTATAAGTTTTTGGCAAAGCTCTGGGAATTCAATACCAATAGCTTTTGCTGCTTTTGGCACTAAGCTTGTTGCTGTGAAGCCAGGGATAGTGTTCATTTCGAGAAGAAAGACTTGACCTTCTTCGTTCATTCTGAAGTCAGCACGGGCAAATCCAGAGCAACCGAGTGCGTTGAAGGCGCTGAATGCTAAGTTTTGGGTAAATTCAGCAATATCTTGAGGAATATCGGCTGGGCATAAATATTCTGTTTTGCCTGGTTTATATTTATGATAGTAGTCGTAGAATCCTGATTCGGGAACGATTTCGATAATTGGTAAAGTTTGGTTTCCGACTATACCTACGGTAAGCTCTCTTCCTTCGATGAATTCTTCAATTAGGACGAGGTCGGAATAGTAAAAAGCATTGATGATGGCATTGTGAATATCGTCGAGGTTTCCATTATCAATAATAGAAATACCAATAGTAGAGCCTTGATCGTTGGGTTTTATGACGAGGATTTCGCCTAATTCAGAACGAATTTGCTCGAGGTATTCGTAGTCTTCGAGGTCTTTTTTTCTGAAAATATGCCATTGAGGAGTAAGAATACCTACGGCATAGAAAATCATTTTAGAAGATATTTTGTCAATAGACAAAGCTGAAGCTTTTATGCCACTACCGGTATAAGGAATTCCACGGCATTCGAGAAGAGCTTGTATTTTACCATCTTCGCCATTTTGACCGTGAAGCACTAAAAAAGCTGCATCAATTTCGTCGAATATTTTAGAATTAATGCACTCAATATAATTTTTTGTATGGAATTGTGCTAATTCTTCAGGTGTAGGATGGGAGTTGTTTGGAATAATTATTTTTTCGATAGGGATTAGACTATTTTCACCGTATGCAGGGTCAATTGGGAATACATTATGGCCGAGTTGGGTTAAAGCTTCGACAACGGCTTTTCCTCCAGCAATTGAAACATTTCTTTCGGGCGAAATCCCACCAAATAAAACTGCAATATTCATATTTCTGCTGTTAAAGTTACAAAATCATTTATTTATTAGATAAAAATTCGTCATACATTTTCCGTAAAAGCTGAACATCTTCCCATACTTCTTTTTTGTGTATAGGGTTACGTAGAAGAGCAGCTGGATGGTAAGTAACAATCATTTTCTTATTTTCGTAGTTGAACAATTTGCCTCTAATCTCAGCCATTTTGAATTTTTTCTTAAGTAATGTCTCCACAGCAGTAAGGCCAAGAGCAAGGATATACTCAGGATTAATAAGTTCAATTTGCTTTTTGAGATATGGTTCGCATTTAGTAACCTCGAAAAGAGTAGGTACTCTATTTTTAGGTGGTCTGCATTTAATAATATTAGCGATGTAGACATCCTCACGCTCTAAGTCAATGGCTTTAAGAATCTTAGTTAATAGTTGCCCAGCTTTACCGACAAAAGGTTCTCCTAATTCGTCTTCGTCAGCTCCTGGAGCTTCACCTATAATCATTATATCAGCGTTGGGATTGCCAGCACCAAATACGAAATTCTGTCTTGAAAATCCTAAGGGGCATTCGGTACATCTGTGGATTTTATTGTGTAGTTCTGATAAAGAAGTCGAAGCTTTCCATTCTGGTTCTTCGTCGAAAAGGAAAAAGTTATCGTCAATATTATCGAGTTTCATTTGTTCAAGTTCTTTGCCTTCTTTTATTTCTTCTAATCTCTTTTTTGTATGGTTTTCTATTTCATGAAGGACGAAATCGAGTGCGATAATTTCTTTATCTAAATAAATATCGGCATTTAATTCTTGTTGTTGCTTGAAATAAATTTCTATCTTTTTATATAATTCTTCTAAATTCATAATACAAAAATATGAAAAGTCGAGAAGAATTAATCAATAAGATAAATAATTTATACGAGAGGGACAGAATTGAGCAATTTTGCAAATGTTGCATTTAGGTTTTCGAGATTTGCATATTTCTCTACCGAAATTAATCAAGTAATGTGTAAAATTGACCCATTGATTCTTTGGTACCAGCTTCATCAGGGAGAACTCAATTTTTGTTGGGTCGTTTGTGTTAGTAAAACCAAGGCGATTGGAGATACGAATAACGTGAGTATCAACGACAATACCGGGTACATTGAAGCAATTGCCAAGTAAAACATTTGCAGTTTTTCTACCGACACCTGGTAATTTAAGGAGACCATCCATATTATCGGGGACTTTGCCGTCGAACTCTCTGAGAATCATTGCAGTTGCTTCTTGTATATGCTTAGCTTTTGCTTTATAGTAGCCAGTGGAAAAAATGTCTTGTTCAAGTTTTTCTTGTGGTACCATTAAAAAGTCTTCTGGATTTTTATATTTTTTGAAAAGGGTTTGGGTAACTTTGTTAACTCTTTCATCGGTGCATTGAGCAGATAAAATCGTAGCTACCAGCAATTGATGAGGAGTAAGAAATTGCAGTTGGATATGAGCATCAGGATATTCTTTAGCAAGAATCTCCAGAATTTTTTTCATTCGTGTTTTTTGGTTCATTTTTAATATTATTGTTTTCTATCTTTTCTTTAGGAATAGTAAAAATAAATTTACTACCTTGACCTTCTTTACTTTCGACTTTGATAGAACCGCCGTGCTTTTCGACAAATTCTTTAATTAAGATTAAGCCAAGTCCGGTTCCTTTTTCTTTATTAGTTCCGAGAGTTGTAAAACCAGTATCTATTCTAAATAGCTTTTGTTGGTTTTCTTCGCTTATACCAACGCCGTTATCTTCAACAGTAATTTCTATATGATTGACGAACTTATCAGGATTGCAATAGATTGCGATTTTACCTCCTAAGTCAGTGAATTTAATTGCATTTGAGATTAGATTCCGCAATATAGTAACAAGCATATTAACATCTGCATAGACCATAGTATCTTTAGGAACTTGATTGATAAGTTCAATGCTTTTTTCATCAGCAGTAGTTTTCAATAGGTCAGTATTAGAACTAACAAGGAAATTCAGGTCAATATTTTGAGGGTTAAATTCAATTACACCTCTTTGAGAACGAGACCAGTCGAGAAGTTGCATTAAGAGCTGGTATGTGCTATTTGTTGAAGCCCTGATTTCGTCTAAAAGTTCCTTTTTTTCTTCTTCGCTTATAGCATCGTAAGCTTCATATAAAACATCCATAATCTGCTTAGCTGCCCAAATAGGATTCTTTAAGTCGTGGGCTATGATGGAGAAGAATTTGTCTTTTGTAGCGTTCATTAATGATAATTTATCATTTGAGTTTTGTAATTCAGCTGTTCTTTCTTTTACTAAATTTTCAAGATTTTTATTGATTTGATTAAGTTTTTTTTCATTTTCTTTCATTATTTGAATTTTAGAAAGCATCTCGATTTTTTGTTTTTGGTAATAATATGAAATCAATGAACCACTTAATATGCCCACAATTGCTGGTATAATGAGATAATTAATGCCAAAATTGTCGAACCCAACGATTAATAAATGAATCATTGTGAAAGCAATAAGGGCAAGAACCCCTATAATTGCGGCTATCATCATCTTTTTTTTGGATACTTTCATATACCCCCCCATTATAATTTTATATTAAAATGCATTTATTTTTCAAAATACTTCTTGCATAAAGAATCATCACCATTAGTAAAGTATCTATAAGTATTAATATTTGTTTTGTAAATTTTAAAGCCTTTGTCAATAGCAAATTGAAAAAACTTAGTGTCATCACCAAATTTTATAGGGGGGAAACCACCAATTTCTTTTATTTTTTCACGTTTGATAAAAAAGGTGCCTCCAATAACGCATTCATTTAAGTGGATTTTTGCTTTTGGATTATTTATATCTGGAACATAAGGATATCCGATAATTTCGGCACCCCCCCAAAGCAAGTCAATTTCTTCATTTTTTGAAAGAATATTTTTTCTTGTATTTAAATGGTCTGGTAAAAATTCATCGTCAGAATCTAAAAATGTAATATAAGCTCCGGAAGCTAATGAAATGCCGGAATTTCTGGCTTTGCCAGTGCCTTGATTTGTTTGGTAAAAATATGTAAACCTTTTGTCGCGTAAGCATAGATCATAGGCGTAAGTATTTGTATTATCAGTGCTACCATCGTCAACGATTATTGCTTCCCAATCATTTTCAATCTGTGCAATAAGAGAATTAATAGCCCTTTGAATTAGTATAGCACGATTAAATGTTGTTATTATGACAGAGAAAAAAGGTATGGTCTCTTTATAAAACATATTTGATTATGGAATTAATATAATAAACTTTGAACCTTTACCGATTTCGCTTTCAACGAAAATAGCATATCCAAGTGCATCCACTGTCTTTTTAACAATATTAAGACCAAGCCCTGTGCCTTGAATAATCCCTACATTAGAACCTCTAACGAATGGTTCAAAAATATCTTCGATATCATTTTTATCAATTCCAATGCCTTCATCTTTAATAGACAAGGAAATATATGAATTATTATGACTTAGCTCAACTTCAATTTTTGTGTTAACAGGTGAATATTTAGTTGCATTAGATAATAAATTGCTTATAATTTGAATTAGGGCTTTTTTGTTACTTTTTATGATGCTATTCTGAAGATTATTTTTAAAAACAATGTTATGTTTGCTATTGTCCATAACGTTTGTTATGATTATTTGCTCGTCAATAATTTCTGTTATATCAACGACTTCATCTTTTTCAATTTTATTATTAGCATTTAATTTTCCAATAGTAAGAACGTCCTCTAAAAGCATATTCATATCGTTGACGGAGCTTTGGATAACTTTGATTTGCTTTTCGAACTCGTTAGTAAGACCTTTTTTATAAAATATCTCGAGCAAATAAGTTGAAGAAAGAATAGCGGTAAGTGGAGTTCTATACTCATGTGAAACCATTGAAATAAATTTATTCCGAAGCTCGCTGAGTTCTTTTTCTTGTTCGAGTGCTTTCGAGACATCTTCTTTTGCTTTGATAAGCTTTTCTTCGACCTCTTTTCTAACAACAATTTCCTCTTGTAAGGACTTATATGCTTTTTCGAGCTTATCGAGCATAGAGTTAAATGAAGTCCCGAGCTTTCCGACTTCATCTTCTGTGGTTACAACTGCCCTCTTTGATAAATCACCTTTACTTATTTCTTCAATAGTTGATGTCAATCTATTCAAAGGAATAACAATCAGAGAGCTGATGATATAAAATAAGATAAAGCCCAACAATAGAGTTATAAAACTAATCGTAGCAATTGAGCGACGAGCGTCGTTTATACTTTCGTGCACATGATTTAGAGACATTCCAATAACAAGTTTTCCTAAGAAATTATTATTATAGAAAATTGTTTTAATATTTTCTATAATTGTTGCGTCGTCGGAAATTCTAATATAATTGTTCATTTTAGAATTTTCATATGGAAGTGTCTTATCGAGATTATATGAATAAACTATGTTAGCTTTGTCATCTTTAATAACAATATAAATAATATCTTTATTGCGGAGTAGTCCAATTAAAGAATTATCCATAGCATCTCTATCAGAAAAATGCAAAGCTGGTGATATGCTATAAGCTGTGAGCTCGGAGATGGAGATTAATTTTTCTCTAACAGAAGCAAGTTCTTGTTGTTCAAGCTGAGCAGGAAAATAAAGGTAAATAAATAAAGCAACTGCAAACAATAAAAAAGAATATACAATTACAAACTTATTTCTTATTGAAATTTTTCCAATTCTTTTCTCTATTTTCTCAATGAACATCATTTTATGCCTATTCTATTATTTTAGCTAATTTTAAAAGTTGTGAACTGAAATCAGCACCTTCAGCTTTAGAAGCCGGAAGGTTAATTAAGATTTGAGGTTTTTCTGATTTTATAGCTAAACCTACCGATACACCTTGCTCGACATACTCAACGACACCAGTAGTTGAAAGTATTTTTCGTTTTCGAGTTATGGACGTTATTTCAGAAATATGTATTGCCCTTAAAGGTGCAATGTAAATGCAATCTATGTGATTTTTTGCAAGGTATTCATCGAGTTCTGAAGCTGATTCGATGGAAATTGATTTTATTATAACTGGCGAAGAATTAAAATACTTAAAACTTTTTCCTTCAAGAACTGATTGAGCGGAATTTTTTATATTAAGCGAAGTTCTAAACTTCCTTTGATAAACGATTAGGAGATCAAAGTGGTCTTTAACTTTTTGTGTTAAATTCTTATCATAAGAAAAAATTTTGAAAAAGATTGGAAATTGAACATCAATAGGAACAGCAATATCTTGGGCAAAGAATTGCCAAGTAGAAAAGAAAAATAATATGCTTATAAATTTTTTCAATTAATAAAACATTCAAAATGTTAAATATATAAATAATTTATTTTCTATCAAAAATAATTTTATTATTAATAAAAAATAAATTTGATTAGAACAATTCACAATTAATTGAGGCAGATATTTTGTCATAAAAAAATAGAATAGACGTCTAATAAGTTTTAAATTTTCATGGATTTTGGAATGAAATATCTAAATGTAAATATTGACCATATAGCAACAATTCGTCAGGCAAGAGGTGGTAAAGAACCGGATCCAGTTGCAGGAGCAGTAATAGCAGAATTAGCAGGAGCAAAGGGGATAGTCTGCCATTTACGAGAAGATCGAAGGCATATAAATGATAGGGACTTAAGACTTCTGAGGGAAGTGGTACAAACAAAGCTGGATTTGGAAATGGGCTCTGTTGAAGAAATAATCAAAATAGCACTTGCAACTAAACCAGAATTAGTGACAATTGTACCTGAAAAAAGGCAGGAACTAACAACAGAAGGAGGACTTGATGTTGCTTCCGATATTGAACGCTTTAAATCTTTAACCGACAGGATGCATAGTCGTGGCATTGAAGTTAGCTTCTTTATCGAACCAGATTACAAGCAAATAGATGCAGCTTTGAAAGCTGGAGCAGATATTGTAGAGTTACACACAGGAAGTTATGCAAATTCAGTTAGTTTGGAAAGTTATAAATTAGAACTTCAAAAAATTGCTAATTCAGCTAAGTTCGCTAAAGAAGCAGGGCTTAAAGTAGCTGCTGGTCACGGCTTGAATTACGTAAATTCCTACGATATTGCACTTATTGAAGAGATAGAAGAACTGAGTATTGGTCATTCAATAATTTCGAGAGCAGTCTTTGTCGGCTTAGAAAGAGCAATAAAGGAAATGATTGAGATAATTAACTTTGGAAATATGAAATTCATTCAATCTTATTAATAAATGGAAGCTATTGAATGTGTGGTATAGCAGGCGTTATTAGTTTCCATAAACAAGCCGATTGTATAAGCTACGATTTACTGAAAAGGATGTCGGATGTCTTGAAGCATCGTGGACCTGATTCTGAAGGGCAATGGATATCGAACGATTACAGATGTGGCTTAGCTTTTAGACGTCTTGCTATTATTGATTTGAGTGAAGCAGCTAATCAACCGATGAATTCTTTCGATGGAAGATTTTCAATAGTATTTAATGGCGAAATATATAATCACGCACTTATAAGAAAAGAACTTGAAGCAAAAGGTTATCAATATAAATCAAAAAGTGATACAGAAAGCATTCTGAATGGTTTTATTGCATACGGACCTGAGATACTCAATAAAATGCTTGGGATGTGGGGTTTAGCTATTTGGGATAATGAAAAAAGAGAGCTTTTTGCAGCAAGAGATAGGATTGGGATAAAGCCTTTATATTATTATTATAAAGATGGCATATTCATATTTTCATCTGAAATCAAAGCAATTCTTCGTCATCCAATTGTTGTAGGACAGTTAAATCTGAATGAATTAACGAATTATCTCAATTATGGCACATCTATAAGAAATACTTTATTTTCAGATATACATAAACTTCCAGCGGGTCATTTTCTAAAGCTAAATACAAACGGATTGGAAGTGCATCAGTATTGGTCAGCAATAGATAAAATCGAAAGTTATACAGAATTAAGTCCAACAGAAATACAGATAGAGTTGCTTAATAAGCTGCGCACTTCGATAAAAGATAGAATGATGAGCGATGTTCCTTTTGGGGTATTTTTAAGTGGAGGCATAGATTCGAGCTTAAATGTAGCATTAATGTCTGAGCTTATGACACGTCCAGTTGATACGTTTACGGTAGGATTTAAGGAGCTTGAAAAGTACAATGAATTGCAATATGCGAGGCAAATTGCTAAGTTGTATAATACAAATCATCATGAGATATTGATAGACCATAACGATGCTCAGCCAATTCTTGATGAACTTGTATGGCATGAGGATGAACCAAATGCTGACCCTGTCTGTGTACCTTTGTATTTTTTAAGCAAGTTGACAAGGGAATCAGGGACAATAGTAATACAAGTCGGTGAAGGAAGCGACGAACAATTTTGTGGTTATCCTTGGATGCTGCGTGACTATAAATTTGAAAGGAGCTATTTTAGATATTTTTCATCTTTACCCAAAGCGATAAAAGTCTTAATTTATAAATCTATTAAGCCAGCTCTACAAGGACTGAATCAATATATGATGCTTGATTATCTTAGACGGGGTGCTTATTCAAATGAACTTTATTGGGGTGGATCATCTATTTTTCCTCCTGTAGAGCTTAATGTGCTTTTAACAAAGAATTACCATTATTTAAGGGAAATTCCTTCTTTTGAAGCTTCGGAAATCCACAGGAAAATTCTTGAACAGAAACGAGATTCTGATTATTTGCAAAGGATTCTATTTACAGAACTTTCTTGGCGTTTGCCAGAATTACTTTTGATGAGGATAGATAAAATTGGTATGGCTCATAGTATTGAAGCAAGGGTTCCATTCCTCGACCATAGAATAGTTGAGTTTTCGATGACGATTCCAGATAAAATCAAAGTTGCGGATAAAAAAACGACAAAAATCATTTTAAAAAAGGCAGTAGAGAGCATATTGCCGAAAGAAATCATATATAGACCTAAGCAAGGTTTCTGGGCTCCGGTGAATGAATGGCTGAGAAATCATTGGTTTGCATTTGCTAAAGATACAATATTAAGTTCAGAGCTCATGAGAATGGAAATTTTTAATAGAAACTACATTGAAAAATTGTTTGCAGACCATAAAAGCTCAAAATCTAATAATGGCTATAAGTTATTTACTTTGTTAACTTTATCACTTTGGTATAAGAGATATTTTTGAAATATTATCACTGAGGTGATTTAATAGTCATTTTGTACTTCTCCGTGTTCTTTGTGGTTTATTGTTGGCTGCCGGAGCTTTTATTAACACGGAGAACACGATGGTTACACAGAGGACACAGAGTTATAGTTTTCCATTTATAACTCTTTTAATTCCGTCTTTTATTAGTTTTACATTAAAATTAATTAAAAATCCTAATTTGCAATTAGAGAGCTTTAAATAAGTTAATAGCTGAGCCAAATGAATATCATTTAAAGAATCGACCGCCTTTATTTCTACAATAAATTTTTGTTCGATCATTAAATCAACTCTATATCCAATATCGAGTTTTACATTTTCATATATTAATGGCAAAGTCTTTTGTTTTTCGACTTTAAGGCCAATTTTTTTCAATTCATAAAACAAACATTCTTCATAGGCATTCTCTAATAATCCAGGACCTAAAAGTCTGTGCACTTTCAATGCAGAATCATATACTAAATTGCCAATCTCATTTTCGGTCATCTTTAATTAATATATCTTTTTATTATATAGTAAGTTTCTCATTTTTAGCTCTTGACTCAACAGCTAATTTCTCTTTGTATTCCAGATATTTATCAAGAATTACATCATCGCTAACCGCTAATATTTGTATAGCAAGAAGACCTGCATTTTTAGCACCGTCAATGCTAACAGTTGCAACAGGGACACCGGGAGGCATCTGAACAATAGAGAACAGGGAGTCGAGACCGTTTAAGGCTTTTGACATAATTGGCACTCCGATAACGGGTAATGGAGAGTTGCCAGCTAAAACGCCGGGTAAATGAGCAGCACCTCCAGCGCCAGCAATAATGACTTTCAGACCTCTTTTGTGTGCGTTTTGTCCGTATGCAATAGCATCAAGAGGAGTTCGATGAGCAGAAATCACTTTGACTTCGCACTCAACACCAAAGCTTTTGCAGACATCGAGAGCTTGTTTCATCACAGGGAAATCGGAATCGCTACCCATAATTATCCCAACTTTTGCATTTGTCTTATCCATATTGTAAAAATTTAGTTTAACAAAGATTAAAAATGCAAAATAAACAAAAAACTTTTTGATTACAAACAGAAATAATTATTAATTTTTATGTTTAACACTTTGCTTAAAAGGTATTATTTAATTATTTTTGTTTTTTGTATGTGAATTATTAGCTTAAATTGAAAAATATTTAAATTTTGAAATAATAAAAAGGATTAAATGCATGAATGAAGGAAAAATTGTCCAGGTAATTGGGCCTGTAGTAGATGTTGAATTCACTGAAGGTAATATACCAGCAGTACTGAATGCTTTGCATATAAACCGTATATCCCCACAAACCAACGAAGAGGATATACTTGTTTGCGAGGTGCAACAACATCTTGGAGAAGATAGAGTTCGTTCAGTGGCACTTGACTCAACTGATGGTTTAGTTCGAGGGATGAAAGTAATAGATACAGGAAACCCAATATCAATCCCAGTTGGACCAGAAATACTTGGTAGAATGATGAATCTAATTGGTAAACCGATAGATGGTTTAGGGGAAATCATAACGAGTAAGAGGTACCCGATCCATCGTCCATCACCAGAATTTTCGAGTTTGAGTACAAAGAAGGAAATGTTCGAAACAGGAATAAAAGTCATAGACTTAATCGAGCCATTCACAAAAGGCGGTAAAACGGGTCTTTTTGGAGGCGCAGGTGTTGGGAAAACGGTAATTATTCAAGAATTAATACATAATATTGCTGTTCATCATGGTGGCTACTCGGTTTTTGGAGGAGTAGGAGAACGCACACGAGAGGGCAATGACCTTTATCTTGAAATGAAAGAATCCGGTGTAATAAAGAACACGACATTGGTATTTGGACAGATGAATGAGCCACCAGGAGCACGTCTTAGAGTGGGGCTTACAGCATTGACTTGCGCGGAGTATTTCCGTGACGAAGAAGGCAAGGATGTGTTATTATTTATAGATAATATATTCCGCTTTATTCAAGCAGGTTCGGAAGTATCAGCTCTTCTTGGAAGAATGCCTTCAGCAGTAGGTTATCAGCCAACATTAGCGACTGAACTTGGAATTCTCGAGGAAAGGATAGCTTCGACGGATAAAGGATCAATAACATCAGTTCAGGCAGTATATGTTCCTGCTGACGACTTAACAGATCCAGCTCCTGCTAATACATTTACACATCTCGATGCAAAAACAGTATTGTCACGTCAAATAGCAGAACTTGGGCTTTATCCAGCTGTTGACCCATTGGATTCTTCTTCAAGAATAATGGATTACAATATTATTGGGGTTGACCATTATGATACAGCGATGAAAGTTCGGAAAGTATTGCAAACATATAAGGATTTGCAGGATATTATCAATATTCTTGGAATGGATGAGCTCTCCGAAGAAGATAAGTTAACTGTTTATCGCGCAAGGAAGATACAAAAATTCTTTTCTCAGCCGTTTGCAGTAGCTGAACAATTTACAGGTTATGAAGGAAGGTATGTAAAGATTAATGATACAATAGCAGGGTTTAAAGCGATTTTGAACGGAGAATGCGACCATCTTCCTGAAACTTTCTTTAGCTATGCGGGGACAATTGATGAAGTTTTCGATCGTGCAAAAAAATCTGGTAACTAATTAGAAAAAAGCTATGGCTCAAGATAAACTACTCGATGTTGAAATTATTACTCCTCAGAAAGTAATTTTCTCTGGAAAAGCTGAATCTGTTACAGTGCCGGGTTCTCAAAGTGCTTTTCAGGTGTTATTTAACCACGCACCTATTGTTTCTACATTAGATCCTGGGATTGTAAAGATTGTAACTAGTGAGAATAACAAACTTTACTATGCTGTTCAAGAGGGGTTTGCTGAGGTTAGGAACAACAAAGTATCCATATTAGTTGATTCTGCTTTTGATGCTTCTACAATTGATATAAATACAGTTACGGAAGAATTAAAAAGTGTTACTGAAGAGCTTTCGCATGCTGAAAACTTGGATGTCAAGTCAAATTTGAAATCGAGAATTAAGAATATTCAGAATAAGATAAAAGCTTACAATAAGCAAAAGGGTATTGTTTAGTTATATCAGTAGAAAAAAAGATTTCGCATTAATTTCAGAATAAACAATTCTGCTATATAGCTATAATTTAATTTATATTTTTTTGATAAGCTTATATTGGAATTACAAACAAATTTTTTATAAAAATGAGGGGCGAGTTTTCATTCGCCCCTTATTTTTGTTAATAGCTTATTACTTTAGATTCTAACAATTAATCCACAATTAAACATCCTACCAGGTTCTGGAAGCCCAATCTGTGTAAAATAATATGTATCGAAAATATTGTCTATTCTAACAAAAAGTTCCATAGACAAAGATGCAAATTGTGGTAACCTATAGTTCAATCTAAAGTTTGTAATAAAAGAAGGATCAAGTTTTTCGAAAGCATTGTTATTAGCAGGGTTTATTGCGAATTGCTCACCAATAAATTCCAATTCCAACTGTGGAGAGAAATTGAAAATATTATCATATGATAGTATAAAATTGCCAAAGAATTGGGGTTTGTATTCGATATGCTGGACCTTGACCCCAGCTTCTTCGCCTTCACTATAACAATAAGTAAAATTCAAATCGGCATGTAGATGATTAAAGAGTGTAGAACGAAGGGCTAATTCAAACCCGGCGACAGTAGCTTTTGCAAGATTGACTCTTTGCTTTCTTTTTAGAGAATCATTAGGAACAGCAGTTTTAATAATTAAATTATCGTAGAAATCGGCATAGGCAGATAATGAAGCATAGAACTCATCAACTTTGAGTATTAATCCTAATTCTGTAAGAATTCCGGTTTCTGGTTTCAGGTCTGGATTAACTTTGAATTTATTCAAGGCACCGTCATAAGCCTCACGCAAAGTTGGGAAGCGAGTTCTTTTACTTGCATTTGCAAAAATACTCAAGTCTTCGGTGAAAAAGTATTTAGCCAAAAGATAAGCACCGAAATCGCTAAAGGAGCTTCCTTCGGCATCAATGAAAACTCCGGTTTTAGGAGTTTTATTATAATCGTAAGTGCCGCCAGCGTTAATTTCTAAATTGTTGAAAATGCCTTTATATTCAAGTCCAGTGCTAAAAATATTTTGGGAAAATTCGCTTTCTATTCCATTAACATTTGCAATGTGATTAGATGCAAACCCGTTGAAAACAAAGTTTAGGAATTGATTTTCAATAAATTGAAATCCACAAGAAGCACGCACACCAAAAGTTTTATCGTCATCTTTTTGGGTTTCAGTAATTTCTTTGTATTCTATAGATTTATAGGCATCAATTTGCTGATTGAAAATGTCATACCATCCGGTAAGAAGTAGTCGGAAATCATTTTCTTTATTAAAGAAATGCTCGCCATTGAATGTTATAAGAGTGCGTCTCCACAGAGGGTATCTCCAATATCTTGTGTTCTTTGGAGCTAAGTTCATTTCGGGAGCAACACCTTTTTCGGCATTAATATGATTTACAGCAAGCCCAATAGTAGTAAGATCCCCGAATTTATATTCGCCACGGGCATAGATGTTTAATCTATTCTTGTCGGTGTTGGTTCTCATTTTAGAGCCCTGATTCTGATTATTTGTATCTGTGGCATTAGCCGAGATCAAAAACCCTGCACTATTTAAGTATGAAATATTGGCGATATAGTTAAAATTCCCAATTTTGCCATCGTGTAAGATAGAATACAATTGAGTAGCAGCATCGTTTAATTGCAATCGAGCAGTAGCGCCAAAGCCATCGCTTGCTCGTTCAAGAGTGCTAATACTAACGGCACCTCCTAAGATATTTGCACCATACATAATGGAATTTGCGTTTTTATTCACGGTAAATTTACCAATTACATCGGTAGGGACTAAGCTTAAATCCATTCTATTGTCCCAAGGAATATTCATTAAAGCACCATCGAAGAAAAGCCCTAACTGTCGTTCACCGGCTCCTCGTATAAACAATAGAGATTCACCACGAGAATTTGTCCTAATCTGAGATGATGGAATGAAGAATTGTAAATCAGAGATTGAAAGGGCATCTAATTTTTGCAGGTCATTATATCTTAGGTCTATAAACTTAGATTCTGTAAGTCCTTTTTCTTCTTGTGATGATCTTATGACAACTTCGCCGAGACGATAAGATTTCAAGCTATCGAGAGGTGCTTTTGTTAATGCGTTTTGAAGGCAAATAGTTAATGCAAAAAAATATATTAATTTTTTCATTTTTTCTCCTTATTTATTAAGTTTAGAAAAATAATCAATGTTCACTGAATTTAATTACTATATCAATTATAAATAACGATTTATTTATAAGAGATATAAAAGTAATTTCTTTCTGCGATAAGAGTATGAAAAATAAATCAGAAAAACATTTTTTATCTAAGAAGAAAACTTTTTTGGCGGGGGACTTTTTTTATCGAGGATTATAGAGTTGTAATTATTAGAATTATAATCAAATAAGGAATGAAAATGATTTGCAATAATTGGTAATGAGGCATTTTGCAAAATAGCGATAATAGTAAGGTTCTTTAAATTAATATTTTTTGTTTTTTGGGGATTTTCATTATTTTGTTTATTTTGGAAATGTTTCAAGAGCGAAGTTTCTTTAGTATCATTAATGCACCAGAAATATAATTTTCCATCTTTAAGTTCTTTTTTTACAATATCATAGATTGAACTTTTGTAAATAAATTCTTTTTCGTTGACAATTTTAATATCTTTATTAGCATAAAAGTCATTTTCAGAAAAGATAAGTAGTTCGATTTTTTCGTTTTCTTCATTTTTAGCGATTTTTCTATTCATTTCCTTTTTAGCATCGCTCTGCATAATAAGAAAGAGAAGAGTATAACCAATAATATTAAAAGCCAAAACAATAAGTAGCACTATAGAAAATGATTTTTTCATACTTTATTTTTTTTCCAAAGTGTAAATTTGAAAGACTCATTGTTCACTCTAATTATTAAAATACAAGCAGTAATAGCAATAATTAGATTACCGAGCCACATACTAATAAATGGAGCAATCAAACCTCTATCGGCGAGTTTCTCTCCGCCGATAAGGCAAGCCCAATAGAACAAATAAAATCCGAGCGAAATAGCAGCACTAATACCGAAATTTCCTTTTTTTGTAATAACTCCTAAAGGACAGCCAATAATAACAAAAAGGAAACAAGCGAATGGAATAGCATATTTTTTATGTATTTCCACTTTGTATTGTCTTGCTTGGTTATCGAACTCAGTAATTTGGAAATTATCGGATAAGAGGCGAGAGTATTCATAATTAATATATTTTTCAGCAGTCTTCAAAGCTGAAATTCTTGATGTATCATTAGTCTCAACTTTATACATTGAATTAGTAGTGTCTTGTGTATTTCCAGTAATAAAATCGTAAATTCTAATAGATTCGTTATCAAAACTTGACTTGAACTGTTGTTTTCTGGTTTCGGAAGCATCAACAATTTTTTGCATATCTTTAATGCTCATCTCTCTATCGCCGCGACTCATATCTTCTGTTTTCGACATTTCGAAAGTAAATCCACTTGCATTTATAGTAATTTGGTATTTTTCGAAGTTAACTTTACGATAATCTAAAGCAGATAAAGGGTATAGTTGGTGTATTTCGCCATTATATAAGAATAGTATTAAATGAGAATAGTTATTAACAAATTCGAGTTTTCCTGTGTCAGCTGAGACGATATTCATTCCTCTTTTAGGGGTGTTGTCGTAGATTGTTACTCCTTTCATAATGCCTGTAGAGGAGTCAATAGCCCTTGCTAAAATTGTATAGCCTTCAATTTGTGTGGAGAATTGACCATTTTCGATTGCTAAAGTAGGCTTTTTGCGGTTAATGTCGTTGAGTAAAGTTTTTAAGTGATGATTAGCTTCAGGGAGAACAGCATCGTTGAACCAAAAAAGAGCCAAGGTTAAGACAATGCCTGCTATTATTACGGGTTTCATCATACGAATCAGGTTTCCACCACTTGCTTTAATTGTAGTAATTTCATGAGCAGAAGCCATATTGCCAAAAGTCATAAGGCAAGCGAAGAGGATACCCATTGGAACAGCTAAGACCAACATCCAAGAGATATTTAGAAATAGGAGTTGTGTTATAACCCAATAATCAAGTCCTTTGCCAACAAGAGAATCAATATATTTTAATAAGAATTGAAAAAGGAAAAGAAAAATGACAGTAATAGTGCCAAAAAGAAATGGAGCTAAGTGCATTCTTAATATGTATCTGCTTATAATACTCATAGATTTTGTTTATCTAAGCCGTATTCATCAATTTTTCTGTAGAGTGTTCTTTCGCTAATACCCAAAATCAAGGAAGCCATTCTACGATTGCCATTAGTTCTTTTCAAAGCCATAGCAATAGCATTCTTTTCAATTTCGGCTAAATTAAGGTTCTCTTCGCTTACAATCTCAGGTTGAGTTACGATAGGCGTTTCGAGACGGCTATAGTAGTCAGATAGGTCAATGCCCAATTTCTCAAGTTTGTTATTCATAGTGTGGACAGTTCTTTTAATTTCTGCAATTTCATTAGTAAGTTCGAGAAGAGAGCGAAGGATTAATTCAAATTCGAAAGCTTTTGGTTCTTGCTTTTCAGGAATAAAAATAAGGGATTTGCTGTCGGGTTGAGGCGAATATTCAGCAGGAGGCAATGCTCTTGCAATATATTTTCTAAGAAGATCAGTATCTATGTAAGTAGCATTTTCTAAAGTAATCATAGTTTCGAGCATATTACGAAGTTCTCTGATGTTGCCTTGCCATGGTAGACTTCTTAATATGCCTAAGGCGTCGGATGAAATGCCGTCGAATTTAAGTCCTAACTTGTTGCAAACTTTATTTCCAAAATAGTCAATAAGCAATGGTAAATCTTCAATATGCTGGCGAAGTGGCGGTAGTATAATATGAACAGAGTTTAGACGGAAAAATAGGTCTTGTCGGAAAGTACCTTTTTTTACTTCAATATCGAGTTCTCTATTAGTAGCAGTAACGACTCGGACGTCTGTGGTTCTGAGTTCAGTAGAGCCAAGACGAGTAAATTCGCCAGACTCGAGAACTCTCAAAAGTTTAACTTGAGTACTTAGTGGTAATTCACCAATTTCGTCGAGGAATATTGTACCTTTATTGGCAACTTCGAAGAACCCCTTTCTTTGCTCAATAGCACCGGTAAATGCACCTTTTTCGTGTCCAAAAAGCTCTGATTCAAGTAATGTTTCTGGAATTGCACCGCAATTGACGCTAATAAAAGGAAATTTCCTTCTTTTACTTAAACCGTGAAGAGCATTTGCGAAAACTTCTTTTCCAGTTCCAGTTTCTCCAGTAATCAGAACGGTTAAGTCGGTAGGAGCAGCTTGCATAAGGCGTTGCATAGCATCTCTCATAGGCTTTGAGTTGCCGACAATCCCGTATTTAATTTGCAGAAGGTAATATGGATTATTTTCGTTTAGTATTTCTTCCATATATTTTCAAACATTAAATTTCTTAACCCATTCCGCCCAACCACCATGGAATAGAGTAACATGCTTAAATCCGAGCATCTTCATTTTATTTGCGATTTCATGGCTTAAATCGCAATCGCCTCCGTCGCAGTAGACAACAAAGAGTTTATCGCTTGGCAAGGATGTAATTTTTGCAACGAGTTCGCTTTCACTTTGGAAAGCATATGGGTAGATATTAATAGCGTTATCAATATGGCTGATATTATAAGCATCGGGTTTTCTTGCATCTATAATTATTACAGAGCTATCTTTCGACAATGCCCAAACTTGCTCCAAAGTAATAGAACCATATTCACCAGAAAGATCTAATTCGTTTATAATAGCTTTTTTCAGACTATCTATATTTGCAATTGGCTTAATTTTCAATATATTATTTGAAGAATCATTTGCGACCTTGAAATGGAAAAGTTGTTTTTTTTGTGGTAAAGTGAAGTGATAGGCGAATCCTAAGAGAGATGCGAAAAAAATAATTCCTGCAATTTCAAGTAGTAATTTTTTTTTGTTTTTCATTAAAACCCTTTCGCTTTTCTTAAAAATTCATAAGCAAGATTGATTTCCTGAGTTTTTCTCCGAGCAAGTTCTTTCAATTCATCCCCTAAGGTTTCAACTTTATCGGGATGGTACTCTTTGACTTTCTTTTTGTAAGCATCTTTAATTTCTTCAATGCTTGGATTATTTTGCAGACCAAGAATTTTGCATGCTTTTTCGAGATTCATATTAGCACTTTGCGATTGCTTGTTTTCAGATTTGGAGTCTTGCTTATTCTCTTGAGATTGATGGGTTTCTTTTTTATAATTATTCAGTTCCTCTATTATTCTTTTCAGTTCTTCATCGTCGGAGTTAATAATTCGATTTGCATGATCCATAGAATCGGAAACTGTATAGGATTTTGCGATTTTTATTAATCTGTTTAAAATCTGCCCCATAAATGTGTACTATAAAACAATAATAATCAATATATAAACGATTTAATAACGAAAAAATTAGAATAATTTGAAGAATAATTATTTTTTGTTGACTAATTATCCCATTATCTAAAAGTTTAATTTTTTAAAAATAGATTCAGGAATAGCTTTAACGACAGTCATAATTACTCTCCAAAAAGAAGGAATATAGGCAACATCCTTTCCGGCAAGCATAGCTTTATAAATAGCTTTGCCCACATCATCGGGTTTAGCAAAAAGAGGACTTTTAGGAAGATGAGCAGTCATAGGAGTATCAACAAGTCCGGGTTTTATAGTTATGACATTGACTCCTTCTTTATATAGGCGATTGCGTAAACCTTGGAGGAAAATGCTGACGGCGCCTTTAGCGGAGCCGTAGATATAATTGCTTTGTCTTCCTCTATCGCCAGCGACAGAAGAAATGACAGCGATACATCCTTTTTTCTTTTTTTCAAAGAAATTGGCAGCGATAGTAGCTAATGAGATTACGCTCAGGCAATTTGTGGAAAATTCTTTTAGAATAGCTTGTGGGTTCTGTCTTATTTTCTCTTGGTCAGGTAATGTACCATGAGCAATCAATATAGCATCTAAGCCTTGCATAGTTTCGTAAGCATCGCTGATAAGTTTATTATGCAGTTCGAACTGGTTTGCATTGAGTTCATCAGTAAAAATTTGGGTTTGGAAACGAGTCAAGATGTCATCACGAACAGCGTCCACTCTGGCTTTTGAAATATCAACGAGATAAAGCCAAGCGGCATCTTTAGCAAATTGGATAGCAGTTTGATGAGCAATAGCAGAAGCAGCGCCAAAAATCAATATTTTTTTCATTCTCACTTTTTATAAATTGTCATAAATTTTCAATGTAAAATTAATGAAAATTGCTTTAAAATAGCAATTTTGCAATTCAACTCAGCTACAAATCTCTTGCTTTAATAAGTCCATCACACAACCAATCGGCGATTGCTTGGCGGTTCTTAACTTTCAGGAAACGATACTGATCGTTTGGATTTTGAATATTTCCGAGTTCGATGTAGACAGCGTTAACTTTTGTTTTTCTAAGCATTAGTAAATTTCTGGAAGAGACTGAACCGGTATAGCCCCTGCCGGGTTGGTATTTTTCGTATTTGCTTTCAATAGTTGAATATAAGATATTTGCTAATTCTTCGCCTTTTTTATTGCCTTCTTTATAGTAAAAGAATATATCAATTCTTTGTGTGTTGGGTCTTGAGTCGAGATGAATTGAGATTTGCTGTTGTTTTTTTGATTTTCCGGTATTTTCTGAAAATAGACGATTTATAATATCAACTCTATCATTAAGTCGTGTAACTTTATCATAAGAAATGCTATCACCGCCGAGATAGAATTCATCGCTGCTATTGTTTAGAATCTCCTCATCTCTAATACCATCATTAGGGTCTTGAACTAAAAAATATACTTTTGCACCTCTTTCAACTAATTTTCTACCGAGCCGAAGAATAATATCGTAAGCATATTCGTCTTCGTGTAGTTTGTGATTGGCTTTTGTACCAATGGCGCCGGGGTCGGGTCCTCCATGTCCAGCGTCGAGATAATAAATGTTGTTTTTCAGGATAGAATCGATAATAATTACTTTTTCGTATTTCTCACCAAAAATTGGCATGATTACGAAGCTTTTTTCTTTGATTTTTTTTGATTTTTTGGTTGTTTTTTCTTGGTCTTTAGTCCTTTTTTCGTCTTTTGTTTCTTGTGTTTTAGAAATGCTTTCTTCTTTAATATCGGGAAGTTCCAACATTAGTGCGGGAACCCAAAGTTCTTTGGAGATTTTGTAGCTTTTTTGAATAATGTTTTTTTCTAAAAGATTATTGTTATAATCTTGAATTTCTTTTGCTAACTCAAGATTGATATTAAGGGAAGAACGTATGCTTTTGCCGTTGAATTTGTAAATTTTAATGGGTAATCTATATGTTTTATCGCGGAAAAGACCATCATTTTTGTCGAAGATGTTTTTATTCAATGATTTAAACAAAGCAATGTAGTTTTGAGTAGGTTCAATAAGAAATCTTTGAAGCATAGTGATGATGCCCTCGCCTCTTAGAGGTTTAGCGATAGCCCATTTCTCTTTAGAAAAGAGTAGAGAGGCAAAGCAAAGTAAGAAGCCAATCGCTATGAAATATCTTCTGCTGCAAAAAGACATTTGAGGTCTCAAAATTTTACTCAAAATTAAAAGAAAATATCGTTATAGCCAAATATACATTAATTTAATAATAATTTTATTTGAAATATAATTTGCTTTTTTATACGAATTTATTTAATTTAAAATCAAGAAAGCAAAACAATTTAATATTTATTATTGATTTTGTTTATATGAAAAAAAAATTAAAGAAAAATAACATTTTATTATTCATATTTTTTCTATTACCCTTTGTTTATCTAAATGCACAATACAAATGGGAATTATTTAGTGAACTAAAAATAGGAAGAAATTTATTTTGTGCAAAGGCAATTAATAGCAATGAAATATTAATTATTGGTGGATATAATAATAGTGACGGCATATTATCAAGTTGCGAGATATTAGACATTAAGAATCGTAGTACATCATTTACAACTTCAATGCACATTCCAAGGGCTTATTTTGTTTCTTTAGTTACAAAGGATAGCAATATAATAGTAATTAGTGGTGCAACAAATGGATTCTCAACTTTAACACCTACAGTAGAGCTTTTTGACATTAAAACAAAGGAATGGGTTTATCTTGGAGATTTAAAAATACCAAGATGGCAACACAGCGCAGAGTTCTTAAATGAAGATGAACTAATTATTGTAGGTGGTAGACATGGAAACACCGTTGTAATGGATGACGTAGAAATATTTAATATTAAAACAGGACAAAGCAAATTAATGAATCCATTTCCGATGAAATTTAGTGATGGAGCAAGTGGAATAACAAGCAATGGGAAGTTAGCATTTTTTGGTGGTAGAGTCTATGGGGTAAATAGTTTAAGAAGTAAATATTTATTCCTTTATGATAGTTTGAATGATAAATGGTATTACGAAGATTCAGTTAAAACACCTTTCAATCTTCCATCGGTAATAAAACTAAGAGATAATAGATTATTAATTGCTGGTGGGATTTTTGTTGACTCTCCTGTTGATATTTCAGATGAAATATATATAGAAAACAATGGCAGATTTAACTTTTCTTGTCTTTTCCCTAATCCAAGATTCAGATATCCAATTTCACAATTAAATAATGATTCTGTAATATTAATTGGAGGGTACATTGATTATAATAAATGTATAGAGAAATGCGATTGGTATAATATAAGGACTAATGAGGCGAGTGAGGGACCAAGTTTGAATTATGCTCGCTATAATCATTGCTCTGTTACGATGAAGGATTATAGAGATACGAATTACAATATTGTGTTAGCAATAGGAGGGTGCAATAATCAGGGACAGAGCTTAAGTTCAATAGAAATACTTGAAAATTATGGTGTTTATCCATCTCCTGTTATTCATTCTGTTGAATGGGATTGCGGTTCTTATGCTATTACTGCTTTTGATTCTCTACTTATTGATGAAGTTGTATTTAAAAACCCCGACGATAATATCAATATGAATATTCTTCAAAATTTGCCCGCTGATAAAGTTACAGTTGAACTGACACTCAAGTCTAAGAATAAAAGCAGTTTCTTCACAATTATTTTTAAAAACCTCAGAACTAATAAATCCCTTATCTATTCTGACACGATTGCTGCAAATCCGAAGATCATAAAATTGTTATCCCATATAGAAGATGGAAAAATTCAGCTTGGATCAACAAAATCGGGCATTTTGAATTGTATTAAGCTAATAATTAAAAATACTAATAAATCGCAATTTACACTAACTGATGCACTTTTAAAGCGGAATATTGAATTCTCAATCCCGCAGAGTCAATTCCCAATTATATTAGATTCTGGAGAAGAAAAGGAACTTGAGATTTGCTACTTACCATCGGTTTTAACTAAACAATGGGATACTCTCTGCATTAAGGATATTTGTGACACTACTTGCTTTCCAATAAATGCAATTGGGGACACAGTCTATTATGATGGTAAAAGTTGGTGCGATGTGCCTATAACGCTTAAAGCGATTAAGCCATCTCAATTTTTTATTGTCAAAGCACCTTATCCAAATCCTACAAGCAGTTACTTACAAGTAACTATTATTGAAAATTCGGAGAATCCAACTTGTTGCAATTTATTTGATTATATGGGAAATAAAATTAAGGAACTAAATGCTAATTTGGTTGGCAAATATTATTATGAAGGAATAGAATATAATCAAAAGGAATATGCTGAAAATCTTTTAGATAATTCCATAGGTTTATATTTCTTAGTAATTCAGAACAAATCTTATAAATGTATATATCCGATTATTTTGCAATAGGATTGATAAGCAGCAATATTTTGGTTTTAGTTTAAGTGATTATTATTTTTTTATACAATAAAAATTTCTTTACTGTAATTTTCATAATCTTGATAATGTGAAGAACAATTATTTATAATTTCTTCTAAATTAATTTTATTATGTGCTTATTTTCTATTAATTTTAATTTTTTGAAAATTTGTGAAGGAATAAAATGAAATACAGCAATAATCTAAAAAATCTTGCTGAAGAACTTGTGCAATATGCAACACGAAAAGGTGCGAGTGAATGTCAGGTATCAATAACCGAAGGGACAGAATTTAGTGTGGAACTTCGGGAGGGCAAAATCGAAAGATTGGTCGAAGCAGGCTCTAAAAGCTTGGCTTTTAAAGTGATTGTGGACAATAAGGTAGCGACAGCATCATCATCAGATTTTACGACAGAAACACTGAATGGATTAATTGAAAATGCAATAAAAAGGGCAAAGCTTTCGAGTGCAGATCCTTTTTCAGGTCTTCCCGAGCTTGAGCCGATTAATATAAATGTGGAAAGCTTAGATCTTTATGATAATCAAGTTGTTGAAATGGCAGCAGAGGATAAAATAAAGTTTGCCAGAGAACTTGAGGAAATATGCTTAAAAGATAAAAGAATAAAACTATCTGCTGGCTCTGCTTTCTTTTCGAACATAGGTGAATATATACTGGCTAATTCTAAAGGATTCATTGGCTCTTATAAAGGCACATCTTGTGGAGCTGGTGTTCAGTTGCAGGCAGGTAGTGATGACAATCCATACGAAGATGGCTGGTGGGATAGTTGTATTCATTTGAAAGACTTGCTTAGCGTAGAAGAAATTGCTAAAATAGCTGTTCACAGAACAACGAGAATGATAGGAGCCAAAAAGATAGCTACTCAAAATGTTCCTGTTGTATTAGAACCGACGATGACGTCCCGAATTTTAGGATTTTTGAGTGGTTGTGTTTCTGGAGCAGCAATTTATCTTAATCAATCTTTCCTTACTGGAAAAATAAATACTAAAATAGCTGATGAGAAGGTAAATATAATAGACAACGGGCTTATCCCAAGGATGCCTGGGAGCCGTCCATTTGACGCAGAAGGAGTTCCAACTCGAATAACACCTATTATTGAGTCGGGTATGCTTGTAAATTATCTTCTTGATACTTACAGTGCAAGAAAGCTCGATATGAAAAGTAATGGGCATGCTGGCAGTCCTACAAATTTTTATCTTATGCCGGGCAATTACGCACCAGAGGATATAATTAAGTCTGTGGATAAGGGATTGTTTTTAACCAATACAATAGGGCAGGGTACTGTTCCAACTACGGGCGACATCTCAACGGGAGCTTATGGTCTCTGGATTGAAAATGGAGAAATTGCATATCCTGTGTCTGAAATAACTATATCAGGCAACTTAGGCAAGATTCTTAGTGAAATTGAAATGATTGGGAACGATATTGATTATAAGCGTCAAATTACTGGTCCGACAATAAAAATAAAGGAACTGACAATCTCAGGGCTTTAATTTTTTTTTAATTAATGTTAATAGGGTAAATTAAAGAAAGATGAACTTCATTGAGTTTCTGAAACAAAGAATGAAGGACAGCTTGCCAGGACTTGAAGCTCAAAGAATGATGGCTCCCGTCGTTGGCGATGATTTTTTTAGAACAATAACCCCCTCGCAAGATGCTTTACACAGTGCAGTTCTTATTTTATTGGTTTTAAGTGCTAAGGGAAAAATTGAAATACTCTTAACATTGAGAAATGGCAATTTGGATAGTCATGCAGGCCAGATTAGTTTTCCCGGAGGTCATACTGAAACAGGGGAAACTCCGATAGAAACAGCTTTAAGAGAAGCGAAAGAGGAAACAGGCATTGATAGTAGTAAGTTGTATATTATCGGAACGCTAAGCAAATTATATGTTCAACCCTCGAATACGATTATTAGCCCTGTAGTGGCATGGACAAATACAAAGCTTAAGTTGGAAATAAACAAAGAAGAAGTAGAAGAAGCATTTTTTCAACGATTTGACTTTTTTTTAGATTTTCATAATATACAGAAGGAATATTGGAACTTTGGGGGGACACAAGTTCTTGTTCCCTTTTGGGATGTAGGTAAAAAAACGCCATTATGGGGTGCAACAGCTATGATATTAAGCGAGCTAATTCGTCTATATCAAGAATTTAGGGATTTTTGTAATAATCAATAATAAAATGGATGCAGCTGAATTAATTGCGAAGGTAAGAAAGATAGAAATTAAAACCAAAGGTATATCGCGAGACTTGTTTTCGGGCGAGTATCATAGCGTTTTTAAAGGTAGGGGTATGGCGTTCAGCGAGGTGCGTGAATACCAAGTTGGCGATGATATTCGTTCGATAGATTGGAATGTAACAGCACGGCTAAATCACCCCTATATAAAAGTATTTGAAGAGGAACGCGAACTGACTGTGATGCTATTAGTTGATGTTAGCGAATCCGAAAGCTTTGGCACATCAACGATGCTAAAAAAAGAGATGATAACAGAACTTGTTGCTGTCCTTGCTTTCTCAGCAATACAAAACAACGATAAAATAGGAATGATACTTTTTTCAAATAAAATAGAAAAATTCATACCTCCCAAAAAAGGTAGAACGCATATTTTAAGGATTATTAGAGAGTTACTGGAATTTAAACCAGAAAACTCTGTAACAGATGTTTCCACTGCCATTAGCTATTTCCTTAATGTTATCAAAAAGAGAAGCATTGTTTTTATTATCTCTGATTTCTTTTCTCCTCCTTTCGAAGAGCCATTGAAAATATCGAGCAAAAAGCACGACACAATAGCAGTGAACATATATGATATAAGAGAATCTTCTATACCTGACATTGGCCTTGCTTTTATAAAGGATGCAGAAACACAAAAGCGAATGTGGGTAGATACATCGAGCAAGGAATTTCGTAAAAGATATGAGCAATGGTGGAATTCTAAACAGAATTATCTTAAAAATATGTTCAAAATGAATGGTGTAGATTTGATCCAATTGAGAACGGATGAGTCTTTTATAAAACCCTTGCAAAAATTCTTTAGAGAAAGAGAGAAAAGAAAATAATTAAACTTTTTGTAACTTTTTGCAGATTGCATTTTTATTATTATAAAATTTCAGTTCATTTAAGAGAATTATTATGGGAAATATCAAACTAATATGGTTTATAAAATTGATTTTTCTATTAATAATTTGTTTTAATCTTTCTTTACACTTAGAGATATTTGCTAAAGATAAACAAATCTCAAATTCTGTTTTGTGCAACAAAGATAGTCTAATAGCATACTGGAGCTTTGACGATTCGACAGCGAGGGACTTCAGTGGTAATGGCTATGATGGAAGAATAGTTAATAACCCTCAACCAATCATTGGGGTTAGGGGAACAGCTTTTTACTTCAAGGGAAAGGGTGAATACTTTAGAGCGGATTCACCAGAAAATATGTTAGGAGACCACATTCGCCTTCCATTCATAGATTTCAAGCAATTATCTGATTTTACAATAACAATGTGGGTAAGAGAAGATTCTTTAACGCACTACGCAGGAGAGGGATATATCTGGTTTAGCGATAGCCACGACGATGGTTGGCTTGGTATTGCAAATTTTTGTCAGCAATATCCTTATTTAGACCCTGATCTAATGTATTTACGTTTTGCAGTTGGAGCAGGTTTGAGAACCAATTTACCTCTTTTATACGAATTTAAAAAAGAATTTCAAAATAGATGGAAATTCTATTGCCTTGTGTATAAAGATAAAAAAATCAATGCATATATTGATGGAGCATTAATTGGAACATTGGAGCAGGATGTAAATATTATAGGAACTTTATCTGGGATAGCATGCCATTGGTGGTATTATTCAGGAGAGCATAGAATATCTACACGATTTACTGGTGCAATAGATGAAGTAAAAATTTGGTGTAAAGCACTTACAGATGAGGAAGTAAGAAAGGAAATGAATGTATGCAATCAAGAAAACTTAATTGCTTACTGGAGCTTTGACGATTCGACAGCGAGGGACTTCAGTGGTAATGGCTATGATGGGATAATGATGCGCAATCCTAAGCCAGTCGCTGGTGTTTTCAATAAGGGTTTAGCGATGCGTTTTGAGGGTTTTGGAGAAAACTCATTTTTAGGTAGTCATATTCTTTTGCCAATGATTAACTTTGCGAATTATCCTGAATTTTCAGTATCTCTTTGGGTGAACGAAGAGGGTTTCTCGTCTTGGTATGGAGATGCTTATATATTCTTTGGAGACTGGACTTATGGCTGGCTTGGGATTACTAATCATTTCAATCATAAATACTACGACGGAACTTTGGAGACTAATTTTACTGCTGGCTCTGTAATGCATGACCATCAAATAACTGTCCCATTCAATAAAGACAAGGATAGAAACAGATGGAAGCATTATTGTATGACATATGCTAACGGAACCTTGAAAGCGTATATTGACGGCGAGTTTGTTGGAGAAGATTCTCATAAGGTCAAGATATATGGGGACAAAGCGGGTCTTAATCGTAGTTGGTGGGAAAATGGAACAATAACATCAACAAGATTTATTGGCTCAATGGACGAGGTAAAGATTTTTTGTAAAGCATTATCCCCATGCGAAATTAAGAATATATATAGTCCGGGCTATTCTCAAAAAGAACTTGTTGTGTTAGGTCAGAAAACAATCTGTGCTGGTCAATCAGCAAAAGTCTATCTTTCTGAGAAATATAAAGAAGTAATCTGGTCTAATGGGCAAATTGCTGATACAGCCACAATATCAAAGCCTGGCAATTATAGTGTTCGAGCTTTTGATGACTATGGATGTGAATTCTTTAAAGATTTTCAAATAACGACTGACACAATAGTCGTAAACATAAATGGTGATAGAACAATTTGCGAAGGCGATAGCACTGTTTTGTCAGTTATTGGAAATTATAAGAACATTAAATGGTCAACTGGCGATACGACTAATTCTATTGTAATTAAAAAAGAAGGTAAGTATAGTGTAAGCTTAGTTGATGATTTTGGCTGTATTGGTATCGGTTCTGTGGAGATTTATGTTCTTCCAGCTCCAAAACCGACATTTACAATAGATTCATTATCAATAGGTTGCAAAGCAGATTCTGCTATTCTTAGGAGTGAGGATGGATTTAAAGGTATTACTTGGTATTACGATAACTTGAATAATCCAATAGAATATAATAAAAGCGAAATTGTTGTAAAACAATCTGGTAAATATATAATAAAGGTTCGGCTCAATACTGGATGCGAAGGAACTTATGAGCAATATGTAGATTTAGTGCCAATAAAAGATAAACTTGAGCTTATCTCTCAGTTGAATATTGGAAAATACAGTTTTGATACGGTGAACATTTTGGATTTGTTGTGTAGAGAAATAAAATTTAAGAATACATCGCGTAGTGCAGCAATTATCAATAATGCTTATCTATTATATAATATTGATTTCTCGCTTCCACAATCACAGTTTCCGATAATAATTGAGCCAGACAGTGTGGGAAGCATTATACTATGCATCTCACCTCGCAGATTAAAACAAATATATGATACATTATTTGTTCAGGATACTTGTAACTCTCACATTATTCCTTTGTATGTTTATTCAAAGGAAAATGAATGGGAGGGCAGTAGCAAGTGCGATGTTAAGGTAGGTCTATCAACTACCAAATTTGTCGGGTATAAAGATATTCTGGTTTTACCTCCGTTTCCCAATCCTTCATCAGAATTTGTTACTATAAAAATTTATTCTGAAAGCAAAATAGAGAACTTCAAGTTGGTGTTATGTGATATTTTTGGTAATGAAATATCTGGGATAGTGGACGGTCAATCATTATCAGCAGGAATAAATACCATAATTTACAAGACTGAAAAACTATTATCAGGGGTATATTACTTAAGATTTACTGCAAAAGACTTTTACAAAATCATACAGTTAAACATAATCAAATAACAATAATTTGAATACTTTTTTACAATAAATTAATAAAAAGTTATTCTAATATTTGTTTATAGATGTATAAATTATATGAAACGAATTATGAAGAGAGCTTTTAAATTAATTGTATTATCAATAATATTAGCGATAACTCACAATATAGTCATTTTCTCACAAGCGCCGGACGAGAGTTATTTTGAGAAAAATCTTCCTGGTCAACACCATCAATTACTTCATAAGTTCAAGGGCTTATGGAAAATGAATTTTGGCATCCTTGCTGGTGAGGAATCAATTTATGGTTCAGGTATTGCAGAAAATCTCATAATAAACACTGGCAGACATATTCAAATGAATTTGAATTTCAATGCAAAAGGTGAACAGATTAAAGGTTTGATTATCATAGGTTATAATGGTTTTACTGAAAAGTATTATTTTTTTGGAATTGATCAAATAAGCACACCTGCTACTTATTGTGAGGGATATTATAATGAATCAACTAAGCAATTGATATTCGAAGGAGAAAACAAAGAAATAGATAAAGATAATCCTATTCACTTTAAAATTGTTTTTAGTTTTGTGAGAGATGATAAAATTACATATGATAGATATTCTACAATTAATGGTAAGGAAGTAAAGACCTTCGAATGCTCTTTAGTACGGAATTAATATTAAATAGCTAAATAGATGGCACAAGTCACAAAATCAAAACTTTACGAGCAAACTTGGTTTATAATATTAATTCCTTATCTTATCTTAGTATGTATTCATGTTTTGCTCGGTTTACCGATGAAACTGCCAACAATCTATCCCGACGAGCATGCATATCTTGCTTATGCTAAATTCTTTGGGGGATTAGGTGTTACAGAAGTATTTAGAGGTGAGCTTTTAGGAAGTTACGGATATTCTATTCTTATAGCTCCGGCTTTTATTTTTTTTAAGAACCCGATAAATAGCTATCAAGCTGTTATAGTAATTAATTCACTATTAGCATCTACGCTTTACATCGTAGCTTTTTTCTTTTTAAGGCAAGTAATAAATCTTGAAAAAAGATATTCAATTTTATTATCATTCCTTCTTTGCTTGTATCCTGCTTACCTATTGCAATCGAATTCAGCATATACAGAATCACTTACCCCTACTCTATTTTTACTGAGCATTCTGACTTTCTGGCATTTCCTCAATAAACCAAATTTTTTGACTGCCACAATATATTCTTTAGTTCTTGGATTCTTCTATAGTGTGCATATCCGAATAATCCCGACAATGATTCTATCAATTTTTTTTATAAGCTTTCTAACATATAAAAAAGTAATTAATATTAAGATTGGAATATACACCATAGCTTTTCAAATACTGCTACTATTTATTGTTTATACGACAGGACATTCGATTACTATACTTTTTAGCCCTGAATATAATGCAACGTATAAAATACTTGAGCGCCTTCTAATGCAGTTAGATATGGTGCTATTGGTATCTATTATTTTCTTTACTTGGTTTTTTGCAATTCGTCGTAAGTACATACATCTGGTATTATTATATGTTTCTTCAATCTCTGGAATCTTATATGAAATAAAACTATTAAGCATATTATTTATAATTTTAATATTACTTTCAATTATTTTGCTATTTATTTTTAAGAAAATTAGCATAAAGGAACTAATATTTTTAACATTATCCAGTCTGTTTTTGTATGCTTTATCATTGCTTGTAATACCAGAAACAAGGTTTATATCTTATTCATTAGAGCTTATCTATTTTTGGTTTATCAGAGCTGTAGGCACCTTATATTATCTCAGCGTAGCGAGCTATGGCCTTTTCTTAATTGGTGTGCTTTTTGTAATTTACTTCATACTTATTAACAAACAAGAGTATGGGGAGTATTTTAAATCGAATTTGACAATAACACTGCTTTTTGCTGTTCTTGTTTCATTTTCCTTGCTTTTTGTGACGATAACTCCAAAGATGCAATTAGCCAATGAAGGTAGGGCAGATCACATATTTTATGGCCGTTATAGTGAGGTTTTTCTCCCTATATTTTTTCTTTTAGGGCTTCTTTCTTTTGTAAAGCCGGAGAAATTGAATCGTGAAGTGTTATTTATATTTTCCTCAGCTGTTTTTCTAGTATTTTTTTTGTTATTGTTCTTTAATTACGGAAATATTATATCGAGTGAGCTTTCCTTCCAAAGTGTGTTAAGCTTTTTTCCCTATCGAGCTGTGCTTGGTAATATAAATCTAGTAATATTTACCATTGCTACTGCCATTATTCTTGCAATTTTGTCCTTTCTACTTATAAAAAAGAAAATTTTGGGGTTTATATTTCTATTTTTTATTTTAATTAGTTTTTCGTTATTTACTTATTACTATACTTTTTACTATTATCAGCAAGATGTCCAAAATCGAACATCTTTATTGCCCAAGATACTTCTTCTACAACCATATTACAAAGAAATTTGGGTTGATAAGAAATATTCGCAGAATTCGAACCTATACAACTATGCTTATATTTTGCCAAACATCAGATACATTTACGAGGATCCTAAAGCATTTGGTGATAGTTGTTCAGTTGTATTGTCGGGACCTAATTTTAATCAATACCATAGCCAAGCTATCCCAATTGGAATTGAAAACGATGGGAACGATTTAATTTGGGCATTGCCCGGACCCTATTATGAAACATTGAAAAACAAGTATATGCCATCATTTTTGAATATGAACTTAATTGATAGCAATCTTGTTGGATTAAAAAGGACAGGTTTTTATAAAAATACTTGGATAAATGGCAAAGCAAGAATAAGATTTCCACTGAAACAAACGGATAGTTTAATAGGTATTGCAATAAAAATTAAATCTAATGATACTTCTGTTCACAATTTTATTATTCATTTGAATAATAAAGAGATACTCAATCAGGACATAGGACAAGGCATCTGGCAATTTGATTTTAAAGTGCAAATCAAGAAAGCATCAAGTTTTCACGAGATAAGGTTTTATAGTGATTTAACAAAAGTCGAACGAGAGTATTTAGTTGGAATTGAGCTACTTGAATTAAGACTTATTGGCGAAGAAGAAACAGTTCAGAAGGATTTTATTTCTTCAGAGCAAACAAAGCTTTTTAACTTTTTGGAAAATACACCTTACTTTATCCATCTACGCGATAATTATAGGATACATAGTACATTCCTTCAAAAGCAAGAAAAGATATTGGTACCGATAGACCTTATCAATTTAGATTATGATAGAACAGTAATTAAGCAGGAAGATACCCTATTTATTTCATATCGTTGGCGAGATTTTGTATTTAGAAAAATAAAAAAAGTAGGTGGCACAACTCAATTAATCAAAGATATAGAAGCTGGGGAAAAGCGCAGCTATATGCTTGAATTGGAAGCACCAGAAAACGCAGGAAAGTATTTTCTCGAGTTTGACTTAATGAACAATAAGAACAATTGGCTTGATATAAATTCTAAATTCACACCACGCTACATTATTGTAGTTAAGTAATATAGAAAATCGCTATATCTTATGATGCTATTTGATTAGAATAATTTAAAATAGCAAGGTGTTAAGTAACAATAATATTATAAATTATAAAATGGTTAGTTTTAATTAAAATTTCTGGCTGAAATGTCTCATAAATTGAGAACGCTCGTAAAGAGCAGGATTAGAAATATTTGCTTGACTGCACTTTCCTCTAAATTCATCAATACTATTGAATTCGTTCATATCCATCCATCCATCTAACTCATCGAGCATAGATTGAATCCTATGTATTCCATTTTTATACAAGGTAGAAGCAACTTGGCATACTTTTGCACCAGCTAATAATTGTTTAATAAGAGCTTTTCCGTCGTGAATGCCTGTAGAAGCGGCTAAATCGCAACTAACGCGCCCTGACATTAAAGCTATCCAGCGTAATGATATTGGCAAGTCGTTAGGGGTAGTATATAGAGAAGATGGTATTATTTTATAGGTTTCTAAATCAATATCTGGACTGAAAAACCTATTGAAAAGCACAAGAGCTGAAACCCCAGTCTCAGAGAGCTTTTTAATCATAGAAGCAAGGTTAGAAAAATAATAGCTGATTTTAAGAGCAATGGGAATAGAAACTTCTTTCTTTACTTTCTCGACAATGTCAAAATAGACTTTTTCATTTTCCTCACCAGTTCGAGATAAATCGGAAGGCATAACAAAAACGTTAAGTTCAAGAGCATCAGCACCGACTTCTTGGAAACGCTTTGCGAAATAAGGCCATTCATCTGAAGTAACGCAATTAACTGAAGCAATAATTGGTATTGATACATTTTCTTTTGCTTTTTTAATTAAATAAAGGTATTTCGAAACAGTATCATCAACAGTTGCATAATCGAAAAAGTCGAAAATCTCAGGATAAAGAGTACCAGGGCGACTCATATCAAGTACACTTTTGTTTATTTCTATTTGTATTTCTTCTTCGAAAAGGGATTTCAATACGACAGCCCCAGCTCCGTATCTTTCTATTTCAATAATATTTTCAAGCGAGTTTGTCAATCCGCTACTTGCTGCTACAACTGGACTTTTAAGTTTAAGTCCCATATAATTTGTTTCTAAATTTTTCATTTTTGATAAAAATAATATTTAACATAAATGCAATATATAAAAATTTTAGGAGATTATTTTAAGTATTTTTGGCAAGCAAAATATAAAATCGAGATAAATTGCGATTATTTTAGATTAAGGTCTTCTAACACATACTTTATTGTATCCCATTCAAAACCTTGCCTCAAAAGGTATTGCACGAGGGAATTCTTTTGCTTGTCAGAAGATTTATAAGAAATAGATTTTAGCTTTTTTTGGGCAGATTGAAGGGCTAATGAATATGTATTTTTGCTATCGTAGGTACTATTGCATATTTCTTGAATAATATTGATGTTTATCCCTCTTTTCTTTAGTTCTTGAGCTAACCTTCTTTTTCCTGAGGGATTTCGTTTCAGGTAATCTTTCGAAAAGCTTTGGGCATAGGCTCTGTCGTCCAAATATCCGAATTCCTTTAAGAATTGAATTGCGAATTCAGTATCCTCATTGTTAAAGCCAAGAGAGAACAATTTTTGCTTTACTTGGTATTCTGTTCTGGGTTTATATGAAACATAATTAAGGGCTTTATTCTTAACATCGTACTGCTTTTGCTCTTTTAGAATACGCTGGAGTTCAGAATCATTTAAGATTTTATTTTTTAACAATTTAAATTTATATAGTAACTCTTCTGAACAGATTAATTCGCCGAAGTTTTCAATTTGAATCAAGTATTTAGTTTGGCTTTTGATTTTTGTGATTTTTGATATTTTATAGTTTGGAACGTTTTCCATTATTTGTTTTATAAATCATATTTCAAAAAAGGTTTTGATTGAAAAGCATTATTCGAAAAGGTAAGCTGTTATTTAAAAAATAAGAAAAACTCTAAGAATATAAAATCCCTAACTTAGATTATTGTAATTCTGCATTAATTTTAGACTGATGAGTAAAACTCAATTCTGATAATGATGTCCAAACGACCAACTCAAGCCAAGATTTTATTTTTGCTTCAATAGATCACGAATTTCGGTTAGAAGCACGACTTCTTCTTTAGGAGGAACTGGTTCTGCTGGAGCTTCTTCTTGTTTTTTCTTGAATTTGTTCAATGCTTTAATAACCAGGAATATAGCAAAGGCGACTATTATGAAATCGATAATAGAATTTATAAAAGAGCCGTAGCTCAACAGCACAGCAGGTTTGTCGGCAGTAGCTTCCTTCAAAGTAATAGCATAAGAGCTAAAGTCGAGTCCACCTAAAAGTAAGCCGATAGGAGGCATAAGGACTTTATTGACAAATTCAGTAACGATTTTGCCAAAGGCAGCACCAATAATGATACCAATCGCCATATCCATAACGCTGCCGCGATTGATAAACGTCTTAAATTCTCCGAAAAAAGACATAATGATTCCTCCTTAAAATTACTTGATAAAATGAACTTCTTTTGAGTATAAAGAATGACCCATATATAATCTAAGGAAATATACTCCCTGACTAATACCTGATTCTTTCCAGGAGAATGAATGGAAACCTTGAGATTGAATTTCATCAAGAATTATTATGTTTGTTTTACCAATAGCATCGGTTAGGATGATTCTAACAGAGCAATCCTTATCAAGGTAATAGCTAATATTGAGCAGATTTTCAAAGGGATTAGGAAACGCTTTAATGTCGGAAGCATAATGATCATCTAAGACAGAAGTAATGCTATCAGCAGTAACAAATGACCAAATATCAGAAAATTCACTTTCACCGTCGTTGTAGAAAGCTTTAACACGCCAATAATGTGTTGTAAGGAATTGCATAGCATTGACGGGTGCTTGAAGGGCAGTAATATTAGATTCATCTTTGAAGATTGTTTTGAAATCGGGGTCAGTAGCAACTTGGAGTTGATAGCTTGTTGCTCCGCGGACTTCCTTCCAGAACAAATAAGCAGAGACAGGGATATTGATTGATTTATCTAAAGGTCTATCGAGAATTGGTTTTGCTAAACCTGTTTTAAAGTGCCAAACCTCAGACCAAGGACTAAGCCAATCGTTAACTTTAATTTGCACTCGCCAGTAATATGTAGAATAGTCGTCAAACGTGCTAATTTCAATAGAATCTACAGTAAGGAGAGAATCATCGTAAAAAGGATTGGCTAAGGTAGGACTTTTGGAAATTTGTAGATGATAAGATGTAGCTGGCTGGAATTTCTGCCATTGGAAAACTGTTTTAAGCTTGACATCAAGAGCGCCTTTGACGGGTTGAATTAAAACTGGGGCGTTCATAATTGTAGTGTAATGCCATGTTTCAGACCACTCGCTATTCCCATCTTCGTTAGTAGCCATAATTCTCCAGTAATATGTTGTAAATTTCTCCAAGATAGTAATTTGATGTGTTCTGTTAGTTTGTGTTGCACCGTTGAAAATCATTTTGGAAAAATCAGAGAAGTCGGAGCTTCTCGAAATTTGGATAACATATCCTGTTGCGTTATTTGCAGTGTCCCACTCCATAGTAACGGAAGTGGGCAATCCATAGGCACCGTTAGGTGGTAATCTTAATTTAGGAGCTTTAAGTTTTGTAGAAAAACTCCATATTTCTGACCAATCGCTCTGGGATTTTGTATTTTTTGCTTTTACCTTCCAGTAGTAGCGGGTATCTATTTGTAGTCCTGTAATTCTTGTAGTTGTATCTGTTATTAATAGATTTTCATAGAATATAGAATTAAAATTGGGGTCAAGGGAAACTTGAAGATGGTAGCTAACAGCTCCAGCAACCTTTCGCCATACAAGGTCAACGGAATCGCTAATATTACCTTTATTATTTTTTGGTAACTTAAGAATGGGAGCGTCGAGTTTAGTATAAAAGACGAACATTCGAGACCATTCTCCTAAAGAATTATTAACTTTAGAGCGGACACGCCAAAGATATTGTTGGTTGTAGTTAAGTTCTCGAACCATCTGCCAATTTGTAGAGTCGAGAGTGACGTCTTCGATTGTTGATGAAAAATCGAGAAGCTCGGAAATTTGGAATTGATACATTTCCGCACGAGATGCCTCATCCCAATCGAAAGCTGGTTTTAATGGTTGATTGCCGCTATCATAAGGTGGAAGGACGAGATTAGGAACTCCTAAGTTGAGAGGTTCTGCATAGCGATAGATAGCGGTAGTAGCAATGTAGACGAAGCCGTCAAAGCTTGCTGTCATAGATTGGAGAGCTTGTTGGTAAAAGCCAGTATTTACAGTATCCCATTTGTTGGAACCATATGCTTTCATTAAAATCCAATTATATTGATTTCCCAGAACGAACAAATTATCTTGATTGGAAACAACGACTTTAATTGCGTAAGGATACTGTTGGTTGAGGTTATCTTTTTGCCAAGTTGCGCCATTATTAGATGAAGAATATAGGGAGTCGCTTGTTCCTAAAAAGATAGTACCATTTTTTGTAAAAGCGATGGAGCGTGTAACCTTGTCTTTCAGGACTTGTGTCCAGCTGTCGCCATTATTAGTAGAGCGGTTAACACCATCAATAGGTGCATAAATATCACCATTTTTATTAATTCCAATATACAAAATACGATTAATACTATTAGCTACAACCTCCCAAGCTCCATTATTTGTTCTATAAACAGCTGCAACGGGTTGAGGAGGGTTTCCGGGCTGAACATTTGGAATAACCCCAGCAAAAATATATCCATTGGACTTACATGCTATGCTGATAACCGGCTGATTAGCCAGTCCCCAAGCTTCCCAAGAAGAACCGCCATCAGTAGAGCGGTATATACCACTTCCACCGGCATATATATTTCCGCTTGAATCGAAAGCAAAAGTATATATTACGCTTCCGATATTTCTATAATTCCATGTATATCCATTATCATAAGATATATAAATACCACCGGTGTTTCTTGAAGCAAGAACAACGCCATTTTTATATGCAGTTACGTTGATTAATCCAAAATTCATGTCAATATTAACGTTAAAACCAACAAGAGCCCAATTCCTACCAAAATTTGTGCTTTTAAATACACCTTCGATAGCCATAGAAGTGAAAAGAGTGCCATTTTTAGTGATAGCCAGGTCATATATACCACCATCGGTAAGAGGACTGGCAACTCTTTTCCATTCGTCATAGACGTCGTCCCAACGCATAATGCCAAATTCACTTGTACCTACAACAGGGTCAGCAGCGGGAGGCATAACGCAGGCAGTAATGTTTTTGGGCATTTTTGTAAGGAGGAAATCGTTCCAGCTTGTTCCTTTGTTCACAGATAGATAAGCACCGCTCCCCCAAGTACCACACATAATTTCGCCGATATGATTTTTAAAGAAGGAGGTAATATATTTGCCAGCAAGACCGGATTGGCTCCATTCTTGACCACTTTTAATACTTCTATAGATGCCTTTACCGGAAGTTCCTGCAATGATTGTAGTGTCATCTGCGTAAATTAAAGCAGTAATGTCGCGATAATACATACCATCAACGTGCTGAGTCCAAGAGGTTCCATTATCTAATGACCGGAAAACACCGCCGCCACGAGTACCGACGAAGATTTTACCGTCTGAAGTAATGGTCATAGCTTTTACGTATCGGTTGTGCAAGCCAGTATTCACCTCGACCCAATCGGTTCCGCCATTAATTGAGCGATAGACACCTCCGCCGAGAGTTCCTACGAAAATGTTACCATTGGGTGCGAATTCTATAGTAGTAATGTTGAGATTGCCTAAATTGTTTGTAATATCACCCCAAGAATTGCCGAAATCGGTGGATTTTTGAACGCCACCACCCCAAATGCAGGCATATACGTTGTCGTTAGAATCTACGCCAATAACACGAACGTCACTTCTTTCTGGTGAAGGGATGACACCCCAGAAATTATCGGCGAACAAAAAAGAATTGGAGAATATAAGTGCAAACATTATTTGCAGCGGAAGTATATTAATTTTTTTCATAGCAATTTAAACCCTTTCAATTTATTAGTTTTTTAATATATTAAATATTTAATATAAATAAAATTAATATAAATAAAAATAAATTAATATAAAAATTTATTTTTTAAATATAGACATTAAATAATAAGTCTACAATGATTAGATTTTAGCATTGACATAGATTAATAACAAAAAAGTAAATTGTTAAGAGTATCTAATTCCAACTGTATAAAATTGGTTTTATTCTAAAATGATTAAAATTTATATATACTTTGATTATTAGAAATGTAAAAAAAATGTAAATAATCGAAGAAATATCAATTAATTATGAAACTATTTCAATATTTTTTTGTTTTATAGTAAAGAATTTTTTAATTTTGGAATATATAAATTGTTATTTGTAAACGTGGTGTTATAAGTAAAGGAGGTGCAATCTTCAGTTATTACTATCAAGACATTGGAAGTAGTAATAAGTACAAAAGCGAAAACATAAGAAACCTGATTTCAGGTGGGAAGGTGCTTGTCTTAAATCAGGGCTATGAGCCGATATCTATATGCTCAATTAAGAAAGCACTTGTTTTAATGTTTCTTACTAAAGCCGAACTTGTTGAGAATAGAGATGGATATAAGATTCACTCAGTCAATAAAAGTTTTCCATTTCCAAGTGTAATACGTTTGTCGTCATATATTAAAGTTCCATATAAAAGGATAGAACTTTCGCGGAAGAATATTATTCGGAGGGATGGTTATTGTTGTCAATATTGTGGAACAAAAACCCACGAGTTGACAATAGACCACGTCATACCAAAATCAAGAGGCGGAACCGACAGCTGGGAAAATTTAGTAAGTGCTTGTAAGATATGCAATAACAAGAAGGGTAATCGAACTCCTGAAGAAGCAGGTATGCCTTTGATTGCCAGACCACGTAAACCGAATCACATACTTTTTATCAAGCATTTTGTTGATAAAATTGATGAAAAGTGGAGACCTTTTATGTTTATGGATTGAAAAATGGCTCTTAGAATTCGATGAGTTGAGAGCTAACTTTGTTATAGTTATTATTAGAGAAGAGACCTCTCAAAATTAAGTAATATTTTTTTTCAGATTTAAGAGGCACATTATTGAGCGAAACGATGCTTGCGTTCGTTTCGCTATTTACTATTTCAATATTGAAGTTTCCGCTGGGTATAGGCATAAATTCGGAGCTTTCTCTATAACGGCAGTTTATAGGAATATTATATGCATCTTTGAGATTGAAAATCACAGCAGGGACACCGGTAGCAACGTGAACGCATCTGAGGTAGACATTATTAGAAATGTAGTTCGATATAGTGTCGCAAAGTAGAAGAGCTTGGAGACGCTCTGGAGTGCCAAACAAAATAAAGGTATAGTGCAAATCCTTAGTAAATGAAGCAAAAGCATTGTAAAGAATTGTAGAATCTCTACCGCTCACTAATTTTAGATTATTGAGTCCAGCAGCCACTTTTTTCTGAGTACTGTCGCCATATTTGAAGCCGCTAATAATATTGCCATATTCGGAGCTAATTGTGTATTCTTCATTTCCCCAAATAGCATTAATTAATTGGATTGTAGCGAATTCAGTAGGAACAACGATTTTGGGTGTTTCTATTTCAGGTACACATACGCAAGAAGGAAAAGTTAGTAATAATATAGATACTATTCTAACTATAAACCGCTTCTTTGTCGAGATTCTCTTCTTCAATTCTATTGTTCCTTTTTGTCAATTGTCATATTTATTTAATGACGAAAAAAGAAATTCAATAGTGAATAAGTAAATAAAACATTTTGAACTCTGCAAATAACTTTCGATTTTTAAGCTGGCTACTAAACCATCAGAAGATTTTAAACTTCCGGATGGATAGGTAAGGCCAATATTTAAAGATAATAAGGAAAAATCTTTAGTCTTTTAATTTTGTTTCTTTGATAATAACATTGTCTAATTCAATAATAATAGAAGCGGATTTCCATTTTTCTTCGGATAATAATTTATAGACTAATGTATATTTGTAAGGTTTATTATGGAAATAGTTCAAATCCATTTTAACTTTCTCTAAATCTACAACTTTTTTTTCGTAGTGCCTTGCTGAATTGATGTTTATCAGATTCATAAACCTATTGAATAAATAATTATCGGCTATATATTTCAAAGTTGAATTAGGTGGAAGCACAATATATGGCTGAGCAAGGGTAGTGGTTGTTTCGCTATAATCCCTACCGACTTGTGCGCCATATTTTTTATAATTACCGTAAAGGATATTATATTCATAAGGTGTTTCTGTTTTAAAGGTCTCATGATATTGATTTGTCCAAGAATAAGTAATATTTGGATTATAAATACCAAATGGCTGTTGAGTAAGAATATCGTCGTAGCACATTGCGAAGAGACGCTCATCGAAAATAATCGGTTAGTTTTTCATGTTTTTTATAATTATTGTAAAAGAACTATCTTTTCCGACAGACTTATTAAATTGAATATTCAAATAGCCGTCAGGTGTCGAACCGCAATTTTTGCATTGAACATCGTAGTTCAGTCGCCAAACAACCTGAGTTGAAGAACAAGCGATAAATAATAAAGACATTAGTACTAAAATAGAGAATGATAAATATGTTTTCATAAAACCTCCTTGTTAAAAAAAATTTTAAAATGCAAATTTAATAAAAAGGTCGTCTTATAATGACAGTTGTTACTTTGTCTTAAAATTTTTTTTTGAGATGAATTTTATTATTTTTGTTAATACTATTTTGGAGAAACAAAAATATTATTTTAAAAATGTAATAAAAAATATAGCCAAATGGTAGAATTAAAAGAAAAAATAGAAATCTTATACGAGAAAGAAGAATCCTACGATAGAAAAAATTTTGAACAGATATCAAAGGAATTTATTAATTCGTTGAATGAGGGTATAATACGAGCAGCAGAAAGGCAAGGCGATGGCTCTTGGATTATTAATGTATGGGTAAAGAAAGGGATATTACTTCTTTTCAAATACGGTAATTTGATTGACTACTCTATTAATTCAGATTTTCGATATTTTGATAAGCATACTCTAACTTTGCACCCTTTTTCACTTGACAATAAGGTTCGCATTGTTCCTGGTGGTTCTTCGATTAGAACAGGTTGCTATATTGCTAAGGATGTTATATGTATGCCACCAATGTATATCAATATTGGTGCTTATGTAGATGAAGGAACGATGATAGACTCTCATGCACTTGTAGGTACTTGCGGGCAAGTCGGCAAGCGTGTTCATCTCAGCGCTGGTTCGCAAATTGGGGGTGTTCTGGAGCCACCTGGAGCACGTCCTGTAATAATAGAGGATGATGTTTTGATTGGTGGGAATTGTGGTATTTACGAAGGAGTACTTGTCAGGGAAAGAGCTGTTTTGGCTTCAGGAGTAATTCTTACATCTTCTATAAAAGTATATGATTTAGTTAATGAGAAAGTATTAAAATCAGAACAGGGGTGTCCTCTCGAAATACCATCATCTGCGGTTGTCGTACCCGGAGCGAGGGTAGTTGATACCGAATTTGGAAGAAGAAATGGGCTTTCAATTTCATCGCCAATGATAATCAAATATCGAGATGCTAAAACTGATGCAAAAACAGCCTTAGAAGATTTATTAAGAGAATAAGGGATCTGGTTGAATATAGATTTTAGTAAATATCCATTACCCAAAAGGTTGAGGCATCATACGTCTCCTAATGTATATCTTCCAGCAAAGGAATTAAAAATACTACCTGATTATTATCCTCCACTTATAGAAAAAATCAACTGGCAAGAAGTTTTTGGAAATGGATTAGGACCGAATTCACTCGATATAGGTTGTGGCAAAGGAGCTTTTTTACTTGAATATGCCCAGAACAATCCGAATGAGAATATTCTGGGAATAGAGGTGAGGAAATTGCCTGCTGAATGGCTCAAGAATGTAATTGAAGGGGAACAGTATGCAAACTGCGGTGTATTATGGTATTCTGCGGCTAACGGCTTGCCATTTATCGAAGATTCAAGCATAGAAAAAGTGTTTTACTTTTTCCCTGACCCTTGGTTCAAGACCAAACATAAAAAAAGACGCTTATTTTCTCTTGAATTTATCAATGAGATATACAGAATTTTGAGTAAAAACGGTAAATTATATCTTTCAACTGATGTTGAAGAGGTTCATTTATATCAAAAATCTTTGCTTGAACAAAGCAATTGCTTCGATATTATTGACCTTAAAGAAAATTATATTCTTAACGAAAGCGATGATTCTTTTTGGAAACTTCCGCTAACTAATAAGGAAAAATTTTGCCAAAGCAAAAAAATTCCGATTTGGAGGTTAATTTGTAAAAAAAGAGAAAATGCAATAGTAGAAGCATCAAAAATAGAACAAGTCATAGAATCATTCTAAACACACTATTAATCACTGTTATTTCGTTATTAATATTTTTGAAATAAGAAGGGGAAAAAATGTATAAAAGAAAAAAGACAGATTTGAAAAGAGGTTTGCAAATAGTGGCTCTGCTATTGATGATAGTAGTAGCACCACTTACAGCGAAGATAACGATGAAACCCTATCTTCAAGCAGTAACTCAAAATAGCATTTACGTATTGGCAGAATCCGATTCGAAAGATACAGTAAAGGTCGATTTTAGCAAAGATTCCTCATTTTCGCAATCAGCAACAACAGAAAGTATAGATGAGATAATAGATGGACGCAAGAAGTATTTTATGCATAAAATTAAGCTTTCACCACTTGACCACTCTTCAAGATATAATTATAGAGTTTTCCAACAAGAGGGAAAAGTTTCGAAAAAAGAAAAGCAAGAAGAAGCTAAGCAATACTTTTACGGAAGTTTCCATACAGCTATGGCAGAAGGTAGCACTTTTAGATTTGCAATAATGGGAGACTGTCGATCAGATACAGTAGTTCATTCTAAAATAGCAAAACTTATAAAAGAGAAAAATCCTTTATTTTCTATATATCTTGGAGATTTATGTTTTGGAAATGAGTATTTTTACTGGAAAAAGGAATTTTTTATAGATGATGAGCTTGAATTGATTTCTAAAGTTCCTTTTTTTAATGCTGTGGGCAATCATGAGCAATGGAAACCGAACACGTTGGCAGTTCAAAAGGCACCAGAATCTAAATCTCGAAGTGAAGCGTATTATTCCTTTGATTATGGAGATATACATTTTCTAATAATTAATACCGAGGTTAATTACTCAAAAATAAGCCCACAATATAAGTTTATTATTGATGATTTGAGAAAAAGCAAGAAGAAATGGAAAATCGTAGTAGGACACATTCCAGTTTATTGTTGTGGTCATTATGGCAATAATAGTAAATTAATAGAAATAGCTAACGAGGCATTTATTCCTTCAAAAGTAGATATATATTTATCAGGACACTCACATTTTTATCAACATAATGAAGTTGATAAAATAAAATACTTAATTGTAGCAGGAGGCGGAGCGCCACTTTACACGCCAGATAGTTGTGAGTGGACAAAAAGGACTGAGCAAACATATAATTATGCTATATGCGATGCTTCACCAAGCGAATTAAGAATCAGGGTCTACAATTTAAGAGATGATATAATAGACGAAATAATTCTTAGAAAAGAAGATAAATAGTATTATTTTATGACTATCAGTCTTTTATAGAATGTCCCGTCGGGTCCGGAAAGTACGAAAAAGTAAGAGCCGATAGGTATTTGGAAAGTACTAAAATCTAAGTTATAAGTTCCGGTGGATAGCTCATTATCTACAAGAGTAGCAATAGCATTACCTAACATATTGAATAACTTCAGAGAATACTTCCCTTTAGAATTAATTCTATAAGTAATTTTAGATTCATTTGCAGCTGGATTGGGACTAATACTTAATGTATTAGCATCGTAAAACAGGACATTGCTTAAATTACGGACGCAAGAGGAAATACAGGTTCTACAATTCTGGGTATTCAATATTGGGGGATACCAGTTATCGTCCCAAGAGAGTGAGATTAGCTCAAAATCGGTGCAAGCTGAATCGCCCATTAAAGAAAGTAGTTCGATTTTAGCTAAAGGAAAAGAATCTAAGTTAACTTTATTTATACCACTTAATTCAAATAATCCGTCATAATGATATGGCAGATCTGAAATTGTCAAAGGCAAGAGTAATTTTGGATTAAATTTGAATTTAAGCTTATATTTGCTGTTCATAGCAAATTTTGTATTAGCAGCATAGAGGTAAATATTGAAAGCGAGAGTGTCCCCAGGACTTGCCATAGAATCTTCTTTACATTCAAGCGTTAATAAAGGGTCGGAGCAAGAACCAAGCAAGTCGAAATAAAGAGTAACATTTTTGCTTAATAAATTGAATATTTTGAAATAAATGTCTTTAAGTTCTGCAGATGTTTGGGCTTTGAAGAATTGACCACCAGTAGAATTAGCAATGTTTTGCAATATATTATCAGAAATATTGCTACCAACTCCGACGGTATAGACTTTTATGTTATTTGCTTTAGCTTGAGCAATGACGTCGTTTGCGTTATAGTTTCTGCTTCTATTGTCTTCTCCATCTGTCAAAGCTACAAGCACTTTCTGGTATTTCCTTGTTTTTAATCTATTTATTGCTTCGACACATGCATCAAAAAAAGCAGTTGAAGGCATAGTATTTGTGGGAAGTGCGTTAATCAGAGCAGATTTATCAGTGGTCCAATTTTGATTAACGTAGAAATTCTGAGCAAAAGAGAAAATTGCAGCCTCATCGCTTACTTTTGGAGTATTTAGCATAGAATTAATGAACTCTGTTCCTGCTTCGTTTGCAGCTTGAAGCCGTGTTTTCCGTTCACTTGGAAGGACTTCGTCCATACTCAAACTTACATCGAAAAGGAGTGCAATAGAATGAGAAAGGCGTGTATCGGCTCTTAAAAACACTCTCTGGCTATCTCTCGAAGCACGAAAGGGTTTATAGCAAATGTAGAACTTCAGTGAGTCGCCTTTTTCGAGTGTATTGGGATAAGAAATGTTGCTAAAAAATGGCTTAAGAATAGAATCAATTTGGTATATTCTCAATAAAGTATCGCCGATATTCTTAAAAATAATTGTATCGCACTTTTGTTCAAGGTATTTGGTTTTTCCAAAATCAAAAATGTATTTATTTATATCGAGCAAAGGCAATCCACTTACTTGAGCTAATGCTTCGAAATTTATAAGAAATAAAAATAATATAAAACTATGTTTCAAAAAGCAATTTTTCATAAAATTTTTCTTTTTTTTCACTTTATATAATACAAAGAAACATATAAATTTGATTTGTTACAAAAAAAATAAAAAAATTAAAAATTTTATTTTGAATAGAAAAAAAATAAATTTATTTTAGTATTTTTAAAATCGGATAATATTATCTTAATTTTATAGGAGAGAAAATATGGTAGATTCAGAAATTGTTCTAACAGGACAGACAGTAGCGTATACGATATACTGCATTGTCATAATTTTATTGATGGCTTGGTTTAGCTATAGGATAACCAAGTCAGGCAAACAAAGCAAGGTTAAGCCAGCATTATTTTATTCATTTGTTGCATTTTTAGTTGTTTTAGGTGTGTCGCTTCATATTATAACATATGAGACAATTCCTTGGTCCCCGATAGATCTGAACAGAAGTGCATACACGCCTGATAAGGTATTCCATATAACAGTGGATAGGCATAAGTTCATATTACCATCGGAGAAAATGGTAGTCAAATGCAATGATTTAGTGCTATTCGATGTAAAATCGGACGACTTAACTTATGGATTTGGTGTATTCCGGCAAGATAATTCGATGTTGTTTCAGATGCAGGTAGTCCCGAGACATAAAAATGATGTATTATGGAAATTTACATCGCCGGGATTATATACAATTCGCTCGACTGAATATTCAGGCCCCAGAGGGGTTTCGATGGTAGAAAAAGATGTAATAGAAGTTATTTGCCCATAATTTGAAATTGTAAAACAAAATGAAAGAAAAGAAATGAGCATAATCAATACATTAGTAAAAGGAGCAGAAGGTCTATTTAAGCCCGATACCCTAACTCCAATGCAAAAGCTAACATTGAGATTTGTAGTTTTTGGGCTAATTTTCTATGGTTTTGTTGTAATTGAAGGTATGATTATGAGAATATATCATATAGAACCCATACCTTTAGTAGACAAAAATCAGTTTTTTGCAATATTGACTGCACATCCACTTGTAGGCATATTTGGTTCAACCTATTCATTAGTGTTTGGCGCTTTTTTGTTTTTGTTACCGATGCTAATGAAAAAGCCATTATGGAGTATCAAATTGGGTAACTGGACATTTTGGCTAATAATGATAGGCACATTAACATTTTGGGGAGCAGGATTTGTGTCGCACTATGCTCCGCTTTATACACTTTATTGGCCATTACCAGCAGATTTCACTCAATTTAGTCCTCTTGGAGGGGCAGTATTCATACTTGGCATAGCTTTAGTTATGGTTGGAACCGGATTGTTTATAATCAATTTATTTAAGACGATTGTTTATACGCCAGCAGGTTATGAAAAACAAAATAAAAAAGCATTACTTGCTTCTGCACTTGGTTTTACAGGAATAGCTAATTTGTTCAGAAAAAAGAAAAAAGAGCATCTTGTTCCCCTTCCGGTTGCAGCTATGGCGAGAGGTTCAGTAGACTTAGCACTTAATACAGTAGTTATTCTTTTTACAGGGATTTTAATTCTTGTTTATATGATTGGAGCATTAGTTGGAGTAGATTTTAAGCATTCTGCAATAGATGCCTTATTATATAAGAATTGGTTTTGGTGGGGACTTGATTTAATAGCAGATGGTCTGGTGTTGATTTTTGTAGCTGGAACATGGTATTTATTAGCGACATTAATAACAGGCAAAGAATTATTTATGCAAAACATAGCAAGGGCAGCACTTTTAGTAGAACTTATAGTATCTTGGACAGTATGGTCGCATCATTTATTGTCAGACCAGGCACAGCCGGCAATTTTGAAAGTAATATCGGGCGAGATGGTAACTGCTTTCGAGCTGATAACGCAAGGTTTAGCTTTCTTTATAACATTGGCAACACTATGGAGTGCAAGACCATTGAAAATGACAAATGAGTTAAGGTTTTTGCTGGGGGGCTTGCTTGGTTTTGCATTAGCTGTACCTGCTGGGATAATTCAAGCAGATGTAGGATTAAATAGGATTCTTCATAATACGCAATGGGTTGTAGGACCACATGTTCACGTTGCAGTTCTGATTGGTTTGACAATGACCTTGTATTCTGCTGTGTATAAGTTGTTCCCAATTGTAACAAATGGAGCAAAGCTCTGGAGTCAGAAACTTGCGACATTTCATTTCTGGACTCATCTTATCGGAGGCATTGGGATGGGTGCTTTTATGGGTATGGCTGGATTACGCGGGATGTTGAGGCGGGCATTATATGAAAATGGTGAATTTAGTATCTATATGATTTTAGCAGGAATATGTGGCGGTTTGCTTTTTTTAGGTTTCATTGGTTTCTTTGTTAATATAGTGATGAGTGTGGGTTTGAAGGGAGTTGTAGGTATTTTCACAAAATCTAAAATTCAGACAAAAGAGCTTGTAGTTAATTAGTATTAAAAATTGTTAATAATCAGTAGCTGAATCATAAGTTATAATCTTTTTTACAGACGAGAACGTCTAATCTACTAAATCCTTGATATTTATAGTAGGTCGGAAGTTCTCGTCTGACTTTTTATACAAAATTTTGTCTTTTGAGGCAAGGCACTTTTTTAGTTTTATTAAAAAATTTTTAATAATTATTTATTTTTTATCATTTTTTTTTATATTTGTAGTATGAAATATGACATATATATTGCAAAAATTAATATTAATTTAATAATTATAATATTATTTTTTTCAGTATTAAGTATCAAAGCCGAAGAAGTTCCTGGTCCAGAAGGTGAGCAAATTATAAGACAGCATTTTTTCAAAAAAAATGGGAAAGTATCGAGGATAATAGCAACTCGATATAATGTATATAGCTCCCATTATTCATTTTCCGAAGGTTGGAGCAGGGCAAAGCGGATGTTTTCAGTTCCAAACGGCAAAAGGATAATAGATGCAAGCGGGAAATTTGCTGATGCAGAAGAAAAAAAAACGTATTGCATTTTGCTTGATGATGGCAGTATATATGAGTTTAAATATAAAGCTCAGAATGATTACTTCGAAGGTATGCCCAAAATAATTTTCCCGCCTGCAAGCCCAACTGAGCAATTAAACTATAGAAATATACTTGTTTCTGATATATTTTTGGTTATCTGCAATAATGTCATATTTCAAAATAAATTGGATGGTAAAGGGTGGTTTGCTGACTCAATAGGTATTAGTAATTTAACTATTAACAGCATAGCTTTTAATTCTTTGGGAGAACTATTTGCGGGAACAAATAAAGGACTTTATAGGAAAATTGGCAATCGCTTCGAGAAAATAAATACAGTTGACACTTTTAATGTCTTAACTTTATTTAATGACCGCTGGGGTAAGCTTCACATCAATCTGTACAATCGAACAACTATGGTATCTTTAGATACTGGCAAGACCTTTATTCACGATTCTGCTGGCATAGGTAGTCGCTATGTTGTTCGCTTTGGTGATGACCGTTGGGGAAATGTTTATGCAATAACTTTAACTCAATATGTAAATAGAATTTATAAAAAAAGTGCGAATACTGACTGGGTTCGTATTGATACTAATTTAACTAATTATCTTGGATTCTACTCGAGCTATAATGATATTGGAGGAGAGACGACGCTTGAAGTATCTGCTTATTACGGATCATACTCATCAAGAGATGATGGAATAACTTGGTTCACTTCTAATGCAGGCATTTTGGCAGAAGATATTTTCAAATTATTAATACTTAACAATGGAAAGATGTTCGCTTACACCATTTTGGGGATCTTCAAGAAAGACATTGATAGTGCAGAATGGACAAAGATCTTTCCTCAATCAGGCATTTCGTCGAACTATTTTTTGATGAATGATAAAAATAATATTTTATATACACAAATAAATCGTACTGGACAACAAGCTCAAGGAAATATATATAAATCACAAGATTTGGGTGAAAATTGGGAAATAGATACAACAGGAATCTATATTCTGCCAAGAGGATATACAGGTTATTCTCAACTATTTATTGATGATGATGGCATTCAACATTATGCAAATAGTTATGTTTATGGTGCTTCAACAAATTATTTCAAAATTTATGAAAAAAAGTCCAGCGACATCTGGAAAATTGATACTTCTGGATTGAATTTGCCGGGAATACTGACGAGCCATCTTTATACTATAGGCAGTTTTGCTCAGAATGGAAATGATTTATACGTATCTGGTGCATTGTGGGATTATGTATCAAACACTTCGATTTTCAGGAATGGTCTATTGTTCAAAAGAAAACTCAATGAATCTGTTTGGAGTATTGATACATTAGGAATTGGTAATGATGCAATTTATTCAATAGCATTTGATGATAATGGCAATATGATTGCGGGAACTTTAGCTCTTGATGGTAAAATATCGAGAATATTAAAGAAAAAAGATAATAAATGGAATTCAATAAATGTTCCTCCGGCAGCAGCTACAGACGTAAGGGCTTTAGCTATAGACACTTCAGGAACATTATGGGCTGTTTTTAACAATACCTCATTCACTTCGACTATGAATAGAGGTATATATGCTACTGACGATAATGGCAAGACATGGGAATATGCTGGTTTTGATAGTGTAATCGTTAGAGGGTTAGTAACTTATGGTAGCAAAATCTATGCATATACAGGAAGAGGTATCCATACACTAACGAAAGCACCTTTTAAACAAGCTGTGATTGAAATTAATCCTCAATACATAGACTTTGGAAAGGTAAAGCCTGGAGCAAGAGTGGATACAATAGTCTCTATAAAAAATATCGGTGAAGACACTCTACGCATTACAAACATTACATATAATTCGACATTTTCGCCAAGTAGAACAAAATTCAATATCGCACCGGGAGCCAGCGAAAATCTATTAATATCATTTATTCCTTTATCAGTAATGAAATATAGCTTCCGAATGAGAATATTCAGCAATACATATCCCGATAGTATATTGCTCAATGGAGAAGGCATATTGACTGATAGCTCAGCGAAGATAACATTGAGCGAAAAAAGCATTAACTTCGGAAAAGTCCGCTCAGGGCAGAGCAAAGATACTACTGTTACCATTACAAATACTGGCTTAGAAACGCTTAATGTGTATAATATAATATCTTCAACTACTGTTTTTACAGCACAAGAGAGAACTTTTGAAGTACCAGCCAATATGAGCAAACAAGTCTCGCTTCGGTTTTCTCCTACAAGTGTGAGAGCTTATAGTGGTTATTTATATATACAGAGCAATGTTTTACCTGACACAATTTGGTTAAAGGGAGAAGGCATAGAGGCAGCTGCTCCTAAACTCAGCTTAAGTTTAAAAAGCATAGATTTTGGAAAAGTAGAAGTAGGGCAATCCAAAGATACAACAGTTGTATTCAAAAATATAGGAACAGATACACTTAGGGTCAGTTATGTTCGAACATTTTCTGAGAGTTTTTTGACTTCGCATCATCAATTTAGACTTGCTCCAGAGGAAGAAATATTAGTTACATTAACGTTTAAACCACAGGACGAAAAAGTCTATAGCGACAATTTCGCTATTGTAAGCAATGCAAGCCCCGATACAATCTTCGTCAAAGGAGAGGGGTATTACTTTGTGAATGTCAACGATTTAATGGCTGATAATACTCATTACATTGTATATCCTAACCCTGTGCTATCAAAGCTTTTCGTAAAAAATAATGATAATTTTTCAAAATTAGATAAAATTAAGATACATAGTATAATAGGAGTTGAAATCTTAAGTATAGAAAATATAGACATAAATAATCAGAATCAATTTTTTGAAATAGATATTTCTAATTTATCAAAAGGCACATATTTTCTAACTATATTATCTAATAAAACGAAAAGTGTTCATTTAATTCAAATTATCAAGTAAAGTAATCTAATTCATTTTTTTTAAAAAATATTTGCAATTACTAAATAAATCTTTATATTTGTTTTTTTAATTAGTGATTATTAAAGAATATTATTAATTAAACTAAGTTAAAAGCGTTATCTATTCTCAATAGTTGAAAAGCATAAAGAGTGAATTTGGGGGAATGTTCTTTGTTTTGAAACATTTTTAAAAGTTAGAGTATATTTATTATAAAAATAAACTAATGTTTTTCAATTATATGGAGAATCAAATGTTAAAAAATTTTTTTTCGGTCTTAATTATTATTGCAATAATAATTAGCTTTGGTGCTTGTTCGAACAAAGATGATAAACAAAAGCCAAAGGAAGATACAACAAAAACAACAAAGCAAATCCAAGGAACAAGTCAAGCCGATTCTGCCAATAAGCCTGTCGAAGCTACCGAAGAAGGGAATCCACCAGCAAACATCAAGATGAAAGCTTGTTTTAATAGCATCACGATGAGCGAATTTATATCTCGAGGAGCAGAAGTAGTTTTCGACTGGAGAACAAAGAGCTTCGATATTTCGCAACTTATACCATATGCACCAGACCCAACAAAAATCTGGGTTATGGGTAGATTCTTCAATCCTTGGGAATTAGTAGATATCGTAAAAAAAGGCGCCAAAATTATTATATCCTGTAAAGACTTTCCTTCTTTCACTATTAATGCACTAATAAGTGAAGCTAAGAACACTGCTAATGTTATAGTAGTGAGCTACAATTGCTGTTGTGCACAGACTCAGGAATTCGTTGAAAAGGGAGCGACAGTTATTGTTGGCAAACCTCATGAACCATTCCATATTCTTAGCTACATCAGAGCTGGAGGTGAAAGAGTCATTGTGAATGTAAGAGGATATACCAGTCATTGGATAATGAATTTCGTCCAACGTGGAGGCTCGATTAAGATTGACAATAGCTTCAATGCATTCGATGTTCTAACATTTGCAAAAGCAGGAAAAGAGAGGGTTAGCATTATGGCTAATGGCTTTAATTACAACCATGTAAAAATGTTCTTAAAAGAAGGAGCCAAAATAGTAATTGGAAGGACCTGGTTTAGCCCGCATCTTTATAAATCATTCGACCTTGTAGATATAATAAAAGTAAATCCGGCTAATGTTACAATTATTGGTGATTTCTATGAGGAACACGAAATTGCAGAATTTATTAAATTAGGAGCAAAGATTAAGTTCTTTACTTGTAGATGTTGGGAACGCGATAAATTCTGCGATGTTGATGAATGGCTCAGTGGACAGCAACCATCAAGTGAACCAACTTTAGGACAAAAGAACCTTCCTATGAAAGAAAGAAAGAATTATAGGCCAAAGTCTTGTTATAAGAAGAGATAATTTTTGAAAGATAAATTTCAAGGGGACTATATTATCATCATAATATAGTCCTCTCCATAATTAATTAAAATTTGGTTTATTTTTTGCTTTATATATTTATAAGTGAGTTTTTTCATTATTAGAGGAGATTTGCATTATATTTAATGAAACTGATAAATAAAATATTAATTCTCATAGTAATAGCATTGTTACTGCGGAGTAATGCTTTTGCATTTTATAACGACTATGCAGCTTATCTTATAGTAAAAAACTCAGATTTAAACTACACAATATCGGCGATTAATTCATCATTAAGACAATTGGATTGCTTCATAAAAGTTCGCTCTCAGAATTATGCTAAATACTCAGGTAACTCAGGCGTTGAATATATATTATATCTTCCAACAAAAGAATTTAACGAAATTTATACTAATCTGTTATCATTATTTAAGTCTGATGTAAAATTCAAATTAATATTAAAGCGGGAAGCATCTGAAAATATTACGTATGAAGAGACTTTTACCAGTATAGTTCAAGAAGATAGTTATTACATACGAGAGATTCAAAAAGCATTTCCAAATTCTACTCAGGAGCAGTTCTCTTATTTGTTTTTTAATGCTGAAGATACAACAATAGAAAAAGGACAATCCTTTATAAAAATAATATGGAATTACGAAAGCGGCAAGAATTTACAATTCGAGAACTTAGCTTACTCTCCAAAGGATGAATTAGAAGTTTTAAAATTTAACCCTCAATATTCTTATGAATTAGAACGCCTTGAACAGTTAATGAGTACTAAAAAAGCTCGAAATAAATACAATCCAAAGTTAAGAAAATTCAGAAGAGATGCAGAGAAAGATTTGAAAGATTTATTTTATGAAATACCTTAACCTTTAAGCTATTTTAGCTATTTTTTATTTCATTTTTATTATAATGCTTGTTTCAGAAAGCTTATGCATAAACTTTGCGTCATCAAAACTTGGAGCAGAGAACAACACCTTTGGATTATTTGAAAAACCATATTTTTCCTTTGGGATACCAAAGAAATTTTTATCCATTACACCATTATCGTTCTCATCGTGAAAGGAAGCAATAGCATACTCACCAAAAGGAACGTTCTCGAATGTTAAGTATGCCTTTTTATCCTTAATTTCGGCTTTTGTACTCATAAAAACCTTGCTTCTATCTTGAGGAAAGCCATCTTTTTTATTATAAAGAGCAGCAATAATATGACCATTGGAGTTATTCAAATTCTCAAAGCAAATTGTAATCTTTCCTTTTTCTTGTGCTATAGCTTTTTGATTATATGGTAGAATTAAAATAAATCCTAAAAGAAAAACAAGCAAGCATTTCATTTTAATCCCTTGAATAATTCATAAAACGTTTAATTTTTGACGTTTAATAAAAATTTGTATTTGATAGTATTATATTTATTGAATTTATTTTTATCAAATAAAAATATGAACAGATAATGCATAGGAAGTCAGTAGATTTTCAAATTCATATTATTTTAATAACTTTTTCATTAAATTTGTTTTTTATAAAAGAAAATGAATTGCGATAATGAAAATGAGTAAAGAAAAGATTGGATTACTATTAGGATTGTTTTTATTTATTTTATTTGCATCAATTCAAGTATTTCCTTCGAACTTAAAAGCATCGTTGACATTAGCAGTAGCTGTTTTAATGGCGGTATGGTGGATTTCCGAAGCTTTACCATTAGCTGTAACTTCGTTAATACCGGTAATACTTTTCCCATCATTAGGGATATTATCAGGGGAAGATGTTGCAGGAAGCTATTTTAACAGTACCATACTTTTGTTTTTAGGTGGTTTTTTACTTGCATTAGCACTTGAAAAGTGGAATCTTCACAAAAGAATTGCTTTGTTTATAATTTCGCATATCGGAGGGAGCGCCTCTGTTTTAATATTATCATTTATGCTGTCGTCAGCAATCATTTCAATGTTTATTTCCAATACAGCAACTGCAGTAATGCTTTTGCCGGTTGCTCTATCGGTTATATATAAAATGGAGGAAGAAGCAAGTCTAAAAGAAAAAAAGTTTGCCTCAGCATTGCTCATTGCAATTGCGTATTCTTGCTCAATAGGAGGAATCGCTACATTAATAGGGACACCACCTAACTTGGTATTTCATAGGGTGTATTTGATAACCTTTCCTAATGCTCCTCAAATTTCATTTGCTCAATGGATGGTTTTTGGTTTGCCGCTTTCGATAATTATGCTTTTTCTGACTTGGTTATTGCTCACTAAGTTTTATTTTAAAGGTATAAGAAATGTAAAAATTGACAGAAGCATAATCCAGCAGGAATATAAAGCATTAGGGAAGACATCTTTCGAAGAAAAAGTCTCGTTAAGCGTTCTTGTTATTGCTATTATTTTATGGATATTTAGGACTGATATTAATTTGGAAGGTTTTGTTGTGCCTGGTTGGTCTAATTTATTTGGTAATCCGAAAATGATAGACGATGGAACAATAGGTATTTTTATAGCATTTATATTATTTTTAATTCCTTCAAAGTCGCAAAAGGGTAGTAAAATTCTTGATGTATTAGCTTTTGCAAAAGTACCTTGGGGAATACTAATTCTCTTTGGAGGTGGATTTGCTTTAGCAGAAGCTTTCCATAAGTCTGGTTTATCTTTGGAGATAGGACTTCATCTTTCATTGTTAAATGGGTTATCGGAATTTTGGCTATTAGTTGTAATAGTAGCAACAATTACTTTTTTGACAGAGTTTACATCTAATACGGCAATAGCAAACACAATGTTACCAATAATCGCAAGTATGGCAATAGCCACACACACTAATCCTCTTTATTTGATGATTCCGGCTGCAATAGCCTCGTCTTTTGCGTTTATGATGCCAGTTGCAACTCCTCCGAATGCGATTGTGTTCGGGTCTGGGAGGATTAAAATAATGGATATGGTTAAAGTTGGGTTCTTGATGAATATCATATCCATTATAGTTTTGAGTTTGATGTTTAAGTTTTTTGGTTCGATTGTTTTTGGTAATTAGTTTTTGTAAAAATTTTATTTATTTTAAAAAAGAAAATATCAATTATTTTAAATATTTTAAAACTTAAAGTAAATAATATGCAATAATCATTCAATGACTAATTTATTTCTTAATTCATACTATTTTCATCAAAAAACAAGAAGAGAATTTTATGAAATGAATAAAAAAAACAAAATCTAAAAGCTGTAACAAAAATAATAATCGAATGTTTTATAATAAGTTTATTATGGTTTTTTATTATATTTGTTAAATTTATTTACTTATATCAATTGAAATTGAGGTTTATATGAAAAAGTTGATTCTTCTACTTGCTATTTTATGCCTAACGTCAATTATAAATCCAATAGCATCATTTTCCCAGAAAATGAATGAAGAGGATGTAAAGAAGAATTTGCCTCATATGCTCGGGGCAAATAATGTAGGCAAGGAGTTCTGGTTTTCGATACCTCCTTGTGCTTTGGACTGGAGTGGAGGTTTTCCCAACTTTATAAAACTATATATAACAGCTGCTACAAAAACACTTGTTACAATAGAAGTACCCGGTAAAGGATACAAGACATTAAAAATGACAATACCTAATGATGTTATTGAAGTCAATATTGAGCCAACAGTTGGGCAAGCATATAATCACGACCCATATAAACTTGCACCACCAGAGACAGTCTATCCGGGAGCAGGCATTCACATTTATGCTGATGACCCATTAGTAGTATATTGTATTGTTCGGTACCAAGCAACAAGCGATGGATTTTTGGCATTGCCTGTTTCCAGTTTAGGCAGGGAGTACATAGTAGCAACATATCCGGATATGTCAGCTATGTATCCTTCTTGGAAGGATTTTCCATCTGAGGTTACAATCACCGCTGCTTATGATAATACCGAAGTTATGTTTTCAATTGGAGGCAATGTTTTAACTAAAACTTCAGGCGGTAATAAAACTGGAACTACATTGCAAGCAACAATGAATGCTGGAGACGTCTGGACATTCGCTACCACAGGTGACGAAGCAGACTTAACGGGCAGTAAAGTAAGGTCATCGAAACCAGTAGCAGTTGTTTCTGCAAACTATTGCGCCAATATTCCCACAAATAATCGCTGGTGCGATTATTGTGTTGAAATGGATATACCAACGTTTACTTGGGGTAAGATACTCCACGTAGGGCAAATTCATAACCGCAGATATCCATCAATAGTTAGAATCTTTGCTAAAGAACCAAACACAACTATTTTCCGAGATGGAAAGCAAATAGGAACCATCCAAACAGCCGGAGGAGTAATAGGTAGAGCGTATCTTGAAATGCGAATGGTAGGAATGAACGAAAAACCTCGCTCAATTGTGCTTTCAGGCGACAAACCAATTGGAGTGACTTTATATAATTGTGGAACTGAAGAAGACCAAAACAGCAACTACAATAGTGATCCATTTTTTATGGCTATAACCCCAATAGAGCAGTACCAAAAGCAAATTACGTTCTGCACACCGGGAATATATGGTGCGACAGGTTTTCCAGAGAACTACCTAAATTTAGTCTATGAAACTGATGAGTATGGGTTGATGCCTGACGATGTTGAATTTGCAGAAGTTCAAGCAGGTCAGTATGTCTGGTCGAAAGTAAGGTCAAAATTTGCAGGAATTGATGAACTATTTAGATATGATATAGACGGAAGGAAATATGCATTAAAAATGATTACTTTGCCTCACGATGGAGTATATAAAATTAGAGCAAAAAAGCCATTTGCTTGCTATTCATATGGATATTCGTTCTGCGATTCTTATGGTTACCCGACAAGTGCAGCACTGGCGGACCTCGAAAAACCTGATACAATCCCACCATTACCGATTTGGAAAGCAGAATGCGATGGAACAATCAAAGGAGCAACAGTTACAGATAAGCCTGATGATCCAGAGGTTCGTTCCAATCTTTCAATGATCGTTTTCAATAAACTTGAATCATTCAATTATTCTTTTAAATATGATCCATTTGTTCCAGGTCAAAGCCCTGATACCAAATGGGAGGCAGAAGTTATTGACAAGACAAAAGATGCGAGAGCTATAATAACATTTACCGACCGTAGAGGCAACGATACAACAATAACAATAGATTACTATGCTACAAAACTGACAATCAGGCCAGAATATAAAGACTATGGTCTCCATAAAGCAGGAGCAGTAGTTCAGCATAAATTCTGGGCAATAAATGAATCGAAAGAATCTTCAGCAGATATTTACCGCTTAGAGCTAAAAAATAAGCAGCAGGGGTTTGAGCTTGTTTTACCCTTCAATTTACCTTATCTCAAGCTAAAGCCGATGGATTCAGTAGAGTTTTTCGTTAAGTTCACAGCAACCGAAAGTGGCGAATTCAGGGACTCCATAGGAATAGGCGATACTTGCATATTTGCCTTCAAGAGCATGGTAAAAGCTAAAGTAGATGAGCCGGGAATAGAAGTAAGCGACATAAACTTTGGTGATGTAACCGTCGGCAAGACAGTGCAGAAGGAAATGCAAATCAAGAACATAGGCAAGGCAGATTTAGTGATAACCGGTTATGTAGGACCCTCACTTTCCGTTTATACTACGACGTTGCCAGCAATTTCTCAAGCTTCGCCTTTAGTATTAAAGCCTGATGAAATCTACACCTTCAAGGTGAACTTTACGCCGGATGCAGAGAAAGATTATCCTGACCAGATACTATTCAACAACGATGCCAAGCGAGTGGATAGCATAGGATTAATCTGGGGAAGAGGCATAAAGCCGGGCTTATTAGCAAATGGCTATGATTGGGGACGTCGCAGAATAGACAGGCCAGCATTTCCAGCAGGACCGTACCCCCCTGATGCGGGCAATGATGTAATCAAGCTTGAGAACAACGGCACAGAGAAGGTTCAAATCATAGGGATAAACATAAAGAGCGATGTGAATGGCAGTGCATTTGAATTCGATCGCAACAAGTTCAATGGAATGGAAATACAGCCGAACAGTTCTGTGATAGTACCTGTAAAGTTTCATCCGACGCAGGTAGGTAACCACGAGTTAGTGTTTACTTATGAGAACTCAGCGAACAGCCCGACAGAAACGAGGTTGACAGGTATAGGAATATTGCCGAAGATAAGCACGGGCGACTATGATTTCGACACGACGATAGTCTATGATTATTCAGATGTCCAGACACAAACAATAAAGTTCACAAACGTAGAATACGAATGGCAGGACAAGGTAACTATAGAAGAATTAATCGTAGGAGCAGCGACAGACGCAATAAATAAGGACCTAAATGGTTGGGGCAAAGAGGGCTTTAGATACAACGAATCATCATTGAACCTACCGGTAACCTTACAACCGGGAGAGAGTTTAGAATTTCCGGCTGAGTTTGTAGCCCAGAAAGTAAAAGATGCGAATGCGACATTGACAACCAAGAGCGATGCTGAGGCAGAAGTAACATCGAAGTGGCATGGCTATGGCACTTCGCAGAGCATAAGCGTAGAAGGAGGCAGTACAACAATATGCATATATACACAAGCGATAATAAAGACAAAGATAATCAACACTGGCTTTGGCGAAGTGGAAGTATTATCATTAGGATTCGACCCGATAGATCCATCCTTTGTGTTCAACAACCCGCTTGATGCACTTGGATTCACGCTGAAGGGAGGCGAAACCAGAGAGGTAGATATACTTTATGTACCGACGGCAGTAGGAACCAAATCTGTAAATGTATTAGTAAAGACTAATATATTAGGAGCAGATTCTGTGAAGCGTATTAGAATAGAAGGGACAGCAGTTCACTTTGATAGGACGACAACAGTGGAAGTACCAGATGGAAGCAAGAACCCGATAATAGGACAGGTAGTATATTCGAGCATAAGACTTAATGACGGCAACGACATAGCCTTTGCAGGAGTGACTGACTTATCGGTAGAGGTCGAATACTATGGTGACTTTATGCAGGCGATAAGAGAGAACATAGGAGTAGGAGCTGACTACGTAGGGAAGTTAGAGATGCAGAACTTAAAGATAGACGATACGGCAGGCAAGATAAACTTTGACTTGAAGGCGATAGGCAACTACGTGTTATCAGGAGCGGGTGAGTTAGCGAAGTTATCATTTAAGACTTACCTACCGACGAACAACCAAAGGATAGACTCCTCGCAGATCAAAGCGACAGTTAAAGTGAATAAGAATCTATGCTTGAATATAGCAGGTTCGAGTAACGAGATAAGATTGAAGCCGACTTGCGTGTATGATTTGCGTTGGGTAGTGATAACCGGAGTAGATTACGCATTGAATCAGATAAGTCCGAATCCGGTAGGAGCTGGTGGAACAGAAATAAAGTTCTCAGTAGGCTTGGAGGGCTGGACAGAGCTACAGATAATCAACTCACTTGGCGAAGTGGTAGCAGTACCAGTATCGGATAAGCTGAAGCCGGGCGAGTATAGTGTACGCGTTCCGGTTGACAATCTACCATCGGGGACATATATAGTGAGAATGGTATCGGGACACTACACCCAATCTGTGCAAATGGTAGTAAATAAATAATCGAATAGTTGCACCATAGAGAAAGCAAGGGGCTTTTCAGAAATGGAAAGCCCCTTGCTATTTTTTGTAAGTTGCGTTTACTAAAGATTACATTGAAAAGTAACATCGTCACAATCAGCACTATCTATCAAATGCATAATTCTTGCAATTATCAACTGAGGTATTTTTCTATCAATGGTATGAGATAATTTCTAATTTATTATGTTTTTTAATCAAAAAATTTATTTTTTAATGACTCTATTAGCGGCTAATTTACCAGTAAGTATTGACATAGGCACACCAGCTGGACTATAAGTCCATTGACCTGCTTGAAAAATATTGGGAATAGGTGTAAGTACAGATTTGTCTGATCTTTGTATTTTGTTGACTACCGGCACTTGTTCTTCAAATGACCATCCAACAATAGACCCATCGCTACTTGCAATTCTGTTTTTAATACTGATTGGTGTAAAAGAAAATTGTTTTAGTATTTTATCTTTTAATATAGGATATACTGATTCCGAAAGAATATTAATGATTTTCATTTCAATTTCTTTTATGAAATCCTCATAAAATCCAGAATCTTTCATTTTTTTAAACAAATCGAATTCAATAATAAAACTTATTATTAAGCCGGTTTTGTTTTCAGGGACAAGTTCAGGATCTTTTAACCCGGGAATTGATATTTCAAACGTATTGAATTTTAAGAATTTATCAATCCATAATAAAACATCTGATTTGTCAGTTTTTTCCCAATTACTGAGCAATATTTTAAGTTCACTTCTATGAATATCACCCAATCCTTTTCTCGAAGGAGTATAGAAGAAATGACCATTGGCAATATCACTAAAATAAGAAATAGGCAAATCTACTTCCAGATATAATGAAAACACGGATTCACAACCCTTACACGCCATGATCCTTTTTTTTGTAGTTTCAAATTTTTCCTTAACTTTAGCATCCATTTTGTCTGTCAGTGTAATGTCGTAAAAAGTCTTAAGGTCGGCTGCCCATATAAGATTTTGATAATAATGCTTCTGACCATGATTATCAATAACAAATTGTTCATCAGCTATAATTTTTTCAATAGTCGTATTTGGGATAAGAATTCCACGGAATTGGTTAATTTTCTTAACTATTTCATTGATTATCTTTCCAACTCCTCCTTTAGGATAAAAATAGTCAAGGTATAAAGTAAAATAACTTAATGCAAAGAAGGCAGGTGTCCCTTTAAAAAAATGTTGCGTAATTATGTCTTTAAGAGATGAATTTTTTATGATATTATCTAAATATGTTTCATAAGGAATATTTAATCGGTTAATTTTATTTACTAAGAAAAGAAATTTGGGTAACCATGGCAATAACTTTTTAAAAATATACTTTTTATCTCTTTTTAAGTTTTTAAACATTGGATTCTCAATGCTATATAAAACATCGAGCATCTTCATTATTTTTCGCATTAATTTGATGAAATTATCTATTTCCTCTTTACTTTCCGGAAATAAAGAAAACAGCATATTTCTGTATTCATCAACTGAATTCAAATCCTCGACATTTAAAATTCGGTCTTCAATACCAATTGATACTTTGCAACGAACCACTTCTAACTGAATTTCTAAATCGCTGAGCATTGGTAGAATAATACCAGCACTTTCCAAAGCCCTTACTCCTGCTTCAAAATGGAAGCCATCACTTACAAATGTATTAACAAGACCACCAAACTCATTGTTTTTTTCAAACAATATTACTTTTTTTCCAGCTTTGGAGAGATATGCAGCAGCTGTAAGCCCAGCAATCCCCCCTCCAACTATGATGGCGTCGTATTTTATCTTTTCCATATTCTATACTAATTGTCCCATTTTTAAACTTATATCCCACAAAAGCTTTGCAATTTCAAAATCTAAAGCTGGTGGTGCTGGCTCTTCAATTGTAGTAAGATTAAAGAATTTTCCGCTAACGGTTTCAATTTTATTTGATACAGCAAGGTAATAAATAGCTTCAGCAGAGATAGTGGGCGGTTTCAAGATTTTATCCAACATATTTTTCTTGTACCATTTATATAGCCGACCGTTTTCTTGTCCGTTATCAGTTTTAACAGCCCCAGGATGTATAGCATTGATAGTTACACCAGAACCGCGAAAAATCTCATCAAAACATAACATTGAAAGGAGCTGAGCCAGTTTAGCCGAACCATAGCTTTTCAAACCTGTATACCATCTTTTTGACCAGTTTAAATCATCTAACCTAAGACCCCACGCAGCGAATCTGTGTCCTTCAGAATTAACAAGGATAATTCTACCTTTTTTTTGTGCCTTAAATTTATCAATTAACCTATAATTTATGATAAAAGATGAAAGATATTGAACCATAAAGACTTTTTCAATTCCGTCCTCTGTAAGCTTTTTTTGAGTAAGGTAAACGCCTGCGTTATGAATTAGGACATCAATAGGTTTATCTATGCTTAGCAAAAAATCAACAGCAAGATTTACCTCCTTTATACTGCTTAAGTCTGCAATGAAATAGTTACATTTTACCCTGAACTCATTTTCAATTTCATGCTTAAGGTTTTCAGACTTTTCTTTGTTTCGGTTAATACATATCAGGTTAGCTCCATTTTCTGCAAATTTTCGTGCTACATAATAACCAATCCCTGAAGTTGCACCTGTAATAACAACTAAACGATTGTTGAAATCATTTTCACATAAACTTGGAAATTTGCGGTTATTCTTTATCATCGCAAATACATTTGACCACTGGTATTCCTTAAAATACTTAGCGAATCTTATTCCGTTTTGTTCCATATAATCAGCCAAATTTCCTTTTCATAAATCTTCTGTAAAGCTTACCAAATCTTGGGATATTATCAAAAATATCGCCCCATAAATCGTAATAATCTCGTTGTTCAACTATTTTACCTTGGGGATTGATTGTGAGCCGGCTTGCACCATAAATAACAGAACTGGGGTATTTTTTATAACTAATGGTCATTTCCCATTCAATGAAAAAATCAAAATCATGCTTTACAGCTTTTACGAGATGCATTTTCAAGTTTTTCGATCGTTTGGTCAAACGTTCGGTCATTAATTTAAATTCTGTAATGCCTTTAATTTCCTGAATAGAGTCCCTGAAATAAATATCTTTGTCGTAGTAAGGCAATATATGCGACCAATCGGGTTGCTCTTCGGTATTATACGTTTTTATCCATAACTCCTTGACAAGTTCCAATGTCAATATGTTTGATCCATCTGACTCCTGAACTACTTGATTTTCCTTGTCCATATTTATCTATTTTTTAAATCAATGTATTTAGGTTTGCAAATAACAGTTTTATCAATTATTGTATTTTTTGCACTTTGAATGAAATTAATAAAAATTGCTATAATAAAAAAAAATTTGTCTTATTTTTTGTTTATTCATATTTTATTATAAAAGTGTTATGTTTTATAATGGATAGAAAAATTATTTTTCTATCTCTTTGTTATTTCATTATAATTCTCGATGTTGTTCATTAGCTTGGTACTAACCCATTTATTTTCCTAAATTTTATTTATAATATAATAAAATTAATAAATAATTTTTGAAAAATCAAATTTTACGTATTAGCAGTAAAAATGTAATAAATTAGTAATTATAATCAGTAATTATAAATTTGCTATGAAATAGTCATAATTTGTAATAATGGCAATTGGGAAAAGAATGGACTTAGTTTAGCATTGTTATTCTATAGCTTTTGATAATTCAGTAAATGTATTTTCTTCTAATTCTGCAATTTTTGAAAGTAAAATACTCGCATTATCTATTCTTTCGCTTAAATCTTTTGCTTTTTCAGCGTCCTTAAAGATAAGTCCATTTTGGGTGAACATTTCACCTGAATTATATACTTTTTCTGCAATATTTACTTTTTTCTTCTTCCAAATATTGATAAAATGAATATCCCAAAGATTTATGGGCATAGCAAGCTATGCCCCTACAATAATGATGATATGGTAGAAATAATAAAAGCCCAGGGGGAGAGGAGGGGCTTGAAAAATTATCTCAATAAACTTCTTTCTCTATAAAAATTATCTTATTCCCGCATATCTTTTCTAATTCATTTCTAACATTCCAATACCAAGTCCAATCAGAATGAACCTTATCATTATAGTATATTTCTTTACCTCCAGTTGTTGCTCCAAATACATTTTGTTGGGTATAAACAACTTTTGCTTGTGCTGTAACTTTATTATCTTGTACTTGAAATATCCAATATCTCGTTTCATTCGCTCCGGTCCATACATTAAAATGAGGAACAGTTTCAGCTTGTAGATAACCAATCTTTGGATCATTAGCTTTAATTAAAAAATTTTCTTGCATTAATATTATAGAAATTTTTTTAAATAAGTCCTCTGTGCTTGAATTACAGTCCGTTTTTAATTGCCATACAGTAGTTGCACAAGATGTCAAACTTATGAGTAAAGAAAAATTAAAAAATAATTTTTCATTTTCTTTTCTCCAATTTATAATAAAAAATAGTTAGTATTGACAATGTTGTCAGTATTAGCACCGGCACCAGCACTTCCGCCGCATCAACCACTGCAAAATTTCTTGCTTCCCTTAGCTGTTCGTTGCGGTTTGTTTGCTGGTAATTTTTACTTAGCATTTTATAATGGCTATTATAATTTACTAAACATATCTATTTCTAGATTAATTATAATTTTTAAAAAAAGCAAACATTTTTTTAAATTTTCTAAAAATTTTAAAAGAATAATTACCAGAATATTTTTGGGGTGAGGGTTGAAGATAAAAAATCAAGAAGAAACAGGGATTTTGCTGTTTTTTGTTGTTTCTTAAAACTTTTTTATGTTTATTTTTATAACGCTAACTATTTTCTTTCTTATGGAGATGTGGTCAAGTTAGATAGGGCAGTTATTCGAGATGAAGCGCCTCTGAGATTAGCGAGTTAATTCATCGGTCTTCCTCAAAAAGCACATTATTGAGGAAGAATAATGAAAATTCTCAAAAAAAAAGCTGGCCTTTTAGGGTCAGCTTTTTAATTTTTAGTTCTCGTTAATCGAGGCATATAATTCTTTAAGTCGTTTACGTAGATGAAGGACAGCATAGCGCTTGCGAGCAAGTAGTGTATTTATATTGACACCGGTGTCTTCAGCCATTTCTCTGAATGAAACACCCTCGAATTCATTTTTCACAAAAACTTCTCTTTGTTCAGCGGGAAGTTCCTTTAGACCGTTTTGCACTTTTTCCCAAATTGTTTTTCTAAGCAAATCAGTATCTGGAGTGTTGTAGTAATCACCGAGAAATGTTTCAAAAGCATCTATGTTATCTTCGGAGCTACTTGGTGTTTGCATATCAGAAAAAGTTTCAGCTCTTTTCTTGCGATATGAATCTATAATCCGATTACGGACAGCAGTAAAGACCCAAGAAGCGATGTTCTCAATTGGTTTTGTTACGTTTGCGGAAGCAGCAAGAACATTAGTAAAGACGTCTTGAAGAATGTCTTCGGCTTCTTCTTGACTACGCACACGCTGGCGAATAAATCCAAGGAACTTCTTTCTATCGGTCTTGAATAAGTTTTCGATTTGCACAGCTAAATCCATGTTCAATCTTCCTTTCTGGGGTTCATATTCATAATTATTAATTAGAACTCTATTTTGCGGCATTACTTCCGCACCGTTTTCTCTTTTTACGTTTCTTTTCATCTTGTCCTCTCAAGATATTTAATGAAATATTATTTAACTAAAAAAGTATCAAACAGTCATAGAGTCCTTTTCAAATTATTGAACAAATCCCAAAATTTAATTTATATAATTTATTTATTTTCATAATTTCAAACAACTACTAATATAATAGACAATATTTTTTTAAAAAAGTTTCATTTTTATTTCAAGAATTTCAAAAATTTTCAAATTATTTTAGTCAAAACTAAATAAAAAATCTTAAATAATTGTAATAAATTTTACATATGTAGTAATTTTTTTACAAAATATTACAAATATGTAATTATGTCATACTAATTTTCAATCAACGACTGTATACTATATATGGAATTTTTATGCCAAATTTTTTGGCATTGATAATAGCCCTTTCGTAGCCAGCGTCAGAATGGCGAATAATCCCAGTCATAGGGTCGTAAGTAAGGACGCGTCTTAATCTCGTTTCAGCTTCGTCTGTGCCATCAGCAACGACGACAACGCCTGCGTGTAGAGCCAGTCCCATACCGACACCGCCGCCATGGTGGAATGAAATCCAGCTTGCTCCGCCAATTGCATTTAGTGCAAAATTGAAGTAGACCCAATCGGCAATTGCATCGGAGCCGTCTTTCATACTTTCTGTTTCTCGGTAGGGCGAAGCAACTGAACCGCAGTCTAAGTGGTCGCGTCCAATAACGATTGGAGCCGAGACTTCTCCCTTCTTGACAAGCTCATTGAAAAGCAATCCAGCCTTCATTCTGTCGCCGTATCCGAGCCAACAAATCCTGGCTGGTAGTGCTTGATATTTCACGTGCGTCTGTGCCTGCTTTATCCATCTGTGAAGAGCTGCATCGTGGGGGAAAAGGTCCATAACTGCTTCGTCTGTCTTTCTTATATCTTCTGGGTCTCCAGACAAGGCAACCCAGCGGAAGGGTCCTTTTCCATCGCAAAAGAGGGGCCTTATATAAGCGGGGACAAATCCTGGAAAATCGAAAGCGTTTGCTACTCCTCCATATTCTTTGGCTATCCCACGAATATTATTGCCATAATCGAACACAACAGAGCCACGTTTCTGGAATTCAAGCATAGCTTTTACGTGTATTGCTATTGATTTGTAAGCTTCTTGCAGATATTTTTCGGGATTATCTATTCTTAATCTATCAGCTTCGTCTTTAGTATAACCAGCGGGATAATAGCCATTCAAGGGGTCGTGAGCAGCGGTTTGGTCTGTCATAACGTCAGGTATAATTCCTCTGTTGAGTAATTCTGGCAGAACTTCTGCCGTATTGCCAATAAGTCCAACCGAGCAAGCTTTTCTTTCCTTCATATTTTGGAAAATTATTTCGAGAGCATCGCTTAGATTATCTTTTTTATATTGGCAATAGCCATCGTGTATGCGTTTATCAATACGCTTTTCGTCTATTTCGATTGTTAGCGAAGCTGCTCCAGCGAAAAATGCAGCTAAAGGTTGAGCGCCACCCATTCCTCCCATTCCTCCTGTGAGAAGGAACCTACCATAAAGGTCACCACCGAAGTGTTGACGTGCGACTTCGGCGAAAGTTTCGTATGTTCCTTGTAGTATTCCCTGGGTTCCAATGTAAATCCAGCTTCCAGCAGTCATCTGCCCAAACATAATCAATCCCATTTTGTCGAGACGTCTGAACTCATCCCAGGTTGCCCATTTAGGAACTAAATTTGCGTTTGCAATGATAACTCTTGGTGCAAGGGGGTATGTTGGCACTATTCCTACTGGTTTTCCGGATTGCACAAGGAGAGTTTCGTCTGGCTCTAAATTAACAAGTGATTCTATAATTTTATCATAGCAATCCCAATTGCGAGCCGCTTTTCCGTAGCCACCATAAACTATTAATTCTGATGGCTTTTCGGCATTTTCTGGGTCTAAGTTGTGCTGAATCATTCTATAGGCAGCTTCAATCTGCCAATTCTTACAAGTTAATTTTGTCCCTTTAGGCACTTTTACTGTTCTCATTGTATTTCTCTTTCTTTAAAAATATAATATTACAAAATTAAGAAATTATTATTTTTATCAATACGTAAATTTCTAAAAAACCTTATTACTTTATTTGTTATTCAATGCGTAAAAAGGTTATTATGTTCAATTCTTGAGGCGCAATTAATAGCTAATGAAATAAGCTAAAATTATGTATGTTTTGTTTCATTTTTTCATTCTACTAATTTAGGTAGGAAAAGCATCCCTGCTTGTCCCATTTCGAATGATATTGTCATAGTCAAACAAGGATGTTTGACCAGCTATATCTCTAAATATTATATAGCTCGGACGCCCTCTTATGACTATTTTCCCAAAAATAATTCTTTTGAAATTATTAAAATTTTCTTAATTTCAAAAACTGGGGAAACTGTTATTTTAGAATTTTATGGATGATATAATAATAGATGAATTGATTCGCTCACATCGCCGCACAATATCCTTAATTATTGATTCTGCGGGCAGACTTGTTGTGCGAGCGCCAATGAAAGTGACGATTACTGAAATCAACAAGTTCATAAACAGAAAACGCTCTTGGATAATTGAAAAGAAAAACTTAGTTCTTGAAAAAAATAAGAATAAGAAGCCTTTTGAAATAAAGGATGGAGAGGCAATTCTTTTCCTTGGTGAGAAAAAATTTATAAAAGTTGCCGATAATGCTAAATATGCTCTCGAGCTTTCAGGCAATCAATTCATTTTGAACAATAAGTATATGAAAAACGCAAGGAAACTTCTCATTTTGCTTTTGCGAAAGCAGGCAGCAAAGATTATCGGTGAGAAAGCGCTCAAATTTTCGGAAGTGCTTAATCTTCCTTTTAATAAATTTGGCATTACTAATGCCCAAAGACGCTGGGGTTCTTGTAGCAGCAAAAAGTCTTTGAATTTTTCATGGCGTTTGGTGATGGCTCCCGAGCAAGTTATTGATTATGTTGTTATTCACGAACTTGTTCATACTATCTATATGAATCATTCAAAAGAATTTTGGGCTATTATAAAAAAAATTATGCCAAACTATGAAATTTATAAAATATGGCTGCAAAATAATAGTCATTTACTTAATTTATAAATTGGGTAAAAATGGTGAGCTTGAAAAAGAATTTATATCAGAAATTTATTGAAAAGCAACTGCCACTAAATGACCAATTGGCTGCTGCTCGTTCAATACTCGCTAATGAAAGAACTTACCTTTCCTATCAGAGAACTTCGCTGACATTAGTTGTAGCCGGTTTTTCGTTCATAAAATTCTTTTCAGATATTCAATGGATTGTGATTATTGGTTGGATCTTCCTTCCAATTGCTTTTATTACATTTATTTTAGGCACTTATCGTTACATTAAAATGCGTGACTTAATTAGAAATATTGAACATGAAACAGAAATAAAAAACGAAAATAAATTAAAGAATGGGAGTTAATATGAAGGGAATATCAAAATTATTGCTTATTCTATTGTTTTTTATCATCAATGCTTCTTTTTTAAATTCCGCCCAGATTTTGCTTCATGGGAAAATTATTGACGAAACGACTGGTGAGCCTGTTGGTACCTCTTTTGAGTTTCGTCTGCCAACTGGCGAGAAAATACCTGTTATATCTAACGCAAAGGACGGTTCCTATCAACAAATACTCAACTCCGGCACAAATTACGAAGTCGTCTTTTACAACGACACTATTTTAAGGCAAATCGAAAATATTAAAACAATCGAAGCGGATAAATATACTGAAGAATACAAAGAGTTTAAGGTTAAAAAGCTCGTTAAGGGAAGGATTATTTATAGAATATCCGCTTTTTCGAGAGCATCAAGTAATTTGAATAGTAGCTTTACCTCTTTATTTTCTGATTTTGAGGAAAAGCTTAAATTCAATCGCTTTTTGAAAATTGAATATATGGTCAATGCCCACGATACTTATTTTAAGCCAGCACCTCCACCACCACCTCCTCCTGAAGAAGTTCAGAAAGGGAAGAAAAAGAAGACTAAAGAACAGCCAAAACAAGATATTATTCAGCAAATGCCCGAACCAAGTGCTGAAGAAATTAGAGCTTTAGTTGATGCAAGAGTTGCTTCACTGAATTCATTTCTGCAGAGCAAGCCTCGCTTAAAGAATAGATTTATTGTTAGCGGAGATTATTCCCTTGCACCATCTGAAAACCCATCAGCTCCTACAGTGCTGTTCAAGGTCCTTGAAGCTACTAATCCCTTAAAAGATAAGAAATAATCCTTAGCACTTTAAAGAAAATGTCGATGCATTAGTAGGGGGCTGTTTCAAAAGTCATTATCTTTGGAATAAACAAGGATGTTTGTTCTACTAAGAGCTTGAATTATATTGTAGGTCAGGCGTTCTCGCATTAACATTTTTGCTCAATATTTGTCTTTTGAGACAGCCACGAAAAGAATCATGCCGCCACAGAAATTCGTCCTACTATCCATTAGTGATGATGAATCTACGATTATATGTATTTGCTTATAATTTTGACTATATCGTTAGGTTCAAATGGCTTGGATAAATAATTGTTGAAGCCCATTTTAAGTGCTTTATCTCTGTCTTCATTCATTGCAAAGGCAGTTACTGCAATTATCGGTATGTCCTTGTTATATTGCCGAATTTCTTTAAATACTTCGAAGCCATCTTTCAAAGGCAATTTAATATCTAATAAAATCAAGTCAATTTCTGGATGTTCATGAAATTTTTTCAGTGCGTCTTCGCCATCTATGCCTCTTATAACGTTAGCATTTACGTGTTTCTTTAGCAATCTACGGGTGTATTCGTAATTAGTATCTTCATCTTCTACAACTAATATAGTTCTTTCTTTTTTATCTAAAACTGGTATATCTTTTCTTTTATCAGTAATTGGTGGTAATGCTTTTTTGTATGGGAAAGTGAAATAAAAAGTTGAGCCGACATTAAGCTGCGATTCAACCCATATTTTCCCTCCGATTAGCTTGACATACCCTTTGGCAATTGCTAAGCCCAAGCCTGCTCCTTCGTGTAGCTTCTTTGTTGTTTCTTCACCCTGTCTAAAACGCTCAAAGATGATTTCCTGCTGTTCTTTGCTGATACCTACTCCAGTATCTTTGACATAACAAAGGAGTTCATCTCCTTGTTGCTTATATCCAATTGTGATTTTTCCCTTTTCAGTGTATTTAAGTGCATTAGAAATTAAATTTGAATATATCTGGAATATTTTCTGGTCATCGCTTATTAAGAAGCTATTTTCCATTTCGAATCCTATTTCGTAATCAAGTTCGACTCCATGATTATTTATCATTTGTTCAAATGTATTATATACATCGCTTATCAATTCGTTGATAGAAAAGACTTTGTATCTTAGCTCTTCCTGTCCAGTTTCTATTTTAGATATTGATAAAACATCATTGACAATGTTGATTAAACGGTTTGCACTTTTCTTTATGGTCTTTATAAATTCATCTTTTTCCTCTTTTGTATTCGTATTATCGAGAAGGAGTTGGGTAAAGCCAATAATGCCATTGAGAGGAGTCCTAATCTCGTGGCTCATATTAGCAAGAAATGCCGATTTGAGTCTATCGCTTTCTTCTGCTTTTTGTCTTGCCTTGATTAGTTCTCTTTCTGCTACTTTTTTAAATGTAATATCCCTAATTATTCCACCAATTCCTATCTTATTTGTTTTGTATTCTAATGGGAATTTAGTCACTTCGAAAACCCTATCTTCGATAACTTCTTCTGTTATAAAAGGTGCTTTTAGTTCCTTAGCTTTTGAATTAGATAGCTGGCAATTTTCTGCAAATTCAAGTGGCATTAATTCAAAATCTGTTTTGTTAACAATGTTTTCTTTCTCAGTGCCAAAAAACTCTGCGAGAGCATCATTAACTATAATGTATCTATCTTGTTCGTCTTTAACAAAAATCATATCAATGTGCGTATTAATAAAGCTATTTAGAATTTCCTGAGATTCCTTTAATGCTTTGAAAGATTGCCAGTTCTGTACAGCGATTGCTGCCAGACTGGCAATTGATTCACAGACACGAAGGTCATTTTCATCAAAATCATCAGGTTTATTAGCCAAGCCCATAAATCCAACTACTTTATCTTTAATAATAAGCGGAGCAAAAAGCACATTGCGTAAATAGATGTGTCCTTCTGGTAAGTATTGCATATAAGGGCTGTTCATAAAATCATTATCGTAGACGACTTTGCGGCTATCATAAGCAAGTCCTTTTAAGCCCCTTATTAGTATGGGTTTAGATGGGTCAACATCGAATTCTATGCCTCCCGAGTCAAAATATTGAATCTCATTTTCATTTGTTTCTTCATTTATCATAGATATATAACCGGTTATGGTTCCAACCAGTTCATTTGCTGTTTCAATTAATTTTCTCGATGTAGTTTTAAAATCATAGCCTTCGAGGATATATTTAGCTCCTTCGAAAAGTTTTTCTATTTCTTGTTTTCTTTTAACTACTTCATTTAAGTATTTTCTCTTTTCCTCTTCTATAAGGATTTTATCAGTAATGTCCATAATAAAACCTTCGAGGAACATTAATTTGCCATTTTCATCATATACTCCACTTCCCTGCTCCCATACCCATCGTGTTTGATTGTCTGCTGTTTTAATTGGATACTCATCTTGGAAATATGATTTTTCCTTTAATACTTTCTGCCAAATTTCCCATAACTTCTCTTGATAGTCAGGATGAATTATATCGTTAAACGCAATTATTTTGTTATTTATGAAATCATCAGGCGAGTAACCAGTAATTTCTTTGCACTTTTCGCTTATGAAGAACATAGTCCAATCCTTATCATTGGCACAGCGATAAACAAAACCGGGCAGATTGGCAATTAAGTGGGCGTAAGTCCTTTCTCTTTCTTTAAGCTCTTTTTCTGCTTGTTGTTTCTTAATGATATTCCACATTGAACTAATTAGCAAAGTCAATTGTTGTATGTCTATGTCGTTGTATTCTTCTTTTTTGTTTCCTACACCGATAAGGGCGACTATTTTAGCTCCATCGAACACTGGAACGTTTAGGTGCCTCAAGATTTTTACATGGCCTTCAGGGTAGCCTTTCTTTAATATATTTGGAGCTGTGTAGTCATTTGTAATGATTGGCTTAAGCTGCCTTATAGCTTCACACAATAGTCCAGTTTCCTCGACTTTGAATATTAAGGGTTTGTCCATAATTGCACATTGTTTCAATGCTTCTTTTGACCAACTATGAATTGTTAGTATCGTTTCATCTTCATTTGTAAAAGCAAGATACCCAATCTCGCTTCCTGTTAATTTTATTGATTCCTCGAGTGCAAAATCGGTTATTTCTTTTAATGGAGCATTAGCCATCAAGCTTAAATCTAATTGTGCTTTTATACGTTCCTGATATAGTTTATCTCTTTCTTCTGCTTTTATTCTTTCGGTTATATCAATTATTGTTGAGATAAAATATAGAGGATTATTATTTGAGTCTCTGATTAATGTAGTGCTAACATCAGCCCATACTATAGAGCTATTTTTGTGTAAATACCTTTTCGAAAACCTTGCCGAATTCTGTTCTCCTTTTAATAGCGGCTCAATTGCTTTTTGGGATAATTCAATGTCATCGGGGTGCGTTATTTCTTGCCAAGTTTTATTGATTAATTCTTCATAAGAATAGCCAAGCATATCGCAAAATGCTTTATTGACGTTGATTTTTCCATTAATTTCAGTGATTGATTTTCCAGCATTAGCGCTTTCAAAGACTTGTCTGAATTTCTCTTCGCTTTCTTTTATTATTCTTTCTAAGCTCTTTCGTTTTGTGATATCCAAAGCTGTAAATGTAATTCCTTTGGAATAGTCTGATAGGTCTATCGGAGTGGAGGCTAAGAAAATATCAATAATAGTTCCATCTTTCTTTTTCCATATTGTCTCAATGCTTCCAGTTCCTTTTTCAGCAATTTGTTTGTATTTGTCTGAACCTACGCGGTCAAATTCCTCTTGATTTGGATATAAAATCCTTGCGCTTTGTCCTACCAATTCATCTTTTTCGTATCCTGTAATTTCGCATATTTTAGGATTGACATCCATTAATATTCTGTCTTTAACGATGCCTATTCCAGTTGGAGCCACTCGATAAATGGAACTCATTCTCTCTTCACTCAATTGCAGAGCTTTTAGGACTGCTCTTTCTTCGCTTTGGTCTCTAAAAACTAAAACAACACCTGTTATATTCCCATTTTCATCTATTATTGGAGCGCCACTGTCTGCTATTGGAATTTCTTTGCCATCTTTTGATATTAGCAATGTATGATTTGCAAGGCCAACAACTATACCCTCTTTAATAACTCTTTCGACAGGATTTTGTACTGTAGCTCTTTTTTCTTCATTTATGATATTAAAGATTTCCTTTATATCTTTGTTTATTGCTTCGCTTTCTTTCCAGCCAGTAAGATTTTCTGCTTGTGGATTCATTTGCTTGACATTGCCCTTTTCATCTGTAACGATTGAACCATCGCCTATACTATAAAATATAGTTTTGAATCTCGATTGGGCTTCGTTTAATGCTTTTTCTTTATTTAGTAAATCTAAAAGAATTATTCTTCTGCGGTTGACATAAAAGAAAGTTATTGAGGTTCCAAAAGTTATCATCATAAGAAGAATGAAGATTACTATATAGAGAAAATGAGTTTTAAGCTCACTATACATTTCGTCTTTGTCAACTTTTGAAATAATGTACCAAGGAGTATTTGGCACAGAGTGGATGCCGGCTAACACATCAACACCTCGATAGTCTTTGCCCTCTAAAATTCCTTCATATCCTAAAGCTGCTTTCACAGCTGGAATTGTTGTATCTTTGAGGGAAAATTTTAGATTTAATGCAGCATTGGGATAAAATTTTAGGGAATTGAGAAACAAAACGCTGTCGCCTTCCTTGCGTATAAGCAGAGTTTCTGAAGTTTTGCTCGGTATAGGCCAGGACTGGATTAAAGGATAAAAAAACTTCTCAGGAGCTGTTCTGATTATATATACTGCGATTACTTGATTCTGTTCATTTAAAACTGGCTGGATTACGTCGTAGTGTATTTTATGATGTATTGAGCAATAATAAAAGTCAGTAAAAAATGTAGATTTATTTTCTATTGCTTGTCTGATTTTTTCTTTAGTTTCGGAGGAAATGCAATACTCTTTTGTATTTGTAGAGATTAAAGTATTTAAATTATTATCAATAAGGAATAAATCTTCATATTCAAACAATTCCTTTGTCAATTCCATTCTTTCAAGCAATTTTTGTTTTTCTTTGAGGTCATTTGGCTTGCTTAGAATCTTATTTAAAGATTCAATTTGATGTGGTGATTTAGCTAAAAGTATAGCATCACTTCTTCTTTCATTAATCCACTCATCTATTTGCTTTGATTTAAAAAAACTTATTGTACGTAGAAGTTCATGTTTTTCCTCAATGACTGAGGATTTTTGAATTTGATAAATAACATAACCCCCTATAATAAATATAATTAAAGCAATTATATTAATTAAAAAAAGCTTTTTCTTAGGGGACAATCTAGTTTTTGTGGCTTGTTCCATTTTTAAACCTAATGATTAATTGATTTAAAATGCAAATATAAGTTATTTTTATCACAAAAAAATAATTTTATGTAATAAAAAATTCAGTAAATAATAACGTGGAATGAAAAAGAGAGGAGCTTATATTTCTATACGTCCTTCGATAGCTTTGGAAATGGTAGCTTCGTCGGCATATTCTAAATCCGACCCAATCGGCAAGCCACGAGCAATCCTTGTTGTTTTAATTCCGAGAGGTTTCAAGAGCTTAGCAATATATTGAGTAGTAACTTCCCCTTCGACACTTGGGTTAAGCGCCAAAATGACTTCTTTAACATTCGATACTCTTTGCAAAAGCTCTTGCACCTTTAAATCTTCTAACCTGACGCCTTCGAGAGGGTTCATTGTGCCGTGCAGAACGTGGTAAAGCCCATTGAATTCTCGCGATTTTTCGATAGCTACAACGTCATTGGGTTCCTCAACAACGCAAATAATAGAAGCATCTCTTTTCCCTGAAGAACAGATTGGGCAAGGGTCGGTGTCGGTATAGTTAAAGCATACGGAGCAATATCGGACATTTTGTTTTAGTTCCTGTAAAGCTTTTGAGAATAAGTCAATAAACTCATTTGGTTGGCGTAGAAGATAAAACGTTAGTCTTTGAGCTGTTTTCCTTCCAATTGTAGGAAGTGATGATAATATTTCGATAAGTCGTTCAATTGATTGTGAGGTATATTGCATGGAGACTTTTATAATAACGCTTTTTAAATAATAGATAACATAAAAAAAGGAGCTGTCTCAAAAGCCATTATCTTTGGAACAATCAAGGTGTTATGTTCTACTAAGTCATTGAATTATATAATAGGTCAGGCGTCCTCGCCTGACCATTTATACCAAAAAATTGTCTTGTGATACAGCTCCTTTTAAAATTAAAATTCATTTTTACTTTTCAACATTTACTATCTTAGTTGATGTTCTGCCGTTATTAGTTAAGCGTAAGTAATAAACTCCGCTTGCTATTCCGCTTGCATTGAAATCAGCATTATAGCTACCGTTCTCGAGGTTCTCGTTAGCTATTGTCATCACTTTATTGCCAAGGACATCAAAAAGCTCGAGCTTTGTATTGCCACTTTTTTCGACATAGAAAGCTACATTAGCAGTTGAGGTAATTGGATTTGGATAGACCTCGAAATTAACGGGAACATCGCTTGTATTTTCTTTTATGCCAGTTATGAAGTCCTTTAATTTAAAGTCCTTAAAGTATAGTTTAGGTTCGGAATTGAGATTCTGGAATATGGTTGTCCAGTTATACCAATTGATTGGGTCTTGATCAGCAACATACACAATGGGAAGTCGAGGCTCACCAGATTTAAATGGAATTTTCTTAGCCATACTGTTGTAAGAGCAATCCCATCCGTCGGGAGTAAGATTGAATGCATTTCCCCAATGGAAAGAATTAATATCCATTTTTTGTCCGAAAATATGACGGAAAAATAGATTCCAAGGTTGATTATTACCGCTTTGGTATAATGTTTTAGTATCTTTATCTCTTAAAAGATTGATTGAATCCCTTACTGTAACGTAAGATAAGTAAATATCTCCAAACTCATCAATACCTAACTGTGGCGAAGCAACGGTCAAAGTGCCATAGCAAGAATCGCTAACGCCTCTTGTAATCCATGGAAGATTGAGTGTGGGATGGCTTGGTAAAGAAAGGTCAACCCGATTGCCTCCTGGAGGTCCGCAAGCTGTAATTTTGGCTTGCTGTCCTTGCTCAATTGGAATGTAAATATGCAAAAAACCAATTGACGGATAATATCTTCCAACATCTCTAATCAAAAGGGTAGAATCAATAAAGACCCATCTTTGATTCTCTTCATCATAGGTTATATCGCCAGTTAAAGAGGTAACAATAGCATTAACAGCAATGTGAATATTGCCAGCATCGTCAATAATAGCATCCATACAAGCACCGGGCGATATAGACGAATCTGTCCATCCTTTGAAAGGTTCTTGAGTTAAATCAGTATAAATAGTGTCCCATTCAGCTTTCCAAGCGAGTGTTGGAGGTGTCCAAGTTTGACCGTAGTCGCTTGAGCGTCTATAGACAACATTAAGCATTCTATCTATATGGACAATAAGGACATAGCTTCCGCTTGCATCAATAGCATAAACATCATAGCCTAAGGGTGAAGGAATTGGTTGGTCAAAGCTATGTGCTCCTGTTAGAATTTTTTCATCAGTCCAAGAAACGCCCTTGTTAGCAGATTTCTTGTATCCAAGCTGATTATACTCAGGATGCCCAGTCGTGCGATAATTATAGATCATATGCAGATTATTCTGCCCGTCAACTGCTGTTCTTGTGAAAAAGGCAAATGTAGCATTAGAAGAATCTATTACAAAATTTTCGTTTAAATCGGGATTAGTGCCAATAATAATGGGACCATTCATCAGATAGCCGCCATATTGACTTCCTGTCATTCTTCTATCGGAAGCAGTAGCGATGACATTATCACTGAAAGCAACAACCGAACCACAAATAGCAGGGAATGGCTCGACTTTTTTCCACGGGGTGGGGAATACGGGATTAATATTTTCATTTCCTTCGTTTACTTCAAGCATTTGGATATAAGTTCCTAATGATTGTAAAGTCTTGGACCCCAAGAAATGGGATTTACCAAGAGTCCCAGTTGCAGAACCTATAGCTCCAACAGCGTAATATGTAGTAGTGCCGGAAGGCATTGTTGTTACTCTTCTTGGCATTGATGCGTTAGTCTGGAGGTCCCACCAGCAAGAGCCGAGATTGTATCCTGATGGTTCTGCTAAGATATTATTTTCCTCATTAGTAAGTGGGTTATCAAGTTTGCCTTGATTTTCATTGCTCATCGGGATTGTTATTGGCTTCTGAAGCTGATAGCTCTTTAGTTCAGCGTCTTTTAGGATTAATTTTGCACTTGGCATATTTGGCAATATCTTATAAACTTGCTCTATTCCGTTTTTGTATTTGACTGTACGTTGAGCCTCGGCATTATTAAAGCAAGTCAATAATAAACCAAACAAAATCATTGTTAGTAAGATTGGTTTTAAATGTCTCATAAAAAATCCTTTATTGTTTAAAAAAAATATTTATTAATTATCAAAGAAAATAATAAAATGCAAATTTACGATTTTATTTACTATTATTTTAATAGAAAATTTATAGAAACTTAAAAAAAATATCAATTTAAATATATCAACATCAAGGAACTTAAATATAGACTTTTGCTAATTAGAAAAAGTTACAGAGAAATATTAGGAAATTTGTAATAAGTTGAGAAAATTTAATATAGCATTATCTTAAAGACTTTCATCATATAAGAAAATACAAAGCAAAATTACAATATGAAATGATATATCATTAAAGTCAATTCTAAGGAGCAGGTAGAATCGGAGGTTTAGCTTGCGATTTCGCTTTTTTCTGAACTTCAATCAAGGAAACCAGTAGGCTCGGAGAAGACGCAGAGACCGAAACCCCGCCAGATTCAGCGCCACAAGTGCCATTGAATACCTCCATATCGTCGCCAGCAGCTATAATATTAGAGAAAGTCGTTAGTGGAGTGCCTATCAAATCAACTCCACGAACCATCTCGTCAGGTCTGCCATCAGCATAAATCTTATATACAAGTAGCGGATTTACATTAAATGAGTTAGGGATTGTCCGTCCTGTAAATGTGAATCCTCCTTGCACTTTCTCAAAGTAAAGACCAAATTCTTTGTTTTGCTTCTTGCATTCCTGACGTAGCATTTCTTTAAGTTGATTTGCTGGAACAGTCTTCGTAGCTTTTACAATAAGGTTGGATTGCCTCGAGACGCATTTATAGCCAGCTTGTTTTCGTCCATGGCCATTAGAATTCGCATAGTTTTCAATAGGGGAACGCGACATAAGGAAATTCCGAAAGATTCCGCCGCGAACTGTCTCTACTCTTTTTGGCTGTATTCCTTCATCATCATAAGGATAGTAGCCAGACAAATCTTTATTGCCGATTTTATTTAATGTCGGGTCGAATATTACATCAATAAAATCAGGCAATATCTTTTGACCAATATAATTCTTAAATGTTTGGCTCGAATTGGGGTCTTTTTGCCGATGTCCTTCGACACGGTGGCCAAATATCTCGTGGAAGAACACACCAGAAGCCTCACCAGACAGGATTGCCGGTCCAGAATATGTCTGCATCAAAGGAGCTTCTCTCATCTGCTTTAGTTTTGTTACTATTTTATTTGCGTCCTCTGCTATTTTCTTCTCGTCTGGAAGGCCATCGAATGAAAAAGCAAAATATGATTCATAGAGGAATAAGCTCATACCATCGTCTGCTTTTGTTGTAGCAGTTAAAACTATGCGGTAGCTCGGTTCAGACCAAAATAGCTCTGTCCCCTCTGTGCTTAGGAAAGCTTTATTGACTACTTCGCCTTGAAATTGAACATTTGAAGAATAAATCCACTTTTCATTAGCAAAAATGAGTGAAATTCTTTTGAGCATTTCCTTTATAGCGGATTCATTATATTGTAAATCATTGGCTTTGCCGATAAATTTGTTGGGCTTTTCAACCGAAAAGTCTGCTGAACTATCCTCCTCTTGCACTTTTACTGCTTTGTTAGTTAATGCTTTTTCGTATCTTTCGACTGCCTTTTTGTAAGTGCGGTCGGTGAGGAGCCACATTGCATTTTTCAATGATTTTGCATTATCCTCTAATGGCAGATTAACTGAGGTCCTGCCCCCAGAAAAATCCAATTGGTTGCCTCTAATGATATGGGTATTGTCAAATTTGTTGCTCCCTACGCGTAAGTCTATATCCAGAATTCGCTTATGATTGCTATCGTCTTCTGCTATTTTTCCATATTTTGCATTGATTTTCACGTTTTTTATATCTGATATGTGATAAGATATAAAGTAAGGAGGTTTATCGGTGTTTTGCAATTCATTATACGCTCTGTTCAGTTCCTCTTTGGCTACTTTAAAGTAGCTGGGTTCTGCAGCTAACGAATGTATTGATAGTATTGCGATTGTTATAAAAATTAAAATTATTTTCATTTCTTACCTTTCATTTGGTTATTTTAATTGCCTTTCCGCATGATAAGAACTTCGCACTAATGGTGCCGATTCTACATATTCGAAGCCCATTTCGAGTCCAATCCTTTTGTAGCTTCTAAATTCTTCGGGAGATACAAATTTAACAACAGGCAGATGTTCTTTTGATGGTTGTAGGTATTGCCCTATCGTCATTATTTTGACATCTATTCTTCGTAAATCTTCCATTACTTGTATTATCTCTTCCAAAGACTCTCCCAATCCGACCATAATACCTGTTTTAGTTTTTAGCCCAAATTCTTTGGCACTTTCTAGAACAAATAGCGATGTTTTATAATCAGCTTGAGGCCTAACGTTAGCATATAATCTTGGAACTGTTTCGATGTTATGATTTAAAATGTCGGGCTTTTCGCAAAAAACTCTATGAAGAGCATCTAAATCGCCCTTAAAATCTGGGATTAGCACTTCGATTGTTGTTGTTGGATTATATTCTCGTATTTTCCTAATTGTCTCAGCCCAATGCGAGCTACCACCATCGGGTAAATCATCTCTTGTTACAGAAGTAATTACAGCATGCTTTAGCTTCATATCAGCGATTGATTCAGCGACCATCGTTGGTTCCGATGGATCTGGAGGCAAGCCCTTACCTGTTTTAACAGCACAGAATTTGCAGTTACGAACGCAAACATCGCCGAGTATCATAAAAGTTGCGGTTCCAGAGTTCCAGCATTCGTGAATATTAGGACAGTGCGCCTCTTCGCATACGGTATGCAGAGATTTTTCCCTCATCATACCTTTTATTGTTGCAAATACTTCTCCACTTGGAGCCCGCACTTTCAACCATTCGGGTCTTTTAGCTCTTATTGTATTTTCTTTTATTTCAGCCATATAATATTATTATCATTTTAAACTATTTATTGAAGTAATATTAATAAAAATATTGCAGTTTTGTATGCTATTGCCACGCTAATAATACAAATGTAACTGCACTGCCCAACGAGTTGACCTGTATTCTTCGCAATCTATATATCTATACTCAGGTATAAATTCAACGAAAGGCAATATAAAAATCTTAGCATTAGCAACTATTTGGTAGGTCTTGAAAATATAAGTCTCATCGGTTAAAATATGTTTTGTAATTCCATACTCTCCCTTTACTCCAAGAAATATGCCTTTGTAAGGCGAATATGTCAGCCCAGCAATAAAATTATCTGTCTTTCTAATAAAGTACTTATTAGAACCAGAATATCGAAAAATTAACTGCAAATCATCGAAAAGGGCAACACCGATAAAGGAATTTATTATTAAGAAATCTCCATTAATTAATAATGAAGACCCCAAATAGCTTTCAGGCAAAAAATCTTCTAATAGCTTTGGAAAAATTACTAACCTTCCTGTAAAAGTAGGATTATCCTTAACAGCAACAATGGATAATTGCTCACCGTATAGTGAGATCTCGGATAAGCTCCTGGAATCTGCTATACCTAAAGCAACTGAAAGCCAATCTAAGCTCTCATAATTCAGCTCTAAAGCTAATTCTGCATAATCTGGAGGAATAAGACTTGCGGTTCCATCTGTTGATGCAACCCTTCTATCCAAACTTGTCATGTCGCAATCACGAAGACCGAAAGCTGGCTGAAAGAATCCCACTCGTAAAGAGGGAAGTTCATCAATAGGTTTTAGAATTAATGATGCTGACCAGTCTTTTTGAGCAGGGAAAATTAATGGACCTATATTATACTGCCCCTGCAATGTCAGCCATTTCAAAGGTGTCGAACTTAAATATAATGATGCTTGCATTGGGAAGTATCTTCTCGTTGCATTCTCTGTCTTATGCGAACGAAAAGACTGATAGCGGAAATCTGTTCCTATTGATAATAAGCCATTGAAAAAAGAGTTATCGCCTTTGTCAATGTATTCAGCTATTGGATTTAAGCCAATATCCTTGAAAGAAAAGAAAGATGCATCATTACCAAATTTCCATCCGAAATCATTCCTCATACCGCCACCCTGCGGGTTAATATGGCAGGCGCTACAACGATTTCCAGTCCAGAGCGAGAATTCTGGAGTTGCAAAGCTTGAATAAATGATAAATAAGAAGATAATAAAGTAAGTTAAAATAGGTTTCATATTGATTTTACTTGTGAGGTGGAAGTTTGCCCGCTTTTTTTGCCTTGACTACCTCTTCAGCTGTAACTATTTTGTCAATATTATTGAATTTTTGTAGCACATAAGTAAGTATGAGAGCGATATCATTGTCAGTTAAGGACTTATCTACTTCAGTAGTCATAACCCCATTATAGGTTACATTATTTACAGTTATTTTTCCACTTCTTCCGTATATCATCCCCCGAAGAAGCTCCTGAGTATCAACTTTTTTTATATAGTCAGCATCCTTGAGTGGCGGATAGACATTTTTAATTCCTGTGCCATTTTTCCTATGGCATTTAGAGCATTGTTCATTATAGAGCTTTTCGGCTTTATTGGTATCATATCCCTTGTTACTATTAAAGCCCCAGCTCAAAGTTTCATTTATAAAAAGAATAATCAAGATAGCGAATCCAGTAACAAAATCGAGCTTACTTAACTTACCCATAAATATCAAGATTAATCATACATATTATTTATACACGAAATAAAAGCAAGATTTATTATTTTATAATATAAATTACATACGAAATACGCCATATTTTTGGTCAGGTATCGGGCTATTAAGCGACATAGAAATGCCTAAAGCGATAGCAGTTCTTGTGTCGAGTGGGTCTATTATACCATCGTCCCATAACCGAGCAGAACTATAGTAAGGAGATGCCTCCGCTTCGTATCTATCTATAATTGGTTGTCGAATTGCATTGATTTCTTGCGGCGAAAGAGTTTTACCGGCAGCTTCTAATTGTTTTATTTTAACAGTAGCAAGGACATCAGCGGCTTGCTCGCCACCCATAACAGAAATCCTACCGTGAGGCCACATCCAGAGCAAACGAGGGTTATAGCCCCTGCCGCACATCGCATAGTTCCCTGCTCCATAAGAGCCCCCGACTATAACAGTAAATTTTGGGACATCTGCATTTGCGACTGCGTGAACCAATTTGGCTCCATCGCTGGCTATCGCTCCATGTTCATATTTCTTTCCGACTATGAAACCCGTAATATTTTGTAAGAAAATTAATGGGATTTTCCTTATAGTGCAAAGCTCTATGAAATGAGCTCCCTTTTTGCTTGATTCAGAAAAAAGCACTCCGTTATTGCCAAGTATTCCAACTGGATAGCCCATAATCCTTGCAAAACCGGTTACCAATGTAGTGCCGTAGAGTTCCTTAAACTCTTGGAATCTGCTTCCATCCACAATCCTTGCTATTAACTCCCTTATATCAAAGGGCTGTCGTAAGTTCGAGGGTATTATGCCAAGCATTTCCTCAGGATTGTAGTAAGGCTCTTCAGGTTCTATACGTTCAAGCTCGAACTTTGTTTGTTTATCGAAATTCTCGACTATATTCCTTACAATTTCCAGAGCATGCTCATCATTTTGGGCATAATGGTCTGAAACGCCTGATATTCTACAATGCACGTCAGCACCGCCAAGCTCTTCATCGGTAACAACTTCGCCAGTAGCTGCTTTCACTAATGGAGGTCCGCCGATAAAAATTGTAGCTTGATTGCGTACCATCACAGTTTCATCGCTCATTGCTGGAACGTAAGCCCCTCCAGCTGTGCAAGAACCCATTACGCAAGCAATTTGGGGTATATTGAGAGCCGAAAGACGAGCTTGGTTGTAAAATATCTTGCCAAAATGGTCTTTGTCTGGGAAAGTTTCGGCTTGGTATGGTAGAAAAATTCCACCTGAATCCACTAAATAGATGCATGGCAGTCGGTTCTGCATTGCAATTTCCTGTGCGCGTACGTGCTTTTTTATTGTCATTGGAAAATAAGTGCCTCCTTTGACTGTTGCGTCGTTGGCAACTATCATACATTCTCTGCCTTTGATTACTCCTATTCCTGTAATAATTCCTGCACAAGGAGCTTCATTGTCATACATATCGTAAGCAGCGAAAGCAGAAAGCTCAAGAAATGGCGTATTCTTATCGCATAATGCCGATATCCTATCCCTAACAAGCATCTTGTTGCGTTCGAGATGTCGTTGACGCGCTTTTTCGGGTCCTCCAAGCTTTAGTTTTTCGTAACGTTCTTTGAACTCGGCTAATATCTTCAATGAATTTTCATAGTTTGCTTTGTATTCAGCACTTTTTGTTGATATTTTGGACTTAAAACGGTTCATTATTCTTTCAATATTTGTAAATTAAATTTATTATTATTGCAAAATATAAAAAATTATGGATTTATCAGCAAAATAATATGTTAACTTATAATATGTTTTGTAGTTTTAAAGAAATTGATACTCCAGCTCTTTTGATAGAAAAAAGCATACTCGAAAACAATATTAAGAGAATGCAAGCTATTGTGAATCATAGGAATTTAAAGCTACGCCCTCATATAAAAACTCATAAAATTCCAGAAATTGCCAAAATGCAAATTGAGGCAGGAGCAAAAGGCATAGCTGTTGCTAAAATCTCGGAAGCAGAAGTAATGGTTCAATACGGATTTAAAGATATTCAAATTGCAAATATTATAATCGGCGAGCAGAAAGTTCAACGATTGAAATCGCTAAGGCAACAAGTCGAATCGCTCTCTGTAGCAACAGATTCCTACGAAGCTGTTGACGACTTGTATAAGACTTTTAAGGATACGACTTTGCTTCTTAAAGTTTTTGTTAAAGTTGATGTCGGTTTTCATAGATGTGGTCTTGAAAGCAAAGAAGCTATTTTAAGATTAAGTAAATATATTCAAGAAAAATCAGGGCTCGTCTTTGCAGGTATTTTAACCCACGCTGGGCAAGCTTATCTTGCGGAAAGCCAATCAGAAATAGAGCAAATTGGCAATTCAGAAGGTAGGAATATGGTTCAAATCGCCAATTATTTAAGAAGTAACGGCGTTGAAGTTCCAGAGGTTAGTGTTGGTTCGACACCTACTGCTTATTATGCTGCTCAAGTTGATGGAGTTACAGAAATTAGAGCTGGCAATTATGTTTATTATGATATGCTGCAAGTTGCTCTTGGTTCGGCAACAATAAGAGATTGCGCTCTTTCTGTCCTATCTACGGTCGTTAGCATTCCAACACTCGACAGAATGGTCATAGATGCTGGAAGTAAATCTCTTTCTCTCGATAGAGGAGCTCACAGCAAGACACTATTCGATAGTTTTGGTTATATAATCGGAAAGAATTCTAAGATTATACGCTTATCCGAAGAGCATGGAATTGTTGAGATACTCAATGAGGATTTTGTTACCGGCGAAAAAATCAGAATTATTCCCAATCACGCTTGTGCTGTCAGCAATCTTTACGACGAAGCTTATTTAGTTGATGGCAAAGAAATTGTCGCTAAATACAAAATAGCATGTCGAGGCAAGTCAACATAATCACAGCCCAGTGCTACCAAACCCCCCAGCTCCACGTTCTGTCTCTTCCAAATTATTAGTTAGCACCCATTCGACCTTTTCATAGCGAGCAAAAATTAATTGAGCTATCCTATCGCCTCTTGATACAACAAAATTTTCTTTTCCAAAATTTGCTAAAATCACTTTAATTTCACCACGATAATCGCTATCTATAGTTCCAGGAGCATTTAGAGCAAATATGCCATATTTAGCAGCTAAGCCACTTCGCGAACGCACCTGGCACTCATAACCATCTTGAAGAGCAATCGCAAGTGATGTGGGTATAAGGGCAATAGAACCAGCTGCTATCACTATAGGCTCGTCAACAGCTGCGTAAATATCCATACCAGCAGAGCCAGCAGTTGCATATACAGGAAGAGGCAGGTCAGAAAATCTTTCGTCTAATCTGGTTATTTTTACATACATATAATTACTAAAAAGCAATAGTTTCGCCGTATTCCATAACTCTACAATTCTTTCCAATAGCTTCCACTTTTTGCTTAAAGACATAAGGGTCAGCTGCTATTATGCCGAAAGTATTGTAATGCATAGGAATTACCAGCTCAGGATTTACAAATTCGACTGCCTTGACAGCGTCGTCAATACCCATAGTGAAATTGTCACCGATGCAAACAAGCATAATGTCAATCTTATCCAATTCCCCGATGAGGTTCATATCGAGGAATAGGCCAGTATCGCCGGTATGGTAGATGGTTTTGCCTCCTATTTTAAGCACAACGCCCGCTGGATTGCCTAAATATCTGCCATCAGGACCAGCAGAACCGTGATGGGCAATAGTGAACTTCAATCTGCCAAATGGGAAGTTCCACCCGCCACCAATGTGCATATTGTGAGCTTTAACGCCATTTTCGGCGGCAAAGTTGGCAAGCTCGTTGACGGCTATTAATAATGCATCGTTTCTTTTAGCAATCGAGAGACCATCGCCGAGATGGTCGCCATGTCCGTGAGTTAGAACGATAAAATTCGCTTCGACGTCCTCTGCTTTTACTGGCGATGTCGGGTTCCCTGTGAAAAATGGGTCTATCAACACTTTATGTGTTCCATCATCGAGTAAAAAAGCAGAATGGCTTAAATAGCTTAATCTTAACATTTTATCTCCTTATTTATTAATAATAATTACAAGCATTTTTTCAAAAAGCAATTATAAAAAATCTTTTCATTCTTTCCAAACATAATCGAATAAAATTACTGATAACAATATTATTACAATTGTATAAGATACAATTATTACAATATCTAATGGAATTTGTGATAATAAAGTGCCGTCAATACAATGAATTAATGACTTAACCCCAATAATAACTATAGGCAATACAACTGGAAAAGAAAGCACCGGAAATATTGCATTTTTATTCCCTGCCCTTGCTATTATCGCTGATATTATTGTTGAAACAGAAGCTAAGCCAATGCTTCCTATAATTATCATCGTAAAAAAGAGAAATATTGAATTAATATGTATATCATTATTAAAAAAAATATAAAGCACGGTTGTTAAGAAATTATATAGTATGCCAAAAACAATATTGAAGCTCAACTTTCCAAAATATACTGATAGAGAGTTGGTATGCAGCTTCAAAAAAAGCGATGTTCCTCTTTCCTCCTCGCTGATAAAGCTTTTTGAGAGCCCAAGCATAGAATTGAAGAACATTAGTAGCCAAAGAATACCTGAACTTATACCCGAGGATGCCTCCTCTTGAAAAATACTTAAAGATATAATTGTAATTGTTATGACAATAAATAGTAAAACTGAGGTAATTGAAGTTCTATTTCTAAACTCTGAGTTTATTTCTTTGTAAAATACTGAATAAACACTTTTGAGTAATTTTACCATATAAAAAATTAACTAAAAGAAACGATATTTCAAACCGATAAGAAGGGAAAGCTGGTGAGTTTTCCAAATACCATCTTTTATAAGGTCATTGAAATAGAAATTATAGTAAGCTTCAGTAAAAGCAGAAATTCTATAGGTGAAGGAATAGGTGAAGCCGACCCCGCCGAAGATGCCAAATCGTAGAGTGTTGATCGAACCGAGTGAGCTTGGTGCATTCGGTTCATCAATAATTCTGGAACCATCTGAATATGTGTAGTCATCGGGTATAATTATCCCTCGCTTAAGAGAAATGCCATCAGATATATTCAATGATAGGTTAAGTCCGCCAAGAAGATAAAGATAGCTTTTTAGATAATAATCAGCTGAAAGTGATAAGCTCAAAAAAGTAGAACCCATCTTCAGAATTCTTTTCTCCTGAAATGGTTTGATTTCTCCTAAATCGTTCCTGACATGCGAAATTATACTGTCGGGAGCCTCTAATTGTCCTCCAATATTTTCGATAGCAATCTTGGCTGATAGCCCAAAGTCCATATTAAATTTGCGAGAAACAACGAGCCCAGCATATCCACTAAAACTAAAAGCATCGGAAAAATTACCTAAAGCAGAAACGTTTCCGGATCGCGAAAAATTTGCATTGTGAAAGATTGCCGACATTTTTCCAAAAAGCCCTACTTGAAGGCCTTGGTCAGGTTCGCAATCTCTTTGAATGCCTTCTCTTAAACTAAGCATATACTTATTTTTCTCTGGATTAAAAGCATAGCAAACAGTCCATATAGATTTATTGGAGCTTACATCCAGGGCTTCTAATATAATAGAACCAGTTTGGTCTTTGATTTGTGGGGTTATCTCGACCGCACATTGTGGAGTACCGGGGTCAATTTTAGGGATTTTAGCTTGAAGATTTGTGGCAGCGACAATTCTGACGCTTTCCATACCGGTGTCGTCTTCTCTGTCGTCTCGAAATACGACATTGAACTTATTATTAGCAATTAATTCTTCTGCAAAAGGTGGCTCTGTATCGTCAACCTGCTCCATTTCAATGAAAGTCTGCCCTCCCATCGTTCCATAAGCATCATAAGCATTCGACTTAAAGCCGAATCCATAAGAACATATCCCAAACGGTAGCCCCCCCTCAAGCGAATGAGTTCCAAAAGATACTGGAACGTGAGCTATAGAATACCTGCTTATGCCAAGTTGCTGAAAAAGCGAGGGGTCTATCGGATTGCCATCAAGTCTTAACGAACGTATTGCTTTTGTAGGAACTACGACATTGACATAATGCTCCCAATTGCCATTGACTGGTGTAGCAAAACGATATTTCTGTAGGAATTGCTTCGTAGGATTTATAATAATCATCATAGGGTCGCCAATTGAATCCCCGTTATTAAATCCTTGAGAAAATTGAGCCACAAGAATTGGCTTATCCGCAGAAATTTGCAAATTCTTGTTCGAAATACTATCGTAATACTGTCCTGATTTAAGGGTTCGGACTAATTTCCCATCCTCAAATATCTTTGTATTATTCTCATTTGCAAGCACTCGATAAGAATAATTAGAACGCGACTGTAATCTCCCTAAATAAAAATGCTTACCCCAAGAAGGTATGGGTGGAATTTGCTCGACTAAATGATTGCAAGCTATTACCCTTGGTGGCACATAAGCGCATTGGTGTCCAGAAAAAACAGCTATCTTTTTGTTTGATTTTATATAAGAACCTGTTAAGTCGCAGTTGTTAATTGTATCGAATCTAGGTACTACTTGATAGACATCTCCTTTACGCAACCTAACTGTAAATGGTTCTAAATGCTTATTATTCTTTGCCGTTGGGACAGTTGGAATTATAGTTACATCAGTGTTATCCTCTGTTGCGATAATTGCAAACTGAGCCATCAAGCCATCTGATATTGCATAGCAAATTACCCTATATTCTGTTCCCAAATAATCTGTAGGAATGCCAAGATATGAATCTGTAGAAGAAGACAAATGATTCAGTCCATATACAAACACTGGTTTATTGGAAGTCAAATGCACTGCAAGTCTTTCAGGTTCTTGATTATTCATTACAATTGCTGATGCTGGAATTTTTAAGTTCTTCATAGTTCCTGCTGGAACTTGTATTTGTTGCTTAAAGCCAATTCCATCTATCTCGATATTTACCAATGCGTCTTCGTCGCTTGCTATGAAAAGCTCTAAATCTATTCTGCTCGAGGTAGAACTTTGTGGCACAAATACATGGTTCTTCTCGAAACATAGCCAATATTCATTGCCAACTAAGCTTTTTACTTGTTGGGGTTTCGTAGGTTTTTTGTTTGTTTGAGCATATATATTGGAAAATGCTAAAATAAACGCTATTACGGTAAAAATTATATGTCGTTTTTTCATTTTCATCGAGCTAAATCTACTTTACATATAAAAACGATGATGTGTAGACTCCTCTATTAGTTTGCATAACTAAATAATATCCACCACTCCCAAATTTCCATATAATTGGTTTAAAAATAAATATATAAGAACCTTTATCAAGAGGATTATTCAAATCGTTAATCTTAATATTTCCCGTTTTTGTTACTTTTTCGATTTCAAACATTGAATTCAAATCACTATTATTTATTATCTCTTCGCCTCGTAAAGAAAAAATCTTAAAAGTAACAGGAGTATTATTTTCAATTGTAAAAGGAAAAATTGTGCTTCCAGAGAATGGATTAGGATAATTTCGACCCAAACCCTCAGGATATTTCTGCACCACAGGGATTTGGGAAATAGTGATTTTTCCTTTGAGAAATTCTTTATTTTGTGGTTCAACTCCATCAATTAGCAATTTCTTAGGCGTTATATAGGATACAGAATCGTAGCCGGCAAGTCCTTCGACTTCGAGAACGCAAATAATTCCGTTATTTATTGCTTGAACATCGTTGCATGTAATATACAGAACAGCATGCTCGTAAGGCTCTATCGGTGGGTTAGGGGCTAAAAATGTACATTTCAAAGCATAATTATTAGCTCCAATAATTGATTTGATTAGTATCAATTTTGAATTATATTCAAGTTCCAGACTTATAGAATTTGTTGGGCTTGTCTCTATTGTTCCATAAATTGGAATATAACTACTAAAAATGCCTTTTGCAATTGAAGTATCTTTTATCTCAACTTTGTTTTGGCTATAGCTTAACGAAAAACCAAAAATTATTATTAAAAGAATTTTGCTTAATCTTCTTATTTCTATCATCTATTATTTTGTAAGAATTCTTTTAAAATCTTTTTTATAAATAACAAATATAACTTTTATTAACTATTGTTCAAAGATATTTATTGTTTTTTATTTCAATTTTTTATTAAATTTTTTGGAAATAAGCCGTAAATTGTAGAAATTTGATATAATAACAAATAAAAACAAAAAATAAATGCTCGAAGAAACAGATAAAACAGTTAAGAAAAAAAAGCTATTTAGCCGTTGGACAGCTTTTTTGACAATAACAATTACAGCATTAGCAATAATCTATTTTGTAGATAGCACTATAAAAGCGAACGAAATACTCAAAGACATTGAAATAATAAAAGCCAAAACAGAAGTAATTGAAAATCATAATCTTATCTTGATGGAACAAATCAATCGTCTGCAATCGCCAGATAGGATTATAACAATTGCAGAAACTAAATTCAAAATGGAAAGGATTAGTAGTCCCCCTATTATAATAAAATTACCAAAGCAAGACAATGCCCGAAACTGAACTTTTTCACGAGATAACGAGTCTTCTAACTGAGCAAAGAAATCCCCTAAGCGAGGATATAGATAATCTCTCGACTTTAGATGTTTTGAGAATCATAAACGATGAGGATAAGAAAGTCCCGTTTGCTATTGAAAACCAATTAGATAGCATAGCAAAAGCAGTTGACTATATTGTAGAGTCTTTCAAGCAAGGAGGGCGTCTGTTTTATTTCGGTGCTGGAACAAGCGGAAGACTCGGCATTCTGGATGCCTCAGAATGCCCCCCAACTTTTGGCACTCCTTACGATATGGTTCAAGGTGTCATAGCTGGAGGTAGAAAAGCTGTTTTCAAAGCTATTGAAGGTGCCGAAGATTCGATTGAAAACGGTGCTAATGAAGTAGTTAAAAGAAATATCCTACCTCCAGATATTGTTTGTGGCATAGCTGCCTCTGGAAGAACTCCTTTCGTTAGAGGAGCTTTGCAAGAGGCTAAACGCCGTAAAGTTCGGTCGCTATTAATCTGCACAGTAAGTAAAGAAAGACTAAATGAAATTGGAGTATTTGCTGATATTATTATTGCTCCAAATGTTGGTCCTGAAGTTATTGCCGGCTCTACAAGAATGAAATCTGGTACAGCTCAGAAGCTGATACTTAATATGCTAACTACTGCTTCTATGATACGCTTAGGCAAGACCTATGGAAATGTTATGGTAGATTTACAACAAACAAATAATAAGCTCAAAGAGCGTTCCAAAAACATAATTATGAAAATAGCTAATGTAGATTACGACACAGCTGAGAAGTTATTGAGAGAAAGCGGTGCCAATGTCAAAACAGCTCTTGTTATGGCTTTGACGGGTGCTGATGTGCATAAAGCTCGCTCTTTGCTTGCCTTATCAGATGGCTTTGTTAAAAAAGCTGTTCTATTAGCAAAAAAAATTTAATTCAATGATTATCCATTTTTTTGTGATTTTTATTAATAAATTGATTAATTTAGCATATTAGTTTTTTAATTAGGGAGATTTTTATGAAAATAACAAATTTTTATAGAATCATATTGCCAATAACTCTATTAATTATTAATTCTTCTTTTCTATTTTCACAAGAAGAGGGTTATTTAAAGACCGCTCACGATGCAATATTAAATAAGCAATACACCATAGCTATTCAAAATTATAATAAGGCGATAGAGAAACATTCTGGCTATGCACCGTCTTATTATGGAAGAGGGCTTGCTCATTCTTACTTAAAAGAATACAAAGAAGCAATCGAAGATTTTACAAAAGCTATTGAACTCGACCCTCTTTATCACGAAGCATATTATAGCAGAGCAATTAATTACAAAAATATTGGAAAAAATAATGAGGCACTTGCCGACCTCGACAAAGCTATCGAAATTAACAAGGTTATTCCAGATTACTACTATCTAAGAGGCATTATCCATTACGTAGAAAAGAATTACGACAAATCATATAACGATTATACAAAAGTTCTCGACCTTAAACCAAACTATGGCTTGGCTTACTATGGTAGAGGGGTTGTAAATAAAGCTCAAAACAAAAAAGATTCTGCCATCAAAGATTTTGAAAAGTATCTGGAATTGAACGGAAATAAAGATAATTTAGCTGCCGAAGCTCAAAGATTAATAAACGAGATAAAAAACCCTGAAGAATAGAATATTTATTTTTTCTTTCTAAGTCTTTTTACAAACATTTTAACAGATAACCAATTTTTTAAGGCAATCATAATTTTATGAATTGTCGAGACTTTAATTCTTTTCTTGTAAATGTTAAAGTCATTTAGTTCAATTTTCTCAAGTAAGCGGAAATAAATTCCATCCATTACTTCTGCCGAAATAACAGTCATCTTTTCGTCAGGATGCAAAGAAGTTCGGGCTTTATGATAGAACTGCCTTACCCTTCCTACTTGGAAGCGCATCATTTCTATAAATCTATCGTCATAGACTTCGTTGATAATATCCTCTTCTGTTAAATTATATGCTTCCAAATCTTCTTTGGGAATGTATATGTAGCCCCTGTCCTTATCTTGCTTAATGTCGCGAAGAATGTTAGTTAGCTGGAGAGCATAGCCGAGATTAATCGCATAGTTCTTAGTCGCCTCGTATTTATAGCCAAATATCTCTATGCTAATAAGTCCTACGACACTTGCTACACTATAACAATAATCTTTTAAATCCTCAAATGTTGCGTATCGTGTCTTAAATAAGTCCTTTTTTACTCCATCTATCAAAGTTAAAAAATATTGCTTTGGTATTTTGAACCTATTGACAACTAAATATAAAGGCAAAAGTAGAGGTGAAGGTATTTTGTTTGAATAAATATCTTCGATCACAGATTCCCATAAAGCAAGCCGCTTTAGCTTTTGCTCTATTATGTTTGGAGTAAATGATGGTATGTTATCTACTATATTATCGAGGTAGGAGCAAAAAGCATATATTGAATTTATTGCCTTCCGCTCTTCTTTTGGTAGAAATGTAAAAGATAATACAAAATTAGACCTATCGAGCGAGGGGGGTTCCTCGTTTTCAAATAAAGCTAATTCTGTTGTTGTCATTATTTCATTCACTAAACTTTTGGATATAATGTTTTTAATGCTAAAACAATAATATCAAAAATGCTTAATTTTATTTTTAAATATAAAACTTTTTCTGCAATTTTTCTAATTTTTTTTAATATTCTTTCACCACTAAATACAATTGCTTTTATTTCAAGCTTTAGTCTTAGCGGTTTAAGATGATTTATCAAAGGCTTACCATTGTTCAGAATCTCTAATGTAATTTCATACAATTCATTAAGAAGCATCCTTTTTTGAGCTATATTATTGCTTTCGAACAATGATAATTTGTCGAGATTATATTTCATTAAAATATCTTTGGGTATATAAATTCTACCTTTCTTCTTATCAATAGAAATATCCTGCCAGAAATTAATAAGTTGAAGAGAAGTACATATGCTATTTGAATAACCTATCATTTCAATTGAGTTAATATTAAATAATCTTAATACCAATTCACCAACAGGATTGGCAGAATTATTACAATATGCAAAGACATCCTCAAAGTTTTCAGGTTGTTCGAACAATACATCCTGCTTAAATGCATTTATTAACCTTTGGAATAAAGAAATTGGCAACCGAAATAGTTGGATAGTATCTTGAAGAGCAAAAAAAATTGGATTTTTGCGATTAGCTTTGGAGTCAAGAGCAAAATAGTCAATTTCGAGTAGATTTATCATTTCGTTTAAGGAAGAGATTCTGAGCTCTTGAGCATCATCTGTCAATTCGTCAGCAATGTCGTCTGCAACTCTCGCAAAAGCATAAATAGCAAAAATGTGTTTTCTGACTTTTTGGGGAATTATTAAAGAAGCAACAGGAAAATTTTCATAATGACTTGTGCTAATTTTCCTGCAAAATTTATATGCCTCATCTAAAGTCTGGCAAGCAAATCTACCACCGTTCTGGGTAGTTAATTCGTTGAGTTCATCTTTAGAAAATTGCATATTAATTAAATTCTTTTGAAGAAGTCAACCAAATCGAGTTGCTCCCAAGAAAATTCAGGTTTTCCGAAGTGTCCGTATGCTGCAGTAGCTCGATATATTGGTTTGCGAAGGTCAAGACGCTCAATTATGCCTTTTGGAGTTAAGTCTATGTTTTTCATTATATAATCGGAAATGACAATATCCTTAACCTGAGAAGTATTATGTGAATTTACCCAAATTGATATAGGCTGGGCAAGTCCTATAGCATAAGAAAGCTGTATTGTGCATTCTTTCGCTAAGCCAGAAGCAACGATATTTTTCGCTAAATGACGAGCAGCATATGCTCCAGAACGGTCGACTTTTGTGGGATCTTTCCCTGAGAAAGCTCCACCACCGTGAGGGGCTTTTCCGCCATAAGTATCAACGATAATCTTACGCCCCGTAAGTCCTGTGTCTCCGTGTGGTCCGCCTATTTCAAAACGTCCCGTTGGATTTATGTATATTTTTGTATTGGAATCTAAATAATCCATTGGTAAAGAATTCTGAATAACATATTCCATGACATCCTCGCGTATCTTCTCTTGCGTAACATCAGGGTCGTGCTGAGTGGATACCACAATAGTGTCTATCCTAATGATTTCGCCACTGTCGGAATATTCAATTGTAACCTGCGATTTTGCGTCAGGTCTAAGATAAGGCATTAATTTCAAATGATTTTTTCTAATATCTGCAAGCTTTTTGACAAGCTTATGAGCAAACATAATCGGAGCAGGCATTAGCTCTTCCGTTTCAGTGCAGGCATATCCGAACATCATGCCTTGGTCGCCTGCTCCTCCGGTATCTACGCCTAAAGCTATGTCCGGCGATTGATGATTGATGACGTTAATGACACTGCAAGAATACGAGTCGAAACGATAGCCCGGTTTTGTGTAGCCAATGTCGCGTATGACGCTACGAACTAAATCTTGCAAATTTATATAAGTTTTTGTAGATATTTCACCTCCGACGATTATCAACCCGGTTGTTGCATAGCATTCGCATGCTACTCGGCTTTCTGGGTCGTCATTAAGCATTGCATCCAATACCGCATCTGATACCTGGTCGCAAATCTTATCTGGATGCCCTTCTGATACTGATTCAGATGTAAAAAAATGTGTGTGTCTTTCCATTTAATTTCCTTTTTGATTTAATTAAAAATTAACCTCGCTTGAATTGCCAACATTTAGATGATAAAAATTGCCCTTCACAATAGCATTATTTCCAATTATTGATTCCTCTAACAATGATGAACTTACGGTTGCTCCATCGCTTATGATAGAGTTCTTTACTACACTGTCCGATACAATTGCTCCCTCTGCGACAGTAACGTAAGGTCCAATTATAGAACGTTCTACTATTGCATTGCTTGCTACAAAGCTTGGAGGAATGACAATCGCATCCTTGAAAGAATAATTTTTCTCATTTTTTTCAAGTAAATACCTATTGGTAGAAAGAAGAGTTTCTGGCTTTCCACAGTCATACCATCCCTCAACGGGAAAAGTTGTGAACTGCTCGCCTTTTTGAAGCATAAGTTGAAGTGCATCTGTCAATTGATACTCTCCTTTTGTTTTGATTTCGCTTGTTATTAGCTCTTCTAAACATTCTTTGAATAATTTCGTGTTTTGTATAAAGTATATTCCAACGATTACAAGATTTGAAATCGGCTCTTCTGGTTTTTCTATAAATCTTGTGATAAATCCTTTAGAATCGAGTTCCACAACACCGAATCTTCGAGGGTCTTCAACCTCTTTGACTCCTATAGCTGAGAAACCTGAATTAAAAGCCAGAGACAAATCTACATCGAAAATTGTATCTCCTAATATTATAACTAATGGCTCGCTGTTGAAGGTATCCCTTGCCACCCATAAAGCATGACCAAGACCAAGACTTTCGCGTTGTGGCACAAATTCTGCATTGATTTTATGCCGTTCGTTTACATACTCCTGCACTAATTTGCCCATATAGCCCGTTATAACTGTTATTTTATCTATTCCTTGAGTGGATATAGCATCTATTATATGGCCAAGTATAGGTTTGCCCGCAACATTCAAAAGAACCTTGGGGAGTGTGTAAGTATGTGGTCTTAATCTCGTCCCAACACCTGCAACAGGAATGATTGCTCTCATAATTTTCAATTTTTATAAAATAAATTTTACAAAAATACGATTTTTTATTTAAATTTTGTTAAATAGATTTTAAAGGTTTTAATATGCTATACATTACAAAAAGAGTCCATTTTTCTGCTTCTCATAGACTTTTCAACCCGAATTTTGATGACGAAAAAAATGAAAGAATTTACGATAAATGCAATAATTTCTATGGTCACGGTCATAACTATAAATTAGAGGTTACCGTAAAAGGTACTCCTGACCCTGACACCGGATATGTTATAGATTTAAAGAAACTTAAGCGTATCCTTTATGAAGAGATTGTTGAAAAAGTTGACCATAAGCACCTGAATTTCGATGTTGATTTTCTTAAAGGCATAATCCCTACTGTTGAGAATTTAGCAATTGCTTTTTGGAATATTCTCAAAGATAAAATTCCTTCTGGTAGTCTTTATTGTATTAAGCTTTTTGAAACCGATGATAGCTTTGTAGAGTATTTTGGAGAATAATGTTTTTTAACTAAACTTACCGTACTTTTCTCCTCTAAATCCATTTATAAAATCTTTAATAGGCATAGGGTTTCTGCCTTCGAGTTGCAGATGCGTTATGCTAATTATTCCTTTTGCGCATTGGACATTGAAAAAGCTTTCGCCTATTGTAAATGATGCAGTTTCTCCTGTTCCGCATTGGCAATATTCTACTTTAAGTATTTTAAGCCGTTTCTCATTCCATAAAGTCCACGCTCCGGGATATGGAGAAAGACCATGAATGAAGTTCCTTATTGTGCGGGCATCGTTCTGCCAGTTGATTTTACAAAAATCAGGATGTATTTTGGGAGCCGATGTAACTTGCGAATTGTCTTGTTTTTGAGTGAAGTATTTTCCACTAAATAGTAGATTGCAAGTATCAAGAGTGAATTGAGGTGCTATGTTCATTAGCTTGTCGTGTAATTCCCCAGCTGTCATATTTTCTTCAATCTTAATTCGTTGCTGTAGCAATATATCGCCTGTATCTACCTTTTCCTGAATTAAGAAGCTGGTAAGTCCCGTTTCTTCATCGCCATTGATAATTGCCCAATTAATTGGGGCTGCACCTCTATATTTTGGAAGGAGACTCGCATGCACATTGAAAGTGCCTATTCGGGCTAAATTGTAGACTTGTGGGGGGAGTATTCTGAACGCTATGACAACTATAATATCAGGTGATAAGTCCTTTAATTCTTTTATAAAATTTTCATCCTTCAAGGACTCAGGTTGAAGTACAGGGATTTTCAATTCCAGAGCTTTTTCTTTTACAGGTGAAGCTTTTAGCTTTAGCCCTCTTCCTTGTGGTTTATCCGGAACAGTAACGACTGCTTTGATACCAATTCGCTTGTGAATAAATTCAAGCGTTGGAACAGCAAACTCTGGCGTTCCCATAAAAATAATCGAACTTTCCATCTTAACCCAAATCACCTTCTGTTGGACGCAAAATTATTTCCTCTATGAGTAGTCGTTCGTTCAATGACAAGCTTATAGCTTCGAATATCATATCGGCAACATCTTCGGGCTTCATCATTTTCAAATTGTATTTCTCCCTTACTTTTGGATGCCATATTTCCGTATTTGTTGCACCAAGTAGAAAGTCTATGACCTTGATACCAGAACGTCGCACCTCTTGTCTTAAAGTTCTACTCAACATCAATGCTCCAGCTTTCGATGAAGAATATATCGAGCAATCATTATATACAGTGTTTGCTGCTACTGAGTTGATTGTTGCGATTATGCCAAACTTCGATTCGAGCATTTTAGGAAGTACGCTCTTGATACATAGGAAAACTCCCTTAGTATTGACATTGTGCATCCAATCGAATTCTTCTTCAGTAGCATTCAGGAAAGATGAGAACTTACAAACCCCAGCATTATTTATCAGGATGTCAATTCCTCCGATAATATTATGAATTTTTTGCGTAACTGTCGCTACAGAACGAGCATCGCTAACATCGCAAGGGAATAGCAATACATTCCTGTTGCTTGCAAATTCTTTGCGAACAGCTTCGAGCGATTGCTGACTCTTTGAGCTAAGAATGACTGTTCCAACTTCATTTATAAATCTTTTGGCTATGGCAAGTCCTATCCCACGACTTGAGCCAGTAATCCAACATCTAAGATCTTTGAATTGTTTCATTTGAAGGGCTTTTTGTTAGTAAAGTTTTATTTTACGAATGCGGAGGCTGAGGGATTCGAACCCCCACAGGATTTCTCCCGGCGGTTTTCAAGACCGCTGCAATACCATTATGCGAAGCCTCCATTGGCATCTTTTCCAACTACAAAATTAAGGAAAATTTCATAAAAAATAATCCTAATTAATCTAATTATATTTTTTTCTTTATAGCTAAGAATACATCTTCAGCAAATTCGCGATAATTCAAATTTGCTGATAGACGCCTTGCCGCCTCAATGTATGGTTTGGCTTTTTCTGGATTTGTTTTTTGTAGCAACAAAGCAATGTTCGAAAGAGTAAGAAGGCGAAGCTCTTGCGGTTGCGTAAAAGCGTTCCTTGCTGCTTCTATCAATATGCTAATTGCTTCTTCAATCCTTTCCTGTTTCATCAATAGATGAGCTACAGAATTTAGAATAAAGGATTCTGCAATTAAATCATTTTTCCCTTTTATTAAAGTCAAAGCTTCGTCCTTTAAAGTGTTAGCAAGAACAAAATTACTAATCTCAGTATTTGTTTTAATTGCTAAAGAGACCATTTGAGCTTGTTCGGCAAGCGAAAGATCATCTTTATGCAATTTATAATATGTAGTCGCTTTATCTGCAGCAAGATGATACCTACCAGCAAGAAAATCCTCGACTATTGACCGACGCATTGTATTGAAATCAACTGTAGTCTCAATGTGTTCGTCCGATATTCCTTGCGATACTTCGCTATTTGTCAATTCGATGCTTTTATTTGCACTTGCATCTGCTAATATATTTTTAAAAGCTATATTGATTGGACTTGTTTCATCAGTATTTTCGCTTTGCTTATTGAGCATAATAAAATTATCATATGCCTGTCTAACGATATCATTGCCTCCGAATTGATGTGCAGTTTCAGCTGCAATAAGAAGCATCGTTTTTGCTGTTTCGTTATCTCCTGATTCAAATGAATGAGCCGCTAAATAGGGTGCTATTTGCTGGCGAATTGATTCGTTTTCTTCATCCTCAAATCTTTGCTTCAAAAGTGCTGAAATCCTACCGTGCAAAGCTACGTGTTCTTCGTATTCTAATGTATTCTCGAAAAATGAATGGTAAAAAGCCTGTGTAAATGTATAGACTGTCGTTTTTATTCCATAGCGAAATTGAGGTCCTAAACTTTTGATGAGAGAGGTCTTCTTTTGAATATTTCTCAATTTCTGAATAGCAGTAAGAATGTCGGTATTTAGTAAGCTCGAGACAATTAAAGCAGTGAATTCCCTTCCCTCGGCGCTACATACTGCTAATATATTCTTTTCTTCTTCGGAAAGCTTATCCAAATCGTGCGATAAAGCGCTATGAACACTCACCGGTAAGTATTCGCTTTCGCCAAAATTCTCCGTTAAACTGCCGTCAGAATTGAATGGCGAAACCCTCTGAAAATACCTCATATATTCGATGACAACATTCGGAACCCCAAAAGAATGCTCGAACATCCATTCCTCAAACTCTTTATTAGGGATATAGTTCGGTATATAATATCGGTATATCTCAGTAAGCTCATTCAGGTCGAAAGGTTCAAGATTTATGCAATGAATATATTCACTGCCCTTCTTATATTTTTGTATAAAAGAAATTAATGGAAGAGAATGCTTGTCGAGTTCACTCTGCTTATATGTAAAAGTGATTAACAATGGGAAATTCTGAATTTCTTCCGCCAACATATGCAGAAGTTCAACAGATTGCGAGTCGCTCCAGTGCATATCATCAATGAAAATTGCTAAAGTCTCTTTTTTTGAATATTGAGTAAAAAGTTCAAAATACTCATTGACTCCTTTGCTGATTTGTTTATATTTTCCTAAGGACTTATCGCGTTTATATTGCTTTATATCTTTGCCAAGTTCTTTCACAGCAAAGATTAAATCCCCAGCTATAGGTATGGTCGAAAGCACTGTCATGCCAATATTGTAAGCAAATTCCTTTTCAACTGTTTTGGTTTTTCGGCTTAATATTTGCTCAGCTATCCTTGAAAATGGGAGAAAAGGCTGGAAGTTGCCTATTTTAAAATTTCCTATAGGAGCTTGACAGTTTGTTATTCCTGTAATTGCAATGTCCTTTTCAAGAATATTTTGATAAAAATGATTTAATAGCGTAGTCTTGCCGAAACCAGCTTCGCCATTGATTGCAATTATGGCTCCTTTTTTATTTGGTAATTGTAATGATACCTCTTTGAATAGCTCAAAATTTTTACTATTTCCAAATATTTTTATTTCACTCATAATTTTTTTTATATTTTTATTTTTATTGAATTAAAATAATTTGAAAAATTAATAAAAATATTGCTCAATTACAATAATAAAAATAGAAATGAAAACGAACCATGTAGAAAAATTAGCAGTTAGTTTAGAATTATTCGAAAAAGCAAAGCAACTAATGCCCGGAGGGGTCAATTCTCCTGTCAGAGCTTTCCGTCAAGTTGGAGGAAACCCAGTTTTTATTAAAAAAGGTAGTGGCTCGAAAATTTGTGATGAAGATGGAAATCAATATATAGATTATATTTGTAGTTGGGGTCCCTTACTCTTCGGACATAATCCGAATTTTATTAGAAAAGCAATTGAAGAATCATTGCAATACGGAACAAGCTTCGGGGCAAATACGAGTTTGGAAATTACAATGGCTGAATTGTTATCTCAGCTTGTCCCATCAATCGAAATGGTTCGGATGGTTAATAGCGGAACCGAAGCCACTATGTCTGCTATCCGTCTCGCTCGGGGATTTACCGGCAAGGACAAAATCATTAAATTCGAAGGATGCTATCACGGTCATAACGACTCTTTTCTCATCAAAGCTGGCTCTGGAGCTTTGACTTTTGGCGTTCCTACAAGTCCGGGTATAACAAAAAAAACAGCTTCAGACACATTGATCGCTAAGTTTAATAATATTGATTCGGTGAAAGAGCTTTTATCCACTAATCGTAACGAAATTGCCGGAATCATTATAGAACCCATTGCTGGAAATATGGGCGTTATTGCTTCTGAAAAACAGTTTTTAACTGATTTGCGTAATCTCTGCAGCGAAGAAAAGATCCTACTGATTTTCGATGAGGTAATGACTGGATTTAGGGTAGCCGCCGGGGGTGCTCAAGAATTATATGGAATAGAACCAGACATTACTACATTGGGCAAGATAATAGGTGGGGGATTGCCAGTCGGTGCTTATGGTGGCAAAAGTAATATTATGGAGATGATTGCTCCTTCGGGTCCTATTTACCAGGCTGGCACATTGAGTGGCAATCCTATTGCGATGTCCGCCGGTATTGCTGCTCTTAATTACATTAAAAATAATCCCTCAATTTACGATCAGCTCGAAGAAAAAGCCAGCTATCTCGAACAAAGATTGAAAAAAGTCAACGAAAACATTGGAAAGAATTGGACTATTAATCGGGTCGGGTCTATGATGACTCTTTTCTTTACTGAGGAGAGAGTTGTTGATTACGATTCAGCTATAAAAAGCGATACAGAAAAGTTTTCACAATATTTCCAAGCTATGCTAAAGCAAGGAATTATGCTTCCTCCTTCTCAATTTGAAGCTCTATTTATTTCTACAGAGCATACAATTGAAGATTTGGACTACACTATAGAAGCATATAATGAGAGTATCCAAAATTTAAAATAATAAATCTATAGTTCTAAAGCTGTTGAAAATATTATGCTATTTCGATAATCTCGGAAATTGTAGAAAATCTTTTGGTCTGAGTATAAGATTTGATACTCACCACGAATAAAGAAATTCTTAAAGGGACTATATTGCAACCCAATTGAAAACCCCCAGGTCTTCAAGTAGTCATTATTTCCTACAACGCCTTTCGATTCTATTCCGTCAGGGTCGTAGTAGAATTCTCCTCTGCCTGAAATGCTAAGTTCGGGTAAGATATGATAGCGAATTCCTAAAAAGCCAGAGCTTAAGTATGCTGTTGCGTTTGAGTCGCTTAGCTTTGAGTTTGTTTGGGATGCAAAATCGAGCTCTGCTTGTAAATCAATTTTTTTGAATAGTTGCAATATAAGAAAAATGTTATTATAAAATTGTAAATATGGGCTCTCACCTTCTAAGCCAAAATTTGTGAAAGCTCCATTGTATCCCATATTAACCCTTTCATTCGGTGAGTAATCAATTGAAAAACCCAAATATTTGTTCAAGTTAGGTGTTGTAATTATTCCATATGTATTATAAAGTTGCACTGAAGTATTAAGCTTATCTGAAATTTCCCAATTTACTTTGATACCTAATATATTATCTGGTGCAAAGTAACCAGCAACACTTACAGAAGAAAGAAAATTTTTATTTGCTTTAATAGATTCCAAGCCTATTGGATTGCTCATATAACCAAAATCAACCCATACTTTATCCATTAATTTTATTCCAAAATAACCTTGGTTTATCATTCCAAGATATTCTTTTTCTGGCGATTTAAGAAGAAACGGAATATCTCCATATTGAATTGCTAAAGCAGCCCTGAAATTTTCATCGTTGTATTTTACTGACAAATGTATTAAATCCAACCGAAACTCATTGTTGAAAGAGCAAGTTGATGAAAGTATTCTATTGTTGCCATTTTTGATATTATTGGTATAAAAATCATATGCATAATACTCTTCAATAAAAGCCTTAAATGATATTTTATTGAAAAAAGAGTAGACTGATTTTACAAGACCTAAAGCTGAATTATCAATGTCTTGCGAATATGAAATATTGCATTTTAACATTATGATGAGAATAAAAAATAAAGCGAGATTAAATTTTGGTTTCATATTTCTATATTAATAATTTTTATAAATAATAAAATTCACAAATCATACCTTACAAGTAAGCATATAGAGTCTTTGATTGATTCTTCCTAAAGCTTCATAGCGATTTGTTCGCCAGTTGAACCTCGGGGGAGTAATTTCGTCTACCATCATACCTGCTACAAGTTCCTTTTGCTCAAGAAATCGAACAACTAAAGAACTCCCTGTTGAATAGGCAATCGTATTGCTTCCGGGCTTCATAGCGTAGACCATATCCACAGGTATTTCATTATCTAATTGGAACTGCTTCCCATTAATATTAACAAAGCAATGTATATTGCAGCCGATAAAATACATATCCTCGCCGTTATGAGTGAAGTAAGGTATGCCTGTTACCTGACCACCACCTATTTCTGTGCTATTGAACACGATACAATATGCTTCATTGATCTTTGCTTTATACGCAAACATAGCAATTGATGGATGCAAAACCATATCTCCGACCCAATCGTAACTTTTGCTAATCAAAGGCTCGTAGTAATTATCGTCCAGTAAAATAGCTACAGCATCACCTGAAGGTCTTCGAGCGAGAATTCCTGCGTAAGTTTCGTTTGTCGCTACCTGTGCTTGTATTATGCCACTAAAAGGTTCAGTCAGCGATTCATCATTTTTGTATATTTCCCAGAAATTACCATTCCTTCCAGCATATAAAAATTTCCCATCGCACCAAAATCCTATAGGGATTATCTCATCGAATACAGTAGTTTCGTAATCATTTATAAACATACTATAACGCTTGCCCATCTTATTCATAAAAGCTAATTTTGTTCCGTTATAGTTTAAATATAACTTTCCGACCCTAAATCTTGTATTGATCCTCTTTTTATCGAAAGCGATTATTTCATTAGTAGCTTCAAAAAATGAATAAATTAGCTTTTGGGAATTGCCGGTATATACTAATTCTCCGACATTTTCGCCCACTGGCTTTATTGTATCGTTCGTTACCAAATACCATTGCACATTATCGCGAGCAAAATAAGCCCATTTTCGCCCATCCGGCGAAAATACCAAAGATTTATATTTTACATAAGGATTAGACTTTTCCCCGTCAATTATTATTCTATATTGACCTTCAAAGGGTTGGGTTATAGCCCACCAGTGGTTAGTTGTATCCATCCCGTAATTAATTATCTTCTCCGAACCATCAAGAATAATTTCGTCGTAGCACCTATCTGCTTTAATTTCTGTAAAAATGCTTATAAAAAAGAAAATTATGGAAATGATTTGCCGATTTAATTTCATCCTTTTTCACGTTAAAATGTAATATAAAATATTGCTTAATTGTAGTAATAATAACATAAAACCAAATTATTTAGTCATTTATTACAAATTTATAAAAAATTTTAATTTTTATACTAATATTTACAATAATTTCATTTAAATTCATTTTATATATTTTATATAAATTAAATAAATTAATGTAACATTAGTTTCATTTTTGTGTTTTTATTTAATAAAAACAAATTTGAAAATAATAAATATTAATAAATTGAAGGATTACATAAATGAAAAAAATGCAAATTTTTGTGTATAAAACAATATTATTGACATTGTTGTTTTTGTTGTTTTTCCAAAGCAGCAATAGCCAGGTTTTTAACCTTACATCAATAGATGCAAGCCAATTTCCTACCGTAAGAGGATTAATTACAGCAAAAGATTTGACTGGCACCGACTACCCAAATTTAGTTCCTGCCGACTTCGAATTATTGGAAAATGGTGTATCTATGAATCCGACTTTGCAAGTGGATTGCAGGAAAGTTGACTATTTCTTTCCGATTAATGTAACATTAGTCTTGGACGTAAGCTATTCAATGAACGAAATTGCACCAGGTGGAGAAAAGAAAATCGTTTGGGTAAAAACCGGTGCAAGAGCTTTTGTTGATTCTTTCAAGTTTGTTCCGCCTTCTTCTCTTGCTTTTATTACTTTCTGTGGCAATGTTACTAACTATAGCGGTTTCTACCAGACTCCCCAGCCCTGCTACGATTATCTTGACACTGTTGGATTAGTTGCTGCTGGTGCTACTAACTTTAACCACCCTTTTTTAAGAGTTCCGTATCCACCTGGATGCATCGAAGCTCTTAAAACAAGACCCTCTGATATAAAAAGAATAGTAGTATTTATTACTGATGGCAAGCACGAAGTTGTTGAACCTTTTCGTTATGACGAGGTCATACAAAAATGCAAAGAAGAAAAGATTGTTGTCTATCCTATAACTGTCGCAACAAATATGAATTCCGAACTTGCTTGGATTGCTAACGAAACTGGAGGAAAGTCCTTTGCTTGTTTTAGCAAAACCGATATGATTAAGCGGTTCAGGGAAATTATTGGCGATATACAAAATAGGTTCATCTGCGAATTGGTATGGCAGGCACCTTATGGATGCGATGAAGCAAGTCGTAAGAGGAATATTTTCGTGAAATTCAAAAGGATACCCGACAGTGTAATGACTTCATACACAGCTCCACCAGAGAGCATAGCTAATGTCAAAATCTCTAACGATATGCTTATGTTCGGAAAACCAGGTTCAGGTTTGTTACAAAGAGATTTAGTTATAACTGCACCTAAAACTGATTTTACTATTACTGGAGCAAGCTTTTCGCCTAATAATAACCATTTTACTATTGATTGGAATGGAAAAAATCCTCCTTTCGTTCTGAATGCTAACCAAAGCCATACGATTAAGATAAACTATATAGAAGACCCGCCTACAGCTTCGCATTTTACTATCTTACAAATAGAAGGCAATCCTTGCTCTCCTCCGGAAGTAGAATTGATAGCTCCTTGTGGTGGCGATTTCCTTGCACAGCATGACTTTAACAATGTACCGATTATGACCTCAGCAGACCAGACATTTAATTGCATATTCAAAAACACTACTGCGACCGAGATTAGTGGTAATGCCGTCCTCGACGGGACAGATAAAAGCGAATTTGAAATCCTTTTAGGTGGTGGAAGCTTTACTCTTCAACCAAATGATTGTCATATGATGTCCATTCGTTTCAAACCACAAACCGCCGGCTCTAAATCTGCTTATATTCAATATAATATCCCAACTGAATGCGGCGACCCAAGAACTCAATTGCTTGGAACTGGTATGAATACCAACTTTCCTATGCCAACAATGGACTGGAAAGAAAGAAGAATCCTTACTGATAATGATTCAACATATATCCTTCACAATCCAGGTCCGACAAAAGTTAAAATCAATAAAATTTATATGAAAGATTCTCCTGATAAAGATTTCTTAGTTGATCTGCCTGCTGCTCCATTTGATATAGAACCAAATGCTGATGTCCTAATTCCTGTTACATTTACGCCTCAAACTGAAGGTGTAATCGAGAACTTTATTATGCTCGAAATCGAAAATGTGCCTAATCCTATTTCAGGTCGTTTAACTGGAATAGGCACTTTACCAAACATTATCACAAAAGAATTAGTTTTTCCACCTACAAAACCAGGAACAACATCAGCTATCAAGAACCTCGAAATAGTCAACTCTAGTATTACATCTGATTTGTTTATTTATGAAATTAGATTCGCTGAACCTACTACTGAATTTGCCTTCGAAACTGCAAATCTGAAAAATTTAATTGTTCCTCGTAACAATGGAAAGCTGGAAATTCCAATGTCATTTACTCCTGCAGATACAAGAATAAGAAAAGCTAAAGTTCTCATTATTTCAGATGCTCTGCCCGGACCAGATAAAGCTCCTCGTAAATTCGATACTGTAAATGTATCCGGAGAAGGACTCGGATTGAATGTAATGCCTAAAACTATGGACTTCGGCGAGATTCTCACTTGCTTGGAACCAGAAGGTAAATTCAACATTGCGAATTCTGTTTCCAGCACTGACATTGTTGTTTTTAGTAAAGATATTGTCGGAAGCGATAGATTCGTTTTGGTTGGTCTGCCCGATACTATACCCGCTGGTGTTGATTATCGTTTTTCTGTCTACTTTAAACCCGATGTTCCCGGAACATACAACGCCATACTACAGCTCAGAACCTCGAGCGGAGATGCTGATATCCTTCTTAGTGGAAGTGCTAAAGATGCTATAATTAAGCCCGTAATTCAGCCAATTGATAAAAAGCTACAAATTCCAAATAGTAATATTCCCGTTGTTATGGAATTAAATGTTCCCGATTTTAAAGGAAATAAGTTAAATGAAGTGCAATTTACTTTGGAATATTACGACAAGATGCTTTTAATAGAAGATGCTTTTAATGCTAATGTTAGCTCTGGTTCTTGGAATTGGTCGAAAAACTGTACCAATGGGAAATGTATAATCAGAGGAACTTCAACTAATGCCGCACCGCCTTTATCTATTACTCTTAATTTGCGTGCTGCAACCTATCTTTGCGATAAACCAGAAACTTACGTCAAAGCAAGTGCTGAGTTTCTAAGTGTAGATTTTCCAAATACAAGTTGCTTTAAATACCAACCTGACTCTCAGAGTATTAAATTAGCCACCTGCTACACGAATGGGAGGATAATTACTATCAATCCAACTTCATATTACTTTAACGAAATTGCTCCTAATCCTGCTAATAATGAAGTTGAGATACAATTCGGCTTAGGTTTAGAAGCTATGACACGAATTGATGTCTATAATTCAATGGGATTGCTTGTTGCCACTCTTTTGGAAGAAAACCTCAAGTCGAATGAATACAAATTCTCTTTCCCACTTCAATTGCCCTCAGGTATTTACATTGTAAATTTGCGTTCTGGCCTTTTCAATGACTATAGAAAGCTTCTAATTAACAGATAAAAATAACTCCAATTCATATTTAAGCCCAACGACTTAAAATTGTTGGGCTTTTTCTTTTTTTTATGCAAAACTTAAATGTCTTATATTCAAATTACTTATCTTGCTCGCTGTAATTGATGAGTTGCATCAATACACTAAGCAAAACGATAGCCGACGTCTCTGCTCGAAGACGAAATTGCCCCAAATTCCAAAAAGAAACATTAGTTTTTGTATGAAGTAATGCTATTTCTTGTTCAGATAAGCCCCCTTCGGGTCCTACAATAAGCAAGATGTTGTCAACTTGTTCATCTAATTTTGGTTTATAGCCAAAAATATCTGCGACTATAATTTTTTGTGAGGAAGCACTTGAATTTATCACATCAGTGATCCGCTCCGCAGAACTAATATTTGGCAAAGCGTCTCTCTGACATTGCTTGATTGATGAAATAGCCTTAGCTTTCAGGCGATTAAGATTTACTGCTTTTTTTGAGGAATATTCTGTTATTAAAGGAATAAAATTCGTAGCTCCCAACTCAATGGATTTTTCAAAAGCGAATTCGAACCTTTCTTTGCTGTCGAGCAAAGGCATAGCAAGTGAAATGATTCGTTTGTTATGTTGTTTTGTTTCTAAAAATTTCGATACCACAACTGTGCAATTGCTTTTAGTAAATTCCGAAATTTCGAATTCGCAAGCAAGTCCTTTTCCATTTGTGATAACTATTTTACTATTAGTATTTAAGCGATGGGCTTTAATATGCTTAAATTCCTCACCACTAATTGTTAAACACTTAGTTTCGAGATTCAAGGCTTCGTCATAAAACCATTCCATAATATTTAAGGAATTGTTTTAAAATAAAAGAACTTAAGCAGGAATTCCGCAAATAATAAAATGCTTGCAACAAGAGCAAAAATAAAAAATAGCTCTCTTGTATGACTAAACGAATCTTCGAAGATAGTTTTCTCGAGCTTGTCTATATCGGCATAGATTTGGTCGAGTGCTTCCTTGCTTTTTGCTCTATAATACTTACCATTTGTCATCATTGCTATTTCTTTTAGTAGTTGCTCGTCTATTTCGTAGCGTATTGTTTGGTATGCAGTCCCAAAAGGAGTGGCAACCGGCTCTTTAAATTCTCCTTCGGAACCAACGCCTATAGTATAAACTCTTATTCCAAGCTCTTTTGCTAATTCAGCAGCGTCGAGTGGCGATAAGTATTCATTATTGTTGTTCACTCCATCGGTTAGTAAGATGATTACTTTGCTTTTTGCACTACTGTTTTTTATTCTTGCGATAGCCGTCGAAAGTCCCAGACCTATTGCGGTTCCATCGTCCACAATTCGAGTCTTTACAGATTTGAGCAGTTCCTTTAGCATAAAGTGATCAAGCGTCAATGGGCATTGGGTAAAGCTTTGAGCTGCAAAAACTACAATTCCGATCCTATCATCAGGACGGTTATCAATAAATTTCTGAGCTGTTGCTTTCGATGCCTCAAGTCTATTGGGACTAAAATCCTTCGATTCCATCGAAGTTGATATGTCTTGAGCGATAATTATGTCTATACCCTCTGTCTTTACGTTTTTTCCACTTGTTTTTGATTGGGGGCGAGCTAATGCTACTATTATCAACGCAAATGCTATTATTCTTAATACAAAAAGGATATGAATAAGACGAGGTTTTATGCTTTTATTCGAAAGTGAAAATCCCTCTATATTTGAGACTTTTATATCTACATTCCGTTGCTTTTGCTTTCTAATATACCAAATAATTAGTATTGGTATAATAATTAGAAAATATAGAATTTCAGGATTGGCAAATGTTATGTCTTTCACGCTTATGCCTCGCGATTGTTAATTTCTACAAATGAATTGTAAAATCCTGTTTTCTTTACAAATTCTACTGAGTTATGAAATGTTTCAATACATTCATCATCTGATGGTATTTTTTTTGCGAATTTAACTAAATCGCTGATATTTAAGGTAATTTCTAATAATTTGATATATTCCGAAGGTATGTAAATATGTTTTAAATCCTGAATCAACTCGCTGGTTGTCATCTCTAAAGCAGGATAAGCGAATTTTTTCTCAATATACTGTCTGATTATTTCTGATAATTTAGTGAAATGAAGCTTATACTTGCCGTTCTGCCAGAGTTTTTCTTTTTCAAGTTTTGAAAGCTCATCCAATGCCCAGATGTAATGTATTTTATCTAATTCTAATTTTACAGGCTCTGCCGGCTCTTTCTTTCTTTTTTTCCATAAGCGATATGCAATAATTCCGCCGCCTATTAAAAGCAATCCACCTATAATATATGGCAAGTAATCCCAGAAGGTTAGAGGTTCATCAAGTGGTTGCTTTATATCTACTATTGTTTTGGCTGTATCAGAATGGAAAGCCTTAACTGTTAGTTGGATAGAATCGCTCGAAACAAAGCTTTGCTCAGAACTTGTGCTATTGACAAACTTAAAAGCAAGTGATGGTATCGAAAAATTGCCCGTGTCAAACGGTTGTAGTGTAATAATTTGGGTCAAAGTATAGCTGTTTCCATTTATGCTTGTGTCAATTGACGATTTAGAACGCACATCTACACCGGCAAGTACATCAGATATTTCAGGAAACAAAGTTTTCCAATCCTTTTCTGCTTCTGCTGTTAAACGTAATCGAACAGTATCCCCGACTAAAACAATATTTGTATCGAGTTGAGCTGTTACCCGTATATTTTGAGAAAAGCTACTTGATAATGAAACAAATATAATGACTATTGCTATGAGAAGCTTGCTTTTCAAAATGTTTTATTTCCCAAATATCACAAAACCTCTAAATTAATATGCTATTTAACGTAAAGATTTATTAAATATTATGATTTTGAAATATCATTTAGCATATTAATAATAATGTTTGTAATCAAATTCTAAAGTTATTCAACAAAATAAATCCCATTGTAAGAAAAACTTAGCAAAAGAATAATCAAAGCAATCCAGCCGATTACCATACGCTTTTTGTCAAGAGTTTCCATATCTGCTATTGGAGGATGGTCGAGTTTTATGAAGATTTTCGTAATAAAAGCCCAAAAAAGCCATCCACCCCAAGAAGATAAAAACCAAGGAGCTATTCTTTTCAGAAATGCTATAAATGGTAGCAAAATTCTTTGGAAAAATAAATATAATGAATTTGGATAATCAGCTTGGAGTAACTCCCCAAGAAATGCTAAAAACCCTCCAATTCCCAAAAATATGAGTATCCACCACACAATTCGAGCGAGCAAGCTCTGGTACTTCCCAAACATAGCAAAAGTAACATGACCGCCATCAAGCTGCCCTATTGGAAGCATATTCAATGTAGTTACGAAAAGCCCGAACCAGCCCACATTCAAGAAAGGATAATGATATATCTCATTCATAGGAGGGAGCCATCCATTAGGATTTGCAAACAATTTCGAAAGCAAAGAAAATAATAGAGTATCTCCGAAATGAAGACTTGTCGTTGGAATATTGCCATTATATAGCGTAATATATTCCGGATGTATTTGATAAATAAATTCCTTAGGTGGAAGGGTTACCAAACCAAAAATTAAAAATATCAAGCAAACAATAAATCCTGCCAAAGGACCTGCTACCCCTATATCAAAAAGAGCCTTGCGAGAAGGTATTGGCGAATGAGTTTTGATAACAGCTCCCATTGTTCCAAAGCTTAAAATAGTAAGTTCTGTTGGTGGAAATGGAATAAAATATGGCAGACTCGCTTCGACTTTATGTATCCTTGATGCTATGTAATGCCCCATCTCGTGTGAAAGCAAAAAAATCATTATCAATATCGCATAGTTAAACCCATATTGAAGATATGATAAATCATTGAAGGGCTTATTTGCCCACATTACTCCTGCAATAGATGTTGATAGGAAAGTGACTATAAATAAAATAATATGAAGCCATAATGGACTTTTCTTCCTAAAAAAGACTCTTCTTTTATGTATATGACTATTTTCGTATAACTCATCTGCCATTAAAAATCCTAATTTTTGTCTTTAATATATTACAAAAATATGTTAAATAAGTTTCTTTTTTTCATTAATTTTAAAAAATAGCTTATTTGGCACATTTTTTTCAGCATTTATTTTGTTAAGTTTATGTTAAACATTAATTTTGTTTTTTTTAAATATTCAAATTTACTATTTATTGAACAGCATGAGAGAGTTGTTGAAATGTCGAAGCGAAGGAAGAAAACAAAAAAGGTTATTTTAATAATTATACTATTAATTTTAGGAATATTTATAGGTTTTATCTCTTATCTTGCAATTGACTTCTTTTCAAGGGGTAATGCCACATTAATTACTCATAAAGATACAACAATAACAATCGAATCCGGCGATTCTTCTATAGAAGTGAGTAAGGACTTTATGGATGCTGCAGTTTCCGATAAAGACACAAATATAAAAACTGTTAAAGTCAGCACTCCATTGGATGGTAATGCTCCTTATATCATTGATGAATCGGCAGGAAAACCTGTAAAAAGAGTGTATTCTGGTCGAAGAATCAATATTGCATGCACTGGTTTGGATTCGCGTTTAGGTACTATCGGTAATCATGCAGATGCAAATCATGTCATTTCAATACTTTTAGACAGCGGGGTTATCGAGATTACATCCGTTCCACGTGATACTTATGTCAATATTGAAATGAGAGATACTATTCAAAATAAGTTGACTATTGTCAGAGCAGTCAAAGGTAGAGAGAGATACCTTAAAGAATTAGCTGCAATAGCTGGCTACGACAAAATTCATTACTATTGTGAAGTTGGATTTTCTCAAGTTATGGGTATACTACGGCTACTCGGCTATCGAGACCCTGCTTCAACTCTTCAAGTATTAAGGTCGAGAACTGGCCTTGGCGGCGACGATTACCAAAGATGTTATAATCAAGGGCAATTCATTAGGCAGATGATTTTAAAGCACTTTAATAAAACAAGTGGTGCTTTAGGCGAAGTTATCTTGCGAGGAGCCTTAGCTTTTATGGAAACTAATCTAAATTTTGATATTTTAAAGAATATTGTTGACAAACTAAATCAAAAAAGCTTCCCCAAAAGCGAAAATGACGTTACTTTGAAGGTGCGGCCTCCTATAAAAATTAAATACAAAGTCTACGATTTTTCTGACCAAAAAGTAATTAATGGCTTAGTTAAAAAAATTGAAAATTTCAATCTTAAACGCGGGGACACCTCCAACCACAAGGCGCCAAATGTTTCCTATCGTCTTTGGAGTGCTATTCGTTCTGCTATTAAGGATTCGGCTCGCAATCCGCAAAGGGTTATTTCTACTCTTGATAAATATTACGTGCAAAGAGCATGGCAGCAAGTCAACGATGATTCTGATAGGAATGCAATTCGCGATCAGTTCCTTATTTTATTATATAATGCATATAACAAAAGGAAACAACCAGAAAAAGCAAACCGTGTGAAAGAAAATCTGGAAAAAGAGAAACAGCTGTTCGAGTTAAAAATTCTCAAGTAAATATCTTGCTGAATTTTTCTAATTCGTTTTCATAAAATATACATATCAGGTCTTCTATCGCTAAAAATGTTATTATATTCATTGAAGCTTTTATTTCTTGTTTGTTCCGGATCTATTTCTGCTTCAATTATTATGTCTTCATAAATTCCTGCTCTTGCAAGAATTTTCCCATTATAAGACCAAATGCCGGATTCTCCCTTAAAAAATAGTGAGTCTAAATCTCGTTCTTCGGTGCCTGTCCTATTAGCAACTGCAAGGTAGACCTTGTTCTCCAATGCACGAGCTGGCATCGCAAGATGCCATACATCTGTAATTAAATTTGATGGGCAGGCAATCAAGTCCACTCCTAAAAGCCCAAGCGTCCTTGCAGCTTCTGGAAAACGCCAATCGTAACATATCATCAGTCCTATATTTATATCAAAGTCGGGATAATACACATTCCAAAATCCAGTATTGCCTGCATCAAAACAGAATTTTTCTTTATAAAACAAATGCGTTTTTCTATATACTTTAGTCATTTTTTTATCTGGAAATATAGCTACTGCCGAATTATAAATTTTTTCTTCCTCTTTTTCTATAAACCCTAATATAATTATCTTTCCAAGTTCACTTGCCTTTTTTTGCATTAATGCAATTGTGTCTCCTTCCATCGGCTCGGCAAGTTTCGAAGTTTCTTCCTTGCTGTAGAACAAATATCCACTTGTACAAAGCTCCGGATATATGACTAACTCCGCAGACGTATCATTCAGCCTATCCAAAATTGTTTGTAAGTTTGCTTCTTTATTTCCATATCTTGGACAAAATTGGACTAATGCTATTTTCATTTATGCCTTTTATATTGTTTTACAAAAATAAAAACTATTTTACTATAAAAATATTTTGAACTTTGTGCAAAAACATTTATAAAAAGCTTAAAAATTATTAATTTTATACAATTAAATTTAACAATTTATAGAAAAAATTATGAATTATAAAATTACAATTAGAATTGTCCTAATCTTTTTATTATTTGCAATAACAACATCGCTCGAGCTAAGCTCAAAGAAACCATTTACAAATGAGGATGTAATGCGTTTCAAAGCTCTTCGCAATCCCATCCTTTCTGATGATGGGCGTTGGATAGCCTATGCCGAAGTCCCTGAAAGAGGCAACAGCTCTGTCGTCATCCAAGCTACTGATAGCTCGAACAAGAAATTTACCATAAACAAAGGCATAAGACCCATTTTTTCTAAGGACAGCAGATTTGTCATTATGACTTTAAACCCAGATGCAATTGCTTCGGAAAACGCTGAGAAAGATAGCGAAAAGCCTAAAGCTGGCATTGCTATTGTAAATTTAGAAAACGGAAAAATCACACAATTAGAAAATGTTCAAAATTATAAATTAGCTAATAATTCTAAATGGCTCGCCTACAAAATGTTCGCAAGTGATAATACTAAAAGCAAAGATGATAAATCCTCTATCGAAACAGGCACTGAAATGGTACTCCGACATCTTGAAAGTGCTTCTGAACTTACTTTCCAAGGCGTTACAGAGTATGATTTCGACAGCACAGCTGCATATTTGAGCTACATTGTATTTGATAGAAATAGCAAACGAAATGGCATTTATCTCATTGATTTAAAAAGCGAATTGCTACTTCCGATTACCATTACAAATGACGAAAAAGGTGTTTATTCTTCCCTCGCATTCAATCACAAATCTGGTCTTTTAGCATATATTAATGGAGTTCAGTCAAAAGACAAAAAACCAGACTCCTGCTCTATCATTATATATGATATTGAGAAAAAAGAACAAAAAGCAGCAGTTGAGTTCAATAAATCACCAAAAGGACTCTTTATTCCGTTGAAAAATGAACTTATCTGGTCTAAAGATGGACAGCGGCTTTTCTTTGGGTTCAAACCAACAAAAGATACAGCTTCTAAAAGCGATAAAGTAAAAATGAACGATAGCACTTTTTTCGATATTCCTACGATTCTTAAAAAAACTCAACTACAGCTCTGGCATACCGACGATAAAGTTATTAAAACACAACGTGAAAATTGGTGGCAAAAGAATAAAGATTATACTTACCTTGCTGTTTTTCACTTGAATAATGGCAATTTTATTCAGCTTGCGGATAGTTTAATCCCCGATATTCAACCTGCACTCAATAGTCGGGATTGGATTATGGGGGCTACGCAAGTTCCTTATTTAAAAGAAACAACTTGGTTCGGCGAAGTCTATGATTTATATTTAATCAATATGAATAATGGAGAAAGAAAATTAATAGCTCAAAGGTTAACTGATAACGCAGAATTGTCCCCCCTTGGCAAAGTCCTTGTATATTTTAAAGATAAACACTGGTTCCTATATGATACTCATAGAGATACTACTGTCAACCTAACCAACAGGATAATGTATGAATTCTATGACGATGAATTTGATGAGCCGAGAGAAAAGCCAAGCTTTGGAATAGGGGGCTGGGTCGCAAGCGACTCTGGTGTTGTCATTTACGACAAATACGACCCTTGGCTTTTTGAAACTGTGCCGGACTATGGCTACATCAATCTAAGTCTTGCTGAAGGTAGAATTAGCGATGGCGTTTTTCGATTAATCAACCTCGACCCTGATAGAGTCTATTATCAAAGCAATGAGGTTGTTTATTTGAGTGGTTTCTCCAGAAAAAATAAAAATACCGGTATTTTCGAAACTAAGCTCGACCTGTACGGAGTTATGCCAAAGTTTTACGAACCCGAGAAGAAATATAATCTGATTGCTAAAGCAAAACATTCCGAAAAATACCTGCTTTCAAGGGAAAGTTTCGAGGAGTTTCCAGACCTCTGGGTAGCCGACACAGCTATGAAAAATCCAAGAAAAATAACTGATATAAATCCGCAAATGAAAGATTTTATATGGGGCAAAGCAGAAATCATTAGATGGGTTAGTTACGATGGCGATTCTCTGGATGGATTTCTTATAAAACCCGATAATTACATTAAAGGCAAACGCTATCCGGTGCTTGTATATTTCTACGATAAATTTTCCAATACCACTTACGATTTTTATCAACCATATAATAACCATCGTCCCTGCTATCAAGTTTATCTCGGCGATGGCTATTTGATATTTGTGCCGGATATAAAATACAAAACAGGGCAGCCCGGAATGTCTGCTTATAACTGCATAGTTTCTGGTGTCCGCAAAATTATTGAGCTTGGCTATGCCGATTCGAATGCCATCGGAATTCAAGGACATTCCTGGGGTGGCTATCAAACTGCTTACCTTGTAACAAAGACTAACTTATTCTCAGCTGCTTGTGCTGGAGCTCCCGTTGGCAATATGACAAGTGCTTATAGCGGCATTCGACTCGAATCTGGATTAGCCCGCCAATTCCAATACGAACGCTACCAGAGCAGAATAGGCGGCACTCTTTGGGACTCTTTGTCTAATTATATTCAAAATTCTCCTGTCTTTCTTGCAGAAAAAACAAAAACCCCATTTATGCTTATGTTCGGAGATGAAGATGGTGCTGTCCCATGGCAACAAGGTATTGAGATTTATCTCGCTTGGAGGCGTCTCGGTAAGTTTTGTGTTATGCTTCAATATAACGGTGAGCCTCATATTCCAAGAAAATACCATAATAAATTAGATTACGCTATTAAAATGAAGGAGTTCTTCGATACTTTCCTAATGAAAAAAACTGCTCCTGAATGGCTCTTAAAAGGCATAGAGTAAGCAATTGCAATTAACTTGTTTCATCACCTTGTCTATAAATAGTCCTGCTTTGTTTTTTATAGAGAAGTAAATATCCATATTATTTAGTCAGGCACTAAAATTGTTGTGGTTATGGTTGAGAGAATTGGATTTCGAAAAGTTTTTTGTAGATACCATTAATTTGAATTAGTTCATTATGAGTACCTCTTTCGATAATTTCTCCATTATCGAAGACAAGGATTTCGTCGCAATCAATAATAGTCGAAAGGCGGTGAGCTGCTATAATTGCTGTTCGATTCTCCAAAGATTTATTTATTGCTTCCTGTACTATTTTTTCGGACTCGGCATCGAGTGAAGATGTTGCCTCGTCGAATATTAATATTTGAGGATTTCTCACCAAAGCTCGTGCAATAGCTATTCTTTGCCGTTCTCCACCCGAAAGAAGCGTGCCTCTATCTCCAATTTCAGTATCAAAGCCTTTTGGAAGCTTGTTAATAAAAACTGATGCATTGGCTAAAAGTGCCGACTCTTCCACTTTTTCTTTTGAGATATGTTCTAAGCCATATTCTATATTTTTCAAGATTGTATCATTGAAAAGCATAGTTTCTTGTGAGACAATACCAAATATAGAACGGTAGCTCGATATGTTAAAGCTGCGAATGTCCTTGCCATCAATAGTTATTCGCCCTTCTGTCGGGTCGTAAAATCTGATAATAAGGTCGAGCATAGTGGATTTTCCGCTTCCGCTTGCTCCTACAAAAGCTATCTTTTTACCTTTAGGTATTGTAAAATTTGCATTCTTGATAACTAATTGATTATCAAAAGAAAAGCTGACATTTTCGATTTTTATGCTTTCCTTAAAGGTCTCGAGATATTCTTTTCCATCTTGAACAGTTGGCTCTTGGTCTAAGACTGTGAAAACTCTCTCTGCTGCGACAAAACCTCTCTGGAACTGCGATAAATTATGGAAAAGTGTTCCAACTGGAGACATTATTGCAAATAGTGTAAAGAGAAAGAGCATTAAGTCATCTGCTTTCATTTCACCATTAAGAACCTGCGTTCCGCCTACTATTACAACGACGCTTAATGCAATGATCGCTAAAATTTCGTTCATTGAAGGAATTATAGCAAGTATCTTCTCGTATTTTATTGCCGATTTTACGTATCTGGCTGTTTCATTAAAAAACTTCTTTAGTGCAGATTGCTCAGCGTTATACGCTTTTACTACTCTTATACCAGATATAGTTTCTTGCAACACTGTTGTGTAATCTGCCATTGCTGTTTGCATCCTTGAAGCATAACGGCGAAGGTATTTTATCCCAGATTTTAAAATTAATATACTTACGACCGATGTTACAAGAGCTATGAGAGTTAAATATCCAGAGATGGCTATTAGCAAGAATATATAAATCAACAGCTGCACAACTTCACGTAGCATTCCAATAATTGCTGTAATCGTCGTGCTATTGACTACTGTAACATCGTTTGAAATAATTGATATTAGACTTCCTTCGCGCGACTTCCCAAAAAAATCAATAGAGAGAGAGGTCATCTTACTGAACACTATATCTCTTATTGACTTTATTACTCCCTCCTGAAGCTTGACGTTAGCAACTGTGCTAAGATATTTAAAAATGTGTTTTATTATGAAAATAAAAATTATAAGTAGAGCAAGATTGAGCAATGTAGCAATTTTATCAGTAGGATTTTCAATTATCTGCCTTAAGAACCCGAAAAATGAATTTTTTAACTCTTCAAGTAAGCCAACAGAAGCAGATGGTATGACCGTGTCGTTTAGCTTTTGTTCAAATATAATCTGGAAGAGAGGCTTTATAAGTGCTATAGTAATAGCATTTATAGCTGAAAATATAGTGTTTAGAAAAATTGATAAAAAAAGAAGTGAAGTAAAGGGCTTTACGAAACTTAAAATTCTAAGCAGTAGCTTAAAAGCACTTCCAGAACCCTTTTCCGCTTTATTTTTGCTCATTATTGTTTTGATGCTTATCTTGTTGGATTATTTCCCGCACTTTTTCGATTAGCACATCCTCGTCTCCTTCAGCGTAACCATTGTGCTGCCAGACTATTTCGCCTTTTCCATTGCAAAGAAATGTATGCGGTGGATTGTTCACATTCATAGCTCGCTTGAAATCGCTGTTCTCGTCCAAATAGAACTCGAACTTCCAATTTTTTCCATTTACGAGAGGTGCTACTTTTCTACTGTTCCTTGAGTCGTCAATCGAAATGGAAATGATTTTTACACCTGTTTCTTTTTGCCAATCTTCATATACGTCGCTTATATTTTTCATTTCTAATAAGCAAGGCTTGCACCAAGTAGCCCAAAAATTTATGATAAATGGCAATCCATTGTTGTTAAAGCTCTTAGTATCTACAATGTCTCCAATTAAATTCTTTATTTTAACCGAAGGTAGACTGTTCGATTCTTGACTTAAAATAAATTTAGAATTTATTAATATTTGGCTTATAAAAAACAATATGAATAATCTTCTTTTCATAATTTTCCATTTATATTTCAAAATTACTCAATTAGTTAATTCTAAAAAGTATTTATAACAATTTTATTTTATTAAACTATAAAATTTATCAATTTGTTTGGCACAAATATCACTTTTTTTATCGGTTTTCCATCAATGAACTTTTTGACTTTTTCATCGGCGAGTGCAAGTTCTTCTATTTCCTCTTGAGATTTATCGGGTGGCAGCATCATTTTAGCTCTGATTTTACTCTGCACTTGGATTACGAATTCAATATTTTGCTTAGTTGCTTTTGTTTCATCGTATTCAGGAAATTGCTCTAATACTATGGATTGCTTATGACCAAGCTTCTGCCATAGCTCTTCTGCAATATGAGGTGCAAAGGGAGCAAGACATAGCAAAAATTTCTCTATTGCCGCAATTGGTTTTATTTTGTATTTGTAAAATTCATTTACAAATATCATCATTTGGGCGACTGCAGTGTTAAATCGTAAGGCTTCTATGTCTTCCGATATTTTCTTTATTGTGCTATGGAGGACGTATTCCTGCTCGCTACTGAGTGGTACATCTTGTATATGCGGCAAGATAGTTCCATCGTCAGTGACTATCATTCGCCACACTCTGTTCAGGAAACGATGCACTCCTTCTATACCTTTTGTTGACCAGGGTTTCGAGTCTTGCAAAGGTCCAAGAAACATTTCGAAAAGCCGCAATGAATCAGCTCCAAATTCAGCAACTACGTAGTCCGGATTGATAACATTTCCTAAAGATTTGGACATCTTCCTACCGTCCTCTCCCATAATCAAGCCCTGATGGAAAAGCTTTTTAAATGGTTCGGGTGTAGAGACATAACCGTAGTCGTAAAGTAATTTATGCCAGAACCTTGCATAAAGCAAATGCAATACTGCATGCTCGGTGCCTCCAACATATAAGTCTACTCCATCGGGTGACATCCAATATTTCTCTTTTTCCTTGTCGCAAAAGGATTTGTCATTGTGGGGGTCTATGTAGCGTAGATAATACCAGCAAGAACCAGCCCATTGTGGCATCGTATTAGTTTCGAGACGTCCAATTCTACCTGTTTTTTTATCAAAATAATTTATCCAGCTGTCAACTTTAGCAAGCGGCGATTCACCCGTTCCGGAAGGCTTAAAATCTGTTACGTCGGGTAAAATTAATGGCAATTCTTCTAAATCGAATGAGCGTTTTGTCCCATCTTCAAAAAAAATTATCGGAATTGGTTCGCCCCAGTATCTTTGTCGTGAGAAAAGCCAATCCCTGAGTTTATATTGGACTTTAGCAGCTCCTATGTTGTTAGCTTGGAGCCACTCAATTGTTTTTCGAAATGCTTCTTTTGTTGCTAATCCATTTATTGTTAATCTATCTGAGGAAGAGTTAACAGAAATACCCTCTTCATCGAAAGATGCTTCCTCAATATTCAAGGAGCTATTATCTTTAGGTGCAACAACCTGAATGATGGGTAAATTGTATTTTTTTGCAAATTCGTGGTCTCTCGCATCGTGTCCAGGTACTGCCATTATAGCACCAGTTCCATAATGCCCTAAGACATAATCAGCAATCCATATCTGGATTTCTTTGTTATTTGCTGGATTTATAGCATAAGCACCTGTGAATACTCCAGTCTTTTCTTTATTAAGCTCAGTTCTTTCGAGGTCACTTTTCAATGCTGATTGCTTAACATAATCCCTAACCTTTTCTTCATATTCGCTTGTTGTAATATTAACGACAAGAGGATGTTCCGGTGCAAGCACCATATAAGTAGCACCGAAGATTGTATCTGGTCTTGTTGTAAAGACTTTGATTGCTTTGTTTTTTCCTTTTATTTCAAACTCAATCTCAGCGCCCTCGCTTTTCCCTATCCAATATTTTTGCATTTCCATTGTGGAATGAGGCCAGTCAACAAGCTCAAGATCATCGAGAAGACGCTGGGCATATTTCGTAATGCGAACCATCCATTGACGCATCGGTTTCTTTTCAACTGTATAGCCCTTCTCTCGCCACTCATCTACCTCCTCGTTGGCAAGCACTGTGCCAAGCTCTTCGCACCAATTTACGGGAATCATAGCTAAATAAGCTAAGCGATAGCTATCGCGATAATCTTCGATTTCTTTAGGATTGGTTATATTCGATGGTATAGGTAATTCCTCGATAGGACGCGCTTTTTGCTGCATATCGTCGAACCAGGAATTATATATTAAAAGGAACATCCATTGTGTCCATTTGTAATAGGAGGGGTCAGTCGTAATTACTTGTCGAGACCAATCGTAGCCAAGCCCTAACATATTCATCTGTTGCTTGAAGTTCTCAACGTTTTTCTGTGTTGCAACAGTTGGGTGAATTCCTGTCGTCATACAGTATCGTTCTGTTGGAAGCCCAAAAGCATCGAAACCCATCGGATGGAGAACATTGTAGCCCTTCATTCTCTTATATCGAGCTATTATATCCGTTGCTGTGTAGCCCTCTGGATGCCCGATATGCAGCCCTGCTCCACTTGGATAAGGGAACATATCAAGCACATAGTATTTCGGCTTGGAGAAATCGTCCTCAACTTTGTATATTCCATTTGCCTGCCAGAACTTTTGCCATTTCCGCTCTATTTCGCTAAAAGGATATGACGCCATTATTTCTTATAATTCTCAATAATTAAAACTACAAAATTAATAAAAAAGGATGAGAAAAGTATGAAACACTGATATTTAATGATTACAATAATGCTATCATTTATTCAATCTTTTTGTAAATAGCTAAATTATTGATAATTTTGCATATTGAAAATATGCCAACTTAGCTCAGATGGTAGAGCATCGCATTCGTAATGCGACGGTCACCGGTTCAAGTCCGGTAGTTGGCTCTGTTTTTATTAAGGAAGAATGATTATGTTCGAACAGCAAAAAGAAAAGATTAACGATTTAAAGAAAAGGTCTGAAGAACTCCGGAGGTTTCTTTGACATTGAGAAAAAACTTGAACAAATTCAATTAAGTGAAATCAAAACTCAGCAATCTGATTTCTGGAACGATAATCAGGAAGCACAAAAAATAATGCAAGAAATTGCTTCTCTCAAAGAATGGATAGATATTTGGGAAAGCACTGATAGAGCTGTTCAAGATGCAGAGGCGTTACTTCAACTCGCTGAAGAATCTCAAGACGAAACTTTAAGTGGCGAAATTAATTTTGAAATCGAATTAGCTGAAAAGAAAATCTCGGATTTAGAGGTAAGGAACTTACTTTCGGGCAAAGACGACGAACGCTCTGCTTTGCTAACAATCCATTCAGGAGCTGGTGGCACTGAAGCTCAGGACTGGGCTGAAATGCTACTGCGTATGTATTCCCGATGGGTTGAGCGGCACAACTACAAAGCATATCTCGTTGACGAACTCGAAGGAGATGGTGCTGGTATCAAGTCTGCAACTATTGAAATTGAGGGAAAGTATGCATATGGCTACCTGAAAGCAGAGAATGGCGTACATCGGCTTGTCAGAATATCCCCTTTTGATGCTAATGCTCGACGCCATACTTCTTTTGCTTCTGTTTACGTGTCGCCTATTGTAGAAGACGACGTTGAAATCGAGATTAACCCAGCAGACGTTGTCCTCGAGACTTTTCGCTCTGGAGGCAAAGGTGGCCAAAATGTCAACAAAGTCGAGACCGCCGTTCGCTTGCGTCATATCCCAAGTGGTATAGTTGTTTCCTGTCAGCAGGAGCGTTCGCAATTCCAAAACCGCGAAAGAGCTATGAAAATGCTTAAATCACGACTCTATCAAAAGAAAATCGAACAAGAAGAACGCGAAAAAGCAGAAATCGAAGGCAAAAAACTTAAAATCGAGTGGGGAAGCCAAATCCGTTCTTATGTATTCCAACCTTATACTATGGTTAGCGACCATAGAACTGATTTGAAAAAGACCGACATCCAAGCTGTTATGGATGGCGATATTGATGATTTTATTAAGGCTTATCTTTTGTTAAAATAAGAGGATATAATGAAAAAGTTAATATATTTTACTGTTCTGATCTTTAGTTTAGCTTATTTTCCTGCCCTTTGCCAAAAATTTCTTGAACCGCGTATTCAGTATGGTGGCTTTTTCTACTTGGACTTCAATTTTCATAATGTTGATGTTCCTACATGCCCAGGAGATACTATTTCTGGACTTAACCTGACTTCAGCAAGAGGCATAGGAACCACATTCGGTGGCATTATTGATATTCCTTTAAATAAAGATTTTACCTTATTAATTAAACCAAGCTATTTTAATCAGAGCGGGTTACTCAATTTTCAAGGTCAGGGTCTTAGGTTAATTGATAACGTCAGAAGCGACGCCACTTTTAATTATAAAATGGATGCAAGCATTCATTCTGCTGGCATTGAAGCTCTTGCCGCTGTCAATATCTATAAAGACCTATCCTTCCAATTCGGTTTCAGATGCGACTATGTCTATAAAAGCACTACAATTAATGAAGAATTTCTCGAAAAACCAGAGCAAGGAACATATCCAAATGGCAAAAGAAGCCAAGTCCTTTACGATGGAGACATTAATTGCACTTCTGCCGTTAGCACCTCGCTTATTGCCGGACTTAGCTATGAAATTCCTCTAAATTATAAAAGAACAATGAGAATTGCCCCAGAGATTTCTTTTGCTTATCGCTTCAATTCAATTTTGACCAACGAATCTTGGAATATGTTGGCACTCAGAATTGGGGCTTCACTCAAATTCTCTTCTTCTAAAGATTTAGATATTAGCATTTTTCCAAAGGAACAAGTCATTGATATGTATGAATATAATCTTTGTGGCTATGATAAAGCATATTTATCAATTCCAGATGTTTTAAAATATTCTGTGAATACTAATTCGGAAGCAGGTATAAGAAGCTGGAATTATAAAATTTTACAAAAAGATAGGTTGCTCGATTCAGCTCATAATCTAAATGAACCACCAAACATTGCTCTTTGGAAAGTTGCTGATAAATTCTCAAATAATTTTTATAACAACCCCACACAAGCAAAATATATTGTTACAATCTATGATAATTCTGGACAATCTGTTGCTGATACTTCCATTATTAATATTAATGCTCTCAACTCAGAATTGAGTGCTGAGATAAGCGTTTTCGATAGAGATAAAAGAAGGAAACTCGATAGTGTATTAGTCGAAGATCTATCTTCCTGCACCGCAGATACATCATTAGTTTATCCAGATGTATTTTATGTTTTCCCATCAACAAATTCGCTTGGCGAATTGTCATCGTGGAAATTATCAATTAAAGATAATAGCCATTCCTTATTCGATACTATTGGCAGTGGAGAAATCCCCAAAGAAATAGCTTTCGGAAGAAAAAAAATATTAAATATTCTTCCAAAAGCCAGTTCAATGCTATCATTTCAACTTGAAATAACCGATTCAAGAAATCATACCTGCTACTCCAATATCATCAAAATTCCAATTATTAGAAATAAATATGAACTTAAAGCCGACTTAAAAGTATTTGAATATAATAATAATGACACGATTCAAAAAGAAATCCCTTTAAAAGCAATAAGCATCACAGAAAGAAATTCCACGCGTTTGCAACCCCTTTTAAATTACGTTTTCTTCGAAGAAAACTCTGCAGAAATACCAAAGCGTTATAACAAACTACAATGGCAACAAGCAAAAGAATTTACTCTGGATTTACTTCATGAAACAAGTATTATTGAGACTTACTATAATGTACTCAATATCATCGGGAAAAGATTAACTATGTATCCACAAGCCAAAATCAATCTTGTCGGATGCAATTCCAACATTGATAACGAAAAAGATAATCTCGAACTATCCAAAAAAAGAGCTGAAGCAATAAGAGACTATTTAAGGGATGTATGGTCTATTTCGGAAGATAGAATTATAATCACAGCAAGGAATTCCCCAGCTAATCCTTCCTTAAAACAGCAAAAAGATCCCCAAGACCGTCTCGATGCAATCGCTGAGGATAGGAGGGTTGAAATATATAGCGATACCTACGAAGTGCTCGACCCTGTACTTACAACCGGCGTTCGTTATGAAGTCAGTCCTAACAAAGCTATTATCAAGCCAATTGTAAAAAATGATGTTCAAATAACAAATTGGTATTTGATTTTTGAAACTGAAAATAACAATTATGTTATTTCTCCTCGAACCCAAAATATTCCCGATAGAATAGAGTGGGACTTAAGTTATCTCAAAAAAGCATTATATAAGTCCCAAGATAATAGCGGAAATATAAAAATTTCCATAAGCGATGAAAAAGAACAGATATGTATGAAGCAAATACCGGTCAAAATCAGCAAAAGCTCAATCCAAGAAAGGACTATGCTCGGCATTGATACTACTTATGATGAGTACAGCTTAATCTTATTCGATTTTGACAGCTACAAAATTGAAGGGCTTAACAAAAGAATTATTGATTTCATCAAAACTAAAGTCAATATTGGTGCAGAAGTAGATATTCTTGGTTTCACTGATAGAATAGGCACTATAGATTATAATTTGACTCTTTCAACTCGTAGGGCAGAAAGCTCAAGAAAAGAGTTAAATCTCACTAAACAAAAAATTACTGCAAAAGGACTTGGCGAGTCGAATTTATATGATAACAATACTCCAGAGGGTAGGTTCTACTGTAGAACTGTGAATATTTCTGTGAAAAACCCTGTAATAAAAAAATAAATTAATCAATATTGCTTGACAAGATTAATTATAAAACAAAATGAGTTACATCGTCATTCTCGAAGTTGCCTTAGTTATTTTATTGACAACAACAATAAGGATGACATTTGGGTTTGGCGATGCACTTTTAGCTATGCCACTATTAGCTCTAATAGTAGGAACAAAAACTTCAGCTCCGATAGTTGCTATTTTTTCAATTATTATAAGTATAGCAATAATAATTCGCTCAAAATCGCCAATTTTTATTAAAGGATTTTGGCATCTTTTTATATTCATCATTTTAGGCATTCCTATTGGTATTATTTACCTAAAAGGGACAGATGAGACAATAGTCAAAATAGTGCTTGGTGCTATCCTCGTCCTTTTTGCTTCAATTAAGCTTTTTAATGCAAAGCTTTTAGAATTGAAAGATGATAAATACGCTTTTATCTTCGGTCTTACTTCTGGAATACTTGGAGGTGCTTACAATACTAATGGACCACCAATAATTATTTATGGGAATATGCGAAATTGGGACGCTGATAAATTTCGCCTTTTACTTCAAGGCTTTTTCCTTCCAACTAATATATTAATCATTATCGGGCATTATCTCGCTGGGCTATGGACAGAAACTGCTCTTACTCTTTTGCTCTACTCTTTGCCTTCGCTTGTTATTGGTATCATTGCTGGCGAAGTATTAAGAAAAATCATCTCGAGCGAAAAATTTACATTTTACTTATATATTTTGCTAATTTTTCTTGGATTTATTTTAATATTCAGTTCGCTTTATGCTTCTATAAAATAAAAATATTACTATATTCGTATTATAAAAAAATTTGGAAAGGTATTATAAATGAAAAAAAATTATTTTATAGCTTGGTTAGCTTTTCTTTTGCTTATAGCTTTTTCTTGCAAAGAAAATAGTACCGGTCCAACATATAAAATATTGCTTCCAATGAATTCAGGTAATTATTGGATTTATGATACTTATACACTCGATTCTATGAATCGTCGAACTAACGACCCACCTGGCAAAGATTCTGTAATAATCTCAGGCAAAATAGAAAAGCAAGGCAAAGAAGGATACATTTTTGAAACTCATTCACTCGATAGCTTAGGAAATTATAGAAAAGTATCAGAGGTCTACTACAGAATTGAAGAAGGAAAATTATATGCATACTCTAATATCATTACCGATATGCTCAAACGGTTTCCATTTGAGCTTCCTATTCAAATTCAAGAACAATGGCTTATGCTTATTGACCCTGAAGATGATTTTTGGAGGATTTTCGAGCAAGATATTCCCGAAACACAAATTCCTATTTTTCAAGGAATGACTTTAAAAGGAAAAATAGAAGTCTACGGCTCGAAAGAAAATACAAAGGATATAAATGTTTATGGTAAAAATTACAATTGTCAGGGCTATCTAATACGCCAGAGTTTCAAAGGCACTATTAAGTTCTCTACGTATAGTTTTCCATTAGAGTTCGAAAGAAAGATGTATAATTGGTTTGCGTTCGACTATGGACTTTTAAATTCTATAAATAATTCTTTCGAGATACAAATTCCTATTATAAACAATTCAATAAAGATTGAAGGAAGTGAAAACTTCATTAATCATTTTAATATTAATAAATAAAAGGAGAAAATATGAAAAAATTAATGCCTTTAATTTTAACTTTATTAGCTATTCTTTTCATATTGATTAGTTGTAGTAATAACACAACTGAACCTACTGATACATATAAAAGCTATTTTCCACTTTCTTTGAATTCCTATTGGCTCTATGAAAGATATTTACTCGATGAACAAGGCAAGCCAATTGATATTACAAAGGTTCAGGATTCTTTAGTTATTATGAAAACCGCTCTTCTTTTAAATAAAAATTGCTTTCAAGTTGCTACTTATGATTTTCAAAATCAATTAAGCGACACAAATTTTTATTATTACGAAGCTGATGCCTACTATACATATTCAGATTACATAAACAACCTTTTCAAAAAAGTCGGCAAAGCTATTGGATTCGACATTCCTATCCGACTAGGAAACAAATGGCTTAAGATAGCTGACTTTAAAAGCCAGACCTGGCAAATTGCAGTGGATACTATCCCCGACATTGAAATAATGCAAGGCGTTACTATTGGTGGCGTTATGACAATTACAGGCGAAAAAGGGGCATCAACACAAGAAAATGTTTTAGGCACTTTGACTAATGTTCAGCAATTTATTATACGAATAAATTTTGCTGGAAAGATTAAAAGTGCTTTTCTAAATGGTGACGTTCCGATTAATTTTGTTATATATAATTATTATGCAAAGGATTTCGGATTGTATATTACAAAAAATGACAAAACTAATATAGACTATAAAATTGGAACTGCTACTATTGATGCATCTGAATCAAAATTAATTAAATACTTTAAAGGACAATAATAAAAATAAAAATATTTTAGTCATCCTATTACCCAAGCTTTTTCATTTTTTTCTCCTTTAAAACAAATCAAAAACAGGGTATAGGGTGACTTATTTTTTTGTAATTTTGAAAATTCAAAATTGATAATAAGAGGAAGAGTGGAAGATTTAAAAGTTGCTGTTATTGGAACGGGTCATCTTGGTGCTATTCATTCTCGATTATGGAAAAACAACAAAGACGCAAGTCTTATTGGCGTCTATGACATAGAAGAAAAGAGAAAAAATGTTATAGCAAAAGAATTGAAATGCAAGGCGTTTGCTGTTCTCGATGAACTTCTTTCTAATTGCGATGCTGTAACAATTGCTGTCCCTACTGTCAATCATTTCGAAATTGCTAAAATCTGCATAGAGAGTAATATACACTGCTTTATCGAAAAACCGATAACAGACACCTACGCTCAAGCAAAACAATTAATAGCTTTAGCGAAGGAGAAAAACGTAATAATACAAGTCGGGCATGTTGAGCGTTTCAATCCTGCCCTCGCTGCACTTGGAAAATACAAACTTAACCCTATGTTTATTGAGGCTCATCGCTTAAGCCAATTCAAATCGAGAGCTATTGATGTATCTGTTGTCCACGATTTAATGATTCACGATATTGATATAATGCTTTGGCTTATCAAATCATCAGTAGATACAATAGATGCCAACGGTGTCGCTGTCATTACGAACACACCTGACATTGCAAACGCAAGGATAAAATTCAAAAATGGTGCTGTTGCAAATCTGACGGCTTCAAGAATTTCTGCCCACCCAATGAGGAAAATGCGTATATTCCAGCCAAATGCCTATATTTCAATTGACTTCGGCAATCAAGATGTGGAAGTCTTCAGAATTGTCGAGAAAGAAGAAAAAACCATTGGTAAAGTTGTTCCTGCTACTATGCTCGGCGACCTTGCTTCTGCTCTTAAAAATAAAAATATCGTCTATGATAAACCTAAAGTAAAATCGATCAATGCAATAGAAGAAGAACAAAAAGCTTTCATCGAAACAATAAAAAACGGTACTGATGTTGCCGTTTCAGCCGAAGAAGCTGCCCAAGCTTTGCAAATTGCAGAACTTATTGCACAACAAATTGCTGGCTTTTCTATTTGATTTTTACTTATCTTTTTTAAAATCTGCACCAACAACATTTGCAGCCCAAAGAAGCTTTGCTCTTAGCAAATCGTAATAAGTGCTATTTAGCGGTTTAATTAGCTTGACTCGGTAATCAGACTTTCTGAAAGTTACTACTTCGTTGTTTTTCAATGAGCGATAGAATTGCCCATCTGCGACTAAGCTTGCTTCTCCTGTTGAAGAATAGACTTTGAGCTTCACTTCATTTGTATCAGGTATTATTAGGGGTCTTAATGTCAACGAATGGGGTGAAATTGGCGTTATGCAGAATACTTGTGTAGATGGAGCAATTATGGGTCCTCCACAAGAAAGAGAATATGCTGTCGAGCCAGTGGGGGTTGTTAAAATTATGCCATCTGCTCTATAATCTCCTATATACTTGTCATTAGCGTAAGCCTGTATTGTAATCATTCTTGATGAATCCTTTTTCTCAATTGTAAAGTCATTGAGAGCATAAACCACTTTGTTATTCTCTTTAGTTTCTAAAACCGTGCGGTCAACAACTCTATAGTTACCTTTCAATAAATCTAAAATAGCATTTTCTAAATCATTTACAGAAAATTCAGCTAAAAATCCCAATTTTCCAACATTAACCCCCATTATTGGTATCTCAGTATTCAGAAGAGTCCTCGCCGCTGCGAGAATAGTGCCGTCTCCTCCAAAAGATATAAGGACATCGGCAAATTTATCGAATTCATTTGGAGGCACTGGCTTGATATATTCACCAATGTCCGAACTAAATGCAGATATCAATTCGAGCTTTGCACAGCATTCTACCCCAAGTTCTCTTAATTTATTTGCTGTATATTCTGCCCATGAAATTGATTCTGGCTTTGATGTATTCTCAAATAAAGCTATTCTTTTCATATTTTCTTTGATGTTAATTAAAGTAATTCTGAAAGTTCAACAAGATAATTTGGAAGAGCTTTCTTACGTGTCCAGGTTTCTTCTAATGGTGTATAAGTGATTTGACCTCCGATTTCACCTACCATAACATCCGTTTGACCATCAATTAGAGCATCTAAAGCAGCAACTCCGAGCCTGCTGGCAAGGACCCTATCCCTTACAGTTGGATTACCTCCACGCTGAATATGACCGAGTATTGTTACTTTAGAATCAATATTATAATTTTCTTTTAATATTTTTGCAAATACTGTGGCTCCTCCGACTTCATCACCTTCGCCTACTATTATTATTGTTCGACGATTCAGCCCCTGCTGCAAAATCTTCTGGTATAAAATGTCGAGATTAGTTACTGTTTCTGGAACTGCAATGAATTCTGAACCAGTCGAAATTCCTACATCCATTGCAATAAACCCTGCATGCCTACCCATTACTTCTACTATAAATACAATCCCGTGTGAATCGGCAGTATCCCTAATTTTATCTATAGCCGATGTGCAAGTGTTGACAGCAGTGTCATACCCGATAGTATAGTCTGTGCCATAAATATCATTATCAATTGTACCAGGAGTTCCGACAATATTTATTCGATGTTCGAGCCAGAGATAATGAGCTCCGTGAAATGTGCCATCGCCACCACAAGCAATGACTCCTTCTATACCATTATTCTTTAAGTTTCTTGCTGCTGCTGCTCTTCCACCAGGCGATAGGAACTCCTTACTTCTACTCGTCTTCAATATTGTGCCACCACAAGATATTATATTGACCGTATCTTTCCGTGTCAACTTTATAAAATTGCCCTGTATCATTCCAGAGTAGCCACCAATTATTCCGATGACCTCAATTTGCTTATCGAGTGCATAGCGAACGACCGCCCTTATGTGAGCGTTCATTCCAGGAGCATCTCCTCCGCTTGTCAGTAATGCAATTTTTTTCATTGCAACTCAATTATTAATAATACTTAATGCAAAATTAAGTGAAAATCATTTACTTAGCAATAATATGATAAAAATATTTTAATTTTCTATCTATATTTTCTTTTTCAAACCAAGATTTAATATTTTCTTTGGACAAAAGTATTTAATCACTCCTAAATGTTTTCATAAAATCGTATAATATTGAAAGCTAAGCTCTTCCAATTAGCAATTTCTTTGTATTTTCTTATGTTCTTAGTGTAAATCTGGCTTGTTTCTCCTTGAAAATATTGCTCAATACCAAAAATGATGTTCTCAACTTTTGGCTCACCAACTACTATGCCAGTTCTATAAGGATTAATCATCTCTGCCAGTCCTCCCACATCTGTTGCTATTACAGGTAAATCGAAATGGTAGCTAATTCCAATTATTCCACTTTGAGTTCCGGACTTATATGGAAGGACGCACACGTCGGAGCTACAGAAAAATAGCTTTACTTCCTCGTCACTAATATATCTTATGAATAATTTGACTTTGTTGTTTAAATCATTCCGTTTTATATAATCCTCATATTCATTGAAACTTCCATATACTTCGCCGGCTATTATTAATAAATAATCATTGCTCAGCTTTGTCATTGCTTCTAATAGTAAATCCAAACCCTTGTAGGAACGTATAAAACCAAAGAATAGCAGCACTTTTTGCTTTGATTCAATGCCAAGAATCTGTCTTGCTGTTTCTTTGGTTAACTTCTCTCCAAAATGGTCATATAATGGATGAGGCGTTAGAATATATTTTGCATCAGGTTTTAAATCTAATAAATCATTCTTTACAGATTCAGTCATAACAACAAAAGCATCATTGCTGTTGAGAAAATATTTAACCAAAGCCAAATCGCCAATTCTTTTTTCGTGAGGGATAACGTTATCGAGTATAGCAAACGCCTTTGTTCCGATTTTTCTTATGTTTCTTGCTACTGAACCGAGTGATGGTGCAAAAAAAGGCATCCAGAATTTTGTTAGCAATAAATCCGGTTTGAACTTTCTTATAATCCTCGAGGTTGTAATATAGCTTAACGGATTTATAGTATCCAGTAATCGTATAGATTCTATTGCTTGGGCATTATCGTTGGCTTCTACCATTTGAGTCGAACCCGGAAACAACAAATTTGGATATTGACGTGTGAAAGTATATGCTTTGCACTCGTTGTCTCTACTGAGTTCACGCATTAAAGAAGCGTTGAATTGTGCTATTCCTCCTCTATATGGATAAAACGTCGAAAGATAGGCTATTTTCATTTATTTATAAATTAATTACTTCAACTTTATTCAAAAATAATTAATTTTGTTTTTTATTCTATGTTTTTATATTCAAATTTTGTAATGAAAAATATCAAAGATATAATAAATGCTACTTCTGAAATTAGCGAAAATGATAAATACTTTTGGAGCTACCAATACAATTTAGCAAAGGAGTTCATTGTTCCTTATTTAAAGAAAAATAACATATTTAAAAGTGGCGATGCTGTTTTTGAGATTGGGTGTGCCGAAGGAGGAGTCCTCTCTGCTTTCGCCGAAGCTGGTGCTTCATTATCTATTGGCACCGACATAGCTGAGTATCGCCTTGATACAGGCAAAAAAATCTGCCAAATTGTCAATTTACCTATCGAATTTCTTGCTAATGATATTATAAACAACGAACCTCCCGATTTTCTTTTGCAAAAAGCTGATTTAGTTATCCTGCGTGATGTCATTGAGCATCTCGATGACCAAGAAAAAGCATTGCTGAATATAAAAAAACTTATGAAACCAGCCGGATTTCTTTATATTACGTTTCCTCCTTACTATTCACCTTTTGGAGGACACCAGCATACTTTACACAATTTTTGGAGCAAAGTGCCTTATATTCATTTGCTTCCTAAAAGCATTTTCCATAAACTCATATCCTCAGGCAGATTGCCTGATATCACCGAAGTAAAAAGATTAAAAGAAATTAAGCTAACTGTTCGAAAATTTATTCTATTAGCTAAAAAAATCGGATTCCATATTATTAAAGCCGATTACTTCTTAATCCGTCCAGTTTACAAAATGAAATTTGGACTTCCTTCGCTTAAAATTACTCCCTTTGCAATTTTCCCTTTTATTCGGGAATTATTTTGCTTTGAGGCATCTTACATTTTAAAGAATAATGATGTTTAACATAAATTGAGGATTATTATGAAAACCAACAATAATAATTATATCGCTCCATTAATCTTCGGGATGATGGCTATCATATTGATAATTGCTGGATGCTCTGAAAGCACCTCACCTGATGCAGATTTGATTTTTAAGAAACAAATGAATCCAAATCCACGACCCGACACTATCATTGTGCAGAATCTCATAGAACTCATTCTTCCAGCTCATTCTATAGATGTCCAGCGATACCTTGAGATTAGAAACGTAAGCAATCCGCCTGCTTTAAATGATGATGACTATACTCTCGGAAAGAAATGCTATAATATAAAGCTTGAAGGGAAAACGAGCTTTACTCTTCCGTTGACTATTTCTATATTTTATGACCCCACAGAAATACCCTCCGGTATGAATGCTAAAAATGCTTTAATCGGGATATATTACGACGGTACGAAATGGCTAAGTCTACCCACAACAGTTGATGAAAATGCTAAAAAAGTCATTGTTATGAGCGACAAAATAAATCTATTTTCCTATAAGATTAGGAAGCAAGGCACTTCAAATTGGACAAAAACCAACTGGAATAGCTCTTGGAATGATATGCTGAAAGCCGAACTGAATGCATCAAATTGGATTTTCGCTGAAACTCAAAATAATACATCTGCAGAACCTATCCTCGTATATACTCAGGATGGAATGAACTGGCAACAAATTGCTTCCAATGTTTCAAAACCAAAAGGGCTCGTACTCGACAATCGTCAGGGATATGTTTTTATTGCCGGTCAGAAGACTGATTCTACTTGGCAGGTCTATAAAAGTAATGACGGCACTACCTTCGTTGAATACGCTCCGATCCTAAAAGCAAAGGAAATCATTGATATGCAAGTCAATCGTTCCGGCTGGCTCTATCTTCTTGCTTCACCTTTAGATAACGATGAAAAAGACAACACAAAGATTTTTGTAAGCTACTCCGGAACATCTTGGGAAGAACTCACTTATCCTGATAACGACTACACCTTCGCACTCAATAGAATTGCAATAAATCGTGCTGGTAGAATTTACATCTCTGGAACAAAAATAAAAAGCGGCGAAGTATATGCTTCCGTTATAAATTCCTCTGATGCATATACTTTCCAAGAGCTATCAATTGGCCTTGATGGATGCAAATGGGCTTCGCAAATAAATATTAACTCAGCAAATTGGCTTTACGTCTGGACTGATAAAGGAATTTTTATTAACAAAAGCAACTACAAATGGCAGAACGTTTTTTCAGAAACAATTGAGAAATTCAATGATGTCTATTTAACCACAGATGATTATATATATCGCCAATTACCTGACGACCAGAAAGGTTACGGCTGGGTTTATGCTACATATAAGAATTCTAACAATACTTGTGCATTGCTTAAATCTACGGATGGGACCGAGTTCATCCCTATCCAACTCCCTATCCCTGCAAACTTTATATATAGCTGTGCTGTAAATAAGCTCGAATGGCTCTGGGTCTCTGTTAGAAACTCAGCTACTCAAGAATCTGGTATTTTTTATAATAAAACTCCATAAAAAGATTTTTAGCTCTTTGCCGATGTGATGAATAGTTCGATGTCATCTTAAAAGCATTAGTTGAATGACATTATTCCACTATAATGAATTCTTTTTTTGCTATTGCGTTTGTATCTTTTAAGACAATTAAGTAAGAACCCGATGGAAAATAAGAAAAATCAATATCTATATTTTCATTACTTATTCCTTCTATTTCAAATATCTTTTTTCCAAATATATTATAAATATATAAATTATAATTTTTAAATTTTATCATTGGCAAAACCACTCTGAGGAATTTATCTGCTGGATTAGGAAAAACAATAATATCTTTATTTTAAATCTTATGTTCATTTATTGTTGAATTATTATACTCTATTTTTGCTAAATACATCCCATTGCTATAGCCTGTAACATATAAAGTTTTTTTTCATTGAAAGAAATAACATCTAATAAATAATTATCGGAATAATCGTAACCCCATACTTTTTGCAATGTTATGTTACCAGTGGAGCCTAATTTAACATAGTTTTGATTCATACAAATATTACTATAATATTCCCATGGATAACTAATACCTTTAGTTAAAGTATCTAAGCCTTCGAAAATCTTATTTCCATTACTATCAGTTTCGAAGATAATAAAAGTAAAATTATTTCTAAAATCATCCTTCCAAAATAAACTATAATATCCTAAACATTTATACTCATTTTTTTCGTTTACTATTATTTTATCTAAAAAAATGGGATTGCTTTTTTTCCTTCCTTAAACCATATAGTATCGCCAGTTAAAGTGAATTTTCCTATATTTCTATAACCAATTTGAGGACCTAAGCAATAACCTGAAATTAGAAGATTTGAATCTTTGCTTATTGCTATCTTATCTCCCGCTACAATATTTGGAATAATTGAGTTATCAATTTTTTTCCCCCTATAATCTCTTGGGAATAAGATTTTAGACTAAATATAATTAATAAAAAAATAAATATTTCTTTAACCATAATTTTTCCTTTTCTAACAAACAAAGCTAAATCTTTGTTTCTAACTTTTGCAAAAAAAAAAATGAAATAACCAAATATTTTTTTTATTTTTTAGAAAAATTTTTTGAAATATATGAGATGATTTTTAGAATATTGCTCTAAATTCCTCTTCAGCTTCTCGATTTCAGAGCTATCCTTAGCCCAAAATGAAACCTCATCGTCGCCACAAACAATATTATCTGATATTTTCCAAGCACCCACTCTTTTCCATTCTCTCGGTAGCGAACAAGCACCTTCGAACCAGCTTTCATAAATAATAGCAATGTTCGGCTTCCTATCTTCGAAAATTTGCTGCATAATAGTGCTATCGTAGCTTCTTTTGAGTTTAGCTCTGGCGATTTCTTTAGTAGCTAATCCCCATAAGTCAATAATTTTAACGTCAGCATAATAGCTCATAGCTCCAATATCGTTAATAACTACTGTCGCCTTAGAATAGAACTCCTTTAAGAACATTGCACATTGATATTGCTGTCCATATATGTTTTTGCAAGCAGTAGGTATGTTGTAGTACGATTTAATAGCTCTAATTGTCAATGGAGAGATTACGAAAAAAAATGCTATGATAAGTATTATTTTCTTAAATATGTTAGATCCAATAAAGTATTTGTCTATATATGTATTAAATAATCTGAAAAAGTTTATGAGAGAAAGAATTGCTCCCGAAAAAACAAGATATGCTTCATAGCGATAGAAAAAACCTACCGCAGAGAATTGGCAGTGAAGATAAGTTATTGCTATAAAGATTAAATTTCCAACGTTCAAAGACTCCCAAAACCCTTCTTTTCTCCATACATTTTTTATGACCATAATCAAAGAAAATGTAAATAGAATCGAAAGCTGTGGGCTTTCCATTAGTTGCCTTATAGGCGTAAAAAATAAAAGCCGTAGCGTGTCGAAAATTATATTGTCCTTCGGATAGTTCCCTTTCAAAAGAATAGATGTAGGGAAGAAAAACCACCCATTGTTTGTCGAAATAAGTCCCATAATTAATAGCGGCAAAATTCCTATACCAGCTAAAAAAATTGCTTTTATAGGCAATCTCCTGAAAAAGAACAAAACTGTAACTACAGCAACGATAAAAGCAGACTCGTATCTTATTGCTGTTATTATTGGAGTTAAAAACAATAAATAGTAAAAACTTGAATTGCGATTCTTATCACATAAATAGTCAGATGCAAAGTAAATATAAAGCACAATTAAGCCACAATGAAGGATATGCTCCAATCCTACAAAACAAAGAAGCGGCAAAGGAGCCGAAAATATGGATATGAGCAATACAAAATTCCTTTGCCAAGTAATCGAAAGATACTTTTTAATAAATACATAAGCAAAAAAAATCGAAAATAAACCTGATACAATAGCTAATACGAAAGAGTTAATTTCGCTATTACCAAAAAGCTTTATTGATCCTGCAATTAAGAATGTCCATAAAGGAGAAGACGAACATGCCGAAAACTCATCTATATTTATTCCGAAATTTCCAAAATTGATTAAATTTGTGGCTATTCTAAGGTGTATGTAAGGGTCGTCGAGAGCATAAGTAAAAACTCCATCATTTCTCTTGACGGTATAGAAGTAAATCACAAGGACTGCAACCAGATACACTAAAATTGCAAGAATTAGGGGGTATTTACCTTTAATTTTTAAATTCATTATCAAATAAGCAAAATTTAAACTTTACAAAACTGCTTAATTTTTTTCTTTCTCGGAAATATTTTTTTTCCCAAGAGTTGCTATGTGATAAGTAACAGCTGAAGCAATAGCAAAAGCAAGAATAGTTACCCACAGAATTTTTACAACAAATATAGTGCTAAAAATTATTGTTACCCATAGCAAAGAAATCGCATAAATCTTGACTTTTAAGGGGATATATTTATTTTCTCTGTAATTTTTTATGTAAGAACCAAACATTTTGCTATTGAGAAGCCAATTGTAGAGTCGAGTTGAGCCTCTAAAAAAGCATGCTGCGGCTAAAAGCAAAAAGGGGGTCGTAGGAAGAAGCGGAAGGAAAATCCCCAATATTGCCAAACCTACAAATATCAGCCCACAAATATTAAGCAATATTTGTTTCGTCCTATTCATAAACACAAAATAAATATTAAGCTAAGAATATAAAAACAAAATTAAGATTTTGATTTAATTGTGTTTTAACTCAAATTATGATTTTTTCTTACTTAGAAATAAATTTACAGCTACAACAAAATTTTTTTTGTATTTCGCATTTTTATTTGTAAGTTATAATTTAGAATAAATGAAATAAAAGCTAAATACGTTTCTACAAAAGAAATGAAAAAGTTACATACCATAAAAACCCCTTCACTAATAATTCTATTAGCATCTATCTTGATATTTACTAATTGTCAGCAATATAATAGCCCAAATAATAATCTTAACGAAAAAAAAGTTAAAAATGAAACAATTTGGAATTGCGATATTAATACCGAACATAAAACCTCAATTCATAGCATAAAAGACTTTGATATTGATGGCAAGCTTATTTTGTGGCAGATTTTCGACGATAAAGGTTACAAAATTACAGATTGCAAATATGAATATAAAAACCAAATAAGTATCGAATATAAAAAAGTATTTAAACCTTCAGGAGAATTAGACACAGCTACAACAAGCTCAATCTTTTATGATAAAAAGGGCAAAATTGTTTCCAAAGTGATTCAATCTCAGGAAGGCGATACTGTAACAATATTAAACTTTACTTATGACAACTTAGGCAATATTCTAAAAAAAGTCGAGTTGAACCCTCAGACAAATTCGCAAATCGAAACCGTCTATAGCTACCAATATAATAATGAGGGTAACATCATCGAAAGACTTATTAATCCTGCTGATAATGGATTATATCAATCGAAGGATAGCTTAATCTATAAACCAAGCGAATCAAAAGTGGAACGTATTTTTTACGAAACCTATGGACAAGTAAGCGCTGTATTTACATATATTTATAATCAATTTGGAAAAATTATAAAGGAGTATCAGCAAGATAATCAGGGAAATGTAATAAAGAAATTTTTGTACGAATATATTTACTGGTAAATTAACTCAAATCTTATTAGATTGGTTCTGAATCGAGATAATTGATAGCATATCTTATAAGCCCGGCTGTGTTTTTAATATTAAGCTTTTGCATTACATTTGCTCTATGTGTTTGAACGGTTCTGACGCTAATATTTAGCTTTTTTGCAATTTCATTGCTTGTATTGCCTTGAGCAACTAAATTAAGAACTTCTTGCTCACGCTTGGAAATAGTTACTTGCTCTTCTTCATCTTCAATATCACTGGTTTGCATATTATCTAATAGTTTTATTATGGACTTACTAAATACTCGATTGCCGAGCATAACATTGTATAGAGCTTCGACGAGTTCTTTTGCAGTAATGTTCTTAGTTAAATAACCATCTGCACCTACAGAAAGAGCAGTTTCGATATGCGAGTAATCTTCAAATGCTGTAAGCATAACCACGAGCACATCAGGACAATCTTGCTTGATGATTTTTGTAGCTTCTATACCATCAAGTTTAGGCATTGCTATATCTACTAAAGCAATATCTGGTTTATAATAATTTACTAAGGATACTAAATCCTCTCCATTTGCCGATTCGCCAAGAATTTTAATATTCTTGTTGACAAGGAGAAGACGACGAAGTCCTGCACGCACTATTTCGTGGTCATCAGCAACAACGACTCTAATAATTTTTTCAGATAATATATCATCCATAGTCAATTATTATTAATTATTAACAATAAAATTAAAATCAATAATTATGCCATAAATAATTGATATTTAATTTATTAAGTCTTCAATTTCTTTTAGCCATAAGTCAATAGCCGCATCGCTTGGCATTCGCCAATCGCCACGTGGAGACAATGACACCGAACCAACCTTTGGACCATCCGGCAAGCAAGAGCGTTTATATTGCTGAGAAAAGAATCTTTTGTAAAATACTAACATCCACTTTTTGATTTCTTCTTTTGAATATATCCCTTCAAACGCTTGACAAGATAAAAAGAATATTTTGGTCGGTGAAAAGCCATATCGCACTAAATAATACAGAAAGAAATCGTGCAAAATGTAAGGACCTATGCTGTCTTCTGTTTTTTGCGTTATATCTCCATCTATTGTTGTCGGCAATAATTCTGGAGAGATAGGGGTAGATATTATATCATTTAGGATACCGCCAACAATTTCGCAAAATTCTTCTTCTGCTACCCAGCTAATTATATACTTTACTAATGTCTTCGGTATTCCAGAATTTATTCCATACATAGAAATATGGTCTCCATTGTATGTAGCCCAACCTAATGCAAGCTCGGACATATCGCCTGTTCCTACAACTAAACCATGCACTTTGTTAGCATAATCCATAAGAATTTGCGTCCGTTCTCTTGCTTGAGCATTCTCAAATACTATATCATGCTGAGTTATGTCTTGACCTATGTCTAAAAAATGCTGTTTGACTGAGTTTTCGATCGGAATATTTAAGTAACTTACCCCAAGAGCTTCAGCCAATCGTTTCGCATTTGTTTTTGTTCTTCTTGAAGTTCCAAAACCTGGCATTGATATAGCATAAATATATTTGATATTATATTTTAAGAGCTGAAAAGTTTTGTAGCAAGCAAGAAGTGCTAACGTTGAATCCAAACCACCAGATATTCCAATAATTACAGAACGAACGTTCAAATGCATTAGGCGTTTAGCTAAAGCTGTAGTCTGTATGGAAAAGACTTCTCTACAAGATTCTGCTCTTTTCGTGGCATCTTGTGGAACGAAAGGTGTTTGCGAATATTGCCTTAATAATTTCCCGCTCGAAAAAGCTGCTATATCAAAACCTATTATTCTGTAATCTTTCTGTAATGAAGCATCTGCAAAAGAATTGGTTTTTAATCTGTAACTTTTCAATAATTCTATATCAATATCAGCGTAAGATATTTCAGTATCAAATGAAAAGCGAGGCGATTCAGCAAGCAATTTCCCATTCTCAGCTATCAATTTATGACTACCATAAACTAAATCAGTTGTAGATTCACCAGAATTTGAAGAACAATAAACATATCCAACAATACAACGACCTGATTGATTGAGGACTAAATTTCTTCTATAATCTGATTTGCCCAAATACTCATCACTTGCAGATAAATTAAAAATTATATTAGCTCCAGCAACAGAAAGCTCACTACTTGGAGGCACAACAGCCCACAAATCTTCGCAAATCTCAATGCCTATGACAGCGTCACTATTAGAATTTGACTTGAATAGAAGATTAGAGCCAAAAGGTATAATATCATTCCCGATTTTTATTGTATCTTCAAATCTATCTAATTCTGACGAGAACCATCTTTCCTCATAATATTCAGAACTGTTGCAAAGATAAGTTTTTGGAACGACTCCAAGCGTTTTGCCCTGAGAGATAAATACTGCACAATTATATAAACGGTCTGAAGATACAAGTGGAGTACCTATGACGATGTTAGCTGATGTTTGAGCTGTATAATCTTCAAGTCTTTCGATGGCCGTAAGACATCCTTTAAGTAAACTATCTTGAAAAAATAAGTCTCCACAAGTGTAGCCAGTAAGACTTAGTTCGGGAAAAACTATAAGCTGACAGTCATTTTTAACTGCTTCAGATATTGCTAATTCTATTTGTTGTGTATTATAATGAACGTCCCCAACTCTTATCTTTGGAGAGGAAGCAGCTACCCTTATAAAACCAAGTGAAGAAAGATTGTAGGACTGCATTACTCATCCTTTCTAAAATTTAGAAATCAAGACCAATAGTGAACCTATGAAGTAATGAGGAGTTGCCCATTTGAGCAAGGCCATAGTCGAAATTAAGAATATCGCTTTTTATTCCTAAGCCAGCAGAAAAACCCGATAGTTTCCTCTCGTTTTCTGGAGTTGTCATTCGCCTTATTTTATTATCATATCCAAGTCTCAACTGCACATGATCTCCAAAATAGAACTCACCAGCTATAGAAAAATTCAAAAATTTATCGAAAAAACTATCAGTTCTATCGGCTAAACTGTGAAAAGAAAGATTTACCAGAAGAGGCAATCCACGCAATCTATGATTAATCCCCATTCTTACATCTATTGGCAAGTCTTCGGTTGTTCCATCAAATGTAGAAAGCTGAGCACCAACGTTTAATATTGAAATTCCGATATTTGTCCTAATCTCTGGCATCAAATAGATTAGACCAGCATCTAATGCAAAAGCAGTTGAAGTTGCCTTTTCTATATTCGAGAATATAAACTTTATGCCTACTCCATAATATAAATTAGTATCGAGCTTATTCGAATATTGTGCCTGTATAGCTAAGTCATTTGCACTAAATGTATTAGTTTTATTCCCATACTCATCAGCTCCTTCAAAAGAGCCGTAATTTGTGTAAAGTATAGCTCCAGAAAATGTGCCAATATCTTCAAAACTATGAATGTAGGCAATATTGCCAGAATTAATATCTAATACATGCTTTAAAAATGTAGCTGTAAACCTTTTGTTTTGTACTGTTGATATTGTAGCGGGATTAAAAAACATAGCCGAAGCATCATTGGGCATCGAAACAAAACAACCTGCAAGTGCTGATGCTCGACCACTCGAATTGAAGCGTAAAAAACTATATGGAGTATAATAACTATATGAAAATGAATTCGCTATAATCAATAATAATATTAGATATATTTTTTTCATTTTTCGAGTTGTTTTTTCTTATAATAATTATTAATTGTGTCAATAAAAATCTTCGGTGGTTTGACTGGTTTCATCATCGAATTAATAAAACTATGTATAGTCCAACCACTTACAATAGTCGTTTCACCTCTAAAAATATTATATTCGAATTTTATTAATGGTTTATATTCAGGTTTTACAAAAGCTTCGATAATTAGCTCATCGTCGTAAAATGCTGGTTGATGATATGTTAGGTGGGCTTCCGTTAAAGGCAAGTGATAGCCTGCGTTCTCGAATTCTGTATATGCCAGACCAACCTTTCTCATTAACTCTGTCCGCCCAACTTCAAAATACACCAAATATACAGCATTATAGACTACACCCATTTTGTCAGTGTCTGCATATCGAACCCTGACGCTTGTTCTATGTGTTATTTCTTTAGTTGGCAATATCAAATTTTATCCTTAATATTTTCTACGGATAAAAAGAGTTCAAGAAGGCGCTCGTATTCGTTACTATCGAAAAATTCAAAAACAATCGTTCCGCTTTTCTCATTTTTAGGAATAATTTGCACTTTAGTCTTATATATATGCCTCAGCTGATTCTCGTTATCCTTCAAAATAGCAGAAACATTAGCATTTACAACAGGTTTTGGAGGCACTCTTTTTATGACTGAGGTTTTATGATTCTCAACCAAAACAATTTTTCCACTTTGAACATCTTTTACTAAAGATTCAGTAGCTCTTACCGATAAATTCTTTTGCTTTATCTCCTTCCAAAGCAATAATATATCTTGCTTATTAGTCAAGCCGAGCAAAGCACGAGCATGTCCCATCGTAATCTCCTTTTGTCGGAGACTATCCTGAATTACCTGAGGTAATTTCAATAAACGCAAGAAATTCGTTATCGTTGTTCGATCCTTACCCATACGCCCAGCAAGCTCCTCTTGAGTAAGATTACACTCCTCGATAAGCCGCTGATAACTATTTGAAATCTCAATAGGATTGAGGTCTTCACGCTGAAGGTTCTCGATGAGAGCAAGCTCCAACATTTTAATGTCGCTTTCGACTTCAAGAATATATGCTGGTATCTTGTTCAAACCAGCCATTTGTGCCGCTCGCAAACGCCTCTCGCCCGATATTAACTCGTAACCTGTTACTGTGCGTCTTACTGATATAGGTTGTATTATACCATTGACCAAAATAGAATACTTTAACTCATTAAGCGATTCTTCTGAAAATTCTCGTCTCGGCTGATAAGGATTATTCCTGATGCTTGATATTTCTATAATCGCAAAATTTCCTTGTCCTTCTTCATCGTCAACCTTTATCTTAAAACCACTATCCGAAAATTCTATCGTCGGAAGCAATGCTCCTAAACCTTTACCCAATCCTGTTTTCTTCTGACTCATATATTATAATACTATTTCACTAAATAAGTTTAAATTAAAAATTCGTTTTTCATTTACTTGAAAATACAAATTTAACTTTATATAATATATGAAAAAAATTATTTTATATAATTAATTTTAACTTCTATTTTTTTAATTTATTTATTATTTTTGTAATCTTTATTTAATGAAAAATATCAAAATGTTAGAAACTGATGTAATAGTAAAAAATAGCGCTGGAATTCACACCAGACCTGCCGCTATGATTGTCAAAGTTGCATCAAAATTCAAAAGCGATATTTTTCTTAATAATAATGGAATGAAAATCAACGCTAAAAGCATTGTCGGAGTTATGACCCTTACAGCTGTTCAGGGCTCTAAGATTAAAATTATATTAGACGGAAAAGACGAGCAAGAAGCTGCTAAAGCTTTAGTCGAATTATTTGAATCGGGCTTTAATGAAATTTAAAAAACAATAAAATGCACAAAAACGGCAACAACTTACAAAGCATTGAGGTAGTTTCTAATAATAAAAAAGGCAGAAGTAAAAATCAAAAAGTTTACAAAGGAACTCCTGCTGTTCAAGGTTTAGCTCTTGGCGATGCTATTGTAATTCAAGAACATAATTACGTAATCTCACACGAAGAAATTGCACCAGAGAATGTTCCCAGCGAAATCGAGCGTTATAAAAATGCAATTACTGAATTGCAAAACAGATATGAAAAATCAATACAAGCATTAGAATCTTACAGCAAAAAGGATATTGGCATCTTAGAAGCGTACATCTTAATTATTACTGACCCGATAATCACACAATCCATAATTGACAGAATTAAAAACCTTACTAATGTCGAACTGGCTGTAGCCCAAGAATTCGACTACCAGAAAAGTTTGTTTAAAAACTCTTCCGACCCCATCTTAAAAGAAAGAGCCAATGAATTATCTATTATAAAAGAAAATCTATTAGCCACTCTGAAAAACAGTTGTAGGATTATTCCTGCTTATAAAAATGCTATCGTTGTTGCCCATTCCTTAGACCCTTCTGATATTTATAACCTTAAGGTCGAAGGGATACAAGGCATCATAACCGAAGTCGGAGGCATTACCTCTCACGCTTCTATTCTTGCCCGTTCTCATAATATTCCTGCCGTAATCGGAGTTAGAGAAATCACAAAATTTACAAAAGATTTCGATTTTGTCCTATTAGATGGTTTTGAAGGCACTGTTACTATAAACCCAAAAAAAGATACTCTCACAAAATTCCAACTAAAGAAAACACAAGAAGAAATTAGAAAAAAAAGATTGGGCGCATTGATTAAATTGCCCACAAGAACAAAGGACGGCAAGCTAATCAAACTTTACGCTAATGTTACAGAACCAAAAGATGTTGATAAAGCTATAGAATACGGCGCCGAAGGTATAGGCCTCGTAAGAACTGAAATGGTGCTTATTAAAGAAAAATCAATTCCTGACGTTCGTGAGTTGACAAAACTCTACAAAGAATATACCGAAAAAGCTTATCCTAATATTGTTACTTTTCGCGTCTACGATATTGGAAGCGATAAATACCCATTTATTATCAATACTAAAGAAAACAATCCTGCATTAGGATTAAGAGGAATAAGATATTTACTAAGCAACAAATCGCTTTTTAAAACTCAAATCAAAGCTATCCTAAAAGCTTCTGCAAATAAAAATGCTCAACTGCTGTTGCCAATGATTAGCTCTATCAGAGAACTTAAAGAATCCCTAAAAATTATTGAAGAGTGCAAAAACTTCCTAAAAAAAGAAAATAGACCTTTCAACCCATTCATACCTATTGGCATTATGATTGAAACCCCTGCTTCTGCACTCATTGCCGACGAACTCGCTAAATACTGCGACTTTTTCAGCATAGGGACTAACGACTTAACCCAATACACACTTGCAGCAGATAGAGCAAGCGAACTTGTTGCAGATTATTTTGACCAACACCATTTCGCTGTTCTCAGACTTATTAAAATGACAGTTGATGCTGCAAAACGCAAAGGAATACCAATTACCGTATGCGGCGATATGGCTGGCGATCCAGCTGCTACCTCCTTCCTTATTGGCGTCGGTGTTGATGCTCTTAGCGTTGACCATAATGTCATCTTGGAACTTAAAAGTAGAATAAGAGACTCGCATTATTTAGAATCCGTAAAATATGCCGAATCTATATTAGCCAATAAAATATAACTTAAGCAAAAATAGAGCGTTACAGCCAAACCCAACAACGCCTTCCCAAAAGCATAATGTCAGTTTTTGATAACCTATCTTTCATAAAATAAAAACACAAGATAAATTCAATCAAATAATAATAATTTTGTTAAAAGCTAAAGATTTCGTAATTTTGTAATGCTTCCTTAGCTCAGCTGGATAGAGCATCTGACTCTTAATCAGAGGGTCGCGGGTTCGAATCCCGCAGGAAGTACAAAAATTCATTCATTCACAAGCACTTACACCTTCCTACTTGCATGACTATAATTATCTTAAAATATGAAGCGACTTGCTAAAACATATCTCCAAACACCCTAAAATTACCTAACAAGAAAAAAAGTTATGCCCTTTTCAAATACTTTTATAATAATAAGATTAAAAGACTAACCCAATAAAACAAATAAATCTCTAAAACCCCAAAGAAGAAAGAAAATTAATTGGGAAACGAAAATATATCTTTATATTTTTGTTTTAATGAAAATGAAAATGTGCGGAAAAGGATTTTTTAAGATACATTTTAAAATACTTCAACAAATAGATGATGGATAAAGAATTAGAAAAATTAGCACCTTCAAAACAGTCAGCTGCCAAGACTTTGTTTGCAACTTTCAATATCTTAAAAGAAGCAGGCGGACAACTTCCTAAAAAAACAAGTAATTGACAAAATTCGTGAGACTGTTGAGGAGAATTCTTTAGATTACAATTATTGTTTTTGCATAATTTATTATCTATTACAGAAATAAGAATGTATGTGCTACTACTCCATCATTATGTAGTTCAGACACCCTCTGGCGACTATAAAAAAGCAATATTTTATATTATCAGAGCTTTTGAAATTTAATGGTATTACATATTTGAACGTGGGTAGAAAAAAGGGGTGTTCTGTATTCAAAACACCCCTAACGCTTCTATTAGAATGGAAAAATAAAGGAATGTAAATCTTAATACATATCGCCCATACCGCCGCCAGGAGGCATAGGTGGCATTTTTTCTTTTTCAGGTTTTTCGACAATTGTGGCTTCTGTGGTAATGAGTAATCCAGCGACAGAAGCAGCGTTTTCGAGGGCAACGCGAGCGACTTTGGTCGGGTCAATGACGCCAGCATCGAATAAATCTTCGAAAACTTCTGTAGCGGAATTGAAGCCGTAGGCGCCGGTTCCCTCTTTAATTTTATTTACTATTACGGAAGCCTCAAGTCCAGCATTAGCAACAATCTGGCGGGCTGGCTCTTCGAGTGCCTTACGAATTATGTCAACGCCAACTTTTTGGTCGGTATTTTCGACTTTTATATTGTCTAAATCTTTTAATGCACGAAGGTAAGCGACACCACCACCGGGAACTATACCCTCTTCAACAGCGGCGCGTGTAGCATGCAAGGCGTCTTCGACTCTTGCTTTCTTTTCTTTCATTTCAACTTCTGTAGCAGCACCGATTTTGAGAACAGCGACGCCGCCAGAAAGTTTAGCAAGACGTTCTTGAAGTTTTTCGCGGTCGTATTCGCTTGTTGTTTTGTCTATTTGGACTTTAATTTCGTTAATTCTCTTTTTAATGTCCTCAGATTTTCCGCTTCCCTCGACAATTGTGGTATTGTCTTTATCAACAGTAACTTTTTTAGCAGTACCGAGATAGGAGAGGTTAGCGTTTTCGAGTTTGAACCCTTTTTCTTCGCTTATGACAACGCCCCCGGTAAGAATAGCAATATCCTCGAGCATAGCTTTGCGGCGGTCACCGAAGCCTGGAGCTTTGACAGCACAGATGCGGAGAGTGCCGCGTAGTTTGTTGACTACCAATGTGGCTAAGGCTTCACCTTCGAGGTCTTCTGCAATAATGAGCATTGAGCGACCAGCTTGGGAAACTTTTTCGAGTATTGGCAGTAAATCTTTAATAGCTGAAATTTTTTTATCGTGGATAAGAATATATGGATTTTCGAGTACTGCTTCCATAGTATCGGCGTCAGTAACGAAATATGGTGAAAGATATCCTCTATCGAACTGCATACCTTCGACAACGTCCATACCGGTTTCGGTTCCTTTTGCTTCTTCGACAGTGATGACGCCGTCTTTTCCGACTTTTTCCATAGCATCGGCGATTAGATTGCCGATAGTAACGTCGTTATTAGCAGAAATAGCACCGACTTGTGCAATTTCTTTCTTTCCTTCAACTTCTCTGCTCATAGATTTTAAAGAATTAGTAACCACTTGGACAGCAAGTTCGATACCACGCTTTAAGTCCATAGGGTTTGCGCCAGCGGTAACGTTCTTCAAACCTTCGCGATAGATTGCTTGTGCTAAAACAGTTGCGGTAGTAGTGCCGTCGCCAGCGACGTCGCTTGTTTTAGAAGCAACTTCGCGAACCATCTGAGCTCCCATATTCTCAACTGGGTCTTCGAGTTCGATTTCTTTAGCAACGGTAACGCCGTCTTTTGTAACAGTCGGAGCGCCGAACTTTTTGTCAATAATAACATTGCGTCCCTTAGGTCCGAGAGTAACTTTAACTGCATCAGCTAATTGGTCAACACCTCTTTTTAAAGTGGAACGTGCTTCAAAATCGAAATTTATTATTTTAGCTCCCATTTTTTATCTCCTTATAAAATTTATAATAATATTAATTAACCTATAATAGCAAAAATGTCTGACTCGCGCATAATCAAGTACTCTTCGCCATCAATTGATACTTCAGTTCCGGAATATTTTCCATACAGGACTTTGTCCCCTTTTTTTACTTGAAGGGGTAGCACTTTCCCGTCTTCAGTGATTTTTCCTTGCCCAACAGCGATAATTTCCCCTTGTTGTGGTTTTTCTTTAGCGGTGTCGGGGATAATAATTCCGCCTTTGGTAACTTCTTCGGGTTGTGATGGTTTCACAATAACCCTGTCGTGTAAAGGTTTTAAGTTCATAGATTTAACCTCCAAATATATTAATAATAATCAACTCAATTACAATTTATTAGCACTCTTTTTTAAAGGGTGCTAATAATAAAAACGCAAATATAAAAAAATTATTTTAAAATAAATTAATTAATTTTTTTCGAAGAGTGCATTAACGAATGTAATTGGCTCAAAAACTTGGAGGTCGTCAATTTTTTCGCCGACCCCGATGTATCGGACAGGTATTTTTAGCTCATTAGCTATTGCGATAACGACACCGCCTTTGGCTGTTCCGTCGAGTTTTGTTAGAATTATGCCTGTAATTTTAGCTACTTTCGAGAATTCTTTTGCTTGTTGAACGGCATTTTGTCCTGTTGTGGCATCTAAGATAAGGAAAACGTCGTCTGGAGCTTCTGGTTTCAGTTTTTTCATTACGCGGCTCATTTTCTCAAGTTCAGCCATTAAATTAGCTTTATTGTGAAGTCTGCCTGCTGTGTCAATAATCACGCAATCTATCTTTTTTGCTATTGCGGAATTCAATGTGTCGAAGACGACAGCGGACGGGTCAGCTCCTTGCTTTTGTTGGACAATATCTACGCCAGCGCGTTCAGCCCAGATTTCGATTTGCTCGTTTGCAGCAGCTCGAAAAGTATCTGCTGCTCCTATGATTACGCTTTTTGCGGCTTGTCGGTAATTATATGCTAATTTGCCGATTGTTGTTGTCTTGCCTACTCCATTTACGCCAATTATTAATATAGCATGGGGCTTTTTGTTTTCGTCTATCGAATATGTAGCATCGCTTTTCGCAGAGGGGGAAAGAATAAGCAGATTTGCTATTTCTTCTTTTAGAATTTCGTATATATCTTGAGCATCGGAGATGTTATCTTTTTTTACTCTTTGTTTTAGGGCTTCTATTATTGTATCGGTTGTTTCGACACCAATGTCAGCAGTGATTAAGATATCTTCTATTTCGTAAAGAAGTTCTTTGTCAACTTTGCGACCGCCTCCTATAGCTGATATAATTTTTTCTACAAATGAGGTTCTTGTTTTAGTTAAGCCATTTTTAACTTTGCTGAAGCCAACAGCTTCTGTTGTTGATTGAACAGCTCCGGCTATTGTTTTCTTAAATTTATCGAAAAGTCCCATAGTTTATTTTGTATCTCCAATAACAATAAATGCTCCCCAAAAATATGGGTGAGGATATATCTCCCTTAGCTTTAATTGAGCTTTTTTGAAAGCGCTCATTACATTATTATCAATCATAAAGTATTTATAGAACAAAACCATAAGTTCTTGGGTTGTTTTATCGTTGACTTTCCATAGACTCATAATCAAAGATTTAGCTCCAGCGACTAAAAAAGCTCTTTGCAGCCCATAGACTCCGTCACCATTTCTAACTTCGCCTGTTCCTGTCTGGCATGCACTTAACACTACTAAATCAGTATTGATTAAGTCGAGATTCATTACATCGTTGGCATTCAAGAAACCATTGTCGTAAGTGTCCTTATCGAGAGGAATGTTTTTGATAGTGTTCTCAGCACCAGCAAAAACGAGTCCTGAGCGAAGGAGTGGATTCTTTGCAGCAATCGCTACATCTATGCCAAACAAATTATCATATTTTGTTAAATCTAAATCTTGTTCGAAATAGCCATGGGTTGCTATGTGAATTAAGCTGTAGTTTTTAAGGGACGAGAGAGTGGGCTTTGTAGCTTTATCTTCGATTATTTCTTCAGTTTGCCAATTGTTTCGCTCAAGAATACCCTTGATATTGTCAATCTCGATTTTAGTACCGGGTAGTTCTGGTATCTTGATGTAGGATTTTGTATCTTTGTCATTTAGTGGTTCAATAAAAAATTTAGGGTAGCCAATTAAAGCCGCTTTTTTGTTTTTGAATTCCAATTTTTTGTTTTTTTGCTCGATTATATCCGCTGTGTTTGAAACTATAATAATGTCTTTTTTATCAATAAGGAATGAGCCATCAGGCAATTGTAGTGTATTAAGGTTAATTTTATTATAAACGCCATCTTGAGAAACGTAAATAATTTTTTTTCCGCTAAGCTTTTTGTCTATTTTTTCCCAGAATAAGGAATACGAATCTTTATCTTCAAGCTCAAGAGTAATTGAATTTTGATAGCCGTTTATATATAAATTTTCCATTTCGTAGCCATCGTAGAAAATCACTATTTCTGGTTTGCTAACCGTTTCTTTTGTCAATATGAGGGCTAAATAGAGAATTGTATCGCTTTCTAAATCAACATTGTATTTGAAGCGAAACCTTATTATTTCGACAGCAGCTTCGTCTTCGTTGAGATTCTTTTGTATATCTTGCCAATGCACTCTTTCTTTTGCGTATTCCTTCTTAAAATAAGGGTTTCTGGATAGGTCTTTTTCGAGATTATTCGCTACATTCTCAATAGAATCAATATCCATAGACTTGGCTGCAAGCTCGCTTTTCTTCAATTTATAGAGCTTTGATAATTGCTCTCTTATGGATTTCCACTTATTAAATAGTTCAATAAGTTCGGGATTTCCACTTTGTAGAATATTCTTTCTAACATTTATAGAATTATTGAGCAAGAGGGCTTTTGTAGCAATTTGATAATTGTAAATATCTCCGACAATTTCAGGTTTTTGGTTCATCCTTTCGATAGCATAGCTATTAAATAACCCGATGCGGTTACGTAGCTTGCCGTAAAATTTTTCTTTTTCGGTATCGCTAAGGAACGGGAAGAATATTTTGATTTGCTGTAGATAAAGGTCGAAAGCTTCTTTGTAGTATTGATCTGCTTCGTCTGGCTTACTGAGATCTTTCAGCAAACCTGCTAAGTTATGGACAGAGGTAGCGAAATCTGGATTAGACCTCCCTAAGATTTTTTCTCTTAAGATGATAGCTTCCATAAGATAACTGTATGCTTGCTCTTTTTTGTTTAATCGCCAAGCAATTACTCCAAGGTTATTCAGGCATGAAGAATAAAGTGGGCTGCCTTTTCCTAAGGTCTTCTCGATAATGGATTTTGCTCTGAGTAGTAAGCTTTCGGCTTCATTGTATTGATTGCTTTTATATTTCAAAAGGGCTTTTGTGAAGAGCATATCGGCTTGTTCTTCGCTGGCTTTATTGTCGTTCCCAATATTCTGGTCGAGCATTTTTTCTGCGAGATTGAGTTCACCTACCTTTATATAAATATCGGCAAGCGAGAGGATAGTTTGCTTGTATTCTTTGCTGTTTTCGCCTAATTGCGATTTATATATATTTTTGCATTCTTCGTAAAGTGTTTTTGCTTTTTCGTAGTTTCCTAATTCTTTATAAATTCCTGCTAAATTGAAAGCAGTAATGGCATATGAAGTATTGTTGGCACCGAACAACTTTCTTTTAAGTTCTAATGCATATAGATATGTCTTTTCAGCTTGGTCGTAGTCAACTAATTCTTTGTAAATATTGCCTAAATTATGCATAGACTTGGCGTAAGATGTATCCATTTCGCCTTTAGTCAACTTTTTGATTTGCAATGATTCTTTCAAATATACTTCGGCTTGGTTGAATTTGCCTTGCATTTGATAGATGACGCTGATGTTGTTGCAAGAGAAAGCGTAGTTGTCGCTTGTATCCTTTGCAATAGCTTTGAGGACATCTCTTTGGTCGAGATAGTATTTTAACGAGGAGTCGTAGTTATGAAGCAAGAAATACACTTCGCCAAGTTTACCTAAAGATGCAGCGTAGTATTCGGAGTTCTTACCAAACTCTGCGATAGAAAGATTTACGGTTTCGTAGGCAAAATTCAGAGCTTTATTCAAATCGTTGCTTTGTATTGCACGATTGTAGCTATCCATCGAAGCTCGCCAGTCGCTACTAAAAAGAAGTCCATAATTTATTATGATTACAACGTAAATTATTATATATTTTTTTTCTAATAATTTCATATTATATTATTATTTTGCAAAATAATAATTTATAAAAAACTAAAATACTCAATAAATATTGTAAAATTATCATTATACATAAACAAATATGAAGATTGCAATAACAGGAGGAGCTGGTTTCATTGGGTCGAACATAGCTGATGCTTATATTTCAGCAGGGCACGAGGTCGTAATAATAGACAATTTGACGACAGGAAGAAGAGAAAATATCAACCCAGAAGCAAGATTTATAGAAATGGACATACGAGATGGAAGGATCAAGGAGCTATTTGAAAAGGAGAAGTTCGATATACTCAATCATCATGCAGCACAGATGGATGTAAGGGTATCGGTTGAGCGACCGACTTACGATGCGGATGTGAATATTTTGGGGACATTAAATCTCCTTCAATCAGCTTGCGAAAATAATATAAAGAAAGTCATTTTTGCATCTTCAGCTGGCGTTGTCTATGGCGAACAAGATTATTTCCCAGCAGACGAAGAGCATCCAAAGCGACCTTGCTCTCCTTATGGTGTAGCAAAATTGTCCGTGGAATATTATCTGGGCTACTACAAGCAAGTATTTGGCATTCCTTTTGCTGCACTCAGATATACGAATGTCTATGGTCCACGGCAGAATCCCTATGGGGAAGCTGGGGTTGTGGGGATATTTACGAAAAAAATGCTTTCTGGTGGTCAGCCTTATATTAATGGCGATGGCAAAACAACGCGTGATTATGTATTTGTTCATGATGTAGTCCAAGCTAATATACTTGCTCTTAATGATGATTTTAAAGGTATTTATAATATTTCGACCGGAGTTGAAAAGGATGTAAATTACATTTTCCATACTTTGAAAAAGCTGACTGGTTCGAATTGCAACCAGATTCATTCAGAGCCGAAACTTGGAGAGCAAAGGAGAAGCGTCTGCTCCTTCAGAAAAATAAATGAGAAATATGGATGGTCCCCTAAGGTCAACTTAGAAGAAGGTCTGAGGCTAACTGTAGATTGGTTTAAGGCAAATGGTTAAAAAGCAAGGATAAGTCTAAAAATTTCGCCCCATTTAACTGCTGTAATTATTTTCATTCCTAAAAAAGTGCCTATGCCGATTAATGTAAATCCGGCAAACTTTCTAATTTTTAAGATTAATTTATCGGACATTCGAGACTTGAAAGTAACAATTAATTTTGCAATCAGAATAATCCAAAGAAAATTACCCAATGCAATGCCGAAAGCGAAGATTATGTTATTTAGAAACGATGGGACTAAAATCTGGTTATGAAACAAAAATTTCTGATAGCCGGTAGCCATAAAAGTAATTCCGGGTAGATAGGTAGGATTTGCAATGTTTGTAAGAGTAATGCCAACACCAAGGAAGAAAGGCCCTCTCGTCATTAAAAAGTCGAGAATTTTGGATTTTTTGCTTGGCTCTATGCTATTTATTTGCTCATTCTTTTTCTTCATTTTCAATTGCATAAAGCCGATAAGAATGATAGCAAATACAATAGATAATTGAATAATAAGGGAAACAACAGGGTAGTTGTCAGAAAAATTTGATATAGCAGTCAATACAGCAGAAGCAGCAAATACAGCAATTAGGGCATAGATAATTTCAATTGCGAAATTCCCTAATGCAAATAATACTCCCGGTTTGAAGCCTTTATCCAGGCCAATTTTCAGGACTGAAACAGAAACAGGCCCAGGAGGTATTGCCATAACAAATCCCAAAAGAGCGCCCGTAATTATTGCTACTATTTCCACTCGTTCCTCATAATTATCAAATATTAAAGAACTTAAGCTAAGCTTAATTTCTTTTTTTTGCCTCCCTTTCTGCTGCTAATTCCTTAAAATTTATTTTTACACTAAAACTGTGTAAAAATTTACACACAATTTAACACAATAGAATGATATATGCAATAATTTATTGAAAATTAAAATAGAATGAGAATAAATTAATCATATTTTCATTTTCAGTTAATATTTCTTGGTTTTCCCTTTGAATATTTTTTTCTTTTTTTCGGAGGAGAATTTTTTGCCTTTGTATTGACGGGTTTGAGATTGCTTTTTGTATGGTGATTTTTCTTTTATTTTGGGTTTTAGTTCTAATTTTACCATATTTTTCAGCTGCAATTGGATGGGCATTCCTTCGAAGCAAATAACGAATTCGCCCTTGAAATTCAAGTTCTTGAATTTATTGTAAAGCTCAGAGAAAGTGCCATAGTGATGAGTTTCGTATGGCATAGTCAGATTGCAACCTATGTAAGCGTTTCGCTTAGGCATAATTTTAGAGGCAGCTTCGAGTACTGGCATAAGACGATAAGGCGTTTCAAGTAGTACGACAGTCCTTGCTTCATCGCTTAATCTTTTCAGCTGAGCTAATCTTTCGTCTTTATCTCTACTAAGAAATCCAGCAAACAGAAATTGATTAATTGGGAAACCGCTCCGTACTAAAGCCGTTATAATAGAGCTGGGTCCCGGCACAACGACTATATCAATGTCGTTACGAATTGCAGTCTGGACCAAAGCAAGCCCGGGGTCAGCCAATATAGGGGTTCCGTCGTCGGAAATAAGTGCAATTGAGGTGCCATGCATGAGTAAATCGAATAGCTCAGCTGTCTTTGTGTTTTCGTTCTGTTCGTTCAGGATGTCCATTTTTTGGGTAATATTGAAGCGATGTAGCAGGCGGGCACCAATCTTGGGGTCTTCACATACTATCAAGTCCGTTGTTTTCAGCACTTTTACTGCTCTATAGGTAATATCATCCATATTGCCTATTGGTGTTGAAACAATGTATAAGGTTCCTGTTTTGTTAGTTTTTTCCTCTTTATTTGATTTCATTTTGTTTTTGGTTAATTATCTAATTTTCAAATATATATGTTTTCCTTCACATAAAAAAATTATTGAAGCAATGATGCTTTTTTAAGTTGGATTATTAACAAATTGTTATTAATTTTGTCTATATGAATAAAAAGGAATATAATAAATAAAATGTTTAGCAAAAATATAAGAATTTCTTTGTTGTTTTTATTGATCAGCATTACCGTTTTCAAATCTTATGGGATAGAGTGCCGGAGTATGCTTGCCGAGTATCTCAAGCCGATAGATGAGGAGTTTCCATTGTCGTGGGCTTTCGAAGCTACTTTAGCAGGAGGTGTAATGACAGATAGGCAAATCCTTAATACTATGGCTCTGGCAGGGCTGGATTTCAGCTTTGACAACAACAAGCATCAAATATATATAGAAGGAGGCGTTAAGTATTGGTACAATTCCAATCCCGGAGCTGGCAAAGACAGCGGCGGGCAAAGTCAAGGATATAATAAATTCCTTCAAAATTTAAAAAATAAGGTAATGTTTAGGGAGGCGTATTATAAATACAATGGAACCGAACTTGGGGTTACCGTCGGGTTGCAATCTGCAAAGTTAGGCGATTATATGATGCTCGACGAAAGAATGGTAGGTTTGAAAGGGCAATTTGCTTTGGATGAATTTAATTTCCAAGCAAGCATTGGCACTGTAACTGCCGATTTCGCTCGAATGGCAAATTTTTGTTCAACTCGTCATATCTATAATATTTTGCACGCTCGACGATACGATTTCTGGGGCACTCGCTTCTGGGAAACTAATTTTGCGGGAATTGTTGCTTCTTACGCTCCTTCTTCCAATCCGATAAGCACAAAAAAGTCAGAAAATCAACCTGCAATTGATTCCATTATGGAAGATGAGTTCGATTACTATTCTGAATCCGAGTTTCAAGCTTTAAATAGTAATAATAAAAGTTCAAATAAATTTTTGGAGCAATTGGGTTTGTTATTTTATGAAGAATTTGGCAGCGGTTTCCACGAATATAAATATTACACAGGGATATTTAGCCAAATCAATCTTCCTCTGAATATAGCTTTAAAATCGGAAATAGTCAATCAATACATTCCAAATGAAAGGACTTGGGCTTATTTGTTTCAAGCTGAAAATACGCAGGTATGGGGGAACGGCGACCAGACATCTTTGCGAGCAGGCATAATAGGGAAGATAGATGTTGACGATTCTGTCCATTTTTACCCTGCATTTACTAATTTCTTTCTTGGGGAAATAATTCGGCTGGATGCCATTCATATCCCAATAGCTTATGCTTCTTTGAAGCACTATTTTGCTTGGGACATCCGACTTTCGCTAAAGCTTCAAGCTATATTCCAATTGGAAGGTGACAAAAGCAACGAAATAGATTTCGAAGCAAACCTAAAATTATTCCGACATATTAAACTTACGGGGATTTTTAGTAGAGTTCAATCTAATTTGTTAAATGAAATTTATTATATGTTTAGAGTTGAAATAAGAGCAGGAATATGAGTATAGATAGAAGAGAATTTCTCAAAAGGACTTGTTCGCTATTAACATTAGCAGGTGTGGGAAGCATACCTTTTTTGCAGAGCTGTTCTAAAAATGGGGTAAGCCCCTTTTATGTAATAGCGATAGATGCAAACACTTGTATTGGATGCGGGGAATGTCTGCCGGCGTGCATTTACAATGCTATAAATTTGCCTGAAAGGTCAAAATACTGGATAAATATTGATAAATGTGTTGAATGCGGTAAATGCAAACCATTTTGCGAGCCAGATGCAATTACAATTTCCTTGATTTCCTATCAAATAAATACTGATAAGTGTGTTGGCTGTGGGAAATGTATTGAAAAATGCAAAACCGAGGGGAATTGTATCAGCTACGAACGCGATAGCTATTCTGTTCGGAATCGCTGTAAGCCCAATAGCTGTAACAAGCAATGCAAAGCTGCATGCCCTGAAGGTGCTATAACTATAAACGGGGATAAAGCAGTAATTGACATGAAGAAATGCACTCGTTGTGGCAAGTGCGTTTCCGTCTGCCCTTTCGAAGCTATAAACCCCGCAAAAGTCAAGATGGACGCCGCCAAATGCAATCATTGTGGGAAATGCTATCCCGTATGTGAATTCGAAGCAATAAAAAAAATATATCCCACAGATTATCTCCCTCCAAAAATAGATATGCAAAAATGCACAAGCTGCGGCAAATGCCTCGATGCCTGCCTTGAGTTCAATGCTATTGAGAGGGAAATTCATTTAGCAACGGTAAATACGCAGAAATGCACTGCTTGCGAAAAATGCTTCGATGCGTGTCGCTTCGATTCCTTCCAAAGAGTCAGGAGTTGAGATTAAAAGTCAGCACTAATTTTGTCCCTTTGGGGCTAATTTTATATGAGTAGTCGTCGCAAAGTTCTTTTATAAGGAAAATGCCTCTACCGCTTTCTTTAAGTATGTTTTCTTCTTGCAGTGGGTCTGGCACATCATCTATGTTAAAGCCATGCCCTTGGTCTTTTACTGTTACTTTGACTTTCTTCGGGGTTGCTGAGACTGAGAAATAGACTTTTTTCTTTTTGTCGCACTTATTCCCGTGAACTATTGCGTTATTGACTGCTTCGGTAATTGCGATTAGCATATTGAAAAATTTCTCATTCTTGATTTGGACTTTGTCCTTTAGTCTGTATATGATTGGCTCGACTTCGACTATGGAATTCCTCTGGCTAACTATTCTTTTTTCCTCAAAAAATACTATTTCATCCATATTTTTTAGAATTTAATTTTTGTCAATAAAAAGAAATTTGGTACTCCTCGATTATATACATTATTAATATACTGAAATTCATACCAACCTGCAAATGAAATATTAGTTTTATCAGAAAAATTAATTATGAAATAAGTTTCAGGACCTACTGAATATTGATTGATATTAATGTTATTCATTAATGTATTAGATGTCAAATTCTTTTGAGCAAGGTTGAACCATCTTGCTCCGCAGCCAAATTCGAAGGCATCGGGTTTGCTCCATACCAAAAGGCAGTTGATGAAATGCTCGTAATTGCTATTTTGAGGTGCTTCTTTGAATTCGCCCCAATTAAGAATTCCACGCTCGAAATATCTAAATAGTAGTTTCGATTTTAGCATCAGATTGCTATTAAGTCTAATCATAACAGAATCTTTGTAGCTAATCTGCCTGAAGCTGAAGCTTTTAATGCGGGGAGAAACCTCCTCAAAATCATATACGGTGTAATTAGCCAATAATTCAAATTGCGGATTTATCCTAAGACTACCAAGATTATACTGAAATGAAGTGTTAATTCTGAATACCCTATTCCAATTATTTAAGGCACTTCTTTGAGCTTTGAGGAAAACAAGATGAGTCATCTGCAGTTCGCCAAGTAGAGAAGCAGTAAAGAAAGGCGAAAAACGATGCGTCCAGACGCCATTGGCAATTGTGAAGAACTCATCCCTGTCGTCGTTATTCAATTGGCTTGGAGTATTGTATTGCATTAATGAAACAGAATACTCAAGATTGACCGAATCAGATTCAGATGCTTGGAAGCTATTTTTGTTGAAGAATCGCATTCTGCTTGCAAGGTTGTCCCGTTGGTTTTCTAATTGCCTAAGCATTTGCTCTTCCTCGTCTGAAATATCGAATTTCTTGTTTATTGCGTTATCTTCACTTCTGAAATTGTAAGCAATACCGACGACAGAGCTCAATTTTTCGAGTATAAAAAACAACTGCCCCGTCGTTGATAATTGCATCTCTGTGAGAATTCTGTTCACTTTAGAAAATGGTATGTCCTCGACAGGTTGAAGATAAGCCCTTGTCACATTCAAGTTGCTAAAAGAAAACTCGACTTGAGACTTGATTTCAGAAGAAAAAGCAAAACCGATATTGCCTGAAGCAAGCACTCTGTTTTCTAAGCGTCGTTGATTAGTAGTTCCATATAGCTCAGCTGCCCCTCTATTAGAAAGAAAATCTCTATTGAGCAGTTTATATGCAATAAATGTATTCAAGAAATCCTCGGGACTATAGATTTTTTGTAAATTCAACTCGCAGTCTAAATCTACATTCCTTCGCTCATCTTCCAAATAGACAAACTCACCCAAAACCTTGCCAGCTAAATCAACATCTAAAAGCTTAGTATGAGGTAAAAACCCCTTTAGGTTAATCATAGGACCCAAGCTTCTGACACCAAGCTGACTATTGCTTTCAAGGCCAGAGCTTAATTCGACAGAACTATTGTTTGGGTTGATGTATCTGATGCCTATCGTGCCATTTAATCTTTGCATCTCGTTAATGCCGATAGTGCGAGAGTCGTTCGAATAAATCCAATTATTTGTAGCTAAAAGAAATAGACTTTTGCTCAGAGGCAAAGAATACTGGAAAAAGAAATTTTCATCATCGCGAAAAGCAGTTTCGAGAGTGCGTAAAGCAGAACCCTTGTAGTTCTGCATAACAGAAAAATTTCCGAAATTTGTCGGAACAAGCAAGTTCCCATCGAGCTTAAATAAAAACGTATTAAGTATCTTGTCCACACCGAAAGATATAGCATTCTTATCATTTTCTTGCTGGTTGCCAGCCGGTTGAATCTGAGAATGCAAGCAATTGATAGCCATAAAGATACCAAATATTAAGCAAAAGCACTTTAGTCCGGATTTTATAGTCAATAGCATTAGGAAACAGCGGAAAGTGCGGTATGTTGTTCGGCTAAAGAGTGCCATCGCATTCATCTATTCTATAATATCACCAATTTTGCTAATATTTATTTAAAATTATATAAATTTAAGAAATTATTATATTTGTAGTTTTATATTTTATAAATAAATTAAAAATAAACATAAAAAGAACATAATTTTAACAAAATTATATTATTTTAGTTTTGTCAATAAATTAAAATGATGGGAAACTCAATAAATTATAGCGATTTTTTCTCTAATGCTTTAAAGAAAGCCTTTAAACTATATAAAGGAAGATTCAACGACTGCAAGGCAGAGTTTTCTGAAAAATATGTACACGACATAAGGGTCTCGATAAGAAGATTTTTATCTCTAAACCTGCTTTTGAACAGACTTGCCGAAAGCGTCTACTCAGACGAATTAGTCCAATTGCTCAAAAAGCAACTCAAGATGCTGAACTTGCTCCGCGACACGCAAGTGCAGATAATATTTATAAGAAGACTCATCGTAAATCATCCAATTTTAGAGCGTTTTCTGGCTCTGCTTTTATATAATGAGAACGAAACAGTAAATAAAATGTATCGAAAATTAAGCGAATTAGATTTCGAGGAAATTGAAGGGCTTGCTGTCTTCTATAGATTGGATATAAAAAACAAGCTGACCGATGACGAGTTTATCAAAAGGACTATAAAAGAGACTTTGGAAACTTATTATCAAAATATTTGTGGGCTAATTGAACAAATTGATAGGGACAATCCCGCTACAATTCATAAGTTACGCCTCGCTTTCAAGAAATTTCGCTATACAATCGAAGCGTTAGAGCCAATTATAAATGTAACAAAGCACGATTTAAAAGTGCTGCACGCTTTCCAAACTGTTATGGGAAAAATCCAAGATAATTGCATCATCCACAGAAATCTTTCCTCACATATTGAAAATCAAATCATAATCCCAAAAGTTAGATTCAGTCCTGTTCTTAATGAAATTCTACGTCAAAGAGAGCTTTTGATTAATAGCTTTATGAATAGAATCAACATCATTTCAAACTTCTGGGAGTCGAAAAGAACTGATTTATTTAAAAATAATTAATAATTTCTAATATTTTTTTAATTTTGTAGCTTTATTAAAATTCCGATTTTAAAATGCAAGGAATGGAACACATAAGACAAGCTAAGATGACAGTCATAATATTCATTTTATCTATTTGTTTTTTAGCTTGCAATAACAAAATAAAGTCCGAAGTTAATGTATTAGATTCAACAAGTGTAAAAAAAGATACAATCAATTGCAAGGAGGAAAAATCCAAGCTCGATACATTTCCAAAGATAAATTACAGCAGAGTCTATATAGATAATTCAAAAAAGTTATCCTCAATTCTATCGAAATATTCGAAGAGTGCAAATAATAAAGCCTATCTCAAAGCTCTTGCTACACTCAACCGCAAAGAACTCAGGTACATAAGGTTGAGGGATACAGTATTAGTTCCTGATTCAGTCTTTGCAGATATGCGTGCTTATTCAGTATTTCCATTTTTCTACTGCGGAGCTAAGGACTTGAAGAAATTAGTAGTTGTATCGAATAAACTTCAGTGCTATGCTTGCTATGAGTATGGTAAGCTTGTCAGATTTGCAGCAGCTAATACAGGCAAAGAACGCACACCGACCTATCCTGGAAGGTACTCTTTTGTTTGGAAAGAAAGATTGCGTAAGTCCTCATTAGACGAGACTTGGATAATGCCATTTACTTGGAATTTCCATCAATTATCAGGGAGTGCGTTCCATCAATTTACAATGCCGGGGCATCCTGTGTCGCACTCTTGCGTGCGTCAATTTTTGGATGATGCCGAGTGGCTTTTCAATTGGGGCGAGGGATATAAAAAGGACTCTCTCGGCAGATTCATTCATTTATCCGGTGTGCCTGTCATTATCATTGATATTTATGATTTTTCAAAGAAGAACTATCGTCCTTGGCTCGAGCATAACTCAAATAAAGAACGAGATTACGTCAAGGAAGTCAAGCTCGAAAATCCCACGATAAAGCATCTTGCTTCTTTCAAAGATAAAATTATCACCCTACCAGATAAACCTATGGATGTTGATGAAGCCCTTATCCCTTGGTCTCAGATTCCTGATATGTCGAAAAGTGCAATTGCAAAAAAGAAATTCTTCTACGCAGAAGATTCTTTGAGAAGCTGGGGCATTATAAGAGAAGGTGTAACAATACAAAAGTCCATTGATTTTAATAAAATTAGAAAACAAAAAGAAGCTGAAAAGACAAAAAAAGGAAAAATTTAATTTTGTATAAGTAATTTCAAATTTATTACGTATTTTACATTATGAAAAAATTGATTTTAATTACAATTTTGTTTATTATAGAGCTATTTTTTTATTCTTGTAAGAATAATGAGCCTTGTAACTGCAATCCTATCGTAATAAAAATTGGAGCTTTGTTGCCATTAAGCGGTTCAGGAGCTTCGACAGGCGAGGGGATGTCGGCAGGGTTATCTGTTGCAAAAGAGGAAATTGATGTCTACCTTCACGTGCTTGGCGGAGATAAAAGCTTAAGTTTAGTTGTATTCGATACCAAAACTGACACAACTGAAGCACTAATAAAGCTCAAAGCACTATATGAGCAGGGCATAAGAATAGTAATCGGACCATATAGTAGCGCTGAAGTCCATTCTATAAAGAATTTTGCTGATAGGAATGGCATACTGATTTTAAGCCCTTCGAGCGTTGCGATATCTCTTGCTATTGCAGGGGATAACATATTCAGATTTGCCCCGAGCGATGTTTCGCAGGCAAAAGCATTAACGAGATATTTTTTAGATGATTCCATTAAATTCGTTATTCCTTTGTTTAGAGATGATATTTGGGGTTCAGATTTAATAAAATCCTTATATGCTCAATATTCCGTTTATGGTGGAATAATGAATGAAGGAGAAAGATATAATCCTGCGATTAAAGATTTTTCTCTTCCGCTAAAAGATTTGAACGAACAGGTTCAAACTGCATTATCTCTCTATAAACAGAATGAAATAAGCATATTTTTAGCATCTTTCAACGAAGGGAACGATATTCTTTCTTTAGCACAGAATTATGACAAATTATCATTAGTGAAATGGACAGGGAGTTCTGCTTTTGCCTTGAATAAAAATCTAACAAGCACGAAATCGAACAATTCTGCAGAATTTGCCCTTGCTCATAATTTTCTTTGCCCTATCTTTACTTACGATGATGAAGCAAGAAGCATCGCTTACGAGATTACAAAAAAAATTACTGAGAAAATCAAAAGAGAACCCGATATCTATGCTCTTACATCCTACGATGCTCTATGGGTTGCAGTTTTTACTTATCTTGCAACTGGAAACGACACAAATATCGAGGAATTGAAGAAAAACATAATGCTGCAAGCAGGCAAATATTTCGGAGCGACAGGTAACACAAAGCTTAATGAAGCCGGCGATAGAATATGGGGCAATTATGACTTTTGGGGAATTGCTTATATTGATACTTCAAGCACTTACATTTGGAAAAAATACTCAACATACTTGGTTAATCAAGATAAAATCATAAAATATAATTAATTTATTCACATCAAAGAAAGGTGCATTATGGAATTTAATCCAGTAATCGTTGTAATAATAATATTTATATTATTATTCTTATCCTCAGCTATAAAAGTTCTTCGCGAATATGAAAGAGCAGTAATATTCCGTCTTGGGCGATTGATACACGTAAAAGGTCCTGGGCTAATATTATTGATACCAGTCATAGATAAGATGGTGCGAGTAAGTTTGCGAACAATTACAATGGACATACAACCACAGGACATTATCACAAAGGATAATGTTTCCATCAAGGTCAATGCCGTGCTTTATTTTAGAGTAATGGAAGCAGATAAGGCAGTTGTGAGTATAGAAAATTATCTATTCGCAACAAACCAAATAGCACAAACAACCCTACGCAGCATACTCGGTCAATCAGACCTCGATGAGCTGCTATCAGAACGAGAGCAAATCAACAAAATGCTACAACGGATCATAGACGAGCATACAGAACCTTGGGGCATTAAAGTCACGGCTGTGGAAGTGAAGCAAATTGATTTGCCGCCAGAAATGCAAAGGGCAATGGCAAAGCAAGCAGAAGCCGAAAGAGAACGCCGTTCGAAAATCATCAATGCAGACGGAGAATTCCAAGCTGCCCAAAAACTTGCAGATGCGGCGAAAACAATTCAGGACTTTCCTATTGCTCTTCAACTCAGATACTTGCAAACTCTTGCTGACATTGCAACTGAGAAGAACTCAACTACCATATTTCCAATTCCAATTGACTTAATAAAGCCATTTATTACAGCGTCGGAGAAAAAAGGGAGCTAAAACTCTAAACTGACGCCGATACTCGGCAAAACGCCAATAGATTCTTGAGCCACAACGCTCTTTGTTTGTGGGTCCCACCGGTATGCTGAGATATTCTTACGTGCGTAGATATTTTGTACATCAAGATATGTAACAAGATACAAACCACTGAGATCCCAGCGTTTGTCCAATCTCAAATCCAAGGCGTGGAAGAGTGGCAAGCGTTCTCCTTCGTTGTATCGAGTAAAATCCCTTTGTCCTGCTTGCAGACCTTCGGTAATAAATGGAGTAGTTGGCAATCCTGTGGCAATTCTGAACTTTCCGCTAAGCTCCCATTCTTCATTGAATTTGTAGCCCAACGATAGATTCAAGATTAATCTTGCGTCGTAGCTTCCGGGTCTTTCAATTTCATCAATTGATTTGAAACGCGACTCGCTTATAGATAAGGAAAATAGCCCATATAGGGGTATTTCGCTCAGCTTCTTCTGAATAAAGATTTCAAATCCACGAGCAAATCCGGTTCCTATGCTTGTAAGTGGCTCAAGTCCATAGGGAATATCATTTGTAACATCATCGAATCCAGAAGGAGAAAGAACTGCTTGAGGTCTATATACTCTCGCTGGATAGTTGTCATACCACTTATAAAAAGCTTCAACTTGCACTTTGACATCTTCCAGAGGGGTATGGTCGTAAGCTAAAACAATCTGGTCGGCTTGTATGGGTTTGATTGCATTGTTTGGTCCGCCCATAAGCCAAATATATGATGGCGATTGGTAATAACGTCCTAAACTCAAGCTGATAGCAGAAGCTGCATTTATTTGATATATAACAGATGCTCTTGGAGATATGAACCAGTTTGTTGTTAAGTAATTATAATAGTCGAGCCGTGCGCCAAGAGTTATTTTATGCTTGCCTATACTTGCTGTCAGATTTGCGTAGCTTGCATTTTTGTATGCTTGAAATGTAGTATCAACTACCAAAGTCTGAGGTACACCTTTATCATCGGTTCTTAAAAAGCCCGGAATTAAAATATCGTATTTCAGGTCTGTAGCCCATTTGAGTTGATTCCCGAATGTAAGCATAATCACTTGAGAAAGTTGCAGGTCAACATCGGTTCTAAGAATTGTTTCGCTTTCTTTTGATTTATTTCTAAAAATCTCAGTTAGAGTGCTATCATTCTGAAAAGTATTGAAATTAGTATAGGTCTGCCCGAGAGTAATAGTAAGAAAACCGTTTCCGAAAAGATGCTTCCAAGTAAGTCCAGAAAAGTATTGTTTTTGATTTGGAATAGCGACCCTGCCGTTGTTGTATCTATTTTTTTCTGTATCATTATTTAAAGTAACATTATCTAAAGCAGCAATGGTAAGAAACGAAAATGAATTGTTTTCATCGAGGCGATAGTTAGCTTTGCCTTGGAAATCCCAATATTCAGGAATGAAAGCAAATCCAGCAGCCTTAAAAATTAAGTCGAGATAGCTTCTACGAGCACTGAATAAATAAGAACCTCTGCCGCCGATAGGTCCTTCTAAATTCAAGCCAAAGCCAGTAGCAGAAAGGACTGCCTTGCCACCTAATTTTTCTTCATTACCGTTGCGGAGCGTTATATTAGTTATTGAAGATACCTTGTCACCAAATCTTGAACCAAAAGCTCCAGCAGAAAATGTTACATTTTTTACAAAATCTATATTTACAATAGCCAGAGGTCCACCAGAGGTGCCTTGAGAACCAAAATGATTTATGTTCGAAACTTCAATATTATCAACAACAAAGAGATTCTCGAAAGGAGCCCCACCACGCACGACCAAGTCGTTACGCCCAGCTTGCGTTACTCCAACACCCGGAAGAAGAGCAGTTGCACGTATAACATCTTCCTGAACACCTGGAGCCCTACGAATATCTTCGGCGCTCAAAGTCTGCGTGCTTGTTACTGTTTCTACTTTCTTAATAAAATAGCTCGAACGAACTTCAGCCCCTTTTAGCTCGATTGTCTTCTCGACAAGTTCGATATCTAATTGGTATGTCATAGCGTTAGTTATCATAACGCTCGACTGGATGTAGGTCTGGTAGCCAATTCTCGAAAAGCTAACAGAATACTCTCCAGAAGGCACGTTCCTAAGCATATAAGTGCCATCTTGCTTGGTTACTGCTCCTAATTCTGTGCCTAAAATCCTAACAGTAACCCCCGATAAAGGATTTTGAGTCATAGCACTGATGACACGTCCCATAATAGAGACATTTTTTTCCGATTTTGCCCTTGTGCTTTTTGTTGTATCCTCTTGCGAAAGAAGATTATAGCTTATTATGAAAATAGCAAATGATAATATATAAAATAATTTTTTCATAATTTTCCTTAAAAATATTTAGTTTTGACTAATAATTTGTCTATTAACGTAAAATAAAATTTAAAATTGTCAGTTTATATTTAAAAAAGTGATAACTTTACTTTAATTTTATAGCTTACAATAATAAAAAAAATATTAATTTTGAAAATTCAGAAAGGAAAAAACTGAAAATAGATGCAAAGAACATTATTAAAATCGAAGATACACAGGGCAACCATTACAGAAGCGAACCTTTATTATGAAGGGAGTCTTACCATAGACCAAGAGATAATGGAAGCTGCCGATTTAATTCCTTACGAGAAAGTATCGGTCTTGAATGTGAATAATGGCGAACGCTTCGAGACCTATGTGATACCCGGCGAAGCAGGAACAAAAATTTTCTGCCTTAATGGTGCTGCTGCTCGCAAGGGGACTGTCGGCGATGAAGTTATTATTATTAGTTATGTGAACTTGGATGCTAACGAGCTGGAAAATCATCAACCTACGATTATTTTACTTGATAAAGACAACAACATAGTGGAAAAAACACATCACACCTTGCCTCGTAAGGAGTTTATTAGAAACTGACAGATATGTCCGCAACATACTCTAACAATAACTTAGCTATCATTATACTTGCGGCTGGTAAGGGAAAGAGGATGCTAAACCCAAACTTGCCAAAAGTGCTATCAAAAATTAACGATAAGCCCTTGATTGCTTATGTTGTTGATACAGCTATAAGTCTCAATCCTTACAGAATCGTCGTTGTTGTTGGTTTTCATAAAGATTTAGTAATAGATTTCCTCAAGTCTTATTCTACTGCAAGACTTGATTTTGTCGAGCAGAAAGAACAATTAGGCACGGGACACGCAGTAGCTCAAGCTGAAGGAATGCTTAGGAATTTTGATGGCGATGTTATGATTCTCTGTGGGGATGTCCCTTTTCTCGAACTCAGGACATTAAGGAATTTTTTAGGGCATCACCGGAACGAGAACGCTGATATTTCTGTGCTTACAACTTACGCAGATGAACCAAAGGGCTATGGTAGAATCATAAGGAACAAGCAAGGAGAATTAGCCCGCATAGTCGAGGAAAAAGATGCTACTGAAGAGCAAAAGCAAGTCAAAGAAATCAATAGCGGCGTGTTTTTAGTAAAATCAAAATTGCTCTTTCCTGCACTCAAAATGCTTTCGAATGCAAATTCACAAGGCGAATATTATTTAACTGACATTGTGGAAATTTTATTGTCCTCTGGGAACAAAGCGACAGCTTTCCCCGGTGCCGATTTCCAAGAACTTCAGGGAATAAATTCTCCATCAGAACTTGAACAGGCAGAAAGATATTTAAATACTAAGAATAATAATTACTTATGATATATCAAAAATACAAAAATATTAATTTAATTTATTTTGCATTAATACCTATATTTTTATGCATTTCTGGATGTGAACTGATAACCATTGGTTCACAAAAAAAGCAAACTATTCATTTAGACCAGACAAGCGCTATCGGCTCTATCTTATTATTCAAAAATGAATTAGACAGCAATAATATTCACGGAGCCACTCGTCTTTTAGCTAAAAATTCCGGTAAATTCTTGCTCGCATTCGAGAAATACGAACAATTCCCAGATATTTTTAAATTAATGAGCATTGTGAATAACTTACCCGTTACTTATTATACTACTGATACTTTATCCGTCAATCAGCAAAAAATCTTCATCGAATTCGACTATCTCAGGCAATTTTCCATTTATACATATAAAATTAATGATATTTGGTTCATTACTGACTTTAACGGAGCTTTCAAGGAGAATTGAAAATTTTACTGTTTTAATAATAAAATCCCCTTTTTATATTATAAATGTATTGGACTGCTAAATTAGTTACCCTTATTAAAAATATAGAATAAAGAGAATAAATCTTTATAAAAATTTTTATCTTACTGCAATGATATATTTTTTTTCTTATATTTGTAACAATTAGTTTTATGGACATAAAAATAAAAAGTTATTATCAAAATACTTAAATTCTATATTATGTTAAGTTAATATGAATAACAATATAACTTTATTTGATTTTAACACTGATTCTGATAAAAAAACTGATTGGAAAAAAGAATCTATAATCAATCAAGACATGTTTTTAGAAGTTTTATCTAAAATTGAGGAATTACAGGAAAATAACAAA